>Ga0160468_100035_pt1 | contig 225375 bp, 200 predicted proteins | sample HID1972K_E11MG_FD_108234 | JGI IMG/M metagenome (GOLD analysis project Ga0160468, IMG submission 108234) | Enriched pill bug-associated microbial communities from UW Madison campus, WI, USA - HID1972K_E11 MG | ecosystem: Host-associated > Arthropoda: Insects > Digestive system > Unclassified ... | reverse complement strand
CGCTGTCGTGGCTGAGGCACCGATACAAGCAGATACCTTGAGCGCACAATTGCGCACCCTGCTGCCCGACTACATGATTCCAACCCACTGGCTTGAACTCGATGCCCTGCCGTTGAGCGCCAATGGAAAAATCGATCGTGTTGCGCTGGCCGCGCAGCTCAATGCCCTGGCTCCACTGTCGCAGTATGAAGCGCCGCAAGCAGGGCTGGAAGAGACGCTGGCGCAAATCTGGGCCGAAGTGCTGGGATGTGACCGTATCTCACGCCATGATGATTTTTTCATGCTCGGCGGCGATAGCCTGGGCGCCACCCGCCTGATCGAGGCGATGCGCCAGCGCCGCATTGCCAATACCAATCTGTCTTTGCGACAGATTTTTTCCACCTCAACGATTGCTGCCCAGGCAACCTGGCTGCAAGCCCAAACCCACCCGGTGCACTCCCCCCATCAAGACCCTGCATTTGAAGAAGGAATACTATGACGCTCGACTCACTGATCAACGAACTGGAAGCACTGGGTATTCTGCTATGGGTAGAGGAGGGTCAGTTGCGATTTCGCGCACCGGCCGGCGCACTGACTGACGAACACAAAGCATTACTGACTTCGCACAAGCAGGAACTGATGGCCCGTCTTTCACCTGAAACGCAAGCTCTAGGGGCTGATCCCCAGCACAGGCACGAGCCTTTTCCCTTGACCGATGTACAGGCTGCCTATCTGGTAGGACGCGGATCGGCCTATGCCTATGGCGGCGTGGGATGTCATGGATATGTAGAACTGGACATGCCTGATCTTGATCCCGCTCGCCTGCAGCAGGCCTGGCACCGCCTGATTGACCGCCATGATATGTTGCGGGCAATCGTCACGCAGGAAGGCTGGCAGCGCGTATTGGACAACGTCAGCCTGCCCGTGCTGGAAACCGAAGACCTGCGAAACCAGCCTGAAGACGCAGTTCAGGCTTCACTGCAGCGCACCCGTGCCGCCATGTCGGAGCGGTGCTATACCCCCGACAAATGGCCATTGTACGAACTCAGACTCAGCCGCTGCAACCAATTCAGCCGGCTGCATTTATCACTGGACCTGCTCATCGCCGACTTCGTGAGTATCCAGATTATGCTTGCAGAGCTCGACCAGTTGTACCGGATGCCCGAGCGGCAACTGCCGCCGCTCTCTCTCACCTTCCGCGACGCTGTCCTCTCGCTCAGGCATGAGCGTGAACAGCCTGCACAGCGGGCACTTTTCGCACGTGATCGTGACTACTGGATGGCGCGAATTCCCGATATGCCAGGAGCGCCTGACCTGCCCGTCCAGGATACGCCAGTCACACACGAGTCGGTCAAATTCTCCCGCCACGCCCTGACGCTTTCATCCGCGCAATGGCAGGCATTTTGCCGCCAGGCAAAAGAACGTCGCACGACCCCTACATGCGCCATTCTGGCTGCATTTGCCGACACCATCGGCCGATGGTCCAGGCAGCCCGACTACAGTCTTAATCTCACTGTGCTTAACCGCCCGGCGATCCATCCTGATATCGGCCGCATTATCGGCGACTTTACATCGACCAGCGTTCTGCAGATCAGGCAGCAGCTGACATCACGGTTCGAAAACCGTGCGGCACAGGTGCAGGAGCAACTCTGGGAAGACATGGAGCACGCCGCCTTCTCCGGCATCGACGTTCTGCGTGAAATGGCACGAGACAGGCAACAAAGGGACTTTATCCTGCCAGTCGTCTTTACCAGTACACTGGGCATGGTCCAGACATCGGGCGCAGATGGTGCCGACGGCGAATTCATGCAAGGTGCCCGCCTGGGCTACGGCATTACCCAGACCCCGCAAGTGTGGCTTGACTGCCAGGTGGCTGAACGCGCGAACGCTCTGCATGTCAACTGGGACATCCGTCAGGGTATCTTTCCGCCGGGCATGATCGAAGACGCCTTCGCGGCTTTCAGCGCTGTACTGCATGCGCTTGCCGATGGCTCAGCAGCCTGGCGGGCCACCGAACCCTTGGCGTTATCCGCCAGCACCCGGAATATAAGAAAACATATCAATGACACGGCGGTAGCACTGCCTGCGGGACGGCTGCATGACGGCTTTCATGAACGGGCAAGGCATCAGCCCGAAGCGATAGCTATTATTGACACGCAGGGACCCGTCTCTTATGGCGAACTGCTGCAACAGGCGCGCGCAGTTGCACAGGCGTTGCTCGATTCCGGCTGCCGATCCGGTGACCTGGTGGCCATTGCCCTGGACAAGACGCGCTACCAAATCGCGGCAGTGCTGGGTGTACTGTGGCTTGGTGCCGCTTATTTGCCGCTGGATACCGAGCAGCCCCAGGCCCGACGCGACGATATTCTGCGCGATGCAAACGTGCATCACGTCCTGACCGATGCCACCGGGCAAAATGCGGCATGGCCGCAACAGATAACAGCGATTGCCGCCGACGACCTTGCGCCTGCCAGCGGGCCTGCCGCCATGATGGCACCGGCCGATACCGCAGCAAGCAGCCTGGCCTACGTCATTTATACATCCGGTACGACCGGAAAGCCCAAGGGAGTCATGATGACTCATCTGGCGGCCCTGAACACGGTGGCAGATATCAACGCGCGTTTTTGCATCAGCTCCAGCGACCGTACCCTCGGCCTGGCGAACCTGGCATTCGATCTGTCCGTTTATGATATTTTCGGCACGTTGGCCGCCGGTGGCGTACTCGTACTGCCTTGCCCGGAACGCCGACGCGACCCCTCGCATTGGGCCGAATGCATTGCAGCAAGTGATGTGACCGTCTGGAATTCCGTGCCGGCACAAATGCAGATGCTGCTGACATTCCTTGAATCCGAAACATATACCCGCCTGCCGACGCTTAGATTGGCATTGCTGTCCGGCGACTGGATTCCTGTCGGCCTGCCTGCCGCCATCCGGACACAATGTCCCGGGCTGCGAGTCGTCAGTCTCGGCGGCGCGACCGAAGCAGGCATCTGGTCGATCTGGCATGATATCGACGAGGTCCCCGCGAACGCACGCAGTATCCCGTACGGTCGTCCCTTGGCCAACCAAACTTTTCACGTGCTTGACCCCTTGATGCGCCCCTGCCCCGACCGGGTCCCAGGTGAATTGTATATCGGCGGAACCGGCCTTGCCCTGGGCTACCTGAACGATTCCAGACGCACCGCAGAACGCTTCATTTATCACCCAGAGACAGGCGAACGCTTATACCGCACTGGCGACCTGGGCAGATATCGCCCCGACGGCATTATCGAATTTCTCGGGCGCGAAGACAATCAGGTGAAAATCCGCGGTCACAGGATTGAGTTGGGAGAAATTGAAAGCGCATTGCAAGCCCACCCCGATATCGGGATGGCCGTCGCGCTCGCTTGCGGAGAATCCGCCGAGGAGCGGCATCTGGCGGCATTCTTTGAAGCGGTCGCTACGCATGAGCCTGCCCACGCCGACTCGTTGCAAATCACACAAGCGGCACATAAGGCCGGTGATCAAAGCATCGCCTCCCTGGATCGCGACGCCTTCCTGCAATGGGTAAATACCGCCGACGATATCGCCCGCTTGAACATGCTGGCGGCATTCCGAGAATGTGGCCTGTTCCTGCAGCTGAGCCAGCACCATAGCGTCGATCAGATTCTCTGGGGCACAGGCACAATCGAATCAAATCATCGCCTGATCCGGCGCTGGTTGCGCAATCTATCCGAAAACGGCTGGCTCCGTGCCGATGGACAAGACAGCGAATATATCTTGTTACGCGAGCCGGCCGACGGCGAAGCCGAACGACGCTGGGAACAATTAGCGCAACTGGAACAGAAAATACACTATAGCAGCGAACTGCTGCGTTACCTGCGCGAGTCCGGCGGACACCTGCCAGGGCTATTGCGGGGCGAGGTCGACCCGCTGGATCTGCTGTTTCCTCAAGGAACAATGGACACTGCTGTCGCCGCCTACAACGACAATCTGGTGAACCGTTGCATGAATGCGGTCGTTTGCGCAGCCGTCCGGGAGATCGCAAAAAACCGCAAGCACGCGCAGGACTCCATGCGTCCCCTGCGCATTTTGGAGATCGGCGCGGGCGTGGGTGGCACAAGTCGTGCCCTGATTCCCGCCGTAGCCGAATTTGCAGTGGACTATTTTTACAGCGACGTTTCCCCGTTTTTCCTGAATGCGGCTCGCGAACGGCACGCCAACCATCCGTGGGTACGCTATGGGCTGTTCGATCTGAATCAGGACTATGTGTCGCAAGGATTGCAGGCCGCAAGCTGGGATGTCATCGTCTGCTCGAATGTACTGCATAATGCGCACCATGCGCCAACGGTTCTGTCGCGGTTGCGTGAGCTTGGGGCGCCAGGCTGCACGCTGGTCGTCATTGAAGCCACTCGCGAAATCGCAGCACTGATGACATCCATGGAATTTCAGACCGGGCTATCCGGATTCACTGACGAGCGTGATGCGCTTGACCAGACCTTCTTCACTCGTGATCAATGGGAACGGCTGTTCACCGAAGCACAAGGTGATATTCTTTGCGCATACCCGCCACCCGATGACGCAGTCGCCAGCGTCGGTCAAGTCGCCTTCGTGGTCCGCCTTCCCGAGACACGCAAGATTACGCACGAACCAGAAATCCGGGAATACCTCCGGCAGCGCCTGCCCGAATATATGTTGCCATTGCGACTGGAAGCGCTGCATGCATTACCGCTCTCGCGAAATGGCAAAGTCGATCGCAGCGCCCTGAAGCGGCGCGTGCAGGCAGCCGCCCAACCCATGGCCACCGCCGCATCCGAGCAACCCATGGATGAACTGGAGGACCGTCTTATCGCTATCTGGGAAGCTGCCCTGGGCAGAACAGGACTGGGCCGCAACGAAGATTTCTTCCAGGCCGGCGGCGATTCCCTGCTCATTGCCCAGGTCGTGGCGAAGATGCGCGAACAGATGCCCGAGGCCAAAGACTGGGAATGGGACAGACTGATGCGCGAAGTGCTGCGCACGCCTACCGCGGCGGCAGCAGCAGCGGCCCTGCGCAGCAGCATTGACAACAGCAACGCAGCAACAGCGGCAGTTGCCTCTCCGCTCGTGTCTCTCGTTCCTGCGAAAAACCAGTCCGGTGCCATTCATGTCCTGGTTCATGACGGCAGCGGTACGCTGGCTCCCTATCGTGCCCTGCTGCCGTTGCTTGAGACGGCCCCGGAGCGGACCGGTGAAATACTCGGACTCATGGTGCCGGACGCGCACATGTATCTGGCGCGTCCCGCAACACGGCTTATAAGCGACCTTGCCACAGAGTACGCAGCGCTGCTGCGCGCACGCAATCCATCCCGCATACATCTTATCGGTTATTGCATGGGCGGCCTGCTGGCAACGGAAATCGCCCGCGTGCTGCTGGATGCCGGCATTGACGTCGCCCCGGTTTCCGTTATCAGCAGCGACCAGTTCCGCTACCGCATTGATGACGATCTGCTGCTGGAGCGTGCTTTCGGCGGCCTGTTGGGCGCAGATATTGCGGTTGCAGGACACCTCGTCGACGATACATTGATGGAGCGCGCGCTTTTGCAACTGCGCAAACAACACGGGGACCATATTCCTGCCGGTTCCCTGCAATCACTCAATGGTGAATTGAAACCGGTGGCCGACTGCTATATGCAACTGGCAGCAATTCCTGCGGCTGAGCGCCGTGCCGCCCTGCTTGCCACCATGTCTACCAAAGCCTGGGAAGTGCCGGAGGCGCAAATAGAAAACCAGTTCCGCATTTTCCGGCATAGCCTTGCGGCAGTCACACTGTACCGACCCGAAGCATTTGCCGGAGACCTGCATTTATTGCTGGATGACGAGGCCATCCACTTTCTGCCCGGCTTGCAACCGGATATGCGCACCTTCTGGAATGATCTGGCTTTGGGCGATGTACAGATCGACAGCATCCAGGGCAACCACCTGAACTGCCTGCAGCCTCCTCATGTCAGCGTCGCACTGGAACGCATCCTTGGGAGGCAGGCCGCGTGACACAACCCGTAATTGGAATCCTAGGCGCCAGCGGATCCGTGGGTTCGGCGGCCTTGGCGTGTCTGCAGGGCGACAGCAATCTTGTACTGCGCGCCGCCTATTACTCGCGTGCGCCGCAACAACCCGACAAACGTCGCACCACCTGGAGCCGCGTAAATATATATGACGAATCGGCACTGGCCCGCTTCTGCAGCGAATGCACTGTCGTTTTGAATACTGCCGGGCCTTCTATCGTGATTGCCGACCATATCGCGCGCGCTGCCGACCAGGCTGGCGCGCATTACGTCGATGCCTTCGGCGGTTGCCTGCTTGCCAAGCGGCTCCAGGAACGCCCGCTATCGACTGGCCGCTGCGTCATTCATTCTGCGGGAATCTATCCCGGTCTGTCTGAACTGCTGCCTCGATGGCTGGCCGATACCCACTTTGACAGCGTGCACTTATTGCATGGATGGTCCGGTGGACGCGAAGCCTGCTCTGCCGCAGCTGCGGCAGATGTATTGCTCAGCACACAGCAGGGGTTTGGCCGGGCCGGCGCCATATGGGAAAACGGACGTCGCATGACAAACGCAATGGCTGCACATGACTTCACAGATTTGCCGGGATTCCCGGGGCGCGTGCGCGTACAGCCATTCTTGAGCGCAGAACTGGAAGACATGGCCTGCTACCTGAACCTGCACGACGCCCAATGGGGCAACGTCATGACCAGTGCGCGCACACTCGAGGTCATTGCACACTGGAGCGGCCGCCTGAGCCTGCATCCAGGCACAACAAGTACGGGTGCGTGTCACGATTTACTCGAACAAGCTGTCGATGAGCTGGTCGATACTGCCCGGCGTGATCTGCTCGGACACACGGCCTATTACCGGCTGGTCATTGAAATGGAAGGATCCGTAGCGAACAAACCACGACGCTTGCGCGCGGTTCTTAAAGCGAAGAACAGCTATCAGGTCGGCGGCGCTGTTGCTGCGGACGCCGTATCCACCTTGATACACAACCCACCCCAGCCTGGGGTTTACCGGGCAGCCAGCGTACTGAACTGGGACGAGGTGCTGCGCTCCTTGCAACACAATCGCAGCATAGAAGATTTCACGATTGTCGCAGTGCCGCCTCCCAGTTGCAACCGCACGGCGGGCAAGGTTGAAGAGGGTTCCCTATGACGACACACGCTCGCATCCTGCACGTGATTGTTTGTGGCACCACATTCGGACAAACCTATTTGCGCGCAATTGCAAGCTTGCCGGAACACTTCCGGCTTGCGGGTATACTGGCTCGAGGCAGCACCTTTGCCCGGCATTGTGCGCAAGAATACAGAGTGCCACTTTATACCTCGGTAGATAAACTGCCCGTTAGTATCGATGCTGCATGTGTAGTGGTTCGCTCCGGAATCCTGGGTGGTGCAGGAACCGCGTTGGCAAAAGCCTTGCTGGACCGCGGCATTCACGTCTTGCAGGAGCAGCCGGTGCATCACGATGAACTTGGTCAATTGCTGCTTGCCGCCAGAAAAAACCAATGCCAGTATCAGCTTAACGGCTTCTATCCCGATCTTCCGAGCGTAGCTCGCTATATTGCGTTGGCCCGGACCGTTCTTGCGCAACGCAAGCCGCTGTACGTGGATGCCGCCTGCAGCGTCCACGTGCTGTACCCCCTGATCGACATCCTTGGCAAGATGTTTGGCCAGTTGCGCCCCTGGTCATTTACACGGCACGCCGTCGCCACAGAAGACCTGGGACCGTTCACCACACTGACCGGGCGCATCGCGGGATTACCGCTTACGCTACGTGTACAAAATCAGTTTGACCCTGCCGACCCGGACAATCATCTGCATCTGTTCCATCAGATTTCCCTTGGCACGCAAGGTGGCACCCTGGCCTTGCTCGATAGCCACGGCCAGATCATGTGGCGGCCACGCATGCTGATGCAGCGTCGTGACGATGGCGTGCTCGATCTGTCTGTCAAACAGGAATCTCTGACCATGCCCGCAAGTTCCATTATCGAAGCGGATGGAGCTACTGCCTACCATGAAGTTCTGACACGCATCTGGCCTCAAGCAGCGGCACGGGCATTGTTGCGATTTCATCAATCTGTCCGGGAAGATCGGCAGAATGCCGCCGCCAACCAATACCTGCTTAGCGTTGCAAAAGCCTGGAACGACCTGGGCACCGAACTAGGGCCGCCGCGTGAGATCCTTGCGCAAGACACACAACCGCTTGCCATCGAAGACCTGACACCGCTCGCTACTGAACACAAGAGGACACCATCGTGATACTTTCCCGCAAGCCCATGCCATCGCCCTGGTTCCGCGTATATCTGGCACGCCCTCATGCCACAGCACGGCTTATCTGCCTGCCCCACGCCGGCGGGACAGCCAGTTTTTTCAGCGAGTGGGCCCATTATCTGCCTGAGACCATCGAACTTGTTGCCATTCAATACCCCGGCCGTCAGGAACGGCTCGCAGAACCCTTGATAAACAACATGCAGATGCTCACGCAAGCCCTTGCCGAGGCCATATCAACGATTTTGGATCGACCTTATATTCTTTTCGGGCATAGCATGGGCGCAGCCGTCGGGCATGAACTCTGCATGACGCTAATGGCACGAAAGCAGCGGTTGCCGGAAAGGTTAATTGTATCGGCCCGGGAAGCGCCTATGCACAATCAGGCTGGTAGCCTGCACAGTGCCCCTGAACCGATCTTCTGTAAAAGGCTTATCGAACTCGGTAACACTCCGGCGGAACTGCTGCAATCGGACGAGTGGTGCAAGATCATGCTACCTATCATCCGCAATGACTATCAACTCATTGAAACGTATGTGCCCAAACCACAGCATGCGGCATTGCCCATTAACATTAGCGCGTTTGCCGGGAATAAAGACAATGAACTCACCGTCGAGCAAGCCGCAGATTGGTCGTCGCTGACATCAAAATCATTCGATCTGCGAGTCTTCGACGGCGATCATTTTTATCTGTGCGAACATCGTGCGTCGGTTGTTGCAGAAGCCATTCGTTCTTTTCGATCGCAACCTGCAAGTTTGTACGACAAACCTATGGCCTGGCCTTCTACGCCTTGAGAGAAATAATTGCCACCAAATTGCAAAGCATACAGATTATGAACAACTTTTATCAACACTAGTGGATACACTTTTATGATGAAGAGCCATGGTAAAAAGTTGGCGCGTTTCCTGGAAAATCCAATAACAAAGTATATCGATACTGCACATTCTAGGGTGTAAATAATTCTGAGTACCTATCTGGGTTAAATATACTCGCTAATTTCCGTGTGTGTACATATCGGATTTGGTATTGTCTGGTTTTGGCAATTTTGGAAGTTGTCCCACTTCTATAGCTTGCGAATAAACGATGTCCACAACCACTCAATTCCCCTACCATGAGTCAAAAGAAATCGGCACTGGGCTGGTACATAAAATCAAGAAAGACCTGGGACTCAAATAATATGAGATAAGCTCGAAAAAAAAGACTCCCACTACGTACATAATCTAAGGAACATAGTTAGAGGCAACCATGTTAATTTATCCTGTCACATTAACACCGGACGATAACGGCAGCTTGCTGGTCGGTTTTCCCGATATTCCAGAGGCAAACTCTGTCGGAGATGATGATCAGGAGGCGCTGTTAAACGCGCAAGAGGCACTAGAAGCGGCGCTTGAAATCTATTTCGACGAGAAACGCATGATTCCAATGCCCTCTAAAGTAAAGAAAGGTCAGCAAGCGATCACCCTGCCTGCTTTGGTTACTGCCAAAGTATTGCTCATGAATGAAATGCTCGGACAAAAAGTGCGAAAGTCAGAATTGGCACGCCGCCTCAACGTCCATATGCCGCAGGTAGATCGCCTTTTTGATTTACAACATTCGACAAAGCTGGAGTTCATCGAAGCCGCATATAACAAACTTGGCAAGCAGATAAACATCAGCATCGTATAGGCATAGTCCGTCCACCTGCCGTTGTGTCAGATGATCCAGTTCGCTGTACATGCCAGCTGAATACGATCTCATCGCGCAGATATTCCCTGCAATCGACGTTTAAGACCATTCAATGCACCATGGAATAATTCAAGGCCAGCAGATCATTATCTCGCCATTTATCAGATCTCCACTTCATACTTACATCTGCTCAGGACATTTCGTCCATTTCACCCTCGTGCAGGCTAGCAAAAACAACTGCCCCAAAAATGACCCGTACCCTGATCGTCTTCGCCAACAATGCCCGGACGAAAACAATCCATACAGCGTCAGTATTGACAGCTTTCTTTAAAGTGAGCCATTGAGCCATGAATACCCTGCCCCCCGTCTCTTCTGCAAAAATTCCAAAAGGTATCTGGGTTCTCGGCTTTGTCAGCATGTTTATGGATATTTCATCTGAAATCATCCATAGTCTGCTCCCGGTCTTCATGGTCACCACGCTTGGCGCGAGCATGTTTATGGTCGGGGTCATCGAAGGTGTCGCCGAGGCGACAGCATTAATCGTGAAGATTTTCTCTGGCGCGTTAAGTGATTATTTGGGTAAGCGCAAAGGGCTCGCGGTGCTCGGCTATGGATTGGGTGCCCTGTCCAAGCCCTTTTTTGCGATGGCAGGAACATCAGGCATGGTGTTTACAGCGCGTTTTGCCGATAGAATCGGCAAGGGGATCCGAGGTGCGCCGCGCGACGCATTGGTAGCCGATTTAGTCTTGCCCAACATACGCGGCGCCGCATTCGGCTTGCGACAGTCTTTGGACACAATCGGCGCGTTTCTTGGCCCGCTGCTGGCTGTCGGTTTAATGCTCCTGCTGGCCAATGATTTTCGCACCATATTCTGGCTGGCGGCGATCCCAACGTTTATTTCTGTGGCGTTACTTTATTTCGGCCTGAAAGAGCCCGCACATAAAGTCGGCGCACAGCGAACCAATCCGATTAAACTGGAAAACATCACACGCCTGAACCGGCCCTATTGGTGGGTGGTGTTCATCGGCGCCGTGTTTACGCTGGCCCGGTTCAGCGAAGCTTTTCTGGTACTCAGGGCCCAGCAAGGCGGTCTGGCGCTTGCACTGGTGCCTTTAGTGCTGGTTATCATGAATCTGGTATATTCCATGTCGGCCTATCCGATAGGCAAACTGTCCGACCGCATGAATCATCACACACTGTTGGCGTTGGGGCTGGTTGTCCTGATCATTGCCGATCTGGTGCTGGCAACCAGCAACCATTGGGCATTCGTGCTTATAGGGGTTGCCATCTGGGGGCTGCATATGGGAATGACCCAGGGGCTACTGGCAACCATGATTGCAAACACCGCACCCGCAGATCTGCGCGGCACCGCTTTTGGTTTTTTCAACCTGGTCAGTGGAATTGCTATGTTGTTTGCCAGCATAGTGGCCGGCCTGACCTGGGACAGTTTCGGTGCCGAATATACTTTTATTGTCGGCGCGGCAATGTCGCTGCTGGCGTTAATTCTTGTACTTAGAAATAAAGCACGCCGGTGGTAAATACGCCAATAATAGAAAAAGAGACGCTATGGGCACCTGGTCAGCTGAACTGCGCCTAAAACCAGGTAAACGCCTGAAGCGTGCACATCCCAATAATCGATGTTAAGGTGGTTCGCTATTAGCCATGAACACGCCCTGCCTTTGCCAATTGACTACAGGCCAGGTTGCTACAATTTTTTCTCGCAGGGAGCGTTTTAAGCAGAAAATTTACACCTCGCGCAACCATGCTCGTCAGAGGCCATCGTGAAAATGGCCAACTTATTCATTGAGCTGCAATTCCGAACACGCAATGACCGAGGCAAAGTCCGCATCCAACAAAGCAAGCGTCACATTGTGAATCTGTGCTGCTCCAAGTTCATATTGGCCAAGTTCGAAGCTAATCACCGCGTCTTTCACAACTGTCATCTTAAGCCCCAAATCTGCTCCTGCCCGAACGCTGGAATTAATGCAGAATCCCGCTACCGCCCCAATGACGAAGAGCTCCGATATCCTGGCCTTTTGCAGATAAGAGAACAGTTCCGTTGAACTGAAAGCGGAGGACGTACTTTTGAGAAATACAGGTTCTTCGGCTAATGCCTGAAAGGATGCCAGCGGCACAGACGATGGGGAGCTTTCGTGAAAAAGTGAGCCTTGTTCTGCAGATTGATGACGAACATGCACAATTGGCTGGCCGGCCTGCCGGAATTGCTCCAGCACGCGTTTCATATTTTCAATGCAGTTTTCGGGATAGGACTGAACACCCCGCTCAATCCGCTCCACGACGAAATGTTGCATATCAATGATAAGTAAGGCTTTTCGCACGTGCTCTTCCCTCTTTGAGAAAATACGACAATATCGTATAAAGACGTCTTTATTTTGCCATGCAATTTGCACATTGGCGCCGTCGCAGCAGACCCGTCATATTAAAAGTAAATGGCAGCACCCCATTGCACAACCCGATATTTTCTATTCCGCGTGCTGACTGGCAGCAATACACCGTATAGAAAAACACCGCCAGCTACGTTGTACTGCAGGTCCGGCCTACCGGGTGCGGGCCGGATTTCTCCACACCAGACGATCAGATCAATCCGAGCTCCCTGAGTACCGACTTGGTCACCTCCAGGCGCAATTGCGCACCGGCCGCTTCTGTGATGTCCATATTCATGGCGTAGATATAGGTGTTATCGGCGGTCTCCACATAACCCACCAGCCACCCCAGCTTGACGTCTGCGGCATCGCCAAAACCGACCATGCCGGTTTTGCCACTTATGGTCCATGACGGTGTTTTTTCCAGTACGATCGCCTGTTTGACGATATCGGTGTTCCGCCTGGCAACCCCGAGCTGCTGAGAATAAAAGCGCTGCAAAAACGCAATCTGCTCAAGTGCAGATATTTTCAATTTACCTTTCAGCCAGAACTGGTCTATTGCACCTGAAATATCGCGATTGCCATAATCGAACTGGTCCACGTATTTCTGCATACGTTGCGGGTTGATGCGTCGGGCCAGCTCCTGGTAATACCAGACGACAGAGTTGGGCAACGCGCTGCCCAGGGTCTGATCCTTCGCCCAGGCTGCGGGCCACCACGCCTGGCGTGGATTACGCTGCTGATCCCAGTCGATCCTGAAATCTGCCCCAGTTGCCACGCCCGTCTCAAGCGCAATTAGTGTATTGGGAATTTTGTACGTTGATGCTGGCAAATATGCCCGATTGGCGCGAGTGGCATTATGGCAGATCACCTCTCCCGTTTTTGTGTTCAGCAGAGCGATCGTGCCTTGCACTGCGGCTTTTTCAAACACCGCAGCAGCCTTGGGGCTGTCGACGCACTCTGTATTTGCGTAAGCGGATGCGCAGGTAAAAATCAGTACAGCCATGGCCGTACCGATCGCTCGGATGATAAGCGAATGCTTCATAGAAAAATGTCCTTGAATGTGAGGTTGTTAGAGACAATCCAATGCCTGATCAGGCCAGACGAATGGTAAGTGCATGATTCATGTAGGCAAAATGGGCGGTCGTAACTGTCGTAACTCCCCTGCCGTGTGCTACCATGGCGCATTGGATTCTGCTCATATGCCCGCATCGACACTCAATATTGAATTGACTCCGGTAACCGTGATCAACGGCAAGCCAGCACGATACCAATCGCTCTGGCTGCTTTTGCGTGTCTACTACGCTGGGCATACCGATCATCCGGACCTGCCGGCCTACGAGATTCGGTCCCGCTTTCCAGGCAAAACCAATGGGCGCATGATCATCTCACGCGCGTTTGAAGATTTTCGTGACTGGGGTGTTGATGTCGGCTGGGGATGGGACAGATCCATACCAATCAGTTTGCTCAATACGCGCAACCGCAGTCGCGGGCCTTTTTGGCTCGACAAGAAAGGCAGTCGCCGCATAAAGATCACTGCCGGTGGGAAAAAAGCGAGCATTGATGCGCTTGCCGGGTTTCTTGGAATCAATACCGGTCAACAACCACTCAGCCCACTTGCCTATGCGATGCAGGATGTGGGGTACTGGAACAATCTGACACAGGCAATGCGCCTTGCCAAAGACGGCTTTGCCGGTACAAATGCTTCTGGCGTGGCGGAACACTTCCGGACGACGCGACTGGCAGCACACGATCATTTCCAGTCGGCCTTATCTATCCTCAAGGAAAGCCTGGCCTTGCGCAAGCAGGGCCAGATTCAGCGCAGTTGGGAGGCACTCGATAGCCTGTCGCCCTTTCTGGTCAGTGACACAGAGGATGATCATGAGTCGATGGCAGCTTTTGCTGCCATGGCAGGCATCGCCAGGGCCTGGAATCTGTATATGACGGAAGGAACCCGGGCAGCGCATGTAGAAATCAACCGGCTTCACGCAGATGGTCGCTCGCGGTTGGTTGTTCGTTACAACCCGCGTGTACGTTTCGAGTATCTGAATCTGAAAGCCCTTATTTTCAGAGCCATCGCCCTGGAGCTCAACGATGCACCGATGGCTGAACGCAGGCATGCAGCGGGCCAATCAATTACCCATTTTTCCCGTGCCTTGCGGGCCGCATATGAAGCCGATTCGATCGAAGCAGCCCAGGATGTGGCGGCCAATATCGGTCTGAGCCTCTGGCTATTATGGAAGAACGCGTTGCTGGATGCTCCCTCGGGCACCGCCGAAACCACCGTCCAGATGCAGTCCTTGCGCTGGATATGCCTGTCTGAATGGATCTGCGATCGGTTCGGGGTTGGTGGCGGATCGGTATGGAACACAGTCTTTCTGCTTAGGATTGTACGTGGCGCCTGCTCGGTAAGCCAATCGCCCACACTTGAGCACTTGCGCCGATTCCCGCCGCTGAGCGTGACACAGGTGATAGCAGGAACCAAACCGTTTCATACTGCATTTTCTGCTGCCAAGGGGTATACCGACTGGTCCAGTGTTATCGGCTTTACATTAGAGGAACATGATAACGGTCAGGCCAGATACGAAACTTTGCAACTGGCCAATCTACTGCTGGAAGCCATCTGGTTCTATACATTTGAAAATGGCCTGGGATCACCAGCAATCAAAGCAACCGAAAGACTGGCTGTATTGCTGCAAGACTTGTCTGCACCCAAGCGCCGGTTCTTTAGGGAAAGTATCAGAACCCTGCCAGATATCGTGCAATCTGTTTTTGAGGAAGCATTGCAGGACGCCTAAGTCCGCCATCTGGTTTTGCCCGGTCCGTTCACGCAGCCGCAGGCCCAATACCAGCCAACAGTGCAATTGAATTCCCGCGGCCCCAATACTTGCATAATGACTGCCCATGTTGCTGGCTGGCCAACTATCGCGGTCACAGTAATCCCGGCTTGCTGATTTCCAGCAAGGTGAAATACCCCTTGTACTCATCCGGCAGCCATCCACCTGTATCAATATGATGGACATTGCCAAGTGTCATCATCGTTGGATGGCAATTGTGACCCACGATGACATGATCAATGCCGGCCACCCGAGTCACGTCTTTACGCTCGAATCGATCGCGCGCCCACATTGCGCGCTGGCGCTGCGCCTTGGAATCAAAACAGCGTTCAAGGTCGCTCCAATGCCTGCACGGCACATCGGCATGAACGATACCGATTCGCCCATTGGCCGTCGCAACCTCGATGGCCATGGGCAGAAGCTCCAGCCTGGCAACCAGCAATTCCCGATCATCAGGGTCTTTCTCAATAAACCAGCCTCCGCCATTGAGCCGGTAATTGCCCTCATCCATTCGGCCAATGCGATGATAGCGGATGGCATAATCGTCATGATTGCCGCAAACCGGAAAAAACCAGCCGGTGTCGATCAAATTAATCACCTGTTCGTTTTCAGTACCGCGATCGACCAGATCGCCCACCGAAAAAAGCCGGTCTTTGTCAGTATCGAAGGTTACTGCTTCTAGCGCCTGCATCAGCTTTGTATAGTGGCCGTGGATGTCGCCGACAACGAAATCGCGGCCAGCACGGTTCAAATCGAATTTGTGTACGTATGCCATTTACTTTGCTCCGTTACACTGGCCATCAGGGACTGACCTGTTCACACTAAAAGTAAGCGAGTCAATCTTCTATTTTTTATTATTTTTATTATTTTTGTAGCCTCTGATCGCGTACCAACAGGGAATCGCAATCATGATCACCGCGCTAAGTATTGCAAAAGCAATTTCTGTTCCTTCGGTATCGGACGGCGAAAAGTAAAAAAGAGAAGCACATACGGCAGCCGCGCTGAACGCGAACACTGAGGCAACGATCTGGCGCACGTAAAGTGGTTCCTTTTCCTTTCCTGATGGCGCAAAAAAGAAGGCCACGACTGTGGCGGCCACCATCAATATCCCAATCAGTTGGGCCCACACATCCATGACAATCCCCGTATTCATTCATCACATGACCATTATACGGTACCCTGCCCGGACATACCGCGCCACAGCGGCCGTTGATACACCCTGGTGCGCCACAAGTTCAATAGCTGCAAAGTGTGTGTCCAATTCTCTTGCCAAAATCCATTATCCTATTTGATGCGCGTTAGTGCACCGGCATATCCATTGATATCCAATGGCCTGTCCGGCACTTTCTGGCCATCCTACTGCACACCCTGGCTCATATCCTATGACGCATTACAATTGTGTGCGTGCCAAAATGGCGGCAGTCATTTCGTGGCCGTATCAATGAATAGCCGTACCAATGAATGGCCGTAAGCGGGCTACTGTGTCGCTGCAAACGCCTCATGAAAAGACACCTGGCCACAAGGTATCTCTCCGGCAAAAGCCAATGCCTGAAAATACATGGCTGGTGCGTCGGGGTACAGCAGAGACGAATTGGCCTTGAAGTCGAACCGGCCATAGTACTCCGGGTCTCCTAGCACCACACAGCCGCATGCATCCAGGTGTTGCAATTGGGTAAGTGCCGAGTGGATTAGTTGAGTACCAATGCCCTGCCCCTGCCATTGAGGAAGCACGCTAACAGGCCCCAGACCATACCAGCCCTGCTCACCAGAGGAGATATTTACGGGTGACAAAGCGATATGGCCGACTATCGTACCTTCATAGAGCGCCACCAAGGATATCGCCAACTGGTTGGCTCGCCTTAAGGCATTGATAATAAACTGTTCGGTGTGGCTGGCGAAGTGCTCTGGCGCAAACGCAGTTTTGGTTACCCACGCAATGGCGTCGATGTCATCGGGTTGCTCGTTACGAATGGTTATATTCAACATGGTTTGGCGGGAAAGCGAACTGGTCCCGTCGGAAGATAAAAATCACACCATAGCCGATAGCACGGTAAGATGCAAATTAAAAAAAACGCCAACCGCCCAGACGCCGGCACGCTCAACGCGTGCACCGACAGCTCGGTCAAGGGGAATGGCACCGTTACATTCCCACGCGTCAGGGAGTATGCAATCGAGCTCAAATTCGCTTGATTAATGGCTGAGTTATATAAACAATAAACAGCTTTTTATTTACCCAATTTATTCATCGCAACAATAAATTTATCCATGTCACTATCACGAGTGAAAAGCGCAGGTGACACGCGGATAGCGTCACCGTTATGAATACCGCCACGGCGCACCGTAAGAATACCGTGCTGGTCTCTTAACGTTTTTACCAAGCCGTCATTCTGTTGCTTGTCGCGTGCATTGCCAAACCGAAAGGAGGTAATGCCTGCATGCAGGCGAGCATCGTCAGGCGTCAATATATGAACCGATTTATTGCTCCTGAGCGCGTCGACCCAGTAATCACGTAAATAAGTCAGTCTCTGCTGCTTGGCCTTTGCCGATATTTTCTGATGCAAATCCAGCGCAACGGGAACGGTGAGCAAGGCGGCAAAGTTGGTTGTACCGGTGTGCACGCGAGAGCGGATATCATGCAACTCATAATCTTCGTCTGCATAATCCGGATCGATATCCATCAGGCGATTTTTTGCAATATACATAAAGCCTACGCCTACTGGCGCCGATATCCATTTGTGGAGATTAAAGCCCACGAAGTCGGTGCTTAAATCTTTCACATTGAAATCTATTTGCCCCCATGAATGAGCCGCATCCACAATCACGTCCACACCCTGGGCCCGGGCCATCTGGGCGATTTCGGCGACAGGAATGACCAGTCCCGTCCGGTGAGAAAGATGCGTCAATAACAGCAACTTTAATTTAGGTGTACTTAAAATTTTCTCGTAAGCTTCAAGAATATTTTCTCGGGTAGCGGGTTCTGGAATATTGAATGTCTTTACCCGCGCTCCGCGCCTTTGCTGCAGCCAATTCATTGCATACTGCATTGAGTCGTAATCAAGATCGCCATAGGCAACAACATCGCCGGGTTGCAGCGCGTTATAGCCAGTGATCAATTTTTGCAGTGCTTCGGTTGCACCTCGCGTCAGTGCAATTTCCGAGACGTCTGCGCCGACAGCCCGTGCCACCTGCTCGCGCACTTTTTCCAGGGCGCCACTGAACTGGGCACGCGCATAAATGGTGTTATTGGTATTGATGAAATCGGTGTTTTCTTTGTAAGCGGCAAGTACCGGTTGTGGCATGGCCCCCCAGTACCCGTTCTCCAGATTGGTTATTTCCCGATTGACTGCGTAGAGTTCCTGTATATCCTTCCATGCCGCATCTGACGCAGAAAGTGGAGCGCTGATCGGGTTTGTAATATTGCGCGCCTGCACAACACTCGGAACCAACGAAAGCGCAGTACTGGCCATAGAGCCAAAAACCATCTGGCGCCGGGAGATATTTAACATGATGTTTACTTTACTCAGTTAAAAAAATAAAGCGACCATCATAAGAATAGTCTATTGCGCCCTCATGACAGCGCAATAACCGGCTGTGTATCCAGACATTGCAGATGGCATAATTGCGATGCGCCAAAATTTTATCGCACACGCCAGCCAATGCCCTGCCCGCTTACTGGCAGCAATCGCGGTGATTGCCCGTAACACACATGCCGTCAATACGGGTCAAAGTAGCCGACCAGGTCAGTCGGCCAGCGCTATCGCATATTCAATAGCATCACAATGCCACGTTGAGGTCACTTTCGTCTGCCCTTAATCGATCGGCTTGTCGGCGAAGTTCGGCAAGAAAATCGCCGAGTACCGGATGCGAGTCACGTTCACGATATACAGCTCCCACCGGGCCAAAGCCTGCAGTTAACGGCAAAGCATGCACCAACCCCAGGCGATGCAAATGTGCTCCCAACGAAGCCGAACACACTGCGACATAATCAGTTTGCCTGAGAACTGTTTCAATGATGATAATGGACGCGGTTTCCAGGCGCGGGCGCACACCCGCCCCACCATTTTCCAGCAATACGGTGTCCAGCCGGTTTCGCATGAGCGTATTTTTTTCAGGCATAATCCATGGATACGGCACCAGATCCGACCATAGCGGCTTCGCTTTTTGGCGTATGGCATGCTGCAAGCCGACAATCGCCACAATACGATCTTCGAACAGTACTTCATGGGCCAGGCCGGCCGCATAGGCCCTTGCGTCTATGGAACCGACAACAATATCGAGTTCCCTGGCCTCCAGCCGCTCGAGCAACAAAGAAAAAGCGCCCTCGGTCATATGAATCGCAATTTGTGGCACCTGCATCTGAAAACTGCAGATTGAATCGGGAATCAGATGAGCCAGCCCCGCCGTTACGCTGCCCACATGAAGACTGGCTGGCGCACCCTGAGCCAGCAATTCCAGTTCATCCTGGGTTCTGGCAATATCTCCTAACAGTCGGGTTGCCAGACGCAGCAAAACCTCGCCCTCCGGCGTAAACCTGATCCGGCGACCGCGCACAACCAGCCTGACGCCAAGCAATGTCTCAAGTTCGTTCAACCAGTGAGACATTGCCGACTGCGTCATATGCAATGCGCGAGCAGCCTCGGACAATGTGCCGACATTTCTGAGAATAAGAAAATATTCCAGATGTCGTACCTTGAGGCGGCGCGCCCAGGCAATACTATTTGCACTTGATATATGAGTATTCACTCATGTTCCGTCCATAAAATTTCATAGAAATATCCGGTATTTTAATGTTGTCAACTATATACAATAGGCGGAATTACAAAATATTCGATAAGGCATAAACATGAGAGTTTACTCCAGTCTACACAAATTGATCCCCACCGTGCTACTGCTGGCCTGCCTGGGCCAGGCGCATGCCGCTGATGAGTTTCCGCAACGTGCGATAAAAATTATTGTTTCTCAGCAAGCTGGCGGCGGTACAGACAATCTTGCACGCATGTGGGCCGAAAGCGTTGGAAAAACGCTCAACGTACCTGTTGTGGTAGAGAACAGGCCCGGCGCAGGTGGCGTGATCGCAGCCAAGGCCGTCTTGTCCCAGCCAGCCAATGGCTATACGCTGTTTTTAGCCGGCGTATCCCAGATGGTGCTCAATAAATTCGTTTATAAACCCCTGTCCTATTCTCCTGAAAAGGACTTCGCCGGCGTTGGCATGCTCACCACAGTACCGTTTGTCCTGGCAGCAAGCCCGCAATCAGGTTTCAACAATTACGACGATTTACAAAAGGCGGCCAAATCAGATCCTGAAAAAATCACTTTTGCGTCCTCTGGCAATGGCAACTCCACACACCTGGTTGTGGAAATGCTGATGAAGCAGGCCGGTTTTAAAATGCTGCATATCCCTTATCGCGGCGAACCGGACAGTATTGTTTCCACCGTGGGTGGAAACACTCAAATTGTGGCGCCTGTCTTAAGCAGCGCCCTGCCTTTGATCAAAGAAGGCAAACTCAAGCCTCTGCTGGTTTTCAATGATAGTCGTGTTCCCGAACTTCCAAACGTGCCTACCGCGGGCGAATTAGGCCTCAAGGGCTTTGAAAACATCGGATGGAGCGCTGTGGCTGTCAAGGCGGGCACACCCGAAGCAGTAATAAAGAAACTGCACGCAGCAACACAGACTTTCCTGAATGACCCGGCAGCCCAGCAGAAATTTGCCGCAGTTCAGGTCCGGGCAATGCCTGGTCCATCGTCAGCTTTGATCGACATCACTGTTCGCGATACCGCCAAATGGCAAGAAGCCGTGGGCGACCTGAATCTGAATGTCAAATAATCAGGAATGACAAATGAATAGACAAGGCATGGTGGTTTGCCCTCAACCCGAGGCCGCAGAATCAGGCATCGAAATCCTGCAGGCAGGAGGCAATGCGGTGGATGCCGCCGTAGCCTGCGCTTTTTCTCAGACTGTGGTCGATCCCTTGATGTGCGGTATAGCTGGGTTTGGCACGGCAGCGCTTTATCTGCCCTGCAAGAAAACGCATGAGTATGTGGATTTTCACGCACCAGCGCCGGGAATGGCCCGGGCCGATATGTGGGAACATCTTCTGCAGGGCGAAGCGCGCGACGGATTTGGTTTTTCAATCAAGGGGCGACTCAATGACCTGGGAGCGCAATCGATCGGCGTACCGGGCACATTGCTGGGCCTCAAGCGCATGCACGAACGCCATGGGCGCCTGCCCTGGCGCGACGTAATTGCGCCGGCGATTGAGTGGGCGCGCGGCGGCTACTTTGTTCGTCCGGCCATGTATGCCTTCTGGATCGACGAGCCTCTTGCAGGCCGGGCAGCCAATCGCGAGCGGCTGGCGCTTACGCAATCTGGCCGTGATTTATATTGCCGCGCCGACGGCTCGCCCAAAACTATTGGAACCCCGCTGTATAACCGGGATTATGCAGCAACGCTGGAGCTGATCGCGCGCGATGGCGCAGATACGTTCTACCGCGGAGACATGGCGCAGCAAATGATCGCCGACCTGACCAATCAGGGCGGGATTCTGTCACTGGAAGATCTATCGGCTTACGAGCCAACCTTGAACCGACCGCTGGTGGGCACTTACCGGGATCGCCGCATCACAACCAATCAGCCACCAGGAGGCGGCGCAATGCTCATCGAAATGCTCAATATCATTGAGCATTTCGATTTGCCAGGTTACAAACATAATAGCGCCGATTATATACAACTGGTCTGCGAGGCAATGAAACAGGCTACGGTTGACAAAGACCGCCATATCGCAGACCCGGCGTTTGTCGACGTTCCCCTGGATCAAATATTATCCAAGTCATATGCCGCCGCAATTGCACAGATGATCAGCGCAGGAAAAAAGGTCGACGTACCCCGATTTAACGATGCAATTACACCACCGAAAGACACCACGCATTTATCTGTCGTCGATGCCGATGGCAACTGCGTAGCGATCACGCATTCGCTGGGTATGCCGTCTGGCGTCATTACGCCAGGACTGGGCTTCATGTATAACGGCTGCATGGGGGTGTTTGACCCGCGTCCAGGTCGTGCGGGCAGTATTGCTCCGGGAAAATCACGCTTTACTTCGTCCTGCCCCAGTATCGTTTTTAGAAACGACAAGCCGGAAATCATACTGGGTGCGCCAGGAGGCACACAAATCGTGATGGGTGTTCTGCAGACCATCCTGAACGTCATCGACTTTGATATGCCTATTGACGCCGCGGTTTCGGCTGCCCGGTTCTCGTCGACCAGCAATATCGTCGACATATCAAATCGTATCCCTCGGTCAGTCAGCCATGCCGTAGAGGCGATGGGATATCAGGTGGCAAGGAACCCATTTGGACACACCATAGCCTGGGTTCATGCCATTCATATCGATCAGACCGGTGCGCTATCCGGTGCGGCAGACCCGGGGCGTGATGGGGTTGCCTATGGACTTTGACCCATTCATGTGATCACGACCGGCCGGCAAATTACAAACCCAACTGGCTCAGGCCCGGATGGTCATCGGGGCGTCTTCCCAGTGACCACCGGAACTTGCGATCACTTTCCAAGATAGGCAGATCGTTGATGGAAGCATGACGTTGCAACATTAATCCGTTACCGTCAAACTCCCAGTTTTCATTGCCATACGACCGAAACCACTGCCTGGAGTCATCGTGCCATTCGTAGGCGAACCGCACGGCGATGCGCGCGTCATCGAATGCCCATAATTCCTTAATCAGACGGTAGTCCAGCTCCCTGACCCATTTGCGCGTCAGAAAAGAAACAATTTGGTCCCTGCCGTTGACAAACTCCGCCCTGTTCCGCCATTTGCTATCGACGGTATATGCAAGAGATACACGCTGCGGATCGCGTGAATTCCAGCCGTCTTCGGCCAGGCGCACTTTCTGCACGGCTGAATCAAGCGTAAACGGCGGTACCGGCTGGCGTATTTCAGGTGTCATGTCCATAAATCATTCCCTTTTTCTGTAAAGTAAGATCAATCACTAACGTCTGGCAAAGTCATTTTTCGGCACTGCAATACATTCCGGGCATACCCACATATCCTGGCAACGCCTGTATACGCCCAACCCACGCGAGCAGCGCCGGATATGACGCCAGGCTGACCTGGCTTTCAGGCGACAATGCGATATACGGATATACAGCGATATCGGCAATGGTGATATGGTCGCCGACAAGCCAGCCAGAAGCCTGAAGTTGCTGCTCCACAATACCATACAGCCTTTCGGTGATCTGTTGGGCCGCAACAAGATCCAGTTGTCGACCAAATTTATAATGCAAGCGTAGATCATTGGGCCCGCGCGCAACTTCATTGGCCGCAGTAGACAGCCACGCCGTTACCTGCGCCATCGCGATGGGATCATCTGCGGCAAGCCAGCCGTGATCGCCATACTGTTTGGCCAGATAAACCAGGATCGCCTGGCTGTCACGCAATATCACATCGCCATCAACCAGCACCGGCACCTGGCCAAACGGGTTCATTTGCAAAAAATTCGCCAACTTGTGTTCACCGTCCATCAAGTTGACAGCACGACTGTGATATTGAACGCCCAGCAAAGACAAGAGCAGACGTACTTTGTGGCAATTGCCGGACGCAGCAAGGTCATAGAGCGTAATCATTTAGGTTCCTTCGTCGTGTTCATGGCGATAAATTCAGCTTCGGTGAAGCGCGCCGTAATATGTTGCGGACAATTAAAATCCAGCGCCTGTACGGTAATGATGTATCCGCGCTCAACCCGGGCGCGATAGGCTGGCATTTGCAGGCGGGCAAGCAGCTCCGGCGCATCGCCCTCGTGAATGATTCGCGCCCGGCCCCATATCTTCAGGCGCCGGCGATGCGCAAAATCCATGACAATAAGCATGACGCGGTCATCGTTCATCAGATTACCGGCCGAAATATACTGCCGGTTGCCGGCGTAGTCAGCAAACCCCAAAGTATGATCATCCAGGATTTTTAAAAACCCCTTGGGGCCACCCCTATGCTGCACGTAAGGCCAGCCGTTTGCGCCAACGCTCGACATAAAGAAGGTATCAATATCGGGAATAAACGCCCGTTCCTGCTCCGCAATTGCACTGCGCTCTTGCGAATCTTCTTCGAACAGCATATTTCTTTCGCGACTGCCGTACTGCGCCTGCGCTGCACGGACAGCGGGTGTGAAAGTGATGGTTGAAAATGCGCGTGGCATGATGCTCGCTCCGGCTGTTTTATCTTGAGTGGAGGCAGCAAGATTGCTGCGGACACCATCACTATGCAATATTTCTTTATATAGAAGAATAGTCGTACAATACATTTCACTCTTGCATATTTCGGAATAATATATGGATCGTCTGCGGGCCATGTCAATCTTTGTGGCGGTAGCGCAAGCCGAAAGCTTTTCTGCTGCTGCCCGCAGCCTGGGAATGTCAGCGCCAGCGGTGACTCGCGCCATTTCCGAATTGGAAACCCATCTGGGTGTGCGTTTGCTTACTCGCACGACTCGTATCGTCAGGGCAACCGAAGCGGGTATGCGTTATCTTGAAGACGCACGACGGGTAATTGCTGAAGCCGATGAAGCAGACGAGGCAGTATCCGGCATTACTACCGAACCGCGAGGGCGTCTGGCGATTACCGCGCCCGCCCTGTTCGGCCGAATGTTTGTAACACCAATTATCGTGCGCTATTTGCACCGCTATCCTGCAGTAAATGTGACCTCGCTGTTTGTAGACCGAGTTGTCAATCTGATCGAAGAAGGCTTGGACGCAGGCCTGCGCATTGGTCATCTTCCCGATTCCAGCATGAAAGCCATCCGGGTCGGCCAGGTTCGTACGGTGGTGTGCGCCGCCCCTGAATACCTGGCCACCCATGGTGTACCCAGTACGCCCGAGCAATTGCACGCTCATACCATCATTACAACCAGTGGTATTTCACCCGTTCCAGAATGGCGGTTCGTTCATCAGGATAAGACTAGTGCCATTCGCATGACACCGCGACTGACCCTTACCACAAATGATGCTGCGATCGAGGCGGCCCTGGCCGGGTTTGGGATCACACGGCTGCTGTCGTATCAGATAGCGCCCTACCTTGCTTGCGGAAAACTGGAAATCGTACTGCACGATTATGAGCCAGCACCCTTGCCTATCCACGTCATTCACCGTGAAAACCGGCAGGCGGCGGCCAAGGTACGTACGTTCGTTGACATGGCCGTGACCCGCTTGCGCGAAGACGCTGCACTTGCTTATAGGCCTTGACGTCCGAACCATCGATGTGCCTGGCCCGGTCGTCGAAACAAACCAGGAGCAGCGCATTGCCACCGCTTCATGACACTTGCAAAAAAAAAGCAAATAGCACCCCGATTTTTTTATGACGAATAGCATTTCGAATCCAAAAGATTAGGCCCGGCTCCCTTTCACGAAGCTACCTATCCCTTCCATAGGTAGAATATGGCAGAACAGCACTGGCCAATAGCATCTGCAGTACATGATTAACCGCGTTGAATCCTGCCCAGGCAACGGGCTAGCGCCAAAAACTGAAGGCGGTCCCCTTTGCCGGGCTGCGGCGTCGCAGCGCCAGCCGATAAGGCAGATAGGTGAAACCTGGTCCTGAGTATGACTCAACCTGAGTTTTTATAATCTGACAGATGATTGCACAAATATAGAGGGATATATGAATATGCTTGAAAACGAAGTCATCCGGGTAATATCCAAACCAACAGGCATTCCTGCTGCGGATAATTTCCGATTGGAAAGGCAGCCGGTGCCTGAACTTGACGCCGGGCAAATACGCGTGCGCAATGAATGGTTGTCGGTTGACCCGGCGATGCGTGGCTGGCTGGCCGATGCCAATAACTACGCAAGTGTGAATGTCGGTGACGTGATGCGTTCGCTTTGTGTGGGAACGGTTGTCGAATCCACCGTATCGACAGTCAGCAAGGGCGAGCGCCTGATGGGCTGGTTTGGCTGGCAAACCTACGCCACGATCAAACCCGAGGCGATTGTCCAGAAAATAACCGCCAGCGATCTTCCCCCCTCCCTTTATCTGGGGGTATTGGGATTGAACGGTATCACAGCTGCCACTGCACTGGACAAACTGGGCTCTCCAAAATCAGGTGACACCGTGGTAGTGTCCACCGCTGCCGGCGGCGTGGGCTCTTGCGTTGGGCAACTTGCCAAAACCATGGGCTGTCGTACAGTAGGCTTGACCAGTTCATCTGAAAAAGCCAAAGCGTGTTATGAAGCATTCGGCTACGATCATGTCATCAACTATAAGACCGACGATATTGATCAGGCCATCAAAAATGCATGCCCAGAGGGTGTGGATGTCTATTTTGATAACACGGCAGGAACCATTTCAGACGCGGTCATGCAGCATCTGGCTATCGGCGCTCGCGTGATTGTGTGCGGAACAGCGTCAATCCCCAGCTGGGATCCACCCCCCATGGGTCCTCGCGTAAACCGTATTCTGCTGACCCGCCGGGCCCGAATGCAGGGTTTCATTCTGTTCGACCACAAGGACACCTATGCTTCTTACGTTACGCAGCTCGAGCAGTTGGTCAGGGCAAAGAAATTGACTTACCGTGAACATATCACTGATGGTCTGCACACAGCGCCCGGAGCAATTGCTGAACTGTACCGGGGTGAAAACCTGGGCAAGCGACTGATCCGGATCTAGTACGTGGTTAGCCGACTCCTGATACGCGAACCGGTGTACGTACAATGCAAATGGAATATCAGCAGGCAGCGCTTGGGGATCGTGCTCGCTATATGATTTCATAACGGCGGCTCCAGGAGAGCATACGAGTCAGGCACTGGCGTCACGGCAAAGAAATTTATTCGCAGGCAATGCTGATCACTGCTATATTGCTGCATATAGCACAGGGATCGACATACGGTAAATTGCCGGGAAAGGTGTGATATACCAAAGCCGGCGCCAGACTGCAGATAAAACCGGCAACAGCCTGGACTGTTGCATGTGCAAAAAATAGACAGGAGCAGTCCGATGAAATCATGCCCGAAGTGCACTACCGAACTGGAAGACGCAGCCACCAAATGCGTCTCTTGTGGTTTTCAATTGGAAAAGGCGCAACGAACCCTGACAGGAAAAGTCGTCAAATGGCTTTTTATCGCGTTTAACCTGACCATGATTTGCTGGGTTATGGTCAGTATGGGCGCGCTTGATCGCGGCTCGCAGTCCAGCGCCCTGCCACGCGGCACCGAAGACGCCGAAGGCCTGGGCCTGAGCATGATTATTATGCTATGGCTCATTTGCAACCTGATCTTTGGACTGGTTGTCTGGGATACCAGGGCAAAGAACAAGGCATTGCAGGAATCGCATAACAAACCTGAAGAGTAAAGCGGATCAGCTACGTTTTCACATCCCCAAATAAACGCTAAACCGGCCGTTTCGCCCTGACAATCTCCGGCGCATAGGTTTTCATTTCCGGTATGGTCTTGCGCTGCTTCAAATAATTTTCCAGCACATCCAGCATGGTCAGTGTTGCACCGGCCGGCAAATCTTCTGATTCTCGGATTGCCCCCTTGGCCTGCGCTGAATCTTCACTTTCACTGCCGTTGCTTATTTTCGTTTTGCCGACCGCCCTGCTCGCCTCTGCTGGCGTTGCCTGGTCAAATTCAAATGGCGTGCTCAATCCCCACGCAGCCACTTTATATTTCTCATCGGCCAGCAGCGGCTGATTGCCAATCATCACGTTCTTAATACGCTTGCCCGGAACCTGGTCTGGGTCGATCTGGTAGTGCAAGCCCCCTGTTCGCAACATATCCTGTTCCGAGCGCTTGTACGCATCAGCATCGAAAAGCGCTTGAGCGGCCGCTTCCAACACGGCATGGATGTACCTGCCGCGCACCGTTCCCGAACACATATGTGTTTCGCCCAATGCCAACTGGTTGATCATGTCTTCGCGGGTAATTGCAGCGCCAGGCAGCAGGGTCGGCCCCCAGCGGTATCCGGGATACAGCGCTATCTGCGCCCCGCTTCGCTGTAACATGGCTTGCAGCAGGAGTTCGTCCCAGGTGCCGTTGAAAGTGCCCCGGCGGTAAAGCAACCCTTCGGTCATGGCGATTTTTTCTGACACGCTGGTCTTGACTGTCATGTAGGCATCATCGACCCGTTTTGCCATGCGGCTGTCGGCCTGGACAAAGCTGGCCACCACCGGCAACAGGCTATAGCGAAAATCCACCAGGCCGCCTTTGCCGATATCCAAATCCAGTACGGCCAGAAACCGTCCCTGCGCGCCCGCGTTGGTGACAGCGGTTTTACCCTTGTTGTTGGAAACAAGGATGGGTTCCGGCAATGGCGTCACCGAACGCCCGCCCAGTATCACATCAATGCCGGTAACACGGGTTGCCAGTTGTAAATCTGCATCGACACCAGCCCTGGAAAGCAAGAGCACGGCTTGCGCACCTTTGTCCCGCACTTCATCAACAATACGCTGTAAATCGTGTTCGTCCACACGTATGGCCAATTGGCTTTTTACCCCGCTACTGGCGTCTGGCATGGTGTGTTCGCCACAGCTGTCCCTGGCAAACGGCTCGTTATGGGCGGCCTGCCCAATAATGGCAATCGTGATGCCATTTCGCTTCTGCAGGATATAGGGCGCATATAGGGGCTTATCGTCAACCGGATCGAACACATTGTGTGCGATGTATGGATAGTGCACAGCTCTCCCCTGGCCGGGTGGCGATAAATTGGAATCCGATGTCGGCGTCAGACCAGCGTCCTCTGAGGCTGCGGTTGCCAGAATATGCGTGCGGTCCGGCAAACCCAGGTCTACATCCAGGGCACGATGGATTTCCGTCGCTCCATCAGCGCTCGACCAGGGCGCCGACGATTCCAGCGTGCCATTGCCGCCATCCAACAGCCATGCCTGCTTGCGAGAGCGCCTGACGATGCCAATCAATGATGCAAGGTGCGCCACTCCGCCCAGCATGCCGTAGTCGGCTGCCGAGGCTGCATAGTCTGCGCTGCTGAAAGCATAGGCCTGGGCCGAACCGATCATCAGGTTGTAGTATTGCAGCAGCGCATCACCGGTCATATTGGGCGGTGTTGCGCCTGCCGGACCAATCGCCGCCTGGCCAGCAGGCTCACGATAATACAAAGGCTTCCATTGAGCCTGCAGGTCTGTGATGTGCATGAAGCTGACGTTACCAAACGTCGGCAGATCATAAAACTGCTCCATCCCTTGCTGGGCGCGCAGCATTGCGGGAACGAACATGCCAGCGCCCGCTGCCGCCATCAACTGAAGAAAAGCCCTTCGATCTGTAATATGCATCGCCCCCTGTTCCCTTAACCGGAATGGTAACCCCATATGCGGCATCAATATGTGGCATCAATAAGCAGTATCGATTCGCGGCAACAATCATGAACAAGGCGGCTGCCGCGAATCAGCACCCATTTTACTGAGGCTTGGTTTTGGCAATGCTCTCGCGTACGGAAAATTTGTCATACCAGGCTTTCAGACCCGGGAAACGCTTCTGCCAGTTATAGTCCGGCAGCCGGAAATCCAGATAATCGAAAGCACATGCCAGCGTGATAGTAACGATATCTATTCGATCGTGAAGTTCCTGCGCCTTGTCTTCGAAGTACTGCAATGCAGTCGTGATTTTATCGGTCTGACCCTCCAGCCATTCGTTCCAGCGCAACGCTTCGGGACGCGCCAGCAGTTCATAGCGGACCAGCAATGAAGCAGCAATGGCGCCGTCTGCCACCGCATGATCTGTCAGCAACTTGAAGCGGGTGTTGTCGTCGCCAAACAGCTTGCCCTTGAAAGTGGTGTTCAGGTATTCACAAATGACTTTGCTATCGAACAGCACCTGCTCATCGTCCGTAATAAACGTTGGCACCTGGCCCAGCGGATTGAACGGAATAATATTACGATCGCGATTCACAGGATTGGCTGCGGCCGGCAGGCGTTCGATTCGTTCCGCCACTCCAAGTTCGTCGGCAACGATCATCGTCTTGCGCACGAAAGGCGAAGCGGCTGAATAAAAAATTTTCATTTGTGTCTCCCTTGATCAAAAATAAATAAAAAATTGACTTCTATTGTTCTGTTACTGTTGCCGGCGTATGCTCTCCACGCACGATCGCTGACTTGACCTTGCGGTCTGCCCAGGTGGCCAGACCGGTCATGATCGCCAACAAGCCTCCCAGCAGGCAGGTGCCGGCCCATCCGCCGTAAGTCCAGGCGACTGTACCCAGTGTCGATCCAGAGGCACCACCAATGAAATAACTGGTCATATACACTGCATTCAAGCGCGACCGTGCATGTGGCAGCAAGGCAAATATAGTGGTTTGATTATTGATGTGCACGCCCTGCAGGGCCAGATCAATCACCAGCATGCCCGCAATAAACCACCACAGGTTATCGTGTCCCAGCCATAGCAGACCCCAACTGAGCAGCAAGAGCACAACGCTGATGGCAGTCACCGTATCACCCAGGCCACGATCGGCCAGGCGCCCCCCTAATGATGCCATCAAGGCGCCCATGACGCCGGCCAGGCCCACCAGGCCAATGGCCACATCACTCAAACCGTGTGCAGGTCCGGCCAGGAGCAGCGCCATGGTCGAAAACAGCGCACTGACCGATGCGAAACCCAGCCCGCCCATGAGCGCGCGGGTGCGCAGGCGCGGCTGTTCACGCAGCAAGGTAAACAACGACATGAGAATGGACAGATAGCCATGGGTTTGCGGGTTTCTGGAGGACGGCAGCTTGAGCCACAGGACCACAGCAATAACAAGCATGATGACGCCGGACACCAGATAAACGGTTGACCATCCGCCAATACCGGATAGCAGGCCGGCAACACTTCGGGCAAGCAAGATACCTGTAAGCAGGCCGCTCATGACCATGCCCACTGCCCGGCCGCTGCGCGATGGCGCTGACAGAATGGCGGCCATCGGCACCAGGACCTGTGCAGCAACGGAAAACAGCCCTGCCATGCCAACGCCGACAAACAACATGCTGCTGTTGATTGCCAGGCCACTGATAAATTGTCCGATCGCAGCCAGCACCATCAGCCCGACAGCAAGCTGCCGGCGTTCGAACTTGTCGCCCAGCGGCACAATAAACAGCAGACCCAGCGCATAGCTAACCTGAGCGACCGTTACAGTGAGCGCCGCGCGGGTCTCTGTAATGCCCAGGCTGACGGAGATGGAATGCAGCAGCGGCTGGTTGAAATAGTTGCCACCTGCACACAGGCCGCAAGCGACGGCCATCAAAAGCAGCACAGGTGTTGTCAGGTAGGATGGGTGTTGCGATTGCTCGGACATGGGTAACCAAAAATAAAATACTATATATTTAACCAGTATTATTATAAAATAACAGCATGACAGGAAACAGACCGGCCGTCGCTGCCATAACGGCCTTAGTTGGTCGTAGCGCCTTGCCCCGTGATCCAGAAACCGGGGCTGCTTGGTCTCAACATTGACGCACTGCTGTGTTGTTCTCACTAAAGCGTTATCCCGCTTTAGCAGAAGAAACATTAAACCACAGTAAGAACGCATTGTCGCAGACAGACTCCGCAGCCCGGTGCTGCCGGCGCCAACAACAGCCAGCTTCGTTGTTTGCAGGCTGCGGGTTTTACACCCCAACGTAATAGGCTGGCATTTTTATACTCAGGCTTTTTGATATATGTACAAATCGCTCTGCCAAGCGAATAGTTAACGCAAGCAGTTGGCATACCCGCGAATCGACACGCTGTGGAGTAACGGTCACGTGCATCACTGCATTCATCCTGCTTTATGTCGCAATGCCGATTTTCAACAAGCCTTCGCCGTAGCGCTGCGTGCAGCACGATATTTAACTTCAATATTATGAATACAATTTCCCTTTTCCCACCTGATGCCTTGCCCGTACCCGCTACAGATGACACCGACGTGCAGTTGGGACCCGGTGCATGGGTATTGCGTGGATATGCGCTGGAATATGTAGACAGGGTGTTGACGCAACTGCGCCAGATTCGCCGGCAATCACCATTTCGCCATATGGTCACACCAGGCGGCTATACCATGTCCGTGGCTCTCACTTGTTGTGGCGCCGTCGGCTGGACTGCCGATCGCAAAGGCTATCGTTATGCGGCGATCGACCCTGAAACCGACCAGCCATGGCCCGCTATGCCAGAGGTATTCCTGGCGCTCGCCCGACAGACAGCTGACCACTGCGGTTATGCCGGCTTTGCACCTGACTCCTGTCTGATCAACCGCTACGTGCCGGGCGCCCGGCTCAGCCTGCATCAGGACAAGGACGAGACAGACTTTTCCGCCCCCATTGTGTCAGTCTCACTGGGAATGCCCGCCATGTTCCAGTTCGGTGGTCTCAAACGCAGCGATCGTCCTGAGAAAATTCCGCTGTTTCATGGCGATATTGTGGTCTGGGGCGGCCCCGATCGTTTGCGTTACCACGGCGTCATGGCGCTTAAAGACAATCCGCACCCGTTGCTCGGTTCAAACCGCATTAATCTGACCTTTCGCAAGACTGGCGGATAGCCGACGCGTTATTGCACAGGCAGCACTGCCCAATCGATTTGAACAGCATCTTGCTGTATAACCGCGCCTCTGCTTAACCAGCCTTGCCTTAATCGACCGTCGCGCCCGAATCCTTCACTGCCTTACCCCATTTGGCCACTTCGGCCTTCATAAAGTCATCGGCCTGTTGCGTCGTTTGTGGCATCGGTATCGCTCCGCGATCAGCAATAAAAGCCGACAATTTAGGACCGTTGAGCGCCTTGACGATTTCACTGTTCAATTTTTCAACCACAGCTGCGGGTGTTTGGCGTGGTACAAATACGGCAGCCCAGCCAATGGCCTCAAAGCCGGGAACCATCTCGCCTACTGTCGGTACATCGGGCAGTGCCTTTAAGCGGGTGGCCGTCGTCACGCCCAACGGCACAGCTTTTTTGTCCTTGATATAAGGCAATGCCGCGGTCACCGAATCGACCATGAGCGGTACCTGATTACCGATAAAATCAGTTTGTGCAGGACCACTGCCTTTGTATGGAATATGTCTGAGCGAAATATGCGTGCCTGCCTGGAACATTTCTGCCGACAAATGCTGGGTGCCGCCAATGCCGGCACTGGCATAGGCCAGCGACTCGGGTTCCGCCCGGGATTTGTCGACGACGTCCTGCAGCGAATGAATCCCTGACTTGGGATTGGCCAGAAAAATCAGAGGAACAGAAAATACGCCTGATACGGCCTTCAGATCGCCCTGCAGACTATATCCTGGATTTGTGTAGAGTGTCTGGTTCACGGCCGCAGCGCTGCCGCCTACCACAATCGTGTAGCCGTCGGGCTTGGCCCTGACAGCCTGCTGCATGCCAATATTGCTGCCGGCACCCGCTTTGTTTTCCGTGATAACAGGTTGCCCCACCGCTTTACCCAGTTCATCGGCAAGCGCACGGGCAAAGGTATCGGTCGCCTGTCCCGGCGGGAACGGAATGATCATGGTAATTGGCTTTTCCGGATACGCGGCTAGCGCGCTGCCCGAGGCCAATGCCGCCATAACGGCCAGTAAGGATCTTTTCAATTCTGTCTCCCCTTCAGTAAAAAATATGCCGCTATCATATATGCAATAGTGGCCGGGGCAGCATGTGCAGGCCCCGGCCACTAAAAATTTCATTGCAACCGTAATCGTCCTGTCCTGCCGAGTGCGCTCACGAGGTGCTCAGGTTAACCGGTCAATTGCTCAGTTGCCACCCTTGATGCCAGCAGCATCAATCACTTTTTTCCACCGGGCCAACTCCTCGCCGGTATATTTGCCCAACTGTTCCGGACCCATGTACTCAGCGGTCGCTCCCAGGCCTTCAGCTTTCTTTTTATATTCCGGCGTTGCCATGATTTTTTCAATCGCCACATTCAGCCGTTGTACCACATCGCTGGGCACGCCTTTCGGACCGTACATGGCAAACCAGGAAGAGACCAGCAAATCCGGGTAGCCTGCAGCACTGGCGGTGGGCACGTCAGGAAGCGAAGGCAATGGTTCCTTGCTTGTGACAACCAGTGCCTTGAGCGCACCGGATTTGATATGCGGCAAAAGCGGTGGCGGCGTCGTAATGGTCAAATCAACCACACCTGCCAGCAAATCAGTCAGCGCAGGTCCGGTCCCTTTGTATGGAACATGGGTTGTCTTGATGCCGGCCATCTGGTTAAGCTGTTCGGTTGCCACATGCTGAAGCGCACCGGTACCGGAAGACGCATAATTGAGCTTGCCCGGATTATCTTTGGCGTACTGCACCAACTCTTTCAGGCTGTTGACTGGAAGGTCTTTTTTGACAACCAGCAATTGAGGAGCCGACAACACATTTGCTATGGGCGTAAAGTCCTTGACCGGGTCCCAGCTGACTTTTTCTATACTTGGCGTAATAACCTGGTAGCCCGAATACTGCAGCAGTAACGTGTAGCCATCAGGCTTGGCACGCAATACCTGCTGCGCAGCAATACCGCCCGACGCGCCTGGTTTGTTTTCCACCACCACCGGCTGACCCAGTTCCTTGCTGAGCGGATCGGCAATCATACGTGCCGCCAGATCGGTTGTGCCACCCGGGGCGGCTGAAACGATCAGTGAAATGGGGCGCTGCGGGTACGCCGCTTCCTGTGCCATTGCGTTCGTAAAAGCAATTGTAGTTGCGCCCAGTGTCAGCAGCGCGTGTTTTAAGAATTTGCGTTTCATGTATGTCTCCAATGTTTTGTATGAATACTCATCTATCTTTCCTGAGATCAGAACAGACTCCCTTTGTTCCGATCATTGCAATTGATTCTGATCCTGCTCTGGCTTTCACTGCGTCCGCTGCAACTGCCTGACGTAATCCGGTACCGGATGCAAGGCCATGCGGGTACCCGCGGCAAGCGTCTGACTGTTCACGTCATGTCCGATCAACGGCACAAGCGTACGACTGATCGCCAGAATGTCCTCCAGATTTATGCCCGTGTCGTAGCCCATCAGTTCGAGCATATGAACCATATCTTCGGTCGTGACGTTTCCGGAGGCGCCTGGCGCATAGGGGCAACCGCCAAGACCGCCCAGAGAGCTGTCAAAACGCACAACCCCGGCCTGCAAGGCAGTCACAGTATTGGCCAGCGCCATGCCGCGCGTATTATGAAAATGGGCGGTCACTTGCAGATTTGGGAAGCGTGCCAGGACAGCAGCAAACAGGTTGCCCGCTTGCGTTGGGTAGGCCATGCCCGTGGTATCGCATAGCGTTACGCCATCCACGCCTAACTGTGCGAACCGGTCCACCCAGGCCAGCACGTCGTCCTGTGCAACATCCCCCTGCATCGGACAGCCGAAAACGGTGGATAAAGACACGTTGATAGCTGTACTGGTGTTTCTGACCTCACCTATCACGGCCGCGAGCTGTTCAAATGAGCGCTCGCGGCTCATGCGCAGATTCGACAGATTATGCGTTTCGCTCACCGACATGACCAGATTGACTTCATCTACACCGCAGGACATGGCCCTTTCGGCGCCCCGCAGATTAGGCACCAGTACGGTATAAATCACATCCGGATTGCGGTGGATTCGATGCATCACCGCCTCGGCGTCCTTGAGGGCCGGAATGGCCTTGGGAGACGTAAACGAGGTCACTTCTATTTTGGCATAGCCGCATTGGCTCAGTTGGTCAATAAAAGCAATCTTGTCGTCCGTTTCAATAAACCGCGCTTCGTTCTGGAACCCGTCCCTTGGGGCGACTTCCTGGATAAACAGTTTTTTCATATCTTGCTCCTGACGCGCTGCGCGTCAATAAATTCCGTGCCTGGCCATGTCGGAATGGCTGCTGAAAATAATTATCTGGCCGCAGTCATGGCTTTGCGTTTCAGATAATGCCTCGCGCTTTCCAGTCATCACGGGTTGCAGCATCAATGCCCAACTGCTCCAGGACCTGCTCGGTATCCTGTCCCAGCACCGGCGCTCGTCGTCGCACATCGCCCGGAGTTTCGCTTAATTTGGGCAGGATTCCAGGTAAGGTTACCGGTGTGCCATCTTCAAGCTCACCGTCGATGAGCATTTGTCGTGCATGATAATGCGGGTCTTTAGCGATATCGGCCGCATCATAAATACGTCCACCGGGGATGCGGTGCGCGTGCAGTTGCTCAAGTACCTGATCAAGCGTATGCTGCGCCGTCCATTGTCCGATCACGCCGTCGATATAGTCAGCCTGCTTTGAACGCCCGTCGTTATATTGAAATGCCGGGTCCTCGCCAATATCGTCACGTCCGATCAGGGACATCAGCCGCTTGAATATGCTGTCCCCATTACCTGCAATCAGCGCATATTTGTCGTCGGCACAGCGATAGGCATTGCTTGGCGTAATTCCGGGCAGGCTGCTGCCGGCTGGCTGACGCACCTGTCCGAATACCGAATATTCGGCGATGGTGCTTTCCATCATATTGAACACGGATTCATACAAGGCAACGTCCACCACCTGGCCGGCGCCATTGAACTGATCACGATGCCGCAAGGCCAGCAACACACCAATCACGCCATGCAAGGCAGAGAGCGAATCGCCAATTGAAATACCCACGCGCACCGGAGGTCGATCCGGCTCGCCGCTCAAATGACGCAGACCGCCCATCGCCTCGCCCACCACACCAAACCCCGGGAGATCTTTATAGGGGCCGGTCTGTCCATAACCCGATACGCGCAGCATGATCAGCCGCGGATTAATCTGCTTGAGTGCATCAAAACCCAGATTCCATTTTTCCAGCGTGCCGGGGCGAAAATTCTCTACAATCACATCTGCATCAGCTACCAGCCGGCGTATGACATCCTGGCCTTCCGGCTCGTGCAAATTGAGCGTGACCGATTTCTTGTTGCGCGACTGCGACGCCCACCAGACAGACGTTCCCTCGTGCAGCAAGCGCCATTTTCTTAGCGGATCGCCGGTACCGGGCGGTTCTATCTTGATGACTTCTGCGCCAAACTCAGCCAGCATTTTGGTGGCAAAGGGTCCGGCAATGAGCTGTCCCAGCTCCAGTACTCTGATTCCATCCAGCGGTTTCGACATGTATTACCTGTTTATTCAAAATGGGTTTTCGCCATCATGACCGGAATATGCCCGTTTGAAAATTGGTAATTTGATGATGACCCTTTCCATATTTTCAAGGCTCGGGGTCCGTCCAAAGCGGCAGATATTCATTAGCGCGGTGCCCGCGCAGACCTGACCTTACCCCGCCACTGCCGTGAACAGGCATATCTGTCAGCGGTCATCCCGCTTGATGGGCCTGCTTCAGAAAGTCAAGCAGTCGCTGCGCATCGGGCTTGAGACCAACGGCGCTGCGTACGCCGACATACAAGGTGCGTTGACCCCAGTCGTCGTCCAGCGCCAGCGCGTGAAGCCCCTTGCCGATAATTTCCGGCCGGACCGCTTCCAGCGGCAACAAGCCGACCCCCAACCCTGCCTCGATCATCCTGCAGATTGCGTCGAAGCTGCTGACCTGAACGCGCAACCGAAGGGTTTTGCCGGCAGCCAGAGCCGCATCCTGCATGCGCACCTGCAGCGAACTGCCATCCGAGAGCCCGACAAAGTCATTGTCCAGCACCTGTGCAAAGCGAATCCGCTTGTGTTTTCCTAACGGATGTCCGCGCGGCACCAGCACCACTAATTGATCATGACGATAGAAATATTTTTCTACCTGCCCGCTGGGAATGTTGTCAGCAAAAATACCGATATCAATTCTTTCCTGCGTAAGCGCAGTAATAATTTCATGACTTAGCTTTTCGTCAAGGCTCAGCCTGATCGCCGGATGCGTTCTGGAAAATGCAGCCAGGTCCCGTGGCAGGAACTGAATCACAGATGACGTATTGGCCCAGATCCGCACCTGCCCACGCAGACCGGCGGAATACGCACTCATGTCTGAAGTGAGCCGGGTCACAGCGGCGATAACCAATTGTGCATGTTCGACCAAGGCATGACCTGCGGGTGTCAGTTCCAGCCCCCTTGCCCTGCGGATAAACAGTTCGCAACCGATCTGCTTTTCCAGTTCCGAAATCCGCTTGCTGAGCGCCGACAGCGTCATATGTGCATCCTGCGCAGCCCGGGTCAGGTTCAGCGAACGTGCCGCCAGCAAATACAACCTGAGGGTCTGTGGGTCGAAGCGCGACAGATTCACCGGTTCAGGCAGCATGCGTTTCCATCCTTTTGGACCAAAGCGCGTGGTGCACCTGGTCAACCGGTACATAGACAAGCAGACGCTCGCCGGCCATCGGCATGCTCCACCAATTGGTCTGCAATACTTCCAGTGTGCCAAGACCGGCATATTTGTAGCGCACGATATGATCCACCGTGGCGCACACGCGGTTCTGGTGCCAGATTTCAGCAAATTCAAAGGAACAGGCAAGCAAGCGCTGCAAATAGCGTTCCCAGGCGGGGTCGCCCAGATGCGCGGCCATCTGCGCGCGTAGCCGTGCCGCCATATGTGTGATCGTCTGAGGCAGGTCCTGCGTGACCTTCCTGATCTGCGGATCGGTAAGAGTCAGATAAATACAATTGCGGTCTTCGGGGCAAACCTGATTCAGGTCGCGGTCGATCATCCGGCAGAAGGCAGCGTTAAAGGCAACAATGTCATATCTGGCATTTTGCACAATGGCCGGCAATGGATGTAATTGGTCCAGAATCGTCTGTATGGCATTTGGCATCATGCGGCAGATTTTCCCGGATACAGCCGAGGCTGGGCTGGCCAGGCCCGCCAGCGTAAAGATATAACGCGTTTCCGTATCGGAACACTGTAGCGCAGATGCGACAGCCTGCAGCACTTTGGGCGATACGCGTATGGGACGTCCCTGTTCCAGTTTGGTATACCAGGTAATACCGATCTCAGCCAGTTGCGCCACTTCTTCGCGGCGCAGCCCAGGCGTGCGAGTACGCCCGTATCTGGGTAGTCCCAGGCGGCGCGGATCGAGACTTTCACGTCGGGCGCGCAGAAACATGCCCAACTCCATCGCCCGATCTACCCTATCGTCAATAGGTGTTTTCCAGTTCTCTGCTGCCGCATGCGTTATAACGGCGGTCATGCTGTCGGTCAATTTCATTTTCACTCCTGCCATCTGGGCAGCACTGTTGCAACGGTTTTTACAAACGTGATAACGCAAGCGCGTTTGTTTGCCTGCGTTCAATCAACATCCCGTTGCGACCACAATTGCTTTACTTTGACCAGGGCCCCGCGCTGCTATAGCAGCGCGGCCGCTCAGGCTTGTCAGACCTACACTATTTATACCAGGCTAAACAGACTCTGGTACCCGTCTAAAAACATACTCATAATACTTCATCGATGATATTTTTCCAGGATTTTTTATGATGTCGGATGCACCGCAAGATACCAGCCGCCTGAACAACGCCGGTCTGTCTGTCCTGCTGGCGGGCATGTTCCTGCCACAAATAGACTTTTCCATTATCAACGTGGCCTTGGACTCGGTTGCCCGCTCCCTGCACGCAACCGAGTATGAGCTTGAGCTGATGGTCGCGGTATACGGCGTGGCTTTCGCCGTGATGCTGGCAATGGGAGGCCGGCTGGGCGATATGTACGGACGCCGGCGCCTTTTCAATATCGGCGTATTGCTCTTTGGTATTTCATCATTGCTTTGCGGTATTGCACCCAGCATTTCGCTACTATTGCTGGCCCGTACACTGCAAGGCGTCGCTGCCGCCCTGCTGGTGCCGCAAATACTGGCTACAATTCACGTCTGCCTCAAGGGCCATTCACACTCCCGCGCCATTGGCCTGTACAGTTCCATAGGCGGCCTGTCATTCATTATCGGGCAAGTGCTGGGCGGCTTCCTGGTTCATGCCAATATCGCAGGGTCGGAATGGCGCAGTATTTTTCTGATCAATTTACCGGTTTGTGCAGCCGTACTGTTTTTATCGTCACGCCATATCCCTGAAACCCGCAGGGAAAATCCGGCAGGCATCGATGGTCCGGGAACGCTCTTGCTGGCATTGCTCATTATCAGTATTCTGCTTCCGGTCGCACTCGGACCGTCGATGAACTGGAACTGGCTATGCCTGGCCGCGTTCGCTTGCGCAATACCGCTGGCCGTTGCCCTGTGGAAAACAGAAGTTCGTCAGGAACGCCGCGGTGTCCTGCCCTTACTTCCCCCTTCCCTGTTGCGGCTGCCCACCGTTCGTTTCGGCTTTTTCACCGCCATCCTGTTTTTCGCCTGCTGGAGCGGTTTCATGTTCGTGCTGGCGCTCACGCTACAGGCCGGCGCCGGCCTGACGCCGTTGCAATCGGGCAATTCATTTATTGCGCTTGGCGTGTTCTTTTTCGTGGGCTCGCTGCTCAGCACCCGCGTGGTGGCCCGCATCGGATTGCTCCCGACGCTCATACTGGGTTGCGCCATGGTCATTCCTGGTCTGCTCATCCTGCTTTGGGTCTTGCAACATGTCTGGCCCGCCCCCAACCTGCTGTCGCTGACGATTCCATCTCTGTTTATCGGTATTGGCCAGGCATTTATAGTCGGCGCCTTCTACCGCATCGGGATGTCGCAGATCCCGCCAGACCAGGCTGGTTCAGGCAGCGCCATGCTGTCAACGATACAACAGGCATCAATGGGTTTTGGACCGGCGCTGCTGGGCGTGGTGTTTTCACAATCGCTGCTGCAGGGACATGACTACCAACAAGCCTTTAATGCCAGCGTCCAGCTTGAGATGGTGCTCCTGGGTACATTGATGGCCGTGTCAATCTGGTATTGCCTGCGCACACGCAGCCGGACACGACTGGCTGTTCAGGGCAATACCTGATGGGCAGCAGGCAATCGGCTAGTAACCTGGCACGATATTGCAGTGGATCAAGCCTACTGGAAGCGCCGGCCCGGTTATTGAAAACAGCCAAAGATCGTCACCAAGCATTATCGCGCATAATGCTGCGACTCCTGCATGGCGTGCGCACATCGCGCTTTAGATTACCGCTTGATTTCGCCTGCGGGGGTCGCGACAGTTGTGATAATGACAACACTCGGGGCTGGAAAGCACAACCGGCAACCACATACGCTGGTGTTGTCAGGGTAAATCCTCTACCATAACAGTCAGGATTTACCCCAGTACCTTTTGCCGGACACTGCACCCGTGACAGCCCCGGCCTGCAGCCTTCGGAATCACATGAATCAGCCGACTTTGTCAATTTCCAGCCCCCTGCCCGGAATCCTTTCCCTGCTGGTGGCGATGTCGGTGCTGTCCATGCTGGATGCCACCGGCAAATGGTTGATGTCTGTCGGCGTCCCCCTGCTTATACTGTGTTGGGTGCGCTATTCGGTGCATCTGATTCTGGTGGCGTCCATTATCATCCCGGCCAGGGGCTGGCAGATTCTGAAAACCAAAAAACCGGTGGAACAGCTGCTGCGTGGCGTTTTCATGCTCACTTCCACCATGGTGTTTTTCACGACGTTGCGCTACCTCCCCCAGGCGCAGGCCACCGCGATCAATTTTATTGCGCCGCTTATTCTTCTGGCGGTCGCGCCGTGGATACTCAAGGAAAAGGCCATGCTGTCTCGATGGATTGCCGCCATCGTGGGGTTTCTTGGCATTCTGATTGTGATCCGTCCGTCAGGCGGGCTTGATCCTACCGGGGTGTTCTTCGGATTGTCCAATGCAGTGATTTTTTCCATGCAGTTTATCGCCAACCGGCGACTGGCCGGCGACAATCCATTTACCACGCTGATCTGGAGCGGCTTGTTTGGTACCGTCGTGCTGACCGTATATACGCTGTTTACGATTGATGAAGTGCTGCAGGTACTCGCAGTGCTGGACCTAAAACAATGGCTGTTGCTTCTGTCTACCGGCATTACCGGCGGCCTGGGCCATTTATTGCAGATTCAGGCATATCGCCAGGCGCCTGCATCGCTCTTGTCGCCCTTTGTCTATCTGCAAATTATCAGCGCAACAGCGTTAGGCTGGTTGATATGGAACCAGTTTCCCGATAGCATCACCTGGCTTGGCATCGGTGTCATCTGTGCCAGCGGCATTGGCATCACACTGTATGAGCTGCGTGCCCGGCCAGTGCCGATCGCCGTCTGACTCGTATTGCATAGTGCATTTGAATAAGCGCACCCGTCTAAATGTGGTGTCAGCCTCTCTTTACCAGGAGTACGGATCGATCTCTTCGTCAGACGCCCTTTCGGAAATGGATTCAAGACCCGGAATGTCGTTGAACTTCTTGCGTATCAACAAGTACTCCTGAGGTGACATCCTGGAAAAGACAACGTACACATTATCGTATTCTTCTTTTTCAGAGGGCTGCACAATAAACTGCTTGACTCGATTCGCGCTCACGCCAAGCGCCTGATTGAAGATACCCAGGGTTAGTTGCCCGCGCTTGACCTTGATGGTGATATGACGCCGTTGGTGATAGGCGATAAAGCGTTTTTCCAGCGGCTTGATGCCGGCAAGTATCAGCAGGATGATAATCGTCGCCGAAATGGATGGTACATACAGCCCACCCCCTACGGCAAGCCCGACCCCGGCAACCGACCATACACTGGCTGCTGTTGTCAGGCCGCGAATGACCTGTCCTCGTGCAAGAATGGCGCCCGCCCCCAGAAAACCAATACCAGAGACGACCTGTGCAGCCACACGGGATGGGTCAAGGGTGACATGCTCACCCAACGAATCTGAAAACCCATATATGGAAACGATCATGATCAGCGTCGATCCCACACACACAAGCATATGTGTTCGCAGGCCCGCCGCCCAGGACAATCGCTCCCGTTCGAAGCCGATAACACTGCCCAGCACCGCAGACATAACCAGCCTTCCTACCAGTTCCAGATCTGACGCCATTGCCGATTTCCTCGTTCGTTTCAGTTGTACCCTCAACCCGTAAACCGATGCATGATTCACCATCGATAACGATTGTGATACGTCGCGATATTCGCGTGTTGGGTAGCCTGGGCTGCCCACGCTACCTTTTTTCTTAATACAACTAGTCTTGCAATACGATTTTTTCTATTCCGTTGGTAGTATAGCAGGATCAACTGTCCGTCAAGCAGCAGCCGTTTCGTGCAACGGCGGGATGACATATGCCATACGGTCAGCCAGCAGTCAGGTGCCGTCCGTTATTAAGAAGTTGCTCTGTGCCCGATGTGCCTGCTGCGACCAGTTTGACGCTGCAAAGTGCTTTACCCTTCACTGCTGGCTAACCTGCAACGCGATCGCAGGCATGGCCCTGTGCCCGGGCAAACCTTGTGTTCCGCAGCATAGACAGTATGCTATATTCGGTTTTTTCTCCCTTAAATACATATACGACTTCATGAAAGCAAAATCCGTACTTGACACTATTGGTCAGACTCCACATATCCGTTTTTCCCGTATGTTCCCCGGCCAGCAGCAAGTCTGGATCAAGGCAGAACGTTTCAATCCCGGTGGCTCCCTGAAAGACCGTGCTGCCCTTTCCATGATCGAAGCGGCAGAGCAGTCCGGTGCACTTCAACCGGGCGCGACCATTATCGAACCCACCTCCGGCAACACGGGCGTTGGCCTAGCCATGGTGGCCGCAATCAAAGGTTATAAGCTTATTCTTGTCATGCCCGAAAGCATGAGTGTGGAACGACGTCGCCTGATCAAGGCCTATGGCGCCCAGTTTGATCTGACCCCCAAGGAAAAAGGCATGAAAGGTGCCATTGCACGCGCTGTCGAACTGGCCGAACAAACACCTGGCGCATGGATTCCGCAGCAGTTCGACAACCCGGCCAACCCGCAGGTGCATGCCGAGCGCACAGCCAAGGAAATTCTCGACGACTTTCCTGAAGGACTGGACTTTCTGATCACCGCTGTTGGTACCGGCGGCCATATTACCGGTATTGCCCGTACCCTGAAAAAACACTGGCCACAATTGAAAGTGCTGGCAGTTGAACCTGCCGCCTCCGCTGTCATTGCCGGCGGTGAACCCGGCCCGCATGCGCTGCAGGGCATTGGCGCTGGCTTCATTCCTGTCAATCTGGACATGAACCTGCTTGACGGCACGATCTCGGTTGAGGTCCCTGAATCGCTGGATTATGCCCGCCGCGCTGCTACGCAGGAAGGGCTGCTGGTTGGCATCAGCAGCGGCGCAACGCTGGCGGCAATTGCCAAAACATTGCCTAGTCTGCCAGCCAACGCCAGGGTCATGGGCATCAACTATGATACTGGCGAACGGTATCTTTCAGTCAACGGCTTTTTGCCTGAGTAGCAACAGGCCGCCCATGCAAGGCCCGGAACACGACCGACAGCAGACCAGGAGCTGCTGTCTGCCGCCATCCGGACAACTCGCTCACGATGGCCACAAGAGCCAGCACTAATCAATATTAAATCCAGGAGACAGAAAAATGAATCATGACCTATTCCGTTTGAAGCCCCAGGCGCTGGCGATCATGGCGCTCAGCCTGGCTGCCACACTGGCCCACGCGGCCAATACGGGCGAGCTGCCCTGCAAGACAACAGCAGAATGCGAGCAGCAGGCCATCAAGGCAGGCGCGATAGCCAAGCCGGTTTCCAGCAAGGCCACCAGCAAGAATGATGAAAAGGAAGACCAATTCTACTGGATTGGAAAAATCAACAAGGCGTCAGCCGTGATGCTGACCGAGGAGAAAATTGTTGATCCGCAAATGGGTGCAAAGCTGGCCAGCGGCGTTGCCTATTCGTTGATGCAATCAGAAAAGCCTGACGGCAAGCGACCCAAAGATGTCCTTCAAATTGAAAAAATCATCACAGATGAAGTTGGCCCGGACGCCTCTCTGATTCATACCGGCCGCAGTCGCCAGGATATGTACGCAACCTACCGGATGGCCAAACTGCGCAATCAGGTGCTGGACTATTCAGACGCGCTGAACCAATTGCGGACCGCGTTGCTTGCGGCCGCGGCCAAGAACGTCAATACCATTGTGCCGGCCTACACCAACGGTGTCCAGGCAATGCCCATCAGCTATGCACATTATCTGCTTGCCTACGAAGCCTCTTTTGCCAGAGATGCGCAACGCATTCACGAACTGTACAAACGCATGAACCTGTCTGCCATGGGCACGGCTGTGCTGGCCAATTCGAGCTGGCCGCTTAACCGTGAGCGCATGGCAGCCCTGCTGGGTTTTGACGGCATTATTGAAAACTCCCTGGACTCCAGTCAGGTCGCGCCATCGGACGTATCGCTGGAAGCCACTGGCATTCCTTCGTCTTCGGCCATCCGCCTGGGCGCCCTGCTGCAGGACATTCATACACAATACCACCAGACTCGCCCCTGGCTGTTACTGGACGAAGGCAGCACCTACACCAGCAGCGCCATGCCGCAAAAACGCAATCCCGGGGTGATCATGCGCGCCCGCGAAGCGGCATCCAATGTCGTCGGTCTGGCCCAAACAGTCATATTACGTGCCCATAACGTGACCACAGGCATGACTGACTATAAATCATCATGGGACGACCTTGGGCTCTTTCCGCAAGCGATCAAAATGGTCGATAACGTCAATACCGTCCTGAAAGCGCTCAATGTGAATGCAAAACGTTCTCTTGAGGAGTTGGAAGACGACTGGACGACGTCCATGGAACTGGCCGAAGCCCTGCAAAAGGAACATCAGATTCCGTTCCGGGTGGGCCACAGCTTTGCTTCAGCCATCGTGACCGAAGCGCGCACCAACGGCTTCAAGCCTAAAGACTTCCCTTATGCCAAGGCCGCTGAACTGTACACCAAGGCGCTTCAGAAATATAAATTGCCCGAAGCTAAATTACCGATCAATGAAGCCCATTTCCGGGAAGTACTGTCTCCTGAATTCATGGTAAAAACAAGAGTGGGTACCGGTGGCCCGCAACCGGCTGAAGTGGAACGCATGCTGACAGAAAGTAACAAACGCTTGAGCGACGACAAGGCCTGGATGCAATCAACGCGAGACAAACTGGTACAGGCCGATCGTAATCTGGACGAAGCGTTTACCAAACTGAAAGATTCAACAAGCCAGCAAGCCGATCAGCCATCCTCTGAAAGCAAGTCGGTAAAGCCAGCAACACCGGCACAAGGCAAGCCCAAAGCATAATGATAATGCTGCGGCATTTTTGATCTTGGTAAAGACTGCGCTTATGCAGCAACAAAAAAACCACCCCGAAGGGTGGTTTTTCTGCTTTAAGAATACATCGCCAGGCGATGCATGTCATTAGAAGCGGTGTTGCAGGCCAACGCCGACCAGGGTAGATTTGAGTGTAACGTTACCCCTGTCGCGCGATTCATCAAACTTCATTTTGCCTACACCATAAGAAGCGGCGGCATACACACGGGTACGCTTGGACAGATCCTGAACATAACCCAGGCTGAAAATGTTCAGCCTGCCTCTCATACCATCAAAGGCATCATTCGTGTTTTTGGACCGGTTACCCTGGTAAGAGAACAGGATTGTGCCGGTGTCGCTCACACGCCCACTCAGGCCAGCCATCCAGGACTGTTGGCGGAAGCCTTTGGTCTGGGTGTAATTTTGAACGACAGCAGGCTGGCCGAGCGTGCCAGGAATCGTCACTTCAGTAAATTCAGCCAGAGCACCATTCAGGCCGATGCCACTCACACCCTCAGCGTTGCTAAGGGCACCGCGGATCTGACCATAACCCAGGTGCAGTTTGACGGCTTCAAAGTCATAGGCGCCAAACAGGTTCCACATATGAGTCGTGCTCTTGTTGTATGTTTCCTTCTCACCTACGATACGACCGTTTACGCGGCGCTGTTCCCAATCGCGCAACTCTGTACGGAAACGATCATAGGAGGCGCCGAGAGAAACCGGGCCATTTTCGAAACCCAGACCCAATGATACCCAGTTGGAGGTATCCTTGTTGCTGGTATTTTCCACCGCATGGCCCCGAGGGTCAGCCGCATCGAATGTGCTCTTTTTACTATGTTTTCCGGCATAGGCAACACCGAATTTAAAGCCACCGAAATCGGGCGTCATGTACTTGATGGAATTGTCCATGCGGGCAGAGGGCGAATCACCAAACGCGCCACTCGTCACACCAGCCTGCCCGACGCCGGTACCGAAAGGATCGATGCCGGAGACGACATCATCGGCCACGTTGTACTGGCGACCCAGGGTCAATGTACCCCAGCTATCGCCGGTCAGACCGATAATGGCTTTGCGACCGAACAGACGGCCCCCTTGAGATGCGTGACCGCTACCCAGATCAAACCCGCTTTCCAGCTGGAAAATGGCGCTGGTGCCATTACCCAGGTCTTCAGTGCCTTTCAGGCCCCAGCGGTTGCCGTTCAGCAGACCATTGACCATTCCGGAGTTGCGTACTTCTGCCCAGCTTTCGCCTTGGAATCTAGTTGCGCTTTGCGTAATTTTGACCTTCTCATACCCGATACCGCCATCAACCAGACCATACAGCGTTACAGAGGTTGCAGCTTGCGCCGCCCCGGTTGCCGCACCGAGCAGCACGATAGATTGCAATGCCTTTTTCATATTGAATACTCCATTTACAAATTTCATTCCGGCGTACCGGATTACTTCATCACCTTTGGGCTAGCGGTATGACACCGGCCAGCTTTACCGGACTACCCGGTCGCTCGACACCATGATTGCCAGGTTTGCCTGTGAGTAAATACAGCAGACACGCCAACCATGTTGACAAACCACTGCATACGGGCCCGCTTATCTTTTTGAATCAAAGGGTTACGGAAGCAGCTTGAGAAGTATTGTATTTTTGAGGGGCTGATCGCCGCCTTGATCCATGTAAAGGAAAAATGAATGAAAAACATGTATATGGGAATGCCACACACCACCGGTGCAACGGCATGCTTGATAGCGCGCTCAGTGCAGAAGCCCGCGCAAAGGCAGGAAAATGACAGCCATAGCAAAAGCCTGAAAGATGTCGCTTTTTCGCATCAATCAGGCTTTTTTACGACATGTGGGGTGGCCGTTTAGAAGCGGTGTTGTATTCCTGCAGCAATCAATGTGGATTTAAGCTTGACCTTATCGTCCAGCGCATCAAACCGCACACTGCCGCTGCCGTATGATGCAACGGCATAGAGCGTGGTACGTTTGGACAAATCCTGACTGTATCCGAGGCTGCCAATATGCAGGCTGCCGCGCGCCTTATCGAACACACTGTCCGAGTTTTTCACATGATTGCCCTGGTAGGACAGCAACACTTTACCAGCGTCCCCGACTGGGATCGTCAGCCCGGCCAGCCACGCCTGCTGGCGATATCCACTGGTACTGCTGAGCAATGCCGGATAACCGCTATCGGCAAATGCCGTATCCAGAGAATAGATCAGCCCTGACGACAAGCCTGATGCCGGCAGAGCGCCACGGGTCTGACCATACATCAAGTGCGCCTTGACCACACTGAAATCATAGGTAAGGCCCACATTCCACATATTGGTGGTGGATTTTTCGTGTTGATCCCCCAAGGTCAGGTCGCTGCGAAACCGGTCATAAGCTGCAGCTGCGGTCAGGGGACCATTGGTATAGGACAGCCCCGCAGTAATCCAGTTGGAAGTGTCTCTGTCTACACTGCGCCCGGCGCCGCTGCTGTATTCCGTTTTTTGATTACGCCCGGAAAATCCCAATCCGAATTGAAAACCGCTCCAGGTCGGGCTCATATATTTTACCGAATCGGACATATTGGCCGAGACAGCATCGCCAAACGCGCCGCCGGTGACACCGGCTTGGCCGAAATTGGTGGCAAAGGGGTCCAGTGGGGATAGCAGATCATCGGCTACGTTAAACTGGCGGCCCAGCGTCACGGTACCCCAGTCTGCCCCTGTCAACCCCACCAGCGCGCGCCTGCTAAATAGCGTATCTTCGGACAGTGAACGACCCGTCCCAAGGCTAAAGCCGCTCTCCAGCTGGAAAATGGCACTGGTGCCATTGCCCAGATCTTCATTACCTTTCAAGCCCCAGTTATTGGTGCCGCCTATGCCATCGACCAGGCCGATGTCACGGGTCTTGACCCAACTGTCACCATAGCTGACCTTCTTTTGTGAATATCCCACACCGGCATCAACCAATCCATATAGTTGCACCGATGTTTCGGCTTGCGCCAGGCCCGCGAAAGCGGTCAGCACCAATCCCGACAACAGACTCTTGTTCATACTTATTTCTCCAGTTACAGACAGGCTTTGCGGCGGCGCCCAAAGCATTCACATATGTGTTAAACACCTGTGTCCGGGATCGACCAGCCTGCTCACGGGCGCAGTGCTGGACGTATCTCATCACTGATAAAGCAAAACTTGTGCCCGTTTTACTGACAAAGCGCCAAAGACCGGAAGCAATCGGATCGGCCAACGGCAACGGCACCGTTTGGCCGGCAAAGAAGTTGGGTTTAGAAGGCGCAATCGGTGATTGTTATTGTGTCTGCGTTATTGTTCGCCTTATTGTTTTTATGAACAACGTTGTGGGACCAGGAGACAGACAACGGGCCCGCAACGGTGTTCCGTTGCTGGGCCTGGTATGCAGAGTGTCAAAGAATCATGACAAGCTGCAGGGCCAGGACACCTTGTGGCATCAAGGCGGGAACATCAACGGCAAGACAAAATGAAACGCCGGCACCGGTTTGGTGCGATATCCGCACCAAACCGAAGCGCCATTAAATAGCCCGCAGCACTACTGGCGATAACAGCAAGTGCCTGAATCCACGGGTTCGAACGCCAGCAAGCCCCAGCCGATCAGGCGCCTGCCTTGTGCAACATGCAATAGTCGTACGCTTCCTTTCCTATACCGGTCTTGTTAAGGTCGCTATCGTATGCAACATCAATGGCATACGTAAACATCGGATCATTACCCTTGTTGCCCAGCTTGGCCTTATCCCCGGCCCTGTCATTGTGACCACCCTTGCGCGCCTGCAATGTAGCCTCTGCCGTGTCCTGCACACGCTTGCACACTGATTCCGCGTTTTGATGCGCTGGCTTTACCGGCTCTGCCGCATAGGTTTGCAAGGACGCCACGGCACACATTGCGCCTACCACATATGTCATCATTTTCATTTGAATACTCCTTTTTTTGATACTTACGGTGCATCGCTGCTGCACCATAGCTTACCGGAAAATCACAAGTTTGATGTTTCACGTTGACATACTTATAATCCTGCCTCCCCCCGCACTTCGAACTGCATTATGATTATGACATCCGGGGCATTCCTGTTGATAACATCTGAAATAACACTATTTCCGGAAAAGTCGCCTGCCCTGCTGACTAATGAAGATTCCAATCCACCCTACTGGCATGCCTGAACAAATATGAGTACGATCGCGTCCGTCACTGCTGTACCGTTCAATGTTTCCCCGAAAACAAACTGGTTTTTCATTCTCGTTCAATTGGATGATGGCAGCCAGGCCTGGGGAGAAGCATCGCTTAACGGCTGGGAAATGGCCCTGCACACCGCGACCCAGTTGCATGGTCAGCCGCTGGTCGGCATGACGGTGGAAGCGGCCATTGCACAATTGCGACCGTCTGTCTCGCTGCCTGGCGGACTGGTTTCCAATGCTGTGCTCAGCGCCCTGGCCCAGGCACTCTGGACGATTCGTGCCGAGCAGGATGCGGTACCGCTCCATGCCGTGCTTGCCCCCTTGCAACGAAAAGCAATTTCAGTATACGCAAACATTAATCGCGCCACGGTTGATCGCACGCCGGCAGGCTTTGCCGCCACAGCCAAAAGAGCCGCGGCTGCCGGCTTCTCGGGATTCAAGGCAGCGCCCTTTGACGGGGTCACACCCGGTGCATGCGCTGCAGGAGAAGCTGAGCAGTTGATCCGACACGGGGTGGATTGCCTGTATGCCATCCGTGAAGCCGTTGGACCGCAAGCCAGATTAATGGTGGATTGTCACTGGCGTTTTGACGAGAAGCGCGCGCTTGATGTACTGGATCAGTTGCAGGCAGTCGGCCTGCACTGGTTTGAATGTCCCCTTGCGGAAACCTATGACAACTGGGATTCCCTGCGCAAAATCAAGGCTCGCGCCAATGAACAGAACGTACTCATTGCAGCAGCAGAGACCCAGGTTGGCGTGGCTTCCTTCGAGATGCAGATTCGTGAAAAACTGCTGGATGTGGTCATGCCCGATATTAAGTATTGCGGCGGCCCGGCCCATATGCTGGCGATTGCCGAAATGGCTGCCGCACACGATGTCCTGTTCGCCCCCCACAATCCGACCGGCCCGGTGTGCACTGTCGCGTCGCTGCATGTGGCATGTGTCGCCAGCAAGGCCCATATGCTTGAATTGCAATTTGAGGAAAGTCCGCTATATGATGCGCTGGTCGGGCAGCAACACCCGACGCTGGAAAAAGGCAAGTACCATGTTCCCAATCGTACTGGCCTGGGTGTGGAGCCCGACATGCAATTGATTAGCGCCCATCCCTTCAAGCCTGTACCTTTTGGAATTGAAACGTTGCTGGCCGTCTAACTGTATGACGGCTGCCAGAGCGCCAGCATCGTATCAATCGGCCTTGATATTCTTTTCCTGAGCCAGTTTTTTCCAGCGACTGACATCATTGCGGATGCGCCCGGCAAACTCCTCGGGCGTGCCACCGGCCGGCGCACAACTGACTGCCTTGAGCCGCTCCTGAATATCCGCAGACGCCAGCGCCACATTGATTTGCTTGTTGACCCGTTCTATTATTTCGGCCGGGGTTCCGGCTGGCGCCAGCAAACCAAACCACGCTACCGTTTCAAATCCCGGATAGGTTTCTGCCAATGTCGGTACGTCGGGCAGCTCTGGCACACGCTCCTTTGTGGTCACGGCCAGGGCCTTCGCCTTACCCGACTTGATCTGGCTTAGCCAGGGGGGCAAATTGCCAATCATGGTAACCACCTCACCGGATAGCACGGCCTGAACCGCCGGTGTTGCGCCACGGTACGGAATGTGAACCAGCGGCACGTCGGCAAGACTCTTGAACAATTCAGCAGAAAGATGGGCCGAACTGCCGATACCGCCGGAGGAATAATTCAGCGAGGTTTTGCTGTTTTTTACATAGGCGACAAATTCTTTCAGATTGCTGACCGGTAAATCCTGGCGAACTGCCAGCACATTGGCTGCTGTGCAGAACAAGCCCACGGGGCGGAAACTTTTAACAACGTCGTAGCGCAATTTGCTATAGATGGCAGCATTGATTCCATGCGAGCCTGCATTACCAACAATCATGGTATACCCGTCGGGTTTGGCACCGGCAACCGACTCCGATCCTATCACCCCCCCTGCCCCAGGTTTGTTCTGTACCACGATCGTTTGCCCCAGCGCCCTGCCTACCTTATCGGCAAGCAGGCGGCCGATGGAATCTGAGCCGTCGCCTGGGGGGCTGGGAATGACCCAGGTAATAGGCCGTTCCGGATAGGCAGCCAGCGCAGGTGCGCAAGCCAGGAACAAGGTAAATGCCATGAATGTCGAACGCTTCAATATATGTCTCCCAAATGACCCAGTGTATAAAAGGGCCTATATTATTTGAACGAACTTCTGATTCAATTGTTATTGCTTTTAAGTATAACGATTGTGATAACGCAAGGGAGCTTGAGTTGTAAGGAATATACCGCTGCAGGCCGTAATGCAATCAATCCTGACGCACAGGCGCGACAGCGCTAACGGCCTGTAGCCGGAGTCAGGCATATTGAATATTGCCAATGATGACCATTACCAATGAGGCGCGCGTTCGGGGGTAATGAGCAACGGTAATGACAAATATAGTTCGGGCACAACCGCGACTGCTGTCGTCTTAACAGAGGGCGTAAAAAAAAGCCCAGGCACGCGTGCCAATAGGCGAAAATGCATACGACACTTAGGATGGAACGCACGCATTTCTGAATATTACGAAAATTAACGTTTGTTAACAATCTCTGGTTTACCCGGAATTGGGCGCACTGCTGACTGTTTTATCATTCCTGGAGCTTCTGGCATGACATGCCCTCACGCCATGCGTTTAGCGTTCACGACTGAGTAGCGGATCAGTTATACCAACGTTACCCTATATCGATTTTCCAGGACGACAATATGGCCACCTTTATTCTGATACCGGGCGGTTGGCAAGGCGGTTGGGTATACCAACACGTAGCCGATATACTCACAGCACAGGGGCACAATGCCTTACCGGTGACGCTGTCGGGACTCGGAGATACCTGTGCTCCCTCGGCCAACCTGGAAACGCACATCACTGAGATAGTCAAAATTGTGAGATCCCAGCACGATGAACTGGTCATTGTTGGCCAATCCTATGGCGGCATGATCGTGAGCGGAGCAGCTGATGCAGAACCCTCGCAAATACGGGCATTGGTCTACGTTGATGCGTATGTTCCTGATTCAGGCGACTCGGTCTGGTCACTGACAACGCCACGCTTTCGAGATATGTTCGTCGCAGGAGCAACGATCGACGGACTAAACTGCGCGCCGCCGCCCAGTCTTGATCCTCGCTGCCGACCGCATCCGATCGGGACGTTTCTCCAGGCGATCGACCTCAAAGGGCGCTGGCGTCAAGTGCCACGCAAAATCTACATCGGCGCACATGGATGGCAAGGGAGTCCGTTCCTGGACCTTTACCAGCGATTAAGAAACGAGCCGGAGTGGTCGACTTTTTCCCTCGATTGCGGGCACAATGTAGCGCGATTAAATCCCGAGGCTTTGGCCGAGATATTGCTCGCTCAGGCTTGAACGACCAGTGGTTGCGATCAATTGCCTTGAAGCGGTTGCATGAACGCGTTGTTACGCAATGCCGCATAGGTATGCGCTAAACCCAGGCTCAGACTTTTTCAGTTTTGATTGGTTCGGTGGCGGTGGGAAATCCCTTTACCCGCACCTTGACGTGATAGTTACTGCCGCGTGTAACGATGGTGGTCATGTTGACCTCTTTCAAGGTCGGTATTTCAGGTTTGGTCCGTTGTCCCAAATTTTCCTAAAATTTGTCCCACTCAGTTTTTAGCAACAACGCTGGCAAGAGCAGAATGCTCTATGTTGTTGATTTTACTGTGGTGCGAGCGAAGAGACTCGAACTCTTACACCTTTCGGCGCTGGAACCTAAATCCAGTGCGTCTACCAATTCCGCCACGCTCGCATCAAAGAACGGGGATTATAGTAGGGTTTGATGTCCTGCGTAAAGAAATTATGTCAATTCGATGATTTTCACAGTCGAAATAACCGTAAATAGCGATAAATAATCTACAAAACACCAGATTGCCTTCAGTTGCAGTTCTGTTTTTGCGCATTTATGCGCAGGCGATGTGGTACGTCAAACGCACAAACTTGCGCGCCTGTTCCCGTTTGACAATAACGCCGCCTATCGATTGCGCAATGCGGCGGCTTGCGCTGTTGTCTTCAGCTACAGGATAAACCAGAATATCGGGATTCAAAGTGGCTCGAGCCCAGGCGCCCAACGTTTGCACCGCCTCACGCCCGTAGCCATTCCCATGCTCATCCTCACGGATCCATATGCCAAGTTCGGGCGAGCCAGTATTTGCCGAATGCACGCCACAGAGGCCCAAAAAATGGTTGTGCCTGACCAGGCGGATGGAAAATACAAAATCTGTTCCTTTCTCAAATCCGCTGAGCCAGCCCTGCCATACCTGCCGAAATGCTTCCTCATCCGGACTCATGTCCCATTCCATGTAGCGGGCAAGCGTCGGCGTCTGGCAGGACCAGGCATCTTGCGCATCGGTCTCGGTAAACGAAGACAGAAGAAGACGAGTGCTGGTCATGGAAAACGAATGGGGAAACTTCGTCATATCAAAATCTCCAAAACGGCCAATTTACCGGTCATCGTAACGCTATTCACCGTGACCCTATCATAGCGGATCCAGGCGTATTTGCGAAAAATAGCAACCAGCTACTTCTCCAATAACGACGGCCTGAAATAAGCCGCCATATCATAGAGAGAATGGGGGTCGCATCAATGCTGACCAGCCCCTATAAATGGTAAACTTGCGCATCTACGCAAGGTCTGTCATGAATCCTAAATTACGTCTGCTGCAACCCTATCCCTTTGAAAAACTGCGGGCGCTTCTTGCCACTGCCCCTAGCCCTGCTGCGGAGCTGGCCCATGTGAACCTGTCGATTGGTGAGCCCAAGCATGCCACACCAGCGCTGGTTAACGAGGCGATCACCAATCACTTGTCCGGTCTGTCCGCCTATCCGCCAACCAAGGGTGATGCGCTGTTGCGTGAAACGATTGCCGCCTGGATCGGCCGCCGTTATGGCATGCCCGCGCCAGATCCACAAAGCCAGGTTCTGCCTTGTCTGGGGTCGCGAGAAGCGCTGTTTGCCTTTGCCCAAACCGTGCTCGACGGCGCCAGCGACAGTCTGGTCATCTGCCCGAATCCGTTTTACCAGATTTATGAAGGCGCTGCCCTGCTGGGAGGCGCACAGCCCTATTACGTCAACGCTGTGCCTGAACGCAACTTCAGTCCCGATTGGTCGGCCGTGCCTGCCCACGTATGGGAAAAGACACAATTGCTATTTGTGTGTTCTCCCGGCAATCCGGCAGGCAATGTCATGCCGGAAGCCGAATGGGCATTGTTGTTCGAACTATCGGACCGCTACGGCTTTGTGATTGCCTCCGATGAGTGCTATTCCGAAATCTATTTCGACGATGCACACCCACCGGTAGGCGTCTTGCAGGCTGCACACAGGCTGGGCCGTACCGATTTCAAAAACTGCGTCTGTTTCTCCAGCCTGTCCAAACGCTCGAATGTGCCTGGCATGCGCTCGGGTTTTGTCGCCGGCGATGCAAGTCTGCTTGAATCCTTTCTCCTTTATCGAACTTATCATGGTAGCGCCATGAGCCCGGTCTTTAGTGCCGCCAGCACAGCGGCATGGAATGATGAAACGCATGTTGAGCAAAACCGCGCCCTGTATAAAGCCAAATTTGATGCGGTCTATCCGATTCTGGCCGAGGTGCTGGACGTAAAAATGCCCGATGCCTCGTTCTACCTCTGGGCTGGAACGCCGGTCGCCGACCCTGACTTCGTTCGTGATTTGTTTGGCGCACAACATGTGACAGTACTGCCTGGCAGCTATCTGGCGCGCGAGGCGCATGGTATTAATCCTGGCGCCAACCGCATCAGGCTGGCGCTGGTTGCGCCGCTGGATCAATGTGTGGAAGGCGCCCAGCGCATCGCCCGGTTTGTCCGCGATCGCTACACCAGTTGATTGTAACCGGGGCGCGCGCGATCCGGCCCCTTCCGCAGCCCGGGTAAACGGCCGCGCATGCGCCCTGTTTCACTGTAACGCCGGGGATTTTGTTAAGCTTCGGTATCCCGAGAAGGAAAAGCGCATTTACCGGCCATGGACAGACCCCATCCGGGAGATGGCCTATCCTTCACAATTGTGTTTATTATTTTTCAAACTATCCAAATCTTATGACTACTGATCTTCAAACCGTTCTGGAAAAAGCGTGGGATGACCGCGCCAATTTGTCTTCCTCTACTGTTTCGGCCGAGGTGCGCGATGCCGTGAGCACCGCCCTGGCCGGACTGGACAACGGAACGCTGCGCGTTGCCGAGAAAAAGGACTCAGACTGGGTAGTGAACCAGTGGTTGAAAAAAGCGGTGCTATTGTCTTTTCGACTGAACGACAACGTGGTCATGAACAACGCGCCAATGCAGTTTTTCGATAAAGTGCCACTCAAGTTCCAGGACTTTAGCGAAGCAGATTTCAAGGCAGGCGGTTACCGCGTCGTGCCCAACGCCGTCGCTCGTCGTGGCGCTTTCATCGGCAAAAACGTGGTCCTGATGCCCTCATACGTCAATATCGGCGCCTATGTAGATGAAAACACCATGGTCGATACCTGGGCGACCGTGGGATCCTGCGCGCAGATCGGCAAAAACGTCCATCTGTCCGGTGGCGTCGGCATTGGCGGCGTGCTGGAACCGCTGCAGGCGAACCCGACCATTATTGAAGACAACTGCTTTATTGGCGCGCGTTCTGAAGTAGTCGAAGGCGTGATCATTGAAGAAAACTCAGTCCTCGCCATGGGCGTGTTCATTTCCCAGAGCACCAAAATCTATAACCGTGAAACCGGCGAAGTGACATATGGCCGCGTGCCTTCCGGTTCGGTGGTGGTTCCCGGTTCCCTGCCCGCTGCTGATGGTTCGCACAGCCTGGCATGCGCCGTGATCGTCAAGCGCGTGGACGCAAAAACCCGCGCCAAGACCAGCATTAACGATCTGCTGCGTGCCTGATCATGACTGATGCAATTTCTTCACCGGTACTGGCCCTGACACAAACGCTGATCGCCCGCCAGTCGGTTACGCCAGACGACCGGGATTGCCAGCAGACACTGGCCGCTGAACTGGCCGAGTCTGGCTTTGTCGCAGAGCACCTGCCTTTCGAAGAAGTGCAAAATCTATGGCTGCGACGCAATGCTGAGTCGCCGCTGCTCGTTTTTGCAGGGCATACAGATGTGGTCCCCACCGGTCCGCTGGATCAGTGGGACAGCGATCCCTTTGTGCCTACGATTCGCGACGGCAAGCTGTATGGCCGTGGAGCAGCCGATATGAAAAGCTCCATCGCCGCGTTTACCATCGCTGCCAAAGCGTTTGTGCAGGCGCACCCCGACCATCGGGGCTCCATTGCCATGCTTATTACCTCAGACGAAGAAGGCCCGTCGGTCAATGGTACGGTCAAGGTCTGTGAATATCTGAAGCAACAGGGCGTGCAGCCGGATTACTGCATCGTGGGCGAACCTACATCGACAGCTGCACTGGGTGATGTCATCAAGAATGGCCGTCGGGGATCGTTGTCAGGCAAGGTTGTGGTCAAAGGCTTGCAGGGCCATGTGGCCTATCCCCATCTTGCCCGCAATCCGATTCATTTGTGTGCACCAGCATTGCATGAGCTGGCGAGCACCGAATGGGATCAGGGAAATGAGTACTTTCCTCCTACCACCTTCCAGATATCCAATTTTCATGCGGGAACCGGCGCGACCAACGTTGTCCCGGGCAGCGCCGAATTTCTGTTCAATATCCGGTTTTCCACCGCCAGCACCGTTGAATCGCTCAAAACGCGTGTGCAAACCATTTTGGATGCACACCAGCTGGAAAGCAGCATTGAATGGACTCTCGGCGGTGAACCGTTTCTGACGCCACGGGGCGAACTGTCCGAAGCCTTGTCTGCCGCGATCCAGGACGTAACAGGTGTACAAACGACACTATCGACCACCGGTGGAACATCGGATGGGCGGTTCATTGCAAAAATCTGCCCGCAAGTGATTGAATTTGGGCCGATCAATGCCACGATCCATCAGATCAACGAGCATATCGAGGTAGACAGCCTGGAGCCGCTGGCTGCCATTTATCGTAAAACGCTTGAAAACCTTCTGTTATAGACTGTCATCAGGCAGTTGTATATCAAACTTTTAATATCGGATATTTTATGGCTTCAAAAATCCACAATGAGCTGAAAACGGTGCGCGATGTTATTCGCTACGCGGTCTCCCGCTTCAATGACGCACAGCTGGCCTTCGGGCACGGCAGTGACAATGCCTGGGACGAAGCCGTCTATCTGGTCCTCTCGACACTGCACTTGCCGCTGGATACGCTGGATCCATTTCTGGATGCCCGGTTGCTGGAAGACGAGAAAAAAAAGTGCGTCAGTCTGATCGAGCTGCGTGTCAAAAAACGCGTCCCGCTGGCATACCTGACTGGCGAAGCCTGGCTGCAGGGCCACCGTTTCCTGACAGACAAGCGGGTCATTGTGCCGCGCTCGCCCATTTCAGAACTATTGGCCGAGCATCTTGAGCCCTGGGTGGATGATCCCGAGAGCGTACAGAATGTACTTGATCTTTGTACCGGGTCCGGCTGCCTGGCCATTCTTGCCGCGCTGGCCTTTCCAAATGCACAGGTAGACGCGGTTGACCTGTCTGACCATGCCATTCGCCTGGCGCAAAGAAATGTGGATATGTACCAATTGGGCGAGCGGGTAAACGTGCTGCAGGGCGATCTGTATACGCCGCTCAAAAAGCAGCGGTACGATGTCATTGTGTGCAACCCGCCCTACGTGAACAGCACAACCATGGCGCAGTTACCCAGCGAATACCAGCACGAACCGGCGCTGGCCCTGGCCGGCGGGGACGACGGCATGGACATCATTCGCACTATTCTTGACCAGGGCGCAGCTCATCTTAGTGATGCCGGCTTTATCATTCTTGAAATCGGCAATGAATATGAAAATTTCATGAACGCCTTCCCTGCACTGAATCCGGTATTTCTTGAAACGGCCGAGGGCGACGACTCTGTCCTGCTATTGACGCGGGAACAATTACAGCCAAGCTGACACTATCCTGCAAACATTCAAAGGCAGGCCGCGCGCCGCATCCGGCAAGTGCAAGTGCTGGTTTGCACGGCCACAGCCGGCTCCCAGACATTGAACGTCAGTGTCGGGCGCCAGGCTGGCACACGTGATGCGCGGGCAACATTGATTGATACCCACCTGGGTGCTACCAACCCACCGGACGCAGCTGGATGGTTCCGGGTTGGTGATTGGGTATAACCTGTCATATTCTGACGGGTGCCGTCAATCATGTTCTAATTATTATTTTTCCTCGGATTACTCGCTTTGATTCGCTCTTCTGGCCTTACTTTACGTCGCGGCACCAAGGTGCTGCTGGAAAATGCCGACTTCGTGGTGCATCCCAAGGAACGCGTTGGCGTTGTCGGCAAAAATGGTTCAGGCAAAACCACGCTGTTCGCCCTGCTGCAGGGCCGGATAGATGCCGACGCCGGCGATTTGTTCATTCCCGACTCCTGGCGGATTGCTACCGTCGAACAGGAGATCCACGCCACGACCCAGCCTGCCCGGGAATTTGTCATTGACGGAGACAGGCATCTGCGCGAGCTGCAGCAGGCACGTGCTGCCACACCCGATACAGACGGTACCCGCATTGCCGAGCTGGAAGCGGCGCTGGTAGAGGCTGACGCCTGGAGCGCGCCGTCACGGGCCGAGCAATTGCTCGCCGGCTTAGGTTTCAGGCCCGAACAGTGGACTCAGCCGGTCAACAGTTTCTCCGGAGGCTGGCAAATGCGCCTGGCGCTGGCCCGCGCACTAATGGCCCCCTCGGAATTGCTGCTGCTGGACGAACCAACCAACCACCTGGACCTGGATGCCATGCTGTGGCTGGAAAAATGGCTGGCCGCCTATGAGGGAACGATCATTCTGATTTCCCACGATACCGAATTTCTGAATGCGGTGGCCCGGACCATTTTGCACGTGGATCAGCAAAAACTCGTGCGCTATAAGGGCGGATACGATGATTTTCTGACCCAGCGCGCCGAGCGTGTGCGACAGCTTCAGGTAGCGATTGATCGTCAGGGCCGGGAGTCGGCCAGGCTGCAATCGTTCATTGACCGCTTCAAGGCGAAAGCCACCAAGGCCAAGCAGGCGCAAAGCCGGGTCAAGGCACTGGCCCGCATGGAAAAACTGGCTCCGCTGCAGGCCGAGTCTGGCATTTATATTCATATTCCTTCACCGCCATCCATGCCGGATCCGCTGCTTCGCCTGGACAAGGTGTCCACCGGGTATATTGACGAACAGGAAAATCAGACCGTCATTCTCAGGAATATAGAGCTGATGATTCGCTCTGGCGCCAGAATCGGCGTGCTTGGGGTCAATGGCGCCGGTAAAAGTACCCTGATCAAAACCATTGCTCGCGAACTGGCACCTCTTGCCGGCCACTACAAGCCATCAAAGGGACTGGAAATTGGCTATTTTGCCCAGCACCAGCTCGATATGCTTGACGTTGACGCCAGCCCGTTGCAGCATTTGCAGCGTATTGCGCCCGAGGCACGCGAACAGGAACTGCGCAATTATCTGGGCGGATTCGGCTTTGGCGGCGATAAAGTCAATGACAAGGTAGCGCCCTTTTCCGGTGGCGAAAAGGCCAGGCTCGCCCTGTCGCTGATTGTCTGGCAAAAGCCCAATTTGCTGTTGCTCGATGAACCCAGCAATCACCTGGATGTGGATACCCGCGAGGCACTGGCCACCGCCCTGGCCGAATTTGACGGCAGCATGCTGATGGTCTCGCACGACCGGCATCTGCTGCGCACCACGGTCGACAGTTTCTGGATTGTTGCAGATGGTCAGGTGATTGAATTTGACGGAGACCTGGACGACTATCGCGACTGGCTTGCCCAGCGAGCCCTGTCCATGCGCCAGGAAGAGCGTGATGCCTCACTTGCGGCCGATGGATTGAGCGCCGCTCCGGATCGCAAGGCTGTGCGGCGCCTGCAGGCTGAAGAACGCCAGCGCATTGCACAGCTGCGCAAACCGCTGGACAAACGCCTTGCGCAGGTCGAAAAAGCCATGGAAACCGCACAAGCGCGGATTGCCCAGATCAATGTGCTGATTGCCGACGAAAATTTTTATTCTGATGCGCGCAGAGATGAACGCGTTGCCGTGCTGGCCGAGCATGGCGAGCTGACCGCCACTACCGAAACACTGGAAGAAGAATGGCTGCAGTTGCATGAATCAATTGAAGCGCTGACAAATCAGGTCCAAATCGAATAACGAGCCCATGCGCGGGCGGCCCGAACCAGCAACCATCGCCAATTGCCCGGCGCCAGATTTGACGGCCTCATCCTCCGCCGTCGACAGGACCGATTTAGAGTTTCACGGGCCAGTGCAACTTGTCTGCTTCGGAAAGCGCCAGCATAAAAGAACGCATTTTACCGGCGCTTTTTTCGCCAGGCGCAATTTCAATGCCGCTGCTCAAATCAACGGCATAGGGATGATAGCTTCTCACCAGCGCCGCAATGTTGGATGCATTCAGGCCACCGGCAATCATTATTTTGTGCACCGGCAGAATCTGCGTGACTTGCGCCAGCAGCCCAATGTCAAATGAAATACCAGCACCGCCATAAGCGGGCGAATAGGCATCAAACAGAAAAGCCCGGGCATTCGGATAGCCATTGACCGCAGTTGCGATATCCTCGGGAGAGGCCAGCCCCGGAGCGCCGACCCTCAGGGCCCGGATATAGGGATAGGAAAATTGTTCACAGAAATCAGCCGTTTCATCACCATGAAACTGTATGAAGTCTGGCCGCACCATATTCATAATCTGTTCGATAGTTTGCACGTCAGCATTTACAGTCAGCGTGACGGTATTCACAAACGCAGGCACCGTGCGTCGCAACGCCGCCGCCTGCGCCAGCGGTACATAACGCTTGCTCTTTTCGTAGAGCACCAGCCCGATGGCATCGGCCCCGGCGGCAACCGCATCGTGAATATCTTTTTCTGATGACAGGCCACAGAATTTAACGCGGGTTCTCATTATTCAGTCCCATAAAAAAACCCCGGCAAAAACAGATGCCAGGGTTCTGAGTTTAACGAAATTTCAGGGACAATGCCGCGAAATTGCCGTTACCGGTACGCCGGAACAGGGAAAAACACCCCTGCTTCAGAAAAACCGTTATTTGAATGCGTTAGCCGGATCGTCGTAGGCGTCACTGGAACTGCCTTCCCCTTTGCCTTCACCTTTGTCAGCGCCGCTATCGGATCCGTAAGGATCAGTACCGTAGGAATTGCCGGTATCGAAAGTGACCTGACTCGGATCAATACCGGTGCCGGTACCCTTGTAGTGCATGACCATGCCTGGGAACGCCATGACCGAAGCCACCATCAGCAACTGAATGACAATGAACGGAATGGAACCCTTGTAGATCTCGCCGGTCGTAACGCGCTTGATCGGCTTGCCGGTCACTCTGTCGATGTAGTCCTGCTTGGGTGCAACCGAGCGCAGGTAGAACAACGCAAAGCCAAACGGCGGGTGCATGAAGGAGGTTTGCATATTGACCGCCAGCAATACACCGAACCAGATCAGGTCGATACCCATCTTGTCGGCCACCGGACCCAGCAACGGCACGATAATAAAGGCCAATTCAAAGAAGTCCAGGAAAAACGCCAACAGAAACGTGGCCACACTGACGACGATCAAAAAGCCGATCTCGCCGCCAGGCAGAGAAGCAAACAGGCCCTCTACCCAATGCTGGCCACCAAACCCGGTAAAGGTCAGTGTAAAGATGGTTGAACCCACCAGAATGAAGACGACAAAGCTGGTCAGTTTGGTGGTGGTATCCATCGCCTGCTTGAGCAGCGATAGCGTCAAGCGGCCCCGGATCAGCGCCATGATAATGGCGCCCACGGCCCCCATGGCGCCGCCTTCGGTCGGTGTAGCCACGCCAATGAATATGGTGCCCAATACCAGGAAGATCAAAAACAGTGGTGGCACCATCACGAAAACTACCCGTTCGGCAATCTGCGACAGCAGTTTCAGCCGGAGCAGCTTGTTCAGGCCAGCGATGGCAAATGCAATAACACCCCACAGCAACAGATTCAGAACGATGGTTTCATCGGCAGCGCTCTTTTCAGATAGAAAAACCTTACCCAGCAGCCACGCCCCCACGCTGGCAACCACGACCAGCACAACCAGTGACGGCAGGCCGTTGCTACCATTGGACTCGCGATAGATGCGCGCCTCTGGTGGCAAGGCTGGTGCATACGATGGCTTGATCAGCGATGCGATCACCACATACAAAATATAGGCACCTGCCAGGATGAAACCGGGAATCATGGCGCCGCGATACATATCGCCAATGGAACGCCCCAACTGGTCAGCCAGAATAATGAGCACTAGCGACGGCGGAATGATTTGCGACAGCGTGCCCGAGGCCGCGATAACCCCGGTTGCCAATTTGCGGTCATAGCCGTAACGCAGCATGATGGGCAGTGAAATCAGGCCCATGGAAATGACCGAAGCCGACACTACACCCGTGGTGGCTGCCAGCATGGCGCCCACAAACACAACTGCAATGGCCAGCCCGCCGCGGATCGGCCCGAATAGCTGGCCGATAGTCTCCAGCAAATCCTCGGCCATGCCCGATCGCTCCAGGATGAGGCCCATAAGGGTAAAAAACGGCACTGCCAGCAACGAATCGTTCTGTACAATCCCAAACACCCGGTCAGGCAATGCCTGCAGAAATGGGAAGGTAAACTCGCCAAAGGCAATACCCAGCAACGCGTAAAGAATGCCGTTGGCCGCCAGCGAAAAAGCAACCGGAAAGCCCAGCAGCAAAAAGCAGATCAATGTCAGGAACATGATCGGCGGCATATTTTGAATTAAGAACTCCATGCTCAGTTACCCGCCTGCAGTGATTGTTGTCGTTTCAGTTCCGCCTCAGCCGCAATTTCTTCGGCCAGCAGCTCTTCAGCTGTCTTTCCGCCCATTGGCGCCAGAGGATCCGGACCTTTCCCGCTGAGGTAAGCCACGCATTTGATAAGATGAGAGATACCCGCCAGCACCAGTAACGAGAAGCCGATAGGGATTAGCAATTTCACCGGCCAGCGCACCAGCCCACCCGCATTGGAGGACTGCTCATTGGTCTCGAACGACAGCATGAAAAAGGGCCAGGAGAGATAAATAAGCAACAGGCAGGCCGGCAACATGAAAAACAGCACGCCTACCGTCTCGATAATGATCTGCGTCCGCTTGGACAGACGCTGTGAAATAATATCCACGCGTACGTGCTCATTCTTGAGAAAGGTATAACCGGCCGCAAGCAGAAAGATCGCGCCAAAAAGATACCATTGGATTTCCAGCCAGCCGTTGGAACTGTAATGAAATACCTTGCGCACTACCGCATTTGCGGCGCTGATCAGCACCACGACGAGCGTGAGCCAGATCACAACGCGGCCAACCGCGGTCATGAGCGCATCAATAGCCCGGGAAAGAGTGAAGAAAAACTTCATTTGCTTTCACACCAAAAATAGGGAAAAAGAAGAGAAAACAGCATACGCCTGTTTTGCTGATCCATTTGACCCTAAGGACAAATAGCCAGCAAAACAGGAATTTTACATGGTGTTTTTATTTTTTATTTCTCAATGCGTCCAGCATGAATGCATCGTAGCTGAACTCGGCAACCCCAAACCAGGGGTAAACGTCATTGCGGAATGCCATGTAGTCGTCATGGATTTTCTTGAACAGCGGGTCTTTTGCAGACAGCTCTTCATACACTTTGGTCGCTTCGGCAAAAGAGGCGTCAAGCACAGCCTTGGGAAAACGCTTCAGGACACCGCCGCCGGCGATCAAACGACGCAATGCACCGGGGTTTTTGGCATCATACGTACCAATCATTTCTTCAGTTGCCAGCGCACTGGCCTGCATAATGGCAGACTGATAATGTTTAGGCAGTTTTTCGTACTCGCCATCATTGACGTACAGAGATACCTGAAAGCCGCCTTCCCACCAGCCCGGATAATAATAGTATTTGGCTACCTTGTTAAAACCCAGTTTTTCATCATCATACGGGCCGATCCATTCAGCGGCGTCAATAGTGCCTTTCTCCAACGACGGATAAATATCCCCGCCCGCAACCTGTTGCGGAATCACGCCCAGACGTGACAGCACCGCACCGGCAAAGGCGCTGCAACGCATTTTCAGACCCTTGAGGTCCTCTACGCTATTGATTTCCTTACGGAACCAGCCGCCCATCTGCGTGCCGGTATGCCCGCAAGGGAAATTGACGATATTGAATTTTTTGTATACCTCACGAGTCAGCGCAAGACCGTTGCCGGCGCGCATCCAGGCATTATATTGCCGGGTATTCAGGCCAAACGGCACTGCCGCATCAAAACTGAGGGCAGGATCCTTCCCGTAATAATAATAGGCCGCGCTGTGACCACATTGCACCGTATTGTTTTGAACCGCGTCCAGCACCTGCAGCGCAGGAACAACTTCGCCGGCATGATGAACACTGACTTTGAACTTGCCATCTGTCGCTTCGGCCAGGTGCTTGGCAAAATTCACGCTGCCGTTATAGATCGCATCTGCACTGGTAGGAAAGCTGGAAGCCAGACGCCAACTGATACTGGGTGCGTCTTGCGCAAAAACGGGGGATGCCAATACAGCACCACCCGTTGCGGCAACACCGGCTGTAGCCTGCTTAAGGAAGGAACGACGTTTCATCGTTGATGTCTCCAATGGGTATTGTGAGTAAAAGAGAAGCGAAACTTTTGGTTACCGGGGCATGCTACAGGAATTGCGAGTGTTTTACCCTCAAGAATTACCCTTATTTCCCTGTACATGCAGGTCTATTTCGTATGCAATAGACCGCCCTGACAAGCTTGCAGCACGCGGTCTCTTCCTTCTTCATTGCATATGAAATGAATTGACGACAACCAGCCCCGGAGGCCACGTGGCTGGTTTCTGTTTGTTGTTTTTATTGCATATGTAAAGAATGTGGCCAAGACTAAGGCACAAGCAGCGGCATAGGAGGAGACAGGCAAGCTGACCAACTGCTGATAATTGGCGTGCACGCAGCCGCCAGATCATGGGTATTACGCTTGGTGCTGCGCATCCGGTTGTGTTGCCTCGGCCGACGGTCTGGCAAACACGAATGGTCTCACCTTGCCCCTGATGCTGCGCTCAGGACTCAAACAACAGCGCCTGGATCGGCCTGTTCAGATCGAAGGCGTCAAATTGTTCCAGACCAAAATGGGCGGGATAACTGGCCTGGGCAAAATACAATCCGTCGGCCATAAAGGTGGGCGCAGCCACCTTGCGGTCACGCGCAGCCAACACCTGGGGCATCCAGTTCGGTGGGTAGCGACCCTTGCCCACATACAGCAGACAGCCCAGAATATTGCGCACCATGTGATGCAAAAACGCGTTGGCCCTGAGGGTGAAAACAAAAAAAGCGCCCTGCTGGACAATATTGAGATGTTCAATGGTGCGAACCGGACTGGCTGCCTGGCATTGCGAGGAGCGAAAACTGCTGAAATCATGCTGGCCGACCAGATATTGCGCCGCCATTTGCATGGCCTTCAGATCCAGCGGATGAAAATCCCAGCCAGCGCGGCCATGCCAGTGTGGAGACAGAATGCGCTCATTTCTGAGCAGATAAACATAGCTGCGGGAGGTCGCGGAAAAACGCGCGTGAAACTCGGCGGGCATCTCCTGCGCCCAGCGCACAGTAATATCGGGCGGCAAATGGGCATTGACCCCTCTGACCCATGATTCCATCCGCCGATGTATAGCGGTATTAATATGCACAACCTGGGCCCGCGCGTGAACACCTGTATCGGTACGGCCCGCACAGATGGTGGGGGTCGGCTCGCAGGTGAATGCCGCCAGCGCCTTTTCCAGTCTGTCCTGGACAGTGCGCCCGCCCGGTTGCGTCTGCCAGCCCAGATAGGGTTTGCCATTGTAGGCGATGCCCAGCGCAATACGTCTGGACACAGGCTCACCGTCCTGAGTGGCTTGCGGCTCAGGAACGGGTTGATGCGTCGGAGTCTGGTGCATCAAGATCCAGATTGATGGATTTGAGTTTCTGCTGGAACGCTTCATAGCCCGGGCCCGCGGGAATCCGGGCCTTCTGGCGCTGGTCATACCGCAGCATGATGAACAGGCCCACGACGATGACGCCTAATACTCCAAGCAGCCAAAACGAAATGTAATTCGCTATCCAGGTGGGCAGTTCCATGATTACAGCTCTCCGACGCTGATACGCAACATGCGGCGCAACGGTTCTGCCGCCCCCCACAATAACTGGTCGCCGACAGTGAAAGCACTCAGATATTCCGGTCCCATGGACATCTTGCGCAGACGCCCTACCGGGATATCCAATGTGCCGGTCGTGGCCACGGGGGTCAGATCCTGCATGGTTTCGTCACGAGTATTCGGGATGACTTTAGCCCACTGGGTGCCTTCCTTGAGCATGTCGCTTATTTCGTCGATGGACACATCTTTTTTCAGTTTGATTGTCAGTGCCTGGCTATGACAGCGCATGGCGCCGATCCGCACGCACAAGCCGTCAATGGGAACGGGTGCACTGCCAAAGCCTTCGCCACGGCCCAGGATCTTGTTGGTTTCAGCCTCGGCCTTCCACTCTTCGCGGGACTGGCCATTGCCCAGATCCTTGTCAATCCAGGGAATCAGGCTGCCCCCTAGCGGCACACCGAACATATCGCGCGGCAGCGCCGGGTCCTGCTGTTTTGCCAGAACCTGACGGTCGATTTCAAGAATGGCAGAGGCCGGATCATCCAGCAATGGTTTGACAGCCGCATTCAGCTGACCAAACTGGGTAAGCAGTTCGCGCATGTGCTGGGCGCCACCGCCCGAAGCCGCCTGGTAGGTCATGCTGGTCATCCAATCCACCAGGTCATGCTTGAATAGACCAGCCAGCCCCATCAGCATGCAGCTGACAGTACAGTTGCCGCCGACAAAATCCCGGACGCCTTTGCCAATGGCCGCATCGATCACATTGCGGTTGACCGGATCCAGCACAATGATTGCATTGTCTTTCATGCGCAAGGTGCTGGCCGCATCAATCCAGATCCCGTCCCAGCCGGCATCGCGCAATTTGCCGTGCACCTGCGTGGTATAGTCGCCCCCCTGGGCTGTCACGATAATAGGCAACTTCTTCAGTGCATCAATGTCATGTGCGTCCTGCAGGGGCGCTGCACCCTCGGCCCACGCCGGGGCCTTGCCGCCGGCATTGCTCGTTGAAAAGAAGACCGGATTGATGAAGGCAAAGTCGCCCTCATCGCGCATACGCTGCATAAGGACGGAACCCACCATTCCGCGCCATCCGACAAAACCCACTGACTGTGACATGATTCTTTACCTGATTCTGTGAAGCTGAAAAATGAACTGTTGTTGAATATAACTGCAATATATAACTGCAATAGCGGATGCGCGCAGCCCTGTGCGCCATCCGCTATTATAAGTGACTGAATTTTATAACTATATCAGTTTAACGCCTTCAATACGGCATCACCCATTTGAGAAGTTGAAACTTTTGTGGTGCCAGCCTCGAAAATGTCGGCTGTACGCAACCCCTGCTCCAACACTGCCTTGACCGCATTTTCGACCCGATCTGCAGCCGCTGCTTCGTTCAGGGAATAGCGCAACATCATCGCCGCAGACAGAATGGTAGCCAGCGGGTTGGCAATATTTTTGCCGGCAATATCCGGTGCCGAACCGTGGCTGGGCTCGTAAAGGCCCTGATTGGAAGCATTGAGCGATGCCGAAGGCAGCATACCGATAGAGCCTGTGAGCATGGCTGCTTCGTCCGACAGGATATCGCCGAAGATATTGCCGGTCACAATCACGTCAAATTCCTTGGGCGCGCGCACCAATTGCATCGCGGCGTTATCAATATACATATGCGACAACTCGACATCCGGATAGTTCTTGGAGACATCAATCATGATATCGCGCCAGAACTGCGACGTTTCCAGCACATTGGCCTTGTCCACACTGCACAGCTTCTTGCTGCGTTTCTGCGCCGCTTCAAAGCCGATACGTGCAATACGGCGCACCTCGGACTCGGCATAACGCATGGTATCAAAGCCTTCCTGCTCACCCTTGAATTCGCCGTCTTCTACCACGCGCACGCCTCGGGGCTTGCCGAAATAGATATCGCCAGTCAGTTCGCGGATGATCAGGATATCCAGACCCGATACAATTTCCGGCTTGAGCGATGAGGCATTGGCCAGTTGGGGATAAAGAATGGCCGGCCGCAAATTGGCAAACAGGCCCAGGCTCTTGCGCAGGCCCAGAATAGCCTGTTCAGGGCGATGTTCGCGCGGCAGCGAGTCGTAGTTCCATCCGCCCACAGCACCAAACAGAATGGCGCTGCTGCGTTTTGCCAGTGCCAGGGTGGCTTGCGGCAGCGGATGGCCGTGCAAATCATAGGCGGTGCCGCCGACGGGCGCTGTTTCCATGGTCAGATCCAGATCCAGCGCCCCCAGCACACGCTGGGCCTGTTCGACGATTTCGTGACCGATGCCATCACCGGGAAGGACTGCAATTGTATGTGTCATAACGCGTATTTCTCTTTACTAATGCTAATAGGATTATCGTGACAGACCGGCGCTGCCTTCCAGCCAGGGATGGCGCGCCAGGCGTTCGGCTTCGAAGGTGCGGATCTGGTCGGACCGACGCAATGTCAGGCCGATGTCGTCAAAGCCATTGAGCAGACAGTATTTGCGAAAGGCGTCTACTTCAAAGCCCAGTTCCCGTCCGTCGGCGGCAATGACCACCTGGCGTTCAAGGTCAATTCGCAGCTTGTAGCCATTGAATGCGCGCACTTCGTCAAACAGCCGGCTCACTTCCAGCTCGGAGAGCACAATCGGCAGCAAGCCGTTCTTAAAACTATTGTTGAAAAAGATATCTGCATACGAAGGGGCAATAATCGCCTTGAAACCGTACTGGGTAAGCGCCCACGGCGCATGTTCCCGGCTTGAACCACAACCGAAATTTTTACGCGCAAGCAGTACACTGGCGCCCTGATAGCGCGGCTGATTGAGCACGAACTCGGGATTAAGCGGCCGCTTGCTGTTGTCCATGCCCGGCTCGCCATGATCCAGATAGCGCAGCTCATCGAACAGATTGGGGCCGAACCCCGAGCGTTTGATGGATTTTAAAAACTGCTTCGGAATGATCAGGTCTGTATCCACGTTCTCGCGATCCAGGGGGGCGACCAGACCTTCATGAATGGTAAATGCTTCCATGCTGTTATCCTAATTTTCTGACGTCGACAAAATGGCCGGCAATGGCGGCTGCGGCGGCCATGGCCGGGCTTACCAGGTGGGTTCTGCCACCCTGGCCCTGGCGGCCTTCGAAGTTACGGTTGGAGGTGGAGGCGCAACGCTCCCCCGGCTCAAGACGGTCGGCATTCATGGCCAGACACATGGAGCAGCCCGGTTCACGCCACTCGAAGCCGGCGTCCACAAAAATCTTGTCGAGCCCTTCCTTTTCCGCCTGCTGCTTGACCAGGCCGGATCCGGGAACTACCATGGCCTGAATCACATTGGACGCCACGCGGCGGCCACGCGCCACTTTGGCTGCGGCGCGCAGATCTTCAATCCGGGAATTGGTACAGGAACCAATGAACACGCGGTCTACCCGAATATCGGAAATGGGCGTATTGGGTTTCAGACCCATATACTGCAGCGCGCGTTCCATACCATTGCGGCGTACATCATCCTTTTCACGATCAGGGTCGGGAATGCGGTCTTCAATAGACAGGACCATCTCGGGCGACGTGCCCCAGGTCACTTGCGGACGCACCTGACGGGCATCGATATCAATGATTTTGTCAAACTTGGCATCGGCATCCGAATGCAAGGTCTTCCAGTAGCCCACCGCCTGATCCCACAAGACGCCAGCAGGCGAGTATGGGCGGTTCTTGAAATACTGAAGGGTTTTATCGTCCACGGCGACCATGCCTGAACGGGCGCCGGCTTCAATCGCCATATTACAGACTGTCATGCGACCTTCCATGGACAGGTCACTGATGGCCTTGCCGGCAAATTCAATGGCATGGCCTGTGCCGCCCGCGGTGCCAATGACGCCGATTATATACAAGACCAGATCCTTGGCAGTACAGCCAAAGGGCAGATCGCCGCTGACACGAATCAGCATGTTCTTGTTTTTTTTCATCAGCAGTGTTTGCGTGGCCAGCACATGCTCCACCTCGGATGTCCCGATGCCGAAAGCCAGTGCGCCCATGGCGCCATGGGTGCTGGTATGCGAATCGCCGCAAACCACGGTCATGCCGGGCAGTGTTGCACCCTGCTCCGGTCCGATCACGTGCACGATACCCTGACGCAGATCGTTCATGCGAAACTCGGTAACCCCATAAGTTTCGCAGTTTTTATCCAGCGTATCGACCTGCAGTTTCGAGATCGGGTCACTGATGCCCTGGGCACGGCCCAGGGTTGGCACATTATGGTCGGCCACCGCCAGATTGGCCGACAGGCGCCATGGCTTGCGTTCAGCCAGCGCCAGACCTTCAAAGGCCTGCGGGCTGGTCACTTCATGCAATAAATGACGGTCAATGTACAAAAGACAGGTGCCGTCGTCTTCCTGGTGCACCACGTGGGCGTCCCAGAGTTTGTCGTAAAGGGTCTGAGCCAAAATGTTCTCCTGATAATGCTGGTATGCGGATTCAGCGACTGTTGCGTGAATCCTGCGGTGCGCTGCTCGTTCTGCTGTTGTCCGGAAACATATGGTATGAATACGATCTCGCTTCCCGGACTGCGCATGGCACAGTGGACAACCCCCGCGTCGACAAGGATCGCGGTCGGTATAGTCGTCTCTTGCGCTATGTACGTATTATGGCCGAATCAATAGTGATAACAAGCCAATATATTATACTGGTATCAATACTACTATACTGCATAATAACACCAGCGCCAGCTGCCCAATTGTCGCTTCCCGGTCAAACCTGCGAGCGAAACAGAAAATCGCCGCTATTGTGAGTAGAATAGAACATCTACTCGGAGACACGAATGACGACTCAGACCCCAGATCTTTCCCATTTATGGATGCCCTTTACCGCCAACCGAAGCTTTAAGGCAGCGCCCCGCCTGCTCGCCTCTGCCAAGGGCATGTATTACAAGAGCACCGACGGACGCCAGATTCTGGACGGGTGTGCAGGGTTATGGTGTGTCAATGCAGGCCATTGCCGTGACGAAATTGCCCAGGCTATTGCTACTCAAGCCTCCACGCTGGACTATGCGCCCAGTTTCCAGATGGGCCATCCGCTGGCATTCGAAACCGCCACCGCGGTGGCGGCGCTGATGCCCAAAGGGATGCAGCGCATATTCTTTACCAATTCCGGTTCCGAATCGGTCGATACTGCCCTGAAGATCGCCCTGGCGTACCATCGCGCAAATGGCCAGCCGCAACGCACCCGCCTGATCGGGCGTGAGCGCGGCTATCATGGCGTCGGTTTCGGCGGCATTTCGGTGGGCGGCATCAGCCCGAATCGCAAGGCTTTCTCCAACTCGCTGATCCCGAATGTCGATCATCTTCCCCATACCCACAATCTGGAGCAAAATGCCTTCAGCAAGGGACAGCCGGCCTGGGGCGCACATCTGGCCGACGAACTGGAGCGGATCGTAGCGCTGCATGACGCCTCTACGATCGCCGCCGTCATCGTCGAGCCCATGGCCGGATCAACAGGCGTATTGATTCCGCCCAAAGGCTATCTGGAACGCTTGCGCGAAATCACCAGCAAGCATGGCATCCTGCTGATTTTCGACGAGGTCATTACCGGATTTGGCCGACTGGGCGCCAACACGGCAAGTGAGTACTTCAACGTCACACCGGACATTATCACCATGGCCAAGGGTATCAGCAATGCGGCTGTACCGGCCGGCGCGGTTGCTGTCACAAATTCCCTGTACGATACCGTTGTCAACGCCAGCGAAAACGGCATTGAACTGTTCCATGGCTATACTTATTCGGGTCACCCGCTGGCAATGGCAGCCATTGGCGCGACCCTGGCGCTTTATCAGTCCGAAGGCATCTTCGATAACGCCAGAAAGCACTCGCCCACTTTCGAAGCGGCTGCCCATTCCCTGAACGGCTTGCCAAATGTCATTGACGTGCGCAACCTGGGCATGGTCGCAGGCGTAGAACTGGCGCCGCGCGAGAACGCGCCGGGCGCACGCGCTGCCGAGGTATTCCAGCGCTGCTATGATGCCGGGGTACTGTTGCGCTATACCGGCGACACCATTGCCCTGTCACCGCCGTTGATTGTCAATGAAGAACAGATCAATACGCTGTTCGATATCCTTGGCCAGGCCATCGGTCAGACAGCTTAAGTAACCACCGACACTGGCCACTAATACCCGCAGGGGTCCGTAAGACGCCTGCGGGATTCTGCGAATGTGCCACGACTGCAATATTGGGTACACTTCTCAACCGGAATTTTTATTGTTAACTACTGAATCATGATTACACTTAACGCGACACACCAGGCAGACCTCACCAGCTGGGTGGACAGTGCCAACACAACCGGCAACGGTTTCCCCATTCAGAACCTGCCTTTTGCCTCGTTTCGCCGTCGCGGATCGGGTGAAGCATTTCGTCCCGGTGTAGGCATCGGCAATCAGATTGTCGACCTGTCCCGCCTGTATGACCTGAATCTGTTTACCGACAAGGCGCAGCAGGCGCTGGAGGCATGCCAGGGCATCCAGCTCAATGGCCTGATGGCGCTTGGCCAGCCCTACTGGTCTGCGCTGCGCCTGGCATTATCAGACGCCCTGCGTTCCGGATCGCCGCATGAAGAGGCCATCCGTCCATTGCTGGTGGCCCAGGACGAAGCCGAATTTATCACACCGTCGCGCATTGGCGACTACACCGATTTTTATATCTCCGTGCACCACGCCACCGCTATTGGCAAACAGTTCCGGCCCGACAATCCATTGCTGCCAAACTATAAATGGGTACCCATCGGTTACCATGGCCGCGCTTCAAGCATCGGCGTGTCCGGCCAGGCGTTCCCGCGCCCGGTAGGCCAGACAAAGCCACAAAACGAAGGCGATGCGCCCGACTTCGGCCCATGCAAACGGCTTGACTACGAACTGGAACTGGGAATATTCGTTGGTGAAAGCAATGAACAGGGTCAGCGCATTGATATTGATCAGGCAGAAAAACATATCTTTGGTTTTTGCATTCTGAACGACTGGTCAGCCCGCGACCTGCAAGCCTGGGAATACGTGCCGCTGGGTCCGTTCCTTTCCAAGAATTTTGCTTCTACCATTTCACCGTGGGTCATCACCCTGGAAGCGCTCGAGCCATTCCGTACCGCATTTTCCCATCCGGCCACAGATCCGCAACCGCTGCCCTATCTGCATTCGCAAGCCAACGCTGAAGGCGGCGCCTATGATATCGAGCTGGAAGTACAAATCACAACGCAGCAGTCGCGCGATAGCGGTCAGCAACCCTTTACGCTGGCCACCAGCAATTTCAAAGATGCCTATTGGACGGCCGCACAGCTGATTACCCATCACACGGTCAACGGCTGCAATCTGCAACCCGGCGATATGCTGGGCACCGGTACCCTGTCCGGTCCCGATGCCGATCAGGCCGGCTCTTTGCTTGAACTTGCCGCTGCGGGCAAAAAACCCATTTCCCTGCCATGGGGTGAAAGCCGCGGCTTTCTTGAAGATGGCGATGAGATCATCATGAAGGCCGTCTGCAAAAAAGAAGGCTATCCCGATATTTCATTCGGATCGGTATCGGGCACGGTACTCAAAGCCAATTTCAAATCAGAGTAACACAGCCGGGTGAACGAAGCGGATAGCGCACAAATGCCTGCCCTGTCCGCTTCAATATGATTCAGTTCGATTCATTCAGTATGCAAACGCCTGAGCTATCCGCTGTAGCCCATTGGGTCTGGCATACATCCGCGCAAAGCAAGCCTTGAGATTCGGGAATCTACATTAACGATAGGCTTGCTGCCGCAATGCGTGATCAATCAAAATCAAGGCCAGCAATGCTTCGGCAATGGGAGTGGCGCGAATGCCCACGCACGGATCATGGCGACCCAGCGTCTGCACCATGACCGGCTCACCCGCCCGGTTTACCGACTTGCGTTCGATGCGAATACTGGAGGTGGGTTTAATGGCAAGCGAAACGGTGATGTCCTGGCCTGTGGAAATACCACCCAGCACCCCACCGGCATGATTACTCAAGTAGCCGTCGGGCGTAAGTTCATCACCATGCTCTGAACCGCGCTGGGTAATACACTCAAAACCGGCGCCAATGGATACGCCTTTGACCGCGTTCAGACCCATCATTGCAAATGCAATATCGGCATCAAGCCTGTCATACAGGGGCTCGCCCCAGCCAGCCGGCAGCCCCTGGGCCACCACTTCGATGCGTGCGCCAATGGAGTCGCCATCCTTGCGCAACTGATCCATAAATGCTTCCAGCTCGGGCACAACCGAAGCATCGGGTGCATAAAACGGATTGCTTGCAATCTCGTCCCAGGATTTGAACGGGATCTGGATAGGGCCCAACTGGCTCATATAACCCCTGATGACTGTGCCGTACTTTTCGCTCAGCCATTTTTTGGCGATGGCTCCGGCAGCAACCGTTGGCGCTGTCAACCGTGCCGAAGAACGGCCGCCCCCGCGCGGATCACGAATGCCGTATTTTTCCCAATAGGTCCTATCGGCGTGGCCAGGACGGAAGGTATCGGCAATCGCGGAATAATCCTTGCTGCGCTGATCCTGATTGCGGATCAACAGACCAATTGCCGTACCTGTGGTTTTGCCTTCGTACACGCCAGACAAAATCTCAACGGTATCCGGCTCCTGCCGTTGCGTCACATGGCGCGATGTTCCGGGACGCCGACGATCAAGCTCGATCTGGATATCCTCGGCAGACAAGGCCATGCCCGCCGGACAGCCATCCACCACGCAGCCGATTGCCGGCCCGTGGGATTCACCGAAGTTGGTGACCGAAAAAAGTTTGCCTAATGTGTTACCCGACATATCTTATCCAGTAAAAATGTGTTGCACGTCTGTTGCGGACTGAGGAAAGTACTGAAGAATACCAGAAACTGCGGCAGCGCTCGCTTTAACGTCAAATGCAGCTGGCTGCAGCTTGCCGGCCAGCCAGACCCGATGAGAATCCGCTCGCCTGCCGTTGACCGCTTCTGGCTATGATGAACAACTGACTTCAAGCTCACGCCCCCACTGCGGCGGCGGTTCCGCATAATGTTCCATGCCCGGCTGGGCAGTATAGGGATCACGCAGCACCTGCAGCAGGGAATCGGTCACGCTCATATCTCCTTTTGCCGCCGCCTGTATCGCTTCTTCTGCCAGATAGTTGCGCAATACATAAAGCGGATTGACCCGATCCATCCGGCTGCCACGGGCTCGGGCATCGCCGTCATTGTCCTGCAAGCGCGCACGATACGATACCAGCCATTGCTCAAGCCCGGCCGTATCGGCAAACAGGCTGCGCAATGCGCTTTCATCGTCATCAATCTGCGCCAGATAACGAAAACTCAGGGTGAAATCTGCTGACTGGTCATGCAGCACCCGCCACCAGCCATCAATAAGCTCATCGTCTCCTTCCATCCAGGCCTGCAACCCCAGCTTGGCAAGCATGCGGTCCCTGTAGGCAGCAATGAACAAACCCTCGTAGCGTTCAAGCCGCGCTTTCAGACGCTCGGGGTCTGCCCCCAGGGCAACAAAGCAGTTGGCAAAACGATATAGATTCCATAAACCGACAGACGGTTGCGCGTTCCAGGCGTAGCGCCCCTGCGTATCGGTGTGATTGCAGATATGATTGATACGGAATGCATCCATGAAGCCATAGGGGCCGTAATCCAGCGTCAGGCCCAGCACCGACATATTGTCGGTATTCATGACACCGTGATTGAAGCCAACGGATTGCCAGTCGGCCATCAAGGTGGCTGTGCGCTCGATCACAATATCAACAAACCGCTCGATGACATCGTTCAGGGTGTGTTCACTGTCCGGGGCCGGCACCTGGTCGGCAAAAAAACTGCTGATCACATAGTCCAGCAACTCCCGCAGGCGTGCCGGATCCTTTGCCGCATACCAATGCTCAAAAGAACCGAACCGGACAAATGACGGCGCTACGCGCGCGACAATCGCCGCCGTTTCAACCGTTTCGCGGTACACGGGGTCGTCCGAGCCGACCAGGCATAGCGCCTGGGTAGTTGGGATGCCCAGTCCGGTCATGGCCGCGCTGGCCAGATATTCGCGTACGGAAGAGCGCAACACGGCGCGACCGTCTCCCATACGTGAATATGGCGTCTTGCCCGATCCCTTGAGCTGAATTTCCCAGTCTGCCGGCTTGCCTGTGCCGTCTGTGCCGCCAATGGCTCCCAACAGATGGGCGCGCCCGTCGCCCAGTTGGCCGGCCCAGACCCCGAATTGATGTCCGCTATATACTGCAGAAAGCGTTACACCCCCGGGCAAATCGGTGTTACCCGACATGACAGACAAAAACTGTGGCGAACGTGCATCCTCCATGGTCAGTCCCAGCAGGGCCAGTACATCAGGATTGACATGCAACAAGGTCGGATCTGTCAGGCCCTGCATTCTGAGCCGCGTATAAAACGCCGGCGACAAGGATGCAAACCGGTTGCTGACTTTCAGATTCGCTTGCATTGTTATTTCCCCTGTTTTTTGGCGCGTTTTGCCGCCTGTTTGGCCGGTCGCACATAAAGAATGGCGGCCAGAAAAAACACCAGCGACAATACTGTTTCAACGGCCCCGAGCATGGAAGACGTGGTGCTGATATCAGAATACCAGCGAACCACTCCTTCGGTAAAATACAACAGCACCAGCATGGATGACCATTGCAGCGTATACAGATTGCCTTTGTAAACACCATACAAGGGAAATAGCAGCGGCAGCGCCTTCAGGACGTACACGCTGCCGCCAGGCACCAGCGGATCAAGGAATAATTCCCAGGCGATACACAGCAAAAACAGCAGTAAAAGAGAGACAAACGCCGCTACCCGGTAGCGTGGGTTCAATGCAATCTGCCGGGCCTGGTGGACCGACGCAGGCGCCGGCTCAGTGGCGGATGACGGCGATAGCTGCGGGTTGGCGGGACCGGCCTGCTGCACATCGGCAACGGGCGCTGAAGAAGGCTTTGTCAAAATAATTTCCAGTCTGGCTAATCAATCTGTTCATTATATTCGTTGTCATCCCCGCAATCGCTGCAAGTGCGACAACCGCCCAGCAATTACAATTTGCAACTGCGCCGCGCCACGGCGCAACAGCATGATCTTTGCAGTTTGTTATACTAAAACCACAATGACCCGAGTATCATCGCGTCGGCCGTCCGACGCGGTAAACCAGCCATCTGATCATGACAAAACACAACAATTTCGATTTGGAACAGCAAAAGAAACAGGAACAACAGGAAGCAATAGAAGCCCAGGAGGAGTTGCGACTGAACATGGGAGACTCGGAACTGGGCTTCGAGTTCTACAAAAAAGCCATCAAATTCGGCGGCCAGCGGCTGATTCGCGACAAACTCACGCAGGTAGCCTCGAGCCTGACCTTTACGACTGTGCTGGCCATCGTACCGATGCTGGCCGTTATCCTGTCGCTGTTTACCGCCTTCCCTCTGTTTACCGATTTCAAAATCTCGCTCGAGCAGTTTCTGACACACAACCTGATGCCCGAGACGGTCTCGGAAACCATCATGAGCTATCTGAACCTGTTCGCCCAGCAGGCTTCCAAGCTGACTGCCATCGGCGTAGGCTTTCTGATCGTGACATCCATCATGCTGATGATGACGATCGACGAAGTGCTCAATGATATCTGGAATGTGACCCGTCGCCGCCCGATCGGGCAGCGCATCCTGGTGTACTGGGCAATTTTGTCGCTGGGCCCTGTTTTCCTGGGCGCCAGCCTGTGGACCTCGTCCTATATTGCACAGGAAAAACTCGGGCTGGTTACCCAGTTTTCCGTCATCAAGAGTGTGTTATTCACCCTGGTGCCGGTGATTGTCTCCGGGCTGATCTTCGCCCTGCTCTATTATCTGGTTCCCAACCGGAAAGTCGCCTGGAAAGACGCCATGATCGGTGGCTATACCACGGCAGTCCTGCTGGAAATCATGAAGGCCGGGTTCGCGTACTATATTACCCGGTTCCCCTCTTATACGCTGATTTACGGCGCCTTTGCCACGATCCCGATCTTCCTGTTGTGGATTTATCTGTCCTGGCTGGTCGTGCTGTTTGGAGCAACCGTAGCCGCGCTGGCGCCACAGATACGCAGTGGCCAAATGCGCGACAAGATGTCACCTGGCGTACATTTTGTCACCGCCTTGTTCGTGCTGCGTCTGCTGCATAGCGCACGCGATCAGAATCCGCCTGGCTATGGCACCAGCTATATTGCCGGCCAGATCAAAATGAACTACAGCGAAACGCTGGATATTCTTGAGCCGCTGGTTTCCATGGGCTATATAGTCAACACTGCCGGCAAACGCTCTGAGAGATGGGTACTTGCCAGCAGTCTGGATGCCAGCCTGGACCCACTGGCCGATTGCTTTTTGTTTGACAGCAAGGTCATCGAAATCAGCCACGACCCCGCATTGCGCCAGGTGATCGCCCGACTGCTGACCGAAGACAACACCGTAAAATTGCGTGACATCCTGTATCTGACGCAGACCGGCGCGGAACCGGCAGCAGCGCCTGCCCCAGACGCCGATCACGGTGACGACAAGGACAACGACAATACAGCGTTAACGCTGCCAGGTGCCACGAATACCACAGTACATACCCGTTGACGTCAGAATCTCAACGCCAGACCACAGGCGCATCATCAGTGTGTGCAGCGGCCAGGGCCGCCGCTCATGGCGCCTGCCACGGGAATGGTTCGTATCCGGTTTGTGACCTGCAGGGCACACCCCCGGCTGAATGGCTTTGCATCACGGTCGATTTCAGGTACATTTCCATATAACCAGATCAGTTTCCGGTCAGCGCACCGGAGCGAGAGAAAAAAGGCTACAGGAGGATTGCCATGTTGAAAATCAGTGAAGTCTTGCGGGTCAAGGGCAATATCCTTTACACCGCCACGCCGGATCAATCCGTGGCGCAAGCCGTTGCGACCATGAGTGAGCGCGATATCGGTTCGCTGGTCATCATGGAGCAGGGGCAACTGACGGGGATGCTGACCTTCCGCGAAATCATTCGTCACATGCACGATTCCCCCGGATCTCTTGAAAATACCACCATCCGCAAGATCATGGATGATGCGCCTGTGAGCGTATCGCCCAATACCGAGGCCGAAGAAGTACGGCGACTCATGCTGGAACATCACGCACGCTATGTCCCGGTCATGGACGGGCCGGTGCTGATGGGGGTAATCTCGTTCTACGATATGGCGCGCGCCATGCTTGAAGCGTCCAAGTTCGAAAATAAAATGCTCAAGGCTTATATCCGCGACTGGCCGGGCGAACCAGAAGACGACAAAGACTGAAAAATGAACCACCGACGGGCAGCGCGCTCGTCGGCTTGCCCAAAAGTGCCGCTACCTGCCGGCTGTGCTTTGCAACGCTTGCAATCCCTACTCACACAATAACGTCTTGCAAAATCGGGCGCAGCCTCCTTCTGCACCAAGCCCGCCACTGCAACGCCCTGTCAGACAGGCCTGACGATAAGACAGGCCGGATCTAGCTGGTCTTCCATAGATCCTTTTCCACACACATGAACCGATTGGGATGACTGCCATCTCGTGGCTGGTAGGTCCAGGTCGTAATGTGAATCTTCTTTTCCGGATACAGATCTATGACGTTCAATGAATTGGGGATATGTCGGCGGACCCGCAATGAGGTGGTCGTGCCCCCCTGCACAACCAGCATCGGATTGGCCAGGTCAGGATAGCGTTGAATCAGCGGATAGACAAACGGCACATGAATATGTCCGCCCAGGATCAGGTCTACACCGGCGGCAGACCAGGCGCGGATGGCCGCCTCGTGGTTTTCCACCAATTGCTCCTGGTCTGCCGGATCCACCACATGAAACGGATGGTGTGCCACCACCAGCACGCTTTTGCGCGCGCTATTGTCTTGCGCCAGTTGTTCCACCCGCCTTATTTGTGCAGCGGTCACAATACCGCGTTTATGTCGAAATGGCGTAGTGGTATTGACGCCGATAACGATCGCGGCACCAGTCTCGAACAGCGGCTCTACATCCTTGTGCAGATAACGGCGATATCGCCCGTAAGGGTCCGTGAAACGGGCCCATAGCGCGAACAGCGGAATATCATGGTTACCGGGAATACACAGCACCGGCGAAGGCAGGGTTTTAAGATACGCATTGGCCGCCAGGAACTCGCGACGCGTGGCACGCTGGGTGATATCGCCTGACACGACGCACAAGGCGGGAGACAATTGCCTGACCGCATGCACCAGCGCATTGAGCACCGGTGCATTCACCGTGCCAAAGTGGACATCTGAAAGCTGGATGATCCGATACATGCGCGATATTATTCCTGTGATGACTGCTGCGCCACCGATGCGGGCATCAGTATCTTGAGCAGGTCTTTATTGGCCTTAACAGTAAAGGGCGCCTGCAGCGTGTGAACCTCACCGTCCATCGCCACCTCAATGCTGCGCCCTCCTTTTTTCTTGTCGATATCCAGTGATTCGAACGGAAAGCTGATGATCTGCCGATCCTGATCCAGCCGCCGGAAAATCAGCTTCAAAGCCAGCAGCAGCATACGCTTGCGGCTTGACGGCTTGAGCACAATACCGTAAAGATAGCCATCGCCCATTTCCTCGTCATACTGCACGCCGGCCTGCTCGGCCTGAAGACTGTTATTACAGGCCATAAAGCTGACCGTCTTCACCAATTGCCGGCCTTCTCCCTTATTAAATTGCAAAATATAGGAACGACCGTACTTCATAATGGTGGAAAATGCCGCGAAAATGGCAATGCCGCGGCGCCGGCCGAATTGGTTCTTCCATTGCTCCCGGTCGGCAAGCAACTGGGAATACAGGCCCAGCGTTGCATTCACAATGAAATGCACTCCGCCGATTTCTCCAGTCTGCACCGCCTGAATCCGGCCTGTGAGCAAATCGCGCAATGCCGTGTCCGTGTCCAGCGACAGGCCATGATCCCGTGCAAACATATTGAATGTGCCAAAGGGAACGATCGCCATCGGAAACTGTTCGGCAATGGCATGGTTGGCCATGGCGCTGATCGTGCCATCACCGCCGGCCACCACCAGTATTGCATTATGTTTTTTTACCAGGCTGACCGCTTCTTTTTGCTTTTGCTCATGACTGTCTTGTGGGTAGACACAGACAATGTGGTGCTCTCGCCCCTGCATCGCAGTGGCAATTTTTTCCAGAAACACTTCCGTGTCCTGATTGCCGGAGCTGGCATTGGTAAAGAAAACAAATGCGCGCCCCGATACATCGGCCGACATTGATGCTGCCGGGACAGCATCCGTGCGCAGGCCGTCATTATCAGCACAAGCCTGCGATTCACTATTTGGAATAGTCATTATCATTCCTTTTACGGCGTCAGGACAGCCCTGCCGACCACTTTGCCTGCGTGCAGCGCCATCAAGGTCTGATCTGCCTGCGCCAGCGGATGACGACTGACAGGAATAGGACGGATCCCACCCTGTCTGACCAGCACCATCAACTCCTGCAACTCGGCCAGATTACCCACATAGGACCCCTGTACCGTCGCGGCCTTCAAGGGAAACATCGCCAGCGGCCACTCACTCTGTCCGCCGAATAAACCGATAATGACCAGCTTGCCACCCTTGGCCAGCAGATTGAACGCCTGCGTTGCCGTGGACGGGGCGCCGACATAGTCGATCACGGACCAGATGGTGCGCGTACCTGCCGCTGCCTGAATATCCTGGACCAGCGTGGGGCTGTTGCCATCGACAGCAGCCAATGCCCCAGCCTGCAGCGCTGCTTCTCGTTTAGCCGGGTCCAGATCAACGACGACCGCCCCCTTGCCGCCCATGGCGTGCAGCCATTGCAGGCACATCAGGCCCAGGCCGCCGGCACCAAAGATAATCACCGGCTCATTTTGCAGGACAGCCTGATCAAACTTGCGCAAAGCCGAATAGGTGGTCAGGCCGGAGCAGGCGTAAGGCGCTGCCTGGACCGGGTCCATGTCACCAATATCCACCAGATACCTGGGATGCGGCACAACGATCTGCGTGGCATAACCGCCATCACGATGAATACCCAGGCAAGCCGGCGCTGCACACAGGTTTTCGTCACCGCGCTGGCAGACAACGCAACTGCCGCAGCCAATCCAGGGATAGATCAGGTAATTTTTTCCGACATCCAGTTGCCCCGCATCCGGCCCCACTGCCCGCACTGTCCCCACGGTCTCGTGCCCCGGCGTCAGCGGCAGACTGACACCACGATCCTTCAGTTCCAGGCGCTTTCCCTGGCCCAGATCGTAACCGCCCTCCCACAGGTGCAAGTCGCTGTGACAAACGCCCGCCGCCTTGACGTCCAGTACAACCTGGGTTCCTTGCGGGGTAAAGTCGTCTTTTTCGAGCATTTGCAAGGGGGATTTGAAACCGGTAATGCAGTAACATTTCATATCTTTACCACTCCTATGTTCACGCATGCCACACGGGTCATGCCACAGCTCCTCTGGAATAGGTATTGTATATGAGGGTGTCGCGAATGCAGCGTGCAGTTCGGACAATAATGGTCAATCTGCTATCTGAACCGCAGCAATATAGTCATAAGCATACGGTATTTCACATCGGAACGATGATCGCCTAGACTAGCAGTTAATACTGCCGGTGGGTAACCCTGCCCGCTCACAAAGGCTCGTGCCGGCAGGCATTGCCAGATAACAGGGGAAATCGATGAAACCAGATCCGAAATGGTCTTTTGTATTAACCGTTCTGCTTTTTGCAGGGATGATGATCGGATTATCGCTATCGGTCCTGAACGACTTCATGTCACAAGCGGCGCCGCTGGCCGGGCGTGATATTTTCGTGATGACCATGCACGTTATCTGGCTAGTACTGTGGTCCATTGCCACAGTATTCGCACTGAAGTACGCCCTGCGGCCGAATGACAAGGACAATCGGCATAAGGGCGCGCCTACTTCTGCTCATCAGCCCCGAAATCCAGCGACGTCTGAATATTGAATTCTTCACCAAGCAAAGGCTGTTCAGGTATATGCAACAGCCTGGCCTCAATCTGCAAGGCTCCCTCGGGCACGCAACAGCAAGGCAGTATTTCGTCTTTCGCGATATAGGCCAGTGGCTCGGTCAGATACCTTACCCTGCCCGCCAGCACATGCGTCCTGCATGAGCCACAATAGCCGGCGCGGCACTGGAACTCCACTTCGTGATTGGTGCGTTCCAGTCCTTCAAGCAGCGTTTCTCCCTCCAGCAATTCGAACCTGCTATCGGTCGTTACGACAGATGTCATAGTTCGAAATGCTGCAGATCGTCGGTATTCATTTGTGAATCAATTTGCCCGATCAGATAAGAGCTGATTTCCACTTCCTGCGGCGCAACCTGGACATTATCTGAAGACAGCCAGGCATTGATCCATGGAATCGGATTCTGTCGTACTCCCGGAAATGCAGCCGACAGCCCAACTGCCTGCATGCGCAGGTTGGTAATATATTCAACGTACTGGCACAGAATGTCCTTGTTCAGCCCGATCATGGAACCCCCTTTGAACAGGTATTCAGCCCATTCCTTTTCCTGCAGGGCAGCCTGCTTGAACAGATCAAAGCACTGTTCGCGGGTTTCATTGGCGATCTCAGCCATTTGCGGATCATCTTCGCCGCTGCGCAAAATATTGAGCATATGCTGCGTGCCCGTCAGGTGCAGGGCCTCGTCACGGGCAATCAATTTAATAATCTTGGCATTACCTTCCATCAGCTCGCGCTCTGCAAAGGCAAAGGAGCACGCGAAACTGACATAAAAGCGAATCGCCTCCAGCACATTGACGACCATCAGGCACAAATACAGCTTTTTCTTGAGTTCGCGCAGGGATACGACCACTTCCTTGCCGGCGAGCATGTGCGTGCCTTCGCCAAACTGGTTATACAACTGTGTATACGAGATTACGTCATCGTAATAGAAAGCGATATCGCGCGCACGTTTCAGAATATATTCGTTGGCAACGATATCGTCGAACACCACTGAAGGATTGTTCACGATATTGCGGATGATATGCGTATACGAGCGCGAATGGATTGTCTCGGAAAACGACCAGGTCTCAATCCAGGTTTCCAGCTCGGGAATGGACACCAGCGGCAGCAGCGCCACATTCGGGCTGCGACCCTGGATTGAATCGAGCAGTGTCTGATATTTCAGATTGCTGATAAAAATATGCTTTTCATGTTCCGGCAGCGTCTGATAGTCAATCCTGTCCTGAGACACGTCCACCTCTTCCGGACGCCAGAAAAAGGACAACTGCTTTTCAATCAGCTTTTCAAAGATGTCGTATTTCTGCTGATCGTAACGTGCCACATTGACCGACTGACCAAAGAACATGGGTTCTTTCATCTGGTCGTTCGGTGTCTGACAAAAGGTACTGTATGCCATTGTTTTCTCTTACTCAATTACTGCCTGGTCAGATCTTGCATGCGCCGCTTTCGCAGTCGTCCTGTGCCTGATCTTCCTGTTTATCTTCCGCGCCGTCACGGGTGTTCTGGTAATACAGTGTTTTGACACCAAACTTGTATGCCGTGAGCAGGTCCTTGATCATTTGGTTCATGGGAACACGACCACCCTCAAAACGGGCTGGATCGTAATTCGTATTGGCCGAAATAGACTGGTCCACAAATTTCTGCATGATGCCCACAATCTGCAGATAGCCGTCATTGCCGGGCATGCTCCATAGCAATTCGTACTTATCCTTAAGGCGGTCGTACTCAGGCACTACCTGTTTCAAAATCCCGTCTTTGGAAGCCTTGACGGTAACCAGGCCGCGCGGCGGTTCAATACCGTTGGTAGCGTTGGATATCTGCGAAGAGGTCTCCGAAGGCATCAGCGCCGTCAGGGTGGAATTGCGCAGACCATGGGTAGTAATATCCTTGCGCAGTGATTCCCAATCCAGATGCAGCGGCTCGTTGCAAATGCCATCAAGATCCTTCTTGTAAGTATCGATTGGCAAAATCCCCTTGGAATAGGTCGTTTCATCAAAGGCCGTGCAAGGCCCGAATTCCTTGGCCAGTCCCACCGAAGCTTTCAGCAGATAGTACTGAATGGCTTCGAACGTGCGGTGCGTCAGTGCGTTGCCGCTGCCATCGGAGTATTTGGCGTTGTTTTTTGCCAAATAATAGGCGTAGTTGATCACACCGATACCCAGGGTACGACGTTTCATGGAGCCGATATAGGCCGCCTTGATCGGGTAATCCTGATAATCCAGCAGCGCATCAAGCGCGCGCACGGCCAGATCCGCCAGTCCTTCGAGCTCGTCCAGAGACTCGATGGCACCCAGATTGAAGGCAGACAGCGTGCACAGCGCGATTTCGCCGTTCTCGTCGTTGATATCCTCCAGCGGTTTGGTCGGCAGTGCGATCTCCAGACACAGGTTGCTCTGGCGAATAGGGGCAACCGCCGGGTCGAACGGACTATGGGTATTGCAATGATCCACGTTCTGGATATAGATGCGGCCGGTACCCGCGCGCTCTTGCATCATCAGGGAAAACAGTTCTGTTGCCTTGACGGTACGCTTGCGGATGCCGGGCTCTTTCTCGTACTTGGCATACAGTTCTTCGAACCGGTTCTGGTCTTCGAAAAATGCATCGTACAAACCAGGTACATCCGAAGGCGAAAACAGCGTGATATCGCCGTTTCTGATCAGGCGCTGATACAGCAGCCGGTTGATCTGCACGCCATAGTCCATATGACGTACGCGATTTTCCTCGACACCCCGATTATTCTTGAGCACCAGCAGCGATTCGATTTCCAGATGCCACATGGGATAGAACAATGTAGCCGCACCACCGCGCACGCCCCCCTGTGAGCAGCATTTGACGGCTGTCTGAAAGTGCTTGTAAAAAGGAATGCATCCGGTGTGCTGTGCCTCGCCACCGCGAATGGGGCTGCCAACGGCACGAATGCGACCGGCGTTGATGCCGATGCCGGCGCGTTGCGACACATAGCGCACGATCGCGCTGGTCGTGGCATTAATGGAATCCAGGCTATCGCCGCACTCGATCAGCACGCACGAGCTGAACTGACGTGTGGGTGTGCGCACTCCCGACATGATGGGCGTGGGCAGGGAAATCTTGAACAGCGAGGTCGCATCATAGAAACCCTTGATGTACGACAGGCGCGTCTCTTTCGGATACTTCGAGAACAGGCATGCGGCCACCAGAATATACAGAAACTGGGGGCTTTCATAGATTTCGTGATTGACACGATTTTGCACCAGATACTTGCCTTCGAGCTGCTTGACCGCACCGTAGGAGAACCGCATATCACGGCTGTGATCGATATAGCTGTTCAGCTGGTCGAACTCTTCCCGTGTGTAGTCCTGCAGGATATGTTCGTCGTATTTGCCCATTTCGGTGAGCCGGCTGACGTGATCGTACAGGGATGGCGGATCAAACTGCTGGAAAGCTTTCTTGCGCAAATGGAAGATGGCCAGACGCGCCGCCAGGTACTGGTAATCAGGCGTAGCCTGTGAAATCAGATCCGCCGCTGCCTTGATGATGGTTTCATGGATGTCTTCAGTCTTGATACCGTCGTAGAACTGAATATGAGACTTGAGCTCAACTTGAGACACCGAAACATGATCCAGACCTTCTGCCGCCCACGCAATGACGCGGTGAATTTTGTCCAGATCGATAGGTTCTTTTCTGCCGTCACGTTTGGTGACCAAGAGTGTGCTGTTCATTGCGTATGCATATCCATGATGGTTGATGGAACGGTTCGGAGCCGGACCGACTATAATCTATATATAGTGTTTTATTTTAGGTTTAACACAATATATAGTATTGACCAGGATATTTCAAGTAATTTCGGCTTCGTGCAAAACCTTGAAAAACAACACAATGCATTGATTAATATAGTTATTTTATCTGTTATAAAAAAATGTAACGATGTTGATTATACGCAATTGCTGTACACATTTTTTCAGGCACGGCATACTGTTTGTTTATGCCTTCCCTTCTTGCCCCGCCATCGCCAATTGCTGCACCGCTAGTCAATAAAAGCAAAGGCCTGATGCAAAACGTCCGGATTCTGTGTTGCCAGTTGCGCCGGGTCGGACAGATGACGCCGCCATTGGCGCGCGCCTTTGCGTCCGTTGAACAGGCCTAGCATGGGCTTGACAATGGCGCGTAGTGGAACGCCCCGCGCAACTTCCGACCGGGCATAGCCGGCCATCTGCTGCACAATCGTTGCATCATCGGCAACCGGGGTCTCTGGCCACAACTGCCTGCTGATATCACGTAGCAAATAGGGTTCATGCCATGCTGCCCGCCCTACCATCGCACCGTCAAATGTGTCGACCGCCGACGTGATCAGATCAGGCGTGTTCAGACCACCGTTGAGCACGAACAGCGCATCCGGAAAATCGAGCTTGAGCCGGCTCACAATGTCGTAGCGCAGTGGCGGAATCTCGCGATTGTCTTTGGGGGACAGCCCCTTGAGCACCGCGTTGCGCGCATGTGCGATAAACACCCGACAGCCGACCTCATACAGCCGCCCGACAAAATCACGCACGAAATCATAGGATTGATCGTAGTCCAGCCCGAGCCGATGCTTGACCGTGACGGGCACACTGACGGCATCCTGCATCGCCTTGACGCAATCGGCCACCAGGGCCGGCTCGGCCATCAGGCAGGCGCCGAATGCCCCCTTCTGCACCCGCTCAGAGGGGCAACCGCAATTAAGGTTGATTTCATCATACCCCCAGCTTTGCCCCAGTCGGGCGCAATGGGCCAGCGCCGCCGGCTCGCTGCCGCCCAGTTGCAAAGCGACCGGGTGTTCCTGGGCGCTAAAGTGCAAATGTCTTGGCACATCGCCGAAAACCAGGGCGCCGGTAGTGATCATCTCGGTATATAGCAACGCATTGGGCGCCAGCAGACGGTGAAAATAGCGGCAATGCCTGTCTGTGACATCGATCATCGGCGCCACACTGAGCTGCCAGGGACGCAGGCCTGCCCCATCGGCATAGTCAAGCACAGCGCTGCCTGTCCGGCTCGCCCCGGCAACAGCAACGGCACGGACATCGGCACTGTCGCTGCCCGGGCCCGCTGCTGCAACCCGCTCTGTTGTCTCTGTATGTGTCATGATCATTTGTCGCCGGATATGCGAAAATCGATGTGCGGTGGCTGATGCCGCTCACTAAGTACACGCTGCTCTTCCAGTTGCTCAAGAATAGCCGATTTGCGCACCACCCCCAGCATTATCGGTTCATCTTTTGACAACAACACCGGCAAACGCTCGCCCATAAAAGTCAGGAACAATTCCAGCCCCTCGCCCAGCGTCATATCGGGATGCAGAACCGGAATGAAATGGGGCTGCACCATGAGTTCGGATATGGGCGTGGCCATGGGCGACTGCGACAGCAGCCAGCGCGTCACTTCCTGATTGGATAACACCCCCAGGTAGTGATCATTCTCATCCACTACATAAATATACCGCACCGGATGATCCTGGAACATGGCCACTGCCTGTTCCAGCGTCTGATCCTGGCGCAGCACGGTTTGTGCTTCAATTACCAGACCCTTGATCGTCATGCTGCTTATCTGCCGTCTGAGCCGTGCTGCCTGCTCTCGCGACAGCGTCACGCCATACATGGCCGGAGTGCTGAACAGGCTGCTGACCACATTTGCAATGACGCAGGCGAACATGAGCGGCAGCACCAGGTCAATCCGGTGAGTCATTTCAAATATCATCAGGATCGCCATCAGGGGCGCGTGTGTGCCCGCTGCCAGAAATGCGCCCATGCCAATCAATATGTATAGTGCCGGCTGGGAGGCCAGTTCCGGTATCACGAGGGAAATGATCTGGTAAAACAGCATACCCACGCTGGCGCCTACCATCAACATGGGAGTAAATACGCCGCCGGTCGCGCCCGAACCCACGGTCGCACCAGTGGCCAGCACCTTGTAGGCCAGCATCAGCAATACCGCCGGCATGGTCCAGGACAGCGTCAGCATATCTTCAATCGGCCCGTAGCCGTTGCCCGATGCAGCAGGTTGCAGAATCAGAACGCCGCCCAATAGCGCCCCGCCCAGCGCCAGACTCAATGGCAGCGGCAATCTGGATTTGCGAAACAGCTGGCGAATGGCGTCCAGAAAACGCAGGAACAGCGGCGCCAGCAATCCTGCAACAATCGCCAGCGCGCACAGCAACAGCAGGCTCGCATCGATCGACAGCGAAATGGGTTTCACATCATAAGTGACGCGATAATAACCGGTCAGCTGCATGGTAATGCTGGCCACCCCAGCCGAAATAATGAGCGGCCCCAGCGTCGTGACCGACAGGGTTCCCAATACAATTTCAGCGACAAATAACGCGGCGGCAAGGGGCGCATTGTAGGCTGCCGACACGCCGGCGGCGGCCCCGCAAGCGACCAGCAGCCGGATATCATTGGCGTTGAAGGCCAGAAAACGGCCAATGGCCGACGCGACCATGGCACCCAGGTGCACCATGGCCCCTTCGCGGCCGATGGAGCCGCCGCTGACCACAGTGGATAGTGACGAGAGCACCCGCAGCGCCCCCTGGCGCAGGGACAGGCGTCCATCTGACAGGGCCACCGCTTCCATGTAGTCTGCGTTCATATCCTTGCGCACTTTTGACGACAGCCACAGCAGGGTGCCGGCAATCAGTCCGCCAACGACAGGAAATACGATGCGCTCGGTATTGGTCCAGCGACTGACCACAGTTTCAATTTCGCCGGGCACTGAACCGGTCAGCAATTGCCCCCAATGTATGGCCATGTGAAACAGGATGGTCATGCCGGCCGCAGCCACGCCCACGACGATGGCCCAGACAAAGAACGCCGGACGGTTTGTCAGCCAGGCAAACTGGGTCAGTTTGTTGCGTGCCTCAAAAGGAGAAAACATGGCCATTTATTGGTCTCGGAGAAATAACGGGCTGCGCGCCAGAGAGATCCCGGCAAACGGCAAAAAGTGCTCCATTGTAGCAAAACTCGATTGTGATTCTTTTGCACGCAGACCGCCCCACACGCTTATCGTGCTCAACCTGCACTAAAATGATCGGCATTCAATGATTTTGTGTATCGTATTTTCTCATGGCCGTCTTTACTCCCATCACAAACCAGGAAGCTGCCGAATTTCTCGGCCACTATGCGCTCGGACAATTTGTCTCCCTTCGCGGCATTACCGCTGGTATTGAAAACACCAACTTCTTTCTGAATACCACTCAGGGAGAATATGTATTGACAGTGTTCGAGGTGCTCAATCATGAGCAGTTGAATTTCTATATCGAACTGATGCATACGCTTGCCAGCAAAGACGTCAAGGCGCCCATGCCCCAGACGCAGCGCGATGGGAAACGCATCGGCACCCTGAAGGGAAAACCGGCAGCGATCGTTGATCGCCTGCCCGGCGGGTACGAATCCGACCCTGGTGTGCAGCATTGTATTATTGCTGCCCGCACGCAGGCCCAGGCGCATCTGGCCGCCAAAGACTTTACCCTGTACCAGCCCAATCTGCGTGGCCTGCCCTGGTGGGAAGAAACCTATCCGGCCATCCGCCCGTTCCTGACAGAATCCCAGAACGCGCTATTTGTCTCGTGCCTGGATGAACAGCGCCAGATCCAGTCGGGAAACGACTGGAAAAATATGCCGGCCGGCGCCTGCCATTGTGATCTGTTCCGCGATAACGTACTGTTCGATGGAACCTATGATGATCCGCGAATGGGCGGCATCATCGATTTCTATTTTGCCGGCCACGATGCCTGGCTGTTCGATGTCGCGATTGCGGTAAATGATTGGTGCATAGAGCGCAGCAGCGGCGCACTGACGCCCTGGCTGGTTCAGGCCTGGCTTGATGCCTACGCACAGGAGCGCCCGTTCACGGAAACCGAAAAAGCCTTGTGGCCGGTCGCCCTGCGCGCTGCGGCCCTGCGTTTCTGGGCATCCCGCCTGAATGATTATTTCCGTCCTCGCCCTGCCCAGACACTCAAGCCGCACGATCCGACGCATTTTGAGCGTATCTTGACGCTCCGTGTTCAACAACCGGCTCCGCCACTACCGTAACCATCATGATTGCTGCAACACTTCCCGCCTCATCCGGCTGGCAATGGCTCAAAGATGCCTTCCAGATCTTTCGCAAGCAACCTTTTGCATTGCTCGCGCTGCTGTTTGTCATCAATATGATCAGCCAGATCCTGATGCAAATCCCGGTACTCGGTGTTGGGCTGTTCATTATTACCATGCCTATTGCCAGCCTGATTGTGGTCAGTGCATGCCGGGATATCCAGAGCAAGCCGGCAGGATTCAATCAGCTTGATCCCAAAAGCTGGGTAGCCAGCCTGCAAAAACCCAAAGTCATTTCCCGCCTGGCTTTTTCCGGTTTCATTTACGCCGCCCTTTTGCTGCTGCTGAGCGTCGTGCTGCTATACCCGTTACTGGATGAGCAAACCATCGCCCAGATCAGCAGCATCCTGTACGGGGTACAGGGCGGCGCCGAGACCACTGCCGACACCCTGCCCGACGGCGGCTCGCTCGTGTTGCTATTGGGCTGGGCGATCTTGCTGTTTGTCGTCACCCTCATGTTCTGGCACGTGCCGCAACTGATCGGCTGGGAAGGCCTCACTATCGGCAAGGCCATTTTCTATTCTTTTATCGCGTCCTGGCGCAACAAAGCGGCATTTTTGATGTATTTCCTAAGCTGGTTCCTGCTATTTGTCTTGCTGCAATTTATCGTCATACCCCTGCTGGTATTGCTGGGGCTGCCCGCCCTGCTGATTGCATTTGTAATGCAAGTGGTGTTGATGATCATGGTTGCAACGATTTACTGCGGGTTCTATTCCAGTTATGCAGCCATTTTCAGCACGGAAAGGCCCACGGTGATGTAACCGGTCCGATGATCGCGGCCGGCGTGCCCTTGTTGGACCTCGCGGTTAGACCTGTTGTTGTCCCCAATGGTCAAAAGACGACAAAATAAATATAATCAGCAAAATTTTACGTCGCTTTCAGTGGTTTTGCTGTCGCTCATGCCCGTCCTATACCCCGCATGGCTGTCTTGTGCCTGCTCTCCGGGACACGGTAGACTGGCCCGATCAGCAGGGCTTTATAAAAGGAAAATACATGTTCAGACACATCGCTCTTGCCGCACTCGCCGTAAGTTCCCTGACTGCCTGCCAGAATATGGATGTGGCAGGCATGGTCGGCGCTGCCTCGTCCCTGTTTCAGGCAGCCACGGTTTCCGACGAACAGATTCAGGCGCTGGCGGTCAGTTCCCAGCAACAGCTCGATTCCCAGAACAAAATTGCCTCTGCAAATAGCAAATATGCCACCCGGCTTGCCAGAGTCACGCGTAATCTGAGCAGCTATCAGGGCACGCCGTTACAGTTCAAGGCCTATGTCAATCCCGAAGTCAATGCCTTTGCGCTGCCCAATGGCAGTATCCGCGTCTACTCCGGCCTGATGGACAAAATGACCGACAACGAATTGCTGTTTGTGCTGGGCCACGAGGTCGGGCACGTCATCGAAGGGCATTCCAAGGCCCAGGCGCGCTCAAGTATGCTTACCCTGGCGGCACAGCAGGCAGGCGCGGCCAGTGGCGTACCCATTCTGTCTACGCTTTCGGGCAGCCAGCTGGGCGCACTTGCCAACGGTCTGGTCAATGCCCAATATTCCCAGTCGCATGAATACGCGGCCGATGCTTTTGGCCTGAAAGTGCTCAAAGAACAAGGGCATGACAAATCAGCTGCTGTGTCTGCCCTGCGCAAGCTCGAATCCCTGTCCCAGGGCAGCGCCGGCGCATTTTCCAGTCACCCCGATTCGGGCAGCAGGGCCGATCGCATCGAAGCAATGTAATCTGCGCCTGCGGGCGGGGCCGGTCCAGCAGTGCCTGCCCCCTTCGGAATCAAGCCTTTGGGCCTGGTTCCTGTGATGCATCCTCTAAAAAAGATACACGCTTGTGTGCCGTTTTTTGCTGCTCCAATTCACACTGCTATTTTTCAGATTGCCGTTCCACAGAATGCGATGCTTCAGATCGCTTCGCCTAAATGCATTTCACCCGTGGTACCGACCTGATAGAGGCCGGCATCACGGGTGAAATTTTATGCCAAACGTGTTTCCTGCTGCAGCCGGCAGACAGATCTATAAATTGCATCTGCCTGCACGTATTGCAACAGAACTGAATCAGATTGCTTTTTCCAGTTCAGGTACGGCAGTGAACAGATCGGCAACCAGACCGTAGTCGGCAACGCCAAAAATCGGCGCTTCCGCATCTTTATTGATGGCCACGATGACTTTGGAGTCTTTCATGCCGGCCAGATGCTGGATCGCACCTGAAATACCGATGGCCACGTACAATTGCGGCGCAACGATTTTACCGGTTTGACCTACCTGCCAGTCGTTCGGTGCGAAACCGGCGTCAACCGCTGCACGCGAAGCACCCAATGCGGCGCCAAGCTTGTCGGCCAGCGGTTCGAGCAGCTTGAAGTTTTCTGCACTGCCCATGCCACGACCGCCAGACACAACAACCGTTGCCGCTGTCAGTTCAGGACGATCATTCTTGGCCACTTCACGACCCACGAATGAAGACAGACCGGAATCGGCAACCGCCTGCAGGGTTTTGACTTCGGCATTGCCGCCTTCGGCCGCAACACCATCAAAAGAGGTGACGCGCACGGTAATGACTTTTTTCTCGTCGGAAGACTGGACGATGGCAACCGCATTGCCCGCATAAATGGGACGCTCGAAGGTGTCTGCCGAATCAACCGCAGTAATATCGGAAATCTGCGCCACATCCAGTTTTGCGGCAACGCGCGGCGCCACATTTTTACCAGATGCCGTCGCAGGAAAAACGATATGGCTGTAATCGCCGGCAACCGCCAGGACCTGCTCGGCCACGTTTTCAGCCAGAGAATCTTTCAGATGCTCGGCATCGGCCAGCAACACACTGGCAACACCTGCAACCTTGGCCGCCTGGGCCGCCACATCCTGTGCGCCGCTGCCGGCAACCAGAATATGAATGTCGCCACCGATTTTCTGCGCAGCTGCTACCGCATTCAATGTTGCCGGTTTTAACTGCTGGTTATCATGTTCTGCAATAACTAGAGTTGTCATAATTAAATCACCTTCGCTTCATTCTTGAGTTTGTCTACCAGTGCTGCCACATCGGCCACTTTGATACCCGCCTTGCGTGAAGGTGGTTCGCTCACTTTCAGTGTTTTGATCCGTGGCGTTACATCGACCCCCAGCTCTTCCGGTGTCAGCGTATCCAGCTGCTTTTTCTTCGCTTTCATGATGTTTGGCAGCGTGACGTAGCGCGGTTCGTTCAGACGAAGATCGGTTGTAATGATCGCGGGCAGTTTCACCGAAATGGTTTCCAGACCGCCATCGACTTCACGCGTCACTTTGGCATTCTCGCCTTCGATGACCACCTTGCTGGCAAACGTGGCTTGCGGCCAGCCCAGCAGCGCAGCCAGCATCTGGCCGGTCTGGTTGGCGTCGTCGTCAATGGCCTGTTTGCCCAGAATGACCAGATTAACCTGTTCTTTCTCGGCAACTGCCTTGAGCAGCTTGGCCACGGCCAGGGGTTGCAATTCGACATCGGTCTGAACCAGCGCAGCACGATCAGCGCCAATGGCCATGGCTGTGCGCAGGGTTTCCTGGCACTGTGCCACACCGCAAGAGACCGCAATAACTTCTGTGGCCGTACCTGCTTCCTTGAGCCGTGTTGCTTCTTCAACAGCGATTTCATCAAACGGATTCATTGACATCTTCACGTTTGCAATATCAACGCCAGACTGATCTGACTTCACGCGCACTTTGACGTTGTAGTCAACAACACGCTTAACAGGCACCAATACCTTCATCCAACAATCTCCTTGGTTTACGGGGCGCTCGCCCCGGACTTATTACTGAACTCGATTATTTTACATGCTTGCCACGAGCGATTTGACTAATTCATTCAATCGGGTGAATTTTGCGTTGCCTGTTTTGCACAGCGCAACAAACCGCCCCATTATTGGCAACCCAGAGCAGTTTTTCGGGTCAATAACCCGCTTTTATCGCAAAAAATGCATGGCCCGGCAACTCACAGGCCTGCAAGCGTCCGGATATGGGCCTCTACACTTCGCCCCAGCGCCGATAGCGCATATCCGCCCTCGAGCATGCTGACGATACGTCCATTACTGTATTTATCGGCTATTGCCTTCACCTGGCTGGTGAGCCAGACGTAATCCTTTTCAACCAGATCAAGCTGTCCCATGTCGTCTTCGCGATGGGCATCAAAGCCAGCTGAAATAAAAATTAACTCTGGCCTGAATGCCTCCAGGGCCGGCAGCCAAAGACTCGCAACCAGCTCGCGGATCTTTTCGGCTTTGGTGTAGGCCGCCACGGGGCTGTTGTGCATATTGTCAGCCGGATGATCCACACCGCTGTTCGGAAACAGGGGGTATTGAAAAAAACTGCACATCATGACTGACTCATCGTTGGCAAAGGCCGCTTCGGTACCATTGCCGTGATGAACGTCAAAGTCGACAATAGCAATGCGCTTGAGACCATATTGTTGCTGCGCATAGCGCACGCCAATTGCCACATTATTCAAAAAGCAGAACCCGCTGGAGCGCGCTGGCTCGGCATGATGACCTGGCGGGCGGACGGCGCAAAAGGCGTTGCGCGCGTGGCCGGCCATGATCTGGTCTATGGCCTCCAGTCCGGCGCCTGCCGCATGTAATGCCGCCTGCCATGTGTGGGGGTTCATGCACGTTTCTTCTGTGTCGACGTTGAAATACCCTTGTTGCGGTGCATGCTCGCGCAAGAACCGCACATGTTCTTCGGTATGAACACGCAACAGATCGGCTTCCTGCGCTTCGCGTGCCGGCACATGATTCAGAAAATCGGCCAGACCGCTTGCGACAAGCCGGTCATTAATGGCGTCCAGCCGCGCTGGCGACTCGGGATGCCAGGCATGCATTTCGTGCCTGTGGCACGAAGAATGCGTTATGAATAGTGTCTCCACAATATTCGTCCTGCTTTCAAATTACTGATTTGCTATTGATTGATCTTATTTTATCTGCATACAATCTACCATATTTTGCGGCGCAAAGAGACGCGCGGCAATCCGGCAGCCATACTCAATCGCTCAATTTTTGCAGCAACTTGTGGCATGATGCTGCTAACTGCCATATCTCAATACAACTTCACGGGGTTCCTCTTGAAACGATCATTTGCACTGCTTGTTCCTGTATTGCTGCTGTCCCTTGCAGCCTGCTCCTCCACCAGCCAATCGGGCAATACCGGCTCGACCACATCAGCCGGCGCCAGCGGACCCACTGGCTGGGCGGCAGAAAACAGGAGCCTGAGCGCAGACCGCAATACCTTTGTGGCCCAGGTATCAGAGCGTCATGCCATACCACGATCGCATATCGAACAGTTGCTTGCCACGGCTACCGTGGATGATCGGGTCATTCGCCTGATGACACCCAAGGGGTCGGGTGGACGCGTCACACGCGCCTGGCAAAGCTACCGTAGCCGTTTCGTCGAACCGATTCGTCTGCGCAAGGGAACCGCGTTCTGGGACGCCAACCGGCAGACGCTGAACCGGGCTGAGAAAACGTACGGCGTACCCGCTGCAATTGTTGCAGCCATCATTGGCGTGGAAACAGTGTATGGCGAACAGACCGGATCATTCCGCGTTCTGGATACCCTGTACACGCTGGGCTTTAACCATCCGGAACCGAACCGTCCTGAAAAAGGCCAGATGTTCCGCAACCAGCTGGCCGCCCTGCTGGATCTGGACTACCGCGATAAAGTGGACGCCAACAGCGCGACCGGATCATTTGCCGGCGCCATCGGCCTGCCGCAATTCATGCCGGTCAGTATCGAACACTATGCGGTAGACGGCGATAATGATGGACATATTGATCTGCGCTCCAGTACACAGGACGCCATTCTGTCCGTGGCCAACTATCTTTCCAAGCATGGCTGGCGCGCCGATACCCCCGTCTTCGCGCCGGTCATATTGCCGGCCGGGGCCGCATCGCTGGTTGACGGCGGCCTGGAGCCATCCATGAGCTGGAGCCAGTTGCAAAGTCGCGGAGCGACGCTACGCGCTGGCAGCACGGGCGGTAACTGGCAGAACGGCAAGGAGATCGGCGTCATCGATCTGCGCGACGAAGTTCGCGCAAGCCATGAATATCGTACCGCCACACGCAACTTTTTCGCCATCACCAAATACAATCGCAGCTATTTTTATGCTGCCTCGGTGGCAGATCTGGCTTATGGCCTGGCAAGCCGGCAGCGCAGCAGCGGCCATCAGGTCACCATGCCCTATTGACGCGACATCTGTCTTGGCAAGGGCCGGCACGCTTTGGCGCCGGCTCCGGTTAACACAGATCCGCGCTCAAGCGCTTGCCGATTAACACACATATAATTAGCCGGCAACCAACAGGCCGCCGTTTAATTACACGGATTTATTCCCCCGATTTGTTATTCAGCCCTGTAGTCAACGATGGCATGCGCCCAGCAAAAGGGCCACCGGTATATGCAATCCGGTGGCCCTTTTTATTAGCCTGTCTTCAACACGCTGCACCCGATCCGGTTAAACCCGCAACCGTACCGGGCCAGCGGCACCATCAACCGTGAGAAAACTGAGCCTCTTCGGTAGAACCGGTCAGAGCCGTCGTCGAAGAGCGCCCCCCTTCGATTGTCTGGGTAACGGCGTCAAAATAACCTGTACCCACTTCGCGCTGATGTTTGACAGCGGTAAAGCCCAGCTCGGCCGCAGCAAACTCTTTCTGCTGCAACTCGACAAATGCACTCATCTGGTTGCGTGCATAACCATGAGCCAGCTCAAACATGCCATAGTTCAGCGCATGGAAACCGGCCAGGGTGATGAACTGGAATTTGTAGCCCATGGCACCCAGCTCGCGCTGGAATTTGGCAATGGTCACGTCGTCCAGGTTCTTTTTCCAGTTAAATGATGGCGAGCAGTTATAGGCCAGCAGTTTGCCCGGGAATTGTTTGTGAATCGCTTCAGCAAATTTTTTCGCATCATCCAGATTCGGCGTCGATGTCTCGCACCACAGCAGATCGGCATACGGTGCATAGGCAAGCCCGCGCGAAATTGCCTGGTCCATACCAGGTTTGGTGCGGAAAAAGCCTTCGGGTGTGCGCTCGCCGGTCAGGAACGGCTGATCGTTCTCATCAACATCGCTGGTAATCAGGTCAGCGGCATCCGCATCGGTACGCGCCAGCAACACGGTGGGTACGCCCATAACGTCGGCTGCCAGCCGGGCAGATACCAGCTTGGCAACAGCCTCACGCGTTGGCACCAATACCTTGCCACCCATGTGACCGCATTTTTTAACCGAAGCCAACTGATCCTCAAAGTGAACGCCTGAAGCACCGGCATCGATCATGGATTTCATCAGCTCGAACGCATTCAGTACACCGCCAAATCCGGCTTCTGCATCGGCAATGATCGGCGCAAAGTAGTCAATATAGCCATCATCACCCTCTTCCTTGCCTTCCATCCACTGAATCTGGTCACAACGTGTCAGCGAGTTGTTGATACGACGAACCACAGAAGGAACCGAGTTTGCAGGATACAGCGACTGGTCCGGATACATTTCACCCGCAATATTGGCATCGCCGGCGACTTGCCAGCCCGACAGGTAGATCGCTTTGAGGCCCGCCTTGATTTGCTGCATTGCCTGGTTGCCGGTCAGCGCGCCCAGTGTATTGACGAATGGCTCATTGTTGAGCAGGTTCCACAGTTTTTCTGAGCCGGTACGGGCCAGTGTGTACTCATTCTGCCGGGAACCACGCAGCTTGATCACTTCCTCGGCGCCATAGCCCCGTTTGATACCCTGCCAGCGTGGATTTTCTGCCCACTCTTTTTGCAGGTTACGGATGGCGGTTTCGCGTTTTGACATGATTTACTCCTGTATAAAAAAAAGATCCATGGAGAAAATTCTATCTGAAGACCGCAGTGCAATATACACTTATGTCTTATATAAGACTAATTATTATATTTATATAAATCAATTAGTTATGATTTTAATTTTATATTATGAAATCAAATTTGCGATAATGAAATATTAAATTTGCGACTGCAGCATGCAAAATTCATGTTGTGAAATCGCAATATCATAATGTGAAATTTATCGCGATTTCGCTCGTATCATGCACTACCCCAAACCGCCTGATGCGTTTTCCTGCAAAATCTATCCGCTTAACCCAGACTCGGCGCAGTGACACCCGCAGCAGCGCTGAATTTGCAAACCATGATATTGGCCTGGCCCTTGATGTTGTCCTGGCTGTTAACAGCCAACCTTTGCGAGATGCCGACTAAATAGGTACACAGGCAAATACAGGCATGCGTGCGCGAAATATGAACGCGATGGCATCAACTGCTTGCAGGCAAGCGCCACAGGTGTCCAACGCATCGGCAAATGAGCGGGAATCGGGAACACGGCATTGCGTTCACATTCGGCCGCGAACGCCCCATGGCAAGCAGGTGTTTATTAAAGCGCCCCGAAGCAGGACCAGAAAAGATTGGAGACTGATACGTACAGGTCCGGATTGACGTACAGGGAAAACACAAACAGGAGCGCCGCCAGGGCCAGACCGTATCCAGCCAATCGTTTGATGCTTGGTTTAATGTTTGTCATCATGGGAGCCTCCCTGAAAATTTAACAGCGCGCATGTTGGCGCTTCGGCCGAAACAAGTGATTGCCTGTATAAATATATCGTCGCCTTGACGCTATATCCAAGGATGATAAGACCAGTATACGCCAGAACGCCCGCAGGTCAATTGCCTCTTTGCCCATGGCCGCCGCCGGCAAAGGCCGGGTTACAGCCAGTTTGAAGCCGGTTTGACTCCCGCATAGCCACCAGGGCGCACGGAAGCACGTGGCGATTCAGACGGTCATGCGGTGCTGCCCTGGGGGGCAGCGCGGACTTCCTGCTGCCTGCGAGCGCAATAGGCTACCCAGAGCGCCGCCAGCACTGCGCCAAACAGCGCCAGACCAGACACCAGCCAGGGACCACGATACGTTTGGTGATCCAGCATAAAACCATATACGACGGGTCCCAAGGCAGACCCCACATCCATGCCGGAATAGACCAACCCGTAAACGGAGCCAAGGGCGCCTTTGGGCGTAACACGTCGAACCAGCATATCGCGGGACGGTCCGGCCATGCCGCTCAGAAATCCGGCCACGCACAGCCCGGCCACCGCCAGCCCGGAGGGGAGCATTCCCATGGCCAGCAAAATAAAGACGAGCCCCGAAGTTGCCAGCGAGCCGGCCACAATGCGTTCGGTCCTGTCGGTGCTGCCTGCCAGAAAGCCGCCAATAAGCAGCCCCACACCCGCTGAAACCATATACAACGAAAGCGCGGAACTGGCCCATTCCTTGCCAATGCCATAAAGCGATCCAAGAATGGGAATCGTGAAATTCTGTACCGAGGACATTGAGCCGGAGGTAAATGCAAAGAACAGGAATGCGCCCCACAGCGCCGGGTTCTTCAACAGCAGGCGCAGCTTGGCGGCAAAACCCGGTTCAGCTGTGCGGGAACGTTCCTGGGCCAGCTTATCGGTGTGCTTATCGCTCCTGGTATCGGTCTGCGCCGCCGGCGTAGCAAGCAGCGACGCCCCGAAAAAGGTTGCCAGAAACAGGGCAAACAGCACGACCGCAGCGGCGGCGGCCGCAAAGCGCCAGGAACCGGTCTGGACAATAAAAAAGGTAATGAAGATGGGCGCCAGCGCCCAGCCCAGGTTGCCCGATACGCCATGAATACTGAAAGCATGGCCCAGACGCCGCTGGCTCACATTCTGGTTGATAATGGAAAAGTCGACCGGGTGAAAGACCGAGTTGCCGGCTCCGCCGATAAAAGCAGCAATGATAAAAACCCAATAGGCATCAGCAACCGCAATCAGCAACGCAGAGACGACCATACAGGCTAATCCGAAACGCAATACGGGGCGCGCACCCAGATGGTCGACGACAAAGCCCGATGACGCCTGTCCGACACCCGAGACCACAAAGAATACCGTGGCAAGAAATCCCAGTTCTGCAAAACTATAGCCAAAATCACGATTGAGCGACAGGTACAGTGACGGCAACACCAATTGATAAAAATGCGAACCGCCATGTAGCAGCCCGATCAGCGCAATCACCTTCCAGTCGCGTGGATCCCCATCTGCATTGGGAGCCCTGATTGAAGAAGTCAGAACCTGCGAAGTCATATGATACCTGTGGTAGCCGGATTAATATGCCAGAAAAAAAAGTTAGTTTTGCTGCTGCTTGATGATGGGCCAGGCTTTTTTCATGTAGTAGAACATGGACCAGATCGTCAGAATGGCGGCAATATAGACCAGTACTGTTCCGATGGGCGCAAACGGAATGGCATGCCAATCCTGATAAAACAGCAGGCAGGGAATGGCGGTCATTTGCGCAGCGGTTTTGAATTTACCCAGCCAATGCACTGCCACGCTATCGCGCGCGCCGATGGTTGCCATCCATTCGCGCAGCGCCGAAATGGTGATCTCACGCCCGATAATGATAAGTGCAATAAAGGAATCAAGGCGGTTCAGGTCAAGCAGGATCAACAGCGCCGCGCACACCATAAGTTTGTCTGCGACCGGATCCAGAAAGGCGCCAAACGATGAAGTCTGATTCCAGCGCCGCGCCAGCCAGCCATCGAACCAGTCTGTCAGGGCTGCAAAAATAAAGGCCAGCGCACCGATGGTGTCGCGCAAAGGAACGTCAATCCAGTTCAGTGGCAAATAGTAAAGCGCAATGACCAGCGGAATCATGGCGATCCGCATCCAGGTCAGGATAATAGGTATGTTCAGTGGCATAGGGCTTTAATACACAAAATACGGCGGAGGCATTATGTATAATCCTACCACTAACGCAAAGATTCATAGATGCGTTCAGCAAGTTGCCTGGAAATACCTTCTACCGAACGCAAATCATCGATGCTTGCCGCTGCCACGCCGGAAAATCCGCCGAAACGCGCGAGCAGTTTTTGTCGGCGCTTGGCGCCCACGCCTTCGATTTCCTCCAGTCGCGACACATTTCTGGCCTTGGCGCGACGCGCCCGCATGCCGGTGATGGCGAACCTGTGGGCTTCATCGCGTACCTGCGCCACCAGCATCAGCGCAGCCGATCCCAGCCCAAGCGCCACCGACTCGCGTTCATCCGTAAACACCAGTGTTTCCAGGCCGACCTTGCGCCCTTCCCCCTTGGCCACCCCGACAATCACACGGGTGTCCAGGCCAAATTCGACAAACACCTGGCGGGCGATTTCCACTTGTCCCTTGCCGCCGTCAATCAACACCACTTCCGGTAGCGGCGCCTCGCCGTCTGCCACCTTGGAAAAGCGACGGATCAGCACCTGGCGCATTGCCGCGTAATCGTCTCCTTCGGTGATGCCTGCAATGTTATAACGGCGATACAACGAAGGCTGCATATCATGATGGTGATAAACCACACAGGATGCCTGGGTTGCCTCGCCTGCCGTATGACTGATGTCAAAGCATTCGATGCGCAACGCATCGAGCGATTCATCATCGGTATCAAGTTGCAACAGCTCGGCCAGCGCACGCGTGCGCGCAGCCCGCGACACCGATTCGGAAAGCGTACGCGCCAGCGAAAACTCGGCATTGCGTAAAGCCTGATCCAGCCAGGTACGGCGTACCCCCTGGGGGCGCGTCTGCAAACGCGTTTTGATCCGGGATGGCTGCTGTTCATTGAGCAGCGCCAGCAGATTCTCATCTGCCAGCGCCTCGGAGCATACCAACACCGGCGGCAGTGGATTTTCCAGATAATGCTGTGCAATAAAGGCCGTCATCACATCGGCGCGACTTTCACCATCGGCTTGCGTCGGAAAAAACGAGCGATCGCCCAGATGCCGGCCACCGCGCACCATGGCCAGATTGACACACGCCTTATCGGCCGCCTGCGCCACGGCAATGATATCGACATCGGTCTTGTCCACCTCTTCCATTGATTGCTGATGCAACACCGTTGCCAGCGCATGCATCTGATCCCGCAGCGCCGCGGCCTGCTCAAAACGCAATTGGTCTGAGGCCTGCTGCATGCGCGCCTGCAGATCATTAACCACGTCATCGGCCTCGCCGTCCAGAAAACGCACGGCCTGCTGCACATCCCGCTGATAGTCGTCTTCGTTGATAAAGTTGACGCAAGGCGCAGTGCACCGTCCGATCTGATACTGCAGACAGGGCCGGGAGCGGTTGGCAAAAACGGTGTCCTCACAGGTGCGCAGGCGAAACACCTTTTGCAGGATCTGTATGGTTTCGCGCACGGCCCAGGAATTCGGATAGGGCCCGAAAAAACGCCCCTTGCGACTGGTAATGCCACGGTAGTACGCAATCCGCGGATAGTCATGGGCACTGATCATCAGGTACGGATAGGACTTATCGTCACGAAACAGGATGTTGTAACGCGGCCGCAGGCTTTTGATCAGGTTGTTTTCCAGAATCAGCGCCTCGGCCTCCGACCGCGTTACCGTCACTTCCACGCGCCAGACCCGTGCGACCATCAGCGCAATGCGCGGGCTGTCAGGGGTTTTCTGAAAGTAGGAAGAAACGCGTTTCTTCAGATCCCTGGCCTTGCCGACATACAATACCATGCCTTCCGCATCCAGATGGCGGTACACGCCAGGCAAATGAGGCAGGTCACTCAGAAAGGATTTGAGATCGAAAGTCTCGGGCATACTGGTATCGTGAGTCTGATTGCAAGGTATTCCAGTCCATGAACGGCGCGACCGGCTTCAGGGAACGGATTCGGGAAACTGATGAGGCCGATGGCGCTACTTTCAGGGAAGCGAGTAAGGTATCGGCCAGATCAGGACGGTTGCATACCAATACCATATCACATCCGGCAGACAGTGCCGCTTCGGCGCGAGCCGTAATGTCGCCGGCAACCGATGCCCCTTGCATAGTCAAATCGTCCGAAAAAACCACGCCATCGTAGTTCAGGCGCTGGCGCAATATTTGCTGCACCCATACTTTGGAAAAACCGGCGGGTGAGGCGTCCACCTTGGGATAGATGACATGTGCCGGCATCACAGCCGACAATACCGGCGCGCCCAGCCAATCATAAGGCATGGCATCGTCTGCCATGATCTGTTCCAGATCCCGTTCATCTACCGGAATGGCCACATGAGAATCGGCATCGACAAAACCATGACCGGGAAAATGCTTGCCGCAGGAACGCATGTCGGCCAGACTCAAACCCTGAATGAGGGCGCGCGCCAGCATCGCGACGACCCGAGGATCACGATGAAAGGCACGGCTGCCAACAACCTTGCTAACGCCATAATCCAGATCCAGAACCGGTGTAAAGCTGAAATCGACGCCGCAGGCGCGCAACTCGGCGGCCAGGACATAACCGATCTCGGTCGCCGCTCGCATGGCCTGCAGTGGGTTACGCTCCCAATAACGGCCCAGGTCCTGCATGGATGGCAGTTGCGTAAAACCGTTGTCGCGAAACCGCTGTACCCGGCCGCCTTCATGGTCAACCGCAATCAGCAGCGGTTCATCCCTGGCTTCGTGAATTTGTGCGGTCAACTCGGCCAGTTGCCGGGGGCTTTCATAATTGCGGGCAAACAGGATAACTGCACCGGTCAATGGATGCGCCAGGCGATCCCGCTCCTGACTGGTCAGGCGGTGGCCGGCAACATCAAGCATCACCGGGCCGGGCATTTGCCGGACAGCGTTGGCGGCAGAATGAGCAGATCGGCGGGCAGGACGGGATTGGGAAGCAGACACCTGGACTCCTTTTTGGTGTTGGGCAACAGCTTGGTTAACCCGGTTTACGTTCCACCATGGCAAAAGCCATGGCCAGATCGGATTCATCGGTCAGGGAAATATGGGCTGGCCCGAAGCGTGATTCGTACCAGTCTTTCAAGGGCGACGCCAGCACCACCAGCGGCTGGCCGCTGGGCGCATTGAGCGTCTGCATGCGCGACCACGTCATGGGCGTTCGCATGCCCAGCCCGATCGCCTTGGAAAAGGCCTCTTTGGCGGCATAGCGGGTAGCCAGAAAACGAATGCCGCGCTCGGGGTCACGCGCCTGCCTGCGCAGAAATTTCTCCCGCTCCTGCGGACCCAGAATCCGGATGACAAAACGATCGCCAAAGCGCTCGTACGCCCGGGCGATTCGATGGATATGAATCAAGTCCGTACCGATACCGGCAATCGCTGCAGGTAGTGTGACTTCGTTAGCCATGGGCATTTCACCGTGAAGTGCTAAAGCTTGATAAAATGTTCTCGGTAATACTTGAGTTCATCAATGGATTCGTAAATATCGGCCAGTGCCTCGTGCCGGCTCTTCTTGTCGAATCCTTTGTAGACCTCTGGTTTCCAGCGACGGGACAGTTCCTTGAGCGTACTTACATCCAGATTGCGGTAATGAAAGTAGCTTTCGAAACGCGGCATGTACTTGTACATGAAACGCCGGTCCTGGCTGATCGTATTGCCACAAAGCGGTGAAGCGCCTTTGGGTACCAGCGGCGCAAGAAACTCGAGCAGGATGTCTTCCGCCTGTTCTTCGGTGAGTACAGAGGTGCGCACTTTTTCGGTCAGGCCGCTGCGGCCATGGGTGGATGTATTCCATTTATCCATGCCCGCCAGAACCTCATCGGATTGGTGGATAACCAGAACCGGGCCTTCCGCTACCAGCGTGAGATCAGGTTCGGTGACGACAACAGCCACTTCCAGAATACGTTCTTTTTCGGGATCAAGGCCGCTCATTTCCATATCCAGCCATACCAGTCGCAGATCATTTACCGCCATTTTCGATCCTTATTGTTCAGAAACATTATTTTCGCACAGAGCACACAATAGAAATGTCCCCAACCCCGTTTACGCTTTTATTTGTCCTTTTCCTTCTTCTGGAGACGATCACCCATTTATGGCTGGCAAGCCGTCAGGCACGCCATGTTACGCGTCATCGCGCCAGAGTGCCGGACGAATTTGCCGAGAAAATCGGGCTGCAAAGTCACCAGCGCGCTGCCGACTACACAGTCGAGCGCATGAAACTGTCCGTGACCCGGCGGGTCTTTGATGCAATGGTGCTCATTGCCTTTACCCTGCTTGGCGGCCTGCAGATGATCAATGAGTATCTGATCAGCATGATTCCCAACGATTTCTGGCGCCAGATTCTGCTACTGGGTTCGGTTCTGTTGATTTCCGGGGCGCTGCAACTGCCCTTTAGCTTGTGGAAGCAATTCAGACTGGAACAGAAATTCGGCTTTAACCGCATGACACTGGGTCTGTTTGTAAGCGACACGTTCAAGGGCTTGTTGGTCAGCGTCGTGCTGGGCCTGCCGCTGGCTGCCGTCACGCTCTGGCTGATGGCGGCCTCCGGCCCCCTGTGGTGGCTCTGGGCATGGATGGTGTGGGTTGCGTTCAATGCATTCATCCTGTTTGTGTTTCCAACATGGATTGCCCCGCTTTTCAATAAATTTACGCCACTGGACAATCCCGAACTGGCCGATCGCATCAACAATCTGGCGCAGCGCTGTCACTTTGCCCTCAAGGGACTGTTTGTCATGGATGGCTCCAGGCGCTCAGCCCATGGCAATGCCTATTTCACCGGGTTTGGCAAATCACGCCGGATCGTTTTTTTCGATACCCTGCTGGGCAAACTGAACCCTGACGAGATCGAAGCCGTGCTGGCCCATGAGCTGGGACATTTCAGTCATAAACATGTGCAAAAACGCATGATTTTCAGTTTTTTGCTGGCGCTGGTGTTTTTTGCCGTGCTGGGTTTCCTGAAAAACCAAATCTGGTTCTATCAAGGACTGGGAGTTTCCCCTGTCATCAATGGCTCCAATGACGCCATGGCACTGCTGCTGTTCTTTATGGCGATGCCTGTCTTCACATTTTTCTTTGCCCCTATATTCAGCTTCTTTTCCCGCAAGGACGAGTTCGAAGCCGACCATTACGCGCACACACAGGCCAGCTCCGAGGCGCTGATTTCTGCACTGGTCAAGCTTTACAATGATAACGCGTCGACCCTGACGCCAGATCCCGTGCACTCGGCGTTTTACGACAGCCATCCTCCGGCCTCCTTGCGCATTCGCCGGCTTCAAGAGTTGCAGGCTACAAAAGGATGATGGCCGGGCGCGTCATTGCCGCTCACGGCCGTCACTATCAGGTGGAGCTGGACGGCGGACAGCTGCGCCAGTGCTATACGCGTGGCAAGAAAACCGGCATTTGTGTTGGCGACTATGTAGACATCGAACCCCAGGGACAGGACGAGGGGCGAATCGAACGGGTGCATGAGCGGCGCAATTTACTATATCGCTCGGACGAAATGCGAGCCAAGCAATTTGCTGCCAATGTCGATCAGTTGCTGATTGTGGTCGCAGTCGAGCCGCTGTTTTCCGAAGACCTGACCGGACGCGCACTGGCTGGGGCGTTCAGCGCCGACATCACACCCGTCATCGTTCTGAATAAATGCGATCTGACCGAAAGCCTGCCGCGTGCACGCGCCCTGCTCTCGGATATGAACGCATTGGGTGTGCGTATTATTGAAACCAGCACCCTGCAGCCGCAGGCGTTGCGTGACAGTCTTTTGCCGTTATTGGCAGACAAAACCAGCCTGTTGCTTGGCCAGAGCGGTATGGGAAAATCCAGCATTCTGAATATCCTGGTTCCTGAAGCGCGCGCCGATACGCAAGCACATTCCATTGCGCTGGGCACTGGCAAACACACAACAACCTCTTCGCGCCTGTACCACCTGCCCGGTGCCGGAGGGGATCTGATCGATTCCCCTGGTTTCCAGGCCTTTGGCCTGAAACACCTGGGCCAGACAGAAGTTGAGCAGGGCTTTCCCGAATTTGCCCCGTACAGCCAGAATTGCCGATTCTACAATTGCACGCATCGGCACGAACCCGGCTGTGGCGTGCTGGCTGCCAAAGAGCAGGGTTTAATCAGCATCAAGCGGCATGAGCTTTACTTGCGCATCCTGGCCGAGTCGACAGCGCCGCAGAAATATTGACAATACCCCGCAGTTCCTGGCTTGAGCATGGAGAGCGGCATCAGTAGAGCCAGTAACATCGGGGCGCTGGCTCCGAACGGCTTTACCCTGAATCCCGGTCATGCCCGGTTGCAAGCTCAGTAAAAATGGCTGTCTTGCTTTGACATTTTTTCAGCAATTAGGAATTCGCATTCTGTCGAAGTCGCACAATGCATGCAAATGTCTCGATTTTGTTTCACAATTGGCCTGACTGATTTCAAAACAACCAAACAACCGTCAGCCGACATTGAAAACAGGAAACGGTTGCATCCACACGGAATTGTTATGCAACACGCAGGCGAAATGCTTATTCTTACTGGCCCACCGGGCTCAGGAAAAACAACTACCGCACTGGCCCTGGCCGAGCAACATGGGTCTGCAAAGGTTCACCTGCATACCGACGACTTCTGGCGCTTCATTAAAAATGGCGCCATTGCGCCCTATCTGCCCAGTGCGCATAAACAAAACAATGTGGTCATGAATGCGCTCTCTGGCGTGGCGCAATGCTATGCAAATGGCGGCTATTTTGTCGTTGTTGATGGCATAATCGGCCCATGGTTTTTGCCCTCTTTCCAGACAATTGCCACACCGGTGCATTACATTGTCCTGCGTCCTCCATTGGCGCTGGCAATCGCTCGCTGCCAGCAACGCGGCAACGACACGTTAACAGACCCTGAAGCTATCGCCGCCCTGCATCAGCAGTTTTCTTCACTCGGCGAACTGGAACACCATGTTCTGTCTGTTGAGGGTAAAACCCGACAGGAAACGCTTGGGATGGTCATTAGCGCCATGCAAACCGGCAAGTTCCTTTTATGAAACTTTGACTCCGACAATGCAATTTGACGCTCACACATGATGGAATCTTTTCACTGAAGGCGAAACTGGACAGATCAGGCCTGAACCACGGCCAACAGGCGATGGTAGAAATTCCTGATCACGTTTGCGGTGGCGCCCCAAATGAAATAACCGTTCCAGGGCATGGAATAATAATATCTTTCATTACCATCCGGAGCGATGGCATGATGTAAACGATGATTGGCCGGATCCATCAGAAACGCCAGTGGCACCTGAAAAACTTCTGCGACCTCCACCTGGTCCGTTTTTATTTCAACCGTATTGGCGAGCCAGCCAACGTAGGGTCGCAGCAGAAAGCCGGTGCCAGTATAAAATTCCGGCAATTGACCGAGCATCGTAACCGCCTGCGTAGGCACGCCAATTTCTTCAAAGGTTTCCCGCAATGCCGTGTGCTGGGGATTAATATCGCCCTCTTCTACCCGTCCGCCGGGGAAACTGATCTGACCCGGATGGTGATACAGTTTTTCGGAGCGCTTGGTCAATAGCACGAAAATTTCACCATCGCGCTTTACCAAAGGCATAAGTACGGCAGAGTCAATATAGGACTCTGACTGATATTGAATGATTTTTGCTTCGTTCCATTGGTGAACCAGCGCATCGGCAGACCAGACCAGCCCATGGTCAAAGGCGCGCTCGATGAGTGAAGCCGTGAGCACAGAAGGAGAAATAGCGTGCAGGTTTTCGTTGGCCACCGTCCATTTTTGTGCCTGCACGTCAAAACCGGGCGTAATAGGCTTTCTTAGTGGTTCAGTCAAAACAGTGTCCTATGGAATCGATTATAGTTATCAACATGTCCATTTTACGGCACGTAAGCATCGCTGCTGTCCATCCGGAACAAAATGAAACTGGAAGGCGTGATAAGCGCCCATTGAAAAAAGCCGGCATTGCCGGCTTTTTTCAACCCATATTCGCCACCATAAGACACCAGGCGGCGACAACGGGGTAATACTGGATAAAGCAGTAACTGAAAACCGCTTATGCAGTTGCCTGTTTGTCGGCCTTGCGTACCAATTTTTCTTTAATACGCGCAGCTTTACCAGAGCGATTGCGCAGGTAGTACAGTTTCGCACGACGTACATCACCGCGACGTTTAACGACGATAGATGCAATTTGTGGAGAATACAGCTGGAATGTCCGTTCAACGGCTTCGCCTGACGAAATTTTGCGGACAATGAAAGCAGAGTTCAGACCGCGATTGCGCTTGGCAATAACCACGCCTTCGTACGCCTGAGTACGTTTACGAGTGCCTTCAACTACATTCACGCTAACCACAACGGTGTCGCCTGGTGCAAATTCAGTCACAGGAGTGCCACCAGTCAGACGCTGGATTTCTTCCTGCTCGAGTTTTTCGATAAGATTCATAATAGACTCCGGTTCATCATGAACGGCTGTTTAGAATAACGTCACATTATTTGTGATTGCACCGACCCATTCAGGTGCGTTCGCCGACAGAGGATAAATAGAACTCGCAAGTATAACTTATTAGAGATAAGCTGACCAGCAATCTGGCCCTTTTTGCGTAAACAATTGCAGCTTAAGTTATTGAATTCAATAAAAAAGCAACAAACCCCCACCAAAACCGGAATTATCGCCCCGCGCTATCGTGGCGGCCCGGCGTACTAAACACCGGGCAACCTTGGGCAACACTGCTGAGAGATAATTTCCGGAGCTGACGACGGCGGGCCCAGAACGTTGTGATCGACAAGGCGGTCTATGGGCCCCTGCCGCCTGAGGATAGCAGTCTAGGGACTCAGCGGTATATAGGAAACGACGCTGTACGGCAAACGACGACCTAGGAAACGGCGGTATGTGGAAAACCCGCTATATATAGGAAACAACAAAGAAGCAACAAGCAAGCAACAGTCTCTTTGGGAAGCGGCGGCGCCCGACCGGCACGATAGCCGATAAGCGGCTCCCGGCATTGACGTAACAATTTGGCCGCTAGGCCAGACCTGCTGCCGTACCTAAAAGATTCATGACCGGAATTAATGCAAACCATGCAGCCACCATGCAAATATCGGCCAACACATGACTGCTGCGCTGTATTTTGCTGCTTTTTTTACGGTAAAGCGTAGCAAAGGACTGGTCGAACTGTCGGCAGGCTGATATAGTTGAAGCAGAAGGGGCACCAGGCTTGCGTATTTGGGTTGTCATGATGAATTCTCCAAGAGTTAAGAGGTGCCCACCCGGGCCGAATGACAATCTGAATGCTGGAAAACACCAAATTGGAACCACATTCAACGGCGGGCAGGCGATAACTAGGACCCTAATCTAGTTATATCGCGACTATGCATTGCGATAAGTGATACTGTATATCCATACAGTATATTTTGCAAGCGCAATTTCAGCTCGTTTCCGCCTCTGTGTTGTATTTCATCTTCACTTTCAATCCAAAAATCATTTTCTTCTTTTAAATCAGAAGATTAAAAGCATCGCCACGCGCTCCTGCTCTTCCTGCGCAAAACCCGTGGCACTGCCAATCGCCTGTTCCATATCACTTGCCGCCACTCAAGGCTCCCAAACCAACATGCCTTCTTAAGACGGGCACCGCTTACGAGTGTTACTTTCCTGGTCAATGCCCGAAAGGCGATGCGGCCCTGGATGCGGGCATATGGGCGCCTTGGCCGTACGCAAAAAAGCCATGACTTGAACCATCATGGCTTTTTTGTCGAACCACTGCCTAAAGGCAGGTGGGGCGTTCTGGCTGTGACAAAGCACAATCAGAACAAGCCCACAGGCTGGTTATTTATTTGGCTGTGGCGTCGTACGCAAATAGGGGCGTACTTCCGTAAAGCCTTTGGGGAACTTCTGTTTGAGCACCTCGGGGTCTTTCAATGAAGGAACAATGATTACGTCATCGCCGTCTACCCAGTTAACCGGCGTAGCCACGCTATGCGAATCGGTCAATTGCAGTGAATCGATGACACGCAGGATTTCATTGAAATTGCGGCCGGTGCTTGCCGGGTAAGTAATGATCAGGCGTACTTTTTTGGCCGGATCGATAATGAATACAGAGCGTACAGTGACTGTTGCGCTGGCATTGGGGTGGATCATGTCGTAAAGCGTGGACACTTTGCGGTCATCATCGGCCAGAATCGGAAAATTCACCGTTGTATTCTGCGTATCGTTGATGTCTTCGATCCATTTGTTGTGTGAATCAGCGTCATCAACCGATACTGCCAGTACTTTTACATTACGCTTTGCAAACTCATCGGCCAGCTTTGCCGTATAACCAAGCTCTGTTGTGCAAACAGGTGTGAAGTCAGCCGGGTGAGAAAACAGAACACCCCAGCTGTCGCCCAGAAACTCGTGAAACTTGATGGGGCCAGTGGACGAATTCTGTTCAAAATCAGGGGCAGTATCGCCCAAACGCAGTGTTGTGCTCATGGTATCTCCTTGGTAAGCGTGGGGAATGTCCGATGCAATACATCGGACTGTATACCGGGATTATGGCAAAGATTATTTATTCCCTAAAAGAATAAATAATAATTTTGATATACCCAATTTGCATATTAAAACAAAACCGCGGCACTCATGCGTATTAGGAAAATACGGCTGAAAATGCTTTCTGCACATTGTCGCCTGCCTTGACTGCAGATGACAATGACAGTGCTCGTGGCAATAGATGAGCGGCATAAAATACCGCAGTGGCCTGTTTCTGCCGATGGATATCCGATTCTCGCTCGCGGCTTTTGAGCGCAGCGTTAGCCAGGTGCCAGCCCGCATGCACATAACCAGCGAGCATAAGCAGCGGCACGCTCCCGGCAAACGTACTGCGCATCTGTCCCTTGGCAGCGAACTCAAGCGTGGCATCCAGGGCATTCTGATAGGCCTGGACTGCCACTTCCAGTTGCGTACCGATAAAGGCAAGTGCGGGATCATCCTGGTGCTGGTTCAGCGCATTAACCGTGTCGCACATGGCGGCGATAAAGCCGCGGCTGACTGCGCCACCGTCACGCAGGATTTTGCGGCCGATAAAATCATTGGCCTGGATGGCGGTCGTCCCTTCATATATGGGCAAAATCCGTGCATCGCGATAATACTGGGCCGCGCCGGTCTCTTCAATGTAGCCCATTCCTCCATGCACCTGCATGCCCAGCGAAGCCACTTCGACCGAGTTCTCGGTACTGAAGGCTTTGACGATGGGAACCAGATATTCATACTGGGCGCGATGTAAATCAGCTGTGGCTTTATCGGCATGCTGATGCGCGACATCGTTGCACATGGCCGCGAACAGCGCCACGGCGCGACCACCTTCGGTCAGGCCGCACATGGTCATCAGCAGGCGCTGCACATCGGGATGATGATCAATGGTGACCGGCCCGGCCGAACCTTCCAGCGCATTGCCCTGCACCCTGTCGGCTGCATAGGCGCGAGCCTGCTGCAACGCGCGCTCGGATACGGATATGCCCTGGATGCCCACGTTGTACCTGGCCGCATTCATCATGATGAACATATATTGCAGCCCGTAGTTTTCCTGGCCGACCAGATAACCGATGGCGCCCTCGCCCACCTCGCCTTTGTCGGCGCCGTATAAAAGCACGGCGGTAGGACTGCCATGAATGCCCAGTTTTTCTTCGATGGAGGCGCACCAGACGTCGTTGCGCTTACCAAGTGAACCGTCGTCATTGACCAGGAATTTGGGCACTACGAAAAGGGAAATGCCCTTGACGCCTTTGGGTGCGTCGGGTGTACGGGCCAAGACCAGATGCACGATATTTTCCGCCAGATCATGTTCACCATAAGTGATAAAAATTTTCTGGCCACTGATGCGGTAGGTACCGTCACCCTGGGCAATGGCCTTGGTCGTAAGCAAGGCCAGATCGGACCCTGCCTGGGGCTCGGTCAGATTCATGGTTCCTGTCCACCGCCCTTCGAGCATGGGTGGTATAAACGTCTGCTTGAGCTGCTCGCTGCCCGCCTGCGTGATGGCCTCGACGCAACCGTCTGTGAGCAACGGGCACAAGGCAAAGGCCAGATTGGCCGCATTCAGATTTTCGGAAATGACTGCCGATATCAGTTTCGGAAAACCTTGCCCACCGAGCTCCGGTGAGTGCTGCAGGCCCTGCCAGCCGCCTTCGGCAAAAGCCTTGAATGCCTGGGCAAACGAAGCGGGCGTGGTGACTTTGCCGTTGTCCCATTTGGCACCCTGCTGATCGCCATCCCGGTTGGTTGGCGCCACCACCTCCTGGACGAATTTTGCGTTTTCATGCAATACAGCGTCAACAATATCGTCGCTGATTTCCTCAAACCCTGGCAGGGCCAGCACCTGTTCAAGCAGGCCCATATCCTTAAGGTTGAAGAAAATATCGTCAAGAGGGGTTTTATATGTCATGTCTGTCTCGTTGTGTCGTATTGAATTGAATAATGGCGAACCTGCTGCGGCGCAAGCATGATTGGCACCCCGCGCAAAGCCTGTCAAATCAATATTACACTATCCGCAAAACCGTAACCAGACAGTGCGATTTAAACCGTGTTTGAACAAATCACTTCAGGCCGTACTCCTGGTTATGTTCGCCAAAGCCGGGGGGTGGTGACCGAAACTGTGCGGGCGTACGCGACAATTTGATAGGTGTGTTAATGGCGCGATAACTGCCCTGCTCAATCACCATCTTTCTGTGACTGGTATGTGGATGCGCCAGCAATTGAGCTACGTTGTTTACCGGTGAGGCGGGCACACCGGCCTTCATCAGTTCATTGGCCAGCTCGTCCGCCTGATGCACCGCCAGCACTGCACACAGTGTTTCATGCAGAATCTGTCGATGCGCCAGCCGTTGCGCGTTATCTATAAAACGCGCATCCTGGGCAATATCAGGGCGCTGGAGCACTTTGCACAGCGTTGCAAATTGCCGGTTGTTGCCGACGGCCAGAAACAACTCGCCGTTGGCTGTGGGAAAACTTTCATACGGGGCGATGTTCGGATGTGCATTGCCGGTCAGGCCGGGTACCTTGCCACTGGCAAAATAATTGGGCGCATGAGGGTGCAACAGCGAGACGGCGCAATCGAAGAGAGAAATATCCAGATATTGTCCCTGACCGCTGGATCTGCGCTCGTTCACGGCAAGAAGCACCCCGATGGCGGCGTTCAGCCCCGTTACCATATCAACCACCGGCAGGCCAACGCGTGTGGGGGCGCCGCCCTTTTCTCCATTCACACTCATCAGTCCACACAAGGCCTGGGCGCAGGCGTCATAACCGGGTAAGCCACCCAGCGGGCCATCGGCACCAAAGCCGCTAATACAGCAATGGATAAGCTGCGGAAACGCCTTTTGCAGCGCATCCTTGCCAAGCCCCCATTTTTCCAGTGTTCCAGGCTTGAAGTTTTCAATCAGAACGTCAGCCTGCGACAACAGCTCGCGCAAAAAAAACTGTCCCTCCTCGGTCGACAAATCGGCGACCAGGCCTTTCTTGTTACGGTTGACGCCCATGAAATAGGCTGCCGTGTCTTCGATAAACGGCGGCCCCCAGCCACGCGTTTCGTCGCCCGCCGGCGGCTCGATCTTGAGCACCTCTGCGCCATGATCGGCCAAAATCTGCGTGCAGTACGGGCCGCCCAGTACCCGGGTCAGGTCGACAACGCGGATGCCAGTGAGTGAGGCCGCTGGGGTATGAGTCTGTGTTTCGGTCATATTCAATCGAGTTTGATGGATGCATTGGTGATGACGTCGTGCCACTTTTTCACTTCGCTGTGAATAAACTGGGCCAGTTCTTCAGGCGTCTTTTGGTCTGCCTCCACAATACCCTGGCTGCCCAGGGTCGCCTGAATGTCGGGTTCTGCCATGGCACTTTTAAACGCGTTATTCAATGACGATACCACCTGATCGGACATGCCTGCTGGTCCCACAATACCGAAAAAGACACTGACGTCGTACCCGTCCAGCCCCTGCTGCGCAATGGTCGGCAGCTCGGGTAGCGCCTTGGAACGATGCCCTGCAGCCAGCCCCAAGGCGTTCAATTTGTGTTCGCGAATATGTGGCAACGCAGTCAGGACATCGGTAAAGGCCATGGAAACCTGTCCACCCAGTAAATCATTGAGCGCCGGTCCCGTCCCTTTATATGGCACATGCAATATACGCGTGCCAGCCATGGTATTGAACAAGACGCCTGCCAGATGAGACGACGCCCCGGTACCAGAGGAAGCATAGGTAACCTTGTCCGGATTGGCCTTGGCATAGGCAATCAGCTCCGGCACATTCTTTACCGGAACCGTGGGATTGACTACAAGAATATTGGGCAAGTGGCCGATTTTCATGATCGGCGTAAAGCTTGTTTCTGGTTGATACCCGAGTTTTTTATACATGCTGGTGTTGATCGCCAGCGGCCCGGACGTACCGAACATGATGGTGTAACCGTCAGGCTTGGCGCGCGCCACATACTCGGCGCCGATATTGCCATTGGCCCCGGCTTTGTTTTCAACCACAATCGTGGTACCCAGTTTCTCCCCGGCTCCCTGGGCCAACCTGCGTGCCAGCGCATCGGTAGGACCACCCGGCGGATAAGGGACCACGAGCTTGACCACTTCAGATGGAAATTTATCTGCAGCAACTGCAGCGCCAGGAACCGCCAGACAGGCAAGCAAGCCGGCCAGGACATATATCCGTGATTTTTTCATGAGTCTGCTCCTGTTGCGCGAGCCGTGCAGTATAGCCGGCCGCGCATATTGTAAGAATTGAGTATGTATGCAGATTACAGCGCGTAAGCCAACAGGGCCTGCATTGCACCCTCGTATTTCGTCTGTGATAACGGGTCACGCGGCGCCAGGCGATGGATCAAGACCTGATCGGCCAGCAAGGCCCGTGATTCCAATCCGGCATGAGCGGCTTCCCAGCGCATGCCCGCAAGCGCTGCCACGTGATACAGCGCCGATGCAACCTGCCGCGCCATGACGGCATCTTCGCTATCGGCCACACGCCGTGCCAGTGCAAATGTTTTATCAATGCAGTCGGCCTGCAGGACGGCCATAGATTCCTCGCATGGCCTGCCTGTTTCCAGCAATGTCTGTACATGGGTCTGCAGCGCAGCCAGCCCATTGCTCTTGCGTATCGCACGCAACACGTCGAGCGCCACGATGTTGCTGGTGCCCTCCCAGATAGAGCCCAGGTGGGCATCGCGCATGAGGCGCGGCTCAGCCCACTCTTCGATATAGCCACAGCCACCGCGCACTTCCATGGCGTCTCCGGTTACCACACGAGCGTCACGGCAGGCGCGGAACTTGATAAGTGGCGTAAGGATGCGCAGCAAGTCTTTTGCAAACGCATCACCGCCGTCTGCCTTTTCCAGCGCCGTTGCAGTTTGGAACATGACCGAGCGGGCCTGCTCGGCCCGTGTCATCATCTTGACCAGTTGTCGTTGCATTAAGGGCATTTCGATGAGCCGCTTGCCGAACGCTTTTCTGTGACTACAGAAATAGACCGCCTCGCTGACTGCACGGCGCATCAGGCCGGCGGCACGCATCCCATTGGACAGCCTGGAGTTGTTGATCATATCGGCCATCTGTTGGAAGCCCTTGCCACGCGCGCCGACCAGCCATGCGAAGGCGCCCTCCAGCCTGATCTCACCACTGGCCATAGAGCGGGTACCCAGCTTGTCTTTCAACCGCAATATTCGATACTGATTGGGCGCTCCGTCAGGACATATTCTGGGCAACAGGAATAGCGACACGCCCTTGAGCCCGTCAGCCTCTTCGCTGCGTGCCAACACCATGGCAAAGCCCGCATCGGGATTCGAGCAGAACCACTTGTCTCCCGTCAGCCGCCAGTGCCCATCTTCGTGGGGCTGTGCGATCACCTGCGTAGCGCTGACATCGGACCCGGCGGCCTGCTCAGTCATGAACATGGCGCCCTGTTGCAGATCGGCAAATTCGGTTGCCGTCACTTGCGGCAAGACCTGTTCGACCAGGGCAGGATCGCCAAATTTTTTCAGCGTTCGCGCCAGCGAATCGGTCATGCTTACCGGGCAACACAGCCCGAACTCGGCCTGTACGAATAAATGCGACAACGCGTACTTGGCCGCGGGAGGAAAGGGTTGATCCCAGCCCAGAACCCCCGGCCGATGCGACATGGCAGCCAGCCCAAGTTTTTCATAGGCCATTTTTTCCAGCTCAACATAAGCCGGATGCTTGGTAACCGCGCAGGCATCCTGACCCTGGCGGTTGCGCACTGACAGTTCGGGCGGGTTTTTATCTGCCGTATCCGCCAGCTCATCCAGGCGTGACCCCACTGCAGCGCCCAGTTCATTGAAGACCGGCAGCAGGTGGGCATAGAGCGGCGCCGGCAGATAGGTTTTCAACAAGGCGCCGGAATAAGGATCCAGCGTAAAGAAATTGCTGCCCCGGCTATCGGGAATATTATTTGTCTCCATCTCCTGGCCTTTCTGAACTTAAACGATATTCACAGCGTAAATAAAACAATATATATACGGAAATACTATTTTTATTTAGATCTATACATATAATATATAGATATGGATCTGGACCTTCGCTCCCTTCGCTATTTTGTCGCCGTTGCCGAAACCCTCAATTTCAGCAAAGCCGCAATACGCCTGAACATTTCTCAGCCGCCCTTGAGCCTGGCCATCCGGCAGCTTGAAGAAAAAATGGGTGCGCAGCTGTTTGAGCGCAACAGCCGGCATGTCAGCCTGACGCCTGCGGGCGCCGTGCTCTACAAGGAAGCACTTTTTCTGCTCAGTCACGCCGGCTCGCTCAAAAATCGCCTTGCCCACACGACAGAGCGGGGCCGTCTGCGCCTGGGCTTTGTGGGATCCATGGTCTATCGCGGCCTGCCGGCATTGCTGCAGCGGTTGGGGCGTGAAGGCGAGCAGATCGACATTGAGCTGGCCGAATCAAATTCAGGCGACATTGTCGATAAAGTTGCAATGGGCCATGTTGATGTGGGATTTATCCACAGTAATCGGCTGCCGACCGATTTGCAGGATAAGGTGATCGTCACCGAGCCGTTCCTGCTATGCGCCCACAAGGATAATCCGATACTGCAAAGAAAAGCCCCTGCCCTTGCAGACTTCAGCGCGCAGCGATTCATCTTTTTTTCGCGTCATGTGTCACCGGTTTATTATGAGATACTCCTGTCGATGTGCATCAGCGCGGGTTTTTTCCCCAAGGCAGTAGACGAAACGCGTCACTGGCTGAGTATTCTGAGCATGGTATCCCAGAACATGGGCGTGTCACTGGTGCCGGCCTGCATGAAACACTGCGGCCTGCCCAATTTGCAGTTTCTGGAATTTGCGCACACCCAGCGCTCTATTACATCTGTTATATGGTCAAGAAAAAAACAGGATCCGATCATCAGTCATGCCATTGAGCGCATTATTGCGTACTATGACGCCGTGTGAAGCTTCGCTGTGCATGGTCTCTTTGCCTGCTGGTTGAACTAGACTGTTCAGCGATGGCCATCCACTGCTGATCGTACTACCGTTTTTTTCCGACGACATTCACGGGCAATAGCGCAGCGACAAGCGCCTGCGCTTGCCGGTTCGAGGTAATGGATCCTGCGCGAAGTTCAAGCACCGACCACGCAGGCCGGTACCAGGCCACACGCGCAGGCGCCAGATAATCGATCACATGCAGGACACGCAACTGCTTGTCCAGAAAGATAACCGTGAGCGGAACAGTCATGCCAAAGGTATGGATGCTGTTGCACGGAACAAAGTGGAAAACATGACGGGGATCAATGCCCTTTCTGCCCATTAAGCCTACGAGGCGTTGAAAAAAACGGTCAAACGTGATTAAGGTATAGGTGGACGACAGCTGCATTTACACTCCGGATTGCAGGATTTTTATCGCGATGGGAAACGCCAGAACGATAAAGGTGCAGGGAAAGATACAGAAAATTAACGGCAGCAGCATTTTTACCGGCGCTTCCAGGGCCAGCTTCTCGGCACGGTTAAAACGCTCCTGTCGGCGCTGATCCGATTGCGAACGCAATAGCGGACCGAGCGACATACCCATGCTTTCTGCCTGAGCGATGGAAGCGACCCATAGGGAAACCTCCGCAGTACCGGTACGCGCGGCCATGGCCTTCAGTGCATCAATGCGGGGCTTGCCGGTGCGTATTTCGCTCAGGCAGTAACTCAATTCATCGCGCAAAATACCTGGTGAACACAGGTTCGCCGTGCAATACAGGGCGCCGTGCAAGTTCTGGCCGGCCTCTACGCACAAAGTAGTCATATCCAGCAGGAACGGCAACTCACGCAAAATCCGCTGCTTGCGCCTGGCCCCGCGTTCGCGCAGCCACATCAGTGGCAACAGCATGCCTGTCAGCGCCATGACAAGTGCAATCACCAGCACGGATATGGGGCGTTCATCCAGTTGCGGCACTTGCACGAGAACGGTACCGGCAAAGGCACAACAGGCGAACAGGCATTGGATGCCGGCAACATGATCGATCTGCGCCATCTGCTCGAGCCCTGCACTGCGCAACATTGACAGCAAGCGCGCGCGATATCTCCATGACATGAAAGGGATAATGGTGCGCCCCAGCACATGAATCCAGGGCCAGAGCAAGACGACTATTCTGTTGTCCTGATAGGCCTGTGGCACAATGACCTTGTTGCTTGCCGGTGAAAGCAACAGATAAAGACCAAGACAAATGGAAATACCCGTGAATATGCAACTGATCCAGAATGCCATTTTCTGTTCATTCCTAAATATCGATATTCACGATTTTGAGAATAAGCCACATACCCAGCGCTTCCAACAAGAAAATAATGCCCAGCACAAGCCATCCTGCCGGATGGAACCACATCGGAGACATTGCTGCCGGGTCCAGCATATTGAGCACCATGATCAACAGCAACGGCAATCCCGCCATCACCCAGGCTTGCATTTTCCCCTGTGACGTCAACGCCCGAATGCGTCCCTGTATGTGCTGGCGAGCCTGCAACGTCTGGGCAATCCGCTCAAGGGCCTCGGCAAGATTGCCACCGCTTTGGGTCGCGATTTTCAATGCCGAGACCAGCAAACCCGTAGACTCTGAAGGCATGCGCACAAAAAGATCGTCAAGACTTTGTTCAAAGGAGATTCCCAACCTTTGCTGTCGCTGTACAAGCGCAAACTCCTGGGAGAGCGGCGCAGCCGCCTGAGCTGTTATCTGGCCGATTGCCGTCTGGATACCTGCCCCGGCTCGCAGGGCACCGGCAAGCGCCAACAGCATAGCGGGCAATTGACCGTCAAATTGTGCGAGACGCCGTCGACGCGCCCTGGCTACCAGCCAGTTAGGCGCCAGAAAGACGAGCAAGCCGGTCATCATGGCCGCCCACCACAAGCCGCTGAACGCCCAGGCAATAAATGCCAGTAACAGCGAGAGCACCACATTGCCCGACCACAATGCAGACGGATCGATAAATAGAAAGAAATCCTGCAGCCTGCGGGTTGTATCAGTCTTGACCCGATCTTCCCAGTTTTTAAAAATACGACCAAATATTTGCTGCAGCAATATAAAGACCACTGCGATAAAAATCGCGACAAACAACAGCACAGCCCAGATCATCGTGAACACCCCTGCAAATGCGTTTGTGATTCAGGCGACGGGTCGTCCGATGAGACAAAGGCGTTGGCACCGGAAATGGCTGGCGTATACTGGCTGAACATCTGCATATCGATTGGGATACCCTGCACGCGCAAGGCATCAAAGCATTCAGGAGCAATCCCTAACCCCACAAAGGCGCCCGTGCCTTTGCGCTCGAAGCGAAAAATTTCCTGTGATTTGATGACACCGCTTTCCAGCCCGCAAATTTCAGTAATTGACGTGATCACGCGCCGGCCGCAAGACAGGCGGCTTTGTTGCACAATGAAATTGATACTACCCGCAATATGCTCCCGGACTGCGGCCAAAGGCAAGTCCATCCCCGCCATCAGTATCATGGTTTCCAGACGCGCAAGTGCGTCTCTTGGGGTATTGGCATGCAAGGTTGTCAGGGAGCCTTCGTGGCCGGTGTTCATGGCCCAAAGCATGTCAAATGCTTCCGCCCCCCTGCATTCGCCGACGACGATTCTGTCCGGCCGCATGCGCAAGGCGTTTCTTACCAGATCGCGGATCTGCACCTGGCCTTTGCCTTCGAGGTTGGCAGGACGGGCTTCAAGCGCGACCAGATGCTCATGATTCAGGCGTAGCTCCGCCGCATCCTCTATCGTGATAATTCTCTCGTTTTCAGGTATGCAGTTGGACAGGATGTTGAGCAAGGTGGTTTTACCGGAACCGGTTCCGCCCGAGACAATGAGATTCTTGCGATGTCGGATGCAGAGCGTAAGAAATTGCTGCATGGCTGCATCAAGCGAGCCAAGGCGCAGCAGATCCTGCATGCCAGGTCGAAAGTGAGGAAATTTGCGAATGGTCAGACTGGCCCCGCGCAGAGCTACAGGCGGGATGATGGCATTGACGCGCGAGCCGTCCTTCAGACGGGCATCGACCATTGGCGAGCTTTCGTCGACCCGACGCCCCAAAGGTGTCACAATGCGCTCGATGACGCCAAGCACCGATTTTTCGCTGCTGAATGTGCCGTTATGGCGGATCAGTCGTCCGGCCTTTTCTATGAACACTTCATCATAGCGATTCACCATGATTTCAGTGATGGCCGGGTCTGCCAGTAAGGGCTCCAGCGGCCCGAGCCCGATCGCTTCGTCCAGTACACTCTGCTTCAGGCGTTCACGGTCGATATCTGCCGGCAGTGCCAGATTTTCGGCCAGGATCCGGTCAAGCGTAGCGGCAGCCTCAAGCCGCAACGCCGAATCTGTCATATGGGATACGTCCTTGCGGCGCAAATCAAGCGCCTGCAGCAGGCTGGCATGTAACTGCAATTGCCACCGTTGATCGCACGCAGCCTGCGTGGGGTCTGTTTTTTGCCTCTGATTACATTCGGCACGTGCTTGCTGCCAGGAAACAGACGCTGGAGCGCCCTGCGGCCCAATTGGCTTTAGAACGGGAACAGGACCCGGCTGCGTTACGGACAGGCCTTCTTGCGGTTCTTTATCTCGATTATTGTGTGGATCACGAACTGGTGCATGAACGAATGTATCAAGTGGACTATGGGCTGGTTTGTGGAGCGAATTGTCTGTTGGCAGATGAGGTGGCGTATGTTGTCCCTCTAGTTGTCCCTCTAGTTGTCCCTCTTGTTGATGCCGCTGTACTGCCCGGGCGCTGTTGGCCTGGGTTTGCTCGTGGTTGTGCTCGATACCGAGGCTGCCGCGCGCGTACATCGAATCGTCAGCAAATGCATCACGTATGACCATGCGACACGGGCCGATCAGTATTTCGTCGGAAGCAGATAACGGTCCGTATTCAGTGATACGCATGCCATTGACAATCGTGCCGGCCAGCGTCCCCATATCTTCAACAAAGATCCCGGCTTGCCGATGCACCAGACGGGCATGTTGCCGGGCCACGCGCCAGCTGCGCAAGCAAATGTGGCAGTCTTTTTGCCTTCCCACAATGGCTGGCAACGCATATTGTCGACTTTGCAATGTTCCATCTTCAAAATGCATATCAATCACAATCATTGTTCCGCCTTCAGAAAGGTTGATCTATATCGGATAGCTGCAGTCGCAGAATCGGCTTCCATCGGGAGTGGCGCACCCGTATAGGCACATGGCGCTGGTTTCGAGCGCCGTCGGTACGGCCCCCTGCCAAACGATCGGCACGGTGGTCTGCAAGCGGCAATGTACGCGAATACTGCCACCGCTGCCCTGCGGGGATCCAGATTGGGTAATGGCGTTTGACCGATGCTTGCACAGCGTGCGATTGATCAGGGCTCTCCGCTGCCACCGGCGTATTCAGTATCGGCGCGCTCTTGAACGTCTCGTCAATAATGGCGCGTGAACGGGCTGCGCGTTTCTGCAAATCGCGGTTATCTGCTGAGACCACAACAGGTCGTACAAATATGGCCAGTTCAGTTTCATTGCGCTGAAACCGGTTTGACCTAAATAGTGCGCCGAGAATAGGCAGATCGCCCATGCCGGGCAGCTTGTCGGCATTGCGAAACTGGTCACGGGACACAAAGCCTGCCAGCACAAGCGTCTGGCCGGACTGTACATTGAACTCTGTAGAGGTGCGGCGTGTTTTGAGCGCGGGCCCGCCGTTGAGCGCCATCGAGGCATCTACAGAACTGACCTCAACTTCTATTTTTGATCGCACGTTGCCATTTTTCTGGATGCGCGGCGTAATATGCAGGCTCACACCGTAAGGCTTGAATACGGTCTGGTTCTGTCCGTTCTTGTCGGTCGTGACATAAGGGACCTCGCCGCCGGCCAGAAATTCTGCCGTCGCCCCGCTGCGCGCCATCAATTGCGGTTGGGCCAATACAACTGCCTGTCCTTCCTGGGCCAAAGCCTGCAGGGAAGCGGACAGCAGCGCATTCAGGCCAAAATAGCCGGCCGGTGAGGTTGCCCTGAATGGAATGTCCAGCACACTGTCGCCCGGCCTGCTCGACAGACGTGATGACCCGGTGTCCCAGACGGCCCCCATGGAAAACCCGCCCGCATGCGTGCCCCATTTAACTCCAAGCTCTTGCAGTACATTGCGGGGCAGCTCCAGAATCTGTACATCAAGCAGTACCATTTGATCCCAGCCGATCTGGCTGGTCATATCTACAATTTGTGGGAAATGCCGGACAAGCACCAGCAGGCGCTCACGATCTGCATCGCTCAGATTATCTCCTTCGACAATGATCTTGTCTCCGACCTGCGTGGTTTTAATCCGCCCGATCGTACTGAGCATACGTTGTATTTCGTGCTGCAGTTTCTGTTCTCCGGCTGCGCGAACGAATACGTGAAACTGCTGGCTTCGATGTGTTTTGTCCCATATGTTCAGCACGGTTTGCCCCGGCTCCCGGGCAAACAGCACCAGTTCGTTTTCACCGTCGGTAACCGCGTTGACAATTTTTCCGTCGCCCACGGCCACACGGGCCAGATCGACAAACGGCAGCACCTTGACGTCGCCAACCTGCAATGTGATCTGCGAGATGGGCTGCTCGTTTGCGCAAGACGGCACCATGGCGCCGATTTCCAGTGCAACCAAAAATGAAAATGCATAAATAAATTTCATGGCGCTTCCTGCTAATTAGTGGGTCCTTTTGGCGTTTGAGGCTGGACCGAACCCATATCACGCATGTCATCGGCGACAACTAACGCCTCTTCTTTGGCGGCAACTGGTCCGACCGGCGAGGCGCTGACAGCTGTTCTGACATCGGGAAGCGAGTTGATCCATGCGCTCACGATGTCCTCTGTCCCGGGCAGTTCAAACAGGCCTCTGGACAAATCAGGTGTGCCCGGCATGGCCTCGGCCACCAGCGCCGGTAACCTGTGCTGCGACTCGTTGCCATAAATGACTGCCGGCCTGGTCCGTGTAACGGATAGGGGTTTTACAATCCCCAGCAGCGTCGCCAGATCCCCCTGTACCCCTTTGTTGGTTGCCTTGGCGTCATCCGGATGTCGCAGCAAGGCCGTAATGGTGCCGGCCTGCCGCGCCGCCACCAGCCTGGCTGCTTCCTCCGGTGCTGTATCCAGTGTGACCGTTGAAAACGCAGCACCTTGAGCTGGTTCATCCCCCTGGCCAGCCTGCTGGCTGTCACTCCCGGTGGCCAGCACCAATACGCCCTGCAACAGTGGCGCTGTAATCCGTTTGCGGCGATATTCGAACGACACGTAAAGATCGATCAGATCGCCCGGCACCAACATGCCCGAAACCGAATTGATGGCATCCACCGGAATGGTAATGGCGCGCCGGCCGCTTCGCACTTTTTGTGAAAATGCCTGATGACGCTGGGTCGCCAGATTGGCGCGTAACAGAATATCGCCTTTGCGCACTGCGGTTGTCACCACCTTGCCTTCGATACTTTGCACCTCTTCGGGTGCAATGCTGCCACTGGGAGCCCAACGGACCGGGACCTGCATGACCGCCAGATGCAAGCGCTCCAGCCGCAACCCTTCGGGCAAATCAAAATCGGCGACGATCCGGCTGACCGTTCGCACTTTGGCCTGCTCGTCCAGCGCCCGGATATGATCCTGTATATAGCGCCGCGCAAACCAGGCCGCCGCCAGCCCTGCCGCAATAGCCGCGAGCAATAGCAAGCCGTTACGGCTCAATTTGAAAAGTCGCATTTTTTCCTCCCGCCCTACCACAAGATTGCTGGTGCCGTCAGATAGAGCGTTGTATTGCCGTTGACGCTGGCCAGGAAATATTGAAGCGTTCGACCGTGGCGAACCCAGGTCGCAAGACCTGCTGCTGTGCTTTGCGCTTGCCAATTGGCAGCAATAAGCGTCGCCTTCAATGCACTGGCAAGCTGCCCGGTACTCAAGCCAGCATAAGCATAGACTTGATGACAGGTGCGCTCGTGATCGGCATAGCAGATATCCATGAGCAGCCTGCCGCCGTCGGGCAACAGCTGCAGCATGCGCCGACCTGGCAAGCGCAATGGGTCTATTGCGGGATTTGGGCCGGTACCGGCAGGCGCCAGCGTTGTCGCACTCAATAGTGCATGGGTAGTATCTGCATTGAGCACGTCTACTACCAACTGCAGGCTAGTCTGCCCGAACGACCCACTATAGAAAACCTGGTTCCCCACTCGAGTGAACTGCGCAAATGGTGAAGATCTGTCATGCAATCGCTGCATGAATTGTCCCGGCGGTTCCTGCAAATTGAGCACTATCAATGCCGAGGGCATGCCAAACAACTGAAATGACAACGGCGACACGTTGGCGCACAGCTTCAATTGCCGACATACATTACGCAGCAATGCAACGGGAGTATTCTCGGCAGCACTCGCTGCAGCCATATCGCTACACCACAGCAACGATGTCAATACAAAGACGATTTTGATGAATAAAACCTGCATACAGTGGTCCAGAAAAATTCAAGCATCAACAGGGGGCTTAAGGTTTTTTACCGGCCCAGGGCATGAACCAGTCGAAAACGGGCGCCGCCCGCCCCCAGGGTGCGTCAACCGGCATGGCAGCGGCTGCAATTTTTTTTCCTGCTGCATACGACGCGCGCGCGACCTGCTGCCATGCGGTGTTGGAGCGGGCAGCACGCTCGTGCGCAGACCGCGCATCGATGGCGTGCCCGGCATCGACCAGAATTGCGGTATGCCTGCGTAGCGACACCGCCAGACTGTCGAAGAAATCCTGTGCCTGCCCTGTCCGTCCAGTACGGGTTCGCGTTTGTTCGGATGGCGTAGTCGCTTGCGCACGAATGCGCAGTGACACATTGGCAATGCCGCGGTCCTGCAGTTCCCACTCCTTGCGTAAAATGGTCGCATTGCTGTCAACAGCGCCAGGCTGGCTGTTAGGATCAAGCAAGACCTGCCTGTTGTACGTGACCTGTATCCGGTCGTCGACCACCAGCGCATTGCCCCGCCGGTTGCGCCAGCCCGCATGCAGGCCCTGGAAAAACCGGGGCGACAATTTGGCGTTGTCGATATTGCCTGCTCTGGCAAGCTCAAACGCACCAAAACGGCTGGCATGTTGCTCATACAGCGCCACATCCTGCAGTCGCCCCAGCCAGGTAGCGGCGGCAAAAAAAGTGAGCACACATAAAAGCACAATCAAGCCTTCCGTGAGTGCCTGTCCTTGCTGGTGTTTCATATCAGTCTTCCTTTTGGAGCGGATTCGGAACAAGATGCGCCTGCCAGAACGGATGCCACATACCCGGTTGTTCGCTGCGATACTGCCTTTTTTCACTGGCTGGCTCAAAGAATGTCTCTGCCGATGCCGATACGACCAGTGTGGGCTGATCAGCAAAATGCTGCCTGACTGTAATCGTGAACCCCAACGGGCGACGACGATAAGCGTTGCGCACATCGTAAAAGGGAACCAGGCCGCCACCCTCCCATTGAGGCTTGCCGACAACGGCCCTTGAGTTTGCCAGCGGATTGGCGTTGCCCGAAAAAATGTCCCAGCTTGTGGCCCGGGTAACCCAGCGCCAAAAATCAATATCGCCAAAGTTATCAGGTGCGTTTTCTGAGTAAGGCATATCGGCACCCGGCTTGCCCGCGCCGCCTGGGATCCAGCCCCACCCGATGGGATATTCCCGGTAATAGCAGCCGATATATTGATTGCTTCTGAGCGCATGATAGGACTGGGTATCTGTCGATTGCCAGTTGCCGCTGCTGTCGAGCACTGTTCGGCCGCGCCGCCGCAGCTCGTGGCGCAGCTGCGGGCATTGATACTGCACCATCCAGCTATTGCGGTGCACATGGTCGCGAGCATCCAGAAAATCATAAAGCGCCACCACGTCTTCAAGAAACCGTCGATAGCCTGCGGCTGGCTGGTAACGCGTGGTATAGGGCATTTCAAGGTGATTGCGGGCCGTCCATGACAACGGCGCAGATTGATCCGCCGGATAGCTGACGGGCACGGCCGTTGCCGGCTCACGAACCGGCCTGCCCTGAGTTGATAGCGCTTTCTGCATAACAGGACTTTGCGGAAAATTCTGCTCTAGGACCTGCGTGATTGCCAGATCCCTGGCGCTGTGCATGCTTTGATGAACTGCTTCAGAGGCCGTCAGCAGCACATGTCGGACGATCCGGTCATGTTCTGCAAAAAGACGTGGCAGTTCGCCCCCTGTGCGGGCCATATCTCGTAACGCCAAAGCACGGGCAGAGGCGGTATACCCTGCCAGGTGCTGCGCGCCGAACATCATGCCGATCACATGGGCAGGCGGATTGAACGTCGCCAGCTGCTGACCCTGTGTTGCCGCAAACAGACTCCAGGAGCCCAGGGTCACCAGATGCGCCATTGCAACCTGGTGCGCAGTCTGCGTAAGATTGATATATACCTGCATATTCAGCGCCCGGGCCTGTACCAATGCACCTGAATAGGCCGCCGCGTCGGCCGCATGCATCAGGCGCGCCTTACGCCCGACTACCTGCCCGACACCGAACTGATAGATCAGCGCCACGGCCAGCAGCATGACCAAAAAAAGACCAAACACCAGCGCCTGACCGCGCTGCGTGTCAGGCCGCATGTTCTGCCGATGTTTCAAGTACATCCCGACCATGACAAATGCAATTACTGCCCGGTCGAGCCGCCACCGGCAGCGTCTGCATTACCCGTAAAGCTTTTGAGCGATTTGGCTGCAGTTTGCCCTGCTGCCCGCTCAGCCGCGCTGCGCGCGGCCTGGGATTCGGCTGCACCGTCTTCGCCGGCCAGTTCCCTGGCAATGGCTGCAGTCTGCGAACGCAGCGTTTGACCAAACAGCTGAAATACTGCAATAGCAGAAATAGCCACCAGGGCAACAACAATAATGTACTCGGTCATGCCCTGCCCGCGTTGCGCTTTTAAACGTTCCTGCATACCTGTCCTCCAATTGATTGATGAGGCAGATAGTGTGCCGTGCAGCGGGAGCCGGTGCAATTCGCAGAATCCGACAGCGACATTTCCATATGCCGCACCTTGCGTAATCACTACTGGCAGGTGGTGTATACGTTTTATGCATAACAGAATTCAAAACCGGCCCATTGCGCTTACTGCCACAGCCTACTAACATGAACAACAAGCGAGCTAATATGCCGTTTGAAATACCACCTCTGAAATACCGCCTTTGAATTTCACCAAGGAACGCGACCCATGTTTGACTGTGCGCCGGCAAAAAAGCACACCGAAAAGATCAACTTCGATGTTCCCGTCAATGCCTGCGACAGCCATTGTCATATCTTCGGCCCGGCCGAGCGCTTTCCTTTTGACGCCAATCGTTCCTATACGCCACCCGATGCAGGCTTTGACGATCTGAATACCAAACAGGCTAATCTGGGCCTGCGCCGGGCCGTACTGGTCCAGCCCAACTGCCATGGTTATGATATGGCAGCAATCACAGACGCCATAGGACGAAGCCAGGGTCAATATCGCGGCGTGGCGCTACTACCAGCACACGTGAGCCGGGATCAGTTGCAGCGACTGGACCAGGCCGGCATTCGGGGCGTGCGCTTCAATTTCGTTGCCCATCTGGCTGGCGCAACAATCGACGACGTGACGGCCATGGCCAGCAAAATTGCCGATTTGGGCTGGCATATCTGTATTCACGCCGATGAGATTTCGCTGCTGCGCCTGCTGCCGGCGCTTAAAAGTCTACCTGTCCCCTTTGTGATTGATCATATGGGGCGAATAGACACGAATAAAGGCTTACAGAGTGAAGCCTTTGAAGCGCTGCTGCAACTGCGGCACTGCCGGCAGGCCTGGGTCAAGATTTCAGGCGTGGATCGACTGGCCGGCGGCGCCGCACCTTATACGGCAGGCCATGTATTCATGAAAGCCATTATTGACGCCATGCCCGATCGTACCCTATGGGGCAGCGACTGGCCGCACCCCAATGTCACAGGCGAAGTGCCTGATGACGGTTTATTGCTCAATATCTTCGGTGCTGTGTGCGAAGATCCTGCATTGCGCGACAAAATCCTGGTCGACAATCCCCAGGAGCTCTATCGATTCGATGGCAGTCAGGCAACCGGAGCGGCCGAATGACTATGTCAACTGTCATTGTCATCCGTATTCCCGGCATCCGGCTGACCCGCGAGCACTGCGATGCGTTGCTCAGCAACGTCCTGGGCGCCAGTGACAACCGTGCCCATCTGTGCCATGCCGCAGACGCACCTGAGACGTATATCTATCTCGCAGATGCCCTGGATAGCATCATGCCGAAAAATCCAACAAACACCACTAGCAAGGTCGGATCGACCGGTACGCTGGCAGCTGCCATTGCGCAGTACTACCCCAATGCGAGCACAGCGCTGCTGCAGCTCACGCTGGATCTGCGTGGCCAGGCCTGGAACAAAACAGCGACCTGGCATTACGTTGTGGAAACCGACGTTGACGCCACCGCCGAAGCCGACTTCAATGACTGGTATACCCAGGAACATATGCCAGGCCTGGCGGCCGTACCAGGCACCGTCAGGGCCATGCGCCTATACAACCCTGATGGCGCGCCGCGCTACCATGCGCTCTATTTGCTGCAGACACAAGACACCTTTGGTTCACCGCAATGGCTCAAAGTCCGGGGCACCGAATGGAGCAGCCGGATACGCCCGCACTTCAGAAACACCAAACGCACTATGTTCAACATTATCAAGTAAGGAACACGATGACCCGCTTATCAGCGCCGGATCCGGCCAATATGAACGACCATCAAAAACAGGTATATGCTGCTATTGCCGCAGGCCCACGCGGTCAGGTACGCGGGCCGCTGGCTATCTGGCTGAACCGGCCTGGCCTGGCCGAACATGCGCAGGCGCTGGGCCAATACTGCCGCTATGACTCGAGCCTTTGCACCCGCCTGTCTGAACTGGCTATTTTGACGATGGCGGTGCTGTGGCAGTCTGAATTTGAATGGTGGGCACATAAGCCAATCGCGCTCAAAGCGGGGGTTTCACAAGCAACCATAGACGCACTGATGAATAACCATCAACCCATTCCCTTTGCTCAGGAAGATGAGCAGGTTGTACATGATTTTGTGCACACGCTGGTTACTACCCGTCAGATACCCCAGCGGCTGTACGATAAGGCAATCGACACGCTGGGCCAGGACAATGTCGTGGATCTGGTCGGACTGGCCGGGTACTACACCCTGATCTCAATGACCTTGAATGTTTTTGAAGTGGGACTACCTGAAGGCGCGCAGGCACAGCTCACAACACAAACCCAGGTATAAACGGCAAATTAACCGCCGACTGAAACCTCTGTTTGCATGGGCATAATCCTGCTGCCGGAATGCTGCCAGGACACAGTGGCCAGGACACCATTGCCCACACGTGATGAACCAAGGTTGGAGTGCGGGTACACACCTTCAGCTGCTGCCCAGGGTTTCGTAGGTCTGCAGGCGGGCCGGGTCAGGAATATAGACGTTCCTGCCTTCTACCGTGATAAGGTTGCGCGCACACAGATCGCGCATGATACGCGAAAAATGCTCTGGGGTGATGTTCAGCAGTGAAGCAACCAGCGCCTTATTTGTGTCAAAGTGGAACTGCCCGCCATCCTGAAGTTGTGCATGCTCAAGAAAATAGTCGACCACGCGCTGAGTAGCGGATTTGAGCGTGTAAGATTCAATGTCCTTGAGCAACGCATATACCCGGCGACTCATGTTGCTGAGCATGCGCATGGCAAATGCCGGCTCGCGTTCAAGCAGGGCAAGCATACCGTCTTTTGAAATATGCACTAAAAACAGACTGCTAGTAGCCTGCGCCGACACCAGATTTTCCATATTATCCAAAAAGACGCCCTCTTCGCCGAAGCTGTCCCCCGGCCCCAGCGTACGTATGACTTTTTCGCCACCATTGGAAGCAACAAACAACAGCTTGACGCTGCCGTTGACGACAATGTGAAACCCTTTGCGGGTTGCGCCTTTTTCAATGATGTCATGAATGAGTGCGCCCTTGTGGAACGAGCGGTGTGTGACTGACAGTGCTATTGTCTTGATTGCGGCCGGCGTCAAGCCTTCGAACATGGGCAAGCGAGCCAGAAATTCACAAACAGATAGACCACCTCTGACCATAGGCTTAATCCTTCCAATGAGAATAAGCGCTATTGTGAAAGCATTAATGAAAATACATTTTGATACAAGTCAATAAAATTGCATCATTTCGATCAATTTTTGCTTAGACTTGCCAATCGATCGGCGCCTGGCCATGGGCCTGGAGATAATCATTGGCTTTTGAAAAATGCCGGCAGCCAAAAAATCCACGGCTGGCAGACAGCGGAGAGGGATGAACGCCAGTCAGAACCAGATGGCGCGTTTTGTCTATAAATTCGCCTTTCTTTTTGGCGTGATTGCCCCACAGCATGAACACCAGATGTTCGCGTTTGTCATTGAGCGTACGGATCACCTGGTCAGTGAAGGTTTCCCACCCCCAGGCAGCATGTGAATGCGCCATGCCCGCCTGAACCGTAAGGACCGTATTCAGAAGCAACACGCCCTGCTGTGCCCATTTTTCAAGATAGCCATGGTTGGGCATGGTGAATCCGGCAATATCGGTTCTGAGTTCCTTGTAAATATTCAATAGTGACGGCGGAATGCGCACAGACGGTTTGACCGAAAATGCCAGGCCGTGAGCCTGATCCGGTCCATGATAGGGATCCTGCCCAAGAATGACGACTTTGACCTGCTCCAGCGGCGTTAGCCGAAAGGCATTGAACGTGTCGTGTTCCGATGGGTATATCGTATTGCCCTTTTCCCGGGCTTGGCGGACACGCTCGCGCAGCGATATGAAATAAGGCTTTTCCTTTTCGGACCCGATGGCATCGGCCCAGCTTTGGACGACTTCAGTCATGTGTTTTAACGGCACCAAGCGCCGTATTGGTGAAAAACCGGATTGTACCAATTATTGTCATGCCTGCCAGGCATCAGACACGGGTTACCGCGCACTACCGCTGCCTCTGTCCGGCGCCACCGGGGGGTTATTGTGGCTGTGGTTGCTGTGGTTGCTGTGGTTGCTGTGGTTGCTGTGGTTGCTGTGGCTGTGGCTGTGGTTGTGGTTGTGGCTGTGGTTGTGGTTGCGATTGCTGCATCTGCAGTTGCGCCTGCTCCTGTTCGGGGATGTCAGTAGAACCATCAAAAGTGTGCCCGCCATAAAATGGAGGTGCAATGACCGGCTCGCTATCCTGCCACTGTTTGTCAACCAGATGCAGGGTCGCGTACTGCTGGATCCACCGATTGTCGCTGGCCTTGCGTGCATACAGCATGGTCCCATCGGCGGTATCGACCAGTGACGGTGCCGATGCAAACGGCCCCTTGATACGCGTTGGTGCATCATCGATCCGGGTCCAGATTGACTTTCCGGTACGACTCATGGTCGCTACCACCATACTGCCAGAGCGGGTTTTCAGTACGGCTGGCGCATCCTGGAACTCAGGCCCCTGTTCGGTGACCGATGTCCAGCGCAATGGCGGGTGACGGGCTTCGTCGTCCAGCCGTCCCTGCGCCAGATAAAGATGTCCATCGGCGCGGTTGCGATAGTATGCAAGCACGATTTTCTGATCAGTGACCAGTGCGGTCAGACCGCCCTGGCTGTCCGGGCCGGCGGCCTCGCTCCATGGCCCCCAGCCCGATTTTTCGTGGTGAACGCTGAGCCATAATTCGCCTTTCAGTGTCTGAGCCAGCATCCATAGCCGCGTGCCTTGCTGCAACAAGGCAAAAGTCTGGCTCGCTGTCTTCAATACCGGCAACCGGCTTTTTTGCCATGAACGCATGTCGGTGGACCGCAAATAATAATAGTAGCCATCGGCGCCCATGCCCACCACCCTGACCTGCTTGCCGACCGTGACCACCTGCGGCTGGGTGGTCAACAGCACCGGCAGCCGATACCATGCAGACCAGGAAGCCTCATTTTCTGGCGTGGCCGAGCTGGCGCGTCGGAAATACAGCTGCCCGTGCCCGTCGCGGGCAAATACCGCAAGGTGGCCCGAGGGCGTCAAAAAGGGCTTGACCCCCGTGAACGCCAGGCCCCCCAACACCGTCCATGTCTGTTTTCTGCCGTTCCAGTACACCACCGCGTTGCTATATTCACCACGCGTGAACAGGCCAAGGCCGGCGGCTTCGGTGTACAGCGAGGCCACAGGCGTATTCGACTGGGTGGAATAATACATGCGCTCGGCCCACAGTGCTGCCGGCCCCATCGGTTCCTTGCAATTGAGAGGCACGTTGCAATAGCGGTAGTCATATTGCGCATACAAATTGAAGATCCGCGATTTTTCTGACAATTGCCGCAATGTCAGGGTCAGCCCACGCTCCTGATTTGGATAGTTAACGTAAGAGACTGCTTCATAATTACCTGCGGTAATCGCCATCGCGTCGCGGACCAGTCTGGCCGAGGCGATGTGGTCAGGATGATCATGTCCGGTGCAGCGCCAGCACAGTTTGTTGTATGGCGTTTCTACGCTGTCATCCATCAGGCGGACCTTGCCTGGCTCAAAACGCAGAATCAGGGCCGACAGTGTCTTGACCAATGATGCACGCGTGTAGGTTTCGAAATAGTCGCCCAACGCCTGGGCCATCTGCTCAGGTTGAATCTCCAGCCGGGATAACGGTGTCAGATCGCCCCACCCCTTATCCAGCCACGGATCCTTGATTCTCAGAAACACCAGAGAGATGCGCGGATTTTTCCATAATGAATACTGGGCGATGTGCATCTTGTTCACCAGTAGCGGGGATTGCACCCAGGTATTGGACGCGCCCGCCATCAGGGCATAGGCAGCGCGTACGCCATTTTCACGCTGAGACATATATCCTACGCCTTCGCCCCGTTCACCGGCCGTCAGATAGACGACCTGGATACAACCGCCTGCCCTGATCGTGTCGAAAATATCGGGGTTCATGAACAGCAAATCATCGTCCTCATGCGCCACGAAAACCTGGTCGCGCCTGCCATGGCATTGCGTTTGTGATTTATTCCGGTCTGCTGGCGCGACAGCGCTGCGTGAAGTGATCGGCGGCACAGGAGCAGGTGACGCAGATGATTTGAACGAGGACCTCGCTGCTGCAGGCACCCCTGAAACTGACGGCATAACCGGTTCTGCAGTAATGGCGTTGGCAGCCAGAAGGGAAAACGCCGGGGTGCCCGCCGACGCAGCCCCAGGCACAGAAGGAACGGCTGCCAGGCCGCGGCTGACGGAACGATTGCGAAAGGTCTGATCTGTAACCAGCGCAGGATTATCTGCGGGTACAGGCGTCAACACCTGGTCACGCGTGTCTGAGGCCGGAGCTATCCGCGTTGACTCGAATGCACCAGGGCTCGTCTGGAGCCGTGCGGGCACGGTCTCGGCAGCGTGTGATATGGCGGCGCCCGGCTCAGGCGCTGCGTGCGCGAACGCAAACACGACCAGCAACCCAGTCGTCAGGCACATCTTCAGCAGCCGCCCCTGAAACAGGTGCGTTCGGGGCACATTCATCTGTGCAGTATGTCCTTAATAATCAGCCGCTTACCGGATGTGGCGCAGCCTTAAAAAACGGGGGGGAGATTGCAGCGTGAGGCGATTGTATAAGAAAAAGCCATTGCGTTTGTGTCGCTGCATTTCAATCGTCATGCGTCGTCGCAAAAATAAGACACATCGCCAGGCAACGGCGCGAAGGCAAGGGCCGGTTGACCATGAATTTCGGTATTTTTCAGGCATTTTTAAGCCACTTTATCTCAATTGTGTTTAAAGTGAGACTCTTGCGTTTCGTATCGCTTTCCGGCTCAACGTCGGGCAGTTTGCGACGAATCGCGCCTCTTAGACAGTCTTGGGCAGCTGACCGTTCGCAAGCTGCTCCCCTAGCGAAGTTCCGTTTATGACCACCCCACACAGCGCCAGCGAAAACGAAGTCCAGCAGATTGCCTGGAAACAGAATCTGTATGTCTGCCTTTTTGGTTCCTTTACCACCATATTGGCGATGACGCTGATACTGCCGATACTGCCGGTATATATTCAGAATCTGGGGGTCACCGACCCCGAGGCGGTCGTCAGCTGGTCCGGCTGGATCTTCAGCATTACATTCCTGGCGGCAGGCCTGATGGCACCGGTGTGGGGCCGGTTTGCCGACCGCTATGGCAGGAAAATCATTCTGATTCGCGCCAGCCTTGGCATGGCCATTGGCATTGCCCTTATCGGCTGCGCGCAAACAGTCTGGCAACTGTTCTGGCTGCGACTGCTGGTCGGACTACTGGGCGGCTACGCTTCCGGCGCTACTATTCTGGTAGCCACCCAGACGCCGCGTGCCCATACCGGCTGGGCCGTGGGTATGCTGGCCTCGGGCACGCTGGCCGGCAACCTGCTGGGGCCGCTGGTCGGCGGCATCGTGCCGGCGTTGCTGGGAATTCGCCTGACATTTTTTGTTGCCGCAGGCATTATTCTGATCGCGTTTTTCTGTACCGTCTTCATGATACGCGAGACCCACAAGCCACGCGCGACGTTGCCAAAAAACGCCATACCCTACTCGTTCTGGAAATCGGGCCGGCAGCGTAATCTGGTGTTGCTGATGCTATTGGCCGGTACCCTGCTGATGTTTGCCAATATGTCGGTAGAGCCCATTATTACGCTTTATCTGGCGTCGCTGCGTACACTGACCGACCAGATTCCCTTACTGGCAGGCATTGCCATGTCTGCCACGGCCTTTGGCAGCATGCTGTTTTCTTCCAGGGCGGGACGTTGGGGCGACACGCATGGTCACCTTAAAATGCTGATAGCCAGCTTTGTCGCCACGGCGGTTCTGTTACTGCTGCAAGGACTGGCCCAGACCGACTGGCAATTTATTGCCTTGCGTTTTCTGATGGGGATGACGCTTTGCGGCATCATGCCGGCGCTTACCGCCATGATCCGACACAATGTACCGGCCGATGCGGCTGGCGGCGTACTCGGATATGCAACGTCCACGCAATATGCCGGCCTGGTGCTGGGACCGCTGGCGGGAGGATTGGTTGCCAATCAGGCAGGGTTTACAGCGGTGTTCGTGATGACCGGGGTGGTCATGCTCCTTGCCGCAGCATTACTTTTCAGGCAAATGAGCACGACCGCCGAACCGGATACGGCCTGAGCCGGACGCTTCAGGAAAACACTGGCGCCCTACTTGAATCTGCCGCCAAATACCAGCGACAAAATGGCCAATACAATAAAGACAACGAACAGGATCTTGGCAATGGATGCGGCTCCGGCCGCAATACCACCAAAGCCCAGAACAGCGGCGATGATGGCAATAATGAAAAACACGACAGCATAGTGCAACATGGGCTTCTCCTGCTACATTGTTGGTTATTGATAATTAAACAGCAGGCCCGAACAGCATTTACGGTTGAGTATTCTGATCTTTAATTCAACTGAAATCGGGCACTGCATGTACTCACGATTTACTTAATAAAGACTGCAATTGAATATTACCATACGTCGCGGGAACGATAATACCTGCGATGTGAGTCATGGCGACGGTCCCAGCGATGACCCCGGTCATATCTGCGATGATCACTGTAATAATGTGGCTTGTTGCGCCAGCCATGGTGGCGGTAACGTGGGTAGTCCCTACGGTAATGACGATCGCCATAATGGCGGTGGTCAACCTGCATTGAATAAGGATGGCTGCTATATCCACGCTCGTAAGAACGCTCGTTTGCCACGGCAGACGTAGCCGCGCCTAATGACAGGGATGCAAGAACGATAGCAAGCAGTTTTTTGATGGAGACCATAGTCATACTCCTTTCTTGACGGCATACCATTTTGGTGCCGGAACCATGTGTATAAACAACACAATTCGATAGTAATGGCCTGCGCAGGCGATTGCTATTACCAAATATGACTGGCATTTCGCAGGGTTTCCATTCGGACCCCGGTCAATTTCGATCAGTTTCAGAAACGGGCTATCTCGCCTTCGAATGCACACCGCGCCGCTTGCGCCTCTGACAACAATCATTGCGAAGTCGTGTTTTTCAGTATTTTCAAAACCGGCTGGATGCACCTGGATAGCGTGCGCTGACGTTGCCGACTCCGCTGATCATGACCGTTCTGTGACGTGCGGTCTAATTCAATTGATATTGATTTTTGTCAACTGGACAAGAGACCAGAACCCGCACAATGAGATATTCACAAACGCCGCGTCTTATCAGTCAATATCACGCAAACCCGCAAGGCAGCTTTGTGCTCAATTCAACCAGGAAACCCGCATGCATTCCTTCGCGCCCCTACGAATCAAAAATCATACATTGTTGCCGATTGTGCAGGGCGGCATGGGCGTCGGTATTTCCGCCAGCCGCCTGTCTGCCGCCGTCGCGCGTGCAAATGCCGTGGGCACGATCGCCAGCATCGACCTGCGCCACCTGCATCCGGATCTGCTGGAACAATCCAGGGCACTGGCCAGCCAGGAGCACTATGACAGGCTCAACCGGATCGCCCTGGACAGGGAGGTTAGAAAAGCATTAAAACACGCCAACGGTCAGGGCATGATTGCCGTCAACGTGATGAAGGCAGTCAGCGACTACGCAGCCCTTGTGCAGCAGGCCTGCGAATCCGGAGCGCAGGCGATTGTCATGGGGGCCGGGCTACCACTGGAATTGCCGGACCTGACCCGGGAGCATCCCCAGGTCGCGCTCATTCCCATTCTGTCCGAATCGCGCGGCATACAGATTGTGCTCAAGCGCTGGATGAAGAAAAACCGCCTGCCCGATGCCATTGTGATCGAGCATCCCAACCACGCCGGCGGTCATTTGGGAGCAACAACCATTGACGATCTGGGCAGTAGTCGCTTCTCTTTTACCCGGGTGCTGGAAGAAACCGCGCAGGTGTTTCGGCAACTGGGGCTGGAGGGCGATAAAATCCCGCTCATTCTGGCCGGTGGAATGGCTAATGTTCGCAAGATCAGCACCGCACTGCGGCAATGGGGAGCGGCCGCCGTACAAATCGGCACTGCGTTCGCCGTCACCCGCGAGGGCGACGCACATGACAATTTCAAGCAGATACTGGCTGGCGCCCGCGACGAGGATATTGTCGAATTCATGTCCGTCGCCGGCCTCCCGGCGCGGGCGGTGATGACACCCTATTTACAGAAATACCTGCGCAACGAGCAAAAGCTACAGGCATCGGCCAAGGCCGATCCGCGCCGCTGCGTACAAAGCATGAATTGCCTGCAGGTGTGCGGGCTGCGGGACGGCATTTCAAAAATCGGTCAATTCTGCATCGACCAGCGTCTGACCGACGCGTTCAACGGCGATGTACGCAAGGGTCTGTTTTTCCGGGGCAAGGATCCGCTGCCGTTTGGCCAGCAGATTCGCAGCGTGTACGACACCATCCAGTATCTGCTGACTGGCCATACCACGCCGGCGGCCAATCACGCTTTGGCGTAACGCGCCAGCAGTTTGTCAAGCTGGCCGGCAAACGCACGGGTGTCTGCCTGATCAAAAGACCGGGGGCCACCGGTCTCGATGCCGGCACTGCGCAACTCTTCCATCATGTCGCGCATGGCCAGCCGCTCGCGGATGGTTTCCGTTGAATATAGCTCCCCGCGGGGATTCAATGCCTGAACCCCCTTCTCCAGCACTTCGGCAGCCAGCGGGATATCTGCAGTGATCACCAGATCGCCGGCGCTGGCGTGCTGGCTGATATAGGCATCAGCAACATCGAATCCCCGCGGCACCTGACGTGACCGAATATAAACAGAAGGAGGGACATTGAGCATTTGGTTGGCTACCAGCGTCGTTTTCACCTGCCAACGCACTGCGGCTCTGAACAGAATATTTTTGATCACAACCGGGCACGCGTCCGCATCCACCCAAATTTCCATTTTCTGCTCCTGACGCAGACAACCCGATTTACAGCCTGTGACAGACTGACCGATGTATACGTTTATTCTGAATACACTCACGCCCCATTGCGCCGGCTCGCAAAATTATACGGCGATTTGCTCCTTATCCGTCAAGCAGATGCAACCGCTCCGCCGTTATTCCAGGGCCAGGCTGACTGCCCTGGCATCCAGCAGTTTGTCCCGATGCTTTACCAATATTCGATAGGTATCCCGGGAAAAGTCACCTTTGCCACAGTCTATCAGCGCCTGAAGTTCGGTTTCGTCCCGGGCCGTTCCCAAATAGCACCACTGATGAATGACATGAACAAGATTGCCTTCGCGTAGCAAGGCTGCACCCTCGAACGGCCAGGCGCGCAGTCTTAACGCGGACAAGGCGGTCATCAGGCGGGCCGAATGGTCAATAGGCGACTCTTGCCCGACACAGGCGCCGGCACAGGACCTCAATTGCCGTGCAAAACACGGGCTGGCATTGTGCACTTTCTCCAGGCCAAGCGTGGCCTTGCATAGCTTTTCAGTTTTGATGATCGCCAGTAGCGCCTCTTTGGCATCCCGGGCAGAGGAAAACAAACCGTAAAGATGCAGGCCCTGCCCGATCGCAATGTCATTTCCTCCCAAAAGGACAGGAACCCACAGGCCGGGGGATTTCTCGATCAGTTGCCAGGTGAAAACATCCTTTTGTCTGCGCAACTGACGATTCAAGGTGGGCATGCGTTCCTTGATCAAGCGCGACTCGGTCAGCAGCGCATCCACTTCGCCGGCACACCGAATATGCTCGATCCGCCGAATCTGCATGGAAATTTTCATTTCCTTGGGCGCCGTGTGGTCGCTGGCAAAATGCGATAGCACTCGCTGGCGCAAACGATTGCTTTTACCGATATATATCGGTAGTTCGTTCTCGCCATAAAATACATAGACGCCAAAGCTGTTGGGCAAGGCGTCGATCACGGCAGGGTCAATATGCGCCGGCAGCGATGGCCGGGCTAACAGGCCCTGCACAATGTCATCAACGGTTTTACGGTCATGCTCTCGGCAGACGCATTGCCAGAACTGCAGCAATGCGTAGGCATCGTCATAGGCGCGGTGCCTGTCCTGCATGCTCAGGCCATGCCGCTGAATCAGGTAATCGAGTCCGTGGCGCCGGTGCTGGGGGTAGAGTCGACGGGAAAGCTTGACGGTGCAAAGCATATTTGCCTTGAAATCCTGCCCGACCCGCCGAAAGGCATTCTTGATGAACCCGTAATCAAAGCGGGCGTTATGAGCGACAAAAATGTGCCCGGCAAGCAATTGCTGAATGTGTTCTGCCAGTTGCGCGAAGGTAGGCGCGTTGGCCACCATCTGGCTGGTGATGCCCGTCAGGCTTTCTATATAGCCCGGGATACGACATTCAGGATTGATGAGGCTTTGCCAGGTGCTGACGGTGTGCCCGTCATAGCGCACAATGGCGATCTCGGTCAGACGATCGGTTGAAGCCGACCCGCCGGTTGTTTCTACATCGACAAAAGCAAAGGGTCTGTCTGCAGTAGGAGCGGTAGGAACGCAGTTGGACATAGGAAAATTTGATCACTGTAAATTTATACAGTATTTATACACCATTATGACCAGTTGTGTTGTAACCGCCAGCCCCATGTTGCAATTGCGCCAGGTACATCCGCAAGGCCGTCCTGGCATCTCTATTGGATGCGCTCTCCTGCCTTGGTCTGGCTCGCGCAAATCCGATTGCTATGAGCAGGGCTGATCGTTTAGCCCGGGGAATAAACAAACTCAGTGATATGCCCATGGCTAACACTCCGGCATGGGCACCACAAGCGAGGCAGTTTACTCGGCCGGGCGTCGTCTGTTGGTGAGCCAGGCGCGTATATCATCAAATGCCGGTATGCCGGAAATGAGTACCAGCAAGCAAGCCAGAGGCACCGTCGCGATATAGCCAATATGATTGAACCCCCAGGCCCCCATTGTGCCGCCTGCAAAAAAAGCAACCAGCAGCGCACAATGCAACCGCAGTCGAGCTCGATCTGCCATCACAAAATGGCTATCTTCCCGCATGCGCCCACGATTCCAATAGAACAGCTTACCCAGTTCAATGCCGATATCGGTAACGATCCCCGTCACATGGGTGGTGCGGATAACGGAACGGGAAAGCTTGGTGATCAGGGCGTTTTGCAAGCCCATGAGAAACGACAGAATCATGACTGTGATCGGCACAAACAAACCGTGCATCTGGGCAATCCGGGCACCCAGCATGCCGAAACACAGCAACAACACCGCTTCGAGCAACAGCGGCAAGGCATACTCGCTGCGCATATGGTGCACCCTGGCGTAATTGACCATGATGGTGGTGCAGACGCTTCCGCACATAAAACAGATCAATGCGGCCATGCCCGCCAGAACCAGGTCGTACGCGCCCAGAATCAACTGATCAGCCATGGTCGAAACAATACCGGTCATGTGCGAGGTATATTGATGAACCGCCAGGAATCCACCAGCATTGATTGCGCCGGCCACAAAGGCCAGCAGCGTGCCAATCTGTTTATCGGCTTTCTGTGTACGAACAGAATCTGTCAGTGTTCGGGTATATCTGAGTGGCATATAGGTGACGGCCCGTTTGTACAGGCTAGCGTGAAAAGGACATCGAGCGTTTTATTGTTTGTGCCTATTATATGCCGTTTGCAGAACATTGGCGCGAACCATGATCGGACCACGCAGACCCGCGCTTCTCAGATCGCGGCAGTCACTTGATAAAGACCCAGTATGATCAGGCTGCAAAAGAAAACCTTCTTGAAAAGACCCACTGACAGCTTTTGCCTGAGCGATTGCCCCAAGGACATGCCCACCAGCGCCGGGACCAGCATCAGGAGTGACATCGCAGCGGCGCCTGGAGCATAACTGTGGTTGAGCCACAGCCCCAATGCCAATGCAATGGTGGATACAGTAAAAGACACCCCCATCGCCTGAATCAGGCGATCACGTGACAATTGCAGCGCCTGCAGATAGGGTACTGCCGGCACAACAAAGACTCCGGTCGCAGCAGTAATAAACCCAGTCACAAAGCCGACCAATGGTCCCATCCAGATTTGCGCACCAGGTGAAACAATAATTGGACGCCCGGTCAAGCCCCAACCGGCATAGGCCACCAGCGCCACGCCCAGGGCCACGCCGGCTGCATGCCCGGCCGGCGCACCCAACAGCCAGGCCCCCGCAATCGTGCCGAAAAAGATCCCAATCTGCATTGTGCCGATGCTGCGGCATAATTGAGGTACCAAATCAAAGGGCCGCATTTGCCAGATATTGGTGAGCAGAGACGGAATCACCAGCAATGCCGCAGCCTGCGCTGGCGACATCAACAACGCCAGCAACGCCATGGAAATGGTTGGCAGACCCAGCCCCACGACGCCCTTGACTGCGCCGGCAAGAATGAAAACGATTGTCACCAGCGCCAGCGTGCCAAATGAATTGGCAGCATTTGCATTAAAGATAGAGAGATACTCATTGAAAAAATCCATCGATTTGCGCGCTATAAAAGTGTGAGCGTGTGCTCTATTAAAAATTCGTATCAGGAAATACCTTAGACCGGGCGAAAGAACATAAACTCATCTGCGACCAGCGTTCGCAACCGTTGTCGAAAATTATGCCGGCCCCTAAGGGAAAAAATCGCAGCACGTCCCTATTGTAGGGACTGATCAAAAAGCTGGAAATCAGGAAATCTCGATTACAGACTAAGGAATTTCCATAACCAGCCTGTTATACTGTGGTCATGCGCTTTGACCTGACCGACCTTCGCCTGTTCCTGAGCGTGCACGAATCGGGCACCATCACCGAAGCGGCACGCCGCTGCCACATCACCACGGCATCGGCCAGTGAGCGCATCAAGGGAATGGAAGACGCGCTGGGCGTGCTTTTGCTCAATCGCAGTCATAAAGGGGTGCAACTGACGCCTGCCGGTCGCACGCTGCTACATCACGCCAGCGTTGTTGTGCAGCAAATGGAACGCATGCACGGCGACCTGGGGCAGTACAGCAGCGGGATCAAAGGGCATGTCAGGCTGTTGGGCAACACATCAGCCTGCAACGAACACTTGCCCTCGTTGCTGGGCACCTTCCTGGAGCGTCATCCCGATATTTCGATTGATCTGGAGGAACGCACCAGTACTGATATTGCCGATCTGATCCGTCAGGGCATGGCAGATATCGGGCTGGTTGCCGATTCGGCTGATCTGCACGACCTTCAAAGCTTCCCGGTGGGCGCAGACCAACTTGTTGTCATTACCGGCCCCGAGTATCCTGAAGCCATTGCGAATCCGACCAGTCTTGCTCAGATCAGCCATCTGGACTTTGCCGGCCTGGTCGCAGGCAGCGCCTTGCAAGAGCATATTGCTGCACACGGCCGCCTGGCAGGCCGGCATCTGCATTACCGGGTACGCGTACGCAGCATCGACGCAGTCTGCAGAATGGTAGGCAATGGGGTCGGGATTGCCATCGTGCCACTGGCTGCGGCCAAACGCCACCGCCGGGCGCTGCAATTGAATATCATTGCTCTTTCTGACGCCTGGGCTTGCCGCAATCTGGTGTTATGCGTGCGAAACAGCGACCAATTGCCAGCCTATGTAACGGCGCTGATGCAGCATATTCTGGCTCCTGAATAAAACAAATACGCATCCGGCCCCTTATCGCCCAAAAAAATCGCCCGCATGAAACCACACGACACTGATTCTGCAGATACCAAGCCCGCACAACAGGACCCGCAATGGGAGATTGATGGCGCAGCCATGTACCGGGCCGCCAGCTTTGCCGTAGCGCTACCTGCGTTCATGATCGGCACCGCCCTCTTCATGCTGGGGTTTTCGCTGTCAAACGCTACGGTGCTGCATATCGCCTGCATTCTGTACAGTCTGTCCTTTGCAGGTTTTACCAGTCGCTTTATCGTCGGCCGGCGACCCTGGCTCAGCACGCCACCTTACATTGCATGTATCGCTGGGGCCGGACTGGGTTTCTACATACTGGCAAGACTGGGACTGCTGCTGATTCGCTGATACTGCCCGAGCTGTCCCAGCTCGAGCCACCTTTATTTAGCACCGTCGCTTCACTATTGTGCCAAACGATGCAAACTTGACATTTGTTAAATTGTGCTTTGGGCGTCGTCTGCCTATAATGAGTTCAACTCATTGCTTTTGGGTGAACTCGCCAGCTATTGCAGCTGGCTTTTTTTTGCCCTGGATTGACGTTCCTATACCCATAAAACGCCTGTGGATATTAAACAACATATAGTGGTTTTCACCGAATGCGTCAACTTGTAATAAAAATGTAAAATCGGTATGTATTCACATGGAGATGTGTATGAACGCAGCATACCAACAGGTCCATATCGGCCTGATCCGAAAGGCAGTGACCAAATATAAACTGGCTCGTTCCAGCGGCAACCGGAACGTGGCAAAAGGTTACATGCTACAGGTTCGCGATTTGATTCGCGCCTTCAAGGCTGGCAAATAAACAGCCTTTTGAATAATACCTCCAGGCATCGCTATACCGGACGCCTGTAATCTTCGTGTCGCTGCCACCTGCGTATGGCATCTTGTTTGGCATGACTGCCCCCTATCTGCTTCACTGTTTTTGACCGCTTCTACCTTCACAACATCCCTTCCGCTCCATTCGCCCTTCAACCCGCCCTTCAACTTCCTCTGAACTCTCTGCCTCAGACGCGTTCTCTGAGCTGTTGGCGCTGCCCGTGCGTGCGTGCAATCCTGTGCTGAACGCGAACCGTATCAAACACTATAGTGTCCCCTTGCCTTCGAAAAACATAGTCATATCCAGCATAAAAGCCACTGATAGCGTGGCGGCCTCCAATAGAAGCATAAAAAAAATACAAATCCTGCAGCGACATCCCTGCAGAAAACCCTTCGACCAAACTGCAGACCGCCATCGCATTGCCGGATGCCCCTTGATCAATCGATCAACGGCATCGATGCGCCAACGCCAGGCAACTGCCCTGGCCATCCAATCCTCCCCTATAATCGGACTGGGGAGACATTCTGTCTTGATTAATAATTCACTAATGACAAGTCATGGACAACAACATACAGCAACGAATAACAGCCAGCTTCGACAAACAGGGATTAATGCATACCCTTGGCGCCAACTTGACGCTGATACAGGCGGGAGAGGTGCACATTACCTTGCCGTTTTCGGCGCATTTGTCACAACAACACGGCTATTTGCATGCCGGCGCCGTCACCAGCATTGTCGACAGCGCTTGCGGTTATGCCGCCCTGACCGTGGCGCCGGCGGGATTTGAAGTGGTGACGGCAGAATTTAAAATCAATCTGTTGCGCCCCGCGCTTGGCCCGGCCTTTATCGCAATCGGCAAAGTACAGAATGCGGGCAAACTGCTGACCATTTGCACGGGAGAAGTCCGCAAGCTGGATGACGACGGCAGCGTTGGCAAAACCGTTGCATTGATCCAGGCCACCATCGTGAATGTTGCGCATAACGGTTGAGCCGAAGGACCTTCGTCATGCCGCAGGCAATTCAAATTATCACAGCCGATGGATACCGGCTGCAGGCGAACTTGTGGCACCTTGCGCAAACCCCTTCGTCCAACCCCGTGGTCATCATCAATAGCGCCACATCGGTACGCTGTCGATACTACGACAGGTTTGCCCAGGCATTGCACACCCGGGGTTGCACAGTACTGACCTATGACTATCGCGGCATCGGCGATTCAAAATACGGGTCATTGCGCGGCCTTGCTGCAGGGTGGCTCGATTGGGGCCAGACGGATTTTGAAGCTGTGCTTCAATATGCCCGTACACAATTTTTTCACTCTCCCATCTATGTCGTGGGCCATTCGATTGGCGGATTTTTGATCGGACTGGCGCCGTCGGCACATTTGATCAAGCGCATTTTCACCATGGGTGCGCAATACGCCTACTGGCGCGACTATGCCCGCCGATCACGCATCAGCATGTTCCTGCAATGGCATATTGCCATGCCCCTCCTGGCACAGGCATTCGGATTCGTGCCGGCCAGGCGCCTGGGCTGGATGGAAGACACGCCCAAAGGCGTGGCCATGGACTGGGCCGGCATGGGCCCAGCGTTTGAACAGTCTATCGGCCGCAAATACGGCAAAACCGCCGCCGAAAATAGCCTGCTGCCAGCGCGCTTTGGTCAAGTGAAGGCACCAGTGCTGGCGCTGGGCGTCAGTGACGATCCATTTGGTACACCAGCTGCGCTGGACCGGGCACTTGACTACTACAGCGGCTGCGAACGATATCACCTGCGGATATCACCCACCAGCATTGGACAGGGGCAAATCGGGCACTTCGCGTTTTTTCACAATCGTTTCGTTGATTCCCTATGGCCCATTGCCTTTGACTGGCTGCTTGAGGGAACCATTGAGCCAGCAAGAGGAACGATCATCAGCCACCAGGGTAAACAACAAGCTTGTCCGAGCACCTGACGAGCCGTCACGCAAGCAGCAGCATCACTGTCCGGATATGGCCACGGTTGCCGCAAGCGGCCATAAACCAAGGCTTTTGTCACGCCACGTTCCCTTGGCCTCCAGGCACGATTCGCCAATGAGCTTTTGAGGTTGCGGCCAGCAAAACGGCGGCAGTGTCAGGTTCAATGCGCGCCAGTCGCCATCTTCGCAATCGTTATTTTCCTCAATCAGCGGGAAAGGGGTCGTAAGCAGCCATCGTGCGCCCGAGGCTCGGAAATTGGCGACGGCAGCATCAATATGAGCGAACGACAGATGCACCAGACAGTCACGACAAAGTATCAAATCGGCTTTCGGCAAAGGGTCCACCGTGATATCGGCTAGCATGAATCGATGAGCGGCATTGCCTGTCCATTGGTGGATATTTTGTTCGATGAGCGACGGTACGATATCAATCCCGGTGTACGCGATGCCGGTTGTTATCTCTCTTATCCAGTTTGCATCACCACAAGGGGCGTCCAGGATTGATTGTACGCCCAGATGCGCGAAGAGTTCGGGCAGGCGGTTGCGAATTGACTCTGTGGCCTGGCGCTCCGAACCCAGCCCCGAAACAGAGCCGTCGGCCCCCCACATGTTGATTTGCTCGATCCGCTTGAAACGCTCTGCCAGCGAGAGGCCTTCAAGAGATTCGCGATATTGTTCAAAACGCAAATGAGCAACTACCGGTTCTCGATCTTTGTATTGCATCACAACTTCCTTCCGTTTGCGCCAGGAGCGGCTTGCCTGACAAAGAACCCGTTATGTACTTGCCTGAGCACACACCCGCCTCAGACGGCAGTGCGATTGTGCTAACGGTGCCTGTCTGTCTGTGGCGGGTTATCCATACGATAAATACTAGCAAAATATCGTCGGTAACGCTCAATGACATGAACCGCAGGTGTGCCCCGGCGTATTTTTCCATTCGGAACAGGATACATCTTATCTGTGACGATCGATCTATTGCCCAACCATGGACCTGTTGCACCCTTGAGCATATAGAGTCATTGCCCAACAGTGTCGCTGCTGTCAGACCGTAGGCACTGTGCCGCCATCGACCACATATTCAGTACCGGTGATTGAGCCTGCTCTGGGCGAAACCAGGAAAGCGATAAGATCAGCCACCTCCTGTGGCTTAGCCGGGCGCCCCAACGGAATCCCGCCGAGCGCGTCCATTATTATTTTTTTCCCGCCCTCATAATCAGTACTGTTGCTTTGCGCCAGACGAGTAACCAGTTGCGTGGCCGCCTCGGTTTCAATCCAGCCTGGCGATACGCGGATAACGCGCACACCTTTTGGCGATACTTCTTTTGACAGACTCTTGCTGTAGGTAGCCAGTGCAGCCTTTGCTGCAGCGTAGGCCGTTGTCGATTCCGGCAATGGCAGTTCACGCTGAATGGAGGTGACATGAATAATCACGCCTGATCCTTGCTTGATCATGGACGGCAGCAAGGATCGGTCAATACGAACGGCTGGCATCAGGTTCAGGTTCAATTCCTGTTGCCAATACAGGTCGTTCAAAGCCAGATAACCACCGGCTGGCGAACTTGATCCGCCAACAACATGAATGAGGAAATCAACACCACCCCATTGTTCCAGTACGGCATCGCATACCGCAGCGCATCCGCCTGGCGTTGCGATATCTGCTGCAATGTAGGAGATATTGTCCGGCGCGCGATCGGGCACCTTGCGAGCCGTGGCAATGATATGCACACCCAGGCCATGTAGTGCGTTGACAACCGCCGCCCCCACACCCGCGGTACCGCCGGTAACCAGCGCCCGGCAGCCTTTGATATTCAGGTCAAAGCTCATGGGGCAATCTCCAGCGAGGCGATTTTATTGTCTTCTAGTACGAAGCGATAGCGGATATTAATTGGACTGCCTGGAAAATTGCCTTGCAGACGGCTGCTGACGATGATTTGCCGGCCTTGTTCGGTCACATCGAAAGGCTCGGACGTATAGACGTATTTTGCAGTCGCTTCAGCGCGCCAGCGCTCAATGGCCGCGCGTCCGTTATATGTTTGCTTTTCATCTATAACCACACCATGTTCAGTAAAGCAATCGGCTAGCGCCTTGCCGTTGTCTTTATCGGCATTGAAATAAGCCAGGATCGGTTCAGGTAAATTGACGGACATTCAAGTTCTCCATGCAAGAGGGGTAAACAAAAATCGACTGCTTTCGTTTGATTTTCGAGCATACTGGCACTAAACTTACTTTTTAACAAGTACACACTAAAAAGTAAGTATTAAAAAATCAGCACCATTAACCCACGCAAAAATGACCATGAACATGACCCGACCCGTGTATACCGTTGACACCGCTGCCGATGGCGTAGAGCAGGCGATTCGCGTGCTGGAAGGACGCTGGAAGTTGCTTATTCTATTTCGTCTTTTTGGGGGAAATTTACTGCGTTTCTCCGAGCTCGAACGCACGCTGCCCGGCATTTCCCAGAAGATGCTGATTCAGCAATTACGCCAATTGGAGACCGACGGCATTGTGCGCCGCATTGATCACCAAGAGGTGCCGCCCAAGGTTGAATACGGCCTGACCGAATGGGGACAAGCGCTGTGCCCTGCGCTGGATTCGCTGCTCAAATGGGCCGAACAGCGTCCCTGATCGCGGCAGATTGGTAGCCCACAAGAGCACACGCGCCTTGAGCAAAAATCTGAAAAACAGATTCATGCCCTTGCCGGGTTGCCTGATCGCGATATGCCATCAATGGTGGCTAGCGGTCCCTGCGGGACAAATAAAGAGATAGACAGACAGGAGACAGGGAGACAAGGAAACAGACAGATCATTGACAGACAATAAAAAACCCGCAGGGCAACATGCTTGCGGGTTTGATAATATTGTCTGACCGGTGACAAAGCTTAAAAAGTCTTTGAAAAAACTTGAACACTCTACCGATACATGACAGATAAAACTGGTAGGCAGTACTGGATTCGAACCAGCGACCTCTACGATGTCAACGTAGCGCTCTAACCAACTGAGCTAACCGCCTTCAAGAAAGAAGAGAATTCTAACACTGTATTGTCTGGCTTGTCCACATTTTCGAACCACAAAGACGAACAATTTCTTCAGATTGTCTCAATCACGGGATATGCGCTTCGATTGATAGCCAACTCCGGAGTCTACACTGCCATAAATCTGAACTTTACTGCCGCTGCGCCCGCTGTCCGCCGCGTTACCGGCGCATCCGCTGAGCAGACCAAAACCCAGAAAGAGGGCCAGAGTACATATCATCGCTTTCATAACATTTCCTTTATCTGCTTAAGTACCAACTGGCCCGATACATTCAGGCGGCAATGATATCCAGTTTAGCAACAGCCAGGGCCAGCGTTTTGGCGCCGGCATCCTTAAATACAATCTCCGCCTGGGCATCTGCGCCCTGCCCGCTTAATCTGATGATCGTTCCATCACCAAAGCGCGCGTGACGCACGCCCTGACCAATCCTGTATTGCTTGCCGCTGACACTGACGCCCGAGCTCAAACTGCGCGGTGCCCGTGGCTCTATTCGGCCAGTGGAAGGGCGCGCATGCGCATCTACATGCAAACGCATGCCCCAGGAAGGCTCGGCTTGTTCGCGGGTGCGCGGCGTCAGCCATTTCAGGTGATCCTCGGGTAATTCGTCCAGAAAGCGCGACCGCATCGAATAACGCGTCTGTCCATGCAACATGCGCGCATGTGCCAGACTGATAGTCAGGCGCTCTTTGGCACGCGTAATGGCGACATACATCAGCCGACGCTCTTCCTGCAGGCCGTCTTCGGCCATCATGCTATTTTCATGAGGGAACAGACCCTCTTCCACTCCTGTGATAAAGACCGAATCAAACTCCAGCCCCTTGGCAGCATGAATGGTCATGAGCTGAACGGCGTCCTGTCCGGCCTGTGCCTGGTTATCACCCGCCTCAAGCGATGCATGAGACAAAAAAAGCGCCAGCGGTGTTGTCTGCTCCTGAGCAAAAGGAGAATCGGGATCGTCGGGCGCGACCGAGCGCTCAACCTGGGCCATGGCGGCCTTGCCTTCCAGATTCTCCTCGGCACAGAACGCACTGGCTGCGTTGATAAGCTCGCCCAGGTTTTCCAGCCGCTCTGCGCCTTCGCGTTCGGCTTCGTAGTGCGTGGTCAATCCGGAAATATCATTGACGTGCTTGATCAGTTCAGGAAGCGTCAGGGTTTGCGCCGCTTCGCGTAACGTTTCGATCAATTGGGCGAAGGCCAGCAGTTTGCCGCCACTGCGGCCGGACACCGCCCCCACCGCGTGGATCAGATTGCAACCAATCTGGCGTGCCGAATCGGTGAGGTTTTCCAGGGTTCTGGCGCCAATACCGCGCGCCGGAAAGTTAACGACTCGCATGAACGAGGTATCATCATCGCCGCTGGCCACTAACCTGAGATAGGCCAGGACATGTTTGATTTCCTGACGCTCGAAAAAGCGCAGGCCACCGTATACCTTGTATGGAATGTGTGCAGAAAAAAGGGCGTGTTCGATGGGTCGCGATTGTGCGTTGCTGCGATACAAAACTGCAATTTCACTGCGCATGCGGCCTTCATTGATCTGCGCGCGAATTTCGTCCACGACCCATTGGGCTTCCAGCAGATCGGTAGGTTGTTCAACAACCCGAAGCAGCTCGCCTTCGCCCCTGTCAGTCCACAGATTTTTCCCAAGACGCTCTGTGTTGTGCTCGATCAGCGCGTTGGCTGCATCCAGAATGTGACCAAAGGAACGGTAGTTCTGCTCCAGCCGGATAATATTGTCGCCGGCATAATCGCGTTCAAAGGTGGACATATTGCCCACATTGGCGCCACGGAAAGCGTAAATGGACTGGTCATCGTCACCCACGGCAAACAGCGACGCATCGCCGCCCGCCAGCAGACAGAGCCATTTGTATTGCAGTGTATTGGTGTCCTGAAACTCGTCGACCAGAATATAACGAAAGCGCCGCTGATAGTGCTCGCGCACCAGGGCATTACGTGACAACAGCTCATAGGCGCGTAACAGCAATTCGGCAAAATCGACGACGCCTTCGCGCTGGCACTGTTCCTGGTACAACTGATAAATTTCCGCCAGGCGTTTGCGATGCGCATCCCACACTTCTACATGCTCGGGCCGTTCGCCGTTTTCCTTGGCATTATTGATGAAGCGCTGCACATCTCTGGGAGGAAACTTTTCGTCATCGATATCATTGGCTTTGATCAGGCGTTTGATGGCCGCCAGCTGATCTGCAATATCGAGAATCTGGAAATTTTGTGGCAAACCGGCATCGCGATAATGAGCGCGCAAAAGCCGGTTGCATAAACCATGGAAAGTGCCGACCCACATGCCGCGGGTGTCCACCGGCAACATGGCCGTCAGGCGCGTGAGCATTTCACGCGCGGCTTTATTGGTAAAAGTGACGGCCAGCACACCGTAAGGACTGACTTTTCCATTCTGGATAAGCCAGGCCATACGGGTGGTTAGAACTTTGGTTTTACCACTACCGGCACCAGCCAGAACAAGCGTATGCTTACTGGCTGTGGTAACGGCCGCCAGTTGCTCAGGATTTAACTGCCCGATCATGCGGCATAGCGGCGCAGACGGAGAGCAAACTGTTCAAGGCTCTGGATACCGCTTTGCTGCGCATGCTGGCACCACTGTTGCAAGTCACCAAGCAATTGCTCGCTGCTGGCAGTGGAACTTGTCCATACACGATACAACTCTTCGCGCATATGAACCAGCTTGGCCAGCATCGTGTTTTGCGACAGCATGCTGTCCAGTTCCTGCTTTTCCTGAGGATTGAGGGCCAGATCGGCCTGTCCAAGGCGCGATTGTACTTTCTGCAGCAGTTCACGCTCCTGATCGCTGGCACCAGCCTGGGTCAGGCGCTTGATTTCAGACTGGACGGACTGGCGCAACATGCTGGCGTATCGCGCCATGATTTCATAGCGGTGCGTAATCACACCTTGCAGGGTTTGCTCGGTCACAGAATCGGACTTTTCGCGCACCAGTTTCAGCTTGGGCGCAACCTTCTTGACCTGCGCCAGACGCAGTGCCTGCAAAATCCGGATATAGCCCCAGCCGATATCGAATTCATACCATTTGCTGGAAAACTTGGCGGACGTACCGTAGGCATGGTGATTGTTGTGCAACTCTTCGCCACCGATGATAATGCCGATGGGGAACAAATTAGTACTGGTGTCGGGGCTGGAAAAATTCCGGTATCCGATATAGTGACCCAGACCGTTGACCACGCCGGCGGCCCAGAATGGGATCCATGCCATTTGCACAGCCCACACGGTCAGACCGAGTGCGCCGAACAACAGCAGGTCAATGGCTAACATCGTAAAAATGCCCAGCGTGGTATGGCGGGAATAGACGTTGCGTTCCATCCAGTCATCGGGCGTGCCGTGACTGAAGCGCTTAACGGTTTCTTCGTTGGCGGCCTCTTCGCGATACAGCTCCGCCCCCTTCCACAAGACCCGATCGATACCGTAAATCATGGGGGAATGAGGATCGCCTTCCCGTTCGCATTTGGCATGGTGCTTGCGGTGGATAGCCACCCACTCGCGCGTGACCATCCCAGTGGTCAACCAGAGCCAGAAGCGAAAGAAATGCGACACGGCCGGATGCAGATCCAGCCCCCGGTGCGCCTGGCTGCGGTGCAGATAAATCGTTACCGCGGCAATGGTGATGTGTGTAAGCACCAGCGTGACAAGAACCACCTGCCACCAGCCAAGTTGCAAAACGCCACCGGAAATAAAGTCGAGAATTGTATCCATATACCCTTTAAGGTCTCCTGAGATGCCCAAGATTACCGGGCATTGGCCCGCTGCGGCGGGCAGTGTGCCCTTATTCGGGCAGGATGCTGAGCGATACCAAATCGCGCAGAAATTATAACACTATGATTTAACTAAGAAAAAATTTAATTGCCTTTTTTCTTGATTTTGAGCAAGTCGTGAGCAGAATGTCATTATTCTGACACAGTACCCACTGCTTTTCTTTAAATATAGCCCTATTTTCAGACTGCGATGCAGGTTTGTACGCCGATTGTGTTGCGCAAGGTTACAAACGCACATTCCCAGAGAAATTAGCGGGATTTAACCGCCTGTTTCTCTATTTTAAGACCATTTTGACAACAACAGGTTCCCTGCTGCAGCAAATTTATTTACTGCGTTCGAGCACCGCGGCAAAAAAGCCGTCGGTGCCGTGAACATCCGGGCGCAGCCTCAGATAAGGCGTCGTCATGCCCAGGTCAGGACATCGGTCTCCCAATACCTCCTGAGCATTGAGCAGCGTGAATTCCGGGTGGGCTGCCAGAAAGGCATCAACCTGATGTTCATTTTCTTGCGGCAACACGCTGCAGGTGGAGTACACCAGCCTGCCGCCCGGGGCGACACAGCGCGCAGCACTATTGAGAATGCGCGCCTGCAGTTCGGTCAGTTCCTGCACGCTGGCCGGAGACTGCCGCCACTTAAGATCAGGATTACGACGCAGTGTGCCGACACCGGTGCACGGAGCATCGACCAGCACCTTGTCCGCCTTGCCGGCGAGTCGTTTCACACGGGTATCATTTTCGTTCGATATGGCAATCGGCGTCACATTCGACAGACCGCTGCGAGCTATACGGGGTTTGGCCTTGGCCAGACGCGCTGCCGATACATCGAGGGCATAAAGGCGGCCGGCCGAGCGCATCAACGCGCCCAGCAGCAGCGTTTTGCCGCCAGCACCGGCGCAAAAATCAATCACCATATCGGTGCGTTTTGGTCCGACCAGCAGCGCCAGCAGCTGACTGCCTTCGTCCTGCACTTCGAGCGAACCGTTTTCAAACAGGGCCCACCGGGAAATCGCCGGCTTGCCGTTCAACCGAATACCCCAGGGAGAATACGGCGTCGGCTGCGGATCAAACTCGGCTACCGGTGTATCCTGCAATTGAGCCAATACCGTATCCCGGTCGATCTTGAACGGATTCACGCGCAGGTCAAGCGGCGCCTTGGTGTTGAGCGCTGCGACCAGGCTTTCGAACTCGTCCAGCTGGCTCATATGTTCATAAAGCCAGTCGGGCAGGCTGGCGCGTATTTCCGGGGCCAGCGAAGCCAGATCTATGGTATCCATGCGCAGCAGCCAGCTTTTCTCTTCTTCAGAGAGCTGGCCGGCAATGGCGTCCTTGCCCACCACCGAGGCCAGCCCCAGAATGGCCAGACGCTCCAGCGCTGGTCCGGTGCCGCTTTCGGCGTATTGCCGGTAACGGCGCAAATGACGCAGCACATCGAATACAGCCTCGGCCACTTCATTGCGATCGCGCCCGCCCAGTGATTTGTTGGCCCGGAACCATGAAGACAGCACGGCATCAGCCGGATGTTTCCACTTGAGCACTTCGTTCAGAACGTCGCGGATCTGGCCCAGGCGTGTCGTATAGATGCCGCGCTGGCGTGCGCCGGGCTGCGGAGCGCGCTGCGTGCGACGGGTGAAATCGGGTTTGACAGAACGGCGTCCTGTGTCTTTTCTAGCGGATTTGATTGTCATAATTTTTGCCTGATTGAACGATATGTCAAATGGGGTATATCAATATTGAAATATCGATGCTGATGCAAACGACATCCGTAAACGATATACGCGATATATCAGCTGACATATTCCGTGTCTGCGTAAAACTGCTGTAACGGCAGTTTTTCTGTAAAGCCTACCTTGCCCTGTTCATCCAGAAATACTGCTTTTTGTGCCAGCCAGCGCATGACCTGGGGATAGAGCTTGTGCTCCATGACCAGCACCCGCTGGTCCAGACTCTGGACGGTATCATCAACCATGACAGGAACGACCGCCTGAGCGATGATGGGGCCCTGGTCCAGCGCTGGGATAACAAAGTGCACGCTGCAGCCATGAACACGCACCCCGGCATCCAGTGCCTGCTGATGCGTATGCAGTCCCGGAAACAGCGGCAAGAGTGAAGGATGTATATTGACCAGCCTCCCGGTGTAATGCCGCACGAACTCATCGCTCAGAATGCGCATGAACCCGGCCAGCAGCACCAGATCGGGCTGGTAGCGATCAATGCATTCGGCCAGCGCCTGATCATATTGAACACGGGTCTGGCCGCCTGCCGCATCATACACCAGTTGTTCGGTCTGAATACCCTGAGCCCTTGCCCAGGCCAATCCTTCGCTGTTGGCACGATGCGAGATGACGGCGCTGATATTGACATTTGTCATTTGGCTTGCGGCATGCACCAAGGCTTTCATATTAGAGCCTCGCCCGGAAATAAGGATAACGACCCGGGCTGCCGCAGGATTTGTTGGTTTCAACTGAACACTTCCGTAATGCTTGCAAGTTTAAAATTGTAAACTGTATGGCGTGAAAAATCCTCTCCAAATCTCCCGTCAGGCTTTTGCCTCGGCTGCCCAAACCGGCAGCGCCCTTACCATTGGTAATTTCGATGGTGTCCACCTGGGTCATCAGCAGTTACTCTCGCATGTTGTGCAAACCGCAGCCAGCAAGGCGCTGGTGCCGTCAGTCATGACTTTTGTGCCCCACCCTCGCGAATACTTCGCCCTGCGCGAACAACGTCCTGAACTGGCGCCTACGCGAGTTTCGACCCTGCGAGACAAAGTGCGCGCCCTGTCCTGTTGCGGCATCCGGCATATTCATATCCGACGCTTTGACCAGGCGTTTGCCCAGCAGACGCCTGAACAGTTCATTGAAGACATCCTGGTGCGCCAGTTGGCGGTCAAGTGGCTTTATGTCGGCGAAGACTTCCGCTTCGGCAGCAAGCGACGCGGCGACATTGCCCTGCTGCGCGAGGCCGGCGCACGGTTTGGCTTTGAGGTAGAGACGCTGCGTGATGTACTGGATCCTAACGGCATTCGCTATTCCAGTTCGGAATTGCGCCATGCACTGGCCTATGCAGATATTGAACGAACCGGCCAGTTTCTTGGGCATCCCTATCAAATCAGCGGACATGTGGTGCATGGTCGCAAGCTGGGTCGCACGATCGGCTTTCCAACGCTCAATATCCGTGTCATGCCGCGCTGCGCCTTGCGCTCGGGCATATACGTGGTCAGGGTGGAGGGACTGGAGGCCGGGCCGCAGGCGGGGATTGCCAGTCTTGGCGTGCGCCCCACCGTCGAAGAGGACGGACAAGTCCTGCTGGAAGTGCATATTCTCGATAAAAACGTATCGGCATACGGTAAACTTATTACAATAAGCTTTTTGCACGCCGTGCGGGACGAAGAAAAATTCCCCGATTTACAAACTCTGACTGACGCCATCCGCCATGATGCGGACGTTGCTCGCAACTACTTTGCTGTCCATGGATTATAAGAACACCCTGAATCTGCCTGAAACCCCCTTCCCGATGCGGGGAAACCTGCCAAAACGCGAACCCGGCTGGGTGCGAGAATGGGAGGAAAAGAAAGTGTACCAGGCGATACGCAAGGCCTGCGCTGGTCGCCCTGCCTATATTTTGCACGACGGCCCGCCGTATGCGAATGGCGATATTCATATCGGTCATGCGGTCAACAAGATTCTGAAGGACATTATTCTCAAAAGCCGCACGATGGCTGGCTTTGACGCGCCTTATGTACCCGGCTGGGACTGCCACGGCATGCCCATTGAAATCCAGATTGAAAAAAAATACGGCAAGAACCTGCCGGTAGCGCAGGTCCAGTCAAAGGCCCGCGCCTATGCCCTGGAGCAGATTGACCGCCAGCGAGCCGACTTCAAGCGACTGGGTGTACTGGGCGACTGGGAAAATCCCTATCTGACCATGAATTACGGCAATGAAGCCAATGAGTTGCGGGCGCTGGCGCGCATCATGGAAAAGGGCTATGTGTTCCGTGGCCTCAAACCGGTGAACTGGTGCTTTGACTGTGGCTCGGCCCTGGCTGAAGCGGAAGTGGAATATGCCGACCGCAAGGATCCGGCGATCGACGTGGCCTTCCCCTTTGTCCAGAAAGATAAACTGGCTGCCGCCTTCGGCGTCGATAGCGTAGAGGACGGCGCCGTCGTCATCTGGACCACAACGCCCTGGACCATTCCCTCCAACCAGGCCCTGAACGTACATCCGGAGGTGGTCTATGCGCTGGTGCGCCTGAATGAGCCGCTGCCTACCGGCCCATTGCTGCTACTGGCCAAAGATCGCGTGCAGGCCTGTCTTGAACACTGGCAGTTGCAAGGCTCGGTCATTGCCGAGTGCACCGGGCAGGCGCTGGACCACATTGCGTTCCGTCATCCGCTGGCCACCGCAGACGCAGGCTATGACCGCCTGTCGCCGATCTACCTGGGTGACTATGTCACGGTGGACACCGGCACCGGTATTGTGCACTCCGCGCCCGCGTACGGCGTAGAGGATTTTCAGTCGTGCAAGGCCAACGGCATGCCGGATGCGGATATCATCAGTCCCGTCATGGGCGATGGCAAATATGTGCCTTCCCTGCCGTTGTTCGGCGGCAAGATGATTTGGGAAGCGAACCCGGATATCGTCAAGGCAATGCAGGACGCCGGAACATTGCTGCATGTGGAATCTCATAAGCATAGCTACATGCATTGCTGGCGTCATAAAACGCCAATCATCTATCGTGCGACCAGCCAGTGGTTTGCCGGTATGGATCGACAGCCCAATGATCACACCGGCACGCTGCGTGAAAAGGCGCTGGCAGGTATTGACGCCACCGGCTTTTATCCCGCCTGGGGGCGCGCCCGCCTGCATGCCATGATTGCCAACCGTCCTGACTGGACCTTGTCGCGCCAACGCCAATGGGGCGTGCCTATGGCATTTTTCGTCCACAAGGAAACCGGCCAGTTGCATCCGCGCACCGTTCAGCTGCTTGAACAGATTGCACAGCGCGTCGAAAAGCACGGTATTGAAGCCTGGCAGGCGTTGGATCCGGCAGAACTGCTGGGCGAGGACGCCGTACATTACGAGAAAAACCGCGACACACTGGACGTCTGGTTCGATTCAGGCACCACTCACTTCACGGTCCTGGGCGGCAAGGATAATGCAACCACGGGTTCGCATTCCGATACGCTGCGCTGGCCGGCCGATCTGTACCTGGAAGGATCGGATCAGCACCGTGGCTGGTTTCATTCGTCGCTGCTGACCTCCTCCATGCTGTTTGGCGAGCCGCCCTACCGCAATCTGCTGACCCACGGCTTCGTCGTCGACGGCCAGGGCCGCAAGATGAGCAAGTCGATGGGCAACGTGATTGCCCCGCAGAAAGTATCCGACTCGCTGGGTGCCGAAATCATCAGGCTGTGGACCGCCTCTACCGATTATTCGGGTGAACTGTCCATTTCCGACCAGATCCTCAAGCGCGTGGTCGAAGGCTATCGTCGTATCCGCAATACCGTATGTTTCCTGCTGGGCAATCTGAATGATTTCGATGCTGCGACAGATATGGTGGAAACCGGCAAACTGTTTGAAGTCGACCAGTATGCGCTGGCGTTAACGCTGGATATGCAAAATGAAGTGACGGCCTACTACGACGAATTCAATTTCCATCCGGCCATGGCGCGCCTGCAGATTTTCTGCTCGGAAGATCTGGGGTCATTCTATCTGGATACGCTCAAGGACCGCCTGTACGTCACTGATCGCAACAGCCTGGCACGACGCTCGGCGCAAACGGCCCTGCTGCACATCACGCTGAGCCTGCTCAAGCTGCTGGCGCCGGTGCTGTCGTTTACAGCCGAAGAGGCCTGGCAGGAACTGCAGAAATCAACGCTGAAAAACACCGACAGCGCGAGCGCCGTCACAATTTTTACCGAAGTATTCCACACCCTGCCCGAGGTGGCCGATCACGCAGCACTGAGCAAAAAGTGGCAACGTATTCTGCAGATTCGCGCCGAACTGAACAAGCAACTGGAAGACGTGCGCAGTGCCGGCCGCATTGGTTCAGCGCTACAGGCCGAAGTAGACGTGTTTGCCGACGGGCTGGATCTGGAGTATCTGCAAAGCCTGAAGGACGACCTGCGTTTTGTATTCATCGTGTCGCGTGCAACGGTACACGCCGGGGTGCCGGGCGAAGGCGTCAATTTCACCATCACGCCGTCCGAGCATCGCAAGTGTGAACGCTGCTGGCATTACCGCGAAGAAGTAGGCACCATTGCGGATCATCCGGATATCTGTTCACGCTGTGACGACAATTTGCATCACGGTGGCGAGGACAGGCATTATGCATAAGGCAGTGCAGCCGGCAGCACGCGTTGTGCCGTATCTGATGTGGATCGCGCTGGCACTGGTGCTGATCGGCGCAGACCAGATCAGCAAACAATACTTTGAGCAGAATTTCGAGTATCTGCAACGCGTGAACGTGCTGCCGGTCTTCGATTTCATTCTGATCTACAATCAGGGTGCCGCCTTTAGCATGATGGCAGACGGCGCTGGCTGGCAGCGCTGGTTTTTCATGGTGCTCGGCCTGGCCGCGTCGGCGTTCATCCTGTATCTGCTGCGCAAACACCGCGAGCAGCCGCTTTTCTGCCTGGCGCTTGCACTGATACTGGCCGGCGCCATCGGCAACGTCATAGACAGAACCCTCTATGGGCATGTCATTGATTTTCTGCTGGTCTACTGGAACGACGCCTATTTCCCGGCGTTCAATCTGGCCGACACGTTTATTACCATCGGGGCCGTACTGCTGGTCCTGGATGAACTGCTGCGCTATCTGCGCAACAAAAGGGAGCAACAGACATGAGTCCGCTTTCCGGCAAGCGTATCCTGATTGGCGTCACCGGCGGCATTGCCTGCTACAAGGCGGCAGAATTGGTACGCCGGCTGCAGGATCACGGCGCGACCATCACCGTTGCCATGACGCATGCGGCTACCCAGTTTGTCACGCCCACGACGTTCCAGGCGCTTTCCGGCAATCCGGTGTACACCGAAACGCTGGACGACCGCATGGAAAACAGCATGGCGCACATCAATCTGAGTCGGCAGGCTGACCTGATACTGATCGTACCGGGCAGCGCCGACTTCATGGCCAAACTGGCTCATGGCCTGGCAGACGATCTGTTGTCAACGGTGTGTCTGGCGCGCGGGCTGTGTCCGCTGGTGGTAGTGCCTGCCATGAATAGGGAAATGTGGGGTCACCCGGCAACGCAACGCAATGCGACGCAACTGCGCAATGACGGCGTAAGGCTCTGGGGGCCGGCCAGCGGCTCGCAGGCCTGCGGCGAGGTAGGCGATGGCCGTATGCTGGAACCGGAACAGATCGTTTTCGAAACACACGCTTTTTTCCAGAGCAAAGCGCTTGCGGGCAAAAATATTCTGGTGACCGCCGGACCGACACAGGAAGATATTGACCCGGTCCGCTTTATCAGCAACCGTTCCTCGGGCAAAATGGGTTACGCAATTGCGCGCGCTGCCTGGGAAGCCGGCGCGCGCGTGACGCTGGTCTCCGGTCCCACTGCGCTGGATGCGCCATACGGCGTTGATCGCATCAATGTAAAAACGGCCCGGCAAATGCATGCCCACGTGATGCAACTGGCGCCAGAGCAGGACATCTTCATCTCGGTAGCGGCCGTGGCAGACTGGCGGGTCAGCAACGCGCAAACCCAGAAAGTGAAAAAAACCGGCACCCAAAGCGGCCTGGATCTGACGCTGACCGAAAATCCGGATATTCTGGCTGAAGTGGCCGCCCTGGTCCAGGGCCCCTGGTGCGTTGGTTTTGCCGCTGAAACCGAAAACCTGCACGACTATGCCGAAGCCAAGCGCAAACGCAAAAAAATCCCCCTGCTGGTCGGCAATCTGGCCCAGGAAACCATGGAGTCGGATCAGTCCCGTATGGTGCTGTTCGACGATCAGGGTAGCCATCCACTGCCCGTGCTGGATAAACTGGATGCCGCCCGGCGACTGATCGCAGAGATCGCCAATCGCACCGTCAAGTCTGACGCGTCCACAAGCCATTGAGCGCCGGCCCAGGCCGCGTCATCCCGATTGCCGATGCAACCCTATATTGATCAGATTCTTGCATTTATTACCCTGCATCAACACTGGGCCGGGCCGGTTATCGGCCTGGTGTCGTTCGGAGAATCGCTACTGATCGTCGGGTTATTTGTCCCTGCGACCGTCATTCTGCCGCTGACCGGTATACTAATAGCCAACGGTACGCTCGAATTTACCGGAGTACTGCTGTGGGGGATAGCGGGCGCCATCCTGGGGGATGCAGTTTCCTACTGGATTGGCAATGCCTACGGCCCCGCCCTGCTCAAAAGCGGCGCTCTGCGCAAACGTCGGCGTTCGGTCGCGCGTACCCGTCTGCTGTTTTACCGATATGGCTTTCTGGCGGTATTTGCCGGGCGCTTCATGGGTGCATTCCGCTCGCTTATCCCGGGTATGGCTGGCATAATGAAGATGCCACAGGGGCGATTTCAGCTGGCCAATGTGCTTTCCGGCGTGATCTGGTTCCCATGGCTGCTGTTGCCCGGATATCTGGGCGTGCGCGGAGCCGATGCGCTGGGCGCCACAGGCAGCGCCGCCATATTAGCAATACTGGCAGTGGTGTGTATTATCGCTATCGTTTCAAGACGAAGGCGAGCCGGGCGTCAGCCGCTGAAAAAACAGTGAGACCAGCGCATCACAAAGCAGCTATCCACGCAGTGACAGCCAATGGAGCGCAACAATGAATATGGACTACCGCGAACCCAGAAATGGCGACTTTGCCAGTTATGTAGAAGAACTGAGTCGCCATTTTGATATGAAAGAACAGGCAGTAAATCCGGATTTTTCTTCGGGCTTTCCCTCGCAATTGGCTGATACGACAGCGCGAGACAACAGCAAAACAGCGCAGGCCGGCACGCCACGCAGCGTGGCTGCCGGGACGACGGCGGTTACCGGTCGCCAGGCCGATATCGGCTTTCCCGTGCCTCCCAGCGGCAAGCAGCACACAGGGTTTGAAACCCGGCCTGCGGCACCGGCCAGGAAAAAAGGCCAACCCTTTCCCTTTGCCCTGGTGGCAGGATTGATTGCCGTGGTCGTTTTTATCCTGGCCAATGGCATCGGCCCTGGCGACCGAGACATGGACGGCATGGGCGGGCCGCTGATCTTCATTCTGGTGATTCTGTTTATTATTTTCAGGCGGATCCGCAATGCCGCCAAACGATTTCCCACTTCGGTCAAAACCAAGAAACAAACATGAAACTTGATGTCAAAATTTTAGACGAGCGCATGCGCGACCAGTTGCCCACCTATGCCACTACCGGTTCGGCCGGACTGGATTTGCGTGCCTGCGTCGACCAGGCACAAACGCTGGAGCCCGGCGCCTCGCTGCTGGTACCCACCGGCATTTCCATTTATTTGCAGGATCCAGACTATGCGGCCATGATTTTGCCACGTTCGGGTCTGGGACACAAAAACGGCATCGTGCTGGGCAATCTGGTCGGGCTGATTGATGCCGACTATCAGGGTCCCTTGATGGTGTCGGTCTGGAACCGCAGCCAGACGTCTTTTGTTTTAAAACCCATGGAGCGCATCGCGCAACTGGTCGTCGTACCCGTCATGCAAGTCTCGCTCAATGTCGTAGAACAATTTACACAAAGCGAACGCGGCACTGGCGGTTTTGGCAGTACCGGCAGCCACTGATACGGCTGTACATCGGTCGGCACCGGGTGATGCCCAACATATTCCAGCACACGGACAGTAGCCATGAAGATGCTGGAGCGGTTTTTCATACGACGCCGACCTCCCTTATTTTCCAGGAAAAAGTAATGAATCAGACAAAACGAACGCTGTTAAAAAGCGCACTGGCCGCCCTGATGGGTGCCGCCCTGCTGCAACCGGTCATGGCTCAGGAAAAATCGTATCCGACCAAGCCAATTACCTTTGTTGTGCCCTATTCTCCCGGCGGCCCGCTCGATGGCGTGGCGCGTCTGCTGGCCGAACATGCAGGCAAGACGCTGAAACAAACCATTATTGTGGAAAACAAACCGGGGGCAGGCGGCAATATCGGCGCAACCATGGTCGCGCGCGCCAAGCCCGATGGCTATTCCATTGTCATGGGCGCGGTTGCCACACACGCCATCAACCCATGGCTGTACAAAAGCCTGAATTACGATCCGGTGAAGGATTTCGAACCCGTATTGCTGGTGTCAGAAGTACCCAACGTTCTGGTCGTGAGTACGGCATTCTCGGACAAAAACAACATCAAGGATGTCGCATCGCTGCTCGAATACGCCAAAAGTCACCCGGGCAAGCTCAATTATGCTTCGGGTGGCAATGGCAGTGCCGGCCATCTTGCCGGCGAACTGCTCAAGCAGCGTACCGGCATTGATGCTGTACACGTACCCTATCAGGGTGCCAGCCCTGCCAAGCTCTCGCTACTGTCGGACCAGACCCAGTTTATGTTCGATAACCTGGCCTCTGCCCTGCCCATGGTCCATGACGGCAAGGTGCGCGCCCTGGCCCTGACCACCAAAGCGACATCGGACATCATGAAAGATGTGCCGACCATGGAAGCGTCCGGCATCAAGGATTTTGATATCAGCACATGGTTCGGTATTTTTGCCACAGGCGGTACACCCAATACGGTTGTTAACACATTGCATCAAGCGTTTGCCACAGCAATGCAGGACGAAGCCGTCAAGAAACAACTGCTGACCATGGGTTCGGATACCAAACCTTCCTCTCCCGAGGAGTTTGCCGCGAAGGTCAAAAGTGAAATGGAAAAATACAAGGAGATCGTCAAAATCTCCGGCGCAACAGCGCAGTAGTAAATGGTGCCTGGCTTGCAAGGATAAATATCCACAGCAGGCGCGACTGCAATCATCAACGGCATCACACTTGCAATATGACCTGTGTGATGCCGGTTTACTTTCCGGCTTCAGGCAAGAAAAAGGACCGCATCCTGTCTGGCACAAAGATACGGCCCCTGCTCACTGTCGACTTAGATGCAACGGCTCATGCTACACCATTGAACACATACACGATTTGTATTATTTGTCTGCTGCATACTGAAAACGGCCGTCCTCAATTTTTCCCATGACCCGGGCGCGGTTATCAAAGCCCTGGTGATCCTTGGCCGAAATATTCAACACGCCATTGGGTACGGTGAGCTCTTTGGTCGATTCGATGGCATCGCGCAAGGCACTGCGAAACTGCGGCGTGCCCGGCTGGACTTTGTGCTGCAGCGCCTGCTTCACGGCATTGTCCAGCACCATATACGCCCCCCAGGCATCGCCGGCAAACTGCGTAGCTGAATTGGCTCCATATTTGGCTTCGTATTTTTCAGTAAACTCGCTAGCCACTTTCTTGACCGGATTGGTATCGGGCAGCCCTTTGGCGACCACACCCGGTCCGGTAGGGAACAAGGTACCCTCTACATCCTTGCCACCCACTTGCAAAAATTCCAGCGTACCGATGCCATGGGTCTGATAGATGACCCCTTTGTAGCCGCGTTGCTTGAGCGTTTTTCCGGGAAGCACGGCAGGCGTGCCGGAACCGGCAATCAGAATAGCATCGGGCTTGGCAGCCAGCAGCTTGAGCACCTGCCCGGTAACCGACGGATCTGTCCGCTGATACGACTCGCGGGCAACCACATCAACCTTACCGGCAGCCAGGTTGGAAAATTCCTTCCACCAGTTTTCTCCGTAGGAATCGGCATAACCGATAAAGGCGATTTTCTTGAAGCCTTTGCTGACCATGTCCTCGACCAGCACCTGGGCCATCAGACTGTCATTTTGCGGCATTTTGAAGGCCCAGTGACGGCCGGGATCATCGGGCGGTGTCACAATGGCGGCCGATGCGGCCAGGGCGACCATGGGCGTTTTCGTTTCCTTCAGGACATCCAGAATCGCCAGCGCAGCGGCGGTCGTATTGGGCCCCACCAGAATATCGATTTTGTCTTCCGAGGTCAGCTTACGGGCATTGCGCACTGCTTTGCTGACATCTGTACCGTCGTCAAGCACGATATATTTGGCGGGCTCGCCGCCCAGCGTTTTGGGCCACAGATCAATCGCATTGCGCGACTGGATGCCAATGGCCGCGGCCGGGCCGGTGGTCGAAAGCGTAATGCCCACAGTCACGTCCGCAAAAGCCAGCGGCGTCAGGGTTGCGGCAAGCAGGCCGACACAAACGGTAGTCTTCAATTTCATGGATAAACCTTTGGAGAAACAATAGATCTTGCGGGGCCGCGCAGTTGTGCTATCGCTCGGGCCCGACAGGCAACGCAAGAAAAGTGGCCGCATTCTAACCCGAATGACATCCCAGCGACTGAATCTGGGCGCCATCGGTCGCGCGCACCTGGGTATGGCCATCTATGGCCCCCGCAATAACATCGGACAACAGGGCCAGCGCCTGTGACTGGCTATGCACCAGTGCATCCACGCCGCTGCCAGCCTGTACCTGGATCCTGGTCTGGCAGACACGGGACGATTGTGCACCCATGCGCACCGGATTGATGCGCCAGGTGGCGTCAATCACTGCCGCTTTGTTCAGAATCATATCAAAGCGATGAAAGGTTGTCTGTATCAGCCAAACCGGCAGCTTCTGTTCACTGCCGGTAATGCCCTGGATATTGATCGCCCCAAGACGACTCACCAGATTCGCCGATAGTGTTTTCTGGATTTCATCCTGCAACGAGCCCGCCCAGCGTGATCCGTTGAGCGGAACAACAGCAGACGAATCACCTGAACTGCGAATCATCAATTGCGGCTTGTCCACCACATCCGGAATGGTCACATCATGGATATTGACGCCGTATCGCGCCGAGCCCTGCACTCCGGCCGGGTCGCTGGCGGCCAGCGTGTAATATTGCGTGGGCGCAGAAGCGCAGGCGCCAAGCATGGCAGTGACGGCGACCAACGCCATTGGTCGCAGGGCTGCGGACAAATTACGCATCATCATTGGCTTTCCTTGAACGGGATATTGTCTTGCGAACGACCTCGGATCAGCGAGCTGGGCTCAGCCTGAAGATAGTCGCCCAGACTGCGAATGGACTTGGCCGCCCGTGACAGTTCCTTGACCATGCCATTGAGCTGCAGCATGACCGGACTCTCATCGGATACAACGCCACGGACGCTGCCCATGGTCTTATTGACGCCATCCAGTGAACGACCGGCTTTCTGTACGGTTGTGGTCAGTGCCGGCACCATGGTGGTATCCAGTGTCCGGGCCAGTTTGGATATACTTTGCAGCGTCTCGTCGAGCGAATGACCGATAGAATCTATCGGCAGGTTTTTCAGTTTTTCGACAATGACATTCAGTTGCTGCTGCAGTTCGTCAAAGCTGCCAGGTACAGTGGCAATTTCCACAGGCTGCTTGTTCACGTCGGGAACTGGCGGTTTTGTGGCCATTTCAGGAAAATAGTCCAACGCCACATACAGCTGGCCGGTAAAGATATTGGCAAAACGCAGTTGCGCCTGGATGCCGCTGCTGACAAACTCCTTGAGCGCCACATCATGAAGCACCTCGCCATTTTTATCGCTCCGCTGTGCTTCCGGTATCGCTGCACCCAGGCGATTTTCATAGATCACGCCATCGACAATCACCGTGGTTTTTTTGGTGGCAATATCAAACTCCATGGAGATATTCTTGACTTCGCCCAGAAGAATCCCCTTGAAATCGATGGCTGAACCTGTCTGCAATCCCCTGACCGACTTATCGAACTTCATGCGTATCGGAAAGGCAAGCCCATCAGGCCTGGCCAGCGCCTTGTCTTCTGACGGATTCAATACAAATCGGGTCCCGTCAGGCGCAGGCTCTGGCTGCGCCTTTTCATCGACAAGCGGCAACTGGCCGAATGAAATCCCGCCGGCCAGCACGGAAACCAGCGACTGGGTTTTCAGATTGAGCCCCCCCGCATTCAGGGACAAGTCTACGCCGCTGGCATTCCAGAAGCGGCTGTCCTTGGTGACAAAGCGGTCATAGGGCGCATCAACGAAAATCTGGACTTCAACGCCCTTGCCATCTTTGCTGAGCGTGTAGTTAATCACCTGCCCGACCGCCAGGCGGCGGTACAGAACCGGCGAACCCAAGTCTAGAGAATTGAGGCTGGGAGCCGTAATGGTAAACCGTTTACCGGGTCGGCCGCTGATCAGTTCAGGCGGCTTTTCCAGTCCAATGAACTCATTGCGATATTCTCGCTCGTTCTGATGCGAATCGTCTATGTCCACGCCGATATAGGCGCCAGAAACCAGCGTGCCCAGCCCGGACACGCCACTGGCTGCCAGGCGCGGCTTGACCACCCAGAACCGGGCCCCTTCGCGCATCAAAAACTCGGCATTCTGCTTGAACGCTACCTTCACAAGCACCGAGTTGTGATCGTCGGTCAGGGTAATGTCGGTGACAGTACCCACCACCACATCCTTATAACGCACCTGGGTCTTGTCAACTTCCAGGCCCTCTGCCGTTTTGAAGGTGACGGTCGCGACCGGACCCTGCTGCATGTAGTCACGCACCAGCAGCGACAAACCGATGATCGCAGCAATGAGGGGCACCAGCCAGATCCACGAAATATTTTTATTTTTCTTTTGCGTAATGACCGGCGCCTTGGCAATCACCGGATTAGGTTGATTGGATGACGCGTTCTGGGCGCCTGCCTGCGAATTTTCCTGCGTCGAGCTCCCTTGGCCTTGAGCCGCGGCACCTGTTACCTCGCCGGCCGCGGGTGTTTGGCGGTCTGCCGGCGCTGCCCCGCTTTGCGACGGGCGCTCGGAGGAGTCCGATGGTGGCAGATCTTTTTCAGACATATGATGCTCCTGCCGACAACTGGTTCAGTAAACTATGCATTCTATAGAATAAACGAGGATCCGTTTCTGTTTGTTCGCCAATAAAACCACTAAGAAAAAGTGGGCGCAGTGGCTGCCGGCTGATAGCCGGGCTGTTCGATATCGTCATCGACCTGATCCCAACCCTTGCGGATGTCGAAATTCATGGTCGCTAACATCGTAACGACCACAACCATACCAAAGGCAGCAGCGCCGACATCGGGCCTGACCGACATCAGAGAACCGAAATTGACCAGTGACGTGAGCAGGATGACCACGAAGACATCCAGCATAGACCATTGGCCGATCAATTCCACTGTCTGATACATGCGCGTGTACCGCATCATCGTATCACGACGGCCCTGCGCCGGACGACCGATCAAAATACCCAGAATGACAATTTTTGTCAGCGGCACCACAAAACTGGCGATAAATACAATCAGCGCCAGGTCCCAGGACCCCAGATTCCACAACTCCAGAATGCCGCCCAGAATGGTATGGGATGCGGTGCCGCCCAGCACAGTAGTGTTGATCATGACCGGATAGAGATTGGCCGGAAAGTACAGAATAATGGCGGTAAGCAAAATAGCCAGCGTACGCGTCCTGTGCGCCGGCTTGCGAAAGTGCACGTGATTATGGCAGCGCTGACACTGCGCCTCTGGTTCCGTGCTCATGGTAATCTGGCCACACACCTCGCAGTCCAGAGGCAACTGCTGCTGGTCGATGGTCACCGGTATGTTCTTTACGGCGCCATCCTGTTCAGCCAGCAGCCAGACCCGCTCGGAATTGAGCTTGCTCAGGCCGGTAAGCAGAAATGTGAGCGCAGCATAAGCCCACAAGCCGGCCCCAGGCGTGAGCGAGGCCATGTCGGCCAGTTTTACAATGGCCACCAGTGCGCCAAGCATGAATACCGGGACCATCGCCCACGGTCGTACCAAATGCAGCCAGCGGCTTAGCTGATTGAGCCCGGGTGCGCGCCGACCCTTGCGCGAAAACGCCAGCAGCCAGGCCAGAATCAGGGCATCCAGCAACGGCATCAGAAAGCCGGTGGCAAAGCACATGATGGCTACACTGGGATAGCCGGCACGCCAGGTCGCAGCGACCGCTTCCAGGAAAGTGGAGCTGCTTTTGAGTCCGACTGCCGTGATGGTGCCCACCGGCATAAAACTGGCAATAATAAACGCGATCAGTGAGGTCAGGACAATCGCCAGCCAGGCCGAACTGTTGAGCACGCCCTGCGACCACAGGATAGTGCCGCAACGAACGCAAGAAGCGCGCTGGCCCGACACCAGCGCGCTTCGTTCATGCAGTTGCCCGCAATGATGGCAGGCGATGTAATTGCCCGTCATACTCAGGAAACCAGCGCTTCTTCCTCAGAATCCTTTTTTTCCTTCGGATCGGAATCATTGAAAGTGAGCGTGACTTCGTCCTTGCCATCGATATCGACATAGACCGATCCACCGTTTGCCAGACGGCCAAACAGTAGCTCGTCGGCCAGAGCGCGACGAATCACATCCTGGATCAGCCGTTGCATGGGGCGGGCCCCCATCAGCGGGTCAAAGCCTTTTTTGGCCAGATGCTGGCGCAGACCATCGGTAAAGGTCGCCTCTACCCGTTTGGCCTGCAACTGGTGCTCAAGCTCAATCAGGAATTTGTCGACCACGCGCATGATAATGTCTTCAGACAATGAAGCAAACGGGATGATCGCATCCAAGCGGTTACGGAACTCGGGCGAGAACATGCGTTTGATTTCGGCCATTTCGTCGCCGCTCTGGCGGCTGTCAGCAAAACCGATGGAACGACGGTTGAGCAATTCAGCCCCGGCATTGGTGGTCATGATGACGACAACGTTGCGGAAATCCGACTTGCGACCGTTGTTATCGGTAAGCACACCGTGATCCATGACCTGCAACAGGATATTGAAAATATCCGGATGGGCCTTTTCAATCTCGTCCAGCAGCAACACGCTGTGCGGCTGCTTGTTGACCGCTTCGGTCAGCAAACCACCCTGGTCAAAACCGACATAGCCCGGAGGCGCACCGATCAGGCGCGATACCGCGTGGCGCTCCATATATTCGGACATGTCGAAGCGAATCAGCTCGACGCCAAGAATAAAGGCCAGTTGTTTGGCAACCTCGGTCTTGCCCACCCCGGTGGGACCGGAAAACAGGAATGAACCGATAGGTTTGTCGGGTTTGCCCAGACCTGAGCGCGACATCTTGATCGCAGAGGCCAGCGCCGTAATGGCGGCGTCCTGGCCAAAAACCACTGTTTTCAGATCGCGATCCAGCGTCGCCAGCTTGTTGCGATCGTCTGTGCTGACCGATTGCGGCGGAATTCGTGCCATTTTGGACACGACGTTTTCAATTTCTGCCTTGCCAATGACCTTTTTCTGCCGTGACTTGGGCAGCAACCGCTGGGCCGCGCCGCTCTCGTCCAGTACATCTATGGCTTTGTCGGGCAAATGTCGGTCATTGATATGTTTGGCCGACAGCTCAGCTGCCGCAGTAATGGCGGCCGCCGAATAGCGAACGTGGTGGTGCTCTTCGAATTTGGATTTGAGGCCGCGCAGAATAAGGATCGTCTGCTCAACCGTCGGTTCGCTGACGTCGATTTTCTGGAAACGACGCGACAGCGCGTGATCTTTTTCGAAAATACCACGGTATTCCTTGTAGGTGGTCGCCCCCATGCAACGCAGCGCGCCCGAGGACAACGCCGGTTTCAGCAGGTTGGAGGCGTCCATGGTGCCGCCTGAGGCTGAGCCGGCGCCAATCAGCGTGTGAATTTCGTCGATAAACAACACCGCATCAGGCTGACTGGCCAGCTGTTTGAGCACGGCCTTCAGACGCTGCTCGAAGTCGCCCCGATACTTGGTGCCGGCCAGCAATGAACCCATGTCCAATGCATAGACGCGGGCCTTGGACAGAATATCGGGCACATTGCCCGTGCAGATCCGTAGCGCCAGACCTTCGGCAATCGCGGTTTTGCCCACGCCGGCCTCACCGACCAGCAGGGGATTATTCTTGCGGCGCCGGCACAGGATTTGCACCACGCGCTCAATTTCACTGTCGCGCCCGATCAGCGGATCAATTTTGCCGGCCTTGGCCAGCGCATTCAAATCGGAAGCGTACAGCGCAAGCGGCGACTTGTTCTCTTCCGGCTCGCCGGCCTGCGGCTCTGCAGGCGCAGCGCTTTCGTCTGGCGACGGCGCTGCAGACTTGGTGATGCCGTGGGAAATATAGTTGACCACATCCAGGCGTGTCACGTTCTGCTCTTGCAGATAGAACACGGCATGGGAATCTTTTTCACTGAAAATGGCGACCAGTACATTGGCGCCGGTGGCCGGGCTTTTTGCGTTGCCATTGGAGGAAACATGCATGATGGCCCGCTGGATGACGCGCTGAAAGCCCAGGGTTGGCTGCGTGTCTACTTCATCGGACCCGCCTACGATAGGCGTATTGGCGTCGATAAAGGCGCGCAATTTGCTGCGCAACTGTTCGATATCGGCATCGCACGCGGTCAGCACCTCTCTGGCAGCCGCATTATCCAGCAATACCAGCAACAGGTGTTCGACGGTAATAAATTCGTGGCGTGCCGAACGCGCATCCACAAATGCCATATGAAGTGTCACTTCGAGTTCTTGAGAAATCACAATTTCCTCCGTCTAAACAACTGCCCTGGAAATGCCAGGACCATTACAAATCCACGGGTTCCATCACGCACTGCAATGGGTGCTGATGGGAACGCGCGTACTGCGCAACCGTTGCCACCTTGGTGGCGGCAATATCTCTGGTATAGACGCCACACACTCCCTTACCATCATGATGTACTTTTAACATGATCACCGTGGCTTCTTCTTCGGTTTTCGAAAAAATCTTTTGTAAAACCGAAACCACGAAGTCCATCGGGGTGTAATCGTCGTTTAGCAGTAACACCTGATACATGGGTGGGGGCGCCAATTTTGCCTTTTGCGCTTCAGTGACAATGCCTGACTGCTGAGCCATACCAAACCTGCTTAAGAAAGTCTTTATATTGATACTTTATACGATATTTCAAGTGGTGTTGTTTATGAACCCCAGAATTATCGGTAATTTCCACTATTGACTCACATAATTTTAATCCGCATCATTTATTTATACTGAAAAATAGTATCCACAAAACTGTTTCAGTATCTTTTCGGCAGATGGCGCGTCACCGGTCATTTGCCTTGGGTTGGTAAAATCTTGAGCAGAGGCTGTAAGAATGTCAGAAACAACAGAAACATCAGTCCCAGAAGAAGGCGGTAACAAACAGACCGGGACCGTGAAATGGTTTAACGATGCCAAAGGGTTCGGTTTCATTACACCCGATGGCGGCGGCGAAGACCTTTTTGCCCACTTTTCTTCAATCCAGATGAATGGGTTCAAAACACTCAAAGAAGGTCAACGCGTTACTTTCGAGATTGCACAAGGTCCAAAAGGGCAACAGGCACTTAATATAATGGCAGCATAGCCTGTATAATTACAGACTATGTCCATATCCCTGCCCGCATCAAGGTTCTTGCGGTTAGCGCTTATTGCGGGTTGCACCATCCTGGCAGGCCTATTGCTGGCCCCACGGATAGCTGTAGCCCGCGTTTCTGTTTCCGGCGCTTCCGTTCCCGATACTTCCACCGCAAACGTCTCATTGCAGATCAACAACAACAAGATTACGGCTGAAGTGGCCAACACCGAACCACAGCGCGCCAAAGGGTTGATGTATCGCAAAGCGCTGCCACCCGACCACGGCATGCTTTTTGTGTTCGCCGACGACCAGCCCCGCTGTTTCTGGATGAAAAATACCCTGATCCCCCTTTCCATTGCCTTCACGGACAGGCACGGCACCATTGTCGCCCTCGATGAAATGCAGCCGCACAGCGAGGAACCTCACTGCTCCGGCGCAGACGCCCGCTACGCACTGGAGATGAGCCAGGACTGGTTTCGTAGCCATCGCATCCGTGTCGGTGATAATATCAAGGCTGTCATACCGGACACCCTGCCCGCTGCAAAAGATGGCGTGCCGGCAACACTACAGTAAAGGTTATATATGAAAGGAATCAGGATCGCCCTGCTGGGAGGCTGCATAAGCTTGCTGGCTGGATGCTCAGGCATTACCCTGCCCGAATATCAAAAACCGGCCATTGAACGAAACTCCGACGTTCAGCCCAAACAACTGGCCAACTGCATCATCAATGGCTGGAAAGGCCCCTATCCTGCCGCCAATTTGACAGAGTCCGATGCCGACTATTATTTTGGCGGCATCCCAGGACCGGATGCGCCCAAAGCCAAAATCAGCGTCACGCCGCGCTCTCTTGATTCCAATGCAGGGTCGCGTGTGACCTTGCGGGTGGCGCAAGGTACGTCGGCAGATATCGTAACAATTGTCGAGCAATGCATGCGCTGATGCGCAAGGCGCCGCAGCCAAAAAGAAACCGCCAGGCATCAACTGCACTGGCGGTTTTTTCATGCAAGGACGAATCCCTGCCTGGCGTTATCAACCCAGATTTTTGCTGGCAAAATCCCAGTTGGCCAGTTTCCAGAAAGATTCCAGATATTTGGGGCGTGCATTACGATAATCAATATAGTAAGCATGCTCCCAGACATCACAGGTCAGCAGTGGAACGTCGTCTGTCGTCAGCGGTGTTTTGGCATTGCTGGTATTGACGATATCGAGTGAACCGTCAGTTTTTTTCACCAGCCAGGTCCAGCCTGAGCCAAAGTTGCCTGCAGCGGCTTTGTTGAACTCTTCCTTGAACTTGTCAACGCTGCCCCATTTTTTGTTGATGCCCTCGAGCACGGCACCCGCCGGTTCGCTGCCACCAGGAGTCAGACTGTTCCAGTAGAAAGTGTGGTTCCAGATCTGCGCTGCCTGATTGAACATGACGCCATCGGATTTTTTCACGATCTCTTCCAGGCTGGCATTTTCAAATTCCGTACCAGGGATCAGTTCGTTCAGCTTGTCAACGTAGGCCTTATGGTGTTTGCCATAGTGGTATTCAAGCGTTTCTTTAGAAATTGTGGGAGCAAGTGCATCCATTTCAAAGGGAAGTGGAGGTAAGCTGTGTGCCATGTAGATCTCCTTGTCAAAGTGAAAAAGGTTCTCTGATGATACCTTAAATTCTAGCTGCGATTGGGAATGACCCTGACTTGCTGCGTACCTTTCTCCAGTTCCACCTTCAGGGTCTGTCCATCATGCAGCGCGCCGGGGTCGCGCTGCACATGCCCTGCTTCATCATAGACGATGGCGTAACCGCGCCCCAGCACAGCGCGCGGATTGATGGTTTCAAATTGTGTTTGTGCGCGCTCAAAACGGCGCTGGGTTTGACTGACGATGCGGTCTGTCGCACGATCCAGACGCGCCAACAGGGTTGCAACCCGGTTGCGCGCGTGTGTCACCTGCGGTGCAGTATGTTCCAGCGCCTGGGTCAGCATGGCGACCCGGTTCCTTTTATGAGTCAAGCCAGTTCGCAAACTGCCATCAAGCTGCCTGAGCGCATGCACGACTCGCACCCGATCGGTACGGATCTTCTGCGCCGGCGACACCAGCCGACCCGTCAGGCGATCCAGCCGCAAACTGTAATGCTCCAGCATACGCTGCTGATGCCGCGACAGCCTGCCCGTCAAACCGGCAATATCATTCAGGATGTCCTGCCGGGGCCGGCAAACCAGCTCTGCGGCGGCCGTGGGTGTGGGCGCACGCAGGTCTGCAACAAAATCTGCGATCGTAAAGTCAGTTTCGTGCCCTACACCCGACACCACCGGAATCCGGCTGGCCGCAATCAGTCGGGCCAGTGATTCATCATTGAAACTCCACAGATCTTCCATACTGCCGCCGCCACGAACCAGCAGCAAAACGTCTACTTCATTGCGCATCTGGGCCTGCGCCAGCGCGCTCATGATTTCGGTGGCGGCATCCCTGCCCTGCACTGTGGTCGGATAGATCACGATACTCACATGCGGCGCCCGGCGCGTGAGCGCGCTAAGGACGTCCTGCAAGGCGGCGGCGCCCAGCGAGGTGATGACGCCGACGCGACGGGCAAATGCCGGCAACGGACGTTTGCGAGACGCATCCAGCAGTCCCTCTTGCTGAAGGCGGGCGCGAATGGCCAGAAATTGTTCATACAGATTGCCCTGGCCTGCCCGACGCAGGGACTCCACCTGCAACTGGTAATCGCCGCGAGGTTCATATAACGTCACGCGCGCACGTACATCGATCCGGTCCCCCGAAGCAGGCACAAAATCAAGCTGTGCGGTCTTACCGCGAAACATGACGGCACGCACCGACGCGCGATCGTCTTTGAGAGTGAAATACCAATGGCCGGACGACGCGCGCACAAAATTGGAGATCTCACCCGTAACCCACAGCGTCGGCACACCCTCTTCAAGCAGCCGGCCAACACGCCGGTTCAGTTGGGCGACCGATAACATTTTTTCGCTTGACAAGGCGTCGTAATTTTCCTGATTTTCCAAAATTCCAATTCCAAACTGTCCACAAAAATTAAAAATCAAGACCCTGGGCTTTTTTTCGGCGCATTACAATGGCTTCCTGATTTGATTTGTGAGAAATACCTCTTAACCAATTGAATTTAAACAAAAATAAATATTTCAATTAAATTGCACAATGATTAAGCAAACAAGCCCAGCACTTGTGTAGATACGCCATTACAGCATCTTATTCACAGAATTATCCACAGAAAATGTGAGTAGTTACATTTGCCCATTTTGACCCCACTACCAACGACATATTTTGTGCATTGCATGATCTGCCCGTTCCTGTCAAGACCGGTGATTTGTGCAATCGACCATCGATCAAACGTCGCCCTCCTAAAACAACCAAGCCAACAGCCGAGTCCCGATCTGATGCGATCATGTTCATGATATCCTGCGTCATTGATATGATATGGGCCGCAATCGGTCCGAATGACCATCGTTGCATCGCGGGCTCTCCAAGCCCTTTTCCGGCACAAGAAAACAAGTACACTGGCCGTTTCCGATTTGACCGAACGCCAGTCACATACCCGACCATGGTACTGAAAAAAAAATCTGCCCTGACCGATACTCTGCTGCGCCAATGGCAAAGCGGCGGGCCGCTATCGAACATGCTGCTGCCGCTGTCATGGGTCACGCGCCTGGCCGTCGCCATCCGGACCGGGCTCTACAGGCACGGCTTGAAAAAACCGAATCGCCTGCCGGTCCCGGTCATCGTAGTAGGCAATATTTTCGTTGGCGGCACCGGTAAAACGCCATTTGTTCTGTGCCTGATCGCTGCGTTGCGGCAACGCGGCTGGCACCCTGGTGTGGTCAGCCGCGGCTATGGCATCAACGTCGGTGCCGAGCCTCGCCATGGCTACGGCGCCCAGGTGGACGCCGCCTACCTGGGCGATGAACCTTCCATGCTTGCACGCGCCGCGCCCGTCGCGATACACCCGGACCGGGCGCGGGCGGCACGTTGCCTGCTGCAACAATATCCGGACACCACGGTCATCATCGCCGACGATGGCCTTCAGCACCTGGCGCTCGGACGCGATATCGAGATCGCAGTGCAGGATAGCCGCGGGATCGGCAATGGCCGCCTGCTGCCTGCGGGGCCCCTGCGTGAACCCGCCACAAGACTGGCATCGGTTGATTATCTGGTAATTAATATCCCTGCGGATGAACCCGTTGCAAAGCAGCCGGACAAAACAGATCGAAACGGGCAGCGCAAGCCGCGACAGGTCACCATGCAATTGCACCCGACGCGTATGGTTCATTTGCGCTCCGGCCAAAGCATGCCGCCAGCACGATGGACGACGACGCACCAGGGGCAGCGTATTGCTGCCATTGCCGGCATCGGTCATCCGCCGCGATTTTTCAGAACACTGGCGCATGCTGGTATTGTCGTGCATCAGACCATTGCCTTTCCCGATCACCACGCCTATTCAGAGGCCGAGATTGAGGCCATTGACGCCGACGTCGTCCTGATGACGGCCAAGGACGCAGCCAAATGCGGGGCCATGCAGGACGAGCGCCTGTGGAGCATGGAAGTCGCCCCTCGGTTTTCCGATGCAGTTTTTTTTGACCGAATCACGGAACAACTCAAATCATTACCGGTATACTGACCCATTCAACCGATTACACCACACTTACTATGGACACGCATTTTCTCAAGCTCCTCGTCTGCCCGCTGTGCAACAGCCCCCTGCGCCATGACCAGAGTGAGCAGGAACTGATTTGTCAGTACGACCAACTGGCCTACCCTATCCGAAACGGCATACCCATTATGCTCAAGGAAGAAGCGCGCGCGCTCAGCCAGAACCACGGCGCATCGGCAGCAACGGCTCGCCCCCAGGACAGCCGCCCGAGCGAGTCTGCCGCAGAACCAGCGCCAAAGCAGGCTGACAGCAAGGCCACCGGGTCCCAATCGGGGTCCGCCACGCCCGGCACCACACACTAAGATGACAGGCTTTATCGTTATCGTGCCGGCACGCGCCGCCTCTACCCGGCTGCCCGGTAAAATGCTGGCCGATATTGGCGGCCTTCCCATGGTCGTGCGCACTGCCCAGCAGGCGGCACGCTCTGCGGCCAGCCAGGTTTATATCGCCACAGATGACCGGCACATTGCCGACGTTGTCCGCCACCATGGCTATACGCCTTTGCTCACCCGTGCAGACCATCCGTCGGGCACCGACAGGCTGGCCGAAGTGGTTACGCAGCTGGCACTGCCGGATGACCAGGTCATCGTTAACGTGCAGGGCGATGAGCCCATGATCGAACCCGATATCATTAATTTGACGGCCGAAGATCTGCTGGCCCACAGCGCTGCCGCCATATCAACCTGCGCCTACCCGCTGGCTGAGCGGCAGGACTTTTTCAATCCGAATATTGTCAAGGTCGTTTGCTCGTCAGACCAGTACGCGCTGTATTTTTCTCGGGCGCCCATTCCGTGGGCACGCAACCATTTTGCTGCCGATAACGCCAATTCCACGATTGAACCGTCCGCACTGCCTACAGGTTTTCCCGCATTGCATCATATTGGGTTATACGCTTATCGTAGCGGGTTCCTGAAAATTTTTCCGTCCCTCAGTCAGGGCGCGCTGGAAACCTTCGAGTCACTCGAACAGCTCCGGGCACTGGAGCACGGCTTTCGCATCCACGTGCTGATAACCGCCAGCGCACCCATGCCGGGCATCGACACTCAGGAAGATCTTGAACGAGTTCGCGGTTTTTACCGCAACTCGGCTTAATTTTGCAATGCATCATATAAAATAGCATTCCGTCAGTAACACATAACAACATTCAGGAGGGATCCATGCGTCTCATTTTGTTAGGGCCACCAGGCGCAGGCAAAGGCACTCAGGCAACTTTTATCACCCGGAAATACGGTATTCCGCAAATTTCCACGGGCGACATGTTGCGTGCAGCGGTCAAAGCCCAAACTCCTGTCGGCCTCGAAGCGAAACAAGTAATGGATAATGGCGGACTGGTGTCCGACGACATTATCATCCGGCTGGTTAAAGACCGCCTGCTTGAAGATGACTGCAAAAAGGGTTACCTGTTTGATGGTTTTCCACGCACAATTCCACAAGCCGATGCATTGAAAAATGCCGATATCGGCCTGGACTACGTCATTGAAATTGATGTTCCCGAAGAGGACATCATTGAGCGCATGAGCGGACGTCGTGTACACCCTGCCAGCGGACGCACCTATCATCTGCGGTTCAACCCGCCCAAAGTGCAAGGCAAGGACGACCTGACAGGCGAAACACTGGTACAGCGCGATGACGACCAGGAAGAAACCGTCAGAAAGCGCCTGGAAGTCTATCGCAACCAGACCCGGCCTCTGGTCAAGTACTATTCCGACTGGGCTGCACAGAATGACCCCAAAGCGCCGCAATACGTCCATATTTCAGGGGTCGGCAAGGTAGAGGAAATTACCCGCCGTATCGAACAAGCGTTAAGCCAATCCTAACGTCGCGAGGAAAATAAATGGAAATCAGGGATAAAGTTTTTATCGTCACAGGTGGTGCATCCGGTCTAGGCGCCGGCACGGCAAGAATGCTGGTAGAACAGGGTGCACAGGTTATTATTGCCGATGTTCAGGACGAGCCGGGCCAGCAGCTTGCCAGCGAACTGAACCAGCAATACGTGCACTGTGACGTCACCCGTGAAGAAGACGCTACCGCCGTGGTGAACGCCGCCACCGCTGCCGGCAAACTGGTTGGCCTGGTCAATTGCGCCGGCATCGCGCCAGCTTCGCGTACAGTTGGCAAAACCGGGGCGCACCCCCTTGATCTTTTCCAGAAAGTCATCGCCGTGAACCTGATCGGTTCATTCAATATGTTGCGTCTGGCTGCGAACGCCATGAGTAACAACGAACCGGAACCTACAGGAGAACGCGGCGTCATCATCAACACAGCATCGGTGGCTGCCTATGAAGGGCAGATCGGCCAGGCTGCCTATTCGGCTTCAAAAGCCGGTGTCGTCGGCATGACATTGCCCGTTGCCCGCGATCTGGCCCGCTCGGGCATCCGCTGCAACACCATTGCTCCCGGCATTTTCGGCACGCCCATGATTTTTGGCATGCCCCAGGAAGTTCAGGATTCGCTGGCGGCAAATATTCCTTTCCCATCACGCCTGGGAACACCACAGGATTACGCCAAACTGGTCTATAGCATCATCACCAACGAAATGATCAACGGCGAGACCATTCGGCTTGACGGCGCCATCCGGCTTGCGCCAAAATAATTTTTACGGTCATCCCGATCACAGGCACGTGAGTTCGCCAAAGGCGTAATATTCACGTGCCTTGTTTTTTTCTGACAATCCCATGAGCCTTTTACGGTCTGCCGCCACCATCAGCGGCCTCACCCTGCTGTCGCGCATTTCGGGCCTGGCCCGCGATATCCTGGTTGCCCGAACCTTTGGTGCCAGCCCGCTGACCGACGCGTTCTGGGTTGCATTCCGAATTCCCAACCTGTTGCGCCGCCTGTTCGCGGAAGGCGCTTTCTCGCAGGCGTTCGTGCCAATTCTTGGCGAAGCACGTAACCGACACGACCAGGACAAGGTCAAGGTGCTGCTGGATCATGTATTTATCGTACTGCTTTATGCGCTGATGCTGATCACCGTCCTGGGCATTATCGCTGCACCATGGGTTGTTACCGCGATGGCCACCGGGATGTCTCATGCATCCACGGATACCGCGTTTGAATCGGCCGTATGGATGACGCGGGTGATGTTCCCCTATATCCTGTGCATGTCACTGGTCGCCTTTGCTTCTGCCGTGCTCAACACCTGGAGCCGGTTTGCCATTCCGGCGTTCACGCCAATCCTGCTGAATCTGTCGATGATCCTGGCCTGCGTGCTGTTTACGGATATGTTTGCCACCCCAGTTTACGCCCTGGCTGTAGGCGTCATGCTTGGCGGTATCGCCCAGTTGCTCATGCAATGGGTGGCCCTGGCAAGACTGGGGCTGACTCCCCGGTTTTCATTGAATGTCAAAACCGCCTGGGCCGATCCGCTGGTGCGCAGGATCATCCGCCAGATGGGACCGGCAACCTTGGGTGTGTCGGTCGCCCAGATCTCTATTCTGATCAACACCAACATTGCCACCTGGCTGCCCGCGGGCAGCGTCACCTGGCTATCGTTTGCTGACCGACTGATGGAGTTTCCCACAGCCCTGTTGGGGGTTGCGCTGGGGACAGTGCTATTGCCCAGTCTGTCGGCCGCACATAGCAAACAGGATACGCAGGCCTATAGCCATCTGCTAGATTGGGGCCTGAAACTGGTGCTGCTACTGGGATTGCCCGCCGCCCTGGGGCTGGCGCTGGCTTCGGACGCGCTGGTTGCCACCCTGTTCAATTATGGGGCGTTCAATGCCGCCGACGTACAGCAAACCCGTCTGTCGGTCATGGCATATGCGGTCGGACTGATCGGCATTCTGGCCGTCAAAATCCTGGCGCCTGGTTTCTACGCCAAACAGGACATTCGCACACCGGTAAAAATCGCCATTGGCGTACTTATTTTTACCCAAATCATGAATCTGATCTTTGTCCCGTTCATCCACCACGCCGGCCTTGCGCTGTCCATCGGGCTGGGCGCGACGGTGAATGCATTGTGCCTGCTGGTGGGACTGCGCCGCAAGAACATTTACCAGCCTCGCGCCGGGTGGCTGGTCTTTTTTGCAAGGCTGACGCCCGCCGTTGTCGCACTGGCCTTGTGGATTCTGTTTCTGCAGCAATATATGAGCTGGACTACCCTGACTCCGGGCACCATCAACGCATGGATCAACGGCGAGCTGGCGCAACTGTTGCCCGCACGGCTGACCTTCACCCTGTCGCGCCTGCTGGCATTGATGACTCTGCTGGTTTCCTGCGGGCTGGTCTACTTTGCGGCGCTGTTCCTGGTAGGGTTTCGGCCAGCCGATTTCACGCGCCGCCGCTGACCACACCCATGCCCGTACCGACCACGAAAAATATCGGATCACGGGCCGCCAGGGCGAGATTGCTGTTGTCCTGAGCGCACAAATCTGTAAAAATACGGCGTAAACCAGTGTTTTTGCACAGATTTCTTGCATAACACGATGGATATGCTAAACTACCAGACTTTGCTGAATTAACTTAATTAAAGAACTACCATGGCCAATACTGCACAAGCACGCAAACGTGCACGTCAATCCGTTGCTCGTAACAAACATAACTCCAGCCTGCGCTCACTGCTGCGCACGTCTGTCAAACGCGTACGTCAGGCAATTGATGCCGGCGACCAGGCTGCCGCAAACGAAGTGTTTGCCAAGACAACCAGCGTTATTGATCGCATAGCCGACAAAAAAATCATCCATAAAAACAAAGCTGCCCGTCACAAAAGCCGCCTGTCTGCTGCAATCCGCTCAATCAGCGCCTGATCTGCATCTTTGGCAGTACCTTGCCGGGCAGGATAAGCGATAGCGCGCACCAAGCCGCATCGTATCAAATACCGGCAAGCTTCACGGTTTGCGTCAATGGTAATCATAAAGCGTGGCTTTGAGCCGCGCTTTATGCTTTGTCGGCTTTCGGCCATATACCGATATACGCCCACGCCCCCTCCAGGCAATCCCTTCCCTATCGAGCTGGAGTCGCGCTTTCTGCTCAACAGCCGCCGCGACCGCCTATCTGCGCCTGACGATCCCGCATTACATGACTGGAGCCGCTTCGGTCACCTCCGACCGCGCACAGGCTACGCACGCGCATCCATACCCGGATTTACAAGAATAGGTCAGACGACAAGGACGGCTCGGAAAAGCCCGGAATAAAAGGGAGAGGCGGAAAGAAAATCAGCGTGTCCGTTCGGACGTTTTGAGTTTGTTATCTTTGGCAAAGTCAGCGACAAATTTCCAGGCCAAAGGTTCGAGTTCGCGCAGGCGAAAGTCAACAATCACACATTTGACGCCGTCAATGATATTGGGCACAACATAGGGCGAATAGGTAATGTGATTTCCCGGACCAGCATTGCCACCGGGTCGAAAGTGCGACATCACGCCGGCGAGCCTTTCCGCCCAGTCGCTCGGGCGAAAGCGCTGGCCTTCTTCGGTCACTCCGTGGATAATTAATTGTTGCACTTCAATTATCTTCAAGAAAAAGTCTCTTGCGATAAAAACCGTCAGAGAACAAAGATATACTAAAGACAGAATTGTATATGATAGCGTCTGGCGGCATCGGTAATTTGCCGGGTTATATGAAAGAAACAACAGATATATCCCGGCGCCGGAACATGCCCATTCCCTCTCAAGACAAGCACCTGGCGTCTCCCCTCCGGGGGGTGCCGCCGGGAGCCGTATTTTTCTTTTTCCTGTTTACAACGGGTTTTCTGTTTTATTTGTTTACCTGTTTATTTGTTTACGTTAGCGACTGAATCATCCTGCCATGACAACCTTGCAATCGACCGGCCCGATGCGGCATTTCCTGCAGATCAAAGACTTTACTTCTGACGAACTCCTCTACGTGCTCAATCGCGCGCTGATCATCAAAAGCAAATTCAAGCGATACGAACCACATATGCCGTTGCACGATCGTACTCTGGCCATGGTTTTTGAAAAAGCCAGCACCCGCACCCGCGTATCGTTTGAAGCCGGCATGTACCAAATGGGCGGTTCGGTCATTCACCTGACCACCACCGATTCGCAACTGGGCCGCGCCGAACCGATAGAAGATACTGCTCGCGTGATCTCCCGAATGGTTGATATCATCATGATCCGCACCTTTGAGCAGACACGAATTGAGCGCTTTGCCGCCCACTCACGGGTACCGGTCATCAACGGACTGACCAACGAATTTCATCCCTGCCAGATTCTGGCCGACATCCTGACTTATATGGAGCATCGCGGCGCCATCAAGGGCAAAACCGTTGCCTGGATTGGTGACGCCAACAATATGGCCTATACCTGGATTCAGGCGGCTCAATTGCTGGGATTCAAGATGCATGTGTCTGCCCCCAAAGGTTACCGCCTTGAAGAAGACCGGATTGCCGGCGTTTCCAGCGATGTGCTGGAACAGTTTGACGACCCGGCCGCAGCATGCCGCGGCGCCAGTCTGGTTACCACCGATGTGTGGACCAGTATGGGCTACGAAGAAGAAAACGAAAAACGCAAACGCGCATTCAAAAACTGGCAGGTCAACAGCCAGGTCATGCAGGCTGCGGAATCGGATGCATTGTTCATGCATTGCCTGCCTGCGCACCGTGGCGAAGAAGTCACCGGCGAGGTGATTGACGGTCCGCAAAGTGTTGTCTGGGACGAAGCAGAAAACCGTCTGCATGCACAAAAGGCCTTGATGGAATTCCTGCTGCTCGGACGATTGCCCGACGTACAAGCCTGAGACTGTCAGCAATCATGAAACGCGCTAAAATACCGTCTATGCGTCGCATCTGACACGCGCTGCAGCAACGGTTTCGTGGCAATCCGCCACAAACCCCTGACGCAGCGTCACGCGCTGCCGGACATCCGGCGGCCTGCCTCAGCCCGACAACCACGCTATTTTTCACAACCTGCTAAATATACGAGTTCCTAATGAGCGAAGTCAAAAAAGTTGTTCTCGCCTACTCCGGCGGTCTTGATACCTCAGTCATTCTGAAGTGGCTGCAAGACACCTATCAGTGTGAAGTCATTACATTTACCGCCGATATCGGACAGGGCGAGGAGCTCGAACCGGCACGCCGTAAGGCTGAAAAATTCGGCATCAAGCCCGAGAACATTTTCATTGACGATTTACGCGAAGAATTCGTACGCGATTTCGTGTTCCCCATGTTTCGCGCCAATGCAGTATACGAAGGCGAATATCTGCTGGGCACCTCCATTGCCCGCCCACTGATCGCCAAGCGCCAGATTGAAATTGCCAGTCAGGTCGGCGCCGATTCCGTATCACACGGCGCAACTGGCAAAGGCAACGACCAGGTCCGTTTCGAACTGGGCTATTACGCGCTGAATCCGTCTATCAAGGTTATTGCGCCATGGCGCGAGTGGGACCTGCTGTCGCGCGAAAAACTGCTGTCATACGCAGAAAAAGCAGGCATTGAAATTGACATGAAACACAAGAATGGGGGCGCACCCTATTCCATGGACGCCAATCTGCTGCATATCAGCTTCGAGGGCCGTCACCTGGAAGACCCCAAGGCTGAAGCAGAAGAAAGCATGTGGCGCTGGACGGTCTCTCCCGAACAGGCTCCCGATACTCCGGAATATGTGGATCTGGAATACGAACGCGGCGATATCGTCGGCATCAACGGCGAAAAACTCACGCCAGCCCAGGTACTGACCAAACTGAACGAACTGGGTGGCAAGCACGGCATCGGCCGTCTTGACCTGGTGGAAAACCGCTACGTCGGCATGAAATCCCGCGGATGCTACGAAACGCCGGGCGGCACCATCATGCTGCGCGGACATCGCGCCATCGAGTCCATTACCCTTGACCGTGAAGTCGCTCATCTGAAAGACGATCTGATGCCTCGCTATGCGGCTTTGGTCTATAACGGATACTGGTGGTCTCCGGAACGCAAGGCGTTGCAGGTGCTGATTGATCACTCACAACAGTTCGTCAATGGCTGGGTACGCCTGAAACTGTACAAAGGCAATGTCTACACAGTCGCCCGTGATTCGAAAGACACCCTGTTTGACAAAACCATTGCCACTTTTGACGATGACGGCGGCGCATACAATCAAGCAGATGCGGGCGGATTCATCAAGCTGAACGCGCTGCGTATGCGCATTGAAACCACGGCCGGTCGTAAATAAATTACTGCGCCCTGTTATAAACAAAACCGCCGGCATAACCGGCGGTTTTGTTTTGTCTGCGCGAATGCTCGGAACAGTCAGCCCATTGCCCGCATAAGCGTTGTATAAGCACCGAAAGGGCTGCCGCCGCGCTGGCTTGAGCGGCATACGCTGCCCCTTGTTGCCCCTTGTTGCCCCTTGTTGCCGCGCGATGTCGTTAAATGCCATGCTCGTTGTTGCTGCCTTGCCCCACCATTACTACCCTGGCATGTCGTTACTCTGCCTGGCAAGGTAGTTACTACCTCGCCGCGTCATTGCAACCTTGCTCCTGCGCCTGCCGGCTTTGCCGCAAGCACATGAATAGCGAGAGAACGGACACGCCAGGCTACAGTTCGACCTGTATTCCCATTTCGATCACACGATTGGGGGGAATCTTGTAAAAGCGCGTGCTGCGCGCTGCGTTGCGAGACATGAAGGCAAACAGCCTGCGGCGATAGCGCTTGATCAATGGCGCACGGTTTGACACCATGATGGTCTGGCGCGACATGAAATAGGACACCACCATCGGCGACAGATCAATCTGCGGATGAGCCGCATGAACCTGCTCGAGCACTTCAGGTACATTGGGCTCCTGCTTGAACCCGTAGGTCGCCGTGACCTGCCAGGCATTAGCATCGACCTCGGATAACACGAATCTGTCCGCCTGCGAAATAAAAGGCACATCGGCGCTTTTTACTGACAAAAAGACCAATTGCTCATGCAGCACCTTGTTATGCTTCAGATTATGCAACAGGGCTGACGGCACGCGCTGCGGATTCGAATGCATGAACACTGCAGTGCCCGGAACGCGGGGCACGGTATCGTGCAGCAGCATGTTCAGAAACGGCTTGAGCTGCTGCGCCTCGTCAATATCAATTCTCTCGAGTCTTTCCCGTCCTTTGCGCCAGGTCATCATCAGGGTAAACAGGCCCAATGCAATAAGCAATGGCAACCAGCCGCCCTCTTCGATCTTGATGGCATTGGCCGAAAACAGCAGCACGTCAATAATCAGAAAAATGCAAAGCAGAACGTAAATAAAGGTGCGACGAAACCCCTTGTACATGCCCGGCATCACGCTGAAAGCCAGAATCGATGTAGTGAGCATCGTCCCTGTGACGGCAAAACCGTAGGCATGGGCAAGTTTTTCGGAGCTTTGAAATACCAGCACAAGAACAATTACCGCAACACAGAGCAGCCCGTTGACACGCGGCATGTAAATCTGCCCTTCTTCTTCACTGGAGGTATGCAGGATTTCCATGCGCGGCCACAGGCCGATCTGCACCGCCTGTCGCGTGACCGAAAATGCGCCCGAAATGACAGCCTGAGAGGCAATAATGGTTGCCATGGTCGCCAGAATGACCATGGGAATTTGCCCCCAGACCGGCACGGACATGAAAAACGGATTCTTTGCAGCGGCGGGGTTCTGAATAACCATGGCACCCTGGCCGAAGTAACAAAGCAGCAAGGCAGGCAACACAAACCAGAACCAGGCCCGGCTGATGGCCGGCCGCCCGAAATGACCCATATCTGCATAGAGCGCTTCAGCACCGGTCAGCGCAAGCACAACGTACCCAAGCAACAGAAAACTGTGCACCGGGTCATTCATGATAAAGCGCAAGGCATATATCGGTTCAAGCGCCAGCAACACCACCGGATTGTCGATGATATTCCAGATACCCAGCAATCCCAGCGTAAGAAACCAGACAAACATGATCGGTCCGAACAGACGGCCAACCAGCCCCGTACCGTGAGACTGGATCATGAACAAGCCGATCATGATAATGACCGACAGCGGCAGAATCCAGTGATCGAACTGGTCCGAAACGACACTGATGCCCTCCAGCGCCGAGAGCACCGAAATGGCCGGGGTGATAACACTGTCACCATAAAACAGGCAGGCGCCGAATATCCCGAGCACCAGCAGGATAGGCCGATACCTGGGCTTGATGTTGCGGATCGCCAGCTCCATAAGCGCCAGCACGCCGCCCTCGCCCTTATTGTCCGCCCGCAAGACAAGAATGACATATTTTATCGAGACTACAATCATGACCAGCCAGAACAGGATAGACAGGATACCCAGTACCGCATCCTGGCCCACGCCAACGCCGGCGCCATTCAGGCTGGCCTGAATGGTATATAGCGGACTGGTACCGATATCGCCATAGACCACCCCCAGAGCGCCAAGCAGCATACCAGCGCCAGGAGATTTCTTTGCATCCTGTTGCATTATTTGTCAACCTTTGAACGGGTAAGCCGGGTGCCGATACGTGGTCCGGGAAAAATCACGGTTATCTGCGTCCCCTGGATCTGTGGACGGCTCAGCAGACTCCACCAGGCGCCGTGGGCACGGGTAATTTCGCGCACGATCGTCAGGCCCAGGCCGGTTCCTGTGGCACCAGCCTTGGGCGACCGGTAAAAAGCATCGAAAATCTGCGCCGCATCTTCGGGATCAATCCCGCAACCATCGTCACGCACAGTAAGCGATGGCGGGTTGGACCCCACAGTCAGCGTAATATTACTTGCCCCCCGGCCGTACTTGAGCGCATTGTCGATCAGGTTGCCCAGCAACTCTTCCAGCAGCAATACATCCCCGTCTATCCACACTTCGGTGTCTGGGGCATCCAGAACAAGATCAACCCCATGCTGCCGCGTCTTGGGCACCCATTCCAGACCGGCGTTCTGTACCCACTCGCATAAATTGATTTTTGTAAAAACATCCTGGGGGCGAATGCCCGGATCGGCCCTGGCCAGCACCAGCAACTGCTGCCCCAGGTGGATAAGACGATTGCTGATGGTTTTGATTCGCTCGGCACGCTCTCTGACATCGTCGGGCAGTGTGCGCGCCAGCATTAGCTCCGATTCGAGGCGCAGGCCGGCCAAAGGCGTGCGAAACTGATGCGCCGCGTGGCCGATAAAACGACGCTGGGCTACCAGGGATTCATCCAGCTTGCGCAACAAATCGTTCAGGCGATCCAGCAAAGGCAGCAGCTCGGTGGGCACGTTATGCAATTCAATGGGCTGCAGATCTTCTTCGGAGCGCTGGGAAATTTCCCCGGCCAGCATATTGACCGAACGCAGCCCCGAGCGCACCCCATAAAAGACCAGCCAGGCAAACAGCGCCACCAGCAGCAACTGCCCAATGATAATGACAATGAAAATATCCTTGACCACCCAGTCAAGCGCATCCTGCATAATCAACAATGTTGCGCTGAAATCAAGAATAATGAGAACCAGCAGTGCCGGGATCAGCCGGATGATCAAGTGACGAAACAGGGAACCTTTCTGAAGAAAAGAACTGCTGCGCCGGGCACTACCACGTTTGGGATTGGTCATGAAATAAGAGAAAAGGAAGTCCTGCCGCAGATTCTAGAGCATCCCCCGGGCAGGTTCAATGTTTTCTCAGGCCGTAGTGACAGCCGCATCGTCAATTTCAAGAAGATAACCAAACCCGCGTACAGTCTGGATTGAGGTGCCGGTGCCTTCCAGGCGCTTGCGCAGACGGTATACATAGACTTCGACTGCATTTTCACTGAAATCGGCATCCCAGGCCGAAAGCGAATTGACGATCTGTCGCTTGGTTACCACTCTTCCGGGGCGGGCCATCAGCATTTCGAGCACCGACAATTCACGCACCGACAGGTTCAATCGCTCTCCATGGACGCGCACTTCCCGGCCGACCGTATCAAACTGCAGCGGCCCCACTTCGATGACCGGACTGGACTGACCGGACTGGCGCCGCGCAAAGGTACGCACCCGGGCAGCAAGCTCGGACAGCTCGAACGGCTTGGTCACGTAATCATCGGCGCCCGCATCAAGCCCGGCAACCCGGTCTTCGACATCATCACGAGCGGTCAGAATCAGCGTTGGCTCCTGGTGCCCCTGCGCCCGCAATTGCTTGAGAACCTCCAGCCCGTTCATATCCGGTAAATTCAGGTCAAGGAGAAGCAACTGGTACACCTGGCCAGACACCGCGCCAAAAACCTGGCTCCCGTTGGAAACCCAATCGACAGCATATCCCTGTTCGCGCAGAAATTCCTGCAGGGCTGAACCCAGAATATTGTCATCTTCGATTACTAAAATTCGCATATTGATTCTGCCTGTAGTTTAACGGTCTGCTCTGTCCAGCTTTCTGACAAAAAGCTGAAATTTCAATCACTTAAATTGAGACCAGACCATTATTCTACTCAATTTCGCCCGCCCGCTTTTGATTTTTTTGTGCACCCGCGCAAGTGAGCCGCCGACGGACCCGGCCCGCTATACGGCGGGCACAGCCCCTGCCCCCTATAGAGAGCAGTGTCGTACCGGCCTTGCACCCGAGTCGGGGCAGTATCGCCCGATACGGCCAGTCAACTGCTGTGCAGCAATTGTGTATCGACAATCCCGGGCGCCTGTACCTGGATCCGGCTGCCCGACACATGTGGAATAACGTCTACGCGCAACGACATCTGTTCTTTAAGCTCACTGACGTGAGAGATAATGCCGATGGTCCTGCCCCCGGCCTGCAGGTCAATGAGCGTTCGTATGGCCAGCTCCAGCGACTCGGCATCCAGACTGCCGAATCCCTCGTCAATGAACAGGGTATCAAGACGGATACCACCGGCATAGGCCTGCACGACATCGGACAGGCCCAGGGCCAGCGCCAGTGCAGCCATGAAAGATTCGCCGCCGGACAGGGTTGCAACGGCACGCTGCTGACCGGTGTACTCATCCATGACATCCAGATCCAGACCCGAGGCGCCACGCCCCGCCTGCTCTCGGCGAATCAGTTGATAGCGCCCACGACTCATTTTACGCAGACGCAGCGATGCGCCGATCAGCACATCATCCAGCAGCACACTCAACACGAAACGCTGCAGGCTGACTTTGCTGCCCTGGCGTCCGGAAGCAACATCGCTGAGCGTGCCGTACACCGCATATTCTTCATCCAGTGCCGCACTGCTTGTTCTGATTTTTACCAACCTGTCCTGCAAGGTGGTGAGCGCCAACAGGCGATCGCGAATCTGCTGCCAGGCCTGCTCGGCTTGCTGGGCCACCGTCGCAGCAGCCTGTTCCTCGCGCAGGCATTGCTCAAGATCGGGCTGAACCAGACCATTGAGCGTCTTGTCCAGCTCAGCGTACCGGCCACGCGTCTGATGCAGTGCTTCGTAATAGCTGTCTATTGCACTTTGCAGCGCCGTACATTGCGCCTCATCTTGTTGCGCGTTCTGCCAACTCCCGGTATCAGCAAAGTCGCTGCGCGCCAAGGCGTCTTCGTACTTATGCACGGCCGTAATATGTAGCTGATTATCCTGTGCCAGTTGTTCCCGCAGCGCAGCGATCGTCGACTGCAAACCCAGAATCTGGTCCTGGCGCTGCCGCACCGTATTCTCGGCCTGACGCCATGCCTGGGTCAGGTCATCAATCTGCCGCGTCAAACCGTCGATCTGCAAACGCAATTGGTCTTCGGCGCGACTGTGCTCTGGCAGTTCCTGCTCGAGCATGCGCAACGTCGCCTGCTGGCTGCCATGCGTCACGCTCAAGGTCTGAAGATGGGTGCGCAGTTGCACCAGGGTCTGCTCCTGCGTATGCTGATCCTGTTCCAGCGTCGCCAGCAGACGCAGGCCGTCATCCAGCTTGTGGCGCGCGTGCTGGCTCGCCTGCAATTGTTTTTCCTGTGCATCGAATCTGCTTTGCAATTGCGCCAGGTCTGCGTGCGCATCCGGTCCCAGTGCTTGCTGGCGCTGATCCAGTTCGATCTGCCCTTCATCGCACTGACGCGCCAGTTGCGTCATCCGGGCCTCGTGAGCAGCAAGGCGCTGCCCTGCCTCCTGTACGTGCTGTCTGGCCTGGCGCAGCATCTGGTCGCTGATCTCGTGCCCATCCGAAGGCGCCGGTGCCGGATGAGACACACTGCCACATACCGGGCACGGCAGCCCCTGCTGCAGACGGGCGGCCAGCCGGCTGGCCTGATTCTGATGCCAGGCCAGTTCCAGGCGGTCCTGTTCGCGCTGCGCTGACCGCAAGGCATCCTGCAGAAGGCCCTGCTCATTCGCCGCCGCGGCCTGTTCGTCGCGCAGCGCCTTCAAACGCCCGGCCAGCGCGTCACAGGCCCGCCGCTCGCTCAGGCGCGCCTTGTTGTGCGCCACCGCCACGCTCTGGTCTGGTAATGCCGCCACCATCTCTTGCAATGCCTTGTGCTCATGCTTCAAGTTCGACATACGCTCAAGCCTGGCTTGCTGCTCTGCTGTCCGGGCTTGCAGCGCAAGGCGCGCCTGGGCCAGATCTGCATTCAGCGTAACCAACCGCTGCTGCTGGCGATGCCACTCCTGCGCCTTAGGAAAGAGCGCCTGCAAGCGGCTGCGTTCAACATTGAGCGCAGCAGTCTGCTCGTAGGCGATGGCATGGGTCGCCTGGTCCGCTTTCTCGTGTGTCAGTTGCCGAGCAAGTGCCTCAAGCCGCAACTGGCTATCGGCCAGGCGCGCCTGAGTCTGCGTTAAACGCCGGCTGATTTGATCGGCGCCATCATGTAATTGCCGCAACTGTGCCGCAGCCCGGGCCTGACGTAACGCCCCTTCCTGCCCGGCAACAGCAGCCTGACGCTGATCCAGTTGAGCCAGTTGCGCGGCCAGCGCATCGCGTTGTTCAAACTGCGCGCGTATCCGCCGGGCCTCTTCGATCTTGCGTTGTGCGCGCATATGCAGATCGACGGCGTCGATGCGACGGGATTTTGCCATCGCTTCTGCGCCGGTCAGTTCAGCAATATCGATGGCAAGCCGCTTCTCCTCTGCAATATCGGCCTGTTCAAGCAATCCGGCAATCTGCAGTTCATTGGCCTCGCGACGGGTGCGGATATCTTTGGCCCGCTCCTGCAATTGCAGTTCGATCTGCCGGAAGATGTCGGTCTGGAACAGCTGCGCAAACAGGGCTTCGCGCTTGAGCGAAGTTTCCAGCAGCAGTTCGCGAAATTTGCCCTGCGGCAATACCATCACCTTGCGAAACTGCTCAGCTTTCAAGCCTGTTATGCTTTCTACATACTCGGTAATCTGTCCGGCCTTCTTTGCAACAAGCACCTTGGGCGTGGCATTGGTCAGATCAAGCATGACGCCTTCGGTGCCAATCTCCCGCAAGCCGCTGCCTCGCGTCTTGGGCACCCGCTGCGCAGGCTGGCGCTGGATTTCGTATACCTTGCCTCCAAGCCGGAAGCCGAACACCACGCGCGCCACTGTCGCTGGATCTTCCAGGTCCGAACGCAGCGAGCGAGGGTCTTTCTCATCGCCCGTGGTCTCCCCATACAGGGCAAAACAGATGGCATCGAGCAAAGTGCTTTTGCCCGCTCCGGTCGGGCCGTTGATCAGGAACAGCGGATTAGGACCCAACTGCGTAAAATCGAGCTTCTGTTCGCCGGCAAATGGGCCGAAGGCCTGCAGATGCAAATACAAGGGAACCATTTATGCTTCCCTTTTCAGTACGTTATCGACTACATCCTGCATGGCTGCACTTTGCGCCTGCGTCATGGGCTGCCCGTTGATCTGTTCAAAAAAATCGCAAAACAGTGAAAACTCGTCGCGGCGCAGCCTGGCGGCCGACATCAGCGGCGCGGTATCGTCCTGGTAAAGCTGGGGTTTTTCCATTTGCAGCAAATTCGGATAGACCGCTCGCAGTTTTCCCATGGGATCAAGAATCGCGTGATCGTCGGTTAGCCTGGCAAGCAAATAGTCATCGCAGTGTGCGTCGGTCTGCGCGGCGCGAACCAGCTCATCCAGCTTGCCTTCGATTGTGCGCACATCATGTAGCGGATACAGCGGTAACGGCATCGCCGCGGCCGTACCGTCCTGATCGATATCAACCAGCAATACGCCTTTATTGTGTTTTTCTTCGGAAAAGCTGTACTTGAGCGGCGAGCCGCTGTAGCGTATGCGCCCCTGCCGAAAGGCCTGAGACCCGTGCAGATGGCCCAGCGCCACATAGGCAAAACCCTCGAACAACGCTGCGGGAACCTGGTCAGCGCCGCCGACAGCCAGCGGACGTTCAGATTCGCTTTCCTGGCTCCCGGCCAGAAAGCAGTGGCTGATCAGGACATGAACACCCTGGGTCGGCTTGTTTCGGACAATTCGCTCAATCAGATACCGGTGCGCCTGTTCATAACTGTCTATGGGCTCCTGGGCAAACACCCGCGCCTGTATCGGGTCGGTATAGGGAATGCCATGAAAATACAGCAGCCCCGCTTGCGTCTTGACGATAACCGGCTGCAGCATTTGTTCGTAATCGGCAATGATATGAACACCGGATGCATTCAATGGGATCGCGGCAAAACCCAGCCGGTCGGCGCTGTCGTGGTTCCCGGGAATAATCACAACTGGAATATTCAGATCGTGCATGCGATTCAGAAAATCATTCAGCAGTCGCACGGCGCCCGCAGGCGGGACGGCGCGATCGTATACATCACCGGCAATCACCAGCGCATCTGCCTGATGCTGCTGGGCATAGTCTGCAATTTGCTGCAGAACATGGGCCTGGTCATCCAGCAACGGGTGATTGCACAGTGAACGACCCAGGTGCCAGTCGGAGGTATGGATAAATTTCATGAAGCACAATAACGCAAAAAGAAGGAAAAAACGGCCGGGACTGCCAGCCTGGCGCCGCGCCCAAGCCTGATATGTTCAGGGCCGGCGAACATGACAGACTCTATCTTATCCTGTCAGTGATCCGTTATCATCCCTGCATTTATACGCTACAAATTTTAGCGATTGCTGCCTAATAGGTTGACAGCCGGACACGGCCTGCAATAATATAAATTCATTACAGCCTTTCAACAAAGGTCTGTATGGGGGAATTTAGTCCAACTTGCTGCCCCGACATTCGGTCAAACCAGCTAAACAGGAGCGCTCAATGAGTATTTCTGCCCCATCCCCATTATCTTCCGCATCCACTGCCAGCAATGCTGTCAAAATCATTGTGGATAGCAATCAGGCCTCGCATATCGACGCTACCGGCAATTGCTATGTCAATCCTCAGGATTGCGCCGTACAGTACAGCCCGGGCTCTAGCGCCTACATCTTTGATATCGAATTTTTGCAACAGTTACGCCGGCATCTGCGCACGGCCGCCTGCTTCGAACTGGAAGTCGCGCCGCTGAACCACGATCTGAAAAACGTTGCCGCCTCGCTACTGACCGTCCTGCAAAAGAACGTAACACCAGGTTGATCCATCCCGGCTAATCCATTCCCGGTTGATGTTAGACTGCTTATACCTTATTGCACCTATCAGAAGGATTGACCTATGTATAAATTGAATGAACATGGCCGCGAATCGCTCAACACGTTCCTTGACGCTGTCGCCAAAGCCGGTACTGCCCGTGATGCATTTATGGTCCGTGCAGAGGAAATTGCCAACCAATCGTTCGCAGTAGATCAGAATGCGGTCATGGATATTCAGGGACCCGATACGCAAAGTGGCGACGCCGAATCGGTGCAACTGCTCAAAAGCTGGTTCGACCTCGTCTGAAGCACTTACTCCTGCATACTGCCCGGGATTGGCCACCGGGCATGTGCAACATACAATCCAAAATGCACGGCAACACGCCATACAGCAAGCAAAAGAAATAAAAAGCTGAGCGAAAAGAACATAAGACTGCTCCCTCACAGGAGGATGTCAAAGTCTCATGGCTTTACTCATCAGCTTACACATGGCCTGCATTTATGATCGCCGCGTTGCCGTATGCCTCTGATCAAGCCGTTACTATTGCGTCTTGTCAACCTGGGAGCGAGCGTGTTCTTAATTTAAACAGGTCGTGAGATTCACTTCGATACACGCGATGGTTATCTGTGCTGTGCAGCGCCTGTTGCGGCGGCAATAAGTAGGCCATGCGGTTCCCCTGACACACACTGACAACCCCACGTGCCCCTTGTAGTAGAGGTAAGCGCAACGACCATATGCAGCAACGCTACAAAACAAAAAAGGGCTTACGATAAACTCGCAAACCCTTGACTTGTATTGCTAATACATTTTGGTCATTGACCTTCGGATTGGTGGGTGCTACAGGGGTCGAACCTGTGACCTACGCCTTGTAAGGGCGCCGCTCTACCAACTGAGCTAAGCACCCGTCGATCAACTAAGCATTAAATTATAAGGAGGTCGCAAAGACAATGCAAGCATTTTTTACGCCACATGTTCTTTTTTGTGAAAAAGTGACACTACTGCAACAATCACCAGGCCCACGATCAGACCGATCACAAAATGCACCAGTAAAGTAAGGATAGCGGCCAGCATGCCGGCGCCATTTCCCGGCAAGACCGACTCGAGCCAGTGTTCGGCACCTGGAATACCGTGCAAAATGATGCTGCCGCCAACCAGGAACATTGCAATGGTTCCAACAATGGACAGCAATTTCATCAGGTACGGGGCAAGCCAGAGAATGCCCTGCCCCATCTTTTTAGCGACATTGCTTCCCAGACCGGACAGATACAATCCAAGATCGTCCAGCTTAACGATACCGGCAACCAGCCCATAGACAAAGACAGTAATCAGCACCGCAATCACGCTCAAAATAATTACCTGGGTCATGATGGGTTCACTGGACACCACGCCCAGCGAAATAACGATAATTTCGGCAGAGAGGATGAAATCGGTACGGACGGCCCCGCTGATTTTCGTTTTTTCATCCAGCGGCGCCGTCTGCCCAGCCGGCTTTTCTTTGCCCTTGTGAAAGAACGTATGAATGACCTTCTCGGCCCCCTCGAATGACAGGAATGCACCACCGAGCATCAGCAGTGGCAGGATCAGCCACGGAGCGAAATAACTGATCAGCAAGGCGGCCGGCACCAGAATCACTTTATTGAGCATGGACCCTTTAGCCACGGCCCAGACAACAGGCAGTTCCCGATCGGGGTTGACTCCAGTGACCTGCTGTGCGTTCAGCGCCAGATCATCACCCAGCACACCTGAGGTCTTTTTCATGGCGGTCTTGCCCAATACAGCAACATCGTCGAATGTCGCGGCGGATCCCTTGACGGCGGTCTTGCTCATCAGCGCCACGTCATCTAGCACACTTGCAATATCGTCCAGTAACGCCAGTAGGCTTCCTGCGGCCATAATGTTCCCCATTTAAGTATTTGTAGATGTCGGATATAGACCACGGCCGACTCGTGGCAATGTAACAACTTAACGCTAGCCAAAATAATACTTGAGTCTGGCGAAAATAATAAAGGCTTTTCTTTGCAAATAATCGTTTTCCGGCAAGCGCCGATCTTAACAGGGGTATCGGCCACCGCGATTCTGTAAACGCAACATTATTTCAAACAGCATAAAGATTACCCAATAACAACAAGGCGCAACAGCGACCAAACAAAAAGCCGACTGCTTTTTCAAGCAACCGGCTTTTTGTTTGCGTGCGGCCAACCTGCTGCCTTGTGCAGCGGCGACCCGCTCTCAACGATGAATTAGTTGACAGCGTCTTTCAGTGCTTTACCTGGACGGAACTTAGGCACTTTAGCTTTCTTGATTTTGATGGCTTCACCTGTGCGTGGATTACGGCCAGTGCGAGCGGCGCGGGTGGAAACGGCAAAAGTGCCGAAGCCAACCAGTGTTACGGTACCGCCTTTTTTCAGCTGTTGTTTAACAGCAGCGATAACGGCATCAAGAGAGCGGCCAGCAGCAGCTTTAGAGATATCTGCTTTGGTAGCAATGTATTCAACGAGTTCTGTTTTGTTCATTCAGACAACCCCAAGTTAGTAAATTATGATGGTTAATTCATCCGGAATATAATCGCCTCTAAATGAATGGCTGTCAAGAAAAAAACCTGGCAACAACCGCATATTTATTAGCTTTTTAACAAATTTCAATCAAAAACGAAATATTGTGTTTTTTTTCATACACCCCGGCACGGTGCAAAAATCAAATTTTGCCTTGTCTATTTCCCCATGCAGCGATCAAGCGCCTGAGCAAAATCATTGATCAGATCAACTTCATCTTCGATGCCCACAGAGATCCGCAACAGGTTATCGCCAATCCCCATTTGCGCCCGCCGCTGTGCACCCATTTCATAATAAATGGTATGCGCCACCGGCAGCGACAGGGTCCGCGAATCGCCCAAATGCGTTGCCAGTATAACAACGTCCAGCGCATTGAGAAAATCAAAACAGTCAATACCGTCAATCAATTCTACGCCCAGCAGCGCGCCATAGCGACCGCCAAAAAGCCTTGTGGCCAACTCATGTTGCGGGTGATCGGCCAGCCCGGGATAACGCACGCTCGCAATCCCAGGATGGGATTGCAAAAACCTGGCCAGCGCAAAAGCATTGGAGCAAGCCTGATTCATACGCAGGGTAAGCGTTTCGGCGCCGACGGCAATTTTGTGCGCAGCCTCTGCAGACAAGGTCCCGCCCATGTCGCGCAGCCCTTTCTTTTTAATCTGAGTCAATCCCCAGTTGTCAGGACTGCCTTTTTTATAATCATCGTAAATATTTGCATATGTCGACCAGTCATACAGCCCGGTGCTGGTAACGGAACCGCCCAGGGCGTTGCCATGGCCGCAAATATATTTTGACAGGGAGTTCATGACCAGCGTCGCATGTACATCGCGGCCCTTGAGCAGATACGGCGATGTCAGCGTATTGTCTACGACGTACACCAGATTATGGTCGCGACACAACAAGCCGATATTCTCCAGATCGGCAATCTGGGTTCCCGGATTGGCAATAGTTTCAACAAACACCATGCGGGTTTCGGGCCGGATTGCCGAGCTGATGCTGGCGGCCTCGGATGGATCCACAAACGTGATATCAATGCCGAACTGCGTCAACGTACTCAGCAGGCTATTCGTATTGCCAAAAATGTAACTGCTGGAAATAAGGTGATCGCCCTTGCGCAGCAGCGTCAGAAAGATGGCGCTTAGCGCAGCCATGCCGCTGGCAAAGGTGACGGTTCCCTTGCCCTGCTCCAGCAAGGTAATTTTGTTTTCAAGTGCCGCCGTGGTTGGCGTGCCCTGGCGGGCGTAGGTGTAGCCAGGCTTACCCTGAAATACCGCGGCCAGTTCACGCGCGTCGTCATAGGCGTACTCGGTCGACACATGGATCGGCTTATGGATGGCTCCATGCTCTATACGATCACGCCGGTCGGCGTGCAACACAGTTGTAGTCAGCTGTTTTTCCTTCATATTGCATCTCTGATAAAAATTACTTTCTCTGACGGACAGTCTCAAACAGGCAGACCGCACTGGCAACGCTGACATTCAGGCTTTCGACAGACCCCAGCATCGGGATCCGGACCAGTTGATCGCAGGTTTCCCGCGTCAGCCTCCTGAGGCCCTCACCCTCGGCCCCCATGACCCAGGCAATCGCGCTTCGGGCGTCAACCGCATGCATATCGCTGGAGGCCTCATCATCGGTACCGACAAGCCAGATATTTCTGTCCTTGAGCGCCCGCATCGTTCTGGCCAGATTGGTGACCATGATATAGGGCACGGTATCTGCAGCGCCGCAGGCGACCCGCTGCACGGTTGCGTTCAGGCCGACCGCGCGATCCTTGGGCGCGATCACTGCATGCACACCGGCCGCATCTGCGGTACGCAGGCAGGCGCCCAGATTATGCGGATCGGTCACGCCATCCAGGATCAGCAGATGTGCCGGCTCGGTTATGACATCGAGCACATCATCGACGTTGACTGCCAATTGTTTGGGGTCCGCCACGGCGATCACGCCCTGATGACGCACGCCTTTGGCCAGGCCTTCAAGCCGGTCCGGCGATACGGGAATGACCTTGATTTCATGCTGCTTGGCCAGGTCAACCAGGCTCTGCATGCGCTTGTCGCTGCGCGACGCTTCTATATAAATTTCCCGGATGGAATCGGCTGCATGACGCATTCTTGCGGTCACGGCATGAAATCCTGCCAGTATCTGACGGCTAGACATAATAGGTTCCTGAACTCAATATATTTACCACCCGATGCGCTGATCCAGCGCGGATACACGCATCGGGCTCCTGATGGCCTGCTCGCTGATATCGGGCTTGATCAGCGACGGCGGGATGCTTTTTTGCCGGCAGGCTGTGCAGCCTTTTTACCGGCTTTTTTTGCCGCAGTCCGACGCTCAAGGGCCTGCTGCCCGCGGCTTTTAATGCCGGCCGGCTTGGGCTTGGCTGCCCGCTTGGGTTGCCGCGGTGGTGTATCCTGGCGCTGGGCTTCCTTGCGCAGTGAATCGTAGGTAATGCCTTTGACCAGGGCAAACTCGATGCGTCGCGCTTCCAGATCCACGCGCGTCACCTGCACCTGCACACTGTCGGTCAGCCGGTATTTCTTGCCCGTGCGCTCGCCGCGCAATTCGTTCAGGCTTTCATTGAACTGGAAGTAATCGGTTCCCAGCTCTGACACGTGCACCAGCCCTTCGACATAAAGCGTATCGAGCGTGATGAACAGGCCAAAAGAGGTGACGCCGGTGACCTTGCCGCTAAATACCTCACCCACATGCTCGCGTACGAACCAGCATTTGAGCCACGCTTCAACATCGCGCGAGGCATCGTCGGCACGGCGCTCGTAGGCGGACAGTACAATCCCCAACTTCTCCCACAGGGCGTGCTCATGCTGCTGGCGTGACTCGCCGTCCACCCGCGCCACGCCGGCGGTTTCCGGAACATAGGCGCGCTTGGCCAGAATGGCCTTGATGACGCGATGGGTCAGCAGATCCGGGTAGCGCCGGATGGGCGACGTAAAATGCGTATAGCTGGGATAGGCCAGGCCGAAGTGCCCGGCATCATCAGGACTATAGATCGCCTGCTGCATGGAGCGCAGCGCCATGGTCTGGATGATTTGAAAATCGGGGCGGGCCCGTGCCGCATCCAGCAACGCAGCATAATCCTTGCCGCTGGGTTCGTCGCCCCCGGCCAGGGACAGGCCCAGCGTGCGCAGATACTCGCGCAGGTTTTTCAGTTTTTCCGGTGTCGGCCCTTCATGCACACGATACAGGCTCAGGCGCTTGTTGGCCTTGACGAACTCGGCCGCGCAGGTATTGGCGGCCAGCATGCATTCTTCGATGAGCTTGTGTGCATCGTTGCGCACATGCGGGACGATCTGCTCGATCTTGCCCAGCTCATTGCTGATAATCTTGGTTTCAATGGTGTCAAAATCCATCGCGCCGCGCTGCTTGCGGGTGCCATCCAGCAATTGATAAAGCGTATACAGGTCCTGGATATGCGGCAACACATGCTTTAAGGCACGGGCTGTGGGCCCGTCAATTTGCTGCAGCGCTGTCCAGATCTGGGTATAAGTGGTGCGTTCATGCGAATGGATAACCGCATTGTAGAACTGATAGGCAGCAACCGTGCCGGCCTTGGCGCCGGTGGCGGGAATCACCATGTCGCACACCAGCACCAGGCGATCTACCTGCGGATTGAGTGAACAGAGTCCGTTGGACAACTTCTCGGGCAGCATGGGAATAACTCGCCGCGGAAAGTAAACACTGGTGCCACGGGCCAGTGCATCGGTGTCAATGGCGTCTTCGGGACGCACATAATGACTGACATCGGCAATGGCCACCAGCAGGCGCCATCCCTTGCGCCGCCGTTGTTCTGTACCGATATTGACCGGTTCGCAGTAAACCGCGTCATCAAAGTCGCGGGCGTCCTCGCCATCAATCGTAATAAAAGGCACGTCGCGCAGATCAACGCGACCATTCAGATCCCGTTGCGTCACGGTTTCCGGCAGTGCATCTGCCTGCGCCAGCGCCGCCTCGGAAAAGCCGACAGGCACATCAAACTTACGTACCGCAATTTCAATTTCCATGCCCGGGTCGTCAATTTCCCCGAGCACTTCAATAATGCGACCGAGCGGCTGGGTATGGCGAGTAGGCTGTTGCACGATTTCAACCGTGACGACCTGGCCATGCTGGGCGCCGCCCACATCCGATGCGGGCACCAGAATGTCATGCTTGATGCGCTGATCTTCCGGCGCCACTACGTATATGCCCTGCTCCTGCAGCAGACGGCCTACCAGCCGGTTGGTGCTGCGTTCCAGCACTTCGACAATGGTGCCTTCGGGCTTGCCGCGGTATTCTCCGGTGGGCTTGACCTGCACCCGATCGCCATGCAATACCTTGAGCATTTCGCGTGGCGACAGAAACAGATCCTGGCCGCCATCTTCAGGAATTAGAAAGCCAAAACCATCGCGATGTCCCTGAACACGGCCGATCACATAATCTTTGGGCTTTGCCATGACCTGCCAGCCCTGTGGCGTATTGTCCAGCTGGCCGTCACGCTGCATGGCGGCCAGGCGTTTTTCCAGACCGTCTACGCCAGCCTGACGGGTCAGATTGAAGTGATTGATAAGCTGCTGCAAGGGTTGCGGTTTGTCTGCGCCACGCAGCAAACTGAGTATATTTTCCCGTGAAGGGACGTCCGGATCGTAATCGTGACCGGGTTCGGGCAGCGGCAGCGACGACTGCTGGGTATTAGCTGATTTTTTTCTCGTTGCCATGCGTAATTTCTTTAAAATTGGATGAGTTGCACACCGGCCCGCGCGGGGCCTCTGGGCTTTAGGTTATCACCATTCTATTACATTAATCGGCCATCTTTGTCCAAATACAGGCCGCTGCCCGATAAGACAAAACAATCATGGCGCCCCCGCCTGCTGCTGGCTCAACCCCAGAACCGCTGCACCAGAAACCGGATAACCATGGCAAAACAAACCACCACGATCAGCGGCCGGATCAGACGCGCCCCATGATTGACCGCCACCACCGAGCCCGATACCGATCCGACAATCTGCCCGCAGATCATGACCGCGCCAACGAGCCACAGTACCTGGCCGCCCACAATGAACACCGCAACCGAGGCGACATTACTGGCAAAGTTGAACAAGCGCGCCGCCCCCGAGGCCTTGACGATATGCATGCCGCGAAGTGTGATGTTGGCCAGGGAAAAGAAAGAACCTGCGCCAGGCCCGAAAAAACCGTCATAAAAACCAATGGCTGGTACCACCCCGAACTCAAAAGGTTTGGAACCGATGCGTGCCGCCCTTTCGGTCTGCCCCGCCGAGGGCGTGAGCAGAAAATAGAGCCCAATGGCCAGCAGGACAAGAGGAATCAGAAAATCGAGCACACTCGGGTCAATCATCTGGATCAGCACCGTGCCCAGGCATGCCCCCGCAAATGACATCAGGGCGGGCACGCGCAGTTCACGAAAATTGATGACCCCGCGACGCATCATGGTCAGAGATGATGCAAGCGTACCAACACTGCCCTGCAGTTTATTGGTGGCCAGAACATTGAGCACCGGAAAGCCCATAAGCATCATGACCGGAATGACAATAAGCCCACCGCCACCGGCCAATGCATCCACAAAACCGGCCAGCATAGCCACAAAAAACAGTATGAGAAAAACGTTCCAGCCCAGCTCTACTTCCATGTTGAACACCTGCTACCCTGTTCGGTCACGCCAGCCTGACGGGATAGAATACGAACAGGCCGGCGCTGCAACTATACCGGAAATTGCGCCTATCCAAGGTAAAATAAGCGCAGCAATATTCACGGGAAAGCCTGGCGTTGGCCACTATTGATCAACAGGCCGACCTTTTACTCAATTTATCTGCCACAAGTCAGGTATTTACCAGGAAGCTGCCATATGTCCGGTTATTTGATGGTCAAACATTCTCACATGACCCTCGCCATTCTGAGTCTGCTGTTTTTTATTTTGCGCGCCGGGTGGTCGATCTCGGGATCAGCGCTGCTTACGCGGCCATTTGTACGTATCGCGCCTCATGTGATTGACACGCTATTGCTGGCCTGTGGCCTGTATCTGCTGGCTTTCATCGGCATGCAGGCATTCATTGTGGCCAAGCTGGTCGGGCTGGTGCTCTATATCGGACTGGGCACCATGGCGATCAAGCGGGCCCGCACGTCCGGGCAAAAAGCCGTGTTTGCGGTGCTTGCAGTGCTTGCGTTCATCTATATCATGGGCGCCGCAATCAAACACAGCCCATGGTCCTGGCTCAGCCCCATGCTGGGCGCATAAACGAGCAGTCACCCGGTTCCCTGCCCCTTGCTAAACTGTAGCTGCGCTGCCGGTCAAAAATCCGGTCAGGCAAGCTGCAGGCTCATCGTACGATGGGCAATACCGGCATCCATATAGACGTCGCCCTCGGCCACGAACCCGTAACGCGCATAAAACCCCATGGCATGAACCTGGGCGCTGAGCACCACCTCGGTATCGCCGCGCGCCCGCGCTGCCTGAATCAGGCGTTGCAATACCAGCCCGCCTATGCCCGTTCCTCTTGCACTCTTGCGCACCGCCATGCGACCGATATGGCCGTCAGGCAACAGCCGTCCGGTCGCTATCGGCCGGTGCTGCGCGTCATAGGCGACCGCATGAACGCATTGCGCGTCCATTTCATCCATTTCCAGCTCTGGCGGCACCTCTTGTTCAATCACGAACACTTCGTGTCGCACCGTTGATGCGTGATCTTTGAGCGCGTCCCAGTTGTCCACGCGCAGCACCGTCGCTGGGGCATTGTTCGCGTTCTCGGGCATATCGGGCTGTTGGTGTTCCATCATCACTCCTGCGGCAATCAGGCCTGCACCGGTGCAGGCGGCGTCTCTATGGGTCGCCAGTACCAGGTCCCGTCACCGTTCAAGTGCAACAGATGCGTGTGTTGCGGGATCAATGTACTGCGGTGGCCGACGCTGATCAGTTTCAGATCTGGCAGGCGCTGGTGTACCAGACGGTACATGGCGTCTTCCAGGCCTTCGTCCATTGCCGATGTTGCCTCGTCAATAAAGGCGGCGGACGGCGCGGCCAGGAGCAAGCGGGCAAAGGCAACCCGCTGCTGCTCGCCCAGCGACAAGGTGTGCGACCAGCTGACGGTTTCCTCGATCCGCGATTGCAGATGAGCCAGGTGAACATCAAGCAAGGCCTGCTGCCCTTTTTCCAGGCCGTCGGCCGGCACCGCATGCGGGTAATAAAGCGCCTCAAGCAGCGATCCTTCCGGCACATACGGTTTCTGCGACAGGAACAGAATATCGTCCTCGGGACGCACGATCATGCCGCTGGAGTATGGCCACAGACCGGCCACGGCACGCAGAATGGTTGTCTTGCCCGAACCGGAAGGACCTTGCAGCAGCCAGGACTGGCCTTTTTCCACGCGCAGGGACAGGTCATTGACCAGCTCCTGGCCCAGCGGCGTGCGAATGCTCACATCCTCAAGCAGGACCTTGTCGCCGTCCTGCCGGACATCGGGCAATGGCAAGGCGTCGGCATTTTCAATATTGGTGAGAAATCCGTGCAGACGATTCAATGTGGCCCGGTAGCCGGCAAAGGTATCATACGCGTTACGGAAGAACGACAAATTGTCATGCAGTGTGCCAAACGCCTGGGCACTCTGGGTCATGGCGCCCAGCGTAATCTGCTCGGAGAAAAAACGCGGCGCCTGAATAATAAAGGGAAAAATAACTGCAGTCTGCGAAACGAAAAAGTTGAACCCCTGGAACTTGACGCTTCGATACACAATGGCCCAGACATTGCTGATAATTTGCCTAAAACGGCTCATCAGCTTGCCCATTTCGATTTTTTCGCCTTTGTAAAAAGCGATACTTTCGGCATATTCGCGCACGCGAACCAGGGAATACCGATAGTCCGCGTTGAATTTTTCATCCAGGAAATTGAGCAAAATCAGGGGTCGGCCGATCCTGAAGGCAAATACCGTGGCGATCAGGATGTAAATAAACAGGGCAAAAACCATGCCTCGCGGAATGGTGACCCCTGCCAGCGTGATGTCGCCGGACAACGTCCACAGGATAATGGTAAAGGCAACCGCCGAAACCAGAGAGCTGACCACGCCCAGACACAGATCCAGCGACACCGTCACAAAGCTGGAGATATCCTGCTGAATCCTTTGATCCGGGTTATCTGCCGGAGTACTGAGGTAGTGGGAACGGTAATAGCTGGTGTGCGACAGCCATTTGTTCAGGAAAACGCCATTGAGCGATTCGCGCCAGTTGATCGTAAAGGCCTGCTGCAGATAGAACGTAACCAGGGAGCGGATAATGTGGATACCGGCCAGAATGGTAAACACGCCCATCTGTATCCAGAAACTGGTCTCATCCAGTTTTTGCAGCGCCGTATACATGCTGTTGTACCAGTTGGAAAACAGCACACTGACGCGTACGCCCGACAGACTGAGCAGCAGAATGACGCTGAACATCGCGATGGGACGGACTGAGCGCCGGGGATTGAAATAGTCGCCGGCCAGCTTCCAGAACTGCCGCCCCCAGTGGGTATAACGAGTCAGCAGCCAACCGGTGGCCACGATAGCGAAAAATGAAATCACATAGGCCTGTATAAGCCAGAAGGCACTATCCTTTAATTCCTGACCCCAGTCCATTCATGCTCCTGTATCCTGATTTGTGCAGTGCATTGCGCGACCATTGGGCGCAGCATTCCGCAAAAAAGAGTCACTTTACCTTAACTGGCGGGGATTCTGTCAATCACGGCGTGCATAAATGTAATAATTATTGCGCTCGCAAGGACCTGAAAACCCATGGATTTATCTGCTACTATTTGATGATCTCAATAACTGGAGTCCCTTGATGGAGCTGTTGCTTGACCCAAATATATGGGTAGGCTTGATTACACTGATTGTTCTGGAGTTGGTGCTGGGCATAGACAACCTTGTCTTTATTGCCATTCTCGTCGATAAACTCCCCCCCAAGCAGCGTGACAAAGCTCGCATTACCGGACTTGCCCTGGCCCTGATCATGCGGCTCATTTTGCTCTCGGTCATGTCCTGGCTGATCAAACTGACCGCGCCGCTGTTTTCCATTTACGCGCTGTCGTTCTCGGGCCGGGACCTGATCCTGATTGCCGGTGGTTTTTTTCTGCTGTTCAAGGGTACCCTCGAATTGCACGAACGGCTTGAAGGCAAGACCAGAGCCTCTAACGGCCCGCGCGTTTATGCCAGCTTTGGCGTGATTGTCACACAGATCATCGCCCTGGATGCCATCTTTTCCCTGGACTCGATCATCACCGCTGTCGGTATGGTCGATCATCTGCCGGTCATGTTTGCCGCTGTGATCATTGCCATGGCGGTCATGCTGGTGGCATCCAAGCCCCTGACCAACTTTGTCAACCAGCATCCGACCGTTGTCGTGCTGTGCCTGGGTTTCCTGCTTATGATCGGCTTCTCGCTGCTGGCAGAAGGCTTCGGCTTCAAAGTACCCAAGGGCTACCTGTATGCGGCCATCGGCTTTTCGGTCATGATTGAAATTTTCAACCAGATCGCGCGCCACAGCATTAAACGCACCGAAGCCACTCGTCCCATGCGCGAGCGTACGGCCGAAGGGATTCTGCGAATGCTGGGCAAACGCCCGCCCGATGAGGCGCATATGGAAAATCCCAACCAGGAAGCCGAACAGCCCGTTGTTTTCGAAGACGAAGAACGCTATATGGTCAGCGGCGTGCTCACGCTTGCCGACCGCAGCATACATTCGATCATGACGCCGCGTGCGGATATTTCGTGGATCAACATAGAAGATGACATCAACAAGATCCGCGATGAAATCATCAACACGCCCCATACCTTCTTTCCGATCTGCCGCGGTGCGCTGGATGAAATCATCGGGGTCGGCCGGGCACGCGACCTGATTGCAGATATTCTTACCGAAGGCCGGATCAATGTCAAAAAGCTGCGCAAGCCGCTGGTGGTGCCCGAATCCATCAACATCCTGACACTGATCCAGACGCTCAAGGAAAGTCGCGGCCAATTGGTCGTGATCACCGACGAGTTCGGCGCGATCGAAGGCCTGGTTACCCCGATGGACGTGTTCGAAGCAATCGCCGGTGAATTTCCGGACGAAGACGAAACCCCCGACATTGTGGAGCTGGGCGAAGGACGCTGGATGATCGATGGCGCAGCCGATCTGCGTCACCTGGAGCAGATCCTGAACATCGATGGACTGTACGACGACAACGAAGAAACCGCCACACTTGCCGGCTATCTGCTGCGACAGTTTGACCGGCTGGCCGAGCCTGGCGATGTATTCGAACTGGAACATGGCCACATCAAAACCGTCTTTAAGGTCGTGGCCCTGGACGGCCGTCGTATTGGTCAGGTCAGCGTTGAACAGCATCGTGAAAAAAACCCCGAAGAGCTGCTGGACATATAGCACGCGATATAGCGCACGGCCAGGCGCGTGCGCCGCTGACAATAGCACATCGGTTTATAAACTTATTACCTGATCTTCCAAGCCCGCAATCGCGGGCTTTATTTTTTCATTCTTTTCTTCTCATCACAAACGAAATAAACTGAAGCGTGGCGCCGATCTTGCCGGCAAAGGCATATATCTGCAGCTTTACCGAACACGCTTTTATATTGTTCATATGCATATCATTATCAGAATTTAATCGTTCGTGCCAGCGGCCAGGTTCTCTACACTGAACCCACTTGCGTTATTGCTTCCTTCCAATTTTGACAGACACAGGCCGCTCATGACTACCCTTTCCGCCCTTTTTCGCAGCGTCTCAATTGCTGCCGTCTCGCTCACCGCGATTTTGTCTACGGCGCAGGCCAAGGACCTCACTTTATTGAACGTGTCCTACGACCCCACTCGCGAACTGTATCAGGAAATTGACGGCATTTTCGCCAGGCAATGGCAGGAAAAAACCGGCGACAAGCTGACCATAAAACAGTCGCATGGCGGCTCAGGCTCCCAGGCGCGGTCGGTGGACAATGGCCTGGATGCCGATGTAGTTACCCTGGCGCTGGCAATCGACATCGACAGTATCGCCCGCAAGAGCAAGCGTATCAACGCAGACTGGGAGACCAAATTCCCGCACAACAGTACCCCCTTTACGTCCACGATCGTGTTTCTGGTGCGCAAAGGCAACCCCAAGGGCATCCGCGACTGGGGCGACCTGACCAAGCCGGACGTGCAGGTCATTACGCCTAACCCCAAGACCTCAGGTGGCGCACGCTGGAATTATCTGGCTGCGTATGCCTGGGCCAAAGCCCAGCCAGGGGGCACTGAAGAATCGGCAAAACAGTACCTGAAAGACCTCTACAGTCATGTGCCAGTTCTGGACTCAGGCGCGCGCGGCTCAACCCTGACTTTCGTGCAACGCCAGATCGGCGACGTACTGCTGGCCTGGGAAAACGAGGCCTTTCTGGCGCAAAAAGAACTGGGCAAGGGGCAGTTTGATATCGTCGTGCCTTCTCTTTCGGTACTGGCCGAGCCACCGGTGGCCATTGTCGACAAGGTGGTCGACAAGCGCGGCACCCGCGAAGTGGCCAGCGCGTATTTGAATTTCCTCTATACGCCCGAGGCGCAGCGCATCGCGATCAAAAACTTCTACCGCCCCACCGATCCGAGCCTGGCCGAAGAGGCAGGCAAGCTGTTTCCGCCGCTGAAAACCGTCTCGATTGCTGACCTGGGCGGCTGGGATGCAACCAACCAAAAACATTTTGCCGACGGCGCTATTTTCGACCAGATCTACCTGAAGAAATAATGCCATTATCTATTGAAGTGTTGCAATGACGCTGCTAAAAAAACAATATTCGGTATTGCCCGGCTTTGGAGTGACGCTGGGCATTACCCTTTTCTGGCTCAGCCTGATTGTGCTGATTCCGTTCGCCGTCCTGTTTGGCTGGGCGGCTCAATCCGGCGTCGACGGCTTTCTGAAGACCATTCTGAACGAACGTGTGATCCACTCCCTGTATGTGACCTTCGGCACGTCGCTGATTGCCGTGCTGATCAATGTCGTATTCGGCCTGGTCACCGCCTGGGTATTGGTCAGATACACTTTTCCAGGGAAAAAGATAATTGATGCCTTTATCGACCTGCCCTTTGCCCTGCCCACTGCCGTTGCCGGCATTGCATTGACGACCCTGTATGCGCCCAACGGCCTGCTTGGCAGCCTGTTTGCCTCGCTGGGCATCCGGATTGCCTATACGCCAACCGGCATTGTCATTGCACTGATCTTTATCAGCCTGCCGTTTATCGTCCGGACCGTCCAGCCGGTACTGGAGGATCTGGAGCCGGAACTGGAAGATGCCGCCACCTGCCTTGGCGCCGATCGTTGGCAAATATTTGCCAAAATAATTTTTCCCGCCATTGCGCCGGCCTTGCTAACCGGCGCCGCCATGGCCTTTGCCCGGGCTGCCGGAGAATACGGCTCGGTCATTTTTATCGCTGGCAATATTCCCATGGTGTCCGAAATCACACCGCTGCTGATTACCGCCAAGCTGGAGCAATCGGACTACACCGGCGCGACCGCGCTGGCCGTGCTGATGCTGATGATTTCATTTCTGGTCCTGTTGCTGATCAATCTGGTTCAGCGCTGGAATAATAAACGTAACGGCATGAACTGAAGGCTGCAAAATGAACACCCATTTTCGCCGTACCGAAAAATCCTGGATACGCATTCTGCTGACAGCTATTGCGCTTGTCTTTGTGCTCCTGTTTATCGCTTTGCCCATGTTGCTGGTGTTCGCCGAGGCATTCAGCAGGGGTTGGGCATTCTACCGGGACACACTGAGCGAATCGGACGCCATATCGGCCATTTCCCTGACGCTGCTTACGGCCGCCATTGCCGTGCCCTTGAATGTCATTTTCGGCGTGGCCGCCGCCTGGGCCATCGCCCGTTTCAATTTTCGCGGCAAGAGCTTTCTGATCACGTTGATCGATCTGCCATTCTCAGTCTCGCCAGTCGTTGCCGGTCTGATGTATTTACTGCTCTTTGGCAACCAGACCGCGTTGGGCGTGTGGCTGGATGCGCATGATCTGAAAATCATTTTTGCCGTCCCCGGTATTGTGCTGGCGACCACCTTTGTCACCTTCCCTTTTGTTGCTCGCGAACTCATTCCACTGATGCAGTCCCAGGGCGCCGACGAAGAGCAGGCGGCATTGGTGCTGGGCGCTGGCAGCCTGCAGACACTATGGCATGTCACGTTGCCGAATATCAAATGGGGATTGCTGTACGGAGTGATCCTGACCAACGCCCGGGCGATGGGCGAATTTGGCGCCGTCAGCGTTATTTCCGGCCACATACGAGGGGTCACCAATACCATCCCCCTGCACGTGGAGATTCTTTATAACGAATTCAACATCGCCGGCGCGTTTGTGTGCGCTTCAGTACTGGCGCTGCTGGCCATCGTGACATTGATCCTCAAATCCATCATCGAATGGCGTCAGCACCGTTCTCACCAGCAATCACTACGGCGCAGCGGCAACCCGACGCAACCGGGTGCCGGTAGCCGAATCGGCGTTGCCACAGCGATAAGTGCAACATGAGACAGACAGCCCGCCGAACGGTTTCAGTCAGCGCGGCTGGCGCCCGATTATTCACAATGCGGCGAGCATTGCACCTGCAAAATAGAACAAGGAATTTATTGTGAGCATTGAAGTTCGTCATGTCACAAAAACATTTGGTGACTTTACCGCACTGGCCGATATCAGCCTGCAGATCCACAGCGGCCAATTGCTGGCGCTGCTGGGCCCGTCTGGCTGCGGAAAAACCACGCTGCTCAAAATCGTGGCAGGACTGGAACAACCCGATTCGGGCCAATTGCTGTTCGAGGGTGTCGATGCCACCAACAAGCATGTCACCGAACGCGGCATTGGTTTCGTATTCCAGCACTATGCGCTGTTTCGCCACATGACTGTCTTCGATAATATTGCGTTCGGGCTGAACGTCAAGCCACGGCGCCTCCGGCCATCGAAAGCGCAAATTCACGATAAGGTGCATCGCCTGCTGAAAATGGTGCAGTTGGACTGGCTGGCCGATGCCTATCCTAGTCAGTTATCCGGTGGACAGCGTCAACGGATCGCACTTGCCCGCTCGCTGGCCGTCGAACCTCAAGTGCTGTTGCTGGACGAGCCCTTTGGAGCGCTGGATGCCCGGGTACGCAAGGATCTGCGGCGCTGGCTACGGCAGTTGCATGACGAGATTCATCTGACCAGCATCTTTGTCACTCATGACCAGGAAGAAGCGCTGGAAGTCTCTGACCGGGTTGTCGTGATGAACCATGGCCAGATAGAGCAAGTGGGCACGCCCGACGAGATCTATGAACATCCGGCCAGTGCATTTGTCACCCAGTTTCTGGGCGACGTCAATCTTTTTCACGGTCGCATCCAGGATGAACAGTTCACCCGCGGCGATTATACCCAGCCCCTGGCGCCGGGCAATATCCACGGCAACAGCGACGACGAAGTGACTGCATACATCCGCCCTCACGATATTGAACTGACCCAGGACGCCAGCAATGCACTGGATCGGGGAACGATAGAACATGTGCATGCCATCGGCCCGGTTGTGCGACTGGAGCTTGCTCGCGCAGGATCCTCGGATCCCATTGAAGTCGTGATGACGCGCGAACGTTACCGGATACTCGGACTGAACCCGGGCGATACCGTTTACGTCAAGCCGCGAAAAATGGCCGTCTTTACCCGAAACAAAGCGTCGGCTGTCGCATAAAAACGCGGCGGCACTCCGCCGACCAAATATGTATGGCATACAAAAAACAGATGCAACATGACAGAACAAAATCCAGGCGGCAGAAAGTCTAACTGCGAAGATTTGGTTATCGACTGTTTGCTAACCTATGCCAGAAACACAACGCCCGATCTCTCCGGTTTAGACCCCAGCCCGCACGGCGAACCAACACAGGCTGTGCCATAGAAACCTGGTTTACGGTTTACGATTGACAGACGCCAATAAACTGGTAGCATGCGAGAATGGAACCAGAGCTTACATGTAAATTTCAGAATAATATAAATCAACTGGTCTTCACCTCGTTCCAGATGCTTGATGCATAACGCCGGGCGATAATTCATCGGACCGGGTACCGTATCTATACCCAGCCGATATATTTTCCAGATAATTGGTTTGACTCATTGCAGATCAATGATGCTATGTCAATTGTGAACGTGCAAACCACACTCACGGCTGTCCTGATTTTCCCACCACCAGCGACCGGCACGCGGGTCTTCGCCGACGCGGACCGCCTTTGTACAGGGATCGCAGCCAATGCTTGGATACCCCAGGTAATGCAGCGCGTTTACCGGCACCGAAAATCGATCCACATACGCCCAGACTTCCTGCTCAGACCAATCAAACAGCGGATTGTATTTGCTGATCCCTCTGGCCTCATCCTGCTCATGCAAGCCCAGATCGCTGCGCGTGACCGATTGCTCACGACGCTGACCGGTGATCCAGGCATCAGCATCCGCCAGTGCAGCCGCCAGCGGTATCACCTTGCGTATATCACAGCACTGGCGGCGCGCCTGCAAACTTTCGTAAAAGCCATTAATACCATGCTGTTCGATATAGGCGTTCACGGCCGACTCGTCGGGCGTGTAAATTGCCAGCCGTATGCCGTAACGAGTCTGGATCTGATCCAGCAACGTGAGCGTTTCTGTCGGCAGACGACCAGTCTCCAGTGTAAATATGTCAATATGCGTCGCGATATCTCGATACTGTTCGCTTTGTCCCGTCTCACGCAATATCGCATCTGTAATAACCATATCTTCCGCCGACAAACTGGATGCCAGACGCGTGCGCTGATGTGTTCGAGCGATGCCTAACAAGCGCTCGCGCAGCTGGAGAAATTTCTCGTCGAGTGCCGCCGGATCAATTGTACGCTTTGGCGGCTTCCACAGAATCGGGTGCTCAGAGAACAATGCTTGAGTTTGCGCGGAGTGAAAATTCATAATGTGTCCGTCCAATGAGTAGTCCGCTATCCGATAGGTTGGCAAGACTACTTCGATAAGGCTTCATCTTATCGGTTCAGCACAAGATTAAGAACGAATAAATCGGTCTTTATTTATAGTTGGCGGATATAAACCAGGACATTCAGCAAGTGCGGAGATTGAAAAACGATAGCATAGTTGCCTCGTTGCGCAACTAGACCAAGTCCGTGCCTTCTGCCGTCCCTGTTACCTAGGCACGCAACCAGATATGCAAATAATAGAAACGAAGCCGCCAGCTATTCTTTTTGAGAAAAAGATTAGCAAAAACCCCCACTCAACCCAGACAAATCGTGCAAGGCAACGGATGCTCTGCCACTGTCAGACGTAAACCAGATTGCCAAGCTCGCCTTATAAGTGCCGGCTCAGCGCGCCGCCAATATCAGTTGAGCGCCTTTTTCTGCAATCAGCATCGCCGGCGCATTGGTATTGCCCGAAGTGATGGTTGGCATGACAGAAGCATCGATAACGCGCAGCCTGTTGACCCCATGCACGCACAGGTTGGCGTCGACCACGGACAAGTCATCGGCGCCCATCTTGCAGGTACCCACCGGGTGAAAGATGGTCGTGCCGATATCGCTGGCAGCCCGTATAAGATCATCATCGGTCTTGGCCAGCGGACCTGGCCGGAACTCCTGAGGCGTATATTTTTCAAGCGCAGCCTGATCGGCGATACGCCGTGTCAGCCGGATACTCTCCAGGGCAACCTGGACATCTTCGTCGGTGCTCAGATAATTGCACAGAATATCAGGCCTGTCTTCCAGCGATGGAGAAACAATGGTCACCATACCGCGGCTGGTTGGTCGGATGTTGCATACAGAGGCAGTAAAGGCAGGAAACGGGTGCAAGCCATCGCCAAATTTTTCCAGCGATAGCGGCTGTACATGATATTCGACATTGGCGCGTTGTTGCCTGGGAGAAGAACGGGCGAAAATACCCAGCTGTGACGGCGCCATCGTTAACGGCCCCTTTTTCATGAAAGCGTACTGCAGGCCCATATAGGCCTTGGACAGCGGTGACTGCATCATCGTATTGAGCGTGCGCACCTTGTTTACCTTGTATATCATGCGCAACTGCAGATGATCCTGCAGGTTGCGCCCCACCCCCGGCAAATGATGAACAAGCGGAATGCCCAGCGACTTCATGAGGTCGCCTGCCCCTACGCCGGAGCGCTGGAGAATTTGCACCGAGCCGATGGCACCGGCGCTGAGAATGACTTCACGGCGTGCAGTAGCGTGGAAAAAATGATCGTTATGGCGAAAGCGCAGGCCCTGGGCCGTCCGGTCTGCGAAGTTGACCCGGTCTATCATTGCATTTGTGATAACGGTAAGGTTGCTGCGCGCCTTGATCGGCTTCAGGAATGCTGTGGACGCGCTGAAACGTACCCCTTTTTTCTGGGTAACCTGAAAATAAGAAGAGCCTTCATTATCGCCACAATTGAAGTCTTCTATTTGGGGAATGCCTGCCTGTTCGGCTGCCTGGCGAAAGGCATCCAGAATATCCCAGCGTAAACGCTGCTGCTCGACACGCAGCTCGCCGCGGCCACCATGGAACGCCGTATCGCCCGCGTAATGATGTTCGAATTTTTTAAACAGCGGCAGCACATCGTCCCAGCCCCAGCCCGGGTTTCCGGCATCGCGCCAGCCATCGTAATCCTCTTTTTGCCCACGCATGTAGATCATGCCATTGATGGCGGAACTGCCACCAAGCACGCGGCCTCGCGGATAGGCAATACTGCGGCCGTTGAGCCCGGCGTCAGGGTGCGTGGTAAAGCACCAATCGGTATTGGGGTTGCCGATGCAATAAAGATAACCTACCGGAATATGCAACCAGCGCCATTTATCGTCACCGCCAGCCTCCAGCAGCAGCACTTTGCAGGAAGGGTCTGCAGACAAGCGGTTGGCCAGCAGGCAGCCGGCCGAACCGGCGCCCGCAATGATGTAGTCAAAGTCCCCATATAGCGTTGTTGTTTCTGCCATGCTCCCACTCTGCTTATTATTATTTGTTATACGGATCGTTCCGTATCCTGATCATTATTGAAAATATTCACCATTATGACAACGCGTATTTCTACCTATTAAAGGCATAAGCTGTAAGCACACGCGACTGATGTATCCGAATCAAACCTGATTGCGGATATCGCTAAGGACGAACGCATTGATGTTGTCCACCAACTGATCCGCCAGCGACTGAATCGCCTGGCGGCTGGCCCACGCCACATGCGGCGTCAGGATAAAATCCGGTCGGTTCATCAGGCGCATGAACGGGTGCGTATCGGGCATGGGTTCCTGGGTCACGACATCAAAACCCGCACCGCCGATACTGTTGTTTTCCAGGGCGTCTGCCAGCGCGGCCTCGTCCACCAGGCCGCCCCTGGCCGTGTTGATCAAAATAGCGGTCGGCTTCATTTGCGCCAGCTCTGCCGCGCCAATCATATGACGGGTTGCCGGGGTTAGCGGCAGGTGCAGCGTGAGAATATCAGCCTGTGCGATTACCTCTTCAAAGGGAGCATGCGTTTCCTTTACGTCTGTCTCTCCCTTGCGAGCGGCAAACAGCACCTTCATGCCCAATGCCTGGGCGCGCCTGGCGACCGCGCTGCCAAGTGCCCCCGACCCGAAAATACCGATAGTGCTGTCGGCCAGATCGCTGACCGGATAATCAAAGTAGCAAAACTGGCCGCTTTGCGCCCAGCGTCCCTGACCGACCGAACGGTGATAGGCAAGCAAACTGCGCCGCAGTGCAAAAATCAAAGCGAGTGTATGCTCGGGCACGGTGTTGACCGCATAGTTGCGAATATTGGTCACAACAATTCCCTTGTCGCGGCAGGCTTCAATATCAACGATATTGGTCCCGGTGGCCGCCACGGCCACCAGTTTGAGCTCGCTTGCCTGCGCCACGTCTTGCGCCGAAACCGGCACCTTGTTGGTAATCACGATTTGCGCGTCCCGGATCCGAGCGGCAACCTCGGCCGGCGCGGTCTGGTCGTAGGCGGTCACTTCATGCTCGAACTCAAACGCCTTGAGCGCGATAAAATCGGGCAACGTGGCCCGATCAAGAAAGACAATGCGAGCAGAAGAAGACATGAGTTTTCCTGTGAAAGTCAAAACAAGACTATACCATTGCCTGCCATTGACTAGAATAGAGGTTTTGGCGAACCCGTTGTTTGTAAACTGACATGTCCTCTTCTGTCATGCCCTCTCCTGTCATGCCTTCCGTGTACCCATCGCTTCGTCAGGCAGCACTGGATGCCCTGGCCGAGCCCGATCCCTGCAAAAAAATCACCGCTGTTGACCAGTTGGTATCCACCCTGCCCGTGTGCGCCGATCTGGTCCTGCAACCCACGCGAGCGCTACCGGGTCGGCCGCTACGGCCGCAATTGGTGGATCCGCGCGAGGTATCGATACGCTCAACGCAGACGCAACAGGGAAAAGCCGCGCTCATGCACTCCATTGCGCATATCGAATTCAATGCGATCAACCTGGCACTGGATATCATCTGGCGCTTTCCCGGCATGCCTGACGATTTCTACTACGACTGGCTGCAGGTCGCCCGGGAAGAGGCCTATCACTTTTCACTCGTACGAGGGCACCTGGCTTCGTCGGGCTATCAGTATGGCGATTTTGCGGCCCATAATGGTTTATGGGACATGGCCGAAAAAACCGCCGACGACATTCTGGCCAGGCTTGCACTGGTGCCGCGGACACTGGAGGCCCGGGGCCTGGATGTCTCCCCGGCTATCCAGAACAAGTTGCGGGCGGTCAACGACAACCGCGGTGTTGAGATTCTGGATATTATTCTGCGCGATGAAATCGGTCATGTCAAAACCGGCAATCGCTGGTACCTGTACTGCTGCGAGCAGCAAAACCAGGAGCCGGTTGCCGCTTATGCAGCTTTGATCGATACCTATCGCGTCGGCAAGCCTCGCGGCCCCTTCAATGTCCAGGCCAGAATGGCGGCCGGATTCTCCCAGGCCGATATTGACTGGCTGAATTCCTTATAATTGCATTATTGGTCTTCACAGGCCGGCCTGATCCGGGCCTTGGCAATAGAACCAATGCCTTTTCATACTGACGGAAAAATTATGGACGTTCTGGTACTTGGGGCCGGCATCATCGGGCTGACAACTGCTTACTATCTCAACCGGGACGGATTCAACGTCACTGTTATTGAGAGAAACAACGATGTTGCGCTGGAGACCAGTTTTGCCAACGGCGCGCAACTGTCGTACAGTTACGTTGCGCCGCTGGCCGGTCCGGGCGTCATGAGTCATGTACCCAAATGGCTGCTGGACCGCAACTCGCCCCTGCGTTTTCGTCCCAGCCTGGATCCTGCCACCCTGTGCTGGAATGTGCGTTTTGTCAAAGCCTGCAATGCGGCTCAAAGCAACCAGACGACGCGGGAATTGCTTGCACTGTCGTTTCTCAGCCGCGACCTGTATCACGAAATGATGCAACAGGAGGCCATCTCCTTTGACCATAAGCGGGCGGGCAAGCTGGTTGTGCATCGCAGCCGCGATTCTTTCCAGCATGCCGTCGAGCAACTGGACTTTCAACGCTCGCTGGGTTGCGAGCAACGCGCCATGTCGGTCGAAGAATGCATATCACTGGAGCCGGCCCTGCTGCGCATGCGGGATCACCTCAGCGGCGGCATCTTTACCGAAAGCGAAGAAAGTGCAGACTGCTTCCAGCTTGCCGTTGCCCTGAAAAACATTTTGCAGCAGCGCGGCGTCATCTTCCGATTCAATACCACCGTCAGCCGACTTGCAGCAGACAGCAATCGCAAGGTGAGCGTGCAGACAACTGCCGGAGAACACCTTACCCCGGATCATATCGTGATGGCACTGGCATGCGAGAGCACAGCGCTGCTCAAACCGCTGGGTATTGCGGTACCGGTCAGCCCGCTCAAAGGGTACAGCCTGACCGTGCCGATTGAGCGCGCCGCCGACGCGCCGATGGTCAGCATCACCGATTATGAACGCAAGGTCGTCTATGCAAGACTGGGAGAGCGCCTGCGCATTGCCGGCATGGCCGACATGGTGGGCTTAAACCGTCGCATCGATACCTCGCGTATTGAAGCGCTCAAGCAGGAAGCCCGCAATCTGTTTCCCGACGCGGGCGACTACGATCTGGCCACGCTCTGGACCGGGCTGCGTCCGGCAACGCCAAAAGGCAAACCCATTATTGATGCAACCCGTTATGGTAACCTGTGGCTCAATATTGGCCAGGGCGCCCTGGGCTTTACTCTGGCGCCGGGGTCTGCAAGCGTGATCAGCCATTTGCTGCGCGGCCAGGCGCTGCCATTTGGCAAAAACGTGTTTACGCTGGCCGATGCGTAAGCGCCAGGCACAAACGATGTAAAGAACGACTTGATCATATACCCGGCCTTTGCGCTCACTGTGCCCGGCCGGCAACACCCAGCGCCAATGGCCCTGGCAATATACAGCCGGCCGGCCAGTGATTGTTCCTGTCAGGTAAAGGATGCCAGTTCAAGGTGTATGCCGTATTTGTACCCGAAACGCAATGAAGCATCCATGCACCCAATCGCCCTGGCCTGACCCTGTTTTTATGCGAATATATCCTTATCTAACATTCGCTTATCTAACGCTTATTTAACGTTTGCTGACTCAGATTTACTGCCTCATTAACCCGCGTCCGTCATGCGATTTCGCCATGCGAATGCCTAACGGTCGTTTTGTGCCCACCGAGACCCGCTGCCATGCTCCAGAAAATCCTGCTGCCCATTATCGTCTTTATCATTGTCCTGATCGGCCTAACCTTCGGCGAAGGCGTGTTCACCGCGCTGGCTGTGTGGCTGCATGACATCACCGGTCTGGTCATCTATAACTTTTCCGACCTGTATTACACGGTCTCCGAATACATCTCCCGGCATCCTGTCAAAATACTTGTCGCCCTGGTGGTGACGGCAATCGTGTGCATCTGGATATACAAAAACAAGGATGAGGAACTAACCCGCCAGGCAAGCTCCCGTAAAATAGCCATATTTCTGGCGATTTTCCTGGGCTGGCTGGGCGCACACCGCTTTTACAACGGCCAGATAGGCATGGGGCTGCTGTATCTGATTATCAGTTTCATCTGGTTGCCGCTCACAGTATTTCTGAGCCTGATCGATGCGGTAAGATATATTTTCATGAATGACGAAGAATACCGTTTGCGCATTCAATCGTCATAATAACCACGCGGCAGGGGTGCAGGCGGCCCGATACTTCTGCTACGCCAACGACGCAAGGAGCGCACGTGAACCTGAACGACCTGACCATTGCCACTGATAATCTTGATCAGCCACGGCTGCTGAATCACTGGCAATGGCTGCTGCCAGCCCAGGTCGAAGTGCTGCTTGTCACCAAAACGGCAGACTGCTTTTTGCTTGAACCTGAAACCGGTCATATTCTGTTTCTGGACACCAACGACGGTGAACTGGAGCACATTGCCTCCGACTTTGATGAGTTTCGCACGGTACTTGCCGATCCGGAATTCATTACCGATTACTTCTCGCTGCTGCTGATGGCGCCGTTGCTGGAAACGCCATTACCCGAAAATGCCATTTTTGCACTTGCCACACCCCCGGTGCTGGGTGGATCGTTCGAAACTGACGAATTGACGCTGGTTGATATTTACCAATATTTCGATGAAATGGGTGCGCTCTGGCAAAAACTGAGCCAGATTGAACTGCCTGACGACGCTGCTAATGAACCTGATGCAGCGTCGGATAGCGATATCGATAGCAAAAAATCCGAATAAAAATCGATACCAACCATTGCAGCGCATTAAGCAGGACACTTTAAGCAGGACAAAGAGATGAGCGATCCCCTTCCAATACAGGCTTGCACGCTAAAACATTTTCCGGCAGAACTTGGCACGACGGCGCCCGAGGCTTTTGCCGCAGCCCGACTTAACGTTTATGACAATGCCTTTGCTTTCCCATTGGCAGTGCTGAACCAGCCGGCACTGGAACATAATTTGCAATGGATGCAGCGTTTTGCCAACGACAAGGGCGTTAGCCTTGCCCCGCACGGCAAGACCACCATGTCGCCCGAGCTGTTTGACCATCAGCTTGCTGCCGGCGCCTGGGGTCTTACCTTTGCTACCGTGTTTCAGGCCCGGACCGGCATCCAGGCTGGCGCCCGACGTATCATTATTGCCAATCAGGTTATATGCGACGCCGACTTGCGCCAGTTACAGTCACTTTTGCAAATGCATCCAGAGCTGCGAATCTGGTTTCTGGTCGATTCAATTGAACAGGTCGGTTATATCGAAGCCTGGGCAAAGCGTTACGGTGATAGCAGCCAGCAGCGACCTGTACGCTTTGACTGCCTGCTGGAAATAGGTATTGCTGGGCAGCGTACAGGCTGCCGCGAATTTGAACAGGCCCTGGCACTGGCCCGCCGCATACATCAATCATCTGTACTCGCACTGGGCGGCATCGAATGCTATGAAGGGAACCTGGCGACCGATACAGAAAAAGACAAACCGGCCGTTGAGGCACTCATGAACCGCTGTGAGGCGGTCGCGCGCGCCTGCGAGCAACAGCAGCTGTTCGATAACGACGAAATCATTATCTCGGCTGGCGGCTCGGCCATTTTCGATTTGGTGGTCCCTGGTCTGAAGATCAGCCTGAACCGACCCGTACGAGGCGTATTGCGCTCGGGATGCTATATCACCCACGATCATGGCGTCTACCAGCGCCATCTGGCGAAAGTGCAGGAGCGCGAACACCTGCAGGAGAGCCTAAAAGCAGCCCTGGAGGTATGGACCATGGTGCAATCGGTGCCAGAACCCGGGCTGGCCCTGCTTACCTGCGGTAAACGAGACATTTCCTATGACCTGACGCTGCCGTTTGTCACAGGCTACGCACCGGTCGGTGAACGGGTTCGCAGCGCGCCAGGACCGACCTGGCAGATCACGGCACTCAATGACCAGCACGCCTATTTACATTTTGACGCTGCCGGCCCTGCACCGGTTGTGGGCGACAGGATTATCCTGGGAATCTCTCATCCCTGCACGACATTTGATAAATGGAAATGGATGCCTGTTATTGACGACACGGGCCAGGCGCAGTCCTACATTACCACGCGCTTCTGAATCCTGTTCGCAGGCTTATATTGTGCATTATTGTGTGGCTATGTAGAAAATAGCTGCCCGCTGCCGCGCATGCATACTGCCCGACTGTTGCTATACGTAGTAACTGGCATGTTGCCACGCGCGGTGCATGCCAAGCGAAAGGTGGACGTCAGAACAGAATATTCCACCTGCGGTCAAACCAGACCAGCAGCGCAGACACAATCGTACTGGCAAACATCACCATGACAAACAGTGGCGTGCCCTGCTCCATCCAGCCTGTGTTCAGCAAAATATTGATAAAGAATACGTGCGTCAGGTAAATGGCTGTCGAAAGCTTGGAAAGAAAGTCCGTATTCAGTCTTGCTGAGCGGCTGTGAAAGAAAAGGAAAAGCAGCGGACACAGCACCAGCAGAGAAAGGTACATATCCACGCCGGCTTTGGCAGGATGCAGAAAATAGTGCACGGAGCTCTCGGCGATCAGCAGCAAGACTGACGCAAATATGGCGCACAGCAATTGCGGGTCACGGCGAGGTAATTTGTGCAGGCGATGTTTGGCGATCAGATACCCTATGGCAAACAGGGGAAAACCAAAGAAAAGAAAGTTGCGGAAAATCCAGCCGGAATTCAACAAATACCCCGCCACCCCTTCTTCTATCGGCGCATAGTTGCCGAGCGCCTGCAATATATAGCCCACTAGGAACAACGCTACGGCACAGATAAGCATCTGTTTGTCACTGCGCCTGCGCAATACATACAATACTGCCCCAGCGCCCAGGGTGCCCACTAAGTACCATAAATGATGATAGCCAAATACCAGTTTTTCCAGCAGGCCAATCTGATCACGGGCGAGCTCCCAGTGTACCGGCCAATAGAATGGCAAATACAACAACATCCAGATACCGTACAACACAGCCAGGCGTTTGGCCCAATTGCTAAAGGAACGATTTCGGGCGATCAACGGATAGAAATAAAAACCATTGATGATAAAGAAAGTCGGCACTGCAATGCGAAGCAGCCCGTTTACGAATATGTAATTAAGATACTCGGCGGTCTCGGTAAACAACGAAGCATGCAGGGCGACCACCATCATTGCCAATGCTATCTTCAGGCCATCTGTTCCCGCGTTACGCTGCATGTCTCGTCCTTTGTTGAATCATATATTGTAACGATCCGAGGCGTTCAAGGCATGAAGGATGCCTACCAATTGCTGTTGAATGTAACGACAGCATCGTAATCAAGGCATGAGATGTCTCGAGAGCACGAGTCCAAGAGCCGAGCGCGAGTGAGGGCCAGTTGGTACTGAAGATGCGGCACGGTTGGGCGTAAAGCCGTGAAGCGAGTGCTGTCAGTGCAAAGAGGGGGGTATTCAATGGGACGGGGCGTCTAAGCCAAGCCGAATGGCGCATGAAGCAGATGGGCAAGTTCAGGGCGGCAGTGATGGATAAATAAACTGGCTATTCATAATCCCGACCCATTGCGATCATTGCGATCGCCCAAAGCACAAACGCCCCGCAATGATTAAATTGCGGGGCGTTTGAAGGAATAAAAAGCCTGACGATGACCTACT
>Ga0160468_100033_pt1 | contig 237894 bp, 183 predicted proteins | sample HID1972K_E11MG_FD_108234 | JGI IMG/M metagenome (GOLD analysis project Ga0160468, IMG submission 108234) | Enriched pill bug-associated microbial communities from UW Madison campus, WI, USA - HID1972K_E11 MG | ecosystem: Host-associated > Arthropoda: Insects > Digestive system > Unclassified ... | reverse complement strand
CCAATGATACGAATTGATAGTCCGTTTATGTTAAAACCGCCAAAAGACGGCAAACCAATGAAGGTATAATGAACGTTGTACGGCCATTATACGGCTGCGTGTAAAGCCAGTTACCCACGAGGTGTCCGGCGGTTCTACACCGGGTCAAAAAATGAAACCGATCAATCCTTCTCACCCGCCGTTCCTGGACTGTCAGCTACCGTTCTGAAGCGATCAAAAGACGGACCCTAACGATCAATTTGTTGCAATTCATATCACCGGCTATCAATTTGTGTCAAAGTTTGAAAAACCAAAAATGCCGCTTTATGTTTGCATCAATGAATCCAAAACTTAATGTTAAACCCAAAAAAAATAATTATGTCAGCTCAAAAAGATTATGCAATATACACTAAAGGTCGCTTAGCCATTACCCAATGTAATATTCCACCGGATGGCAGGAGGCTCACTCTCTCCCAGCCTTTTTGCTCCTATAATTTGATTCTGCAAATTATATGCTGGAGGCTATTTTTCCAAAAAAACGTACCTTCGTATGGAATTTCAGTTAAACACATGAATAAAATAAATAAGCTTAGTCAGTCTAAAAACTATCGAAGAGGTTCTTTTCAGAATATTTCTCCCACTCCGATGAAACCGGACGATATATCCTATTTTCAAATGATAAAAGGCATGATGAATCGTCCGAAGAATGTTCGTCCCCACAATACAATTCCTTCAATAAAAACGGATCTATCTGCTTTTCAATCGGAATTTCCAATCGTAATTTGGTTTGGCCATTCCTCTTATCTCATACACTTTAAAGGAAAAAATATATTGGTTGACCCTGTTTTCAGTAAACATGCTTCACCGCTTCCCTTTATGATCAAAGCATTTAAGGGCACAAATGAATATACAGCAGAGAAAATGCCCTGGATTGACTTATTGATCTTAACACACAACCATTACGATCATCTGGATATAGAAACAATAAAAAGACTAAAAGAGAAAACAAAAAGTTACTTAACAACACTTGGCGTTGGAAAAACTTTAAAAAGTTGTGGAATAAATGAGAAACTTATTACAGAACTGGACTGGTGGGAATCAAAACAATTTAGTGAAAAATTCAAGATCACTGCTACACCAGCCAGACATTTTTCTGGCAGAGGTATAAAGAGAGGTGGTAGTTTATGGGCTTCGTTCGTTCTTGAACTAGAAGATTATAAAGTATTTATTGGTGGTGATTCAGGTTACGATACCCACTTCAAATTAATTGGCGATCAATTCGGCCCATTTAATCTTGCTATTCTTGAATGCGGGCAATATAATACAGCCTGGCCATTAATTCACATGATGCCAGAAGAAACGGTGCAAGCCAGTCTTGATTTAAAAGCTAACGTACTTTTGCCAGTTCATTGGGGGAAATTTGCTTTGGCTTATCATCCCTGGAATGAACCGATTAATCGTGTTGTTAAAGCAGCGAAAGATAAAGGAGTAACGATTACTCATCCACTAATTGGAGAACCCGTTATTATAGGAAAATCCTATCCTAAAAATGAATGGTGGAATTTTCAATAGGTCCATCATTCATTTTCAGGATAGGCTCTTATTTATTCAAAATGATTTATACGATTATTTTTTTTGTACTCTCCCACTTTTACGATCGCTTTTCCTACCAATCGCATAACCGCTACCGCCACCAACAGCGGCTCCAATAACTGCCCCTCTGACAGGCTTCTTTTTGTCTATCAATGCTCCGACACCAGCCCCTGCTGCACCACCGATTACCCCGCCTTTTGCAGCGTCACTCCAACCTTTCTTTTGTTGACTAGCTGTAGCCGTATTATTAGATACATCTTGTGTTGCCGTGCTGCCCTGGCTTACATTCGAGCTTCTTGTAGCGGGTTGACTTTGATTAATTGTTTTTTTCTCTTCAGCAAGAGCAGCTTTTGCAGCTTCTGCCCGATTAAAACTATCTAATTTTAAACTGTCATTATATCTTTTAACTTCCATCTGTTTAGCAATTGCTTCTTCCTTTTTACCGGAAGCATTATTACATGCTGTTAAAACAGATAAAGACATTCCAACTCCTATTATATACATCACTGCTTTTTTCATTTCTCTTTTTTTATATTATAAAAATCAGATTCTTTAACCGATCTATAAGAAAAAATGATGCCAGAACGTTTTATACTTTCTTTCGGTTTAAGATATAGAGACCAATAATTACCATAAGTACTCCGATAACCGTAAAGAGCCCAATAGGTTCATCAACAAATATTTTCGCGATAAAAAAGCCGAAGATCGGGCTAAGAAAAAGCCAATAAGAGGCTTTTACTGCATTCTCACTTAGCAAATACAACCATAATAGAACTGAAATTATAGAAACAGGAATTGCCAGCCAAACGACTGATTCCCAAAAAGAAACATTGTAATTATTTAATTCGTGTTTATACGTTGGAAAAAGAACCGGTGAAAGAATTAACCCTCCCAAAATAGTTTGCCAGCCATTGATTGTGAGTATATGTAAACCATTCCATTTGACCCTTGAGTAATAAAGCGTACCAACAGAATAAGAAAGCATGCTTAATATTAGCAAAATGAAACCTCCCAAGGTGGTTAAACCGGAAAGCATTAAAGGGTAGGCAACGATTACCACGCCAATAAAACAAATCACCATACTGATAATGGTGTTTATGCTGAGTTTATAGTTGAAAAATGCACTAGCAAGGAGCGCTATAATTACGGGGCTTACCGCTACCGCTAAACTTCCCAAACCAGCTGATACATTTTGCATGGCGACAACATATAGTCCTAAATATAAACTTATATTCAATAAACCATAAATTGCCAATTGTTTCCATTCTTTCGCCTGTGGTAAGCGATTACCCATAATGACATGGGTAATAAAAAGCATAATTCCACCACCAATCATAAAACGGACAATCGCAATTACAAAAGGTTGTGCGGATTCCAAACCAATTTTAGTTGCCGTAGATGCTGAGGACCACAAAAAAGCAAATACAATTCCGAAAATAATAAACCTCCAACTTGTGAAAGTCAAGTTCTTTGTTGTTTTCAAATTACGATGTTAGGGCTGCAAATTTAACAACATATTTAAAAGCGAGATTGAAAAGGGAAAAATATATAAGAATGTGTAATAATAAATGGTTATCTCTTAAAAATGCAAGGTTCCCAAACGGGGAGAATGGGAACCTTGCTAACCAATTATAAACCTAAATTATGATAGGTCAAAGATAAAACACTTTGTTTAAATTCACAAGAAAGTCTTCCTTCTTTTTACTGTTATAGTAAGAATACAGATAATATGATATAATTTTTACATTACTTGTTTATATGTAATACTAAAGTTATAATTCTCCGTATTTTTATATGTTTTGCTTCTTTAATTCGCCTACTGCATAGTCGGCAGCACGAGCCGTAAGCGCCATATATGTTAAAGAAGGATTAACACATGCAGCAGACGTCATACATGAACCATCCGTCACGAAAACATTTAAAGCATCCCATACTTGGTTGTTACCATTGAGAACCGATGTTTTTGGATCTCTTCCCATTCGGGCAGTTCCCATTTCATGAATTCCCTGTCCAAATCCATAACCATTATCGTAAGTTTGTACATCCTTCAATCCTGCCGCTTCCAGCATTGCTTTTCCCTCTTCCATCATATCCTTGCGCATCTTTTTTTCATTCTCCTTTATTTCACAATCCATAGCCAGGACGGGTAGGCCCCATTTATCCTTTTTTTCCTTATCTAAATAGATCTTGTTATCATGATAAGGAAGTATTTCTCCAAATGCACCTATACCAATTCTCCAGTCTCCAGGTTCAGAAAGCTCATCTTTTAAATCGGCACCAATACTCATTTCTGCAATATTTCTGGACCACCCGGTACGACTGGCACTTCCCTGGTAACCAAAACCACGTAAATAATCACGTTTATCATCTCCTATATTCTGGAAACGAGGCACATAAATACCATTAGGCCTTGTTCCATAATAATATCTATCGTCATAACCTTCAACGCTTGCACTTACACCACAACGGAAATGGTGATCCATTACATTATGTCCCAACTCACCACTGCTGCTTCCTAATCCACCTTCCCAAATATCTGTAGCTGAATTCATTAAAATCCATGAAGAATTAAAGGTTGATGCACATACAAAAACTATTTTTGCATAGTACTCATAGGTCTGATTCGTTTCAGCGTCCAATACTTCCACACCTTTGGCAAGTTTCGTGTCTTTATCATACAGAATTCTTGTTACGATTGAAAAAGGACGTAGCGTAAGATTTCCTGTTGCTACTGCTCTTGGTAAAGTCGCAGATTGCGTACTAAAATAAGCACCGAAATTACAGCCAAGAGAACATTTATTCTGGTATTGACAGTTTATTCGATCATTATGTTTTTGGGTGAGATTTGCTGAACGTCCCATTATAAAATGACGCTTACCTTGATAATGAGATTTAATTCGCGCAGCGACATCCTTTTCAACAATATTCATTTCCATCGCTGGCAAATAATCACCATCCGGCAATGAAGGCACACCATCCCGATTACCATTTATTCCCGCAAATTTCTCAGCGTAGCTATACCATGGAGCAATGTCTTTATATCGAATAGGCCAATCAACTGCAATTCCGTCTTTTAAGTTTGCTTCGAAGTCCAGGTCCCCATGACGGTAACTTTGTCTGCCCCAGGTAAGTGAGCGCCCTCCAACCTGATAACCCCGATACCAGTCAAAACGCTTTACTTCAACATATGGACTTTCTTGTTCGTTTACCCAGAAATTCAGGTTTTTTTCATTTAAGGGATAATCTCTTGAAAGAACAGGATAGTTTTTAATCATTTCCTGTGTCCTGCCTCCCCGGTGAGGAAATTCCCAAGGCGCTTTCGTTGGGCTCTCATAATCTTTTATATGCTCGATATTTTTTCCTCGTTCAAGCATAATTGTTTTTAAGCCTTTTTCGGTTAGTTCTTTTGCAGCCCATCCACCACTAATTCCTGAACCAATAACGATTGCATCGTATGTGTTGTTCGCCATTTAAGTATATTTATTTTTTTTTAATATTCGAAAAAATAAATATAGTAATTAAATTAAATAAACAAATTATTAAAGGGAATGGGATTAAGTATTCTCATTTCTAAAAAGAAATTAAAATAATGAGGTCTAAAATTTATATAATTTTAATTCTTCTTTGTCTAAGCTTTCATAAATCGAGTTCTTACTCAAAAATTCAGGTACAATTTCTTTCATCCTTCGCACAACAGCCTCGCTATTATTTTGCTTATTAATTTGAAGCAGATCGGCAATCACTCTATTTGCTGCCTCATACGGGTGTACTCTTACTTTAGCAATGTTAATTTTCTCATGATGCGTAGGCAGCGTTAATTCTGTAGACGCTAATAATTCTTCAAATAGCTTTTCACCAGGTCTTAAACCAGTAAAAATAATCTTAATTTCTTCATTCTCTTTATACCCGGCTAATTGAATCATCTTTTTCGCCATATCCACAATTCTGATCGGTTTACCCATATCAAAAACAAAAATTTCACCTCCGTGCCCCATCGTTCCCGCCTCTAAAACCAGTTGCACTGCCTCAGGAATAGTCATGAAATAACGTGTAATTTCAGGATGTGTCACTGTAACCGGTCCTCCTTTTTCAATCTGAGAGCGAAAACGCGGAATTACCGATCCATTTGAACCCAATACATTCCCAAATCTGGTGGTTATAAAATTTGTCTTTCTTTCTGTAGTAGAATTCAAAGATTGAATATAGATCTCAGCTAATCGTTTTGTAGCGCCCATGATATTTGTGGGGTTAACTGCCTTATCTGTAGAAACCATAACAACCTTTTCTACCCCATACTTTACAGCCAGATCAGCAATATTCTTTGTTCCCCCTACATTTACAGCAACGGCTTCAAATGGGTGATTTTCCATTAAAGGCACATGCTTATAAGCTGCTGCATGATATACTATTTGAGGATTACACTGCTTGAATAATGTATTCATCCGACTGTAATCCCGAACATCTGATATCATTATTTTGGTCGAAATAGCTGGAAACTGTTCTTCGATTTCAAGCTGAATATTATGAAGGGGAGTTTCAGCGTGGTCACAAAGAATTAACTGGGCCGGTTCGTAACTCATAACCTGCCTTACGATCTCAGATCCTATTGAACCTGCGGCGCCTGTTATTAAAACACGTTTCCCACTTAAATCATTCTTTACCCGACTTTGGTCAATTTTAATTGGTTTACGTTGTAACAGATCCTCAATACGTAACTTTTGCATCTGTTTTCGTTTCAAGGTACCGGAAAGCCATTCGCTTGTCGGGGGAACTGTAACTACTTTAATTCCTAACCTGATACTCCGTTCAATAACTACTTTTTTTGACCGTTCATCTAAATTTTCATGAACAATCACTAATTCTTCTACCTTTTTATATTTTTTGAGCTCAGACAATTCTTTAAAATGATACACCTTTTTCTGCTCCATATAACTATAAAGCCTTTTACGGTTTGTATCAATAAAACCAACTACTACATAGTTGATTTCTCTATTAGCTTCTAAAGCTTGTTTTACCAGTACAGCATTTTTATCAGATCCGTATATAAGTACTCTGACAAAACCCTTACCTGCAAAACGCCGTGTTAAGAATTGATATGTATTTCGGGCAAAAATCCGAAACATGACAAGTAAAGAGGTACATATAAAAAAATTGATTAATACAATAAGGGAAAGATTCAAATACTCGCCATTGATGACTTTTCTTCCAAAAGATAAAATAACCAAGACAAAGATGACACTAAAAGTGATTGTAGCCGAAAATATTCTCAAAAGGTCAACGCTATTAGAATATCGAAGTAATCCTGTATGAATACGCCCCAGATAAAGAGAAAAAGTTGCAATACAGCAAAACAATCCGATATAAATAAAGAATCTGCCGGTGTCAATTTGAGTAAACTCAAAGCCTTTAACCAATAAATAAGAAAAAGAAAAAGACCAGGAAATTATAAGAAAATCAAGGAACAAAATTGCCCATTTCGACAATGCCTTTCCTTCAATAAGAAACTGTTTGACCCGTTCTTTTGTATTGAAAATAATTTCATTCATAAACAAGCAGTTAGGTAAGCTATTCTCACGATTTTCTATTGTTAAAGTTAATGAATAAACTTTATGATTTCTTATAAAACTTAAGGTAATAACCGAGCATAAATTCCCTAATTTGAGTTATTGTTTTATTCAAAAATCAATAAAACTAACCAAAAACAAAATAAATATTTATATTCGTTTTTATAGCTGCATTAAGCAATGAATAGTAAAAGAATAGTTGCCTCCTTAAAAAATGCGAAAAAAGAGTACAAAACCGGAGATACAGTAATTACTGCCCTGGCACCAACCACAATCGACATTTATTCCTATGAATTAACGTTAATAATGGGGCCATCAGGCTCTGGAAAAACCACTTTATTATCAATTTTAGGATTAGTTGTCTATCCCACTACCGGAAATATTCTGATTGAAGGCACCGATGTCAAAAATAATTCTGAAAAAGAATTAGCAAAAATCCGACTGCATAAAATTGGATTTGTATTTCAACAATTCAACTTGATACAACCCCTTACATCCCTGGAAAACGTTATGCAGCCATTAACTTTGTTAAATATTGATAAACATTCAGCGGCTCAGAAAAAAGCAAAGAGAAGTTTAGAGAACGTAAAAATGGCTGATAAGATGCATGTTTTGCCAAAGAGATTAAGTGGCGGACAGAAACAAAGAGTAGCAATAGCAAGAGCCTTAGTAACAAATCCGCCTATATTATTATGTGATGAGCCTACAGCATCCCTAGACGCAAAAAGTGCGTCATTCGTCATGGATGAATTGAAAGAATTGACCAAAAAAGGAAAAGCAGTCGTGGTCGTTACGCATGATTTAAGATTAAAAAAATATGCCGATCGGATAATTTATGTTGAAGATGGCATTATATCAGATAAACTAAAAAATGAAGAAGATTATCACTAGAGCACTGTTTTCACTGATCATATTAATCTTAGTTTCGTGTGGCGGTAACTCAAAAACTACTGAAACACAAAAGGCAGATACAACATCTCAAAGGATACAAAAGATTGTTGGTATTGGTAAAGTAGAACCTTTAAATGGACTGGTTGATTTAGCAAGTAGCGAAGGGGGAATGGTTCAAAAAATCAATAAGAAAGAAGGAGATTCGGTTAAAAATGGTGAGCTGATCTTATCTTTGAATACTGAAAAAGAAAAAATCCAGTTGCAGAAGATTGCAATTCAAATTTCTATTCAAAAACAACGGATAAAACAAGATCAGGCAACTGAAAAACAAGTTGAAGCCGAGTTACGTGAAAAGGTATCGACACTAAAAATTAGTGAAGAATTAGTTCAATCAGGCGCTGAAACCAGGCAAAACATTGAAATTCTCCGTAAAGAACAAGAAGTTTTAACTGCAAACCTTGAAGCAGCACAGAAAAACACAACAGGTGATAGACTAAAAATACAAGAGCTTGAAAACGAAATTAAGCAACTTACACAATCAACCGGTGATAAATCTATTAAAGCGCCTGCCAATGGAGTTTTGGTTTCCTTAAATACCGCAATTGGAACAGTAATAGAACCCTATACTCCGATAGCCCAATTTGCGGCTGACGAACCGTTGGTTATTCATGGAGAAGTAGATGAACTGTTTGCGGATAAAATCCGGATTGGGCAAGCGGTTAGCATCCATTTAATTGGGAGTAATGAGGAAATTGCCAATGGGAAAATAATGTCTGTTTCTCCCATTTTACAAAGCAAATCTCTTTTTTATGATAAGCCAGGTGAAACAAGCGATCGGCGGGTACGACGCTTTAAAGTAAATTTAGATATCAACTCCAACCTCTTAATCAACAAAAAGGTTGAATGTATCATTTATTTATAATTATTAATTATGATTCTGACTGCATTTAAATTCATGAAATTTGATTTACCAAAAAGCGTTGGAATCGTAGTCGGGATTGTTATAAGTATTTTTCTCATAGGTCAGCAGTTGGGAACACTTGGATTCTTAATGAGGTTGATGGGAGGAATAATTGATAATTCCAATGCAGAAAATACCGAAATATGGATTGTTGACAATACGACAAATAATGTAAATGTCCTTGCTCCTATCGATCAGCGAATTGTTCAGGAGGTACGAAGTATTCCTGGCATTGAGCATAGTATTGGCATTGTGATAACAAACGCCATCGCCACATTTCAGGACGGAAGAACGGCCTCAGTTACATTAGTAGGAAGCGATGGTCCGCTTTTTATAGCCGGACCAGAAGAAGACAAGATTATCGCGGGCAATCTTCAAGATTTAAATCAATCAGATGCCATCAGTGCGGAGTATTTTTCTTCAAAAAGCTTGATGGTTCCTTTAAATATAAATCAGACCATTGAAATTAATGGCAAGTCGGCAGTTGTTAAAGTCCAAACAAAAAATATTCAGGGATTCGGTAGCGTTCTTATCTATTCCTCACTTATTAACACACGCTATTATGCTGGTTTTCCACCTGACAAAGTAAGTGCCATTTGTGTTAAACTAAAAAATGATGCAAAAATCCAATCGGTTATCAATCACATCAATTCAACCTTTACAGGTGTTAAAGCCTGGGACAAAGAAGAATTAAAAAAATCAAGCGTAAAAGAAATCCTGCTTACATCAAATATGGGAGTCAGCTTTGGTTCGTTAATAGTCTTTGCTACCGTTAGCGGTTTCTTTATCATTGGCCTGACCTTATATTCCTCTGCATTGGATCGTATGCAGGATTACGGCACTTTAAAGGCCATCGGAGCAAGCAATAACTATGTAAGTGCATTAATTTTAACACAGGCATTCCTCTTTTCAATTATTGGATTTGCGATTGCTTTTATATTGCTGCTGCTTTTTAAAAACGGCGTAGCCAATGCGGGCTTAACAATTAATTTTTCAATAGAGCTTGTTTTGTTTTTATTAGGGATTACACTTTTTATTTCTGTAGGAGGTTCCCTTTTTGCAGTACGCAAAATTCGTAAATTAGAACCCGCATCGGTATTTTAAAAATTGAATATGAAACAGCTTGTCCTTCTGTTCTTTTTTATATTTTATTTATCCACTTATCTTTTTGGCCAGGTTATTCCTGGTCTTCAAAGGACATCTGCTATTGAGAACAGGCCTCAAACACTGGAATTGACCTTACTAAAAGCTCAGGAGTTAGCCGTAAAAAATAACCCGGATTTTCAGGTAAAATCTTTAGAATCTGAAATATCGGAGAGAATCACAGAACAATCACGGCTGAAAAAAATCCCAAAAGTATACGGAGATTTTAATCTTCAGCACAATTTAATCCTTCCCATTACACCGGTACCTGCAAAAATTTTTAATCCAAATGCGGGTGAAGATGAACTGATGCATTTACAGTTTACAACAAAATGGACCTCAAATATAGGTGTTAACGCTTCATATGACTTGTTCAACCCGACACTGTCAGGTGAAATAAAACAATCAGAAATTGAAACAAAAATTAAAGAAATTGATAAATCATTGGATAAAAACCAATTACTATTCGATGTAGGAAATATGTATTATTCCAGTCTAATAACCACTGAACAAATCCGATTGGCAGAAGTAGACACCTTAAGCAAATTTAAGATCCTGGAAATGACTCAAAAGCAATTCGATGCAGGACGAATCCCTTTATCAGTTTTAAATCAAGTCAAACTCGATAAAAACAATACGCAGTCAAATTATCAGGAATCGTTGAAAATTTACGAACAAACCAAAGATAAGCTTCTATTCTTAATGGGTTATTCACCTGATGAACAAATAAACATCATTTTTAAGGAGCAGATAAATACTATTTTGGAGGAAACAAAGAGCCAGGATTACCAGCAGACAGTAAGCTTAAACCTCGCACGATTAGCACAACAAAACACCCTCGCTTCAGTTCAATTAAAAACGACTAAAGCAAGTTTTTTACCAACAATTAGTTTAAATGCATATTATGGCACCAATTACTTTGATAATAGTTTTGAACTATTTAAAGGGAATAACTGGTATGGAAATAGTTTTATTAATATAGGTCTTAGAATACCATTAACCGAAAGGCTAGATCAATTTAAGAAAATAGCGCAGTTAAAAATACAGCAACAAATTATTAAAGAAAATATCAGGTCACGAAAAAATCAGAATCAGCTAAATATAAACAAGGCACAATCTGATATCGATTTTTATAAAATGGAATTGGTTCAAAGGCAAGAAAATCTCATTTTAGCTGAAGAAAACATGAATATCGCGATTCAGCAATATGAAAAGGGGCGACTTTTGATTCGTGATTACTATAATGAAGTTTACTCATTTCAAAAAGAACGAACAGCCTACCTGGAAAGTTTATATAAGCTGTTCGTTGCAAAACTTAGTTTAGAAAAGGAAAAACAAGAATAAGGTTTCATCATTTCCTTTTCAATTCATTAACAGCATTGTTTGCTATTTTCTAGGTGGCTGCGATGGCCTGATTTCTATCTTACTTGGAAGAGCTCGGGCATTCATTTTTAATATATCGGCAACTAACTCTCCGATATCTTCTTTTTGAATTTTCCAGGCATCATTATCATTCTCCACATGATTATTAAACGAGCTAGCGACAGAACCAGGCATAATGGTAGTTACCCGGATGCCTGCATTTCTCAAATCAAGCATAACAGCCTGCGTAAAACCGGTAAGTCCGAATTTACTGGCATTATAAGCAGAAGCTCCTTCAAAGAAATTAGTGCCTGCTAAACTTGAGATCGTTATATAATATCCTTTTGAACTCTTCAATGCTTCCATTGAAGCTTTAATGCTATAAAAAGGTCCCGTTAAATTCGTATCAATTGTTTCATGCCATTCTTCAATTGATAAATCTTCAATCGATGCAAAGTGCCCTACACCAGCATTTGCCACGAACACATCAACTGTTCCCCATTGTTCTAAAACTTTCTTCACAACCATTTCTTGTCCCTGTAAAGAACGAACATCCATTTCAAATCCAATAATTTCATCAGAATCTTTTTTCCCAAGCTTTTCGACAGCCTCTTGAACGCGTTGTTCTGATCGCGAAGTTATCGCAACCTTATATCCTTCCTTCAATAAGGACTCAGCTATACCATATCCAATACCGGAACTACCACCTGTTATTATTGCTACTTTATCGTTTTCTATCATTGTTTTCTTTTTACTATCAGTGTGCCACTAAATTACAGGTAATAATTCAAAAAGCAATATCTTTTATCCTTAACTGACGATATCATGAGAGAGCAAAGCATCTGACTTCACATTCATATATATTACAAAATATCGTATGTTTTTCTATAAGAAATCGTATATTTATTAACTATGCAATAAAGCATACATCAACTAATACGACCATGGGCCGAAACGACAATAAAAACGCTAACAAAAATCAGAAAAAAGCACCCAAAGATGCCAGCACAGCCGGTTCAAAAGCAGTTTCTGATTATCAAGCAGGAAAAAAAAGCAAATCAGATATTGATATAAAGAAAAAATAAGGTTCACAAATTCTTCCTTTCCATCAGGAATTTCTGCATTCAAACTGATGTTTCAAGAGCAAACATCAAAAGGTAATCTATTTACTATTCCGTAAGGATGCACCTTGTTTCCCTGAAATAGAATCGTCTTGGTTAAGACGAACTTTCTGAGGTATTAATTCTCTTGAGGCAACTTAAAAAAATATCTCTATCATTTTTTCAATGGTCTTCTTCCGCTTGGTCCTTTACCTGTTGTTGTTTCAAAACAATTTTAGCAGCTCTTCAAATCGATCAAATATTTTTTGTCGCAACAAGTTGCTAAAATATATAGCTTCTGCCATATTTTTTTTGCTAATATTATTTTGTGAATTATTTTCACGGAAAAATTATTTACAAACCTAATTATAGTTAAATCATGAGAATTGAAACACACATTGAAAGAGCATTCAACGAATTGATAAGTCTATTAAGGATTGATTCAGCAGGAGATTTATTTTTCGTTACAAATGGGAAATTAAAGCCTTATTCTAGTCTAAAGGATTTTGGTGATGATTTATCAAACTTTTATGATGAAGTGTTAACTACGGCTTCCAATGTGGAGCCCACCAAGCCTCTTCGGAATCAAATTGTTGACAATTTCGAAGTTTTCATCGTTGGACTAAGAAGGATAGCTCCAAAAATCCTCTCGAACCTTTCGGATAATGAAGATCTTTCAGACAATGAAAACCAGTAGTGTCGCCTGACACTACCTTGAAGAAAGCCACCGTAAACAGTGGCTTTCTTCAACTATATAAAACACATATTAAGATATAAAGTATATAACTAACCTTACTTATAACTAACCTTACTTAATCATTTATCTGCATTTGCATATGTTCATAATATCCGCCCATAAAAGGCTTAATAGATTTGGTTTCAAATCCCAAGCGGTTATATAGCTTCTTTGCTTTTGGGTTATCCGTATCAACCAATAAACCAACACGTTGATGACCCATTTCCCTGGCCCACGCTATTACAGAATCGATAAGCTTGGTCCCTATGCCTTTTCTTTGAAAATAAACTGAAACACCGACCGTGTCAATATAAAATTCTCCAGGCTGCGTTTCATCCTCAACGGATAAATCAGCTAATTGATATTCATCTTTCAAATATTGAAAAAAAGGTTTTCTCAAAGATTCTAACAAAGCTCCGTCATAAGCAGTTATAGAACCAACAATTTGGTTATCTTCTTCATAAACCAACGTATTTTCATAGCTATATTGGTTATTCTCTTTTTGAAAAAAATATTCAAATAAAAGAAGGGCCTGATTTGGATCATCTTTTTGAGTGAATTTATAGGTCAGGTCATTCATCGCCTGAACGACCAATGGAGCAACTTGTTTATAATCTGAAGCTTTCGCTTTCCGAATATTATTAGTCTCGTTATAAGGATCTTCCATTTCTCTATTTAAATTTACTTTTTAACTATAATACCTATTACAAATCATATATTAACAAAATTCAGAATAGGTTACTTACTTCGCATTCAACTAATGTACGAAAACGAACATATTACTGTTCATTATCGTACAAATTCTATTTTTATAAATAATCAGCTGTTTGACTTATAAGTGATTAACAAGATTGGTATATTTGTGGATAAACTAAACCCATGATTCAAGCTCGAATTCTTATAGTTGATGACGATCCGGATGTTCTTACCGCAGTACGTCTTTTATTAAAAAAAGAAGTTACGGAAATAATTATTGAGAAAAACCCGGAAAAAATTCCTTCGATCTTATCGATGCAAAGCATCGATCTGGTTATGCTCGATATGAATTTCAAAAGTGCTATCAATAGTGGAAATGAGGGTTTATACTGGCTGTCTCGAATTAAGGAAATAAAAAGGGATATGCCGGTTATCATGATAACTGCTTATGGAGCTATTGATTTAGCTGTCCAGAGTTTGAAACAGGGTGCTGCAGATTTCATTGTAAAGCCCTGGCAGAATGAACATCTGATCAGCGTAGTTAAAGAAATACTTTCAAGAAAGGACAATAAAAACCAAAAGCCAAAAAATACGCAACTGACCCTATCAGACGTAATTGGTGAATCTGAGATTATGAAAACTGTTTTTTATAAACTTAGCAAAATAGCACCTACCGATGCCAATATTTTGATACTCGGGGAAAATGGAACCGGTAAAGATCTAATTGCAACGGCAATTCATAAACAGTCTAAAAGAGCTAATCAATCCTTTGTAAAGGTAGATGTCGGGGCTCTGACTGATAGCCTGTTTGAAAGTGAACTTTTCGGGCATAAAAAGGGAGCATTTACCGATGCAAGAGAAGATCGTGAAGGAAGATTTGAATCAGCAGAAAAAGGAACCCTCTTTCTGGATGAGATTGGAAATATCACATTACAACAACAAGCCAAATTGTTAACAGTGCTGCAAAACCGCCAGGTGACGCGTTTAGGAACCAATCAGCCGATAGATATCGACATTCGTTTGGTATGTGCAACAAACATTCCACTTAGGCAGCTGGCTGATGAAAATCGATTTCGCAAAGATCTAATTTACCGGATTAATACCGTGGAAATCCAGGTACCTCCATTACGTGAAAGGGGAAACGACATTCTGTTACTTGCGGAGCATTTTATTACCAAATATGCAGATAAATACATGAAAGCAGTGCCTATGTTGGACAAGAAAGCAGAAAAAAAACTTCTTGAATATCACTATCCCGGAAATGTTCGTGAACTCCAGTATAGTATTGAACGTGCTGTAATCATGTCTGATAACACAGTTTTAACCAATGAAGATATTATCTTTTCCCCTATTGAGAATGTACAAATCAACTCTTTATCTAAAACAGAGGAGCATAACCTAATTGAATTGGAGCGAAATACCATTCTAAAAGTTATTGAGAAGCATAATGGAAATATTTCCAAAGCCTCAAAGGAACTGGGCATTACGCGTACCGCACTTTATAGACGTCTTAGCAAATACAACATCTGATGATTAAATTTCGTCGGTTAATCTTTTTAAGAGCAATTATGCTGTTTCTAGGGTTAACCTTATTAGCCTGGCTTCTGTTAAACAAGGATTACTTATATGCATTTCTACTTTTTCCTGTATGCAGTTGGCTTATGTGGTTTACGATTCGTTCCCAAATCCGTACTTATAAAGAATTACAGGAATTTGCCGAAGCTGCCAGATACCGTGATTTCACAAGGTCCTTTTCACTGGAACGTACCAGTATAGAAGTGAGACCGTTACGAGCTGCATTTAACGATATTAATGATGTATTTAAAAAGATAAGCAGTGAACGCGAAATTCAATATCAATATCTGCAAAAGATTTTGGAGTTAGTCGAAACCGCCATTATTTCGTATGAGGAAGAAACGGGTAAAGTAATGTGGATAAACGAGTCTTTTAAATCGCTGTTCAATATTCCCTATTTCTCTAATATTTCAGCTTTAGGGAAGAAAAACAAGGGTCTATATAATCGAATAAGAGATCTAATGCCAGGTGAAAACGGTTTATATACATTCGAAACAGCACAAGGTTCTATTAAGCTACAACTTCACATTAGCAATTTTCAAACTGCCGGTGGTAAATACCGACTGATTGCATTGCAAAATATCAATGAAGCATTAGATGAAACCGAATCAAAAGCATGGCAGAAATTATTAAGCGTATTGACGCATGAAATTATGAATTCAATAGCGCCTATATCTTCACTTGCTGACACGATAAAGAACCGGCTGGAAAGTTTGCCCTACATTGAAGAATTGGATGATATCAGACTGGGCACTGAAACCATCAAGCGACGCAGTGAAGGTTTATTAAAATTCGCAGGCACATATCGCACGTTAAACAAAATTACACAACCCGATCTTGTTTCCATCAAAGCCGCTGATTTATTTGAAAACCTCTATCTTCTTTTAGAGCCAACAATTATTCAGAGAAATATAGAATTCGATATTATTCTCAAGAATCCTTCACTTGATCTATTAATTGATATCAATCTAATTGAGCAAGTGCTAATCAATCTCTTACTAAATTCCATTGAAGCGGTAAAAGAAATTGAAAAGCCCTATATCAGTTTAAAGGCGCTGTCAACAAATGGAAAGATTCAAATCAAAGTAAGTGACAATGGAAAAGGTATACCCGCGGATATATTGGAAAATATTTTCACCCCTTTCTTTACCACCCGTAAAACAGGAAGCGGAGTTGGTTTAACCCTTAGCAAACAAATTATGCTCCTACATAGAGGAAATATCCTGGTAAATTCAGAAGAAGGTAAAGGAAGTACCTTTACCTTACAATTCTGAACAACACTAACACATGAAAATTAGTCTTTTTGAATCTGACCATCCAGGAGATTTATGATCCTGCTGCCATAAGCAGCGTTCTTCTCGGAATGCGTTACTTGAATAATTGTAACACCCTCCTCTTCATTCAATTTCTTAAAGAGTTCCATAATCTCCTCCCCTTGTTTTGAATTGAGATTCCCTGTTGGTTCATCAGCCAACAAAACCTTTGGTTTACCTGCCAATGCACGGGCAATTCCAACAATTTGTTGCTGACCACCTGAAAGCTGATTCGGGAACAAGTCTTTTTTACCAACAATCCCAAAACGATCCAGCATATCAGCAACAATGGCTTTCCGTTCACCGGACTTTAAATTTTTATAAATCAAAGGTGTTTCAATATTTTCCAAAACCGTTAACTCATCTATTAAATGATACGCTTGAAAAACAAAGCCCATGTATTGTTTATAAATCTCTGAGCGTTTCTTCTCTTTAAACTTCAATACGTTTTCTTCATAAAAATTATATGCTCCTTCATTGGGTTCATCCAACAAGCCTATAATGTGCAACAAAGTCGACTTGCCAGAACCGGATGGGCCCATAATGGAAAGAAATTCTCCCTCCTGAATTGATAGATTAACGTCTTTCAAGACAAACGCCCGGCTGCCTCCTACATTATACCACTTAAATATATTATTTAATTCAATCATATTATATAATTAATTATCAATTAGTTCATTTAGTTTAACTTTCATTATTATTCCTCATGTAAAACATCAACCGGATTAAGGTAGGTTGCTTTTACGACTTGAATGCTTACCGTTATAAATGCTATTACTAAACAAAAAACGGCTCCCAATAGAAAATACCACCACTCCATATTAATTCTATAAGCAAAACTTTGAAGCCATCTGTTGGATAACCACCAAGCAATTGGCGTTGAGATCAAAATAGCCAAACCTACAAGCTTAAGAAAAGGCTTATTCAATAAAAGTAAAATTTCTTTGCCGGAAGCACCCAATATTTTTCGGATTCCAACTTCTTTTCTTCTGATACTTATGCTGTACGCAGCCATGCTAAAAAGCCCCATTAATGCGACCAAAATTATAAGGACCGTAAATGCTGTGAAAGCACGTTGAAGCTGTTCTTGTTTGGCATATAAAGCAGCATATTTTTGATCTAAAAATTCATAAATAAAATGACCGCTATCCTTTTTATTAATGGTATTCCATTCCTTTTTTAATGTTCCTAGAGAAGCTTGTATTTTTCCTGGTGCTATTTTAGCTAATATTTCAACTTTTGAAACCATGCAAGTGTTTTTTATGCTGTAAACTGTTGGGCGGACCAGTTCTTCAAAACCTTGCGTCTTACTATCCTTTACAATACCTACAACCTGAAATTCAGTATCACATCCGCGTATTATAGCACCGATTGGATTTGTCAACCCGAATGTTTTCACCGCAGCTTCATTAAGGATTGCTGAGTTAATTGAATCGACAGGGAATTCAGAAGAAAAAAACCTGCCTTCCAAAATATCCATATTTAATGTTTCAAAATACTCAAAATCTACACCGACATGATCCAGCTTTTGCTTTCGATCAAGGTACTCAAAGTCATTTGCTACAGGAGGATGCCCTCCAGGAAAATTTGTAGCAACGCTAACAGCCTCAATTCCCGGAATGGTTTTCATACGATCTCTGATAGCAGAAAACTCATTAGCTTCATTAAATACAACAAGGTTTTTAATATAAACTACCTGACTGCTGCTAAACCCAGGATCTGCGGTTTTTATAAAGTCCATTTGCTTGTGAATAACAATCATCACGCTAATGAAACCAAAAGCAATCACAAACTGAAAAGCCAATAGTATATTTCGAAATGAGTTTGTTTTATAACTCACCTGATAGTTGCCTTTAATGATACGAATTGACTTGTTCCCTGAAAGAATGATTGCAGGATATAACCCTGATATAAAAGAAGTTAATACCACCGCCGCAAACAATTGATACAATATTGTTTCATTAAATTCAAAAGCAGTTAAATCATAACCGAAATTCTTTACCAGAATATTTATTATGATACTTACCAAAAACAGGGCAATACAAGCAGCGGAGAAACATTGAATGAATACTTCACTGAATAGTTGAAGCATGAGCTGCCAGGGTGTTATACCGAAAATCTTCTTCATTCCAATTTCCTTTGCCCTTTTTTGAGCTTGAACAATCATTAAATTGGCAAAATTAATTCCGGCCAAAATCAAAATAATACTTGATAACAAGCTCAATGCAATCACAATTTTATAGCCTGTTGAAGAACCATGTTTCGGCCGTAAATGTAAATTCTTTAAAGGGTCAAGGTAAACTTTCTTGTTTTCAATTGACGAAAAAATGTTCTCAGTTGCTTTTGCAACTGTTCCTTTAAAAACCTCATTGAGCTTTGCAGACAGCAATTTAATATTTGTTCCAGGCTTTACCTGAATAAAAGTTTGCACATCTGCATTATTTCCCATTCCCGGTTCAAGATCTTCCACTAAACCCAGGCAATCAAATTCAATGTTGGATAATCCAGGAACAGCTTTGGTTACTCCACTAAGCTGCAAAGGCAACCCTTCATTTTTATTCCCCATCATAACCCATTTACCTTGAATGTCGGCCGCTTTTGGAAAAAGGACTGTAGCTACTGCTGGATTTAAAAAAACTGCCTGATTGGAAATACTGTCTAAGTCGGAACCTTTGGATTCAATTCCAAACATTTTGGCGAAAGAAACATCAGCACCCAGCCAATGTTTAATAAAAAAGACCTGCTCATTTGAATGAAATGCAACCTCATACGGAAACTCCCTTACCCTTCCCAACTCCGCAATTTCCGGCAACTGTTCTTTTATTGTTGTTCCCAGCGAAGCAGGTGTCAAATCAGATGCTAGCCCATCGCCTTCCAAGCCTACCAAGTAGATATTTTCATAATTCAGATTCCAAGAATCATAGCTACTTTCATAATTTATATATAGGTAGGCCAAAACAAAGCCTGCAAAACCAATTGCCAAACCAAATATGTTGACTACAGTGAACAGTTTGGCTTTAAGCAAAAGACGCCAGGTTATTTTAAAATTATGAACGTTCATATCTATATTCCATCGGTATCAATCACAAATTCATATTTTATTCGGTCCTTAACGACTTAACAGGATCGGCTACTGCTGCTCGAAAAGATTGCGTCATTACCGTTAGCAAAGCCACGACCAAGACAATGATCCCTCCTAAAAAGAGAACCCACACATTCATTTGAATCCGGTAGGCAAACCCTTCCAGCCAACTGTTCATAAACCACCATGCCAAGGGTGCACCAATTAAAAATGCAATTCCTATTAACCGAATAAAATCTTTTGAAAGCAACAATACAATCTCCGAAACCCTTGCTCCCAATACTTTCCGGACTCCGATTTCTTTTGTACGTTGATTCATCATTAAAAGAGCAAGTGCAAATAAGCCCATGCAAGAGATCAAGATAGCTAAAACAGATCCACTGATAATAATCCTGGAAAACTTTTTCTCATTTTTATATAAACGCTGCGTATTTTCATCCAAAAAGGAGGCAGCAACTGAAGCTTTCGGATTAACCGTCTTCCATGTCTTCTCTATAACCGCCATCGCTTGAGACAGATCTTCAGATTTTATTCGGACAAAAATATAAGAAAGCGGCTCTGCTGGATATATGCTCATGGTAAGTGGCTCTACTTTTGTATGAAGCGTTTGAAAATTAAAATCCTTTACAACGCCTATAATTTTCACGTTTTCATTATCAGCCAATGGCAGAATCTTTCCTATGGGGTCTTTTTCACCTAACAGCGCCGCCATCTGTTCATTTATTAAAACTGAAGCAATATCGGAAGAAAAATCACGTGAAAAATCTCTGCCCTCTAATAGTTCAATTTGTAAGGTCTGTAAGTAATCATAATCAATCCGTAACCAGTTAGTTAAAACTTTGCGATTTTTATAATCAAAGCCTGTCTTAGAATTTGATTGCGACCCATCCATACCCATACCCATATTAATATCTGTACCTGTCACACTTTCCACCATCGGTATTGATTTCAATTCTAAACGCATTCTTTCAAGAGCAGTTTCAGGGTCAATGTTATTACCTATCGGTATGCTTATCACTTCAGCTTTGTTGTACCCCAGAGGCTTCTTTTGAATATAATTGATTTGTTTAATGGTCGTTATCGTTGCTATAATCAGAACAATAGCAATGCTAAATTGTCCGATCGATAAGGCATTGCGCAAGCCATTTTTAGAACCCAATTTAAGCTTCCCTTTTAAAACCTGAATTGTATTATAACAAGCCATCACCAATGCAGGATAGCCGCCTGCAATTAGAGTTAAGATCAAAAAGCATACAATGAGCAAACAGATGTTCTTAAACGTAAAAAGTCCGGCAAAAACCAATGAATAGCCCATTAAAGAATTAAATTGAGGCAATAAAAGCCATGCTAAAAAACCTCCTAAAAGAAGTGATAAGAGACAGACGATCAATGCTTCATACCAAAATTGGAAAATCAACTGAGATTTTAAGGCTCCCAGCGTCTTTCTCATACCAATTTCTTTGCTGCGCGTAAAAGAACCCGCTAATGAAAGATTAATAAAATTGGTACAGGCAACAAACAGAATAAGTGCACTCAACAATAGTAGCATCCATGGAAAGAGTGGCCCAACCCTGTCGCTTCCAACACCAATATCACTAAAGTGTGCCTGTGTCAGCGGTAATAAGCGCAACGATTTGTAGGCGCCATTTTCCAAAGCCTGAGCACCATCACGTTTAAGTTCGTCAATATCTGTTTTAAAAAATTTATTAACAAAGGCTTGGCTTTCAGCTTCAAACTTTTCCTTTGAACTTTTACTGGTGAGTTCTACAAAGGCACCATGATTCCTGTTATTCCATTTGTCTTCATTCCCTGCATATCCCGGAAATTTTTCAAAGCGAATAAAAGCATCGAAACGAATACTTGAATTTGTGGGAAACTCTTTTGCAATACCTGATACCAAATACGGTTCCCACGTTCCTTGTATATTCAGTTCAATCTGTTTTCCGATAGCAGATTGATTTCCAAATAATTTCATGGCAGCATCTTTCGTTAAAACGATGTTATTCAGCTCATTTAAAGCGTCCGATTTACTTCCTTCTAATAATGGGAAAGAAAACATACTTAAAAACGAAGGATCGATAAAACGGGATGTTAACCCGATCTCCTTTTCGCCTACTCTTGCCAATGCTCCTCCATTATCCCCATACCGGCTAATATGCTCTATACCTTTTAATTCCTGTTGGGCAGTTGGCGCAAAAGGTACAGGAAGCGTTGCCGATTGCTCCTTCCCATCCTGTTGACTGGATTCGAAGTACACCTGATATAACCGGTCCTTCCTTTCATGAAAATCATCAAATGAAAACTCAAACATGGCAGTCAGAAAAAGAATGATGGATACCGCAAAGGCAATGGTTAAACCTATGATATGAATAAACGTAAATAGCTTACGTTTTGAAAGATTTCTAAAGGCTGTTATTAAATAATTTTTTAGCATGCGGTATTTACTTAAGTGCTTGTATCATGTTTCACTATTCATTCCAAAAACATAAACAATTGATATAAAGATTATTATATTAGAAACACAAACTACGCTGTTCATTAACGGACGCTTAGTGTTCGGTAATGAACAATCAATTATTTAGCTTGTTATTCTATGGAAATTCAATCTGTTTTCCGAGATAAAAATCAATCACCTTACTTCTAAAAATCAGATTGTATTTAGAAGTAATGAAATCGAATTCTGCTTTGTTCATATTTGTTTGTGACGTACTTAACTCAATAGCGTTAGCCAGTCCTACTTCATAGCGTTTTTTATATACATTAAAAGTTTCTCTCATGGCTATAAATGCCTGTTCAGATGATTGATACCGCTGTTCAGCAGAATGCAAATCAAGTACCGCCTGATTAACTACCTTGTTCAAGTCATTTTTCACCTGCTGCTCTGCGACCTTTGTGTTTTCATAGCTTATTTTCGCCTTTCTTACGCCAATCCTCGAACTAAAATTATTAAAAATCGGAATATTTAAAGAAAAACCGATATATTGACTAAAATTATTTCTGATCTGTTCCCGAAAAGGAAAAATAGCTGAGTTCATATCCCGATATGAAGTTGTATAACCAGAACCTAAACCACCGGACAAAGAAAGTGTAGGATAATAGGCTCCTTTGGATATTTTGATATTCCGCTCAGCAGCAAGTGTGTTAAACTCTGCCTCGCTGATTTCGGGAAATAATTTAACAGCATTTGAATAAACTTCCTGCGCCGAGTATTCAGAAGTAATCTTCTCTACATCCGGAATCGATGGAACTTCCAAAACGATCTCACGTGAAGGACTCATTTCCATTAGCTGCTTTAGAGAAAGGATGGAAAGTTCGTATGCATTGTTTGCAGATGTTACATTCAACTCGTCGGTAGCTACCTGACTTCGCGCTTGAGAAAGATCAGCAAGCGTTCTGTTACCCACTTCCATATTCACTTCTTCAACCGCAAGCTGATCTTGAGACAGCTTAAGCTGTTGTTCACTTGCCTCCAAGAGATCTCTGTTAGTCAGCGCTTCCATATAAGTTGTAAAAACAGATAATTGAAGGTCATTACGTACACGTTCAGCCTCGCTCTTATCCGCTTCCAGCAAATATTTATTGTAGGCTATCTGGTTTATTCGCTGAAAGCCCTGAAAAAGGGTAACTGATGAACTTACATCACCATCTATTGATTTATTGGTTGTATTACTAATAGTTCCTGTCTTCTCATCAAAAAAATTCCCGCCACTTAAGCGCCCACTCACTCCGGTACTTAAGCTTGGCAAAAAATTCATACGTGATTGCAGCACGTCCTGGCTGCCAAGTGCCGACTGAAAATCGGCCTGTCGTATTTGCAAATTATTCTTCATCGTGCTATCGATAGCAGCCCGAAGAGAAATAATCTCCTGTGCACTAAGTGGAAATCTGATAAAAATTAAGAAAAATACGAAAAGTACAAATCGCAGAAAATATTGGCATCGAAGTAAGCGCATACAAAAGGTGTTCATAAATATCTTTTTATTCTTATACCATAGATACATCCTATATGCCACAAGCGTAACTTACTACAATACAAACAGTTGTATTTTATCACATTGGTGTCTTTGTTCATTTCCGAACAGGAAACGTTCAGAAACGGACAGAATAATGAAAAGACAGGATAATCGTATATTTGCTTAAATAGCATAAACAAACACGATAATGGAACTTGGCTTATATACGTTTGCAGATCTACAAACAGATAATAATTCTAATAAAGGGATGAATACACATCAACGCATCAGCGATTTGATGGAAGAAATAAAATTAGCAGATGAAGTGGGTCTTGATGTATTCGGTATAGGTGAACATCATCGTCCTGATTATGCCGTTTCATCGCCTGCTGTGATATTAGGAGCAGCAGCGAGCATAACTAAAAACATCAAACTCACAAGTGCAGTTACTGTCTTGAGCTCTGATGATCCGGTGCGTGTATTTCAGGATTTCTCAACAATCGATCATCTTTCTAACGGCCGGGCAGAAATTATGGTAGGCAGAGGATCTTTTATTGAATCATTTCCTCTATTTGGTTATAATCTAAACGATTATGACGAATTGTTTGCAGAAAAACTTGCCCTTCTTTTAAAGCTCAATGAAAATGAGATCCTTTCCTGGAAAGGTAAACATCGGCCTTCTTTCGAAAATCTGGGTGTTTACCCGCGTCCCTATCAGCCTTCGCTTCCTGTATGGTTAGCCGCAGGAGGAACGCCAGCTTCCGCTGTAAGGGCTGCTACTTTGGGTTTACCGCTAGCCTTGGCAATCATTGGTGGCATGCCTGAACAATTCGTTCCTTTTGCAAATTTATATCGAAATACCGCTTTAAAAGCCGGCAAAAATATTAACCAACTCCAATTTGGAATCAATTCACATTTTTATGTGGCAGAAAGCTCCCAACGAGCTGGTGATGAGTTTTATTCTTCTTATGCCCAAATGATGAATCATATTGGAAAAGACAGAGGCTGGTCACCTTTCAGTCGTACACAATTTGATTATTCAAGATCGCCCAAAGGTGCATTAGTTGTCGGCAGCGTTCAGGAAGTAATCGATAAGATCCTTTATGAACATGAGCTATTCGGTAACACACGTTTTTTGGCACAAACAAGTGTAGGAATACTTCCTCATAAACATACTTTAAAATCAATTGAGCTATTTGGAACGAAAGTAGCACCAGCTATAAGAAAAGCATTAGGATAATACGCTACCTTAATGCTTTTCTTTTCAGTTAAACAATTCTAACAGAACCTACCACTGATCCAATTCGGCCATTGTAAACGCATTTTGTCGATCTTTGAATTTATTTCGTATTTTGATTACATCCATACGGCTTATTTCCGATTCGTTATTACTCCAGTTCTTTCTAATAAAAGACAATAATTGAGCAATATCTTCATCGACCAGATCTTTATTATTTCCGATACCCGGCATTTCGCCGTTTATTTTATCATATAGTTTATTGTTGACCTTCAGCGGCCCGCTTAACCCATACAAAACAATTGCTATCAATTTTTCCTTATCCCCTTTAACCCAATTTGAATTATTTAAGGGAGGTGCTAATAGTTCAATACCGTTTCCATCAACGCCATGGCAAGTCTGACAAGTATTTTTAAATAAGGAAGCTCCTCTTGGATATTTGTTTAATAAAGGATTCAGGTCTTTATTATTTTTATTCTTTTCTATATCTGCCAGTACATTTTTTAATCGCTTGTTAACCTGCAAACCTGTATCTGCGTTTATGTTTAACACATTTTTATAAAATACTGATTCTTTGTCTTTTAAGCTGCTTATAATTGCATCAACCACATATCTGTCATTTGGAAACGTACCGGCAAGTTTCATTAAAATCTCATTAGCTCCTTGCTTATCAAAATGATTAATAACATTTGCCTGAAAAGCGATGTAAGGCGCTATCAATGAGTCAGGCTCGCTTACTTTCTGTTTTAAAATATCAACAAACTCTTGATAGTTTTCCTTATCCAATACAGCACCCATAGCGGTTAACGCCTGTTCGTTGATTTGTCTATCCGATACCTTTAATAAAGATAAAACATCTTCAGCTTTCAGTGAATCTAAACCTTCTAAAGTCCATAGAGAATGTACAACAGTTAATGGTTTATTTGTTTGTTTCAGATTTTGCCTCAAGGAAGCAACCGTACTTTTGAGTTTGTTATCAATGATCGTTTGTTGTGCTTTGTCTCTCATCCATCCGCTTTTACTGTCAAGCAACTTCACCAATTCAACAGGATCCCTAGGAAAAACAGGAAGTTTAGGGTTTTTACCTTTTGGAACAACTTTATAAATCCTACCATAATTTATGGGTTGCTCCAATGACCGTTTATTAATTTCAGTTTTTAAATACTCAGTTATATATAATTTATGTTGAAGAACCCCCCGATACATATCTACAACATACAAAGCACCATCCGGGCCATTATATAAAGTCACCGGACGAAACCGCTCATCATAGCTCGCTAAAAATTCCTTTGCGTCATAAGCTTGGTTGCCCTTTATTTTGTTCCCATCTTGAAATAAGATATTCCTTTTTATCAGGTTAGCTGAAGGTTCTCCTACAAATGCATTCTGATAAAAATCTTCTCCAAACAAATTGCCACGATAAATTACAGGCCCACTTGCAGCAGTGAAATTCTTTAGGCGCAAATCCTTCGTTAAAATGCCTTCCTGATATCCGCGGTTTACACCCGTAGTTGGCCGAATAGGATATACGCGATTATCCTCTACAATATTTTGGTTATAACCCAATACCTTATGCTGATTGGTATTAGCAGATCCCAAACCTGGGCTAAAATAATCTCCTATTAAGTTTTGGGAGTTATTATTGTAAAACAAACGTCCGTAATCGTCTTGTGTAATTCCCCATTGCCCTCTTAAATGAGTTTTTTCAGTCAACCACTGATTCCCTTTCTTACGGTATCTTTTTTCAGAATCACTGCTATATACCCAATTATCTAAGGCCCTGAGAAGCCCGTTGGGTTGATGCTCCACATTATTTCCTTCAGCATATGCTGAATCAACCAGCACCTTGTTGACCGGCTTATCATTTTCGATATCGAAATACCATAAATAAGGAGGTTCTGCAACCAAAATACCATTATCTATAAAACAAAATGCCCTTGGAAGTACCAGAGAATCCAAAAACACCTTCCGGGTATCAGAAACACCATCGTGATTTTCGTCTTCCAGGATAACAATTTTTCCTGTAGGCATATCCTCACCTTCTCCATTTGCATTTGGCATAAAGTTTTGCATCTCAACAACCCAGATACGGCCTTTATCATCAAAATTCATAGCAATGGGTGAATTCAACAATGGTTCAGCAGCAACTAATTTAACTTCAAAACCATCTTCAATAACCATTGCGCGAAGAGCTTCATTTGCATCCAAAGGTGGCGAGCTTTCAATAATTCTTTTAATAAATACCGAATCAGGTTCAGCGTGATTTGAATTTAAACTACTGCCGGTTTGACAACTAATCACTAAACAAGCTAACAATAGTAACAGAGAATAAAATGATGTACGATTCAATTTCTTTTTTTTAGGTTAATAAATGTAAATTTAAAAGAACTCTTTAAAAGAACCAGCATTAATTTATATTTGTATTCTACCTAATACTTGAGTAAGATCATAATGTGTGAATAAACAAAGATCAAAAAATACAGAAGAGCGATCCGGAATTTTCAGTTTGCTTAAACCATATTCAGGAATAATTGCTTTATTACTGCTGTTTGCACTATTTAGCAATGCCTTAAATTTATGGTTACCTAAAATCATTGGAAATGGTATCGATGCCTATTCCAATGGCAACTTTTCATTTAAACCTATTATTATTCAATTTTCAATCGTTGTATTTATTATATTTATATTTACATACTTACAAAGTATCATTCAAACCTACGCATCAGAACGCGTAGCGCGTGATTTGCGCATGAAGCTTTCTGATAAAATCTCAAGGCAAAGCTTTGCTTTTATTGAAAAAGCCAATCCTTCCAAACTATTAACTAATCTGACTGCCGATATCGATTCAATTAAACTCTTTGTATCACAAGCCATTGTATCAATCGTTTCATCGCTATTTATCATCATTGGTGCCAGCATTTTATTAATTACGATTAACTGGAAGCTGGCATTGACCGTAATCGCCATTATTCCCATTATCGGGATCACATTCTTCGTGGTATTAGGTAAAGTAAGAGCATTGTTTATTCAGAGTAGAGCAGTGATCGATTGGCTTAATAAAGTTATTAATGAAAGTATTTTAGGTTCTGCATTAATCCGGGTGATCAATTCCCAACAATTAGAGTATGATAAATTTTTGGAAGCAAATACCAGGGCTAAAGATTTTGGTCTCTCCATTCTTCGTCTCTTTGCGGGACTTATTCCTGTAATTGTTTTTACTGCAAATATGGCAGGCTTAGCAATACTGTTATTAGGCGGCCATTTTGTAATTGTTGATAGCATGAGTCTTGGAGACTTTGCCGCTTTTAACAGTTATTTGGCACTTCTCATTTTCCCGATACTGGTTATTGGTTTTATGAGCAATGTAATAGCGCAGGCGACAGCTTCCTATGAGCGTATAAGTACCGTTATTGAAACGAAAGAATCAGAAAAAGCAGGTACAATCACAAGTAAATTGAAAGGAGCGATTCAAGTTGAATCGGTAAACGTAAGCTATGGACAAAAGCCAGCTTTAAAAGATATTTCCTTTTCTGTCCGCCCGGGATCAAGAACTGCTGTAATAGGACCCACAGCAGCCGGAAAAACACAATTGCTTTATCTGCTTACAGGTTTAATTCCACCTGATTCCGGAAGTATCGAATTTGATGGACACCGTATTGATGAATATAACCCGGATACCTTTCATAGTCAGGTAGGCTTTGTATTTCAGGATAGCATTATCTTTAATATGAGCTTACGGGAAAATATTGCTTTTAGCGATACGGTCACAGATGAGTCATTGGAAAAAGCAATTGCTACGGCTGAATTACAAGAATTTATTAATGAACTTCCTGAAAAGCTAAACAACATTGTTTCCGAGCGTGGATCCAGTCTTTCCGGGGGACAAAAACAACGCATTATGCTTGCACGTGCCTTAGCTGTAAATCCCAGAATCCTGTTATTGGATGACTTTACGGCCCGGGTGGATAACCAGACAGAAAGAAAAATCTTATCCAACATTCAAAAAAATTATCCTGAGTTAACATTGATCTCTGTCACCCAAAAAATTGCTGCTGTCGAAAACTACAATCAGATCATTCTGTTAATGCAAGGCGAAATTATAGCTATCGGCACCCACCAGGAACTGATGAATACAAGCACAGAGTATGTTCAGATATTTAATTCACAAAGAAGCACCAGCAACTATGAATTATAATCTTAATGAGCTTTTTGAACAGAAGCAGGAAAAATCAACCTATGCAGGATTAAAAAAGCTCGTGCAGCTTATTGCGCATGAAAAGAAAAATCTTATCCTCGCCTTCGCAGCTATCTTGGTCAATTCCACGCTCAATCTATTAGGTCCTTTTCTAATCGGGCATACCATTGATAGATATGTTGTAACCAAACAATATCATGGCGTTCTGGTATTTTCAGGAATTTTATTAGGAATGTATCTGCTTGCTCTCCTAACCAGTTATCTACAAACAAAATTAATGGGTGGTATTGGCCAACGTATGTTATTTACACTAAGAAATGCCATATTCAACAAACTGCAGCAATTGCCGGTTGCCTTTTTTAATCAAAACCAGGCTGGAGATTTGATCTCCCGGGTCAATAATGATACTGATAAATTGAACCAATTCTTTTCTCAATCACTCATGCAGTTTATTGGCAGTATAGCAACCATGTTTGGGGCTGCTATATTTCTATTAGCGATTAATATTGAACTTGGGGCTGCGACGCTGGTTCCGGCTATATTTATTTTGGTTTTCACTCAGATCGTATCCCCATGGGTTAAAAGGAAAAATGCTGCTACGCTTAAAAGTACAGGCGGTATGAGTGCAGAGATACAGGAAAGCCTCAATAACTTTAAAGTAATCATTGCTTTTAACCGTCGTGATTATTTCAGAAAACGCTTCAATGATGCCAATCAACATAACTATGCTGCCTCCATTGGAGCAGGCCTGGCTAACAATATCTTTTTGCCCGTATACAGTCTATTTTCAAATCTTGCCCAATTAATTGTATTGGCTTTTGGGATTTACCTAATCAGTACCGGTCAGTTTTCTGTTGGCTTATTGGTAAGTTATTTATCCTATGCTACCAATTTATACAGCCCTTTAAGACAGCTTGCTTCCTTATGGTCCAGTTTCCAGATTGCAATGGCAAGCTGGGATCGTGTTTCGTTAATATTATCTTTAGAAACCAATCTAACGACTAGCGAAGACAAAATCACAGAGTCTTCTACTTCATTAATAGAATTTAAGGATGTACATTTCGCTTATCCAAATGGCAAAGAGATCTTACATCATATTAACTTAAAGTTGGAAAGAGGAAAAACGTATGCCTTAGTTGGTCCAACCGGCGGTGGAAAAACGACCACGGCTTCGTTAATGGCCAGACTATATGATCCAACAGAAGGTGTTATTTTTCTGGATGGCAAAGACATGCGGTTCTATACCCCTTCCGAGCGCTCACAGAAAATCGGATTTATTTTACAAGAGCCATTTCTATTTACAGGGTCAATTAAAGATAACATTCTTTATGGAAATGAACTTTATCGGGATTTCAGCAATGAACAATTAACCGAACTGATAAAAACTACAGGGCTGGAAGATTTGCTTGCCATTTTTGAAAATGGTTTGGAAACCGAAGTACTTTCAGGAGGAGACAGCATTAGCCTGGGGCAAAAACAAGTCATTGCATTTATACGGGCAGTATTACGAAATCCGGAGGTTCTTATCTTAGACGAAGCTACAGCCAATATTGATACTGTTACGGAGCAGTTACTTGATAAAATATTGAAAAAGTTACCGGTAGGCACTACCTTAATAATTATCGCACATCGGTTGAATACTATTGAAAATGCTGATGAGATATTTTTCATCAATTCCGGAGAAGTGACCCTTGCCGGCTCGTTCGATGAAGCTGTTGATAGACTGATGAAAGGGAAAAGGGTTAGTTAACGTATTAACTAACCCTTTTCCCTTTCATTATAAACACCAAACTCAACAATTGCCGGTGATTCCTGGAATTCATCTATTTTTATACGGACATGATCTCCCCATACCCGATCAAAACGGTGAATGGTTACCCGGTTATTAACTTGATCCTTATTTACGGTTTTTATCTCCATCCACTTCCCCTCTGCAAAATATTCGAGCGTATATTTTTTAAGATTAGCTGCCTGCTCAGTAATAACAATCATATTAAATGGCTTTTCCCGGTCAAATTTAACCTCAAACCAAGGCTTTTCAACCGCATCGTTAGATTGCCATGAACTTTGAAAATTATCATCATTTGCAAAATCCATAATATTCATATCATTGCTCCAGCTTGAATTGCTTACCGCAAATTTTGCAATGTTAGATGAAATAATAGGAGCTTCAGAAAGAGGCACCTGAGCCAACTTTTTAGGCCTATTATAGATCGAACCAATCTCTTTAAGAGCAACCAGTGCGTTTGAATCTATTAACCCATCTTTATTAGGAGCTACATTTAAAATAAAATTACAATAAGCATTGTTATAAGGTTTCAGGATTTCATTGACAAGCATATTAGGGTCTTTGACTTCATTATTAGGAAATGACTCTTTCCAAAACCAATTCGATTGTAATGGTAAACAAGCAAGTGCTGGAAGCCTGTTGTTTTCTTTTGATATAAACTGCCCAGCTCCTTGTTCATAAGATTTGATATCAGTATAGAACAGTTGTTCTGCCGGATATTTTGCCGAATTCAGATCCATTACCAAACAGTTCGGTTGTAATGATTTTATCAAATGATAGATGTCTTCAAAAGGAATGTCATCATAGGATATACGTGACCATGGAGCGTCCCATCCGTCAATAATTAATGCTGTTATTTCTCCGTAATTTGTAAGCAACTCTGTTAATTGTGCTTTAATCAAATCAATGTGAGAAGGACTAATTTGATTCGGGCGGATGCCATTATGCATATCTAAAATCGAATAATAAAGCATTACTTTTAGTCCATTTTTTCGAAACGCATCTGTATATTCTCTAACCACATCCCGTCCCAAAGGAGTATTCATCACATTATAATCAGTGGTTTTGGTATCCCAAATCGGAAAACCACTGTGGTGCTTTGTCGTTAAACAACCATAGGTCATATTTGCAGACAATGCAGCTTTGGCCCATTGGTTCGCATCGAGCTTTGGTGATTTAAATAAATCTAAGGGCGCATTTGGATCAGACCAATCAGCCTCCATAAACGTCGGCATACCATAATGAATAAACATGCCAAAACCTAAATCAACAAACTCTTGTTGCATTTTATGGAGTTGGCTTTTCTGTTTATCATCTTGTGCTTTTAATGATGATGTCGTTAAAAAAGAGATGACTATTATTGATAAAAAGAAATTAAATAATCTTTTCATATTAATTTTTATTGTTAATAATTGACAAGGTATTACTTTATCAGACATAAATAGACCTTAAATTAAATTTAATAATAAAAAACCAGCTCATAAAAAATGCTCACCTTGTCCTGATGAGCATTAAATAAACAAATCGGTGGAATAATCACTTCTGCAGACCGAAGTGTACCATATTTTATTATTTTGATTTATTTTTTAATTGTGCTTTAGTAACAAAAACTTTATGCCCTTTCTTATTGATGTAATAGTACTTGGATTGGTTATCAATATAAATAGTCTGTCCATTGGGGCCAACTTTATCTTTATACGTTTTATCTGTAATTTTCGCGGCACCTTTTGCTGCTATTTCTGATGTTTTGTTTGCAACTGTATCAGCTGCATTTTTAATTCCCTGTTCTACTTTTATAGTATCTCTGTTCTTTTGAGCATAACTATTTTCAGTGAATCCGATTATTGCAAGGCAAATTGCAATTTTAATTAAATTTTTCATGATGTTTTCTATTTCTATGATTCTATAAATTTTACTCTCTAAATACTGAACAGACAATTTTTTGATAAGTTTTAGTTTTCTTTAATTCAGTTAGACTATTTATGGATCTTAAAAGATTACAGACTCTTCCGATAAGCGATCTATAAAATAAATAAAGTAAAACAAGCTTAGTTCAGCGTTGTTAAATTAAGATTCAGGATTGTTAATAAAGTGACCAGAACCTATTTAGAAACGAAAGAAACTGCCAAGGAAGTAAAAGAAAACTTTTTGGCCAATACAATTCAAAACCGGCACAAAAGTTAAATAAAGAACTTGCACATTTCAAATGCCTACTTTACCAGAAATCAAAGATGAATTTAAAGAACTTTGTAAAAAGCTGGACGTTTAATCCTACAAAGAGATTATAAGCTTCCTCCTGCTGAAATTCTTAATGATCCAACAGGAGGAAGCTAAAATTAATATTACTAATTAAAATTCAGATTGACATTTCCGGCACTTGTTGAAGCATAAACAGTCTTTCCTCCACCGTTTATACTACCGTCTAATTTTCCTTTGCTATTGCTGCCATTGAAATTCGACAAACCATCTGTATTTACTTTAAAGCCTTTCAGGTTTAAGTCTGCAGATGCATCTTTTGGCAATGTTAAATTTACACTTCCAGCTGATGTTGACAATTGAACATTATCAGTCAGTTCACTAATCACCGCTGTAACACTGCCACCTGAAGTTGAAGCATCTATCTTACAAGCCAAATCATCTAAATTAATACTTCCGCCTGAAGTTTCAGCAACCAGGATGCCTGCTATGGAATGACCTTTGATACTTCCGCCACTAGTGGAAGCAAAAACATTTCCATCCAGATTTTCCAATTTAATTGAACCACCGGAAGTTGTCAAATTGATAATACCCTGACTATTAAATGCCTGAATACTCCCTCCACTGGTTTTTCCGGTAATGTCACCTTTTATATTTTCAATTTTCAAACTGCCACCGCTTGTTCTAAAATTCTGTTTTCCAGATAAATTTGCCAATTGAATACTTCCGCCGCTGGTAGAAAGGTCTGTTGTTAATTTATTACCAGTACGAATCTTAAAGGAAATACTTACTGCATTCTCCCAGCTTAAGTTCGATTTTCTTTTAGCATGCGCTTCTAATACGCCATTTTTTTGCTCAATATTAATTTCATAATCTCTGTCAAGAATTTTCTGAATCTCCTCTTTTGATAAGCTACGGCTCTTGTTAGATTTCACATACATTTCAAGAACTGCTTCTTGCTCCGCATCACCTGTTACAGATATCGAACCACCTGATGTAGTGACCTTAACGTTTTTAACAGATGATATTGGGAAAGATTTCTTCGTTAGCAAAATAGCATCACTATTATCGTTTGACTCAGTAATTTGATTGGCTATTGTACCAATAACACAAGAGCTATTGAGAACTACACAGAGTCCCAATGCAAGAAAAATTTTAGGTGTCAGTTTCATAGTGTATTTATTTTTTTATAGTAATATGTATTTATTTTTTATTATTTGTTCAAATATAAACACCACACGCGGTGGTTTAAAATATTAATAGTTAAATGCCCCTATAAAGTCGGTGAATAAAGATTTTCTATCGGTCAACACAATATATTGCAACCTACATAAATGAAACCAAAAACACAAAATACTAATTATCAATAATTTACAGTTTAATTACGTAATAAATTGTTCGGTAGCGAACAAAAAGTGTTCGAATGTGAACGCTTATGTGGGTATTAAGAATACTCCTACTTGTTATTTACTCCTTTGATAAAAACTAAAAAACAAACTAAACATTTAGTTTGAAATTATTAACTAAAACATTAGTTTTGAAATAAGAAAATCAAAATCAATATATGGCGATTCCTAAATACTTCTTCTTAAAAGGAATGATACTAATGCTTCTTTGTATTTCAAAAATTGAAGTTAATGCACAGGATAAACTGGATAATGAACATATGCTGGAATTATACCAATCAGGAGAATTTGCAAAGGCTGCAGAATACATTAAGGATGCACATCCTGATACAATATATACTACACAGATATTAAAAAACCTGGCCTATGCCTATCAAATGGCTGGCAACTATATTGAAGCTGAGAAATTTTATCAGGATTTGTATGAGAAAGATTCTACTTCCACAGCAACTTTAATGAACCTTGCAAGCATCTATACAAAAAGAGGCAATGAAAAAAGGGCATTTTATTTTTATAATAAAGTTCTCGACATTGACAGTATGAATCTTACAGTGTACCAGCGCTTATCGGAAATAGAAATAAATCGAAAACAAATGCTTTCAGCCTATAATTATTTGCTAAAAGCCAATTCCATTGACCCGGGAAATGCAACTATTGCTTATAATTTAGGAATGGCTGCTCTTACTATGAAATTGTATTCAAAAGCAGATTCAGTAATAGAAAGAGCGCTTAATGATGACCCGGAAAACATTAATCTTTTATATGGAAAGGCTGTCTGTAAAGATTACATGAAAGAATATCCTGAAGCAATTAAAACGTGTGAATTACTCTTGGATTTGGGTAGTGACTCTCTTCGAGTTTTACCTATTTTAGGTCCTGTTTATTTTTACAATAAAGATTATGATAAGTGCATTGAATTATATATCTGGCTGGAAACTCAACTCGATCAATTAAATGAATCATCCATGTATTACATGGCTGTTAGTTTTTGGAACACAGGCGAAAATGAAAAAGGCTTTGAATACATGGAAGGTGCAATAAATAGCTCTATTTCTCCCAATACAGCAAGATATTATACTGAAAAAGCCGATAAGGAACATCGATTGGGACAAAATAAACTGGCTATTGAATCATACAAACGGAGCTTAGATTTTAAAAAGAGTCCCGCCGTTTTATATAGTATCGGGTTATTGTTCGATTATCACTTACACGAAAAACAGAACGCTATCCTCTATTATAAACGTTTCCTGAAAGAAGAACTTTCCGATACACCCGACGATATAGTCGAGTTTGTAAAATCGAGAATAAAAGATTTGAATTAGCTTAAAATAATGATATAATGCATCTGCTCTTATTCATCCCTTAGCGAATTTACAGGGTTTGCCAATGCTGCTTTCACAGATTGAAATCCAATAAGCAGAGCTGCCATAATTCCTAAAAGCCCAATGGGGCCAATAAAGAACAAAATATGAAGATCCGTTTTTAAATAATAATTAGCAAGCCATTTGTTCATCATTACGTATGCGAGCGGACAAGCAATTAATACTGCAACAAGAAATACAGCTATAAAATCATTTAAAAATAAAGATATAATCTTTGAGACAGAGGCACCTAATACCTTTCTGATACCTATTTCTTTAACTCGTTGTTGAATACTTAAAGAAACCAAACCAATAATTCCAAGAAATACAATAAAAGCGGCAAGAACCGTCGCAAGAGCTGATGCACGTTTAAGCTGAAGTTCTGTTTGATAAATCTTTTCCAGCGTTGAATCTAAAAACTTATATTCAAAAGGGGCATCTGGCATAAGTTCTTTCCATTTTGTTTCTATTGCTCCTAATGAGGAAGAAATACTTCCTGGTTTTAAACGGATAGTAAAATAGCGATACTGATTGGAAAGCCTCACATTTAACCAAATAATCGGCATCATTTCTCCATGCATTGAGTTGAAATAAAAGTCTTCGGCAATACCCGCAACAACTGCAGTATATGCACCATCATTCATACTTATTGATTCGCCAACAGCAGATTCCGGTGAGTTAAATCCAAGTGCCTTTGCTGCTTTGCTGGTAATAACAACTTTCTGTATGCCGTTGGTTGATCCTTTCGTTTTACTAAAAAAATCACCTGCAAGTAGAGGAATTCCATACGTATCACTATAATACTCATCTGACATAATGGTTTGAACGGTTATTCCATTTCTGGTTTTATTACTTTCCGTAAATATATTCTGGGTTCCGCTTCCAGGTGCTCCAGGCACATCATAGGAAATTGTAATATTTTCAATAGCCGGTATTGAGGAAAGCGACGAACGTATAGATTCCATATGATTTAATCCACTTTCAGTCCAATCGCGCGGCACCTGGGCTGTAATTAAATAATCTTTATCATAACCAATATCTTTTCCAAAAAACATAGAAACTTGCTTTGAAATAATTACTGCAGATATCAACACCACCATTGCCACTATAAACTGAAAGCCAAGCAGCATTTTCCGAACCAAGGTTTTTTCATTCCCCAAAAACCTGCCTTTTATAGAATATATAATTTTAACATTTGTCAAACGCAAAGCAGGATAGATCCCGGCCAAAATGCCGATAACAAGTATACCCAGCATATAGTATAAAAAAAACATAAATGGCAGGTCTGTAAAAGAGAGTAATTGCTTTCCTAAAACAATGCTGAACAATGGAGCTAAAAGCGGATAGAGAAAAAGGGAGAAGAGACCCGCGATTAAAACCAGAATCAACGATTCTACTCCTAACTGAAAAATCAATTGACTTTTCTTACTACCCATTAACTTCCGCACCCCAATTTCTTTTAACCGGCCAGTGGCTTTACTAATGGTAATATTAATAAAATTGATGATCGCCATTAAAAGGATAAAGGCTGCAATCAAAGAAAGTGTCCAAAGCATTTTTCTTAGAGCTCCCCCATTATCATCAAGGTGATAGGTTTTAAGTGGTTTTAAAACCGGAACCAAATTAGCTGCTAATTGCGGATCTGCATGTTTCCTTAACAACTGATTAATGGGATCTTTCAGCATCTCCGGGCTAACACCGGATTGCAGCTCAATAAATGAAGCAATGTAAACGTTATTCCAATTTTCTATCGATCTTCCAAAATATGCTGCATTGGACAAAGGAAGGAAAACCGAATTTTGAATACCCGCATTTAAATTAATAATTGAATTTTCAGCTCTTGATTTCAGTACACCTGTTATTTTAAAGTCGTGCTTTTCGCCTGAAAAATTCCGAATAGTAAGTAAGTTATTCAGCACGCTATTGGTTCCAAAATATTTAATTGCTACTTCTTCAGTAATAACAACAGAGAATGGTTCTTCAAGTGCTTTAACAGGATCTCCTTCAATCAGATCGAATCCATACATTGTCAATAAGGTTGAATCCCCTAGGGCACCACTTTCCTCAAAAACCTTTTCATCTTTTGATATGATGCAGTTAATCCCATCAAAGCGATAATAATCAGCGACCAAGTGTGGGTATTCTTCCTTCAAGGCTTTTGGCAATGCACCTATTGTTGTTAATGGAATTCCGTATCCTGGTTTCTTGTACTCACTTCCAATCATATACTGATTGTTGATGTTCTTAAGATCTGCATTAACTGCTTTCTCCTGCCAGATATAAGCATAGATCAACAAAACGAAAATAAGCCCGATCGCTAACCCGATAATATTTATTAAAGAATGAAAAGTGTGTTTCCACAAATTTCGCCAGGCAACTTTAAAATAACTTTTTAGCATAAAATTAACTATCTATTTTATTCATCTCTCAAACTATCTACCGGATTAGCTGTCGCCGCTTTCACGGCCTGAAAGCTAACCGTTAATAAAGCGATAACAATTGCCAGTAAACCTGTTAATGCAAACATCCACCAATGAATCTCTATTCTATATGCAAAGTTTTCTAACCACTTGCTCATAATCCACCAGGCTATCGGTGAAGCAATGAGAACAGCGATCAAAACAAGTTTTACAAAATCAGATGAAAGCAGGCGGAAAATTGATGCAACCGACGCACCTAAAATTTTACGGACACCTATCTCTTTTGTGCGTTTAAGCATCATGATAGACAACAAACCAAGTAAACCCATTGAGCTGATAACAATGGCTATTCCTGCCCCTATCCAGATTAATTTTTGTTGTAAGATCTCCTTTTTGTATAAACTTGCAATCTGGTCATCAAAGAATTGATAATTAAAAATTTTATCCGGAAATAAGACCTGCCATTCACGTTGAAGATTTGAAATCACCTCTTTGGTACTTCCCCCTGAAAGTTTAATGGCTAATAATTCCTGACGATTTTTATTATACCCGATTACTGTAGGCTCAATGGCATGCAACAAAGATTTTGTATTAAAATCCTGAACCACTCCCACTATCGTTCCCCTACTTTCATCATTTAAACCACCGGCTAAAAGCTGTTTTCCCAAAACGTCTGCAGCACGCTTAAAACCAAGCTTAGACACCATTGTCTCATTAATTAAATATTCTTGAATACTGCCTTCGCTTTTAAAATTACGTCCCGCGACCAGCTTAATGCCAAAGGTTTTTATATAAGCAGAATCCCCAATTGCGTATAATGGAGCCCAGGTTTCCCAATCGGGTCGCTGATCAAACAAAATGGTTCCACCCCAGACCCGTTCGTGAGCTGGAGATCGAAAACAAAAGCTATACGATTTGACAAGAGGATCTTCATTTAGATATTGCTGTAAGCGTGTTTTATTTGCAGTCACTTCTTTCGGCAAGGGAACCATGATTACAGATTCCCGATCAAAACCCTTATCTGTATTTTGTAGAAATTGAACTTGTACTACCATAATTAAGCTGGCAATGATCAGAACTTGTGCAACAATATTCTGAACAACCACCAGTGACTTACGCCCAAGTTCTTTCTCGAAGGCAACCTTGTTTTTTAAAGCATCATAAACTTTTAAACGACCAAGAAAATACGCGGGATATAAGCCCGATCCTAAACAAACCAGCAGCCAGATACCCGTGAATATTAAGAAAAACCTGAAAAAAGAGACAATCTGTATAGGCTGATTCATTAAAATTGACTGGTTTGCCAAAGGCAATATTATCCAAACAAAGAGCAGAGCAAACAATGAAGCAATCAAAGAAATAAGCACTGATTCCGTCATAAACTGAGAAAACAACTGCAAACGAGAACCTCCTAACACTTTCCGGGTACCAACTTCTATACTTCGGCGACTTTGCTGAGCAGTTACCATGCTTACATAGTTAATTGCTGCCACGAGCATAATGCCAAAACCGATAATTGCCAGTATGATTAACAGTGATTTTTGCATGCTTCCTCCATAGCGCGTATCAAAATGAATGTCTTGGAGCGGAAGAAGTTTGAATGTATAATAATCAGACACATCAGCCCCCATGTGATCCTCTGCCATCCGCTTCATCACCTGCTCTATAGCTAAAGGATCTTTTTGACTTTCAAGCGAGATAAAAACATTATTTGTAGAGTTAAGATAGCCCCAATTAGTGAAATAACTATCCCATATATCTGGTTGGATTATTTTCAAAGAAGAGATGGATAAATAAATGTTCGATTTCAGATCTGTGTTGGTTCTCGTATCATCTATAATACCGATAACCTTAACGGGATATTTACTTTCTATAAGGAGCGTCTCCCCCATAGGATCTTTATCGCCAAAATACTTTTTCGCAAGGGATTGCGTCAATGCTACCGTATTAGGTTCATCCAATTGGTTTGGACTACCTTGAAGCCAATGGTAATCAAAAAGGTGAAACCATTCTGAAGAAGTAAAGGCTCCCTTTTTATTGGATTGGTAAAGCTGGTTATCAATGCGGATGGTAAAATCCTGATCGCTTATTAAAATCGTAGCATCTTCTACTTGCGTACTTTCATTTTTGAGTGCCTCATACATAGCATACGAAGCACCTTTATCATGAGACGTTGCATCGAGGTGTAACTCATAAACTACACGATAGATTCTCTCTGCTTTCTTATGATACTTATCAAAACTAAGATGAAAATCAGCGAAAAGATAAATAAATAAACAGCAAGCAATCCCCAGACCTAAACCAAGAATATGAAGCAAAGAATAAAACCTATTCTTTACGATACTACGCCAGGCGATTTTGAGATAGCTTTGAATCATACCAGACCTCTACATAAACAAAACCAAAATAACAAATAACTACATTTCAATAACTTACAAAATAATCGAAATATAAATTGTTCACTAACGAACAAAAGTGTTCGAATCTGAACACTTATCATATTTAATAGCTAGCGAAAATGATATAATCAACTGTTTCAAAAAATATTTTGATCTATAGCGTTAATTTCTTTGATCTTAATGCCGATACGAAATAAACAAAGTTAATTATTGTTTTACAAAACGCATCATCTCAATATCGTCTTTATAAAAACTTAAGGTATCCCCTGTTACTTTATAGCTTTCAACATTCATAAGCATATTTAAAAAAACAGACTCACCGCTTCCTTCACAAGCCATCATTGTAGAATGTGGTTGTTCGAATTTAATTTTATCTTTCTTAAGCACTATTGTACTGCCATAAGAGTTGCAACTTGTATTTCCTCCAATTTGATTTTTTTCAAGATCAAACACCATTGTTGGTTTCTTATCAGGGTATAAACCTTCAAAAGCGATTCTTGGACCTGTTATATAAGTAAGAACCCATGTACCATCCAGGTTTTGAGTGTTATTATTTTGAGTTGCGTTCTTTTTAAAGATGCTGCAAGAACTAAGCACAATAACTGCTAATACTGTTATTAAAATTGATTTTTTCATTGTCTAATTTGAATTAATTTGTGGACACTTCTATCTGTAAACGAAACTAGCAATCCATTTGCTACTTTGCGAAGATGACAATTCACTCATTCCTACTAGTATCAAAAAATCGTCCACTTTTCAACTAATTTAAAAAAGTTTTATCCCTACCCTTATTGTATTCGCTTTATTCAATAAAGGCTGATCACTTATTGATCGCCCGTACATCACCCGTAGCATTTTCCATTGAAGACCCAAATGCAATTCACCATACTGCTTTAGTTCGGGAGTATGTAAATAATGCAAACCGATGATCTCATCTAACTTAAGCTTTCTTAGAAGAGGGACTTTGCTGGTTAATATCCCTGACAGATTATATTCTGTATGGGCTTCAATAAAACTCGTTTTCGTACTATACTGATAATAATCTAGATTCAAGAATGAACTTAGTTTTTGATCAACAAACAGAATTTGATTTCCGTTGAAATGCCTGAAATCAGGATAGAATAACTTATTGTTATTTATGAATTTTCCTGCATATAGAGCGTATGAAATTTTACCATACAAGCCCAATCCAACTTCATTTTTATAAATACTTGCGGTAATAAGATCATAGTCCACCTCCGAACCCAATACATTATCCAATCCTTTCGTATAGCGCAAGCTAAGCGTTGGATATTCAGAATAAAGGTATCTTCTCCCGGAAGGATAGGTTTCATACCGGTTAGAGAAATCATAGCTTAGCGCTAAGCTTAATTTGGATGATTTATTATCCTCAAAAAGCGGAATGTCCTCATTGGGGTTGAAAGGATTATTAGACGTTAATTTATGTTGGTTTTTATCCCAGAAGGTATAATTTGTTGCGTTTGGCAACCAATGTCTTTTAGCCCACTCAAACTCTGCATCAATGTTTATATTTCCAGGCAACGTATGTCTCCAGCGAGCAGAGCCATAGGTTTTTTCATAAAGTTTCTGATAATTTTCTCCAGCAAATAATGTTGTAATGCTATTAAAGAGTACCGGTAATGAACCTCGGTTATTGAGATCTACCACATCTGACCCCCCTGATAAATAAAATGTGTGGTCCTTTATCGGGATAGTAGCATGGATATTGGCATTTAAACGTTCATTGGCAAAGCCATAACGTATATGTCCATTTAATCTAAAATACCGGTTGAAGGTACTATCTATCTGTTTAGAATATCCAAAACTATAATTGGTGGTCACTCCTTCAACACTGTTAAATAAAAGAGAAGTGAGTGGCGATCCTAAATAAAAATATTCTTTCTTGTATCGATTTCGATATCCATAGCCACCAGTAAGAAAACCAAGGGGTTTAAACTTATTGGCTTTTCGATCGACCGAATCAAGATAAACTTTAGATTCATTCCGTCTGCGGATGCTATCTTTGAACACGTAGTCTTTATTCTCCTCCTCTGTTAAGGGTATGGGTCGGTTTCTTGTCCAGTATTCAGCGTTCTTTTTATTTACATCCTTTTCTATTCGGAGAACTTCTTTAAAAGATTCTTTATCAGTCAAACCGCCCAAAGCATAATTTTGGTAAATGGCAGAAAAGTACCCACCTACCTGAAAACCCAACAAGCCTATTTTAAACTCCAATTGTATATTTGACGGCATCCATACTTTCTGTGTAATGGGTGTAAAAAGCTGTTTAATATTCAAAGAATCAACAAAGTTGATGCTTGATTCTTTGTCCAATATCAAATTAACGCTATGGATCCGCCAATCATTTTCAACAAGATAAATATCACCTTTATACAAAGGTTCTGCTTTTCGTTTTGGGATCACTCGTATTTTAACAATTGCAGATCCATTATCTTCTGTTGTACCTAAATATTGATATTTGTAATAAGAGAGCGCATTGTCTGCAATAGGTGAAACAAAAGGTCTACTGCTTAGACCCTCAATAACTTCTTGATAGTTCTCATAAAAGTTTAGTTGTAACTCAGATGCCCGGTTAAAGCTGAAAGCACGATTATTTCCGGAAACCTTGGAACTTATCATTTCTTCTTTAAAATCTTTTGGAGGATTAACCGTTATACTCGATTCAGATTCTGATAGGTAAACAATTCCGGTCCTGTTTGAATCAAGTCCCATTTCTTTACTCATTTCATCAATATTTACTCCAAAAAACTTCTTTGGTGCCTTCAACAAACGCTGCAAGCCTTTGATATAAACATTAGCCGTATAAGGGCCCGATTGCTTGAGATAAAAAGGGCGTTTTTTAATCGCTTTTCGAATCATAGCATATGCTGGATCTTCATTATTACCGATTACTACTTCCTGTAAAGCATAAGCCTCTTCTTCAAGTTGGATAGTGACCGAGTCGTTGCGATTCAGCATAATTTGAACAGTAGTTGGTCTGAAGCCAACTGCCGACGCAACAAGTTGTTGCTCACCACTAGGCAATGACAGCTTAAACAATCCCTCACTATTGGCTGAAGTCCCCAAATTTGTATTTGCCTTGAAGACGCTTGCAAAAGGAATGGGATTGCCTTGTTTATCAGTTACCGAACCTGTAAGCTGATGATTCTGAGCTATTAATGAGCTATAAAATAAAATAGTTAAGAAGACAAGTATGATTCGTTTCATATCCGGGTAGAAGGCTTTGGTTAACTCTACGAATATGGGAAAATACTTTATTGCATTATGGCCAACTCCTGTTAAAGTATGTTAAAAGGTTGAAATAGGTTTTATTTTGCAATTCGCGATTTGCAAAATGCAAATAAAGTTATATCTTTATAGTTATGAGACGTAAACATAATGGCATGAGACCCCAGGATATCGTGATCTTGCTAAAAATTGTAACCTTGCACGGCGAGGCCTGGCAATTAAAAGACCTGTCGATTTCATTATATATCAGCAATTCGGAAATATCAGAATCGCTGGAAAGAAGTCTTTATGCCAACCTGATCAATTTTGAAAAGCGAAACGTCAACAGAGGCAACTTCCTAGATTTCCTGATTCACGGAATGAAATATGTGTTTCCTGCAAGAGCGGGCATACTGACAAGGGGCATACCCACAGCACATTCACATCCTTTTATGAAAACGTTTATCAGTAGCGAACATGCATATGTTTGGCCGTCATCTTCCGGATCTGTCATGGGGCAGGCAATAGAGCCCTTCTATCCCAACCAGATTAAAGCAATACAGGAAGACGAAGAACTGTATAAATTACTTGCCCTACTGGATGTGCTAAGGATAGGTAAACTAAGGGAAATATCCATTGCAGAGAAAGAGTTAAAAGAATCGTTAGCCTATGTCAGATCATATTAATATTGTACGGATTAAAGCTGTAAACAATGCCTTGCAGGAATTACGCGACCATGTGGTTTTCGTAGGAGGCGCCACAATATCATTATATGCCGATCGACCTGTTCTTGAAGTTCGCCCGACTGACGATATCGATGTTATTATCGAGATCCTCAATTACAGACAACGGCAACAACTGGAAGAGCGATTAAGGGAAATTGGTTTTGCAAACGATGTCGAATCGGGGATTATCTGTCGATTCAAGATTAAAGGTATAGTCGTCGATATCATGCCGACGGATGACCCCTCTATAGGTTTCAACAATAGATGGTATCCCAAAGGGTACGAATATGCCCAGGTTTATGAACTTAATAATGGAGGTACGATCCGTATTTTGACAGCTCCATATTTTCTGGCGACAAAATTGGAAGCCTTTAAAGGAAGGGGAGCCGGAGATGGCCGTTTGAGTCATGACTTTGAAGATATTGTTTTTGTCTTGGAAAACCGGGGTAGGTTATGGAAAGAGCTGGATACATGTGATGATGAGGTTAAAGCATACTTGATAGCAGAGTTTTCAGCCCTTATGGTCAATCCCTATATCTACGAATGGATAGATAGCCACGTAGAGCGCGGAAACGTTCCGTTCCAAACTTCAATAATTATAGAGAATATAAAAGATTGGTTATCAAGATATCGATAACATTGTATCATAATCATTCATCCCTCAAACTATCCACCGGATTCGCTATTGCGGCTTTTACTGCTTGGAAGCTTACGGTTAACATCGCTATAACTACAGCTACTAATCCAGACAAAGCAAACATCCACCATTGTATTTCAATACGATACGCAAAATCCTGCAGCCATTTATTCATTATCCACCATGCTATGGGAGAAGCGATAAAAATAGCACTTATAACAAGCACAATATATTCTTTGGTCAACAAATTAACAATACCAGCAGCGGAAGCTCCCAATACCTTTCGAATCCCTACTTCCTTTGTACGCTGAAGCGTATTAAATGATACCAAACCAAGTAAGCCCATACAGGAAATCAAAATGGCCAGCGTAGCAAAGCAGATAAATAATTTCCCAAAGCGCTGCTCAGCCAAATATTGATCATTAAAAGTTTCATCACTAAAAGAATAAACAAGCGGCAGCCCAGGTGCAATTGAGGCCCATTTTTTTTCAACTGTTTGAATAGTAGCTTGTAGATTATCCGATGATATACTAAGCGTTAAGAATGTAAAAAAACCAGGAGATATCTGCAGGGAAAGTGGTTTAATTCCCTCGTGTAAAGAATGGAACTGAAAATCTTTAACAACGCCGACAATTAAACCGCTGTTCCCCCGGCTCAGAACTTCCTTGCCTAATGCATCATTTGGACTCGTAAAGCCTAGTTCTTTAACAGCAGACTCATTAATGAGCATATTTCTTCTTAGGTCGCCTGGAAAGTCTTCAGAAAACGCTCTTCCAGCAATTATTTCGATCCCATTTTGTCTTAAAAACTCATGATCTATAAAATAAGCGTCCCACTGATAAACCTGCTTCTTATGCATCGCGTTTTCTATTTGAACAGGAAACTTTTTATTTGGCCGGCCTGGAATAGCTGAAGATATACTTACAGATTGAACGTCGGCCAGGTTTATAAACTGGGTTTTAACATTTTCAACATGATCTCGTATTCGATCATCATAATGAAAATCAATCACTAAATTATGAGCTTTCTTAAATCCCAATCTTTCATTTTGCATAAAGCTCAACTGCTTATAAACAATCAAAGTAGCAATTGTCAAAACAGTAAAAACAACAAACTGCGTCACTACAAGAGCCCGACGTAAAGACAAACCTTGGGCACTATTTTTAAACACCCCTTTCAAAGAAGTAATGGGTTCATAATCAGAAAGAAAAACAGCCGGATAGATTCCTGAAAGGAGCGCCGTAAAAATGGCTATTAATAAGGCGATACCAAGATATCTTATATTATCAAATATTCCTGAACTAACTGTTTTACCTACAAGCTCATTAAACCATGGTAATGCTAAAATACATAACAAGACAGATCCAATAAAAGCAAATAAGGATAAAATAAGCGCGTCGGTTAGAAACTGCAAAATCAATTGCTTTTTGGAAGCGCCCATTACTTTCTTGACACCAATTTCCTTTGCTCTTTTTAATGATAATGCCGTGGAAAGATTTATAAAATTGAAACAGGCTATAAATAATACAAATACAGCTACTATTGAGAAAATATAAATATTCTTATAGTTGCCAACAGCCGTACCGCCTGCTTTGTTAACTCTCTTCTCGCCATGAAGGTATAAGCGCTTTAATGGTTCAAGTAGTAAAGAATATTGTAATTCTTCTTTTAATGGATGTTCTTTCACAAAAGAAGTCAGTTTCTTTTGTAAGTCATTAACATTTACGTCCTTTTTCAGTAAAAGATAAGTAGAAAAACCAAATCGGCTCCAATCTGTCCAGCTGGACGTTTCTTTGATCAATGAAGACATCGAAAGAAAAATGTCTGTCCGAAAATGGGCGTTAACAGGGATATCTTTCATTACTCCGGTGACCGTAGCTTGTACCGTACCATCAAGCGTTAAAGTTTTATTAAGGCAATCCGTTGTTCCAAAATACTTTTTTGCAGCCGTTTCGGAAAGTACCAACGTATAAGGCGCATTCAAAACAGTAGCCGCATTGCCTCTGATTAAAGGGAACGAAAAAACCGAAAAAACAGTTTCATCCGCATAAGCTAATGTTTCTTCTCCAAAATTCTCATCTTCCTCATTTTGAACAATATAATAATCAAGGAAAATTCTTGTTGCAGTTTCTATTTCCGGAAAAGAAGCTTCCAGGGCCTCGGCCATTGACGCAGATGTCGTTTCATAATTAACGCCCTTCTCTGTCTTAATATCTGTACTTAACCGATAAATCCGATCGCCTTTTGTGTGAAATTTATCATAACTCAATTCAAAGTTCACAAATAATAACGTAAAATATACAACACATATAGCAATGGCCAACCCAAATAAATTGATTGCCGAAAATATTTTATTTGCTTTTAAATACCGAAACGTCGTTTTTAGATAGTGCTGTATCATAATAATTATTCATCCCTCAAACTATCCACCGGATTTGCTGTTGCGACTTTTACTGCTTGAAAACTCACGGTTAACAGAGCAATTAGCAAGGCGCTTAAACCGGTTAATGCGAAAACCCACCACGTTATATCTGTATGATATTCATAATTTCGCAACCATTTAGTCATAAGTAAATAAGCCAGCGGCACTGCAACCAAAAATGCAATAATCACCAGGACAACAAACTCCTTTGATAATAAATTCCAAATGCTTACGATGGAAGCTCCTAATATTTTACGGATACCGATTTCCTTTGTTTTTTGTTCCGCAATAAAAGATGCCATTCCAAACAGACCCAGGCAACTAATCACAATGGCCAATATAGAAAAGAAGGAAGCTAATTTACCTATTCGTTCCTCGTTTGTAAATTTTTGTGCAAATGCATCATCAGCAAAAACAAAATCAAAAGGTGCCGAAGGATTAAATTGTTGAAATACAGATTGAATCACTTCCAATGCTTCTTTAACATTTTTATTTGGGTCAATCCGGATATTTACGAAATTACCTCTTTCAGGAAGAATGTAAAAAACAGAATTTCTAACAGGATCATAAGGTGAATTCATAATGATATTTTTTACAACACCGACTATCTTATAATCTTTATCATTCCATTTAATGAACTCTCCAATCGGATCTTTCAACCCCATAAATTCAATGGCACTTTCATTTAAAATCAAACTTGATGAATCGGTCGATAAATCTTCTAAAAAATCCCTTCCTTCTTTTATCTCCCAGCCAACAGTCTTTCCATAACCGTGTGTCACTCCTACAATAGCAAAACTGCTCTTTAAACTCGGATCTTTGCCTTTCCAATCAAAACCACTTTGATTACTCCATGTATCAGTAAGAGGTCCCTGAGACTCGGAAACACTCATTACTGCTCCTGAACGCAATAATTCAGTTTGAATCGTTTGATAGTTTTCATATATTTCAGGAGTTGTCATTTGAATAGAAATCAATCCTTCCCTGTTATATCCTACCGGACGGTCTTTGGCATACTGAATCTGTTTAAAAACGACTACCGTTCCAATAACCAATAAAATCGAAACAATAAACTGCAATACAACCAGAAAACTACGCGGTAAAGTTGCTGATTTTCCAATACGAAGACTTCCTTTTAAAACTTTGATAGGTTTAAAAGATGACAGATATAGAGCAGGGTAGCTGCCGGCTATAAGTCCTGTAAAAATACTGAATACAATCCCAGTAAGCCAAAAAACAGGACTTCCCCACAAAATTGCTATTTCCTTATAAGCAATGTTATTAAACCAGGGAAGAATTAACTGAACAAGTAAGAGGGAGATAGCAAATGCAATAAAAGTAGTTAAAATTGATTCGCTAAAGAATTGAATAATTAATTGGCCCCTTGCTGATCCTACTGCTTTCCGTATTCCAACCTCTTTTGCTCGTTTTTCCGACCGTGCTGTACTTAAATTCATGAAGTTAATACAAGCCAATATTAAAACAAAAAAGCCGATGATTCCTACCAGCCAAACATATTGGATTTGTCCGTCAACACTCATCCCATTTTCAAATTTGGAATACAAATGCCAACGGTCCATTGGGTGAAGAAAGGCTTCAACCTTTACATTTTTTGGAATCTCAACATTTTTGGACACAACGTCTTTGATTACGTTATTTACACGCTCAAATGTTGTATTAGCTGAAATCTGAACAAGTAGACTAAAAGAATTATTATTCCAGTTACTTTTGGAACCTTTCACCCAATCCCATTCAGCTGTATATAAATCCCAAGGGCCGATAAAAGTTGCGAATCGAAAAGAGCTGTTTGCCGGAAAATCCTCATATACCCCGATTACCTTTAGGTTGAGCCGATTTGAAATTTTAATCACCTGCCCTATTGGCTCCTCATCTCCCAAAAGTGTTTTCGCTAAAGATTGGGAAAGCAAAACAGAAGAGGGATCGTTTAATCCATTACTACTACCTTTTATCATTTTTAACGAAAGCATTTCCGGAGCATCTGCTTCCATAAAGCAACCCAGCTTTGAAAACTTTCTATCACCAAATGATAAATTATATTGTCCTAATCCTGAGGATAAAACTACATGCTTAAATTCGCTACCAAAGGAAGTGCGTAACTCATCCGCCAAAGGGATGGGTATTGAACTTTGAACTCCTGCTTCTCCGTTTACAGTATTACGGATGAACACCTGAGCTATCGTTTTATGATTAGTATGATATTTATCAAATGATAGCTCATCCCATATCCATAATCCAATAAGAATGGTCACTGCTAAACCTATAGCCAAACCAATAATATTAATAAAACTATATACCTTCTTGTTAAGAAGATTTCTCCAGGCTACTTTAATGTAATTTCGTATCATAAATCATACTTAAAGTGTTAATCTCAACTATACTTTACAAAATTATGCCACGATCATAAGATACACAAAATCAAATATATAGGGTTAAAAATAAAAAGAACAGCGTTCGTTTCCGAACATATATTGTACGCATTCGTTCTCTTTAATAGATTAAGATGGCAGATAGTAATCTGAAAAGGCTGAAGACATCCTGAATATCCACTATCCTAAATGGTGATTTAAACGGAAAATAACAGATTATAGCCATAGAAAAGACCGGTTAAACACTTGAGGAATATTGGTTATTAACAAACAGATATCTAACCCTAATAAAACGCATAGTTAACAGTAATCAAACAGTCTTATTATCACTGTTTGTCTCCTTTTATCTTAGTTTTATATTTGTTTTATTTTTGCTTTTGTTTATAATGAGTGCTACTTTTGTGTCTTTTTAATTATTAACCTTTAAACAACCGAATCATGGGAAAGTTAGTCAACGGCATCAATGGGCCCTTTGTTGGGAAAGTAGGAAACGTAATCGGCAGCAGCTGGCGGGGGATCCCCTATATGAAAAGCAGGGGCCTGCGCACCAAGCCGGCTACCCCGGCAGAAAAACTCAACCGCTTTATCTTTGGGATGACCCAGCAATGGCTGTTCCCGTTGACTGATTTCCTGCGGGTTGGCTTTAAGAATTATACGCTTACGAACCAGGGCGTTAATGCGGCCAAGTCCTACCTGTACAAGCATGCCCTGATCAAGGACGCCTATGATTCGGTTGTTGACCCGGCCCTGATGAAGGTAAGCCATGGCACGCTGCCCCTTCCCAACAGGATCGAGGCTGAACTGACACCGGACAATGAGCTGGTGGTTACCTGGGAAACCGGATCCTGTGACCGGGAACATGAATTTGACCAGGTGATGCTGCTGGCATATGATATCGATGGGAAACGAGCAAACATGTCGCTCAATGGACTGTTCAGGCATACGGGCCGGGATACGCTCTATATATCCGGTCTGTTGGAAACCTTTGTGGTTTATGCAGCTTTTATCTCTGCAGACCGCGAAAGCCAATCGGACAGCGTTTATCTGGGAACATTCACGCGTAATAAAGAGGAAAAGCCTAAAAAAGAGGATGCTCCTGAAAACAAAGCAGCGGGTGAAAATAAAACAGCAGCTAAAAACAAAGATGCAGATATTGAAAAAGCAGCCGCACCTGTTCCTGCTGAAAACAAAACAGCGGATAAAGGCAAACCGGCGGATGCTCCAGAAACAGCACGAATAGCGGTAACCGAAGATCCCGGTGCTGTTCCCCCGGTACCGAGCAACCAGCTTAGCCTGTTTGAATTGCCGGATGAACCGACTGAAAGCAAAGCGGTTGAACCAAATTCGAAAACTCTTTCTATGGAACTGCCAGCCCCTTCTGCAGAACTGAAATCGGCTTCCGAGGAACCGAAACCTGGCGATGAGCAGGTTTTGGATTCCTCTCCTGGTGCGGAATCAGCCCCAGCGGAAACAGAAACCGCTGTAAGTGAGGAGGTGCTAGACATCAAAGCCGCAAATGACCCAAGTTTTGAACATATGCAATCCCCTGACAATCTGCAGATTAAAACCGATATAAAGGATGACACAGGGTTATTGGATAAAGAAGCGGCTGTAGATCAAAAACCGACTGAAGATCAAAAATTAACATGCATAAACCTCATAGATCATTTAGAATTGGAAGCTACACAAAAAGCAGAGAATCACGAAATAACGAGTTTGGATTTGCCCGATGATTCAGCGCCAACAGAAAGAAAGGAAGCTGTGAACCAGAAATTTACATATATAAATCCAAACTTAACAACAGATAACACAGCATCTGCCCTTCCGGACATAACTGAAAAGGAACTAAGGGAAAAGGAATTAGACGAAAGGATTATACTTAAAGAAGGCAAGGTTACTTACTTTACAACCAGAAGGCATCTGGCTAATAGAAAGCATAAAGGGTGGTTTTAATTTATAAGCAGCGGTTGTTCATATTAAAACAATATCTTACAATTCTCTTTATTTTATAGAAGTGATTTACCAAAAATAATTTATTTTCCGATAGTTAAAAGAAAACGATTTTTAATGGTTATTGTTATAACTACCAGAATTGCAATTCTATGTAAAATTATAATTTAAAAGGGAGGTAAAACATGAGTAATATTCAAAAAAGAAATCAACGTGTATTGTATGATCCCTGGCAGGATTTTTTTGATGTAGGAAATATATTTCCATCAGATTTAATGCGTGGATCAAAAACAAGTTTACCTGCAGTTAACATTTCAGAGGATGATAAATGTTATTGTGTAGATGTTATTGCACCGGGTTTTAAAAAGGAAGATATTAAAATAAATGTAGAAGAGGATATGTTAACGATTAGCGCTGAAGCTAAAAGTGAAACAAAGGACGAAGATGCCAGCAAGCAATATAGCCGAAGAGAATATAGCCACAGCTCTTTTACAAGGTCTTTCAAATTACCTGAAGGTGTAAACGATAACGAAATCTCTGCAGAGTTTAATGATGGCATACTAAAGCTGAATATTCCGAAAAGTGAACCACAGGCTAAGGTGACCAAAGAGATCAAAATTTCATAAACTGAACGTTTGGTAAACAGGAAGACAGCCAGTTATGAGTTATCCTGAAAGTCCAGGACAAAGACTCGTAACTGGCTGTCTACTGCCCTATTCATCCCTCAAACTATCTACCGGGTTGGCGATTGCTGCTTTTATAGCTTGAAAACTTACTGTTAATAGCGCAATTGCTAAAGCTAAGGTTCCTGCCAATACAAACATCCACCATTGAATTTCAATATGATAGGCAAAATTTTGCAACCATTTGTTCATAGCCCACCAGGCAATGGGAGATGCAATGAGGATAGCGATTAATACTAACTTTATAAAATCGGAAGAAAGCAACGTTACAATGGCACCTATCGACGCACCTAATACCTTCCGTACTCCTATTTCTTTAAAACGTTTCTTTGTAGAATAAGTGGCCAGTCCAAATAAACCCAGACACGCGATCAGGATGGCTAAGCCAGAAAAAATACTGAATACCTGGCCAAAACGGATGTCTGCCTCATATTGTTTATTAAAAGACTCATCTAAAAAACTGTAAAGAAAAGGACGCTGCGGCGCCAACTGGTTCCAAATACGTTTTAATTGATCAATCGTCTCAGGTAAATTAGTTGTTTTTAAATGCAATGAAAGTTTTCCAAGTGCACCCAACGGTGCATATCGCAAAACCAGAGGCTCTACTTTATGATGTAAGGATTGATAGTTAAAATCCTGTACAACACCAATTACCGTTCCCTGGCGTCCCCACAGATCAAATCGCTTCCCAACGATATCCTGGGAATTGGCATATCCATATAAATGGGCTGCAGCTTCATTTACCATCAACGATTGAGTTGAATCTACCGGATAATCGCGTGAAAATGCCCTTCCTGACACTACATTAATGTGATAATTAGGAATGAAATCAAAATCGATTTCATAAAGGGCTGGATCATTCGACTGCATTTCTCCATTAGCAGATTGGATGGTTGTATAAGCATTTGGAAAAAAATCTCCGGGAACTGCCCGTGATGCTGAAGCTGTAATTACATCCGGTCTATTTATAAAAGCGGTCTTCACCGCTTCAATCTTTTGGTTGACAAACTTATCATTCCCGTAATCAATTACCAGCATCTGTTCTTGGGTAAATCCCAATTTTTTTGAACGAAGATGATCTAATTGTGAAAACACAACAGCCGTACCAACGATCAAAACGAAAGACAAACCAAACTGAAAGACAACCAACCCCTTTCTCAGGAACACTCCTTTGGTCGAACTTTGAAAGTTACCTTTCAATACAGAAGTCGGACGGAATTGTGTTAACACGAAAGCAGGATAAGTACCGGCAAGGATGCCCACAACCAGCGCAGCACATAGAAGCATCAAAAGCATCTTCACAGAAAGTAAATCATCGTATCCTAAAGCTTTCCCCGATACTCCATTTATAATCGGCATCGTCAAAAGCGCAATCACAAAGGCAAAAGCAAGCGCTATTAGTGAAAGCAGAATTGATTCGGTTAAAAATTGATATATGAGACTGTCTTTTTTTGCTCCAAGAGTTTTGCGTACTCCAACCTCCTTTGCACGTTCTACAGAACGAGCAGTTGATAGGTTCATGAAATTTATACAGGCAATCACCAATATAAAAAGAGCAATGCAGGAAAAAATATAAATAGTAGATAAACTACCGGTGACTCCGGGTTGTCTTCCCGCTTTCGAATAAAGGTAAGCATTGCTTAAAGGTTCAAAGGCGATATCATAGGTGTCATTTTCACTACCAGGATGTTGTCGCTTTAAAAATTCAGGGATCTTGGCGGATAAGTTACTGATGTCTGTGTTTGGAGCTACTAAAAAATAGGTGTAAAAATCAACATAGCCCCAGGAATCAAAAATTTCAGGTTCCCACGTTTTAAAGGTGCTCATTGATATCAGTGCATCAAAAGAAAAATGCGAGTTCGAAGGAACATCTTCCATTACGCCGGTTACAGTAAACACGATGTCATCTTCAACTTTCAATACCTGCCCAAGCGGGTTTTCATCTCCAAAATACTTTTTGGCCATGGCTTGGGTAAGAACAATGCTGTTCGGTTCTAGTAATGCTTTTTGGGAACTTCCACTTAAAAGCTTCCAACTAAAAATATCAAAAGTAGTAGAATCTGCAAAAAGCAAATTGCTCTCTTGAAAACGATTTTCTTTATATTGCATTAATAGCTGTACGGGACTTGTAAACTGTGCAGTTTTTGTAATTTCAGGAAAATCGTTTAGCAATGCCCTTCCAACCGGTGCATTTCCCCAGACCTGGTATTCATCCGGAGCTGGAGGAGCAGGCTTTTCACCACCCTGAAATTGTCTATAAGAGTGCAGAACTCTGTAAATAGCATCAAAATTTTTATGATAACGATCATAGGACAATTCATTTTCAATGAACAGACCGATCAGAATGCAGCATGCCATGCCCACAGCAAGCCCTCCGCTATTCAATAAGGAATAGATCTTATTTCGTTGGAGGTTTCTCCAGGCTATTTTAATATAATTGGGTATCATAATTATGTTTATTTAAGCAATCATTCATCCCTTAAACTATCGACCGGGTTAGCGATTGCAGCTCTAACAGCCTGGAAACTGACGGTTACCAGCGCAATTACGATCGCAAGCATCCCTGCCAGGACAAACATCCACGACTGAATTTCAATCCGGTAAGCAAAATCATCCAGCCAGTTATTCATGGCCCACCAGGCAACGGGTGAAGCAACGATAACGGCAACAACTATCAGCTTTACAAAGTCATTCGAAAGCATTTGCATAATGCTTCCAACAGTAGCGCCCAGAACCTTGCGCACTCCAATCTCTTTCCTCCTTACCCTTGCAGTATACGTTGCCAAGGCAAATAAGCCCAAACAAGAAATAAAAATGGCAATACCTGCAAACACATTAAATAAAACACCGGCACGCTGATCTGATTTATACTGCGTTTCAAATTGTTTATCAACAAAATTATAGGCGAAAGGAACATCACCCGCATATTTTTTATACTGCTTTTCAACCATGGCAATGGCTTGTTGCGCATCCTTTGCCGTGGTACGCACATGTAAAATATTTCCCTTCCACCAAGTGAAAAAAAGTAAAGGCGATATTTCCTTTTTCAAGGATTGAAAGTTAAAATCCTTCACCACGCCTATAATTGTTCCTTTTCTTTCATGGAAGCTAATCTGCTGACCTACATAGGGGGCTTTCAAACCCATTTTTGTTACGGCTGTTTCGTTAACAATATAATGATTACTATCTGCCGGTGTACCTGAAAAGTTCTCACCTTCCAGGAATTGAATTTTCATCGTCGGGATAAAATCCTTATCAATAATCGATTGAGAAATAATCATTTGATTGTTTTCCGGTTTTCCGGACCACTCAATATCTCCGGTTGAAGAATTAATATCTGAAATATCCCAAACATCAGACAGCGAAACATTCAATATACCGGATTGTTTACTTAACTCATTTTTTACCGCATCAATATGCTCGCCTACTTGATCTGGCAAAGGAACGGTAAAAACATAGCTCTTATCATATCCTACATTTTTAATTCTTATATAACTCATCTGCTTACTGATAACAAGCGTACTAATGATTAATACAATGGAAATTGAAAACTGAAAAACAACCAATACTTTCCTGAACAAATCAGTTCCTACAGTCGAATTGATCTTTCCCTTTAAAGCTTGAATGGGACGGAAAGAAGATAATAATACTGCCGGATAAATACTAGCCGTTAGCATGGTTCCTACGATTGCCAGCGCAATCACTTTCCAAATGCTGCTGTTCCCTAATGAAAAATAAAGCTGTTTACCAGAAATGCTATTGTAAAGAGGCATTAACAAATAAATCAACCCAATAGCGAGAACCGTTGCTATGCAAAACAATAAAAATGTTTCGCTTATAAACTGAAAGAAAAGCTGGCTTTTATTTGCACCAATAATCTTACGAATGCTCACTTCTTTGGCCCGAATTAACGAACGGGCAGTAGAAAGGTTTATATAATTAATACCCGCTATCAGCAATAACAAAACGGCAACCAACATAAATATCTTTACCATCTTTAAATTTGCATCGTTTCCATCGGCGCTTACCAAATGAAAGCTTTCGAGGCTTTGTAAGCGAAATTCAGTGTCACCTCCTTTTTTTGCCTTTTTAAACAGCGAACTAAATTCTTCAGCAATTTTTTCGGGTTCCGCATTTGGTTGAAGCTTGACAAAAGTTTCAAAACCAAAATTTCCCATATCTTCGTCGATGGTTTTCCAGTCACCGTTTCCTCCGTTCGCGGTAAACTGTTGTGCATAAAAACCCATCGGGAAAATGGCATCATATTGCAAAGATGAATTTTCAGGAAAATCTTTTACTATACCCGATACCGTAAAATTATTTTTATGAAACGTTATTACCTGTCCCATTGCGGCATCAGCACTACCAAAGAGCTTTCCGGCAGTGGTTTGTGTAAGAACAACTGAGTTGTTATTAGGAAAAATCCCTGTTACATTTCCTTTTTCCAAAATAAAATTAAAAATGGAAAAAAAACTACTATCGACATAAGCAGTTTTATTTCCATCAAAAATTTTATCCCGCTTAAGGTTTGATAATACTTGATCCCATTCTGAATTTATTCTTACTGTTGAGTTTACCTGCGGAATGGATCTAGAAATAACCGCCAATGGCGCGGGTACACCTTCCCATGTTATCGTTTCTCCATTTGCGTTAAAATGGCTACTTAACTTGTAGATCTGCTTATAGTCGCAGTGAAATTTATCATAGCTCTGTTCACTCTGCACCCAAAGCAATAACATAATACCAGTTGCCAGTCCAACAGCCAGGCCGCTAATATTGATCAGGCTATAAAACTTATTTCCCTTTAAGTTCCGCCACGCGGTTTTAAAATAATTCTTGATCATATTTTATTTACTATTCATCCCTTAAACTATCTACCGGATTTACAATTGCTGCTTTTATTGCCTGAAAGCTGACAGTCAACATCGCAATAAACACGGCCAATATTCCTGCAGCGGCAAACATCCACCACTGAATTTCAATACGGTAGGCAAAGTCTTCCAGCCACTTATTCATTAACCACCATGCAATTGGCGAAGCAATGATGATGGCAATTAAAACAAGTACTATAAAATCTGATGAAAGAAGACGAACGACAGATGCAATCGAAGCGCCCAAAACTTTTCGAATCCCTATTTCTTTTCCGCGTTGAAAGGCGGTTAAGGCTGCTAAGCCAAATAAACCCAAGCAACTAATAAAAATGGTTACAAAAGTTGCAACATTTATAATTTTCGCCATGTTGCGCTCACTTTTATAAAGCGAAGCAAGTGTTTCATCATAGAATTTATAGTCAAATTCTTGCCCCGGATAATAGGATTTCCATTTTGATTCAATTACTTTAATAACCTGTTGCCATTTTTCAGGATCCGTAGAATTCAATTTAATATTAAAAGTACTCATTTGGCTTTTATCAGTCATTAAAGCCAATGGGTTAATCTTTTGTTGAAATGTTGCTGTATGAAAGTCTTTAACTACCCCTACTATGGGATACTTAAGTTCTGTAGATTCTACATGTTGCAAATATTCTTTATATAAATATTTTCCAATAGCATCTTCTGGAGATTTGAAACCAAAGGCCTTAACCGCAGTTTCATTTATTACATACTCACGTACCGTATCTGACGGATGAAGATTTCTTCCTGCCAATAATTTGATTTGGTACAAGGCCAGTATTGCAGTGTCAATATTCTTTAAATAAATCTCACTTTGAACCTTACCAGTATCACTTTGATTAATCATGATGGTACTGTTATAACCACTCCTCAAAGGAGGATCACCTAAAGCTATAGCTTCTATCCCTGGATGATTTTGAAGTTCTTGTTTTAAAACAAACTGGCGGTTCTTATAGGTGGAATCAATAAATAATTTCCATGGAACATTAATTAATATAACGGCTTCTCTATTAAAACCAAGATCCTTTTTAAGAGTATAGGATAATTGCTGTCCGACAATCAATGTGCAGATAATAAAAATTTGCGCTACGATAAACTGAAAAATGATCAGACTTTTTCGAAGCGTTAACCGGCCTTGTCCTTTTCTGAACGTTGTATCACCTTTTATAATATCAACAGGTTGCACCCTTGTACTTAGCCATCCAGGATATATCCCCGAGAAAATCGTAACAAAAATGATTAGTGAAATTAAAAATAATGCAAAAACCTTGTAATTAAAGAAAAGCGCAAGCCCTTCAGGAATAAAATCTTTGAAAAAAATTAATGATAGTTCTGAAATAAAATAAGAAACAACCGCTGCAAATAGAACAATCACAAGGGTTTCTGACAAAAAATAACCAATCAAATGAGAAGATGAGCTTCCCAGAGTCTTGCGAATTCCAATTTCCTTTGACCGTTGAGGTATTTGAGCGGTACTTAAATTAATGTAGTTTATACAAGCTAATAACAACAAAAAAACACCTATACCCATTAATCCATAAAGAACCATCTTATCTGCTTTGTGAATATCTTCATCAAAGTTGGTTGAGAAATGAACCTCTGAAAGAGGAAGAAGCTCATGCCAACGTTTAAAATTATATTGTTTCATCACTTCACCTACCTGCTCTTCCGATAGCTCATTAAGTTGAGCAGCAATTGCTGATGGTTTTACACCCTGTTTTAGTTTTAGATAAAGCGTATTTGATGAACTTACATTATCCCATCGATCAGACATTGCAGCTTCTTTAGGGAGTAAGAAAAACTCCTTTGCCTGGAAACTATTCGGATAGTCTAAATCTTTAACTACCCCTGAAACTGTATAAATCAATGAGTCGTCGTAAATTAGCGTACGGCCCAGAATATCTTGAGCTTTCAATGTTGGAAAATACTTATTGGCTCTGCTTTGAGTAAGTACAACCTTATCAGGTGCGTCTAATGCCGTTTCTATATTTCCTGCTAACCACTTATATTGCACCAAATTAAAGTAATCAGCAGTCGTATTTACCAGATTTTCTGAATCATCGTAAGAAAGGTTTTCTTTCGTTCCAGAGGTTGGTATCTGAACATTTTTAATCCCACGATTATTGATTGGAACAACTTTATCTACTGCAGGTATCTTAGTTTTTACTACATTATAAAAGGCAGGAGGCACACCTGCATTATAAGAATCTTTGTCTTCGGAAGAAAATAAACTCACCACTCTGTAAATCAGCGCGCTATCCGCTTGTTTTTTATCAAAACTAAATTCATAGCTTACAATTCGGTAAATAGTCCAACAAGCACTGATACCAATCGACAATCCAAGTACATTCAACACAGTGAATAATCGATTCTGTCCTAAGTGACGAAGTGTAGTTTTAAGATAACTATTAAACATTTTAATATGGTTTATAATTGGTTATACAATTTTATTCATCCCTTAAGCTATCTACCGGATTTACAATCGCTGCTTTTATTGCCTGAAAGCTGACTGTGACCAATGCAATAAACACGGCCAATATTCCTGCAGCGGCAAACATCCACCACTGAACTTCAATGCGATAGGCAAAGTCTTGTAACCATAGGTTCATAGCCCACCATGCAATGGGCGCAGCAAGTATAATGGCAATTAGTACGAGCTTGATAAAATCCTTTGATAATAACTGAACAATGCTGTTTACACTGGCGCCTAAAGCCTTTCTGATACCAATCTCCTTAATGCGTTGTTCTGTTGAAAATGCCGCAAGACCAAATAAGCCCAAACACGCGATTATAATTGCCAATACCGCAAAACAAGTAAAAATAGAACCCATCCGTTGAACATCATCATACATATTGGCATAGCCTTCATCTAAAAATGTAAAACGAATAGCCTGGTCCGGAGAAAAAGTTTTCCATAATGAGGCAACCGATTGTATTGCCTTTGACATATCTGCTGCATTGAGCTTAACAGAAATAATAGCCGGACTATTACCCAGAACCATACAAAGTCCTGCAATATCTTCTTTTAAAGATTCAAAATTAAAATCTTGTACCACCCCGATAACCGTATAGATTTGACCATTGGTGATCCGGGCTCCGATAGGCTCTTTCAAACCAAGGGACTTGACCAATGTTTCATTAATAATGACCGATTGGGAATCGGTAGCCATCTCTTCTGAAAAATTCCGACCTTTTAGAAGCTTTATCCCCATTGTCTGAATATAATCTTCATCAATCTCCCAATTTTGAGCCGCTACTGAATTTTCTTTACTTGCGTCTTCAACTTTCGAGAACGAATTACCATTCCTTTTAACACCACTTCCACGAATGGGAATATAGTCTCCAATCGAAACACTCTTTACCTGAGGGATTGTCTGCAGCTCACTTTTGAATGTTTTAATTTGTTCACCAAGTGTATTTGTTCCCTGAATCAGCATCACCTGTTCTTTATCGTAGCCTATTTTTTCATTTAATATAAACTGCATCTGGCTATAAACGATAAGCGTACCGATGATTAGAATAATGGAAGTTGTGAATTGGAAAACAACCAAACCGCTCCTTAAAATCGGATCCTTTGCCCCTTTGCTCAATTTACCTTTTAATACACTGATTGGCTTGAAAGCAGATAAATAAAAGGAAGGATAGAGCCCGGAAAACAATCCGATGATAATTATTGAACCAATAAATACAGGAATTAACCACCAGTTCGCCCAGGGAAAAACCAATGACTTCCCAGCCAACTCATTAAACACCGGCAACAGCATCCAGGCAATCAGCAATCCCAATACAAATGAAAGAAGGCTGTATAGCAAAGATTCTGTTAGAAACTGAGTAATGAGGCCACTACGATGAGACCCCACTACTTTTCGCATTCCAACTTCCTTTGCTCTGTTGGCTGATTTAGCGGTTGATAGATTGACAAAATTAATGCAGGCAATCAGCAAGATAAAGATCGCGACACCTCCAAAAAGCCATACAAAGCGGATATCACCTCTTGGTACTGTTTTATAATCATTGATATCTGAAGACTTTAAATGAATATCGGATATGGGCTGCAAAGCGATACTTATGGTATTAATTAATTTATCAGCATCCTTATCTCCTGCTTTCTTCATTTCAGGGATGACGTGATTGGTTAGCAATCCGGCAGTAAGCTTCTTTTCAAACTGCTTACTGTCTGTACCCTCTCTAAGCTGTACATAGCCAACATAGTTACTTGCACCCCAATTTGTCTGTTCACCTTGATAATATTCTACCCCTGCCAATGTTAATAAGAAATCATAGGACCGTAAATGTGAATTTGCAGGAAAGTCTTCCATAACCCCCTTTATAGAATAGGGCTTTGTTTTATCATTATTCAAGTATAGTATTTTACCTACAGGATTCTGATCAGGGAAATATCTTTCGGCTTTGCTTTTGGAAATGATGATGCTATTCGGTTGATCCAGCGCATGAGCTCTCTTCCCATATACCATTGGTATTTCTAAAATATCCAGCAGTTCCTGATCTACATAAGTGAAACCTTCTTCATAGATACTTTCATTGTTGTCTGCAGTGCTAACCTGGTTGCTTCCTGCGCCAAATAGCGCGTTTGGCAATAATCTGCCAGCAAGTTCTATTTCAGGGAAATCCTCTTTAATTACTTTGGTTAAAGGGGCGGGTAAAGCTGTACCCTTATTTATCTTACTGTCATCTTTGAATAAACCGATTATTCTATAAATATTATTGGCATTTGGATATGATTTGTCAAAACTCAGCTCATTTTGAATAAATAAGGCGATCAAAATACATGCAGCAATACTTAAAGCAAAGCCCCCGATTTTGATAACAGAATACATCTTTTGCTTTAAAAGACTTCGCCAGGCGATTTTAATATAATAGTATAGCATCATTTTATTTCTTAGCTATGTGATTCACATCCTTCATTCCGTTCCAATTGTCTTAATCGGATTTTCCTGCGCCGCACGTAGCGATTTCCCGCAAACGGTAAGAGCAGCAATAGCAAAGGCTCCAAGGCCTGCAATGGCAAATATCCACCACTCGATAGCCGTTCGATAAGCATAGTTATCCAGCCAACTATTCATCATCCACCATGCCAATGGAAAAGCTACGACAAACGAAACAATGACCAATTTTAAAAAGTCCTGTGATATCAGCAAGATGATATTTGACACGCTGGCTCCCAGGGTTTTACGGATCCCGATTTCTTTCGTTTTGGTTTCAGCGGTATAGGTAACCAAACCAAACAATCCCAGACAAGAAAGCAAGATGGCAATACCCGCAAAAATATTAAACAAGCGGCCGGTTCTGATGTCCTCCCGGTACAGACGATCAAAAGCATCATCCATGAAAGTATACTCAAATTCATAATCGGCATTGTATTGTTTCCACAGTTTATTTACGGCAGCTACAGCTAATTTAGCATCTTTGGCGGTCGTGCGCACGTAGATGTTATCTTTTCCCCAGGTGGTGAATAAGATAACCGGACCAATGGAATTCTTCATGTCCTGAAAATGGAAATCTTTGACAACGCCTACAATGGTGCCAGGCTTGCCTTGATGGGTAAGCGCTTTGCCGATTGGATCTTCAAAGCCCATTTGCTTTACAGCAGTTTCATTGAGAATGTAGTTGGTACTGTCGGCTGCTGTTTTGGTGAAACCATTGCCCGCCACCAATTCCATACCCATAACCTCAATAAAATCCTGATCAACCGATAATTGATTGATAGTGTATTGATTCATACTGGCCGGTTTCCCCTCCCAGTCGATAGAAGTACTGAAGCTCTGTACATTATCTAAGCGAAGTGAGGAAGCCGTTACCCCTAAAATACCCGGTTGGTTTTTCAGTTCGGACTTGATAGTTTCCAGATTCACGAAATTATACCGTTTAAACATCATTGTATTTTCCTTATTGTATCCTAAGTCTACTTGACGGATGTAGGCCAGTTGCTTACCGATTACGATGGTAGAAACAATGAGTACTACCGAGCAGGAAAACTGTATCACAACGAGTACCCGGCGGAAGCCATTACTCTTACCTAATCCGGGTAAAATGCCCTTAAGTGCTAATGCAGGCTTGAAAGTGGATAACATCAAGGCCGGATAAACGCCCGCCACAAGTAGTACCACTAACATCGAAGCGCCAAATAAAGCCCATACTTTATAATCGAAGAGAGAAAAGACGATATCTTTCGCAGATAAGTCTCTATACATCGGCATTGCCAGATAGATCAGCCCGATAGCCAGGAACATAGAAATTATAAATACAACGAAGGATTCACTAATGAACTGCCAAAAAAGGTGCATACGATTTGCGCCTACAATTTTACGCACACTTACTTCTTTGCTACGCCGGGAAGAGCGAGCGGTTACCAGATTGACATAATTAATGCAGGCAATAAGCAGGATAACGATGGCCACCACCATAAATATCTGCACCTGCTGATATCGCTGAGAGTCGCCTTTAAGATGGAGGTCGAGCAATGGAAAAAGTCCATATTTGAAATCTTTAAGCACATCGGCATATTCTTTATTATTATCGACATGGATCTTGGTCAACTGTTGACTTACCAGATTCGGATCGCTACCAGGCTTCAACAACAGGTACGTTTCATAATTGAAATTAGCCCAATCGCTGTTGAGCTCTCTTTTCCCGTTTTCGCCCAATAATTCAAAGGGAAGAAGAACATCATATTGAAGACTTGAATTGCCGGGCATATCCTCAATGACACCCGAAACCTGAAAATTATCCGCTTTATTGATCTGAAGCATTTTTCCAATGGGATCTGTATCTCCGAAATATTTTTTGGCGATGCTTTTGCTGATGACTACGGAGTGCAGATTGGGAAAGGGCAACTTAGAATCGCCTGCTATAAAAGGGAAATCGAAAATCCGAAAAAAATCAGGATCTACGTTTTGTACCGATTCCTGAAAACGTTTCCCCTGATATTCTACCAACTCGGTACCGCCATCGTTGACGCGAGCAGCAGCTTCAATTGCTGGAATTTCATTTTTACCGAATGTTGCTATGCTTGAAGGGGTGCTATACCAAACATCTTCGCTATCAGAACCGAGGGTAGCCGTCATGACATAGGTGCGATCTGCCTTGATATGCATACGGTCATAGCTCAATTCGTCCCAAACCCATAATAACAACAATACTGCGGCTGCCAAACTTACGGCCAGTCCGGTAATATTAATAGCCGAATAGGATTTATTTTTACTTAATGTCCGAAAAGCAATTTTAAAATAGTTCTTAATCATTTCAGTTCATATCTGTTTACCACTCTTATTGACAACATACAAACAGCAACTGAACCGAAACCACAAACACTTAATAATCAGCCTGTAACATTAAACAACAACTATGTAATTGTTCGATTCCGTACACTCATCTGTTCACATGCGGACATTACTTTCCTCAAAACTCTTATTCATCTCTTAAACTATCTACAGGATTGGCTATTGCCGCTTTTACTGCCTGGAAGCTAACGGTAATCATGGCAAATAGCACAGCTATCAACCCTGCAAATACAAACATCCACCATTGAACTTCGACGCGGTAGACAAAATCAGCCAACCATTTGTTCATCAGCCACCAGGCAATTGGCGAAGCAATGAGGATAGAAATTAATACAAGCTTTACAAAACCGGATGAAAGTAGCCGAACAATGGATGTAACTGAAGCACCTAAAACCTTGCGAATTCCTAACTCCTTTGTACGTTGAAAAGCAGTAAGCGTTGCAAGTCCGAATAAACCCAGGCAACTGATAAAAATGGTAATTCCAGTAGCTGCTGCGACGAGCTTTGATGTATTGCGTTCTTGTTTATATAACGAAGCAATTGTCTCATCATAAAATTTATATTCAAACGGTACTCCCGGGTACAATCGCTTCCACTCTCTTTCAATAACTCCGATCGCTTTGTTCCATTTGCTGGGTTGTGAAGCAGGCAGTTTAATATTAAGCAAACTAAGTTCAGCCTTTTCTGAAATAAATGCTGCAACGTCTATCTTACTCTTCGTATTAAATTGGTGGTAATCCTTAACAACTCCTGTAATGGGTAAACTTTTACCACCATAATCAGAGGTGAGTTGTTTGCCAATCGCGGCCTCCGGTGTTGAAAAACCAAATGCCTTCAATGCTACCTCATTAATAATATATTCCCGGGTGGTATCAGATTGTTGTAAATTATGGCCGGCCAGAAGAGTCATGCCATACAAATCGATAAAATCTGTATCTATATTTTTAAACATGACCTGTTGCTGTATCTTTCCAGTATCACTTTGGTAATAAAGAATGGTAGCCATCATACTGTTACTCATCGGAAGATCCCCCAGAGCAACTGCAGCAATTTCAGAATGTTTTTCCAATTCTTGTTTCAGTACAAATTGTTTTCCTTTAAAATGTTCATCATTGCGTACTTTATAGGGTATATCGATTGTAAGTACAGCTTCATGATTGAAACCCAGATCCTTATTAAGAGAATATCGCAGTTGCTGTCCGATAATCACGGCGCTTATTATAAATATTTGTGCGACAGCGAATTGAAACACGATAAGAACTTTACGTAAATTAAACCGGATTCCGCCTATTGTCTTCTCCGCTTGTCCATTGAACATGTTCACTGTTTGTATACGTGTGATTAACCAAGCCGGATAAAGTCCCGAAAGTAATGTAATAACCACAATAAGTAAAATACCGAACCCTGCCATTCCCTTATAATTCATAAAGTCTTGCATTCCTTCGGGAATGAAATCATTGAACAGGCGAAGAGTAAAGAAAGATAACAAAAAGGATAAAGAAATAGCCAATAATGTAATCATCAGTGTTTCTCCCAAGAAACGATTGATCAATTTAGCCGGCGTACTTCCTAATGTCTTTCGGATACCAATTTCCTTAGCTCTTTGCGGCATTTGTGCAGTACTTAAGTTGATATAGTTGATACATGCCAAGGCCAATAAAAAAACAGCGACCGCAATAAGTCCGTATAAAACCTTCTTATTTGCGGTACGGGTATGTCCACCATATTCAACAGCGAAATGTTTATCGGCTAAAGGAAGAAATTCAAACCAGGATTTATAATTATATTTTTCGAAATTTTCTTTGTTATGCGCTATATTAAACGCATTGATTTGCTTTAGGATATGATTTGGGGATGTCGCTTTTTCCAATTTAACATATAATAATTCGTTTGAGTTCATGCTTTCCCAATCGTCGTTTTCCTTATCTTGAGCCGATATTGCAAAAAACTCCTGTGCATCAAAACTGCTGACGTAATCTATATCATTTACCACTCCGGAAACGGTCATCAAAAGTGAATCATTATAAACGATTGTCTTACCTAATATATCCTGCACAGGCATTTTCGGAAAATACTGTTCAGCACGATTACGGGTAAGAACTACTTTGTTTGGCGCATCCAATGCAGTTTTTGGATCACCTGTTAACCAAGTATGTGGTATAAGTTCAAAATAAGAGGGCAAGGTGCCGACCTGATTTGCCGGGTTTTCAAAAGTCAGTGCCTCTTTCTGGCTATTTGAACCAATTGTAACGGATTCACTATACCTGTAATACATGGGTACTACAGCTTTCAACCCGCTTATTTCATCGGTTAAAGATGGTAACAAACCTTTGGGAACTGCCGCAAAACCTCCTCCTCTCCCATCAGATCCCTGACTTCTGCTAACAATCTGAAAAATCTGCTCTGAATCCGGATGCTTTTTGTCAAAGCTAAATTCATAATCGACCATCCGGTAGATAATCCAGCTGGCACTGATACCAATCGCCAAACCCAATACGTTCAAGATCGTGAACAATCTTTGGCGCCAAAGGTGGCGCAACGTAGTTTTTATATAATTTTTTAGCATAGCATTTTAAGTTTATAATTGCATTTTATTCTTCTTTTAAACTATCTACGGGATTAGCTACTGCCGCTTTTATGGCCTGGAAGCTGACGGTAATCAGGGTAATCGCAACCACTCCAATTGTTGTAGCAATGAAAACCCATAAAGAGATGCCCGTTCTGTATTCGTAAGCTTGTAACCAATTGTGCATAAAATACCAGGAGGCTGGGATCGCAATCAAGATGGAAACAAAAACAAGGACGATAAAATCTTTGGATAGCAAACTCCAAAGATTTAGAACCGTTGCTCCCAATACCTTTCGAACACCAATTTCTTTGATCCGCTGTTCGGCCATAAATGAGGCCAAACCAAAAATCCCTAAACAACTGATGAACACTGCAAATGCAGCAAAGAAAGTAGCAAGACTTCCGATTCGTTGTTCTGCTGCAAATTTCTTTGCATAGTCATCATCCACAAAACTATAAACAAAGGGTGATGCAGGATCATACTTTTTAAAGATTGTTTCTATTTTTGAAAGAGATTCATGCATGCTTCTTTCTGGGTTGGTTTTTATCGTAATGACGTCTAAACCCTCATAATTCATCATAAATATGGTGGGAACGGCCTGCGAAAACGGCGATTCCATGACCACATCCTTGATAACACCTACAACATGAAAATTATCATCATCGAATTTTATGGTTTCGTTTAACGGGTCTTTAAGTTCCATATACCTTGCAGCGGCTTCATTTAAAACCATAGCATTGGAGTCGGTCGGAAAATCACTTGAAAAATCACGTCCTTTTACAAACTGCCAACCTACTGTTTTCCCGAAGTCAGCAGTCACCCAAACACCACCGAAACTTGGATTGATATTCGGGTTTTTACCCGGCCAGACAAAATCGATAGAATGCATATACACATCGGTCATTGGATTGGATGCTTCTGCCATATTAATAGCCGCTCCTGAATTGATTAACTCATTTCTCAGCAAATCATATTTTCCATCCAGATCGGGAGTATTCTTATAAATCGTAACCAAACCTTCACGGTCATACCCAATTGGCCGATTCTTGGCATGTTGTATTTGTTGGAAAATAACAATGGTGCCTATAATGAGTGAAACGGATACGGTAAATTGGAAAACAACCAATACTTTACGAGGGATAGTAGCGAAACGACCGACTTTAAACGTACCTTTTAATACAGTCGTTGGGTTGAAAGAAGAAAGATATAAGGCCGGGTAACTGCCAGATAGCAGTCCGGTAAGAATCATAAAGCTAATAATTACTGCCCAAAAGCCTACGTTTTCCCAAGGGAGTTGAATGTCCTTATCCGCCAAATGGTTAAATCCGGGTAGTGCAAGCCAGACTAAAAGAACCGATAGTACCAAAGCTAAACCAGTAATTAAAATCGATTCAACTAAAAATTGTAGAACTAACTGTTTTCTTGCCGAACCGAGCGTCTTCCGTATCCCTACCTCCTTCGCTCTTTTTTGTGAACGGGCGGTACTTAAGTTCATAAAATTAATGCAGGCTAGCAGCAAAACAAATAGACCGATAAGACCGAACATCCATACGTATTGAATGGTTCCTCCGGTATTAACCCCCTGATTAAATTCACTGTATAAATGCCATCTGGACATGGGTTGTAAGATCACTTCCGGCTTATCGAACCGATCTGGCTTACCCACCAAAACACCCCTAACCTTCGCCGAAACCTCATCGATGTTTTTGCTTTCTTCTACCTGCGCATAGATAAGAAAAGAATTGTTATTCCACTGGTTATAAGCATTTTCAACCCATTCTCTTGTCGCTAATGAGTATGACCATGGCAATAGAAAATCTACTCCTTTAAAATCTGTATTATTCGCAAAGTCTTCATATACCCCGCTCACCTTCAAGCTATTTTCATTATCAATCTTAAGCATTTTATTAATAGGGTCAAGATCGCCAAAGACAGCTTTCGCCATGGATTGGTTAATCATAATTGATGAAGGATCTTGCAGACCTTGAGACGATCCTTGAATCATATTAAGTGAAAGAATTTCTGCTAATTCCGGTTCAGCATATAGTCCATTACGGCTTAGCTTCTTATCCTCAAAAGCAAAAATATGCGAACCGCCGTATTGACCTAAAGCAAGCTTTTTAAAATCTGCAGCATATTTTTCTCGAAGTTCAAGGGCCAAGGGAATCGGTGCGGTAGTCCTGGTAAATACATCTTTTCCATCGGAAGAGTTTTGAAGAACCTTTACGATGTGCTCATAGTTTTTAAAATCCTTGTTAAAAGAAACTTCATCCTTTATCCATAAACTAATGAGTATGGCAACGCCCATCCCAACAGCCAGGCCAACAATATTAATGGCTGAGTAAATCTTATTTTTAACAAGATTCCGCCATGCTATTTTTATGTAGTTCCTTATCATAATTTATTATTTTAAAATTATTCATCCCTCAAGCTGTCAACCGGATTCGCTATTGCCGCTTTAATTGCCTGAAAACTAACCGTTACTACAGCAACTACAATAGCCAATACTCCTGCCATTGCAAACATCCACCATTGTACTTCTATTCGATATGCGAAATCTTTTAACCATTGATTCATCGCCAACCAAGAAAGGGGGACGGCAATAACCAGCGCGATTATTACAAGTTTTATAAAATCAAAGGATACTAGCTGAGTGATTGAAAAAACGGAAGCGCCCAGAACTTTCCTTACGCCGATCTCCTTTACCCGTTGTTGTATGGTTAGGGAAGATAAAGCAAATAGACCTAAAGCAGATACTAAAATGGTTGCCAAAGAAAATACGGTCAAAATTTTCGAAGTCCTTTCTTCCGTTGTATACAGTGCGTTGTATTCTTCGTCTAAAAAATGGTAGTCAAAAAGTTTATTGGTGTTAAACGCATTCCAAACATTTTGAATATTGCCGATGGTTTGTTGCATGTTTTGACCGGAAGTGGTTTTAATAAAAAGCTTTCCAAACCAATTATATTCTGGGAATATTACAACCGGACCGATTTGACTATGCAAGGAAGCAAAGTTAAAATCATTAACAATGGCTTTAATTCTTCCCCTCCTTCCGTTTAAATTGACCCATTTACCAATAGACTGTTGTGGAGACCATCCCAATGATTGCAAAGCGGTTTTATTCAAAATAAAAGAATATTCAGGTGTTCCTTCAGCAATGTTCACACGTTTCACATCGCCTTCATTAAATTCTTCCCCGGCAATGATATCCATTCCAAAAACGGAGATAAAGTCTTTCTCAACTGGTATTGCAGTGACACTTAAGGTGAAATCGCCTGGCTTTTCTTCAACAGATAAACTATAACCACCCTGAATATTAACGGGGGAATCATAGGAAGCCGTAATACCACTTATATTTGACTGGTTTTCAAGTGCATTTTTAAAGGATAAAAGTGTAGTACTCGACAAATCTGAAGCATCTAATACGATTATTTGTGAGCGCTTCATTCCGGTGTCTTTCGTTTGCAAAAACCGAATTTGTCGACTTACAATAATCGTGGAAGTTATAAACAGAAGGGAAATACAAAATTGAAATACGATTAAGCCCTTTCTTAGGTTTAAACCCTTTATACTTTTATTTATTTTGCCTTTTAAACTTTCAGTAGGTTTTATAGCCGATAGTACAAAAGCTGGTCCACCACCCGAAACGAACTGAAATAAACCATCCGCCAGCCCAAGATTCCAGGCTCAAGGATATACCTGTATATGTATTGAAAACAGGCATTAAAATTATTGCTGCAACAATTCCAATAAAAAGTGAAATTGCAGCTGTAAAAAAAGATTCAAAGATAAATTGCGATAATACGTGTTTCCTTAATGCACCCATCACTTTTTTGACCCCGATCTCATGTGTCCTTTCAGCAGATTTAGCCATCATTAAATTTGCAAAATTTATGCAGGCGATAAGAAGTAAGGATATAGCCATTAAAGCCAACAGATAAATATAAATCGCTTTTGTTCCGCCCATTGCATTTGAATGTAATCTCACATCCGTCAGCTTTTGAACCGGAAATTTCACTTCGTATCCGGCGGCAATTTCTTCTGAAAAACGCTCCTTTATAAAATGGTCTATTTTTGATTGAAATTCACTAAATTGATCGGGTGATTTAAGAAGAAGGTATGAAATATCATTGGCTGATCCCCAGTTTTCTTCTTTAGAGCGCGATAGCGTATTATAAGAACCCAAAAGGCCAAACTGTATTTGAGAGTAAGGTGGAATATCCTTAATAATGCCCGTGATCTTCCAGGGCTTTTCATTAATCACTAAAGTTTTTCCAAAGGCTTTCTCGTTTCCAAAATATCGTTTAGCTGTAGACTCCGTTATTACTAAGGAATAAGGCTCCTTTAACGATAAAGCAGGGTCACCTTCAATAAAATCAAAACTAAAAATCTTAAAAAAAGAATCGTCAGAATATACTAACTGACTTTCATTAAAAATCTTCTCTTTATATTTAACAGATATGGCCTGGCCTTCTCCTCCAGCTCTATATAGCCGGACGCCATCCTCAATTTCGGGGAAAAGCTGTTTAAAAGCAGGAACCACTGCTGTTGGGGTTACAGAGGCTTCATTAAATTCAGCGTCTGTTGGAGCTTTATAAGCAAAAGATAAGTAAACGATCCGATCTGCATTTTTATGGAAGCGATCGTATCTTAATTCATTGATTACATAAGTCCCCAATAAAAAGAAACAACAAATTCCTAAGGCTAACCCGCCAATATTGATAATGGAAGTAATTTTATTTCTTCTTAAGTTCCGCCAAGCAATTTTTATATAATTCCGTGTCATAATTTAACTTTTCATCACTGTTATTTAATCAGCATCACTCAAGCTACTCATCCCTCAAACTATCAACCGGATTTGCAACAGCAGCTTTCACCGCCTGAAAGCTGACTGTCAATATTGCTATTAAAACAGCCAGCAATCCGGTGAGGGCAAACACATACCATTCTATCGATGCCCGATAAGTAAAGTCTTGCAGCCAGGAATCCATAGCGTAATACGCAATCGGCGATGCGATAACAAAAGCAATGGCTACCAACTTTATAAAGTCTTTGGATAAAAGATTGACGATTCCACTAACCGTGGCGCCCAATATCTTGCGTACGCCAATCTCTTTGCTACGCTGTTCAGCTGTATAGGCCGCTAAACCAAAGAGACCCAAGCAGGAAATAAAAACAGACAAGCCCGAAAACAGGCTTGTTAGCTTTGCAACGCGTTGCTCACTTTTAAATTTGGTTGCATATTGCTGATCAACAAATTCATAATCCAGTGGAAAATTAGGACTATACTTCTTAAATACTTTTTCCATCAACGCTATATTCTCTGCCACAGACCGACGGCCATTTAAACGAATGGTCATAACGCCAAGATAAGCCGCTGGGCCAGCAACGATCAGTGGCTCTACTTTTTTATATGGAGAATTGATAATAAAATCTTGCACAACGCCGACGATGGTCCATTGCTTTAAATTATCGTCGATAATTTGCCCGACCGGATTCTCAAGTCCCATTACTTGAACGGCGGTTTCATTGATTAGCATGGCAGTAGAATCCGTCGGATATCTTCGTACATCAATATCCCGCCCATGAATAATGTTAACACCCGTTGTTTTGGCCCAGTCCTGATCGGCCGCATACCGATAAATAGCGATGACCGCATCTGGCTGCTTGCCCGGCCAACCGATGGCCGTCGAATTACTCCAGGTACTGGTTATAGGCGCCCCGGTTTTTGTAATAGAGGCAGCAACCTGTGCGTCTAATAATTCCTGTCGTATTAAATTGCTTTTTAGACGGCTTTCGTCATTTAAATATATGGTAACCAATTGATCTCTGTTGTAACCGGCACTTCGTTGCTCGCCATGTTGAATTTGCTTTCGCACAACTAGCGTACAGATAATTAGGGCTATAGCAAATGTAAATTGTAACACAACTAGGAACTTCCTCGGATTCCAGAGTGAGCCAACCCGCATATGCGAGCCTTTCAAGACCGAGCTGGGTTGAAAAGAGGTGAGAAAAAATGCGGGATAACTGCCCGCAAGGAAACCGGTGAACACGATAAAAAGTATGCCGCCGAGCCAAAAAACAGGCGAAAAAAGCGGTAGAGACAGATTTTGTCCAATTAATTTTTCATAAAACGGTAATACGAGCGCAATGATGAGAAGCGCAATCAATCCCGATATAAACGCCAACACAATTGACTCCACCATAAATTGTGTGACCAAGCCTCTTTTTCCCGCTCCGGCTACTTTACGGATACCTACCTCTTTTGCCCGCTTTTCACTTCTCGCAGTGCTTAGATTCATAAAATTAATGCAAGCAATTAACAAAATAAACCCGGCGATGCCGCTTAACAGATAGACCTGCTTGATCAGGCCACCTCGCTCCTGGCCGTTTTCAAAATTGCCATGCAAATGCCATCGGGCGCTGGGATATAAAAAAACGTCCAAATTAGAAATTTCATCATGCGCTCGACTGATGTGCTTTATCTTTTGATTCACGGAACCAAAGTCAACTCCCGAACGGAGCAATACAAATGTGTTCACGTAACTGTTTGTCCATGCATGTGGAGATGAATCAAAATACTCCAGTGCCTCATTCCGAAATCGCCAGTCGGTTATGGCATCCAACCTAAAGCGGGTATAGGTGGGAGGATCTTTCAAAATCGCAGAAACGGTCAATACGTGATTTTTTTCTACTTGTATGGTCTTCCCTACTGCGTTGCCTACTCCAAATAGCTTTTTTGCCGTACTTTCCGATAGGACAATAGCATTGGGACGATCAAAAGCTCGACCTAAATCTCCTTCCGTTGCCTCAAAGGAAAAAATATCAAAAAAAGCGGGATCGACAAAAGTGGTATATTGATTAAAAAGCCGTGAGTCAACGTTGAACGCTAATTCATTTGCATCGTAGCGGCTCGCTGCTTCCACTTCGGGATAATCGCTGGCCAGCGCAGGCCCTAAAGGCTCGGAGGTGCTGTTCCAACTACGGATGCCACCGTCCATTTTAGTTTCATGATATGCTTCATAGATCCGATCCGTTCTTTCATGGAACTGGTCGAAACTGACCTCGTGTAAAATCCATATGAGAATGAGCAATGTACCCACCATACCGATAGAAAGACCGATAATATTGATAAAGGCATATTGCTTAGCCCGGATCAAGTTGCGCCAGGCGATTTTAATATAATTTTGAATCATAACGCTTTTATTTAAATATTAATCCTTTATTCATCCCTCAAATTATCCACCGGATTCGCAATAGCTGCTCTTATCGCTTGCGAGCTAACCGTAATCAAAGCAATTACCAATGCCCCTAGCCCGGCAATAATAAAAACACTCCAACCCAAAGTAATTCGATACTGATAATTTCCCAGAAACATATCCATCGCCCAATACGCAATTGGAAAAGCAATTAAACAAGAAATAGAAACCAGCAACATAAACTCTTTTGTCAATAAATTAGTGATAGATAACACCGATGCGCCTAAAACTTTCCGAATACCAATTTCTTTCGTGCGATTCTCGGCCATATAAGCGGCCAAACCGAATAATCCTAAACAAGAGATAAATATGGTTAATCCAGCAAACAAGGTTGATAGCTTGCCAATTTGCTTAGATTCTTCAAACTTCAATGCATAGGATTCATCAATGAATTCGTACTCAAACGGATAATCAGGATTAAATTTCTTAAATATCTTCTCAGTTTTATCCAAAGCCTCGCGTAAACTTAAATTCGGAGCGAATTTGATATGTGAAGTACTTGTCCAACCATAAGCACCTTCAATCACTAACGGACTAATGGCCTCATAGGGTGATTCTTGAATAAAATCTTTAATGACTCCAATTACTTGCCAGTCCCGACCATTATCTTTAATTATTTTTCCTATTGGATCCTTAAAATTCATGGCTTTTGCGGCTGTCTCATTTAAAATAACAGCAGAGGAATCTGTAGGATATATAGATAGATCAAAATCTCTTCCTGCTAACAACGTAAATCCAGCTGTTTTGACGATATTGTCATCAGCAGTCGTCCGGTTAAATATTGTAGAATTATCTTCTGATTTTCCTTCCCAATAAAAGCCCGATGAATTGCTCCAACGCTGCGTTAGGGGCGACATCATGCGGGAAATTGAAGTAGCGACTCCTTGTTCAAGCAAAGCTTGTTTGATCAAAGGGAACTTCTTATTGATTTCGCCTTGATCCAGCACATAAATAAGCTTGTCTTTTCCATATCCGCTTTCTCGATCTTGACCATATTGTATCTGCTTACGAATGACCAGTGTACATATGATTAAAATGACGGCTATGCAAAACTGAACAACTACCAGGATTTTTCGGGCACTTACTTTGTGAGCAACGTGATGGATTCTTCCTTTTAGTACTTTGATAGGTTGAAAGGAAGAAAGGAAAAATGCCGGGTAACTACCCGCCAGTAAACCCGTTGCTAAAATAAATCCGATAAAAAACAGCCAAAATTCAATAGATGTAAAGTCAATAGAAAGTTTTCGGTCTACTAAACTACTATAAGCGGATAAACTAAGCAATACTAAGAGAATGGCAAGGGCACCAGAAATAAGTGCGAGTACAATAGACTCGGTTAAAAATTGATTAATCAAAGATACTTTTTGGGCGCCTACAACTTTGCGTACACCCACTTCTTTTGCTCTCTTCTCACTTTGAGCAGTGCTTAAATTCATGAAATTTATACAAGCAATCAAGAGAATAAAACAAGCTATTAAGAAAAAAACTCGAACCATTTCTATTCTTCCACCAACAACATTTCCATTTTCATATTTCCCATATAACCACATATCAGATACCGACTTTAGGACATTTTCTCGAGTAGCTTCTGAATGTCTTTTTGTGAAATCCTTGAAATTTCCTGCTAGATGAGCTGAATTGGCTGTTTTTTCTACTTCTACAAATGTACTAACTGAATTATTCCCCCAATTGTCGTCAGAGAAACCTAGTTTCTCCATATAACTCCATGGCAGGATATACTTTGTGTTTTTAAAGATTGTGTTGCTAGGCATTTCTTTAAGAACCGCACCTATCGTGAAATTATCCACACTATCTAGTTTCACTATTTTTCCTACAACATCTGTAGAGCCAAATAAACTGAGGGCTAATGATTCGGTTAAAATCATTTCCGTAGGCTTACGCAGTGCCTGTTTAACATCACCTGCAAGAACAGGAAAATCAAACATGTTCAAAAAAGCTGAATCAACGAATATTCCGGCACCGGCAACTATTTTCTTTTCATCTACAGACATAAGGAAACCGTCGGCACTTGACACTCGACTCACATTTTTTATCTCCGGAAATTCAGTCTTTATTGCAGAAGCCATCGGCTTCGGAGTGGAGAACCACACTTCAACCTTATCATTCCATATATCTTTATTTCCAACGATATACAACTGATCTTTTTTTGCGTAAAATCGATCATAACTTAGTTCACTATTTACCCATATCAAGATTAATATGGCAGCAGCCATCCCTATAGATAGACCACCAATGTTTAACAAGGAATAGCCTTTGTTTTTCCATAAGTTTCGCCAAGCAATTTTAAAATAATTTTTGAACATGACAGCTAGTGAGTTTTAGGTATTAGCTATTAAGAGCAAACGCCTGGTAAATTTATTACATCTTTCTTCTTATAGCCTAAACCCTAATAATTAATGGCTTACACTATTTATATATCTCTTATTCATCCCTCAAACTATCCACCGGATTCGCTATAGCTGCTTTAATAGCCTGAAAGCTTACGGTAAACAAAGCGATTACTGCAGCTATTAAACCAGGTACAACAAAATGCCACCATTGTATGCTTATCCGATAGTGAAAGTCATTGAGCCAATTGCTCATAAGCCACCAGGCTACCGGAGAAGCGACGATCATAGCGATCAAAACCAATTTCAGGAAATCCTTAGACAACATAGTGGTAATGTTGCCTATACTGGCGCCCAGTACTTTACGAATACCAATTTCCTTTATTCTGGTTTCTGCTATATACGAAGCAAGGCCAAAGAGACCTAAGCAAGAAATAAAAATGGCCAACCCGGAAAATATAAAGGCCAATTGCCCCATCTGCTGCTGATCTTTAAACTTTTTTGCGTACTCCTGATCGACAAAACTATAGGTGAATGGATATGCGGGATTAAATTTTTTAAACACCTGCTCAATCTTTTTTAAGTTCTGTTGAATAGGTGTATGCTCGTTCATACGGATGGCAATGTTTAGCAACCAACTTTTAGAAGTGGTAACCATCATGGGGCTGATAGGACTATAGGGAGACCCAATGATAAAATCATTAAAAACTCCCACAATGGTTAGATTTTTATCTCCCCATTTCAGCGTCTTACCAACAGGATCCTCCAATTCCATGGCCTTTATGGCAGCGTCATTTAGTAAGATAGCACTACTATCTCCGGGTAACCTGGCAAAATCAACATCCCTACCTTCCAACAAAGTAAGTCCAAGCGTACTTATAAAATCACTTTCTGCACGAACCAACGCCAGCCCAAAATTACTTTCTTGTTCTGGAGTAGATCCTTCCCAAGAGATGTTGCCACCCGTTGAAGAGCCATCCACAGTGACGCTCCATCCCGTACGCGCGACCGCTTTAGCAGCTCCGCTATTAAGTAATTCAGCTTTTAAGGTTTCATAATGTTTTGACACATCACCTTCAGCCGGTATTTCTATTAAATTAGATGCATTGTAACCTATATTGCGTTGGTTTGCATAGTCAATTTGTCTGCGGATAATCAATGTAGACACAATCAGAGCGATGGCTATTGCAAATTGCAAGACGACCAATACTCCTCTAAGATTAATGGCAGACTTTTTTGGACTCACCATACCTTTCAAGGTTTTTATAGGCTTGAAAGCGGAAAGAAAAAAAGCAGGATAAATACCGGATACCGCTCCTGTGAATAAAATAAATAAGACCAGTCCGATCCAAAGTCCGGGATTGGAAAAATGGATTTCTAAAGGCCTGTCCATAATAAAGTTAAAATATGGGACAATCAAGATAGCCATAAGCAAAGCGATCATTCCCGCAAAAAATGACAGCATGATCGATTCGGTTAGGAATTGCCTTACCAGACTTCTTTTTGAGGCACCAATCACTTTTCTAACACCGACTTCTTTGGCTCTTTTTTGTCCGCGTGCTGTACTGAGGCTTATAAAATTTATACAGGCAATAAACAGCACCAGTAATCCAATGAGCCCTACCAATCGAACAGTTTCAATTTTTCCACCTACCGGTATACCATTTTCAAACCTCGAATAGAGATGCATCTTAGCCATAGGATAGAGGAACAATTCATTGTTTGTTTCCGGAGCATGCAAAGGCAGAAGCGGTCGAAGTTTTTTGTTAAAACTATCCACATCCACCCCTGCTTGCAGCTTCACGAATGTATAGTAGCTATTTGAAGCCCAACCATTAGAATATAGCTCAGCTTTTGTTAACGGGACAAGATAGTTAAAGTCGAAATCCGTATTGGAGGGCAAATCTGTTATAACGGCTGTTACTTTAAACGGGGCTTTATTGTCTACGGTAATAATTTTATTAATGGGATCTTCATTTCCAAACAGTTGCCTTGCCAGACTTTCCGTTAACACGATGCTATTTTCACCGTCCATTGTGTGTTTTCTATTTCCACTAAGCAAAGGAAAGTCAAATATTTCCAGAAATGACGGATCTACATCGTTTCCTGTTGATTTAATCTGCTTATCACCGTATGTAAGCAATCGGACAATAGGCCAATAGATGCGGGCAGCATGTTTTACTTCAGGATACTCTTGTTCCAAGGCTTTGGCAGCCGGACCGGAAGTGATATCAAAGGTAGAAACATCTCCAGAGCCTACAGAACGATTCCACAGCTTATAAATATCACTGTTTTGAGAGTAAAAATTATCATAGTTCACCTCGTTTTGAATCCAGATTGCAATGATGAATACTGTAACCATACCAACAGCCATTCCTACAATATTGATGATTGAAAACGCTTTGTTTTTTCTGATATTCCGCCAGGCGATTTTAAAATAATTTTTCAACATCTTTTAATTTATTATTAGCAACCAGTTTAATTGATTTGTTGTTTCTTAAATTACTATCATTCGGTCTTCAGGCTCTTTACCGGATTGGCAATGGCCGCTTTTATGGCCTTTAGGCCCACCGTAATAATTGCAACGGAAAGTGTAATCATAGCTGCCAAAACAAAAATCCACCAGTGCAAAGTGATCCGGTAGGCAAAGCCTTGCAACCAGTGATTCATGCTATAATAGCCAATCGGTACCGCAATAAGAATGGCAATCAAAACAGGTTTCATCAGGTCTTTTGATAAGAGCATTACTATGTTTTTTGTGGAAGAACCCAATACTTTCCGTACACCGATTTCCTTTGTCCGTTGCGTTGCAGTATAAGATGCCAGGCCAAATAAGCCTAGACATGCAATGAAAATCGCTAAACCGGAAAACACAGCTAAAATGCTTTGCTGGCGGATATCAGCTTTATAAAGTTGGTCAAACTTCTGATCGAGAAAGCTATAATCAAGCGGATAAACAGGAGCTACTTTTGCGTATATGTTTTTTATTGTCTCAATAGAAGATTTAATATCACCGGATTTCAATTTTATCACGGCCACCCTGCTATCTTCATGCGTTGATATAACCAGGGCATCCATATCTTCTCTTAATGAAAGAAAATTAAAATCTTCAACCACCCCAACAATTCTTCTTTTGGAATTCTCCTGCATGGTATTCTGCAGCCATTTGCCGAGAGCCTGTTCAGGGGTATATCCCAATTTCATGGCTGCCGTGCGATTAATAAGAGTAGCATCCGTAGAGTCAGTTGGAAAGTTGGATGAGAAATCTCTTCCTGCAATGAGCTTTAAACCCAATGTTTGCACGTAATCAAAATCTGCAAATTCAGTTCGAAAGCTATAGACCTCATCATTTTTTCCTTCCGCTTTAAAATTGTGAATATCGTAATAACCGCCTGGCTCACCCGACATAAGCGATATGGAAGCAATGCTGTTTTTGCTCAGCAGTTCATTTTTAAAGGCATTTCTATGCTCGTAGATATTCTCATTGTCAATCGGCACAGTTACCGTTTGCTCTTTATCATAACCAAGCTGCTTATTCTTTAAGTAGTTCATTTGGTTCATAATAACAATAATACCGATGATCAGTAATACTGAAACAGCAAACTGAACAACAACCAAGGTCTGCCTGAAGAGTGACCCGCCTTTTCCAAACCGCATTTTTCCCCTTAAGGCCTGAATGGGAGAAAACCCGGAAAGAAAAAAAGCCGGATAACTTCCTGCCAAAAATCCCACAACAACGATTGTTCCTGCTAAGAACAAATAAATTGGCCATGTATTCCATGAAACCGTTAAGGTATAACCCAATAGCTGATTATAAAAAGGCATTAAAAGTTGTAGCAGACCTATTGCAAAGATTGCTGAGATAATAGTTAATAAAACTGATTCTCCAATGAATTGCCATGCAAGACTATTGCGCTGGGCGCCCACTACTTTTCTTACACCAACTTCTTTAGAACGTTCAACAGCACGTACCGTTGACAGATTCATGAAATTGATACAGGCAATTAAGAGTATCAGAACTGCTATGGAAATAAAAATATAGACTACCGTTTTATTACCATGCTTTACTTCGTCAAATGAGGAAGATGCCTGCTCGAAATAAATATTATTTAAAGGCTGAAGAGATAAATCCCAGTGGCCACCATAAGATGCCAGGGTTTCGCCCATGTATTTATCCATAAATGCAGGAAAGTTTTTTTCTACCTGGTTCCTATTTTTCAGCAATACATAGGTAAACAGGTTATTATTTTTCCAGATATTAAACCAACCCTCATTAAAATAGTTGGAAAGCGGCACAACCAGGTCAAAATCCAGATGAGAATTGGAAGGGACATCCTTGACAATACCTGTAACTTTTAATTGCAGGTGTTTATCCATTTCAATTACTTTTCCAATGGGGTCTTCTGTACCAAAATACTTTTTTGCTGTTGATTCTGTCAGCACAACACTTCCGGGATCTTTTAAAACGGAAGCTGCATTGCCTTTAACAAGTGGAAAACTAAACAGACTGAAAAAATCAGCATCTGCTATATATAGTTTTTTTTCATTGAATGCGGTATTATCAAATGAAATCAAGCCGTTTGTTGGCATTACACGCACCGCTTTTTCTATATCCGGATAATCGTTTAACAAGGCTGTAGCATAAGGTGGCGACAAATAGGGAACCTTTTCTTTCATACCATCTATGCCACGCATCACACGGTAAATATCCTTTCCCTGTTTATGGAATTTATCGACACTGAATTCATTCAATATGAACAAAAAAATCATCATGCAAACGGTGATTCCGATCGTTAAGCCCAGAATATTGATAAAAGAAAACGCTTTGTTTTTTACCAAATTCCGCCAAGCGATTTTTAAATAATTTATAAACATATATTGTTCTTTTATCAAGCTCCGAAAAGCTAAATGATCATTTTTTATCTACTCATTCCGCAAACTATCCACCGGATTCGCTACAGCGGCTTTGACCGCCTGTGAACTCACGGTTATCAGCGCCACTAGCAAGGCTCCGATACCGGCTAAAAGAAAAACCCACCAATGCACCTTGGTATGGTAACTATAACTTTCCAGCCATTTACCCATGGCCAACCAAGCCAGAGGAAATGCGATTCCACAGGAAATCAAGACCAATTGAATAAATTCTTTGGAAAGTAAATTTGATAGGGTTACAACAGATGCTCCCAGTACTTTCCGAACTCCGATTTCTTTCGTTCTCCGCTCTGCAGTAAAAGATGCCAGACCAAATAATCCTAAGCAAGAAATGATAATAGATAAAATGCCAAAAACCGTTGCCAAGTGTTGAATCATCGTCTCAGTTTTAAACTGCTTATCAAATTGCTCATCTAAAAACTGATATTCAAAAGGATATCCTGGATTATTGGACTTAATAACTTGTTCTACTTTTGCTATAGCATCTTGAGTATCAAAAGCACCACCCAAACGAATATACATCACTCCAACACTTCCTTTTTCCGGTGGGTATAATATTAATGGCTCAGCTGAAGAATACATATTGTTGTATACAAAATCCTTTACAACTCCTATAATAGTATAGTTATCTCCGGCATTTAGCGTCTTTCCAACGACATCTCCATCAGACTGTATAAGCTTAGCAAAAGCTTCATTAATGATAACGCTTGAACTGTCCCCCAATAAGTTAGCATGAAAATTCCGTCCACTTTTCAGTTCCATTCCCAGCGTAGGAATATAGCCTTCATTTCCTTGTAGGATGCTAATGAGTATATCTTTGTCAGCATCTTTTCCATCCCAGGAAATACCACTGGTATTACTCCCAATATTTAATACACTCATATTACTATAGCCTATACTTTCCACTACGCCAGTTTTTTCGAGTTGTTCTTTTACAAGAGGCAAATGGTCTTTCATGGGGCCTCTTAAGGAAGTAGAAATTACTTTGTCGCGCTTAAAACCCAAATCTCTTCCTTTCACAAACTGAATTTGCTGAAACACAATAACGGTACAGATAATCAAGATAATGGATGCTGAAAACTGAAGAACCACTAATCCTTTACGAATATAGCCTGCACTTCCTACCTTGATTTTCAGCCCTTTTAATACCGTTATCGGATTGAAAGAGGAAAGATAAAAAGCAGGATAACTCCCTGCTAAAAAACCACAGACCAAAACCACCAATAGCAAAGCTAAAAGGTGTGTAGGTTCGGTTATGTCCAAGGAGAGTTCTTTATCAACTAAGGAATTAAAGCTTTTTAAAGAAAGCCAGGTGATAAATACCGCAACTCCTGCTGCTATTGTAGCCATTAATAAGGCTTCGCAAATAAACTGAAGACGTAAACTACTTTTTTCGGCGCCTACTACTTTACGTACACCTACTTCTTTGGCTCGCTTCTCAGAACGGGCAGTAGCCAAATTCATAAAGTTAATACACGCGATGAGCAAAACTACCCAAGCGATGATGCCAAACAATCGAACAAATTTAACAGAGCCATCTTTTTCGTGACCATTCCTATCAAAGCTACTATAGAGATGCCACCTGTGCATGGGATATAAAAAAGTTCTACTCCAAGTAGACTCTCCATTCGTTTTCTTTTCAATGAAATCAAATATTTTTTTGTTGACCGACTTTAAGTCAGCAGTAGACTTTAACTGGACAAAGGTTAACAGCATATTATTACCCCAATATTCTAGCCCTTTATTTTCACTTTCGAATTTTTTAAAAGGAGCTAACCACTCAAAACGGTAGGTAGTATTCACAGGTAAATCTTCAATTACACCGGAAATCTGAAACTGTTCTTCATTATTTACTTTTAGCGTTTTTCCTACTACATGCGTGTCATTAAAGAAACGATTTGCCATGGACTCGCTGATCACTACCGAATTGATTTCATCAAGTGCTGTGTTAGGATCACCTTGAATGAAGTTCAAGGTGAGCATGTCGATAATAGCTGGATCGGCATAGTTTCCCATTTCATAAATAGCCTTGTCCCCTACTGAGAACAACAGGGGATCATTCCAACTTACTCTGGCCGTATTTTTAATTTCAGGCACATCGGCTTTCATAGCCGGCCCCAATAGTCCGGGCGTTGCTACAAACGAAAACTTTTCTTCATCGTAAGTTTGTAGCGTACGAACAATATACAGGTTATCCTTGTCAGGAAAGTAATTATCAAAAGTGATTTCATCTTCTACCCATAAAAAAATCAGAGACGCACAGGCTATGCCAATAGCTAAACCGAAGATGTTTAAAAAGCTATACGTCTTTGATTTTAAAAGGTTCCGCCAGGCTATTTTGAAATAATTGCGTATCATATTCTATTCAGTTGAAACTCGATTTTACTAACTGATTACTTCCATTACTACTTGTCCGTCAAGCATGCGAATAATTCGATCACTAAAACGTGCATCATGTTCACTGTGAGTAACCATTACAATTGTAGTTCCCTGTTCATTTAATTCAGTAAGCAATTGCATCACTTCATTTCCATTATTGGAATCCAAATTACCGGTTGGCTCATCGGCAAGGATCAATTTAGGATTGTTTACTACGGCTCTGGCTACGGCAACACGCTGCTGCTGCCCACCTGATAATTGTTGAGGAAAGTGATTGCGCCTGTGCATGATTTGCACTTTTTCAAGTACTTCTTCTACCCGTTTTTTACGTTCTGCAGCAGGAACCTTTGTATAAATCAAGGGAAGCTCTACATTCTCAAAAACAGTCAGTTCATCAATCAGGTTAAAACTTTGGAAAACAAAGCCGATATTATGTTTGCGCAGGTCAGAACGTTTACGTTCATTGAAGTGTGCAACTTCAATATCATTAAAGAGGTAACTTCCCCCATCGAGGTCATCTAACAGTCCAATAATGTTCAGTAAAGTGGATTTTCCACAGCCCGAAGGTCCCATGACCGCTACAAATTCTCCTCTTTTAACTTGCATTGACAGGTCGTTCAATGCTACCGTTTCTACCTCTTCTGTACGGTAGAATTTTTGAAGATTAGTTATTTTTATCATATGGTTAATTAGCTAATGCCTTTGTATATTTGAATATCCTTTATTTATTTTTTTACTTAATCACTAATTCCTGAACCTTTTCATAAGTTTCATAGCTTGATGTAATCACCTTATCACCAGGCTCTAACCCTTGAATTACTTCGTAATAGTCCGGGTTTTGACGACCTAACTGGATGTCTACACGATAAGCTGATTTACCGTCTTTATCTAGCTTAAAAATCCAATTGCCACCTGTTTGTTGATAGAATCCTCCTTTAGGAACCAATAAAGCTTTGGTTTCATCACTTAAAGCCAAACGAATTTGCAGCGTTTGCCCACGCCGAATCCCTTTGGGGATTTCTCCACGAAACTCCATATCAACCTGGAAGCGGCCATTGGTTACTTGTGTGTAAACTTTCTTGATCTGCAACTTATAGGATTTTCCCGAAAGCGTAAATTCTCCTTCAAGATCAGGGTATATCCTGGAAATATAATGTTCATCAATATCAGCCCTAACTTTGAAGCCACTCAATACATCAATTTGCCCCAACCGTTCTCCGGGATTTTTATTTTGCCCGATCTCAGCATCGAAAGAAGTTAACTGTCCGTCTACAGGAGCACGGACAATCAGATCTCCTACTTTTCTACGCATCAATTCAAGTGCACTTCTTGTACGGTTATACGTTTGCTGACTTTGCTCCAAAGATTGCTTCGTTGAAATTGAATCTTGCTTTAAAATTTGTTGGGTAAGCCTTGTCCGCTCCTTTTGATAGTTGAAATCGTTGAGCGTTTTCTGATATTCCTGCAAACTAATCACTTTTTTATCATAAAGTTTTTTATTCATATCGTAAATGCGCTTTGCTTCCAGGTAAGCATTTTCAACCTCAGCCATCTGATTTAAATGCATAACGGTATTCTGCTGAGCACTCGTTTTGGCAATCTCCATTTGGGTAAGGAGATTCAACACCTGAGTTTCCTGATTAACAAGACTCAATTCCTGATCAGTATTGGATAAACGCATAATGGCATCTCCTTTTTTCATTACTGATCCGTCTTCAACAAACTTTTCTTCAACCCTACCTCCAATGGAAGCATCTAAATAAATAGTGCTGATGGGTAATATTGAACCGTTAACCGGTATATATTCTCGAAAAGAATCGTTCTTTACTTCTGCAATCGAGATTCTTTCCCTGTCAACATTTAGTTTTGAATTTCCTGATGTAAAATAATAACTTGCAGTAATTAATAATATAAGCGCAACGACTCCGCCAATGGTTGCTAACCGTTTGTTTGTCCACTTCTTTTTTGGTAATACTCTATCCATAATCTTTTAAACTTCCAGGTGTTTCAATTGCCTGTTTTTTTCATTGTATATAGACAAGCTTATGCCATAAATACAACTTAAAGATATACAGCGTATTATATATTTTAAAATCTAAAATGTGTTCGTTATCGGACAGTCTGTGTGCGAAAATGAAAGAGAACAGCTTACCTTGTAATTTGAAGTTCGCCTTTTTTTGCTTTACGAAATTTTACTTCGATGCAAATCCAGGCGATAATTCCGGCCACCAAACCGAGAACAAACATCTTGGTAACCGGACTAATCAGCGCATCAAAACCTCCATTCTGAATGGTAGCAGTCCGGTATGCTTCTAAAAAATGTGTTAATGGGATAACCTGGGCTAAATATTGTACCCAAACCGGCATTTGACTCAAGGGCCAGGTAAAACCACTGAGAACAAAACTTGGAGTGGCAATGACCATTAATATTTCAGTTGCTTTCAACTGATTAGGAATAAGAATGCTGACCAAAATGCCAATCATACTTACTGAAAAAACTAATAAACCGGCAATAAGAGTGAGCCATCCAAGGTTATAACCTAAAGGGACTTTAAAATATAAATGCATCAGTGCATAGCATATCCAAATAACAAAAGACATTATAAAATAGGGTGTACATTTAGCAACAATGGCCATTAATGAAGTTCGCGACTTTTTAACTAATTCGTTAAAAGTCCCGCTTTCAAGTTCAGCGGAAAACGTCAGAGCCAGGGCCAAAAACAAAACTTGTTGGAAAATCGTTGCCAACATTCCCGGCCATAAGAAATACATATAGTTTCCACTGGTATTGTAATTTTTAATGTATGTTACCTGAAAGGGTTCATATTGCGACATAAGCAGTTCTTCCGGAACACCTGTTTTACGCAGTGCTTCCATTTGTACACCTGCTTTTAGCGTTCCGGTAACTATCTGAATGGCTTTTGATGCAAAATTAGCAGTCAAAATATTGTCTGTATTAACATATACAGGTATCTCAGGATAGCGTTTATAGAGAATATCAGCTTCAAACCTGTCGGGAATCATAACAACGCATGCAGCATTATATTTTATAGATAAACTATGTAAATCAGTATTTGCAGGAACAATTGCTGCGATTTTTATGGTTTCATTATCACCCAGCATCTCGATCATCCGCTGGCTCATTGGAGAGTTATCTTCATCTACAACAACGATGGGCAGATCCGTTACTTTCCCTTTTTGATAAACAAATCCGAATAGAATACCATAAGCCAATGGAGCTCCTATAAAAAGCATTCGAAGAACAGAATTACTCCAAAATAATTTAAACTCCCGTATTACTAATTCTATATATGTTTTCATTGGAATAAATAACTAATAGGTGATTTGTCATTATAAACATGAATGAATGCTATGCATGTTTCATTATTTACAGTTCAAGTATAACCGTTGCATTTGCCAGTAACTCTTTTGCTGCCTGCTCATCTTTTGGCTGAACCTTTATTTCATAAATTGCATCTCCCATTTCATAATCAGGATAAGCGGTTGTTATATCTGCATAATGGCTTAATTGAGCTATTGAAATTACCTTCCCTTCAAAAGAGCTGTTTTTATAGGGGACTCCAACTTTTACGGTTTGCCCGCTTTTCACTTTTTGAATCTGAGACTCCGGAAGTGTAAAACGAAAAAAGGTTGTCGTATTTAAATAGCCGGTAAATAAAGTATAACCGGGAAGAGCCAGCTCCCCTACACTAAGTGTAATGTTTTCAATACTCATATCCTGTGGAGCTAAAACATAGCGCTCCTGGTTTGCAGCACTTGCTTCTTGTAATGCACCGGCAGCTTGATTTTTTTGACCAAGAGCCATCAGCTGCTGTTCCGTTCTTGCTCCATTTTTTGCTTCTTCATACTCGGCTAATGTAGCCATGTATTGTGCTTTGGCTCCCTGTACTTTGGCATAGGTCTCATCATACTGCTGCTGTGGAATTAACGAGTCTTGAAGCATATTCGCTAAGCGTTTCAAAGAGGTTTGAGCAAATTTATATTGTTCATTCAAAGCATCTCTTTTTGCTGCCAATTGCTGAAGCTGCAAGTCCGTAGCACCTTTCTGAGCCATTTTATACTGCGCATTTGCTGATTCTACAGCCCCTTCCGCCTGAGCCATTTTAGCGTCTACTTCAGGCAATGACAACACAGCAAGCGTATCTCCGGCTTTGACAAACTCTCCTTCATGAACACGAATTTCATGAATTCTGCCGGGAATTTTTCCGGTTATAGCTATTGTACTCCGCTTAACCCTTCCTTCTATTGACGACTGATCCGGAACAGGTCGGCAAGATGCAAGTCCAAGAATAGCAATGATAAATAAGACGTTACTGTTTTTTAATGTTTTCATTTTGAAGCCTTCTTATAGTATTATGTCGCTTTTTAAAAGCACGGTTTTCATTTAATCTCTTCTCTTCTCTCTTATAAATTGTCCAATTGTAAAGTGCCCTGCGCATTTAAATAAGACAGAGCAGCTTTTCTTTGTTCTAAAACAGCTTGAACATATTCCATTTGTGACTGCTGCAGAGAGTTTTCCGCTTCTATTCTTTCCGTTATGGAAATAAGGCCTTCCTGATAACTTTTCACAGCAGTACTGAGTGCATCTTCAGATACTATTTTTTCTTTTTCTTTTAATTGCATTTGCTTTTCCGCTAATCGAAATTCCGTACGCGACTTTTGCAACAACAGATCGAGCTTTTCATTAATGTCTTTACGATGGTTTTCAGCAATCGTTTTTTCAATTGTTAGCTTTTTCAATTCATGACTTCTTTGGGTACCTGAAAATAAGTTCCATTTCACTCCTACTCCGACAATGTAATTTGGAAAAGCTTCTATCTTATTTGCTTTAAGATTGATATCTTGCCCGGAAACCGGCAAATGATAAGGTGTTGAAATCCTGGCATTATGCAGATTGGTATAACCAACACTTCCCATAGCAATAACTTGAGGAAGAGCTTTTGCTTTCTGCATTTTAATCTGATAATCCACAGCCTGTATTCCGGAATTTAAAGCGTGTACTTCCGGACGCTTCATTACGGTAGAATTTTCATTAACAGATTCTGAAGAAACAAAAAGCCAGGGACTCAATTCATTCATTGTGCTGGTTTGTTTTTCCAATTCTTCAGCCGAATGCCCTGTCAGCATGCTTAACTTTGAAAATAAAAGTTCACGTTTACCATCGTATTCCTGTTTTTTTGCTTCCAGGCGATAGATAGCTACCTCTATCTTTTTCCGGTCATAAGGAATTGCCAATCCATTTTCTATCGCTTTTTTAACACGCAAGTTTTCCTTGTCTAATCTTTTTTGACTTTCATCCAAAAGCAATTTAGATTGATGAAGAAGAGCGATCTGGTCAATTGTTTCCAGAATGTCTTGTGTAATTTCATTCTTTTTAGCCAGTGAAAGATATTCCTGTGCTTGCTTTTTCTCAATCAAAGCTTTCGATCCATATTCAGCCTGCATACCTGAAAACAACACCATTTCTGCATTTACAGCGGCTAACCCAAACTGTCCTTTTACTCCAAAAGACTGGCTGCCTTCAAATAAATTAAGCCCGGAAATTCCGGTTTGAATAGAAGGAAGATCTACCGTTAGGTCTTGATTCAAGTAAGCATAAGCACCCACTGCATTTATCTTCGGGATGTAAGTGGCTTTGGCACTTTTAATATCCTGTTCCGTTTTTTCGCCTTCCAATTGCGAATTACTTAATTCGTAATTCTTTTTCAAAGCTTCCGCAGTTAACATTTTGGCCAATTCAGAAACGTTGGATTGAGCACGAAGCTGGAGAGAAAAGAATAATGACATCGATAAAAATAATAGACGTTTCATAGTATAATTGCTGTCTTTACAACCATTAAGCAAAATCCAATCCGTTATGTTTTTAAAAACGTCATTTAACACTTCTTTATGTGCAAAATCAGGTTATGTCTTTGTGAATTAAAATAATTAGATTTATTTTTCAATATAATATATGAAACTAACATCCTTTGAGCCTTTCTGGCTAATTAAGAATGGGATTATTGAATCCTATCCATCGCTGAAAGAAAATTTAGAAACAGAAATCCTGATTGTTGGTGGTGGAATAACCGGTAGTTTAATTGCGCACCAATGCATAGCAGATGGTTATGATACCACCTTGATCGATAAACGCGAAATAGCACATGGCAGTACTTCAGCAACTACTTCCATGCTACAATATGAAATAGACGTTCCTCTTTATAAATTAATAAAAATGATCGGCGAAAAAGGTGCGGTAGAAAGTTACAGAGCATGCGCTGATTCTATTGACAAAATAAAAGAAATAGCAGATCAGATCCAATCAAGCAGCGGCTTCAAAAGAAAAAATTCACTTTATTTCGCTCATTCTAAAAAGGAAGGCAGGTGGTTACAAAAAGAATTTGAAACCAGAGAAAAATATGGTCTCCAGGTAGAGTGGCTTACAGCAGAAGATATTTTACGTGATTATAAAATCAATCACACATTTGGAGGAATCCTATCAAAGCAAGGGGCAAGTATGGATGCTTTTCAATTTACACATGATGTATTAAAGTATAATCATAAAAAAGGTTTAAAAATCTTTGATAAAACAGAATTAGATAAAATTAAATACACAAATAATGGCATAGAGGCAACAGTAAATGATCAGACACTCATTAAAGCAAAGAAGGTAATTTATTGTACCGGTTATGAAACAACGGATTTCATTAAAGAAAACTTTGTCAAGCTGCTGAACACCTATGCGATTGTAGGTGAACAAAACGGGGACAGCCAAAACATTTTAAACGATACTTTATTCTGGAACACTGCCTCTCCTTATATTTATATGCGTACTACCGATGACAACCGTTTGCTTATCGGCGGCGAAGATGATCGTTTCAGAAGCCTTCCAAAAAGAAATAACAGGGTCGAAAAGAAAGCTCAGGATCTTGAAAAACAATTAGCTTACTATTTACCTGAATACGACTTTACGATTGATTTTTCCTGGTGCGGCACCTTCGGAGAAACCAAGGATGGTTTGCCTTATATCGGAGAACATACAGATTTCCCAAATAGTTATTTCGTTTTGGGCTTTGGAGGAAATGGCATAACGTTTTCGGTAATAGGAATGCGTATTATTTCCAACTTACTTAAGGGTGAAACGGATGAATTAGCACATTTTTACAGGTTTGGAAGATAGCTTTGGTGACAGAGCAGTCCGGAAATTGAATTTATAAAACCGATTGAATTCATTATTGTTAGATAACAAACCACAAGACAATGACTAAAATTCATATTGGAACATCTGGATGGAGCTATAAAGGTTGGAAGGGAACATTTTACCCCGCAAAACTGAAACCAACAGATTATCTATCTTTTTATTCGCAACATTTCAAAGTAACTGAAATCAATAGCAGCTTTTATCATTTGCCGTTGGCTTCAACGGTTAAAAAATGGGTAGACCTCGTTCCGGATGATTTTTTATTTTGCCCTAAGATCAGTCGATATTTAAGTCACATGAAGAAATTAACTGATCCGGAAGAACCATTAGAACGTTTCTTTGATATCTTTAAACCAATGCAAAAGAAGATGGGTCCGGTTTTAATCCAGCTTCCGGCAAGCGTAGCATTCAATCTATCGACTGAGAAAAAATTCTATGAGATCTTAGAGCACAAGTATCCGGAATATTCCTTTGCAATGGAAGTTCGTCATGAATCCTGGTATAGCGAAGAGTCGCTTGACTTAATGAAAAAATTCAATATTGCATTTGTGATTGCACAATCAGAACGCTTCCCTTACAAAGAATTTGTAACTGCTAAAGATATTTACGTTCGCTTTCATGGCCCAAAGGCATTATACGCATCTTCTTACTCAAAAGAATCACTACAGGAATATGCAGAAAAATTTCTTAGCTGGAAAAAAGAAGGTCATACCGTTTGGGCATTCTTTAATAATGATATCAACGGACATGCCTTAGACAATGCAAGGCAATTAATCGACTTTCTTCAGCCTTAATCAAACAGACTTGTCTTCTTTGCTGCTTAAACGGAAATTTTCAAACTTCTTATCTGCTAAGTGATCCTTCCAGCTATCTATTACCGGTTGTTCCAGTTTGAATTCCCTGTATTCATCAGGACTCATAATTGGAATTCCTTTTATTATAGGAAAATACCTTTCACAAGCTTTGCAGGTAAGTAATCCCTCTAAAATATTTTGTTCTAAATCTTGTGTAAAGATTTGCAATAATAAATCCCCTTTATCGAAGGGGCAACATAATTTATGAATGGTTGCTATCTTCATGATATTCTTTTCTATTTAATAAGGCTAAATATAATTTTGTAGTTTGAGCGGGATTTTCGGAATTCATGATTCCGGAAATGACAGCAACGCCGTCATAATCCAACTCTTTTAGTTTTTCCATATTATCCAACCGTATGCCTCCTGCCAGAAACAGGGGCATTGAAGTTATTTCGCGTGCTTTCTTAATGGTATCAAATGAAACCAATTCGCAGCTGTTGCTTGTTGAGGATGGAAAAATTGAGCAAAAGGAAATATAGCTTAACGCATGTTCCTCCGCCCATTTTATTTCAGACAATTCATTATTACAAGTAAGTCCGATTATAGAACCTTTTTTCAAAGATCTTTTAATCAAATCATAGTTATCCGGGATCTTATCAAAATGAACCCCATCAAGGGGAAGAGAGTGAAGCAGCTCCCAGGCATTGTTTATTAATACAGGAACATGAAAAGCATGGCATAAATTACATATCTTCATAATTACTTCTTCTTTCTCACAAGGATTTTTCCAATGATCCCAAATCTGAATTACTGAAACTCCTTCTTCTAAAGCCTGTTCCAGCTTTTTAAAAAGGTTAGGCTGGTTCATAGATGGATCGATTACCAAATAAATACCTCCTGAAATTTCAAAATTTTCCATAATTACTTCCACCCTTCTTTATAAGCATTAAAAAATGCGGCCCAATATGGGTCCTTAGCAAAATAAGGAAGATCGATTTCTCCATTTTCATCGACTAGCTTAAAACCTTTATCCGCATCCGTTAATTCTCCCACCACGACGCACTCAATATGCTGATTCTGCAAACGCTCTATAACCTGGTTTTCAAAACCCTTTTCTACAGCAATGATCATAGATCCCGCTCCAATTGAAAAGCGGGGATCAATTGAAAATAGCTTGCATATTTGTTGCTGTGTTTCACCCATTGGTAAAGAATTATTATAAATACGCACTCCATTTCCGGATGCTTTTGCCATTTCATAAATTGCGCCCAAAACACCCCCTTCGGTAACATCATGCATTGCAGTGACGGCCTTATCTGTAGTTTCTTTTCCAACTGCGATTATTGCATCTTCAACAGAAGAAGTTTTATAAAACAACGCACAACCAGCATCATAGATTTCCTTACCCAGTTTATTTTTTACGGTTTCGGGAAAACTCATGGCGAGAATTGCGGAAGAAGAAATAGCACATTGCTTGGTTACCAAGATTATATTGGATGCCTTTGCAGATTTCGATATCAAAATTTGTTCTTTAGGAGCAATGCTTATCAATGTTCCTCCTCCGGAAATTGTTGAGTTTTGCCCTTCGATAAAACCTGTATGCCCTCCGGTAATCGCAATTCCTAAACGTTGGCATATTGTATGAATATGACTCCAATAGATCTTGAAATCTGATTTAGAAAAATGTGCTGGCAGATTTAATACAAACTGTGCATACATAGGCGCATGACCCGTAGTTGCAATATCATTTGCCATTAAATAAACTGATAACCAGGCAGACTCTTCTAAACCCAAAGAAGGAATTAGCGATAAAGGATCGCTTGCTACCGCCATGGCAAGATTATTTGGTAAATCAATAACAGCAACATCAACACCAAATCCCGGTCCAGTACGAACTTCATCCCGTTTATATCCGCAATTTCGAAGAATTGATTCTTCAAAAAAATCGTATTGGATTTTTCCCAGTTCTTTCATCATTAGTCTACATCATTTAGTCTTACATACAAACCGAAGAAATCACCATAAGGCACATTCCATTGCTGTACAGGAAACCACTTAGGCAAACCGGTACAAGTCCATTCAATTGTATAATTCCTCCCTTGAAGCGCTTCGTGTATAATTTCTGTTAGCATCCGGGGCGTGTAAAAAGTGGCAGTAACATAGAATGGGTTTTTACCAAAGGCCTGCTGTACTCTTCTACGCAGAACTTTTGGGGAATTACGATTCATCATTCCCATGGCAATACCATACCTGGCAACCCTTGCAGCCTCCCGAATCACTTTTACAGGATCTTTATAGTACTCAAAAGTGGTTATAAAGGCCAACGAGTCGAATGTATGATCTTTAAATGGCATGTGATGTGAATCGGCCATTACCAAATCGCCTTCAAATAAATGAATAGCTTGTGATAGCATTAATGGTGAAATATCACCGCCAGTTGCTTCTATCCCAATCTCTTTCCACCAACGTGTAAAGCGTGTGGTCCCGCAACCAAACTCTAATAATGTTTGAATTCTTTTGTCTTTGGAAACCAGCTGCTCCATTACTTTCTTTTGCCAGATTTCAGCTCGTTTATAACGACCTTCATACCATTGCTCATACGTATCTGTATGTTCCCTATTGAAGAACCATTCAGGCCTGCTCTGCCAATTCGCATGACTTTTAGGGATAAGTCCGAATTCTTTTTTTTGTATTTCCATTTTATTTTTATGTTAAAAAAACAAAAGCCCCGAATTCTTTTAATACCAAAAGATAATGGAGCTTAAAATGGAAATATCTTATGCTGCATCCCTACGTTGGCATTATCCAAATCAGGTATCGGGTGTTATCTCAGCCTAATCTATTGATTAAGCACCCCGTGCAATTATTCTGCAATATAAGAAATTTATATCATTTGGCCGAAATCCTTCTTAAAACAAAGCGGTCTGCATCAGCATCTGCTACAATTCTGTAAAACCGAACCAGATCATCGTATTGTTTTGCAGAAAAGGTTCCTTCCTTTATAAAAATACGCCGGAAATAGTGAAGCTTTTCTCCTGAAATTTCAGCTTTCATTTCAAATGTTCCAAATGGATATTCTACAGAAACAGGTCGAGGTAAACCTTCTATCTTAAAATCCGTAGGCAATTCAAATACAATGCTGTCTACATCTACATATCCCCTGTTAATGTACAATTTGTTTTCGCGATTCCTGATCTCCTGCGGATGCGGGCTCTGATTAATCCTATTTAATGGAACAAACATCAGATCAGCGTTCAAGGATCCATAGTTACGCGCTTTGAACTTCAATTGTTCTGCTGTTAGAGGGTGATTATTTTTATTCTGGTTAAGTTGAAAAGACTCTACAGCAATGTTATCAACCCGATAAATTTCAGGGATTTTCTTCAATTGCTCAGTTAAGGACTCTCCGATAAGGAAATCCCGATTATCATACTGCCATCCCTTAAAAGTTGTTTCCATGCTTCCCTCAATCGATCCAATGCTATCCAATTTAAAAGATGCAATCCGTACCTGCTGGCTGGTTGAGGACTCAAACGCTGGCGTACGAACGAGTTTCCCTCCATCCGCAGTACAAGCTATAGCCAAACGGTCATCCGTAAAGGTTCCCAAATAGCCATATGGATTTTCTTTGCTCGTACAGTCAAGCCAAACGGTATCGCTTTCAAAAGGAATGCAAAGAATTACGTGATCAAATTGATTCATGCTTGCAAAATCTGAAATTGCGCTTCTTTTTTTGTCACCTGATGCGACAACCACATAGTGAGATTCTATACCTGCTACATTTAATAGCCCTTGCGTATAGTTTACAAGTGCTTTGCAATCACCATAACCGGTACGATCAACTTCACTCGCTAAAAAGGGTTGATAACCACCGATACCCACCTGAATACTAACATAACGCGTCTTTTGCTGAACATATTCATAGATCTTTTTAGCTTTTTCTGTTGGCTCAGCAATATCCTTCGTCAGAGACCGGATATAAGCAGCTGTTTGCTCAGGAATCTTATTCCGGTCCTTTAATAAAGCTTCATACATCCATTTACCATATTCATTCCAATCCGTAAATTCGCCCTTAATTCCCTGATAGCTAAAAGTTTCAGGAGCAATCTTAACAGAAGTAAGAAAGGTTTCAGGTAAAGGACTATAAGGTTCATCACGAATAGCTTTCAAGCCTTTGACTTCCCAATGATAGGTTTTAAATTTATCATCGATTTGAATTTTCACAGTGCCCGGATAATTAACCTCTTTATACCGTATATTAAAATCCGGTTCAGCTTGTACAGTGAAGGAAGCATATTCTACAGCAACACCGGTAGAGCTGTTAGGATACCAGTCAGGAAGATTAAGAGACTGTTTAGAACGTATTTCGTATTCATACTCCAGGGTATACGGATAGGTATTCGAATTTGGCCGAAATATTTTCACACGGGAATCTTCAAACAATGAACTGTTACTTGCGGCACTGACGTCCGAAAATTCTTTTGCTGAAAGCTTTGCAAATGGTTTTCCAAATTCATCATACATGGTGCCCCTGATCGATTTAATTTGGCGACTTTTATTATACCAGATATAAATAGCGGCATCTGAATCACCGTTCTTATTCAATACTGTAATCACCTGTTTCATTGTATAGCTAACCTGATCTAAAGTCTTTATTTCAACACGCATCTCCATCGAACGAATCACAGCACTTGCTCTTGGTAACAGCTCTTTAGGGATCCGGGTCACCTCATATGCATGTTGTGCTTCAGCTTGAAAAATAGTAAATATGCATAAAAAACATGCGTAGAGTAACCTCATAATTTCTTCTTAAATATGATATCCGTTTTTTGAAATTGAATTATCTGGTTATAAAGTTCTTTCAAATAATGATATTCTTCTGAGTTATAAATTGATTTATCCAGCTGCAAACTTTCCGAGAATTGTAGTTGGTTGTCCGAAATATTTATATTACTTATAAACCTACCACCTTTATTTGGCAGCGCTATTCCTTTATCTTCCGGCCTGCTGATAATTTCATAATTTTCAGGAAAGCTCATATTAATCACAACCCTGGAATCAGAAGGAGCGCCCCAATCAACCGGATACGATCGCTCTGCGAGTTTAAAAGGATTTTCATCCATTCGATCCATAAAGAAAGGATTGAAATAAAACCTCTCTGTATTTAAATCATCAAATGCCTCCATTTCTATTTCATATACTTCTCCAAGGGTATTTTCCAGGCTATCAAGACTTTGGATATCATGACTGATAATTTTAATCTTTGCCATTCTTTCATCCATGTCTTCAACATATTCCTCTACCGTGTTAAATTGCTTTATTCTCTTTCTTTTATTATAGGCTTCATAACCCATCGAATAGTTCCTGACAACTCCCTTAATTATGCCATCGCTTTGTAATATAAGTTGCACGGAATATACCTTGCTCCTTTTCTGCGATGCAGCTAAATCAATCCAGTAAGAAGGTTTATCGATACACATTACCCTGCCCTGATCGTTTATGCACCTTAAGGGAAGAAGACCAAAAGGCATCAAGGGCTCCGTAGCATCTAAAAAATAGTTTTTACCGTCAATCGCAACCATGGCAATAATATAATTAAAATCACTCATAATGGGATAAAGCTTATTTATTAAACCATTGTCCCGTGTCGAAAGAATAACTGCATCCGCATTTAACCCCGCTGCGTTTAAAGCCGCAACCAGTGACAGATTGATATCACCTACGTTGCCACTGCGGCTTTCCAGGGCTTTCTTAATTCCGTTATCACTATATTTTCCATAATAATTATTCCACTTGTATAATCCTTTTATGTAATTATATACCGCTTGTGCCTTTTCTAAATCATTAGGTTTATTTGTTAATATTGAAGGCAATTGATCTTTAAACAACTCATCCTTTTTAACCTGCTTCCCAAAGTTTAAATGCTTTTTTAGTTCATAATCAATATCTTTCCAATCTTTGGTTATCTTACGCTTTCCTCCATTTGGCAATGCGACTTCCGATAGTTCAAAATTAATGGCTGAAATAAAGTTTTTAGGCGCGGTCATAAAATCTTCCTCTATAAATGCAGGGATATCATTCATTCCATAAGTCATCTTTGAGCAATCTGCTTTTATGCCTCCTCCCGGCTGAAAGCAGTCTTTCACGATCACTGCATCATTTTTGCTTAGTTTATAAGGCCCTATTAAAGATACGTTATAATTATAAACGCCCGGAATAACAGCCACATACTCACTGTATATTTTGGGTATGTCCCATTGAAATTCCCACGAACGGAAATTAAATATAAAAGGAGATTCTAATTCATATGAATACTCAATTGTACAACCATCCCGAACATTCGGCATCGCAAATTTTACCAGGTCAAGGTATTTTGAAGCGTTTTCATTGAAAATGCTTTTCTTTTCCAGCTCCGTTTGCCTTATATTTCCATTTTCATCCTGATAAAAAACAATGCCTTTTATATTTTTTACCGTCTCAAAATTTTCCTTACTTTCTTTGTGTAATGGAATAACCACATCTCCTTGAGCAAATTTTTGGCTATTAAAAACTTTTATTTTTACGTGATATTCCAATATCAATTTATTAGCGTCGCTATTACTGATCCTGGCTTTACCAAACTCATGTAATACGACCGCTGCGGCATTGGTATCGTTGGAATAACTGCTCATTTTCATTGTGGCCTGATCGAATGTACCAAACGGAAAGTCCTGAGCCTTCAGTAAGCAAATTGATGAAAAGCAAAAAAAAAGTGTTAAAAAACCACGAAGAGCTGATAAAATTGGTTTCATAAAGGTTTACGATAGGTTTATAAATTCTAAATATCGAATATTTCTTTCTCTATCGCAAATGAATACACAAAAAATATCCTATTAAAGGGTTTATACTTTAATGCAAGGTTTTTATATAGAAAAGCGGAATTTCTATACTCCTGAAGCAGGCATCGCTGCTTCCGCCGAACTGACTTCAGGTTCAGGCTTTCCATGCTCCCGATATCCTTTTACGGAATAACCCTTAAAACGCTTGCGCGCAAGAATCAATTTGCGATGATGCATATGCTCAAAAGGGTGAAGCAAAATAAACGTCAGAATCAGCATACCACCAACGCTGATATAACCAAAAATCTCTTTGATACTTATTAATGTTGATTGCACCTGTACATTTTGATAAAGCTTCATGCCACCACCTCTCAAAGCAGCAAAAGGATCCATGGCATCCATCCCAGAGGCAAGATCACTTATACCTTGCAGCTGGAGCTTATACATCGCCCAGGAAATAATAGCGCCAAAGAAAGCTGTTCCAACAAATGTCCGGAACAAGATATAGATCGACAATACCGGTATGATCTCAGCTGCTGAAAGCTTATTAACAAGGTATAAAGAACAACCTATAAAGACAAGGCACATTCCCAGACCCTTTATCGCATTGGGTAAAATCAGGTATTCAATCTGAATAACAGATGCAACCAAAAAGTACATCATAACCGCATATACCTGGAAGCACAAAAAAGCGATAAACAGGATAGACTTCATTGACCAGTCTTTCTTTCTCCAATAGTTACTCATTATCCCACCCAGAATAATTCCGGGAAGCATGGATAAATTCAAGAGTGCGTTGGTAGAGCTATCATAACCCAATATGGTTGTAAAAGCAGTTTGCAAAGAACCCGCACCCAAAAATACGCCCATTAAAAGGATGATAACCATGCCGGATGCAACGTTGCGGGTACCAAATACTTTTAGTGGCAAATAAGGATTCTTTGCCAGGATCTGGCGAAGTAAAAATAAACCTACAACAACAAAAAAGGCAATGGTAGCAAACTGTATATTGGACGAAGTAAACCAACCTTGCTGCTTTGTATAAGATAATAAATAATCTAATAGCAAGGCAGAAATGGCTAATAAGGTCATACTGAACCAGTCAATTCCTTCCATCGTAATCTGCTTGCCAGCCCGCTTGTTATGCATAAAAATTATACATATCAAAGCGCAGACAAATAAAATTATTGCCGCAATAATATAAACATAACGCCAATCCAAATTATAGGCAACCAATGTTGTTAAATAAGCAGCTAATTGCCCGAAACCAATGGCAACCGGATAGAAAACCGCATAAAACTTGGCTCTTTCCCCTGTTGGCGATATGATTAGCATAATGGGTATAATGAGCTTAATCATGGCAAACATTTTGAAAAAACCCATGAGGAAGCTACAAGCTATAATAACGAGGGAATTTTCCGTTTGGCTGATGATGAGGCTCAAACAAGCCACAATTACAAAAGATCCTACTAAAAGTTCTTTCCCCCTGAAATGGCTCATCACCTTAAAAAGAATACCATAAGCCAGGATCATTCCAATTGTATTTGCATAAAAGGCAAACATCAAATCCTCTACAGGTACCCCAAGGTCAGAATACATATTCGTAACATTCGCTGTGTATATACCGTTTATTGCCAACACCGGAATGGTCATGATAAAAATCAGCAAAAGCTGAATAGATTTGGGTACCCAAGGATGGAATAATCCTTTATTATACATATCTTTTATTTAAATGTAATTTCAACATTCATTCCTGCACGTAATAATTCCAGCTCTTCTTTCGAATTAGCCCTGGTAAACTCGATCCGAACAGGAATACGCTGCTGCACTTTTACGAAATTTCCGGTTGAATTATCTACCGGAACTGCTGATAATTTGGAACCAGTTGCCTCTGAAATGGCTGTAATTTCCCCTTCATATTTTTTTCCGCCCAATGCATCTACAGAGATTGTTATCTTTTTCCCAACCTGCACATTTTCCATTTGTTTCTCTCGGAAATTGGCTACTACCCATTTATTATCGTTGGTAACCAGGGTAGCCACCTGTTGCCCTGCCTGAAGCAATTGTCCTTCATTTACAGTTCTTCTTCCTAAAACCCCATCGTAAGGAGCAGTAATCACAGCATACGAAAGGTTAAGCTTTGCCATTTCCAGAGCAGAAGCGGTCCGTTTGATTTCCGCCTCATTAACGCCTACCCTGCTTTTCGCCTCGGTAATAGATAAATTAGAGGATTTTCGCTGATTCAATAAAGACTCATACCGAGCCTTCTGAGCGTCATATTCAGTTTTCATCTGGTCATATTGATACTGTGTAACAGCTTCGTCTTTTACCAAGCTCTCATAGCGTTTGAAATTTTGTTCAGCATTCCACAGCCTGGCCTTTGCTTCTGCAATATTTGATTCCATAACTGTCAGACTATTGCTAACTGTATTTACTGATGAAGAAGTTACACCCAGACCGGCAACGGCATTCATATAAGCTGCTTCAGCCTGTCCAAGTTGTGTTTGAATCTCGCGATCGTCAAGAACAAGCAGGGTATCCCCCTTCTTTACAGCCTGGTGATCATTGAATCTTATCTCCTTAACATAAGCAGATACACGTGTATTGATCGGATTAATATAAGCTTCTACCTGTGCGTCATTTGTATAACTTTTATCTCCTACATGCAGGTATTCTTTCACTGCCCATATTAATAATGCAGCAACGACTAAAAATACCCCCAGGTTAACAAGCGTAATCCGTAAATTATTTTTTCCTGCTTTACGTTGTTTAGAATTTTTTTCAGACATCTTTTTATAATCTTATTAATTTTTTATCGGGACTCTTTTTTTATAACTCACCAATTTCTTTTTGCAATTTATAATAGGTAAAAAGAATATTGATTTCAGAATTGGTATGTTGTAGTTCTGCATCTAATTTTGCATTACTAGCGTCTAACATATCAATAAGCAGCGCCAGTTGATTCAAATACTTTTTCTCTGTAATCCGGTAGTTTTCATCCGCTAAACGCATATTCTGCTCAAGGGTTTGAGTTTGAGAAATTGCCTCATTATGCTTAACAAAAGCTGCGTTAACATTTACGCTTCTGTTTTGACGTTCCAATAATTCATATTCTTCCGACTGCTTAAGCCGCAACTGACTTAACCTGATATTTTTAGGAGCTTTATAAAGTGCATCTATATTAAAAGAAAGACGCAGACCGGCCTGCCAGCCATTACTGTACATATCCAGAGCGGGACTGCTGGATGTCAATGGCCGTTGCAAATTATTGCCTGCATAGGCGGAAAGTATTGGAAGTCTTTCCGCTTTTGCTATTTGGATTCCCTTTTCAGCAATCTCATTATTGAGCTTAGCTGATTTAATTGATGGATAATTAAGCTGCGCCTCTGTTTGATAAATTGACAGCTGTGCAAGTTGCTGCGGCTTCTTTACCAAAATAGTTGTATCAGGAACGATATAAATATCTTCTGACACACCCATAGCCGTTGTTAATTGCTTATTCAGAATGTTAATATTATTGTTGATTTGCTCAACAGCCAGATTCAAATTTGCTATCTGCAATTCGCTTCGGATTAGGTCATTGCGCGTTACCATCCCTTGCTTATAAAGTTTATCAATCTGGTTCAATCTTAATTCAGCCAACTCGATGTTCTTTCTGTAAACGTCCCGCTGATTATATAGTTTATAGAGATCTAAATAGTTACCTGCTACCAACAATTTCATATCAAGTGTATTCTCCTCCAGATCCAATGCAGCAATCTGTTCCTGAAGTGAAGCCGATGCAATTGTATTGTTGATTACGTTTCCATTAAATATCAGTTGGCTTGCTTCTACTGCGAACGCGTTGGCAAAATGCGGCATCGGAACAGTTGTCGATTTCGAAAAATCTTTCTCAATCAACAAAACATCTCCTAAATAACCGGCAGATAAAGAAGTAGAAACAGAAGGTAAACGACGGTCTTTTGCCACCTCTACACTTTGTTTAGCGATTTCATGATTAACCGCACCTAATTTCAGCGTTTGGTTATTTTGTATGGTTAAATTAAATATTTCATCAATGCTATACACTCTGAAGAGCGTATCTTGAGAGTTTATCTGCTGGGCATTGGATATGCAGGGCATCAAAACAATTATAAATAAAACATAAAATATCTTTTTCATTAAAATAAATTGTTTACTAAATTAACTCAAACTTATACAGTTAAACATCAAACTATATTCCAAAAAAAATATTAAATTAAATTATCCTGCATAACCTGAAGTATCTGTTTTACTTCCACAATCTTCTCATTGGAAATTCCCTTCTTAAGAGATTGGTGAAAACCCTCTAAAATAGGATTAAATTGAGCTTCATATTCCCTGCCGATTTTCGTAAGAGAAATAATCTTATTACGACGATCGGAAGGATCCTCTGTACGCACAATTAAATTCCTTTTTGTAAGATTATCCAACAAAGAAGTAAGACTGGCCTTGTTCTTCTGTATGCGGTTGGCTATCTCCTGTTGATTCGAATGCCCGGTTTTCCATAAAACAGAAAGTACCTGAAGCATTTCATAAGTGAGATCCAATTGATCTTCCCTAATCTTCCGTTGTACATACTGTTTCATGCTTAATCTCAAATTCAGAATTGCATCTATTAAGTCTTTTGTATCCGAAGCCATGTTTAACTTTTTTTTGCAAGTGCAAAGGTAAGAAATAATTAGTTAAATATCAAACTAATTATTAAAAAAAAACAGTTAATCTGCGTAGGTTAGACTATTCTCCCTCTCAAATGATTCTATATAAATACGTCTTTGTTTTTCGATATACTTAAAGACTAAAATGAGGCTTTTGTTTTTAAATAAATGCCCGTAATTTTTGTGTACCTTTGCAAAAAATAATCATTTTAGTTGGTCATATAGACCTGCTTGTTCTTTTTAAGGAATTGTCCGTTAAAAAGAAGGATGATGCTAAAAAACTACAATTTGACATTTGAAAATTTAAATCTTATCGAGCCCCTATTAAAGGCTGTTAAGAACGAAGGATACACAAATCCTACTCCCATCCAAGAACAATCCATTCCTGTTGTATTAGAAAGAAAAGACCTTTTAGCCATTGCGCAAACAGGTACCGGTAAAACAGCTGCATTTGCTCTTCCAATTTTACAGTTATTGCACGGAAAAAATAACGGTCCAAGAACGTTAAAATCCTTAATCTTAAGTCCAACACGCGAATTAGCAATCCAAATTGCTGAAAGCTTCGCTTCTTACGGAAAGCACACAGGATTAAAACATACAGTTGTATTTGGCGGGGTTTCTATCGGAAGCCAGATCAGTGCCTTGAGAAATGGTGTTGATGTTTTAGTGGCTACACCTGGCAGACTGTTGGATTTGCTTAATCAAAGAGCTTTAAACCTATCTAACATCGAAATCTTTGTTCTTGACGAAGCAGACCGCATGCTTGATATGGGCTTTATTAATGACGTAAAGAAAATCATCACTAAAATCCCTCAGAAAAAGCAGACCTTGTTTTTCTCTGCTACGATGCCTTCAGAGATCGCCGGTTTAGCAAATTCGATTTTAAACAATCCGGTACGGGTTGAGGTTACACCTACTTCTTCAACTGTTGAGAAGATAAGCCAGGCTGTCTATCCCGTTGAGAAAAAAGATAAACCATCTCTATTAATACACTTATTAAAGGATAAAAAGATGAACAGTGTTCTGGTATTTACCAGAACCAAACATGGTGCTGATAAGCTGGTAAAAGTACTGGCGCGCGCTTCTGTATCTTCAGCAGCTATTCATGGAAATAAATCTCAAAACGCAAGACAAAAAGCACTCAGCTTTTTTAAAGATGGAAAAATCCGCGTATTGGTAGCCACAGATATTGCAGCACGTGGTATTGATGTAGATCAGCTTAGCTATGTTGTCAACTTTGACCTTCCCAATCAGCCAGAAACCTATGTTCACCGTATTGGCAGAACAGGGAGAGCTGGATTAAGCGGAACTGCACTTTCATTTTGTGATCATGAAGAAAGGGCTTTTTTACAGGATATAAACAAGCTGACTGCTCAAAAGATTCCGATGGTTGAAGATCATCCCTATGCCATTGTATTCAGCGGTGCACCTGTTAGCGCAACCAAGAAAAAGGGAAATGCGAAGAGTAATCAAGGGAAGAAACCCTTTAAAGCCTTTAAACAAGAAAACAGAAAAAGAGCTTACGCCAGTTAGGGAAAGCTTTTAAATAGAAAAGGGTTTGGCTTTTAAATAAAGTCAGACCCTTTTTTCTTTGAATTTAATTCGTTTTACTTTATTCGGCTTTATCAGTCTGATCATGCCCTTGCGTTTTCACAATCTTATTATAGATACCAAATAATAAAAAAGGTGCAGCCCACTGCCCTACGAAGAGTGCAGTATGCTTCATACCAAAACATTTTAAGGCTAATGACACGCCCATCGACGCTATGGCTGCACATAAATATGCGTCAGAAGGCAATTTTGCAGTTTCATTTTCAATAGTTTTGGCCATTTCTCCTTCACTATGCTGAGTATTTTTACTGTTTTCCATAATTCCTAACTTTAATAATAAATAAAAATTTTAATATCGTTTATTTGAAATTTGATCCGCCTGTACTTTCATCTATATCAAAATCCTCCACGTCTTCTTCCGGCGGTTTTTTATCAATACCTTTGTTCTCTTCCTCGTATAATTGCTTTTTCTTATTCTCATCCTTATTTTCAGTTATGCCCTCCTTAAAATCATTTGAACCTTTCTTATCGAAACTCTGGTCGTTATTTTGATTTTGCTCGTTTTGACTGTCCAAATCTTTTTGATCAGTCACTTTTTGGCTATTGGGACGGTGACTTTCATTCTGATTATCTGATTGTTCATTTTGCGGAATCCAATCCTTGTCTTTATTTTCCATAACAGTAATATTTATTTATAAGTACTATCAATTCAACAGCTTAACAGTTCAAAAGTTCTAATTAAATAATATAATTTCTAACGTAAATAAAAAATGATTATGTTTATACAAGTTTATCAAACTTTTACTTAGTCGGTAGCCAACCAATTCCGGAATATTAATGAAATCCACACATAAGAATTTCCTATTCTATTGTTTAATCTACGTTATCATAACAGTATTAAATTATATTTATGATCTGATTTTTGGCAATCACTTTCCCATATTATCCTGGCAATTGATTATAGGATATCTCGTACTTATGTTACTTTTTGCACTGACTTGTACATACTTTGTTGAAAAGGCAAATAGTAAATAAGTATTTCATTATCGATCCTCTCCATTCCTTTTCAAATTCTTTTCAGATCAATTCTTTAACTCTACTCTTTTCTCTTTTATCTTTTTTTCCAACCCATAAAATTCTCATTTTATTGATCTCACAATGAGAAAATAAACTTCGTGTTTCGTTTTAATGTATTAAAAGAATTTACAAAACCTATTTACTTTCGAAATATTTCGTTTTAATTTTGAATTTACATATATATTTATTTAATATTGCTTTTGGTTTCCTTTTATTGGGTTACCAGAACATATACCATTTCAACTTATTTCGAATAAACAAAACATGCAAGACCAACCTCATATTTTTAACAGGAGTCATTTTATAGAAAAACTAGACGAGGAAACACCATGGGATATCATCATTATCGGCGGTGGTGCTACTGGATTAGGAACAGCATTGGATGCAGCTTCCCGAGGGCTCAAAACTCTTTTAATTGAGCAGTCAGATTTCGCTAAGGGAACTTCAAGCAGAAGTACAAAATTAGTCCATGGAGGCGTACGCTATCTTGCGCAGGGAGATGTTGCCCTTGTAAGAGAAGCGCTGAAAGAGCGAGGTTTATTGCTGGAAAATGCCCCCCATTTGGTAAAAAAACAGGCATTTATTATTCCTTGTTTTTCCTGGTTTGAAAAAATGAAATACCTGGTTGGTTTAAAGCTTTACGACTGGCTTTCCGGAAAATATAGTTTTGGCAAATCAAGGGTTTTATCAAAAAAGTCGGTTTCAGAACTTATGCCTGAACTAGCTCCCAAAAATTTAAAAGGCGGAGTTGAATATTATGATGGTCAATTTGATGATGCCCGCTTAGCCGTTGACATCGCTAAAACCAGTGCAATCTACGGAGCAACACTTATTAACTATTTTAAAGTAACCGGATTAACCAAAGACCATTCGGGAAGTGTAAATGGGGTTCTTGCACGGGATATGGAAAGCAATCTTTCGTATAAACTAAAGGCAAAGGTAGTGATTAACGCTACAGGAGTCTTTGTAGATGATATTTTACAGATGGATCATCCGCAAAGAAAACCTATGACACGTCCAAGCCAGGGAATTCATTTGGTTTTAGATCGCTCATTTTGGAAAAGCAATGAAGCTTTGATGATTCCAAAAACCTCAGATGGCAGAGTGCTATTTGCTGTTCCCTGGCACGAACACCTGCTTGTCGGAACTACTGACACCCCTTTGAATAGCCATAGCATTGAACCCATTGCTTTAGAAGCTGAAATTAAGTTTATTCTAAACACAACAAAACAATACCTAAGTAAAGAACCTCAAAAAAAAGATATCCTTTCAGTATTTGCCGGACTGAGACCATTGGCGGCTCCTGACAAAGATGTAAACAGCACAAAAGAAATCTCACGGAGTCACAAGATTTATCTTGAAAAATCAAATCTGATAACGATTACCGGTGGAAAGTGGACCACCTACAGAAAAATGGCTGAAGACACCGTTAATAAAGCAATAAAAGTTGGTCAGCTGAATAAAAGTAATTGTCAGACTTATCACCTTTTGATTCAAGACACCATTGGCGATTTAAATCAAGAAGAAAAAGCAATTTACTCAACTCAGCCAATGCATCCGGTTTATACAATTTCGGAAACCGATGTAGTTAAAGCTGCCCGCTTTGAAATGGCGAGAACAATTGAAGACGTATTGGCAAGACGATTCAGGGTCTTGTTTTTAGATGCGCATATCGCATTAAAATTGGCCCCTCTGGTCGCCCCTATTCTGGCAAAAGAACTTGGCAAAGATGAAGAGTGGCAAAAAAATCAACTGGCAGATTTTACTGAAGTGGTAAAACCTTACTTAATAGAATATTTTATATAGTCTTAAGTCTTAATATAAACTTAATATAAACTGCGTATGGAAAACCGACTTTAAATTTTAACATTGTGAAAAGATTATTGAATTATAAAAATTAAATATGAAAAAAAATTACTACCGAAAAAGATACCTGTCAAATAAAAAAAGCGTATTAAGTTTATGCTTGATAGGATTCTTGTTTGGGAATGTGTACGCAAATAAGGACGATTCCCATTTTTTAACATTTCCTACTAAGGTGCAGCAGGAAATGGTGCAAATAAGAGGTAAGATAATAGATGCACAGGACAATCTAACCATACCTGGAGTTTCAATTTCTGACCATACAAATAATAAAGTACTAGGCGTATCTGATCAAAATGGTAATTTCAGTTTGAATGTATTAAAGGGAACTGAAATTTCTTTTAACTTCCTGGGGTACAATCGGGCAGTTAGAACATTTTCACAAAATGAAAATGACCTAACAATTAGAATGGAAGCGGCGAATATTGCACTTACCGAAGTAGCAGTTACGGCATTGGGTATAAAAAGAGAAGAAAAATCATTGGGTTATTCGGTAAGCACTGTTAAGGGAGAAGACCTTACCGGTGCCCTTTCAAATAACTGGATGGATGCACTGTCTGGTAAGGTAGCAGGCCTGAATTTGGTTAAATCAGGCGGTGGGCCAGCCGGATCTACGAAAGTGATTCTCCGCGGAGAAACTTCTCTTACCGGAGATAATTCAGCACTTATTGTGGTAGATGGAGTAGTAATCAGTGGCAGTAGTGGACAGCTTACAGGTCAGGGAGCAGGTTCATATATGTCAGACGATACTCCAGTCGATTACGGTTCTTCTTTGTCAGATATTAACCCGGAAGACATCGAAAGTGTCTCCGTTCTCAAAGGTCCTGGAGCTGCAGCATTATACGGCTCAAGAGGTGCTAACGGAGCAATTATTATTACTACGAAACAGGGTTCTTCTATACAAAAGGGCTTAGGAATCAGTTTTTCAAGCAATGCTGCTTTCGGAACCATCAATCGCTGGCCAGATTATCAATATGAATATGGGCAAGGTGCTGCCGATCAGGATTTATACTTTTCTTATGGCGCATCTGAAGATGGACCCAGTACATATAGCACGAGTTCTGCCTGGGGACCAAAGTTCGATGGACAAATGTATTATCAATATGATCCGGCCTATCATAGACAAAAACCACCTAACAAAACCCCTTGGATACCTCATCCAGATAATAGAAAAGACTTTTTCGATGTTTCACAAACTTATACCAATAGCCTTACTTTAAATGGAGGAACGAATAGAACATCGGTTAGGTTATCCTATACGAATGTAAATAACAAATGGATTATTCCAAATACAGGTTATGACAGGAACTCACTAGCCTTAAATTTAAATCACTCCTTAACAGACAAATTAAAGATTTCTTCGAAAATCAATTACAATAATAAAAGTAGTGATAACCTTCCATCCACCGGATATAATAATCAAACCATTATGTATTTCATGAGAGGAATCACTCCAAACATGGATCTTAAGCATTTCGAGACATACTGGCTTCCGGGTGAAGAACAAATTTCACAAAATAAACCTTATAGTAATTTATTAGATAATCCCTATCTCCAGGCATACGAAATGCTGAATGCCTCAAAAAGACAAGGAATTATAGGTACCGTTCAGGCTTCGTATGAACTGAACAAAGAATGGGATTTCTTAATAAGAACTTCATTAGACCTTAGTTACGAAGGCAGGTCGCAAAGGAGACCAAAAGGAACAAATAATTTTGCTGACGGTATGTATAGGGAGCAAAATATATTCGCTGAAGAACAAAATAGCGACTTTCTGATCAATTATAAAAATGAACGTAATGATTTGATTAAATTCAGCGTTTCTGCGGGAGGTAGCAGAATGCATAACCGGTATACAAAAGATGAATTAAGAGCTGATAAATTACTTTATCCGGGAGTATATAATTTTGCAAATAGCAAAGAAGTACCTGTCTCTTTGCCATATAGAAGACAGTATGCTGTAAACAGTTTATATGCATTGGGAACCATAAGCTATAACGATTATCTATTTATGGACTTAACGGGTAGGCAAGATTGGGCAAGCACACTTGCGGTTCCTGGAAATACGAAAGTAAAAGGCTTCTTTTATCCTTCTGCCAACTTAAGTGTAGTGCTTTCTGAATTATTGACTTTACCAAAAGACATATCATTCTGGAAGTTAAGAGCCTCAGTTGCCCAGGTAGGTAGCGGTGGAACTGATCCTTACTTTACATCATACACTTACAGTTCTGTAAATAGTTTTCCTTCTGGTCTATGGAATCCAAAAGCGATTCCTGACCCGAATTTAAAGTTTGAGAGCACAAGAAGCTATGAATTGGGAACCGACTTCCGCATGTTTAAAAATCGTTTCGGAATCGATGTAACTGTATACCAAAGCAACTCATTTGACCAAATATTAAGATCACCTATTGACCCAGCAAGTGGTTACTCAACTTTTATAGTGAATGCGGGTAATGTTCAAAATCGAGGTTTGGAAATTGCTGCGAATGGTACCATCCTACAATCAAAGAAAGGCCTAAATTGGAGTACAACGGGAACATTTTCAACAAATAAAAGTAAAGTAATTTCTTTAGCCGATAGTTTAGAAAACATCGTGTTGTCTACTGTATACGGAAGTAGAGGAAGTATCGAAGCAAGACCTGGTGGTCAGTTTGGCGACATTTATGGTTTAGGTTATCAGCGTGCTCCGGATGGTCAAATTATTTATGACAACAATGGTTATCCGCTGCCAGGAGATTCAACACTATATTTAGGTAATGCTACGCCAAAAATCAAACTAAGTTGGGGAAACACATTTAGATACAAGCAATTTTCTTTTAATATATTATTTGATGGCCAGTTTGGTGGAAAGGCTTATTCTCTCACCCATGCAGTAGGAATGGAAGAAGGTAAATTGAAAAAAACTATTCCAGGTCGCTATAATGGTATCATTGGTGATGGGGTAATTCAAAATCCCGATGGGAGCTTCCGTCAGAATGATGTAGTTGCAACCAATATCCGTGATTATTATTATAAACACTTTAACCGGGATAACCTGGAAGCGAATATGTTCTATACCGATTTCATCAAATTGAGAGAGACCAGAATAGATTATACGTTACCAAAAAAAATACTTCAACGCTATAAAATTGAAAAAGCTGTCATCGGGGTGTATGGAAGAGACTTATTCGTAATCAGTGAATGGCCAGCCTTCGATCCTGAATTCGGAACCTTAGGCAATGGAGACATTGAAAAAGGAGCCGAAATTGTTCAGTTCCCTTCAACAAGAACTTTTGGTGTAAGTTTAACATTAGCATTCTAAGGAGCCATTAAAAAAACGACAATGAAAAAGATAATGAAAATAGCTTTGGCAAGTGCTCTGTTAATGAGCGCTTGTACAAAGGACTTCAACGAAATAAATACCAATCCTAACGCAACTGTTTCGGCCACACCTGAATCATTATTGGCGCCAACCATTCACGATATTGTATCCAGGAATGCCAATCGTGCAGAAAGAATTGGAAATGAATTTATGCAATACACGGTTTCTACAATAGACAGTAGAGAGTTCCAACGTTATGTTATACGTCCCAGCGAATCTGATTATATGTGGAGAAACTGGTATTTGCAGCTGACCAATATCAAAGATATTTATGCAAACGCTGAAATAACTCAACAAGAAGGATATAAAACATATATGGGAATATCGTTAATCCTGGATAGCTGGGTTTCTTCACTAATCACTGATATGTTTGGCGATGCACCGTATTCTGAGGCAAATAGAGGCTATTTGGACAAAAATATTCTACCGAAATTTGATCGGCAAAAAGATATTTACAGCGGTATATTTGAAAAACTAGAACAAGCTAATGAACTATTGGCAGGCGAAACCACTGGTATTCCGGATAATTTAAAAAACTTAGAACCGTTATATAATGGTAACGCATTAGCCTGGAGAAAGTTTGGAAATTCCCTTTATCTCCGTTTATTGATGCGGGTTTCCGGAAAATCGGAACTCAACTCCATCGCAACAATCCATCGTATTGCTGAATCAGAGAAAGCCGATTACCCTATGTTTGAAAGCAATGAAGAGTCAGCAGTATTGCGTTTTACAACAACTGCCCCCCTCACCTCTCCATTTACAAACTGGAAAATTCAGGATTTCAATGGAAATAAAGGATATAGCGAATTCTTTATTAATACCATGAATGAATGGCAAGATCCCAGACTACCCATTCTCGCAACAGAATACACGTTAAGTGTGTATTCAGGAATGCAAAGTGGATACGCCACTGGTAATACACCTGAACGACAATCTACTCTGCAAGCGTCATTGCAAGACGAACCACGTTTGGGTAATATTATGAATTACGCTGAATTACAATTTATATTAGCAGAGGCTGCTTTAAAAGGTTATATCAACAACCCTGTAGAAGATTATTATAACAAGGGTGTAGAAAATGCCATTACATTCTGGGGTGCTGAATTGCCTGAAAACTATGTCCAGAAAGAAGCAATTGCATGGAACGACGCTGAATCTATGGATGAAAAGATGGACCGGATCTTCAGGCAAAAGTATTTTACCTTATTTTTCACCGATTTCCAATCCTGGTATGAATACAGAAGAACTGGTTTTCCAGTCTTACCTGTCGGCCCGGGGTTAAGAAACAATGGAAAGATGCCTTCGCGATTAAACTATCCGATTAACGTTCAGACATTAAATAGAAAAAACTATAATGATGCAGTAGCTGCAATGGGTGGTGATGACATCAATATCAAAGTATGGTGGGACACTCAAGACTAAAATAAGATGAAAAAAATAAGTTATTTACTCGGTATATGCCTGTTATTCTTAAGTTTAACAGGATGTTTAAAGGAAAACACGAATCCGGCTACCGGAACTCCTGCGCCAATGGCTGCTCTACTAACAGTTAAGGACATATACAAAGGCAAAGATGTAACATTGGAACCTAAATATTTGTCAGGCGCACATTTAACTACAGGAGTTGTCATTTCAGATGCCGCGACCAAAAATATTCCTGAAGGATATGTAATCATACAAAACTCGTGGAGGAATAAAATAAGAGGAATTGCCCTGGCACTTGATGCAGCTTCTGCTCAAAAATTCCAAATCGGTGATTCCGTAATTGTAGACATCAATGGTGTCTTATTAGCAAAGGAAAACGGTGTTTTAACCCTGCAAAACATAAAAGAAAATCAGATCGAATTAGTTTCTTCAAATCATGAGATTATCGTACAATCGGTATCTTTAGATAATCTGTCTAAAAACTTTGATGTATTTGAAAGCACAATGGTTTCTTCAACTGCAGATTTAAGCTCTTTCCCGTCTGCCGGGGAAACCATCGCAGGGAGCAAAGAAATCAACGACGGTTCGGAGACTGCTAGTTCAGTGCTTTTATATACCAACCCTTCCGCAACTTTCGCTACTGAAAAGATAGCTCCCAGCGCCACTTTTAGAGGCATTGCCTTTAGAGACAGTGAGAATATGCAGGTTAGAATGCGCTTTCTGGAAGATATGATGTATCCAAGCGGGCCTATTTATGCGGGCTTCCCTGAAACATTTGAAGAGCCAAACCAAAGCGTTAAAAACAATTATAATAAACCGGAAATCGATAATAATATTGATCTTTTAACTGGAAACTGGAAATTGTTCCAATCTATTCTTGGGGAAACTGCAAACAGAGACCGCATTGTCTCAGGAAAACAGGCGATTCGTTTCCAGCAAAACTTAACAGTCCCTGCTTTATTGCAGATGAATTTTGATGTGCCGGACGGAGCTTCAAAAGTTACAATCTGGTATGGAGCGTATTATACGGATGCTTCCAGCACATTTATATTAGAAGCTTCTCAAGACGGAGGAGTTACCTGGACTCAAATCGGAGATCCTATTTCAGATGCGCATAAAACAAGTGAAAGTCTGAACGCAAAACAGGCTACTTTTATGATGAATATCGATGGCCCCGTTCGCTTCCGGATCAACAAGCTGGGACTGGGCGCAACAAGTGGCACAAAAGTACAAAATGGTCGTTTAGGAGTCGATGATTTTGCTATCTATAAAAACTATTAAATAAAAACAACTTGACCAAATCAGCCAAATATTAATACAGGAAAACAGTTTCTCCAAAAGCATTGCTTTTAGAGAAACTGTTTTTGTTTAACCTTAAATCAAATGACTTTTAAATTCAAGAAGTCAAGTCAATTTAAAACTAAAACAAACTTATGAAAAGACGCTCCTTCCTAAATGCCTTAGCTCTCATAACAGGTAGTTTAACCATCAGCCACCCTTTCGAATTATTAGCCAATAATCCTCAGAAAAATAACATTCAGGGAAAAGTGAGCTCAAATGGAAAAGGACTATCGAATGTGGTTGTTTCCGACGGCTATTCCGTTGTTGTTACGGATAATATGGGCAATTATGAATTACAATATCATCCGGATGCAGAATTTGTCTTTGTAACCACACCCGCTGGCTACGAATTTAAAAGAGAAAACAACATCGCCGGAGATTTCTTTAAGGTTTCTTCCGACACCTACAACTTTGATCTTAACCAATTAAAAAGACAAGATCATCATCATCGTTTTATTGTCTGGGCTGACCCTCAGATACAGGATCAGAATGATGCACAACAACTTATTAACGAGTCAGTTCCTGACCTGTTAAACCACCTTAAAAGTTTTCCGAAAGCCCTACCTGTACATGGCATAAGTGTTGGTGATCTTATTTGGGATAAAAAGGAGTTATGGAGTGATTACAAGAAAGCAGTAAGTTTATTAGGAATTCCTTTTTATCAGGCTTTGGGAAATCATGATATGGACTATGATCAGGGAGGCGATAAAGAATCGGATAAAACCTTCAAGTCTCATTTCGGTCCTACTTATTATTCATTTAACCGCGGACAGGCACATTATATCATATTAGATGATGTACGCTATCTTGGTCCTGGTAAAAAATACGATGGTTATATTACCGATAATCAACTGAATTGGCTCAAAAAGGATTTAGCACATGTCGATAAAAACAAAGTTATTTTTATCGGATTACATATACCTGTTTACAATTCAGTTAAAAACCGTTCAGAACTTTACAATATCTTAGAACCTTTCAATCAAGTCCATATCCTGGCAGGCCATACGCACACAAATAAAAACAATATTCACAAAAATGTATATGAACATGTGCATGGCACTTTGTGTGGCGCCTGGTGGACAGGACCAATTTGCAAAGATGGTACACCTCGCGGTTATGGAGTTTATGATATCAAGGGAACTGATGTGAACTGGTATTATAAATCAATAGGCCAGAAACAGCAACACCAATTTAGAACCGATGTTGAAAAATTAAATAATGGGACGGTTCGTTTACTAACGAATGTATGGAATGTTGATCCGGAATGGAAGGTGGAATGGTGGGAAAATAATACCTTTAAAGGTACTATGGAAAAAACTAAAGGCATTGATCCTTTGGCATTGAAGCTTTATCAGGGGAAGGAACTACCGCAGGAAAGGCGTGGCTGGATTGAACCGGGAAAAACGGATCATCTTTTTTTAGCCCATAGTAGTGCGGGAATGAAGATCAAAATTCAGATAACCGACCGATTCCAAAATAAATACATTGAAAAGATAAAACTATAATATACTAGCATCCATGAAAAAACAGAACATGATGAATAAAGTGAACTTATGTTTAGCCGCCTTGCTATTAGGAACGAGTTGTTCCGTAAAACAAGGTAACATAAACAAGGAACCGGAATTTCCAACGTTTGATACAGAGGCGCATCGTGGAGGCCGGGGTCTGATGCCGGAAAATACAATAGCTGCCATGATCCATGGAATCGATTTAGGAGTAACAACCATTGAAATGGATTGTCATATTACGAAAGACAATCAGGTAATTGTATCGCATGACGACGCTTTAAATCCTGCGCATATGTTAAAACCAGACGGATCAGAATTGGAACCAAAATCAGAAAAGCAATACATCCTCTATCAAATGACCTATGCTGAAATCAGCAAATACGATATCGGAACTAAATACTACGATGCTTTTCCGGAACAAAAGAAACAAAAAGCCCACATTCCTTTGCTTTCTGACTTAATAGACTCTGTTCAGGCACATATAAAGGTCACAGGCAAAAAACAGGTTTTTTATAATATTGAAACCAAATCAAGCGCAAAAGGTGATGGCAAATTGCAGCCTGAACCTGAAGTCTTTGTTCGCTTACTGATGGAACAGATTGAAAAGAAAGGCATTACCCCTTGGGTAATAATCCAATCTTTCGATGTGCGGACATTGGAAGTTCTTAATAAAAAGTACCCTCATGTAAAAACTTCTTATTTGGTTAGTAAAAATAACTTAGAAAGCAATTTGCAAAAAATAAGCTTCACTCCTACAGTTTACAGTCCGCATTACAAACTGGTTGATGCAGATTTAGTAAAACAATGCCATGAAAAAGGGATGAAAATAATTCCCTGGACACCAAATACCAAAGAAGAAATTGATCAATTAAAAGCATTTGGCGTTGATGGAATTATCTCCGACTATCCAAATCTATTCTTCAATTAAACCGATTACAATTATAAATAAATAAAGATGAGCTTATTTAAACCAGCACCTCATATTGACCAGTTGCCTTTAGAAAGGATTGATCCGGAGTACAAAAGATTACGTTGGCAAGTTTTCCTCGGGATTTTTATTGGCTATGCAGGTTACTATTTAGTTCGAAAGAATTTTTCACTGGCCATGCCAGATCTGATTGAGCAAGGTTATTCGAAAGCCGACTTAGGTTTTGCACTGTCAGGTGTTTCCATTGCTTACGGATTAAGTAAATTCCTGATGGGAAATGTGTCTGACAGAAGTAATGCAAGGACATTTTTGACTTTCGGACTTATTCTGTCAGCCATCACAATGATTTTAATGGGGGTGTTTCCATTTGCAACAAGCTCACTAACAATCATGTTTGTGTTGCTTTTTATAAATGGATGGTTTCAGGGAATGGGATGGCCTCCTAGTGGCCGGGTGATGGTCCATTGGTTCTCTATCAAGGAAAGAGGAACGAAGATGTCCATTTGGAATGTGGCACACAATGTTGGAGGCGGCCTGGTAGGGCCGCTTGCCATAGCCGCAGTTGCAATTTTCGGTGATTGGGAAAGTAAGCTCTATTTTCCGGGATTGGTAGCTCTTTTCATTGCATTTATTGCCTATTTATTAATCAGAGATACCCCGCAATCTGTTGGTCTTCCACCAATTGAAAAATATAAAAATGATTACCCGGCTGATTATTCTGAAGAAAAGGAAAAAGAACTAAGCGGAAAGGAAATTTTCTTTAAGTATGTACTAAACAATCGTTTACTGTGGTATATTGCTTTTGCAAATGCATTTGTATATTTGGTTCGCTATGGCATTTTAGATTGGGCGCCTACCTACTTAGAAGAGGCAAAAGGTTTTTCTGTCAAACAATCAGGATGGGCATACTTTGCATATGAATATGCAGGTATTCCGGGCACTTTATTATGTGGTTGGATCAGCGACAAAGTGTTCAAAGGCAGACGTGCACCAGCAACCATTATTTATATGATATTGGTTTTAATTTCCGTAATCATCTACTGGAAAAATCCTCCTGGAAATGCATGGATTGACAATGCAGCATTGGTCTCTATCGGATTCCTGATTTATGGCCCGGTAATGCTCATCGGAGTTCAGGCGCTGGATTTAGCTCCTAAAAAAGCGGCAGGTACTGCAGCCGGATTAACAGGACTTTTCGGATATCTCGGAGGCGCCTTATTTGCAAATATTGCGATGGGTTTTGTGGTAGATCATTGGAGCTGGGATGGTGGTTTTATCATTTTAGTTATAGCATGTTTGCTTTCCATATTCTTTACAGCACTCACCTGGAATAGGGAAAAACAGCATTTAGGACTTCAGTAATTAAGTATCAGAAAACACCTGATCATTTAGTTGCTTTTGAACTGGTAAGGATATAAACTATTTCCGAGCTCATAGTTAGCATTCTGAAAATAGCAGTATTTAGTCAGGTAATTAAAAGCGAGAAATTTAAAAGGTAAAGCGGTGAATATAAACGTCTACCGCCTTACCTTTTAAACAAAAACATAAATCAGAATCTAGCTTAAAACAGGTAATTGAATACCCTTAAATATCGAAGGGCTGGCAGCAGCACTTTCGCTTGTATCGACTTCGCTTGTATCAGTTCTGCCCATTTCTGTTTCCTCTTTATCGTTTTTGCCGTCAGCCGGCTTATTTTCTTTGAGCTCCCCTGCTTTTTTTAATTTTTTATCTTCAAGATGCAGGATACCCCAGTAAACGCTATCAGACACTTGTTTTCTGTCACTTGAAACAAAAGCCGCAAAGCAATGGTATTTTCTATTTAGGCGAATCGTCTCTAATTCCCTCCGCTGTATTCCTTTTTTACAATGCTCTCCAAAAACAGCTCCATAACTTTCGACTGCTACTGTATCAATTAACATATACATCAGTTGAGCATCCTTTTTTTTATCGTATATAGAGGGCGCATCCCAGGTAACCTCAAGCATATCTTCATTTTGTTCAAAATGCAAATTTTCAGGAAACTCGAAGTCGCCCTGAGCGAGCATAACTTTTTCAAAATCAATCTCAAAGTCCGGAAATTCACCCTTTATTGCATTTTTCACGTTATAAGACATCGCCGCATTAAAAGCGCTCATTCGCCTGATCTCTGGTTTTAATGAAAACCCAACCCGGACAAAATCGAGAACGACGCGCAGCAATTCCTGCATTAAAGCAAATTTCGCTTGATTTGCCAATTGCTTTTTGCTTCTTGGTTTTGTAGACGGTTTCGAGAGGCTTCGCATCACCCAAATATCCCGCCACTTATATCCTATCACATTTCCGACCTTTCCGCTAAAAGGCCCATTTATCCCTTCTTCAAAAATTGCCATTGTTTAAAAATTTTAAGTTCAACAGTTGGTTAATAAAACGGTTGAAAATAAAAAATCAAAATTATTTAAGCAAACTTTACTCAATATCATAGCATATTGTACCCCGATATTACTTTATTAACTGTCCACTTCCGAAAGGAACTTTATTCGTGTTTATTCGAAGAAAGTCCGAAGAGGGTTCCTTTCAGATGCGAAGCGGATTCCTAGCAATATAGAATTATATCTCACCCTATGTTGTACGAGCCCAGACTACTGTATGCTATCTTGAGAGAAGCTAATTAGATTTTATAGGATCAGAATTGTGACGAGTATCAGCGGTATAAATCAAAACAAGAACCTTATTGTTTTGTTATAACACAGACACAATATCATAAATTGGTAAAACGAATATATGAATCTGTTTACAAACAACCAAATTCTTATATTGGTTTTATTTCACATAAAATAAATTAAAAAAATGAAAACTACACAAATGAAAAAGCAAGTTTTAGTATTCTTGATGTTATGTTTTGGAGGAAGTCTCATGGCTCAGGACATCCCAAGCTCAGAAGTGCCCAATGCCGTTAAAAATGCATTTACAAAAGAATTCTCTAATCCAAGAGATGTAGAATGGGAGAAAAAAGGTGACTATTATAATGTAGAATTTGAAATAGGAAGAAATGATCACGAGTTATGGATCACGCCGTCGGGGCAGATTGTAAGACATAAGGAAGAACTTTCATCTAACGAGTTGCCTGCAGCTATCAAAAATAAGATCTCTGCTGACTATAAAGGCTATCGGATTGATGATGTGGATAAGCTGACCATGGGAAACAAAGCTCTTTATAAAGTAGAAATAAAAAGTGGTCAAAAAGGAGATAAAAGAGAGATGGATCTAATTTTCGATAAAGACGGCAAATCTTATGAAAAAAGTGACTGGCGTGCAATGAAGCTCTAATTTGGCGCTATTAATTATTAAAAGTATAACACAAAAATATGGGAACCACTGAAAATTTGAATAACGAAGATGCAATTAAAAAGCTGAAGGAACTGGCAGAAAGTGCTCGTATTTGTATGTTTTGCACGAATCTTGATGTACATCCGATTTCAAGCAGACCAATGAGTATTGAGGAAATTGACGATGAGGGAAATATATGGTTTATTAGCAGTTCACACTCCAATAAAAACGAAGAGATAAAACAGGATGCGCATGTGCAGCTTTTCTTTTCCAATACAGGTGCCTCCGAATATCTTTCAGTTTATGGACAGGCTTACATTTATACCGATCGGGCAACAGTTGAAGAAAAATGGACTGCGGTCGCCAATGCCTGGTTTGAAAGTAAGGACGATCCGGAAGTAACGGTAATCCGGGTAAGTCCCCTTGAAACAAAATATTGGGATACCAAGGATGGAAAGATGATAACCCTTTTAAAGATAGCGACTTCAACAATTACCGGCAATAACAAACATGGTGTAGGTGGTGTTGAAGGTGAATTGGATATTTAATCTATTTCATTTGAATTACCTCTTTGTTCATGATCACATAGCATTTGTCTTGAGATAATACTTCAGGAATAAATAAACCTGTATGCTTGCCAAAAGCGGGAAGAACAAGGATATTTTTACTTTGATAAAAAGACGGCAGGCGGTAAACCTGTCTGCCTCTTCCTTCAATCACATAACCGGGATGCAGGTGCCCGATAATATAAAACTGATCTTCTAAGGGTGTTTTGGGCATTTGATGTCTTAAAATAATATTATTCCCGATCATCCTTTCATCAGTAATCTCAATGGCTGTATCGTGAAAAAGAACTTCAGGAATAATATCATGATTGCCTTTGGTCAGGGTGAATTTGACTGTTGGAAAAAATGCGATTGTTTTCAAAAAAGTGCTGTATTCGCTATTTACCTCGCTATGAAACAGGTCGCCTAAAAACACGACCTCTTTCGGATTATAATTTGTGATTAAAGACCGCAAAATCATCAAATCCTCATTTTCTATCTGAGTTGGCACCGCGATACCATTCTTTCGAAAATGCACCAATTTACCCAAGTGCATATCCGCGATAACCAGGATTTCCTGTTGTGGCAAATAAATTGCTTTTTGAGCTAACAACTGCATCTGTAAGCCACGGATTGTAATTGTCATACCTCCTCCAGCTGCTTTTTAATTTTCTCAATTCTTGATAACCAGTCCTCATTGGAGTATTTCTGCCGGAAAGATTCAGTGAAGAGCGGAAATGAAAAAGGTGTCAGATTGTGCAATACTTTCAAGACTCGCTTGTGTGTTTCAATGCGTTGAAATGCAGCAGTCATTCTTACAATCTCAAGCTGAAAAGTGAAGACCTCATCATAGGCCTGCCTAAGCAGGAGATTATCTTTATCATAATCTTCAAATACTGAAAAGAATAAACCGGAATTTGCCTGCAAATGCTTTGTTTTAATCTGTTTACCCGGATAGCCCTTAAAGACCAATCCGGAAATTCCTGCAATTTCCCTAAACTGACGCCTTGCCATTTCAATCGTATTGATCCCTCTTTGAATATCCAAATGTAAGTCTTTTGTGGAAAATAATTCCCCTAAAATGTCTTGTGAAATTGGGATCGGCTCATCACTTAGCAATTCAATACCATACTCATTAGTCGCAATGCTAAAGGTTGATTTTTTGATTTGTGATAAGCGATAGGCCAATACGGCTGCCATTCCTTCGTGTACAAATTTTCCTTCAAAAGGATACACAAACAGATGATAGCCATATTTCGTATGAACATATTCAAGTAACAATTCATTTTCTTTGGGAAGGTAACTTCTTCGGCTTTGCTCATTGAACAAAGGCTGCAGAAACTGAATTTCAGGAGATTTCTTTTCCTCAGATTTATAATGCACTTCTTTAAACGTATGGCGCAATGCAGCCCCCAGATTTGCAGAAATGGGAAAGCGACCACCCATCCAGGATGGTATTTTACCCTTTTTCTTTGTGGAAGCCCGCACAATTATCTGCATATATTTAACCGCTATTAATTCCAGATTTCGTCCCGAAAACCAAAAAGTATCGCCGGGATTAAGTCTTGACACAAACCACTCTTCTATTGAACCCAGGTATTTCCCACTCTGGAATTTAACTTGCATCATCGAATCACTTACAATTGTTCCAATTGATAATCTGTGCCTTAGTGCTATTTTCTTATCTTTTACTTTATATAATCCATCTTCTATTTCAACTTTATGAAATTCTTCATACGCATCCAGTGTTCTGCCGCCTTTTAGGATCAATAAAAGACAATCGTCGAATTCTTCCCTGCTGATACTTTCAAAACAGTGGGTTTTGATCACCTCGCTAAAGATGGTTTCGGGTTTAAACCCTTCTGAAACTGCCAATGTTACCAGATATTGTATAAGCACATCAAAGGACCGTATAAAAGGGTACCGATCTTCTACCATGCCCTTAGCGACTGCATATTTCAAACTGGCTCCTTCCATAATTTCCAACGAATGGGTCGGCAGAAAATATATGGTACTCAATGCGCCCGGTTGATGTCCGCTTCTTCCGGCCCGTTGTAAAAAACGTGCTACTCCTTTTGGGGAGCCCACTTGTATCACCGTATCAACCGGTCTGAAATCGACTCCAAGATCCAAGCTGCTTGTACAAACGACTACCTTGAGTGTACCTTCATGAAGTGCGTTTTCAACCCAATTTCGTATTTCCTGACTCAAGCTGCCATGATGCAATGCCATGGCGCCAGCCAAATCCGGGGCAATGCTTAATAAGTGATGGTACCAGATTTCAGCTTGCGCGCGCGTATTGGTAAAAAGCAATGTACTGTTTCCACTTTGTATAAGAGGCAAAACCTTTTCTGCTAATTTTAATCCCATATGTCCGGCCCATGGAAAGTTTTCAAGCGTATCCGGCAGGATGGTTTGTACCCGAATCCTTTTATCCAGTTCAGCCCGAACCAATGTTCCTACATTGTTATTGCCCAGTAAAATCGCTTTCGCTTGTTTCAAATTGCCAATGGTAGCTGAAATTCCCCAGATCATCAATTTGGGATTGAGCGCTTTTAATCTGCTTAAAGCCAATTCAATCAGAACGCCACGCTTACTGCCCATCAGTTCATGCCATTCATCAACAACAATTACAGACAGCTTTTCAAAATAATCGGTATATCCATTTATTGCCAGCATGATGTGTACACTTTCGGGTGTGGTAATTAACGCATGCGGTGGATTTGTTTTCTGTTTGTTTCTTTCTGTGACAAGCGTATCACCCGTTCGAAGCCCTATTCTATAATCTACGCCAAGATCAATACTAACCTGATTTGTTGCATTGTGAATTTCTTTGGATAAGGCTCTTAGCGGCGTTATCCATAAACAATGAAGCTTGTTTTTCTTCCTTTTATCCTTAAGTGTTGGTTCAGCTTTTAAATAGTAATGTGCTAATACACCAAACCATACAGCCATGGTTTTGCCAAAACCAGTTGGTGCATTCAGCAATCCGGACTTTCCTTTTGCCATCTGCTCCCAGGTTTCGCGCTGAAAGTCATAAGGTTCCCATTGCTTTTGCTCAAACCAATGTTCTGCCAGTTCGTTCATTCAGTCTTCACATTTAAAATCGCCAATAAATCCTCTTTTGTATTTGCTTCCATCACCGGCTTATCCTCCCGCCAGCGTGCTATTCTAGGAAAACGCAAAGCAACACCGGATTTGTGCCTGCTGCTTTTATTAATGCCCTCAAAAGCTATTTCGAAAACCAACTCCGGTTTTACACTTCTTACAGGCCCGAATTTCTCCACCGTATTTTTGCGAACCCATTTATCCAGTTTCAGAATTTCCTTATCTGTTAAACCCGAATAAGCTTTGGCAAATGGGACTAATGTATCCCCATCCCATACGGCGAATGTATAATCAGTTAAGAGATTCGCACGTCGGCCAGATCCGCTCTGAGCATAAATCAGAACCCCGTCAATGGTCATGGGATCCGTTTTCCATTTCCACCAGTTACCCCTTCGTCTGCCTGTTTCATAAACACTGTTTTTACGTTTGATCATCAGGCCTTCACAAAATTCATCTCTTGCCCTGGCTCTAAAGTGAGCAACCTCTTCCCAGGCATTAAGATCTACTAAAGGCGACATGATCAAGGTATTATATAAAGACTCCTGATTGATCAGTTTAACCAATTTTGTTCTTCTTTCTGCTAGAGGCAAATGCCGGATATCCATTCCTTTATACTCCATCAAGTCATAACAAACCATTACCAGGGGCGCATCTGCTAACGACTTCGCGGATAAATTCTTTCTCCCAATGCGTGTCTGCATGATGCCAAAAGGTAATGGAGCATTCTCTTTCCAAGGGATAATCTCACCATCGATTACGGTCCCATCCGGTAGGTACTGATTGAGTATATGAAATTCAGGAAATTTATCGGTCAATAGTTCTTCACCCCTGCTCCAAACAAAAACCTGTCCGTTTCTGACAATAATCTGTCCGCGGATCCCATCGTATTTTTTCTCTAAAAACCATTCGTCAATATCACCTAAAAAGGAAGACGGCTCTTCTTCTAAAGGATAGGCAAGGAAAAAAGGATAAGGAAGGTAATCCTTGGAGACCAAAGAGCTTTCAGAAAAGAGCGACTCCATTGTTTCTTTTTCCGGGTTCCATTTCCCCATTAATCTGTGGGCAATTTCCTTTTCATCTTTTTGCAAATAAACTGACAAGGCTTTTATCACCAATTGCTTACTTAAACCCATTCTGAAATTGCCTGTGATTAATTTATTGAAAACAAAATTCTCAGCTTTTGTTCTTTGTTTCCAAAAGCTGACGATTGCTTCTTTCTTTTCTTCTATGGATATATTTACTAAATTTTTCAGTTGAACGATTAAATCATGGAGATGGATTTCTTCTGAGCTCGTTGAATCATTCCTCCCCACAATATGTGAAAGAGTTTCAGCAAGATCACCTACCACATAATACGATTCTTCAATAAGCCATAAAGGAAGCTCAGCAATTTCTGCAGCCCATATCCTCAAGTCGGTTGTCTTTACCGGCCGCTTTGGTTTATTTCCTGTTAACAAAGCGATTGCCCATACTTTATCTACATCACTTGCTTTATTAAAATAGGCTACCAAAGCCGCGACCTTATCGTTGGTTTTCGTGGAGGCGTCAATCGCCTGAAAAAGTTCCGTAAAGTACTTCATACCTCCTTGATTATTTTTTCTGATGGCAAGGCATCATCAACAGGATTTGAATCAAATAAAGTCTTCACTTCAACTGCATTAAGTCCATAAGACTCACGTAACCATTTAGCATAAATTGTTTGATAACCGTGCGTCACAAAAACATTTTCAGCTCCCGTCTCTTTGACCGCATAATTCAGTTGTTTGAAGTCACAATGGTCGGAAAGTACAATTCCCTTATCAACACCATATCTGCGCCTTGCACCACGGAGAGCCATCCAGCCACTGCAAACAGCAATCCGATACGGCCTGAATCTACGCAACCAGGGAGAGCCGAGCGCACTCATCGGCGCAACGATGGCGGCACCTTTTATTTCCACTTTGTTTTTCCCTTCGTTTAATCTTTCTCCTTGAAAATTTAAGCCTGCTAATCGCAATGCATCATTTATATTGGCTACTGCTCCATGCAGATACACTTTTCCGATAGCAGGATCTAAGTGCTGCAGAATGTTTTGTGCCTTTCCAAGCGAATAGCCTATAATTATACTATTAAATCCTTCGTCAACATTCCTTTGCCACCAGGTATTTAGATCGGCATACACTTCCTCGAAAGGAAGAAAATCATAGATTGGTAATCCAAAAGTACTCTCAGTAATAAAGCTATTGCATTTAACAGATTCAAAAGGAGTAGAAACTCCGTCATTAAAAACTTTATAATCCCCCGAAACAACCCAAACTTCACCCTGGTATTCTAATCGCACCTGTGCAGAACCTATAATATGTCCGGCAGGGTGTAAGCTAAGCTTTACCCCATTTATAAGAATGGTCTCATTGTATTCCAATGTTTGAATTGAAATATCGGCTCCCAACCGCAATTTTAAAATCTCTTTTGAAAGCCGGTGACATAGATAATTTTTGTTTCCCCAACGGGCATGATCGCTGTGGCCATGGGTAATAACAGCTTTATCCACCGGTTGCCATGGATCAATATATACATCTGCCTGCGGGCAGTAAATTCCTTCTGGTCTGAATTCAATCATCGATAGATCAACAAAAATTCATTGTCTATGTTTTATTGAATAATAAAGCGATTCAAATCAAATGATGCATTTACGATTGAAAAAAGCACGCTTTCAATACGATATTTCCCTCATTAATCGTTATTATTGTATTAGCAATCCGTTTTCCGATACATAAAAAATTAAAAACAGTATCTCAAAAAGTATAATATGAAGAAAAAAGATAATTCAGTTTGGATAAATAGAGCCATATCCTGGGGTGCCAGTGTTGTTATTATTGGGGTGCTATTTAAAATACTTCACATTGGGGGCTCTACCGCTAACTATATGATTGGAATCGGCTTAGGAGTCGAAGCTTTCTTATTCTTTTTAATGGGTTTTAATCCCCCTCCAAAAGATCCTGATTGGGAAAAAGTATATCCGGAGTTGGCTGAAAACTACGCAGGGGAACTACCTCAAGCATCACAACGAAATGTAGCACAAACACCTTCTGCTACAGCCGCTTTAGACAAAATGTTTTCTGATGCAAACGTGGACCAGGCAGCTATTAATAACCTGGGAGCAGGTCTCCGGGCATTTAGTGACAAGGTAAGTTCCATTAATAATATATCCGATGTTTCTTTAGCAACGAATGAGTTCACTGATAAGTTAAGAATGGCTTCTTCTAAATTTGATAACTTAGGAACAGCCTTTGAAAAAGCTTCTGCCAATCTGGTAGCCTTATCAAATACCAATACAAATGCAAAAAGCTACCATGAACAAGTACAACAGCTGACTCAGAATCTGAGCTCTTTAAATAATATGTATGAGCGGGAATTACGGGATTCAGCTTCTCACCTTCAATCGATGAACAAGTTCTACGAACACCTAAGCTTTACAATGCAAAACTTCAATGAATCACTCGATGACTCAAAAGTATTTAAAGATGAAGTAAGCAAACTGGCTAAAAACCTGGCTTCTCTCAATGCCATTTATGGTAATATGCTGAGTGCCATGAATCAGCCACGTGTATAGAATCCAATTATTTCATTATTAAATAACATAAAGATATAATGGCTTCAGGAAAAGAAACCCCAAGGCAGCGGATGATCAATATCTTGTATCTGGTATTGTTAGCATTGCTCGCCTTAAACGTATCAGATACCATATTAGATGCCTTTAAAAATATAAACGACAGTCTGCAGACTTCGAAGACAAACGTAAATAATTCAGTTGATCAATTGTTCTCCTCTTTTGAAAATACAAAATTAAAAGAAGAGCCTGAACGAGCCCGCCCGATTTATGAAAAAGCAAAACAGGCGCGTGCAATTGTTGCCGATCTCAACCAGTATATCAATTCAATCAAAGTTGAATTCGAGAAACAAGGAGGAGGCTACAACGAAGACACAGGCGATCTGGTTCAACGTGAAAATGTTGATATTTCACCGGAGTTAATGTTGAACAAGAAAAAAGGAGTTGAATTAAAGGAGAAAATCAATAGCACGCGAAAGAAATTAATAGCGCTCTTAAACCCTGACGATCAAAAAACGGTTTCATTTTCATTGGAAGCAAATGATCCAACGAAAAGAGTAAACGGAAAGAAGAAATGGGAGGAAATCAATTTCGGCGAAGGTACTCCTTTAACTGCGGCGATGACGATTCTTACAAAAATTCAAACGGATGCACAAAACGCAGAATCAGATGTAGTAAAACTCATTCTTGGCAAAATGGATCAGGCGGTGGTCAACCTCGATCAATTCGCTGCAGTAGCAGTAGCCCCTACTTCTTACCTTGTACAAGGACAACCCTATACTGCCGAAGTATTTTTAACAGCTTATGATTCCAAGTCAGATCCAACAATCACGGTCAATGGCACGAATCTGCAAGTAGTGAACGGCAAAGGGGTTTATTCAGTTCCCACAAATAAAGAAGGTTCTTATTCCTGGACAGGCACCATCCGGGTAAAACAAACAGACGGTACCATCAAGGAATACAAGACACCAGAACAACATTTTCAGGTTGCCCGCCCATCAGCGGTAGTCTCACCGGATAAAATGAACGTCTTATATATCGGAGTCAATAATCCCATATCAGTTTCTGCACCGGGAACCCCGACTGATAAAATAAAAGTAAGCATGAGTGGCGGAAGTATTTCCGGCTCAGGAGGAAAATACAACGTTAAAGTGAGTTCTCCCGGAACGGCCAAGATTTCGGTCTCAGCAGAAGTTGCACCTGGTAAAATGCAAACATTGAGTACGACAGACTTTCGTGTAAAACGCATTCCAGATCCGGTAGCTAAATTTGCTGGAAAAACAGGAGGAACCATGAGTTCGGTTGCATTAAAAGCACAAAACGCTGTTTTTGCGAGTCTGGATAATTTTGATTTTGACGCTAAATTCAGTGTTACCCGTTTCAGTATGATTATCGCGAAACCCCGTGCAGACGCCATTGTACTTTCTACCAGCGGCAATCACCTAAGTGCAAGCATGAAGACAGCTTTAAACAGCATCGGACCAGGCACACGAGTAATATTCGATAATATTATTGCTGTAGGGCCAGATGGGTCACCGCGACAGTTAAATGCCGTAGCACTTACTGCCAATTAATATTAATAAAAAAGCCTGCTTTATTCTTCTAAAGCAGGCTTAAGTTTACATGAGCTATTTTATATCGCCTATAAAGGACGGATTTTAATGTTTCTCCATTGGGTTGATCCGGGATGCTGTTGCAAAGCTATTCTGCCTTTGGCTACTTTCGCGAAATCAGAAAACGCCTTATCACTGAATTTGCTGTTGGCAACCATTTCATTCCATTCATCACTTCCTATCTGTCCGTCAAATGTTTGTACGCCGTTAAGCCAGAAAGTAAGGTGGCCATCTTTTTGCAAAATCCGTACCTGATTCCACTCGCCTACGGGCTTAGGTTTTGAAAGGGCAGCGCTTCCGGACATATCATATAACGATCCGGCCAGATGGTTTTCTTTCTTATTGTCATCGGCATCGATGTTGTCCAGTACCTGCATTTCAGGGCCGGTCAAGTACGTGTTACTATATTTGGGATCCTCCTGTATGTTAAAGATAATCCCGCTGTTACCACCCTTTGAAATCTTCCATTCTAACCTGAAGTCAAAATTCTCATACTCTTCATTCGTCACAATATCACCACCTCCTTCTGCTGGTCCATTCGGATTAAATACCAGTGTTCCATCTTTCACCTGCCACCTGGACCCTACCGTATCTCTCAGATAAGTATGCCAACCATTGGTTGTTTTGCCGTCAAACAACAGTTTCCAACCTTCTTTCTTCTCATTTTTACTCAGCGTATTGTTTTTCTGCGCCATGGCAACATTGCCTAGCATTACAAAGACTGTAAAAGCGATAATAATTCTTTTCATGAGTTATTTTATTTAGTTTAAAATGCCGTAAGGTAATAATAATGCCCTAGAAAATGCTAAAAGGTTTAAAAAAAATAATGAGCATTTAGAAATTCTTTTTCCTGCGTTCAAAAAAAGAGTACTGTTTTCTTCCTTATCTTTGGCCTCTTCAAAGAATAGCAATGAAACAAGTTCAAGAAAAATCGGATCTCAATCCAAAAACAAATATCGATATACTATTGATGGCATTAGGAGTTGTTTTTATTGCTGCCAATTTGCGCGCGCCCATAACATCTGTCGGACCGGTTGTAAAGGAGATCAGTGATTATTTAAGCCTGTCAAATATTCAAGCTGGAATGATAACTACGATTCCATTGCTGGCCTTTGCTTTGTTATCAGGATTTGTTCCAAAAGTTTCAAGAAAGTTAGGGATGGAGAAGTTCCTGTTATTTTCTTTATTGCTGTTAGCGTTGGGCCTATTTGTAAGGATTTCTGAAAATGTGTATCTGTTGTTTATCGGTGCGGCTTTGGTTGGCAGCGCTATAACTGTGGGCAATGTAATTATGCCTGCATTTATTAAAAAAGAATTTCCTGGCCAGGTTGGTTTAATGACCGGAATTTATTCTGTATCCATGAACCTGACGGCAGCATTGGCTGCTGGTTTTAGTATTGCAATTGGCCAAAACACGGGTTGGGGATGGAAGGGCTCTATTGGCGTTTGGGCCCTCCTGGCGCTGGTCTCTTTTGTGGTTTGGTTCCCTCAAGTGTTAAATAAAAAGCAAGAGGACCTTCCCTCAGTAGTTACTTCATCCAATTCAATTTTTAAGTCAAGACTGGCCTGGCATATTACCATTTTTATGGGTTTGCAATCTTTGATTTTCTACTGCCTTGTAGCCTGGTTGCCAGCTGTATTGTTATCTTGGGGAATGTCAAAAGGAGATGCCGGATGGGTTTTGTCTTACGTTCAATTAGCTCAGTTGCCTATTACATTTATTGGGCCGGTTATAGCGAACAAAATGAAAAACCAACAGCCTTTGGTATGGATAACCGGGATATTTATGATGGTTGGTGTTTTATTATTAATTATATTCAAAGCTCAATTTATCATCCTTGCAGCTGTTATGATAGGGATTGCAGGTGGATTGGCATTTAGTTTAGCGATGATGTTCTTTGTGTTAAGAACAAAAGATGCTTCAAAAGCAGCCAGCTTATCCGGAATGGCTCAATCCTTTGGTTATTTATTAGCGGCTGCCGGGCCGCCAACGTTCGGACTTTTATATGATTTCACCCAAAACTGGACAATCTCATTTTATTTTCTGCTTGCGTCTATCGTGATTTTGATTTATGTAGGCATAAACGCCTCAAAGGATAGATTTATAGAATAATTAAATTCTAAAACCAGCGTTCCGTTGTTGTGTAAAAAGATTATTGTCCCGCTTCTAAACGAGGCTCAGCTTCACCAGCAGCGTTTAATCCCTGGTCTGCTTCATAGCCCTTAAGCTCTTCGGGCTTAACACCTTTTGGATAGGTCCATATCTTCTTTTTATATTTCTCAATTTTGTCTTCGATTTCAGTTGCATCCTGGTTTGATTCTTCCTCGGTTAATGCAAACTGCGTTTGCTGTCCGCCAGGAGAAGACTCACGAATGATTTTACTTTCAAATTTACGCTGTACAAACAGATCATCCATACTCATATCATATAAGCCCCTATCAGGATCGGAGACGTCTATCTTAACCAAGGTATACCTTAGTTGAGGAAAATACAACCAAAATGCAGGAGTAGAGCCTACTGACTCAGCTAATTCTTCAGAAGTTGAAATATCCATTAAAGGCGCAACCCCGATAATACGGGTTTCTAATCTGCCTCGTTGTTTATCAAAAAACAAATCTTCTTTAATTCGAAATTTGGTTACTCTTTCCGGATTAAATTCATTTAAGGCCATTTGGGCATCAATCTGATTTCCTTCATCGTCGAAGATTGGCACCAATACACTATCAGCAAACCTGGCTTCTCCTTCCCTTGCAGTCATCCGTGTTTTAAAACTATCATCTTCAGGGCTATAAGGCGTTAACTTACCCTCTTTTATTCCAGCCATAATGGCTTCAATAAGCGAAGCACCAGGTGTGGCGAAAATAAAGTTTTTTTCATCCTTCAGGTCAATGTCTCTCCAGATACGTTTATAAAATCGTATGTTTTTTGTATTGACCTTTGGATAGGCAAAAGGAACTGCATCACTTAAATTATTTACCTGATAAAACCCATCCGTTACCGGAATTGTATCTATTAAAATATCGTTAGCCGATGTATCCGGCACAGCTAGCTCCTGAGCACTCAGATGAATGCTCCCCAATGTACATACTGCCAGAAATAATAAGGTTTTCATATTCTTTATTCTTTTTTATTGAAATCTGTTAGTTATAGGCCCTTGTCCTGCTTTGATCTGTTGTCATTTCAAAAGCTGACATGACACATCGGAAACCAACATAGGAATGTGGTTCATTCTGCAGTTCATAGCTGCGGGTTTCACTATTTAATAATTCTCCGTTATCTTTCCAGGAGCCCCCACGTACTACTTTTCTTTTAAGAGCATCGCTTTCGTCGTCGTCTGCATCATACAATAATACAGGATTCAAATCATTCACAAATTCACTGGCCGACGGGCTGTAGGCATCTAAGGTCCACTCTGCAACATTTCCTGCCATGTTATAAATACCGAAAGCATTTGCTGTATAACCCTTCACAGGCACTGTAAAGGTTGCACCGTCTCTTGAATAGGTGCCTTCTCCTTGTTTAAAATTCACCGCAAGCTTTTTCTTATCGCTTTTTTTGTCACCAATCGTTAAGCGCGTTCTGGCAATCGTATCTCTTGGATCTAATTTCCCTTCCGCAGCATATTGCCACTGCGCTTCTGTTGGCAGACTAAACGTTAACTGAAAGCCGCTTAAATAAGAATTCTTCATCATCGATGACATAACCTCTTTACCACGCCAATCAGTATAGGCCCTGGCTTGTTTCCAGGTAACCCCAACAACCGGATGATAATCAAAAGCTTCATGAGTGAAATAATTAGCATCCATCGATACCAGTTGTGCATTTGGAAAATCTTTTGACCAAATGTCCTCAACGGGCATAACCGGCACGTCGAGAATTACATATTCCTTTTGTTCGCTATTAGCCTTTAAAAAAGAAAACCGATATTTTAATAGTTCCGGATTTAACACTCTTCGTGTGCCTTCCATCGTAAACATTGGTGCCAATCGTTCCTGTATTGAAGGGTCATTGCTCTTCCATAGCGGGGACTGCTTTTTAACTTTCTTCCAATCAATAAACCGCTCGGTTGAAGCACTGAAAGAATTATCAGTTCCCGTGTTTGTCAGATAATATTGATCGTCATTCAGGTAGTCGGTAATCGCAATCGAATCAGCAACCCAGTTTACAAACTCTCTATATTGCTTATTAGTAACTTCAGTTTTATCGATAAAAAAGGCACTTAAACTTATATTCTTGCCAACATCGCTGCTATCTAAGGAACTTTTGTAATAGATTGTCCCCGACGGTACATAAACCATTCCCGGAGGCGCAGGCAATGTTCCTCCTTTAAACGGAGACACCCGAGGCGCTTCATATTGTCTTGATTTACAGCTGGCCAGGCATATTATCGCTGCCAGTATACTATAAAAGATAGCGCCCGACTGATATTTTCTTTTTCGTGATATCTTTTCAATCATCATTTTAACACGTTATAATTTAAGATTTGCTGATTTAATTTTACCTTCTGTTAAAGAGAGCAATTTTCACGCCTAATGATAAATAAGCATAGTGGTCGTTATAGTTTCCGCTTCTAAAACCATCGATGTTATCTCCATTGAATTTTTCATTTTGATAATTAAACTGGTAATTCAGATTAATCGCCCAGGTAGGTCCATATAACGATTGCCCCATTGGAATGTCAATCCCGATATTCAAGGGAACTATTAATTCAGTATTCTTGTTTTCATCAATGAAATCTTTCACATGGTTATTGGCAATAAAACCAACCCCTACTCCAACATAAGCATTGGAAAGATAGCTCAAAAAGCTTTTGTTGCTCAACATATAGTAGCTGTAATTTTCATTTTGAACAAAAAACTGGCCTGCCCTAATTTTAATATTTGCATTTACTGCCTTATAATTATTTTCGGATTCTATTCCCGATCGGGTAGAATTCTTCGCATACTGATTGGCATACAATTTCCCGGTTTGTGCATTAATCCCCACCGAAATGAATGGATTAATCAATGCATCCAAATCAACATGACCGCTATAGCCGATAGGTGCGCCCTTTCTGTCACCATACAATTGATTTGCTCCTCCTCCAAAACCAACACTAAAAGGTTTAGAAAACTGTGCATTTGACTCTAAGAAAGCAAAGAGAAACAGGAAAATAAAAAGGGGGGAAAATTTGTTATTCATATTATTAATGGGAAATTTCTTACAAAATAATGTTAAATAATTTTTAAATATAGTACTTTAGACCCTAATTAAACTTATCTATTTTTGAAAAACCGTAAAAACATCCTCATAAAGGCGCTATTTATCATAGCTGCATTCTTAACTTTTAATGCAGTTCAGGCACAAACCTATAAAGTATTTTTAAACGATAGCGGAACTGCCGCAGACTCAGCAGATGCCAGTTCCTTCCTTTTACAAACCCAGCTGGCCGATACACTTTGGGAAGTAAAAATTTATGGAACGGACAACCTTCCAAAATCATTTATCAGCTATAAAGACCCTTATTTAATAATGCCACATGGCGACTTTGCCTATTTCAAGAAAGTATACCCGTCAGCACGGTCAAATACTTCCGATACGCTAAACTATATTGAAAACCGTGGAAAGTTTTTTAACGGACAGAGAGATGGTGTCTGGGTATATTATTACTCTACTGAAAAACCCAGTTTAATTTTAACATACGATAAAGGCAAGCTAAATGGTCCGTATGAAGAGTTATACCGGGAAACGAACAGCACCTTCTTAAAGGGCGATTATGTCAATGATCGCAGAGAAGGAGAATGGAAGTATTTTGACGAGACAGGAAAATTATATAAAATTGAGCACTATAAAAGAGGAAAAGTAAAAAAGACTGAAAATTTTTAAGCTTCGTTCTTCGCCCCGAGCCCTATTTCCTTTCCCCTATTTGCTGGCGCCACATAGCATAATATAAGCCTTTTTGGTCTAAAAGTTCGTTATGAGAGCCTGCTTCGGAAATTTTTCCTTTTTCAAGCACATAAATTACGTCAGCGTGCATAATTGTAGAAAGCCTGTGGGCGATAAGAACCGTAATTCGTTCTTTACTCATTGAGATTTCCCGAATGGTATTTGTAATATCCTCTTCTGTAAGGGAGTCAAGTGCAGAAGTGGCTTCATCAAAAATAAGTAGCCGGGGATTTCGCAATAAAGCACGGGCAATTGAAATACGCTGTTTTTCTCCTCCGGACAATTTGAGTCCTGCTTCCCCTAAAACGGTATCAATTCCTTTTTCTGATCTTGCCAACATCGCGGTGCAGGATGCTTTGTTTAGCGCATCCATGATTTCTTCATCTGTTGCGTCACCCTTAACAAATAATAAATTCTCTTTTATGGTTCCGGCAAACAATTGGGTGTCCTGTGTTACAAAACCAATTTGACGGCGCAACTCATTATAACGAATTTCAGTCGATGAAAAATCATTAAATAAAATGGTACCGGAAACCGGCTTATACAGGCCAACCAGCAATTTTACCAGGGTAGACTTGCCTGAACCTGAAGGGCCGACAAAAGCTATTGTCTCACCGGAATTCACTTCAAATGTCAGATCATCAATTGCATTTATATTAGCAGTTTTGTGTTTAAAAATAACATTGTTAAAAGACAAGTGTTTTAATAATCCGATTTCTTTAGGTGACTCTGGCCTTCTTTCAATAGGCTTTTGCATTAATTCATCGAAATTGGTAATGGATGCCTCTACTTCGCGATAGCTTAAAATAATATTTCCTAAGTCTTGTAAAGGGCCGAAAATAGACGTCGAAATAAACTGCATTGTTATTAATTCACCTGTACTTAGTACATTTCGAAAGATCAGCCAAAGAAGTATAAATAAAATAGATTGTTTTAATAAGTTTAATGTTGTTCCCTGGAGGAAAGAAAGCGTTCGCACCCGCTTTGTTTTCAACATTTCCAAATCGTAAATCTTTTGCGTTTGCGTATTTAGTTTTCTGATTTCAGGAAAAGTGAGGCCCAGACTTTTAACAAGTTCAATGTTTCTTAGTGATTCAGTTATGACACCGGCCATTCTATTTGTCTCCCGGTTAATAGAGCGTTGAAAGGTCTTTATCTTTTTACTTAACATTCCTGTTAAAGACCCTAATAATAAAATACCAATTACGAATATGGGCACTAACAGCCAATTTTTAGTAATTGAGTACCAGATTAAAAAGCCCATACCCACAATGGAAGAAAACAAGATGTTTATAAAAGAATTCAGAAAACGCTCTGTATCCGTTTTTACTTTTTGAAGAACGGACAAAGTTTCACCGCTGCGCTGCTCTTCGTATTCCTGAAACGATAAACGGAGCGTCTGCTTTAGTCCATCATTGAAGATCTGCATTCCAAATCTCTGGACAGCCAGGCGGGTAAAGTATTCTTGAAAAGCCTTTGTTATTCTTGCGCCAATAGCAACTGCGATAGCAATACCCAGCCAGTAAAGCACACCGTTTATCAGTTCCTGTTGTGTAAGGTTATCAGGGTTTGTAGCATATTTATCGATTATCTTTCCAAAAATGATCGGATCGATCAAGCTCAGCAATTGAGCTATTGCCGCCAAAAAAAGTGCTAAAAGGACCCACCATCTTTGTTGTTTAAAGTATTTCCATAAAATTCGCATAGTTGACCAATTCAATTACCATTCCAGTAATCTGTATTCTTTAATTTAATTGTTTAAGAAAAATGCTTGAGCAAAACAATAATGACCAAATAAAAGGATAAAAATTGCTTTGCATGAGGCGAACTTTTAAATGAACTATAAATGTATTAAATTTATAAAGTAAACAAATTCGTTTTTATTAAATTCGCCACTTAAACTAATTTCATGAAGAAAAACTCCTTATTCCTAATCTTAGCTATTGCACTCAGCACAGCATGTAATAATCAATCGGGCGACACAGAAAAAAGCGCTGATTTACAAAACAATCCGTTCATGGAAGAAAGCACATTGCCTTATTCGGTACCTGATTTTTCAAAGATTAAAAATGAACACTTTAAACCTGCCTTTCTTGAGGGAATGAAGCAGCAAACAGACTCCATAAAAAAAATCACCTCCAACAAAGAAGAACCTACATTTGATAATACAGTTTTGGCATTGGAGAAAAGCGGCGAACTATTGGAACGGGTGGGCAATACATTCTATGCTTTAACAGGTGCTAACACCAATGATGAACTTCAAGATATTCAGGAATTTCTGGCACCTAAATTATCTGCACATGTTGACGCCATTTATCTTAATGAGGATTTATTCCAGCGTTTAAAGACTCTTTATGTAAAGAGAGCAGATCTTGGTTTGGACCAGGAATCATTGAAGCTGTTAGAAAACTATTACGAGGACTTTGAAATTGCCGGTGCTAATCTCTCAGCCGAAGACAAAGAAAAATTAAAAGAATATAACTCAAAAGAGGCAACCCTATCTACACAGTTTGGCAAAACCCTTTTGGATGCTAATAATGCCGGTGCGCTAAAAATCACGGATAAGGCAGACTTAGCAGGACTTTCTGAAGCTGATATCAATTCGATTAAAGACAAGGACGCGAATACGTGGAAAATCAGTCTTCAAAATACTACTCAGCAGCCCTTGTTACAGTTTTTGGAAAAAAGGGATGTACGAGAGAAGCTATTCAAAGTTTCCTGGAATCGTGCGGACGGATCAAAAAATGATACCAAAGCTATTATTACCGAAATAGCAGAAGTTCGTGCGCAAAAAGCGAAATTACTTGGGTTTGCTAATTACGCAGAATGGAGTTTACAAAAGACAATGGCTAAAAAGCCGGAAAATGTGATGCACCTGTTTAGCGGATTAATTCCGGCAGCAACAGCAAAGGCTCAGGAAGAATCGACCGTTATACAAAACATGATTAAAGAAAAAGGAGAAGACTTTACGTTGGAACCATGGGATTGGAACATGTATGCAGAAATGGTTCGTAAGGCAAAATATGATTTAGATGAAAATCAAATCAAACCTTATTTTGAATTAAAAACCGTATTGGAGAAAGGTGTTTTCTTTGCAGCGGAGAAACTATATGGTCTTACCTTTAAACAGCGTACCGATATCCCAACCTATCATGAAGATGTTCTTGTATATGAAGTGTTTGAGGAAAACGGAGATCCGCTTGGATTGTTCTATGGAGATTTCTTTTCCCGTGAAAGTAAACGAGGTGGTGCATGGATGAGTAATTTTGTAACCCAATCTAAACTCTATAATAAGAAACCGGTTATTTATAACATCTCCAATTTTACAAAGCCTTCAGAAGGAGAACCTGCTTTGTTATCATTTGATGATGTTATTACGATGTTTCATGAGTTTGGGCACGCGCTGCATGGTTTCTTCGCGGATCAGATGTATCCAAGCCTATCAGGGACTTCCGTGGCGCGTGACTTTGTAGAGTTCCCTTCGCAGTTCAATGAAAACTGGGCTTTATATCCGGATGTGTTAAAAAATTATGCGAAACACTATAAAACCGGTGAGCAGATTCCTCAAACTTTAATCGATAAGATTAAAAAAGCTGGAACCTTTAACCAGGGATATGCATTGACAGAAAATTTAGCAGCTGCTAATTTAGATATGCAATGGCATACCATTTCTGCTGACATAAAAATAAAGGATGCCAATCAGTTTGAAAAGGAAGCTTTGAGCAAAACAAAACTGGATGTAGTACATGCTGTTCCACCCCGTTATCGTTCAACTTATTTCTCCCATATTTTTAATAGCGGTTATGCAGCCGGGTACTACTCTTACTTATGGACCGAAATGCTGGATCACGATGCTTATAACTGGTTTGAAGAAAATGGTGGTTTATCCAGAAAAAACGGCCAACGTTTCAGAGATATGATTCTATCCCGCGGAAACACCTTGAATTTAGAGGAAATGTACAAAGCATGGAGAGGAAGCGATCCTAAAATTGAACCTTTATTAAAAGCACGAGGTTTACAATAAATTAATCAAAACAGAAAAAGCACCAGGAAGCTGATTTCCCGGTGCTTTTTTGTTAATATACTTCTTCTATATTTTGGGTGATGCCGTTAAAACTAAAGGTATCACCTGAATATTTACCTAATAGAACTTGTCCGATTGGTGAAGCTGGAGAAATAGCAAATACAGTATGTTCAGCTACCTGAATCTGTCCTATACTCACTGCAACATATAACAAAGCCTTCGATGTCTTTACGATCGAACCGGCTTTTACCTGACCCTTGCTTTCTATCTCTTTACATTGCTCTAACTGGAAAGCAACCTTTTTCGCTTCATAAAGTTGTGCGTTATTTCTGTCTATATCCTGTTGCATCATTTCCCTGGTCGTTTCATACTTATCCCCGGCACTGCTTTTTGTATCATCCTGGCTTGCTTCACGGGCTTGCTGCAAAGCAAGTTCTGCATTTGATACCCTGCTTTGAATAGCTTTAAAACACTGTTCGTACACAGTTGTTTTAAATAATCTATCACTGATTTCCATAGTTTTTCTTCAATAAAGAATAAATTACAGTATCTAAAAAATTCCCGTTAAAATAGATATTTTCTTTTAAATGCGCCTCTTTCACAAACTGTTGGCTAAGCAATAATTGTTCTGAAGCAAGGTTGGAAGGATCAATAACGGCAATGACCGAATTGAATTTCAGAACATCGAATCCATAATCTAAAACAGCTTTCAATGCTTCACTCATTATTCCTTTTTTTCTAAAATCAGGATGCAAGATATACCCTACTTCCGCCCTGAAATTTTTAGGTTGGATCCTTACAAAACCAATTAGCCCGATAAGCTTATCCTGCCCCTTGAGCGTGATGGCCCAATTTATTGATTCATTTTTTTCGATACCGGTATTGACCTTATTGATATGCTCAATAGCATACTGTCGGGTTGTAGCCAACGGACGAGGTATATATTTCATCGTTTCTGTATCAGACCTCAACTCAAAAACTTCCTGAACATCTGATTCTGCAACTTGCCTTAAATGCAGACGCCCGGACTCTAAATTGGGAAAAGGTTTGAAATTGATACGCATAATTCATAGTATAAGTTATTTTCAAAACTAATAACAATAAACAATAAGTAAGTTATGAATTTAAATTAACTCACCTTCTACCCTTTCCAGGTTATGAAAATGAACCAGGTATATACATTGCGTTATGTATGGTATTAATTGATTATTTTTGTTTATAAGCTATATAATCTTCTTACTATGTCAAAATTATTCAGCCCTTTAACAATCAAAGATATAACCTTCAAAAACAGAATCGTTGTTTCCCCTATGTGCCAATATTCTTCACAAGATGGATTTGCAAACGATTGGCATCTCGTACACTTAGGGAGCCGTGCTGTAGGCGGAGCCGGCCTTGTTTTCACCGAAGCTACTGCTGTAAGTCCGGAAGGCAGAATTTCGCCGGAAGATTTAGGAATCTGGAAAGACGAACACATTCATGAATTAAAAAAAATAACCCATTTTATCCATCAACACGGCGCAATGGCCGGAATTCAGTTAGCACATGCAGGTCGTAAAGCAAGTACATTTGCTCCCTGGAAAGATCGGAAGCAGGTACCGTTGGAAGAAGGAGGATGGCAAACTGTTGCACCCAGTGATATCCCTTTCGAAAATGGAGAACGCATACCTTTACAACTTGATAAGCAAGGAATTGAGAAAGTACTTTCTAATTTTAGAGATGCAGCCTTACGTGCATTAAAGGCAGGATTTAAAGTAATAGAAATTCATGCTGCTCATGGCTATCTACTACATCAATTTCTATCTCCACTTTCAAACAAGCGGACGGATGAGTATGGTGGTTCATTTGAAAACCGTATTAAATTGCTTTTGGATATAATAGCGTCTATACATGAGGTTTGGCCACCAGGCAATGCCTTATTTGTCAGAATTTCAGCAACGGAATGGGTTGAAGGAGGTTGGGATATTGAAGACAGCGTGAAGCTAAGTAACATTCTGAAAGCGAGAAATATCGATTTAATCGACTGTTCTTCAGGAGGGAATGTCCCAAAAGCCAAAATTCCTCTTTCTCCCGGTTATCAGATTCCATTTGCTGAAAAGGTAAAAAAGAGAACCGGTATATTAACCGGAGCAGTAGGATTAATTACAAACGCTCAGCAGGCTGAACAAATTCTCGCTGATAACCAAGCGGATCTAATCTTATTTGCCCGCGAATTCTTACGAGATCCTTATCTTCCACTAAATTTTGCACAAGAATTACATGTTGACCTTAACTGGGTTAATCAATATGCACGTGCTAAACCACAAATACCAAGTAAATAGTTCACTCTTTCGTTATTCATCTTTGTCTAAACAAACGACTAATTCTCTTGTTATTGCAATAGTAAATTCAAAGAAACTATGACTGAAAAACCCGATACGTTGTCAAAACAACATTCTCATTATAAACTTCCTTATAATTTTGGTTTAGGTGGAGTACCAATTGGTAATGGATTCAATGTTCTTTCCGATGCCATTGCTGAAGAAATTTTAGAAAGTGCCTGGACCTCAGGTGTACGCTATTTTGATACTTCTCCCTGGTATGGACTTGGACTCAGTGAACGCCGTTTTGGACATTTCCTTCACAATAAAGAAAGAGAAAGCTTTGTTTTATCAACAAAAGTTGGCCGTGTATTAAAAGCCACGAGCAATATTCCAAAAACAATGTGGCATGAGCCCTCTCCTTTTGAATATAAAATGGATTATACCGCCGCTGCAACGCGCCGATCTGTTGAAGATAGTCTTCAACGATTGGGACTTAGCAGTATCGATATTGTTTACATTCACGACCTATCTCCTGATAATAAAGATCTGGGAGAAAATTGGATGGAATCATTTGAACAAGCCAAAAATGGAGCAATGCCAGAGCTTACACGAATGCGCGAAGAAGGATTGATTAAGGCCTGGGGACTTGGTGTTAATACCATTGAACCAATATTGGCTACATTAAAAGTTGCTGATCCCGATATATTCTTATCTGCCACACAATATTCGTTAATGTATCACGAGGATGCGCTCAATCGTTTATTTCCCGCTGTAAAAGAACATGGAGCTTCCATTGTGGTGGGTGCACCACTTAACGCAGGTTTTTTGGCCGGCGCAGACCGCTATGATTATGAAGGAAAAATGCCTGATGGATTTAAACAAAAACGTGAACGAATATCCGCTATTGCCAAGGCTTATGGAACAGATCTTCGCACAGCGGCTTTACAGTTTTCTTCGGCACCAGCAGAAGTTGGCGCAGTTATTCCAGGTGCAAGTAATGGAAAACAGGCTGCCGAAAATGTTGCCTCAATGCAAACAAAAATACCTAGCGACTTCTGGCGAGAGTTGAAAGAAGAACAGCTTATTTCAACCAATGCACCAACACCAACATAGATTAAATTAAAAGTCTAATATTAATTAAAAAATGAGAATAGCCACTTATAATGTCAATGGAGTCAATGGACGGCTTCCTGTATTACTCCGCTGGCTGGAAGAAACAGTACCTGACGTTGTATGCTTACAAGAACTAAAAGCACCGGAAGAAAAATTTCCGGAAACAGCATTAAAAGAAGCAGGTTACCATGCTGTCTGGCATGGGCAAAAAAGCTGGAATGGCGTTGCTATCCTGTCAAGGAATGCAGATATAAAGGAAACAGGAAGAGGCCTGCCAGGCGACCCTGAAGATACACAAAGTCGTTATATTGAGGCACTTGTTAACGGCATTACTGTCGGTTGTCTTTATTTACCAAATGGTAATCCTGCGCCCGGGCCGAAATTGGATTATAAGTTACGTTGGTTTGAACGGTTAACTGCTCATGCAAAGGGTCTGTTGGCTTCTGATATGCCTGTGCTATTAACAGGAGATTTTAATGTTATGCCTACCGAGCTTGATGTATATAAGCCGGAACGATGGTTAAAAGATGCACTTTTTCTGCCAGAAGTGCGCTCCGCTTTCAAAACACTTGTAGATCAGGGTTGGACTGATGCCATACGAAAGCTTTATCCAAATGAAACAATTTATACGTTTTGGGATTATTTTCGTAATGCTTATGCGCGTAATGCCGGTTTGCGTATTGATCATTTCTTACTCAGTTCCCATCTCGACAAGCGCCTTGTAGCTGCTGGTGTAGACCGAAACGTGAGAGGCTGGGGAAAAACAAGCGATCATGCTCCTGTATGGATAGAATTGACTGATGCTCTTTAGTCGAATTGTTATCCAATCTTATAAATTCCTTAAACCAATCTATAGATCATATAAAGTGTGTATCCATTGAGTGATGGTAGTAAGCACTTCGGGTGAAATTGTTTCCTTAATGGCAGCATACTCATCGAGCCCTCCAGTCTCTGCATTTTGGAAAAGGTGGTTTAAGTTTGGAAATAAAACCGTTTTAATATTTTTATTTCCTGCCTGAGTAAGCAACTTATCAAAGCCAGCAAGGTTTTCTTTGGCATCCACTTGTGTATCCTTTCCGCCATTCAAGGCTAAAACCGGTATTGTAATTTTAGTCAGTGTGGTTGAAGGATCATATTTTATAAAATAGCGCATCCATGGTAAAAAGAACCTTGAAGCCATTTCATTAATGTAACTGTCTGCATTTGGACCTTTTAAGCCCACCTTAACTAAAAAAGTATCTGGTTGTCGCTCTAGCCAATCTTCCATAGATTGCGCAAATGCGGATTTAAGTTCATCTTCAGTATATTTATCACTAAGTTGAATCATCATTTGAGTTAATGAATCCAACCTATTTAGCTCCTCCTTGCTCAGATTTAAATTGCTGTAGGAATGTCTGAATTGTTTTTTTAATAAATCAGCACCTTTAACTCCTACTCCTGCTAAGCTTATAATGAACGCGACGTCCTTTGTCTGAACTGCAACCAGAGGAGCAATTACTCCACCTTCACTATGTCCAATTAATCCAATTTTTTTAATATCAACCCCTTTGTGTGTTTTCAAATAATCAATTCCTACAAGAACATCTTGTGCAAAATCTAATGAGGTTGCATTCATTACATCGCCTGTTGATTCTCCAATTCCTCTATCATCTACACGCATTACGGCAATTCCGTTTCTGCTTAGATGATCTGCAATTACCCAAAAAGGCTTATGTCCAAAAAGAGTTTCATCACGGTCTTGCTGACCTGACCCGGTAATTAAAATAACTGCAGGCACTTCCTTATCAGATCTCGGAAGAGTTAACGTGGCGCCATATTGAATTGACTTGTCTTTATTATAATAGATCACCTTTTGTTCCTGATAAGGAAACGGGGCTTTCGGCGTTTGAGGTCTTTTAAAGACTTCCTTATTAGCAGTTATTTTTAGCACCAACGGCAATTCGCCTCCTCCCTGTTTCCATTTACCGGAAAGTTCTGTTTTACCTGTATTAAAAGTTCCTGCAAAACCACCTCCTATAACTGATGAATAGGCACTTAAACTATCCCCTTTAATCTTCAATTCTGAAACCTTAAGCCCGAAAGCACCTTGATCAGGACTATCATATTCAGCGGTCATTTGCCTAGATAAGGCATCTTCAGATAAATGCAGGATTATACGAATATTTCCTAATTTACCTTCCCATGTAGTTTGAGCTGACGAGCTTTGTGCTGACAGATCCTGTGCTAATAATTTATTTGGAAAGCTACCAAGTAAAAACAATAATGGAAAAAGGAATTTTCGGCTCATAAAGAATTCTTAGAATAAAATTAAAAGAAAGCAATATATAAATAAAACCAGATGTTCGTTTCAATTACATTCTTAATTTTATATCAGCTACGGCTTTTTCGAGCGCAGCATCCTTACCATTTAAGAGATCTTTAACGGTTCTTTTCACTTCGATATGAGGTAGAATACCCAGACCTACAAACTCACGGCCATCAGCATAAACTACTTTTTTCGTACAGATCCAAGCAGAACCATTCCCTGGTAAGTCAATTAAATAAGGTTGTCCTGTACTTCCATTTGTTTTTTCACCTATTCTCTTAATATGCTTTTGACCATCTGCAAAAATCAAGAAATCTTCCGCTGCTGAGGCAGTACTGTTTCCCGTCAATATAACCGTGGGAACTATAATTTTTGTCCTATTAACATCTATCGTATCTGGGCTGTAATCAAAAGCATGAAAACGGCTTCCTTTAAAAGCATTAAAATAATCTATCGTCTGCTGTTTACTCAATCCCCATTCCTTTTTACCTTCAATGGTGTCCTGCGGCTGAAGGAAAGAACCAATAGCTTTATCAGTAGGAATGTGTAATCTGCTGAAATTTTTGGCTCCGTATATTAAATTGCCGTCAATAAAGTATTTTAAGATATTTTTAGCATTGACAGAGCTACCACCGCCATTTCTTCTAACATCTAAGATAATTCCTTTGGCTTTACTGATTTCTGGTAATTCTTCTAAAAACTGTTTAACAACTGAGGCATCCTCAAAAGAGTGAAGTCCTACATAAGCAATGCCATTGGCAGCCCATTTAAATTTAAAAATGCCATTATCCTGGTCCCAATTTGGAAAAACTTCTTTTTCTTCGCTCTTTTCATGTTTAAGATTTAAAGTTACGATCTTCCCATTTGGCCTTTTTATTTTTACAGTATATCTGTCACCTTCGAAACCCATAAGCATCTTATAAATACTCATGTTTTCTCTTACATGCGAAGTAGAAGAAGAAATATAGGGAGCCACAAACTGATTAATGTACGCTGCTGTATTCATCCCATTGACTTCAATGACTTCACTACCAACAGGGATCTCATTTCTTTTACTAAAGTTTGTTCTGATAACAATTGCTTTCCCTTCAATGTTATCTAAAAATAATTTATAATCACCAAAATCGTTGACCGCAATCTTTGATTCAATCTGATCTGGAAAATAAACTCCGGTATGCCCATCTTTTAAAATGGCACAAAACTTTTGCAATTCACGATAATATTCATAATCATTTTTTGTATTAGAGATTGTTTCAATTAGTTCGCGATACTTTGCCTCCCATAGCTCGCTATCAACTTTATCAATATAGACGAAGTTATAGTTTACTTCTTGCCAAAATTTAGACAGACCATAGACTTTTTCTGCGGATGTCAAAGTATTAGGTATTTGAGCGTAAGTGGAAATAGAATACGATAATAACAATAATAGAAATAAGCTTCTTTTCATTTACTGGTAGTTTAAAGATGATAAATATAAAACTATTTACATTTACCGAAGAAGCATGTCAACAAATAACCAAACAATATACTTTTGATTATTAAACAATTACATACAATACTAACATTTAACTTGTTCACTATCGGACATGCATTGTACATTAACGTACAATCTCATTGCAAAAGCTAAATAAGAATATGAAACGCTACCAGCAACTATTTCCTTTTAAAAGTATACCCTAATGTCCATTCCGTAAAGTCTGCTTTTTCCTTATGAGCTTTGATTGATACTCCTATAAAAGCATTTTTATAAGCCTTGTATCGAATTCCTGTGCGTAGATAGACAGGCTTTTCCTCTCCATTATATGGATTTCTATGAAGATAATGTGCTACCGTACTATTCAAATATAATTTTTGCGAAAATACATGATCAATGTAAAAACCCATACCGTAGGTAAACCTTGAATCTTTATAATTAACATTCCTTTCAGCTCTTTCGATTCTCTCTCCCGGTTGAGTATAAAACAAATCTGCACCTAGTCCCAGTCTCCATTTATGGCCCAAAGGATAACTTATATAGCTTGTTAAAGTGGACTTAAAATAGCGCTTTTCATATTCATCAATTTGTTTATTTCCAAAAGAGGTACTCAAATGATATTGCCACTTATTTTCTATTGAAGGCAACTCAATCTTAGAAAAATCAACCTCCCTGCTATCTGGAGTATACGTTAGTGCAACCGTAATTGGTATAAGATTAACGCCTTTATTGGGTTTACGAATAGATCCATTAGAAAAGTGATGAAGGGCTGCACCTGCACCCACTTGGAGATGTCTGTTTAATTTATAATTGGCTTGCAAGCCAAAATCTATAAAGACATTCCTGCTAGTTCCTAACAAAACATTAAATGGGTTGTCTTCTTCGTCATAAGGGTTAAAGTTACCTGCAAGCCCCAAGGATATGCGGTAATTATAATTCCATCTTTTCGATAGATTCGACAACATGGGAACGGCTACAAAACCATAAATAGCATTCGGAGTTCCAAGCTCGGCATTTCTAAAGGTACTTGAGTAAAACCCTACGCCATAAATTGGATAATTATAGAGCTGATGATAATAGTCGCCTCCACGTTCGGTTTGCCATCCAATTTTTATATTAAAACCATTATAATATACATTACCCAAATTCTCTTTAACACCTTTACGATAAAGCATTCCTCCGTTTTCGAGCTCAAATTGTATCACCGTTTTTAAACGCCTTTTACTCAACGAATCATTGAAGAAAGAATTATTTGCTTTATATCGGGGGCTAACTTGAGCATTCGCGGCAAATGAGGTAAAAAGCATTAAAAAGTAAATCAGTCTTAAATATATATTTGTACAATTCATTTTCACGATGGGATAAACATTGTTTATTCGTGTTATAATTTAAACAAGTGCAAACCTCATAAAAATATAACTGATTTCGTAACTCGAAGGGGTTAATTATAGTGCTATTTGTCGCCAATATTGGTCTTTTTAGCATTTTCATCGATTTTATAGAAGCCTGATTACAATCGAATTTATAAAAACAGCGATTTCATAGTTATTCATGGAATACTAAGTGTTTGTAACTAGTCGAGAAAAACAATTTTAAAAAAAATCAGTTCTCTAGTTATGTGCTACTATATTTCTACACCCGGCGTTAAAAAAATGCTGAAAGAACTGACTGAGTATACGATCAATTTCAAAGGTGATCAATTTTACCTTGTTTCAGGACAGACAGAACCGTTTCTTCCTGTAACGACCAATAGCAATTACAGAACCGTTGAAACAGCACAATGGAAGCTATTACCTGACTGGATAAAAACAGAAACAAAGTTGAAGGGCCATACAGATACCTATCATATAGACTATGAAGGTAACTTTGAAAATGCTGACTACAAACCTTACGTTACTAAATATCGTGGACTTTTATGGGTTGATGGTTTTTATGAATCTCGTAAGGGCGTAGAACAATCCGAAAGTTATTATGTTTATTTACCGGAAAAGAGGATTTTATCGATTGGAATCGTTGTTGCACCCTTATTGAATACGGAAACCGGCGAAACAGCGAATACTTTCTCTATTCTTACCACCAAAGCCAATGATTTCTTAGGAGAACTTATTAACGAAAGGAAACGAATGCCTTTGATAATTCCGCCTGATCAAAGAGATGCGTGGCTTGATGCAAATGAGGAAGAGCGTATAAAAGATTTTTTTATTCCCTTTAATGGACTATTACAAGCGCATAAAGTCCAACGGGTAACTAGCAACGAACCAGAACAAACAAACAGGATTGATAACCAGGAAGAAATTGAGTAGCTTTCTACATAGAAAGAATTCCACATTTACTTTTATGATGTCAAAATCACTTTACAGACTTTTTAAAGATGCCTGAAAAATAAAATTGGAAAAAAGATTTTTAATATTAAATTTGCATCAACAGGAAATGGTGTCTTCCTGATCCAACCGCTGCAAAGCTAATGGCGCCTACAAAAGATAACAATCACCACAAGTGATATTATAATAATTTGTAGGATGCAAAAAATAAAATACAACTTCGAACAATTCCATATTGCCGTCAACTTAATCCGTTGGACATTCTTGGTTTTACCTGTATCTATTGTTGTAGGCGCAATTGTAGCACTGTTTCTTTGGCTGCTTGAATGGGCCACCCACATCCGTTGGGATAATATGTGGCTCGTATTTTTACTTCCGTTGGCCGGTGTTTTAATTTTTTACTTATACAAACTGTGGGGTAAAAACTCTGAAGCTGGCAATAATCTTATTATGGATGAGATACATACACCTGGAGGTGGCGTCCCCTTTCGGATGGCCCCACTCGTGTTTCTTTCAACGATCATTACTCATTTATTTGGAGGCTCAGCAGGAAGAGAAGGTACGGCCGTACAAATTGGCGGTAGTATGGCTGACTTTTTTGCTAAAAAATTGAAATTAAATCAGGAAGACAGGAGAATCTTGCTAATAAGCGGAATGGCAGCAGGCTTCGGGGCAGTATTTGGAACCCCTATAACTGGAGCAATTTTTGCACTGGAAGTATTAGCCGTTGGCAAGATTAAATATGATGCATTGCTGCCGTGTTTGATTGCCAGCTTAATAGCTGATATAACTTGTAGTTCATTTCCAATTCACCATACTCAATACACCATCGCTTTTTCCGATAAGGGTACAGGCATAATTCCCTATATTTCTTTTGATTTAGCGCTATTGCTAAAAGTAATTATAGCAGGAGTTTTATTTGGTTTTGCGAGTTATCTGTTTTCAAAACTATCGCATTTTATTAAAGAAAAAAGCAATCGACTTATTTCTATAAAATGGCTTATTCCCGTAATAGGAGCTATTTTGGTAGTAGGAATCAGTTATTTATTAGGCACCTTTGACTACTTAGGTTTGGGTGTAACCTCGCCAAATAAGGAGGGAATAAGTGTGGTTTCTTCCTTTTCTGAAGGAGGAGCCGATTATTTTAGCTGGTTCTGGAAACTGTTGCTTACCGCCATTACACTGGGCATGGGGTTCAAAGGAGGCGAGGTAACGCCTTTATTTTTTATAGGTGCAGCACTCGGCAATACGTTAGCCATAATTACCGGTGCGCCCGTTGACCTGTTGGCAGGATTAGGTTTTATCGCCGTCTTTGCCGGTGCCACCAATACTCCCCTGGCTTGTACCATGATGGGAATAGAGCTGTTCGGTTCAGAAAACGCTATTTATTACGCTGTGGTTTGTTTCACAGCTTATTATTTCAGCGGCTCTTCCAGTATTTACAAATCCCAAAAAATAGCCGTTTCTAAATTACAAACAGACGACAAAAAATCGTAACAACAAAAACACAACATCTTACTAAAAAAAAACAAATTGATTATCAGCTAATTAACTGATTTATTTACAAGTCATATATAAATTAATCAATCGATTGATTAATTTCGCACCCGAAAAAAATCAAGGTGGAAAAAGACAAAATAGACAGAAAAGAAGTCATTCTTGACGTAGCCGAAAGAATGTTTTCTGAATTGGGATATGACGGGGCTTCCACTCGCATAATCTCTAAAGAAGCAGAAGTGAATGTTGCCATGCTCAACTATTATTTTGGGTCGAAAGATGGATTGTTTACAGCTGTATTTGAACGTCGGGTTGCTAAATTTCGAACCATTCTGCAGAATATCAATCATGAACAAATCAGCTCTTGGGAAAAGATTCAGAAATGTGTGGATTATTATATAGACCGCATAGTTTCCAATAGTTCCTTTCATAAACTAATGCATCGCGAATTATCTCTTACACAGCGATCTGAAATCACAAAAACTATCACGGATATCCTTCTGACAAATGTAATGGAAGTAAAAAAAATTATAGAGGAAGGCATTGCTAATGGTAGTTTTCGATCCGATGTTGACGTGGAAATGCTTATTGCCACCATGTTTGGCACAAAGTATTATATTATGAATTCATCGCAATTGTCTTCCGTTCTCCTACAGAGGGATGTAGAAGATGCGCAAGTGGTTGAAAGTGAACTAAAGCCCAGAATGAAAAACCATCTAAAGAACTTATTTAAAGCTTACTTACTCAATGAAAATAACAACAATAATAAATAGCGGCAACGATCGGTATTTATTTAAAAAAATGGCGCAAACGCTTGGCCGATTTGGAATCATGATAATCTTGACAAGCATCGCGATGCAGGCACAAGCGCAAGAAAAAAGTTTGACTCTTAATGAGGCCATTACATTAGGCCTGGAAAACAGTAAGCAGCTCAAGCTTTCCAAGGCTCGCATTGATGAAGCTATTTCACAATATAACCAAGTAAAAGATAAAGCCCTACCAACCGCCAGTTCAAGTTTCGCTTATAATCACGCGGAAATTTTGAATGACAAATTCAAGCTTGGCAATGCTGAACCTTTTGACTTACCTACACGTGCTGATGCTTTTATTGGCACTGTTTCCGTTGAACAATTAGTTTTTCAGGGCAACAAATTAAAATATGCCAAATCATCAACTGAATTGCTCACTCATGTAGCTGAACTCGATATTGATAAAAACAAACAAGAAATCGCCTTTCATATTGTAAGCGCGTATTGTAATTTATATAAGGTGTTGCAGAGCAAAAAGGTAGTTGAGCAAGATTTACAAGCTATCGATCGACAAATTAAACAATCACAACGCTTTTTTGAACAAGGTATTGTTACTAAAAATGATGTATTGCGTTTTCAACTGCAAAAATCGAATATCGAATTAACTGGTTTGGATCTGGAGAATAACCGCAGAGTGGTTAATTATAATCTGAACATCTTACTGGGTTTACCAGAAAGCACAGTACTGAAGGTTGATGAAATTCCGGTAAACATCCCTATTTTAACAGGATTGACCAATTATATTGATACGGCTCTAAACAACCGGGATGAACTTAAGCAGATAGATTTACAAACACGCATTGCTGATTATAATATAAAATCTGTTAAAGCTGACCTTTTACCTGCTTTGGGTGTAGGTGCCAGTATGTATTATATCAACCCTAGCGGAAAATTCATCCCGCCAACCAACCAGTTTTTAGCGCCGGTATCCTTAGCTGCTACCATATCCTGGAATATCGGGGGTTTATGGACAAATAAAAATAAAGTTGCGGAAGCACAGATCCAAAAAGAGGAATCTTTGATCAATAAAAGTATGCTACAGGATCAGCTGAAAACTGAGGTGAATAATGATTATCAAAACTACTTGAAGTCTATGGATCGGGTAGATATCTTGCAAACCTCTATCGCGCAGGCAGAAGAAAACGACAAGATTCTGGAATCAAAATATCAAAACAATGTAGCCTCAGTAACTGACCGTATTGATGCCAACACTCAGCTCTTTCAATCCAAGATAAATTTGGAACTGGCCAAAGCAGACGTAGTGATTGCTTATTATACTTTATTAAAAACAACAGGAAAGCTTAAATAAAATCAAAATCCAAAAATGGAAAAGAAAGAAAAAAAATCTGTAAAAATTGTTCCTATCATATTAGCGGTTGTGATTATTGTCGGAATAATTTTCGGAATAAAGGAATACATCTACTATAGCAAACACGTAGATACAGATGATGCTCAAATTGATGGCGACATCAGCCCGGTAGTAACCCGCGTTGGTGGTTATGTCGATTCTATCTTGTTTGAAGAGAATGAGAAAGTCACCCAAGGTCAGGTTTTAGTTAAGCTGGATGAACGTGATTACAAAATTAAGCTAGATCAAGCTCTGGCTGCAGAGCGCAGCGCCAATGCCGGCATTGACGTTTCCCGCTCACAGATTAGTTCAACCTCGGCAAATTCATCAAGTGCAAAAGCACAGGTTGAATCGGCAAAAGCAAAACTATGGCAGGCAACAAAAGATTATGAACGCTACGCTAACCTGATTCAAGATGGTTCTATAACGCAACAACAGTTTGATCAGGCCAAAGTTCAAAAAGAGGTTGCGCAAGCTTCTTATCAAGCCGCTCAAGATCAGTACCATGCTGCAGTCGAACAGGTTGGAACTACAAGGTCGCAACTTGAAGTTACCAATATCGGTGTGGATCAACGTCAGGCAGATGTAGATTTCGCCAAATTGCAATTATCTTATACCAACATTACCGCTCCAGCTACAGGTATTGTATCGAAAAAAAATGTTCAAAAGGGACAGTTGGTACAGGCTGGACAAACGCTCTTTTCTATCGTTAATGAAAACAGTATTTACGTTACTGCCAATTTCAAAGAAACGCAATTAGAGAAGATAAAAACTGGTGCCAAAGTCAATTTGGTTGTTGATGCATATCCTGACGAAAAAATTGATGGAGAGGTTTATAATTTCTCTCCTGCTACCGGTGCAAAATTCTCTTTATTACCTCCTGACAATGCTACCGGAAACTTTGTAAAAGTAGTACAAAGGATCCCTGTTAAGATTATCATTAAATCCACAAAGGAAATTTTGGAAAAATTGCGTCCGGGGATGAGTGTTAAAGTTTCAGTAATTACCGAATAAATCAATGGCTGAAAAAGGGTTAAAAAAATGGATCATTACATTTACAGTAATCACAGCTTCCTTACTGGAGCTCATTGATACTACCATTGTAAACGTAGCATTGCCCCAAATACAAGGTAACCTTGGGGCATCATTGGAAGATATTGCCTGGCTATCTACTGGTTATGCTGTAGCGAATGTAATTATTCTGCCGATGTCAGGCTGGCTAGGGAACCGCTTTGGCCGGAAAAATTACTTTTTATCTTCTATTATTTTATTTACAATTGCTTCCTTTTTATGTGGTAATGCTACTTCACTGGAAGAACTGATCATGTTTCGTATTTTACAGGGAGTGGCTGGTGGCGGTCTTATTGCAACTGCCCAGGCCATCTTATTAGAAACCTGGCCAAGAGAAGATGTAGGTATTGCAACTGCCTTATTTGGTTTAGGGGCCGTTGTTGGGCCTACAGTTGGTCCTACAATAGGCGGTTATATTTTAGAGATAAGTTCCTGGCCGTGGATTTTTTATGTAAATATCCCGGTAGGTATCTTGGCAGCTTATTGTACCTATACATTTGTACGAACAACGCCACGGGAAGGCAAAGGCATGCCTATTGACTGGTGGGGTATTGGTTTACTGGCAGTTGCCGTGGGCAGTTTACAAACCCTATTGGAAAAAGGCGAAAGTGAAGATTGGTTTTCCACTCCTTACATTATCGTATTAGCGGTCCTTTCCGTACTTGGCGTGTTATTATTTATTTGGCGAGAGCTCAGCACAGACCATCCGATTGTTAATTTTAAAATCATGCGTCACAGAAGCTTTTCTGTAGGAATGTTTACCTCCTTTGTATTAGGTTTTGGTTTATACGGTTCAGTATTTGTTTTTCCGATATTTTGTCAGAACCTGCTTGGATTTTCACCTCTTCAAACGGGGGAAATTCTATTTCCGGGTGGCTTATGTACCATCATTATGATGCCTTTTATAGGAATTATGCTTAAAAGAGGTGTACCTGCGCAGTTTATGGCTACTGTGGGAATGTTGCTGTTTTTTGTTTTCTGCTGGATGTTGAGCAATTCAACCCTTTTATCCGGGACAAGCGATTTCTTTTGGCCTTTGGTTATCAGAGGAATTGGAATGGCCTTACTATTTGTACCTTTAACTACATTGGCCATACAGGATTTAAAAGGACCAGAAATAGGTCAGGGCTCAGGATTAAATAATATGATGCGACAATTGGGTGGTTCATTTGGAATTGCAGCTTTAACTACGCTTATTCATATTCGCCAGGGGTTTCACCGCAGTAACCTGTTAGAACATGTGAATAATTACAACCCAGCATTTGTTGAACGATTTAATATGCTGATCAAAAACTTTATGAATAAGGGATTCTCAGGTTTGGACGCTGAACATATGGCTACAAAAGCAATGGAAGGAACCATCATTAAGCAGACTTTATTGCTTACTTATGATGACGCCTATTGGGTTGCCGGCTTAATCATGTTGTTCTCAATTCCATTATTATACCTTCAAAGGTTTAAGAAAAATGTGGATATCCCAGTAGATATGCATTGAAAAAATAGAATAATTTATAGCAAAAGTCATATCTTGTAGTATGAAAACCATACTTGTACTGACAGACTTTTCCAAAGACGCAAATGACGCTGGGTTATATGCTGCTCATTTTAGTAAACATTTTGGAGTAGCAAGGATTGTGCTACTCCATTCTTTTTATGTTTCTATTTATGAAAGTATTTTTCCATCGGCCGATTTTATACAACTTAGCAACGAAGAGATTGTTCACAAGCGAGAAAGTTTATTAAGACGATTACGCGCTTTAAAAGCGCGTCTTGAAGCAGTCGTTGGTAAAAATGTATCAATCGAGACCCGTTTAAGTAGCCTTCCATTACTCAGCGCTATACAAAAAGCTACCGAAGAGCAAAAAATAGATTTGGTAATTATTGGAAGTGCAGGTGAAAACGCACGTGAAGAAAATGTTCTCGGCAGAAATACCATAAGAATTGCTAAAATTTGTCCGGTTCCGGTCATTGTTTGCCCACCACAAAGTGCATTTACACCAATTAAAAAAGTGGTACTTGCCTGCGATTTCAAAAAAGTAAAAGATACAATTCCATTAAACGAACTTAAAAAGCTATTAAATCGAACTCAAGCAGAATTGTTGGTGTTAAATGTTGATCCACAGGGCCGTCATTTGGAATCTGAAACAATTTTGGAAGAAACTGCATTACGCCTGATGCTTAAAGATTTTAACTCTAAATACCATTATACAGAAGACTCTGATACCATTGATGGTATTATGCGATTTGCTCACACACATAGTGCACAATTAATTATAGCACTTCCAAAAAAATACAGTTTCTTTCAAGGCTTAATACACATTAGTATATCGAAAAGGCTGGTATTGAGCGCAAAAAGACCCGTTTTGATTCTTAAATAATTTCAAATAAACTACTTATCATTTAGATACAACCAACTCCAAACTTATATTTAAGCACTTTTAATCAAGTTCTCTTAATAAATTATTTAAATCAAGCGCGTCTGTATACATTTCAATGGAACCATCCGGTTTATGTGGCCAAAGCTCCCTGGGCCTATCCCAATATAATTCTACTCCATTTCCATCCGGATCATTTAAATAAATTGCTTCTGATACGCCATGATCACTTGCTCCGGTTAATGGATAGTTTGCCTTTAAAAGACGATTGAATATTTCAGCAAGGTCCTTCCTTGTTGGGTAAACAATTGCCGTATGATATAATCCTACACTGTGTAAAGGAGCAGGTCCGGCACCCTTACTATGCCATGTATTTAAACCAATATGATGATGATAGCCTCCGGCGGATATAAATGCGGCTTGATCTCCATACATGGTCATAAGTTCAAATCCCAATAAACCTTGATAAAAACTTAGTGAGCGCTCTAAGTTTGATACTTTTAAATGTACATGTCCAATACGCGTTTGCGCAGGAACGGTATAACTCTTGTTTTCCATTAATTACAAGATAGATATTTATTCTTTATAATGTTAAAGAACCCCAATTTCAATACTGGAGTTATTTGTTTGGTCATGATAAATACGGTGAGTAGCTTTTTGAAAATCCTTATCCTCAGCTTCTTTATAAATATCCATAAACTTTTGAGGATTACGATCAACCAGAGGGAACCATGAATTTTGAATTTGGATCATAATTCGATGTCCTTTTTTAAAAGTATGAGCAACATCTGGTAAGGTATAATTAACGGCGGTAATTTCACCAGGGACAAATGGTTCTGGCTTTTCAAAACTATTACGAAATTTTCCACGAAGCACCTCTCCTCTAACCAACATTTGATAACCACCCATGATCACATCTTTTGGATTGGGTTTAGGATCCGGAGCATTCTCTGGATAAACGTCAATTAATTTAACCACATAGTCTGCATCTGTACCAGTGGTAGAAACTTTGAGTTTGGCTAACAACGGTCCAATAAACGTAACGTCCTCAGTCAATATATCACTTTGATACACCATTACATCTGGTCTTTTTGAAGCAAAACGCTGATCATCTATCATATACTCCCTGCTTCTTGATTTGTTTACTCCTTCCTGATAAGGAACCGGAGCATTTGGATCACTGATATATTCATCAAAACTATTGCTTTCCGTCGGTTTGTCAAAACTCAGTTTCCCGTCCGCTTGTAAATACAACTGTTTGGTCGCCGATTCCTTTGGGGGCCAGACATCAAATTGTTTCCATTCATTACTACCGGTAATAAAAATCGTTGCTTCAGCCGGATTAAAATCACCCTTTCCTTTGAGGTAATAATTAAAAAAAGGCAATTCTAAATTCTTTTGATACCAAGTACTGGTTTCTTGTCCAAAATCAATATCACCAAACGAACTACCATCACTTCTCACCCATCCACCATGAAACCATGGCCCCATTACTAACCAGTTATTTGCTTTGGGATTTTGTTTTTCAATCATTTTATAAGTGTGCAGCGTTCCATACGTATCTTCTGCATCGAAGAACCCTCCCACTACCATTACTGCTGGCTTTACATCAGTCAAATGCTGAACAATCTCTCGGGCTTTCCAGAAAGTGTCTAAGGTTGCATGTGCAGTCAAATCGTTCCAGAACTTGATACTATCTCCAAAGAAGCGTTCCTTTACATGCTTCAATGCCCCAACATTCATAAAGAAGCCATAATTATCATTTATAGTAAACTGTACTCTTTTCGGAGCATCGGCTGGCGTTACAGGTTTAGGTCTCGGAACTCCAAAACTGCTATAAAAGCTAAAAGCATCTGTCAAAAGCAAGGCACCATTATGATGAAAATCATCTCCCCGAAACCAATCAGTGACGGGTGCCTGCGGCGATACGGCTTTCAATGCCTCGTGTGCTCCGGGCAAAGCGGCTGTTGAATAAAAACCAGGATAAGATATTCCATACATACCCGCCTTCCCATTGTGATTCTCAATGTTTTTCAGTAGCCAGTCAATGGTATCATACATATCACTGCTTTCATCAATCTCCTTCCCCTTTTTTGAAGCATTATGTGGTCTGATATCTTCAAAGGTACCCTCACTCATCCATTTACCTCTCACATCCTGATAAACAAATATATAACCCTCTCGTATAAATAACGGATCCGGGCCTAAGGATGTTTTATATTCATCTTTCCCATAAGGAGCAACCGTATAAGGAGTACGGTTAATCAAGAAGGGGTACTTTTTTGAAGAGTCTTTAGGAATATAAATAGAAGTAAAAAGCTTTATTCCATCACGCATAGGAATATATCGTTCAATCTTGGTATAATTGTCGCGGATATAAAGCGAATCAACGCTTTGTTGAGCAATGGAATAATTAAAAGCTAAGAAAAAAAAGAAAAATAGCAGAGATTTTAATTTTATCATGATGTTGATGAATTAAGGCTGAGTAAATATGATAAAAAATAATTAAAAGTTCAACGGCTGTCCTATTTAACCAATCTTAAATATATCCTTTAAGGCTCTTTTTGCCGCATAATATCCACACATACCGTGAACTCCTCCTCCTGGTGGTGTGGAAGACGAACAAATATACATTCCTCTGGCGGAAGTTTTATAAGGCGACCATCGAAGTGCAGGTCGTGTAAATAATTGCTTTAAATCCATTGCCCCACCATTGATGTCTCCTCCTATATAATTGGGATTATATGCTTCTATTTGCTGCGAATTGGTGGTTCTCTTTGCAACAATACAATCCCGGAACCCTGGAGCGAATCTTTCAATTTGTCTTTCAATTGCCTCTGTCATATCATGAGTAGAGCCATTTGGCACATGGCAATATGCCCACAAGACTTCTTTATGATCCGGCGTTCGACTTCTATCGAAAACACTTTGCTGCGCCATTAAAACATATGGTTTTTCCGGATGTTTCCCATTCCAAACCGCCTGTTCGGCTGAGGCAATTTCCGTCAAAGTATTTCCCAAATGCACTGTACCAGCACTTTTACATAGTTCTGATTTAAATGGAACCGGATTTTCTAAAATCCAATCTATTTTAAAAACTCCCATACCGTAACGGTATTTTTCTAATTGTTTTCGGTAAGTGCCCGAAAATCGATGACCCGCAATCTGAAGCAATTGTTTCGGCCCGATATCAAAAAGTATAGCCTTAGTGGCAGGCAGTTTGTCCAAGGAGTCAATATAATAATCAGTTTTTATTTCTCCCCCTACGGATTTAAAATAAGAAATGAGCGCATCTGCGATACGTTGAGAACCACCTTCAACAATTGGCCATCCTCCTCCGTGTCCGGCCAAAGCTAAAACTAATGCAACGGCAGAAGTAGAAGCATACGATAATGGCAACATGGAATGCGCTGCCATACCTGCCCACAGTGCTTTCATCTTTTCAGTATTAAATGATGAAGCAATTCGTGTAGCCGGCTGCAATGCTTTATAACCAAACTGTAATAGATTTATTGGCTGTTTAGGTATATGCAGGGGCGCTAAAATATCATTTATTAATCGCGGCCAGGATTTAGATAATGAATCAAATAAGTTAAGATAGGTTTGTTTATCAGAACCAAACTGTTCTGATGTTTTCAATATTGATTGATAAAGGGCAACTGCTGAACCATCTTCTATTGGGTGCGCTGCAAGAATTGGAGGATAAATATAATTTAATCCATGCTCGGCTAAAGGAAGTGATTTAAAAAAAGGAGATTGAGCAGCCAAGGGATGAATAGCTGAACAAATATCGTGTAAATAACCTGGAAAAATTAATTCAGAAGAGCGTAATCCACCTCCAATTGTATCTTTACCTTCTATCAGTAAGACAGATAACCCCTCTTGTTGCATTTTAATAGCAGCAGCCAAACCATTAGGCCCTGAACCCACAACTACTGCATCATACCTCTCTTTAAACATTTCGGTTATCTGTTATCAGGGTATTCATTTACCCAACGAAAACCTGTATTCATCAACTTAAAAGATTTTATATCTCTTTCTTTAAAACGCATATAAACACTATCTTGATCCATGATGCCACTGAAAGTTAAATATTCTTTCTCTTTTTGATACGTAAGTCTATTTTTATTTGACGCGTGGATATTATTATAAAATAATACTGTTTTATTTGTTGTATCAATAGTAAAATTAAGGTATTTAATTGAATCATTCATCATCTTAACCATAGCATGTTCTTCCCATTGAATAACCAGATTTCTCCAACGGCTTGCATCAGTAATTAATGGAGGAATCGTATCATTATTGCGAATGATAACGTCTGCATCGTATAGACCATAAAGTGCTGGTTTAGGTTTTTTATCGCCATATGCTTTCTGACCTTCAATCCCACTGCGTACCCCATTATAACACAAATATCCAACAAATAAGCATTTAATAGCAACACTTACAACGCGTAGCCAACGTTTTTTTAAGTAAGCAGGTTGATTTTTTGCCTCTATTTGTTTGTTTAACAGAAAGAAATTAATTAATCGCTTTAAATCAGGAGCCAATAGAAACAATGACATTAAAAAGAGTGTGGCGGAAAACAGCTTAACCGGTACATCAAAGAATAAGTTAATTGCAAGAATATTTATTGTTACAATAGCAGTCAACAAAGCTCAAGGTAACTGTACGTCTAAATAGCAGGAAGAAACCTGCGGTTACTTCCGCAAAACCAGTAAAAAAACTAAAGCCCTTTGAAAACCCAATATAGGTCCAGGCTAAGCCCATTGGTGATTTATCTCCCAACGGTTGAATCAGCTGGCTTAAAACAGGAGAAGGCATTTGCAAATGGAAAATCTTATAAAAACCGTATATAAACATATTCATTACCAAATAATAACGCACCACCACAGATACCCAATAAAGTAATTGCTGATAATCCTCTCTTTTTCTATCAATAATAGACCATATAGCTGCACTCAAAAAAGCTAACAATAAATAAACAAAGATGGTTACATAATCATACGTTGTGTCGCCACTCCCATTTGTAAATACAGTAATAGGATCTTCGAATTTTAAAATATAAACGGCAAACCAGGGCACAAATATTCGAAAAATGAAAGAAAGGAAACCTCCGAAAATATATAAGGAAAAAAAACATGCAAAAAAACGGAAAAGAATTTTTTGGGCTACGCTCCATCGAACAGTAGATTTATTCATAGAAATAGGTTTTATAAAAGTGGATCATCCGTATTTTGACAGATATGTCTATACTTGTATTTTAAATTATTGGCTTGTTTTTAATTGATATCTTTGTAATTTGAAGATAAAGAATTCTTAATGGTAAAAAGAATATTAATAATAGAAGACGACCCAGAATTAAATAGAAATATTAAACAAGCTTTAACAGCAGAGGAAATGCTTGTTGAAACAGTGTATGATGGACTGCTTGCTGAGAAAATTTTGAGTAAGGAAAAATTTGACTGCATCATCTTGGACATAAACCTTCCTGGTAAGACAGGATATGCTGTAAGTGCTGATTTCAGAAAGTACAATACAAGCACACCCATTTTGATGTTATCGGCATTTAGTGAATTGGAGGATAAAGTACAAGGTTATGATTTTGGTGCCGATGACTATCTGACGAAACCTTTTTACATGAGAGAACTTATCTTAAGAATAAATTCTTTGATTAAAAGAAGTACAGACAACCCAACAAAAGAAAACATCAATTTGGTTGCAGGTGGTTTGATTGTAGAGCGTGCTACAAAAAGAGTAACAAGAGAAGGGGTAGAAATTTCTTTAACACCCAGAGAATACCAAATATTGGTTAAACTGTTAGAATCAAGAGGAGAAGTGGTTTCCAAAAGAAAATTAATACAGGAAATCTGGGGGAAAGCTTTCGATGCAAACACGAATACGATTGAAGTCTATATTAATTTTCTCCGAAAAAAGATTGACAAACCCTTTGCTAAAGAATCCATAAAAACAAAAGTTGGTTATGGGTATTATTTTGAGGACTGATGAGCATAAGGAAGAAAATCTTATTATCTTTTTCAGCGACTGTAATTTGCTTACTTGGAATTGCTTTACTTTCTATTTATACATTATTTTATGAATATAGAGAAGAAGAGTTCCAACAAATGCAAAAACAAAAGATAACTTCTACTCTGAAGTTTCTGACTGAAATAAGACAAGCCGATGAGTCTATTATCCAAACCATGGATCGCCTTACTATTAATGATTTCTATGACGAGAAACTCCTGATCTACAATGAAGAAAAAAAACTTATTTATTCAAGTATCGACGACACATTAATTCCTGATGCTGAACGGATACTTTCTATTTTATCTCCAAACCATCAATGGTTAGAAACAAAGGATGATTTATATGACGTGATTGGAGTATCTGTAAAACGAGACGATAAAATTTATTATGGAATTAATAAAGCATTCGATTCTTCCGGATATTCTAAACTGAATTTTCTTAAATATGTTTTGCTATTCACTTTTTTTGGTATTTCATTGATTGTGGTTGCCATTTCCAATTACTTATCAAAGAAGATCACAAGACCAATAGAAGATATTACTAAAAAGATCAACAATCAAAATTTTGATAGTATTTATGTCCCAATTGAAATCGAGCAATCCAAAAATGAAATTACTGTTTTGGCACAACAATTTAACGAGTTAATGAAAAGAATGAAAGAGGCTTCCTCTTTCCAGAAACATGCAATTCATCATATCTCACATGAGCTAAAAACACCGATCTCTATTTTAGTTTCAAACTTTGAACGAATTGAGAAAGAAACTGATCTCCAAGGGATTAAAATTCTGATGAACAATCAAAAAGAAGACACAAAAAACTTAAGCGAAATTATTGACTTACTTCTGGAGATATCAAAAACCGATTCAGGAGATAGCATAGAAAAAGCTCCTTTACGTATAGATGAACTCATCTTTGATATTACTGATGAGTTAAGCCATTTACATGCTGATTTTGAGTTTTCTATCGAATATGCAACCCTTACCGATGATGAAAGTAAACTCACCGTTTCATGTTCTTCAAGATTGCTAAAAGCTGCGTTAATGAACCTGATGCTAAACAGTATTCATTACAGTAGCAACAAGAGTGCAAAGATTAAAATCATTACCAATAAGGATGATCTGACAATAAACTTTATCAATGAAGGCCCTATCATTACCAAAACGGAAGAAGCTCATTTATTTCAGCGCTTTTTTAGAGGGGAAAATAGCAAAGGCAAGTCCGGCTTCGGATTGGGCTTAGTCTTTATTAATAAAATTATTCTTCAACATGATGGTTCAATTTCTTATTCAAATGATTCCAGAAATACCAATACTTTCACAGTTAACCTGCTCTTAAGGTAAACTTTATCCATTTTAAGGTCTTTTTAAGCTCATTTTAAATTCCTTTGCGCCTTACTAATTCAAAGGCCAGCATGAATATTAAAATTAGAGAAGTTAGCGAAAAAATAAAATCGTACAGCTTCTTAGCTTTCATTTTTCTCACGAGCATAACATTCTCTTTCGCACAATCAGCACGAACCGATACTTTAAGATTCAACCGGCAGCAATATGAAGAATTATTTTTAAAGCAAAATCTATTCTTAATTGCTGAAAAATTAAATATCAATCAGGCAGATGCTATTTTACTTCAGGCAAAACTATGGCCTAATCCTTCCATAACAATCGATGATGTAAATTTATGGACTACCAAACATCAATTGACGAGTCTTGATAGTCCCCTCCCTCCGGTTTTCGGAAATATCGCTAAGAATACGCAATTCTCTGTTCAAATTGAGCAACTTATTCAAACAGCCGGTAAACGGAAAAAGCTGATGGCAATTGAAAAAGTATCCCTTGATCTTACAAAACAACAATTCGAAGACGTGCTCCGCAATTTAAAGTTTGAATTCAGGAATAATCTAACTCAACTACACTATTTACAGCAGTATATTAAAGTTTTCATGCAACAACAGTCGTCCGTAAATAAGCTTTTAGTAAACTATCAAAAACAAGTTGAGAATAATATCATCAGTAAAGGTGAATTTGTCCGCCTAAAGGTTCTGCAGCTAGAGCTTTCAAAAGAGCTTAATGAACTTAACAAACAGGCAAATGAGGTTCAAACTAACTTACAAGTTATGATGAATCTCCCTTCTGATTTATCGCTGACTGTAAATGAGGAAGACTTTAGTTATGACCTTGATAAAGTAAAAGGGATCCATTTAGATCGTTTGTATGCACAAGCACTTGATCATAGACCCGACGTTAAAATAGCCGGATTAGAAAACACTCACTATTCTAAATTATTTAATTACGAAAAATCACAACGGGTACCTAATCTTAATATAATGGGCAGTTATGATCGTGGAGGTGGAATTTGGCCTAGTTTCATCGGTTTTGGAATAGCTATCGATATCCCAGTATTTGACCGAAATCAAGGAAATATAAGCTATGCAAAGATTGGAATGGAACAGACCAAAATTTTAATGGAAGAAAAGCAACTCGAGGTTAAGGCTGAAGTTTCACAAAACTATAAAGACTTACTATCCGCAATAACTCTCTATGAAAGCATTGATCCGCTTTATGAGCAAGATTTAGACACTCTTTTAAACAGTTATACTAAAAACTTTGCTAATAGAAACATCAGTCTTCTCGAATATTTAGATTTCCAGGAAGCCTATCTGGAAAACAAACAGATCATACTCGAATCACAAAAAGACATTCACCTTCATTTAGAAGAATTACAATATATAATCGGTAAAGAAATTAATTAATCATGAAGACAATCTGCTTTAAAAGCTCTACAAACACCATTACGAAAATAAGCCTTCTTTCATTGCTAATAGGGACTCTTTCTCTGATAGGATGTACTGAAGCAGAACAAGAAAGTAAAAAAGATGAATATTGCATCAATGACTTCATGAGAGAAAAAATCTCTATTGATACGGCAATAAGTTTACCGGTTATCGAAACTCTGTCACTTACCGGAAAAGTAGAATATAACCCTGATAAAGTTGTCAACTTTGTTAGCCTGGTAAGTGGTATCATAACAAACACCTATTTTTCATTAGGTCAAAAAGTAAAAAAAGGTCAGTTACTAGCCGAAATTAAAAGTGCTGAGTTAAGTAGTCTCCTAACACAAAAAAGAAGTATTCAGGCACAAATCCATGTAGCCAAAAGAGCGCTTGAATCCATTCAGCAAATGCACGAAGACCAAATCTCATCACAAAGAGATTTAATTGAAGCGCAAAGTGATATGATAGGCTTAGAAGCAGAATTAGACAATATTGATGCACAATTAAGCCTTTATAGCGCAAGCAGTGAAAAAGGTGTTTTCCAAATAAAGGCTCCTTCTTCCGGCATAATCGTCAATAAAAATATAGCGCCCGGGCTACAGATCTCCGCAGAGGGAGCTCCTCTTTTCACCATCTCGGACTTAGATAAAGTGTGGATCATGGCTAACATTTATGCGGAGAACATCGCCTATATCAAGGAAAATATGAATGTCAATATACAAGCAATGGCTTATCCTGATGTAAAGTTTACCGGCAAAATAAACTCCCTTTCACAAGTATTTGACACCGAGGAACGGGTTTTAAAAGCACGCATTGTGATGAATAATTCCGACGGGAAGCTGATGCCAGGAATGTTGGTAGATGTGTTTGTTGAAAAAGCATTGGGTAATTCAGCAGTTTCGGTTCTTGCTGATGCATTGATCTTTGATAATAACCAACACTTTATTCTTATTTATAAGAATGATTGCTCTATCGAGATTAGACCCGTTAATCCCATTGTCCAGAATTCCCACCACGTGTTTTTTGAAAAGAATCTTGAAGCCGGCGAAAAGGTCATTTCCAAAAACAATTTATTGATTTACAATCAACTTAAAGACAATTAAATAAGAAACTCATGCAAAAATTTGTTCAAGGCATCGTTACTTTTTCTTTAAAAAACTCGATTATTGTCTTCTTCCTGACGGGCTTGCTCCTGATTGCAGGCATCGCAAACTATATTAAAATTCCAATCGAAGCATTTCCTGATGTTACAAACACCCGTGCCCGTATCATTACCCAGTGGCCGGGAAGGAGTGCTGAGGAGGTTGAGAAGTTTATTACCCTTCCGATCTCAAAAGAGATGAATACGATTCCGAAAAAAGCAGATGTAAGATCCATATCTCTATTCGGACTTTCTGTTATAACCGTAATTTTTGATGACGATGTAGAAGATTTTTACGCGCAACAGTATGCATCAAACAGGTTGCAAGGAATAGAACTCCCCGAAGGAAGTAACGCTGAAATTGAACCACCTTCTGGTGCTACAGGGGAAATCTTCAGATACGTTGTAAAAAGCGATCTTCCTATCCGTGAAATATCAGCTATTCATGACTGGGTTATTGAAAGAGAACTGCTTTCGGTGCCGGGGGTAGCAGATATAGCGAGCTTTGGAGGAGAAGAAAAAATTTATGAAATCCAAATTAACCCTACGGAATTAAGCAATTATGACCTGTCTCCTCTTGATGTATTCGAGGCTGTTTCAAAAAGCAATATTAATGTTGGAGGTGATGTCATTCAAAAAGGTAATCAAGCTTATGTTGTCAGAGGGGTTGGTTTATTAGAGAATGTTGAAGATATAGAAAATATCCTGATCGAAATGAAGGGAGCGACGCCGATATTGGTAAAACATGTCGCAGATGTAACCGTAGGTGCAAAACCCCGTTTGGGCCAGGTAGGGCTTGATGATGACAATGATCTGGTACAGGGAATTGTAGTCATGCTGCGTGGTGAAAATCCTGGCGAAGTTATAACCAACCTTAAGGAACGGATCAACGAACTAAATGAACGGATATTACCACAAAACGTTAAGATTGTCCCTTTTATTGATCGTACAGAATTAGTAAACACGACCGTTAGCACGGTTACCAAAAACCTGGCAGAAGGGATTATATTAGTTTCACTTATTGTATTTATCTTTCTGTACAATTGGCGAACTACCTTTATCGTAGCATCCGTAATTCCACTATCATTTCTTTTTGCTATTAGTATGTTACGTATTCAAGGTTTACCAGCTAATCTGATATCGATGGGAGCACTCGACTTTGGTTTACTATTAGAAGCGACATTGGTCATTGTTGAACAAGTGTTCGTGTCTCTACAGCTGCGCTCAAAACAATTAGGTAAAGAAAGGTTTGCGAAAATATCGAAATTAGGGCTTATCAAAAAGAGTGTTGGTAAAGTTTCCACTTCCATATTTTTTGCCCTTTTTATCTTAATTATTGCATTAATGCCAATTTTCTCCTTTGAGAAAGTAGAAGGAAAGATGTTTTCACCATTGGCATTTACACTTGGCTATGCCCTTTTAGGTTCTCTTATATTAAGCTTAACCTATGTACCGGCAATGTGTAAGCTTCTTTTAAAGAAGGGGGTTGAAGAAAAGGAAAATTTCATTTCGCGATTTTTCAAAGAAAACCTATTTGGATTATTTCTTTGGAGCACAAAACATCGAAAAATAACACTGTATGGGTTCATTTGCATCTTGCTGCTTTGTATTGTTAAATTCCATTTTTATGGTTCAGAATTTTTACCGAAGCTAAATGAAGGCGCTATTTATGTACGCGCCACCCTTCCCAATAGTGTCAACCTTGATGAATCTGTACGCCTAACCCAAGAGATGAAGCAGAAGATACAAGAATTTGAAGAAGTGGAGTTTGTATTGACTCAAACGGGGCGCCCCAATGACGGAACAGACCCAACCGGCTTTTTTAATATAGAGTTCCATATCCAACTTAAACCGGAAAAATCATGGACAAGAAAAATTAACAAAGAGGGTTTATTGGCGGAATTACGCGACAAATTCGATAATTATCCGGGAGTAAACTTCGGTTTCAGCCAACCAATACAAGACAATGTTGAAGAGTATGTAGCAGGTGTAAAAAGTGCACTTGTCATTAAAATTTTCGGCGACGATTTATTTGAACTTGAAGATTTAGCGAATGATGTCGCCAATTCAATTAAGGATGTAAAAGGTATTGAGGACGTCAATGTTTACAAAAATATTGGTCTTCCTGAATTACGTATTCAACTGCATGATCACAAAATGGCCAAGTACGGTGTTACGACAGCAGATGCACAGTCTGTTGTGTCAATGGCAATAGGCGGTCAGGCTGCAACTACATTTTATGAAAACGAAAGGACATTTGATGTAAGTTTACGTTATCAAAAACAACATAGGGAATCAGCAGATAAAATCGGCAATATACTAGTTCCCTCAATGGGCGGTCACTATGTTCCATTAAAAGAAATTTCTACAATTGATTATCATACAGGTCCGGCATTTATTTACCGGGAAGGAAATAGCCGTTATATTGGAATAGGATTTAGCATAGAGGGAAGAGACTTGGGAAGCACGATTGTGGAAGCGAGAAATAAAGTAACAAACGAGGTAAAGTTACCATCTCATAATAAAATGGAATGGGCTGGAGAATTTGAAAGCAAAGACAGGGCTAGTAAACAACTGGCTTTGGTTGTTCCTATTTCATTATTACTGATTCTTTTTCTTTTATATATGAATTTTGGCAATTTAAAGGACACGTTGATTTCATCAATAACGCTTCCCTTTGCTTTTATTGGCGGGTTTCTCTCTTTATGGATAACCGGAACCACCTTTGGCATATCTGCAGGAATCGGATTTATCATTCTTTTTGGTGTCGCAACAATTGATGGTATTATATTAATAGCGATCATGCGTGAAAACCTCCGAAACCGCTTGCCCTTAAAAGATGCAATTTCGAATGGGGTGTATAGCAGAGTTAGACCTATTGTTATGATTGCGCTAATGGGGTCAATGGGTCTTTTTCCAGCGGCTATATCGAACGGAATGGGATCTGAAATTCAAAAACCTTTAGCGATAATGATTGTAGGAGGCCTATTGATTTGCACTATTCTTTCCTTAACTGTTCTGCCGCAAATCTTTTATTTGGCCTATAGAAAAGAAAAAAAATAATAAGTCTAAAGCCGCAGGATACATAAAAACCTGCGGCTTTCACAACACTAGTTCATTCGCTTCCTGTAATCAGTGCGCAGATGTGAAATTACTTCTCTGCTAAAATCAACGTAGAAGGGATATCCGACAGCCAAAGACTTTTTGTGTCAACCAACCTTTTCCAACTGTCAATGCTAATTAACATCATATCCTGGCCATTTAAAAAGTCCTTGTTAATTACTCTTTCATTCAAAAGAGTAATATGATTGGGAGCCTTTTGTTCAATAGCACGAATGGATTCCTTAATTTCAGCTTGATTCTTTAATTGTCCTATTGCATCTAAAACTGTTACCTGAACACCTGAATTGTGAATTAATTTTCGAGCATATTTAATTAGAAATGCGTCTTCTTCAGAAAATATCGGAATAAAAACCCGATTTATTTGAATCAATCCTTTATCAATTAAAACTCCCACAGACACATTACTTCTCGAAATAATCAGCCGGGTACGCTCATCAAAGGGTGAACCATCAAAAAGACTTTTTTTCCCGGTAACCTGATTGATTAGTCTGTCCGGGTTGATAATTCTTGTCGTAAAACCCAGAATTTTACCTAGTAAGCTTCCTTCAAAAATAGATTGTCCGACACCGACAAGCAGTAAATCATAATCGCCTTTATTAGCCACTTCAGTAATGTCAGCATCAATGTTATTCGAAGCTTTAAAAAGTGTAGTAATTTTTTGATTCAATTTCTGTGATTCCTCAATTACAGGCTCAAAGCTCACTCTCTCATATTCTTCCATATTATAATTGTGCAAATCATTGCTAAGCGATAAATGCATTGTCGTCACAGATGCATTTCCATTTAGTTTCTGTACAAGACCATTCGCTAAACGCAACAGCGATTGTCCTCCTTTGGGATTTCCAAAAGAAATCAAAATCTTATATTTACTCAACTGGCTTATTTCTTGAGGTATTTCAGTTGCTTTTGACTTCCAAAAGAAATTGATTAAATCAAGTGCAGGGCCTGTCATAGCAGTTGTAACAAGAGCCATAATGACCAACATTGCAAAGATTTCCGGTGTCAAAACCCCAAGATCGTAACCTATATTTAATACAATCAGCTCCATTAAACCTCGGGTATTCATCAATGCTCCAATAGTTAAGCTATCTTTCCAGCTTTGTCCTACAAATTTAGCGGCCAATGAACTTCCAATAAATTTCCCGACAACGGCAACAAGGATAATCAATGCCGTTATTTTCCATAAATAAGGATCATTTAATAATCCAATTTCAGTTCTTAAACCCGTGAAAACAAAAAACAAAGGCAACAAAAGAACCATTGCCACATCTTCTATTTTCTCTATGAAAATATTTCTAAACTTGGTGTTTTCTGGCATGATGGCCCCAGCCATAAAAGCTCCAAACAAGGCATGAATCCCTATTATCTCCGTAATATAAGATGATATGATAAGTGTCAGGAAAAATATTGCTACAATGGGTTTACTTAAATTCTCCCTTGAACTGTGCAAATCACCCACACGTTTCAAAAATGGTCGAACAACCTTCATCATCAATACGACATAAACAACAGCAAGGAAAATAATATAGAGAGAACTTACAAAGGAGCCAGCTTTAACGATCGCTATTACTGATGCCAATAAGCACCATGCGGTAATGTCATCTGCTGCCGCACAAGTAATAACCAATGATCCTAATTTCGATTTATGAATTTCGCGTTCCCGTACGATTCTGGCTAAAACCGGAAACGCTGTTATACTCATTGATATCCCAATAAATAAACCAAATGATGAGAATTGCACACCTTCGGGCGCAAACGAATCGTAAATAAAATAAGCTAAGATTATTCCTAAAGTAAAAGGAAGAATAATACTTGCATGACTGATTACGACCGCATCATGAGCCTTCGTCTTCAATACATTCAGATCTAATTCCATTCCTATAACAAACATGAAGAGAATAAGTCCGATTTGGCTAAGGAAGTTCAAGTTACCTAATGAATCTGGTGGAAAAAGTGCAGCTGAAAATTCTGGAAAGTACATACCTATCAGCGACGGCCCAAGTATAATACCCGCAGCAATTTCGCCAATGACAGTAGGCTGCCCTATTTTTTTACAGACCCATCCAAATAGCCGTGCAATCAAAATAATGGTTACAATTTGCGCTAAAAGAATAGCAAGAGGATGCTGAAGATTTTGAATTAACGAATCTTTAAATTCAAACCACTGGCTCCTCCCTGTTTCAGGAATATTAATATCCCTTCCTTGTTCTAGTTTTGCACCGAGTAGTACGATCCAATACATTAAAACCGAAAATCCGCCAATAATTCCAATATAAAAGAAACTGTTTTTAAATTTTTTCATGTGAATAATTTGTTAACAAAGTCAATGAAGTTATGATGAGCAAATTTTCACTAGCCAATATTTTTCAACTACGTCTCAGAGTTCGTTTCGCTAAATACATTACTGGTTTTAAATGTAAAAATAAATGCTCATCGTTTCATTCCTGATATGATGTAAACAAAAATGCAAATTAAAGGATGTCAAAAAAATGAAAGAGAGAAAAGACCGACACCAAATGTAATAAGAAGGAGAAAATTTGTAACAAGCTATATTTCCACACTTTTTAGAAAATTATTCCGATATGGTTCCCCGAGCGTCAGAACCAAAACTTTATCTGAATTTAAAAAATAATTGGTTGTGATTTCATCGAACGTAAACCATTTAACAATAGACAAGGATATCAGCTCCTTTTTATTAATCTGGCAAAATTGATCATTCGGCAACAATTCAAGAAGTTTACTAAAAGAAACATTCTTTAAAGAAATCATATTTCCATCTTTTAAATAAGCGATTTTATCACGGCTGTCAATGTTTGATGTTCTGATGAAGCTTAGTTGTTCAAAAAACAACAAAGCCTTTCCTTTATCTGTGTTTAGCTGGATAAAAGCCTTTGATGGTTGAGAAGAATCCAGCCTTTTAATCGCTTTCTTTACTGCCAATTCCAACCGTTCTTTCTGTAATGGCTTTCCTACATAATCAACTGCATCAAGATCAAAAGCTTCAGCTGCATATTCCTTATAAGCAGTTGTAAAAATGATTAGCTTCCCCCTTAATAAGTTAGCAACTTGCAAGCCATTTATAAAAGGCATTTCTATATCCAGAATACAAAGATCGAATTCAAGGGTAGATAGTTCTGTTATAAAAACTTCCGGATCATTGAATGCTTTTACAATTTCCAATTCAGGAATTTGCTCACAAAGCAATTTTAAGTAAGTAAGACCTGGTAGCTCATCATCGAGCAGCAAGCATTTGAGTTTTCTGTTCAAACAAATTGATTTTTAAATGAGCAATATAAACATCCCCTTCAATAAACTTATCAAGCGTGAAGTTATTCTTGTATAAAATTTTCAAACGTTGCTCCAATGTTTCTGCTCCTATACCACTTTTCTCTTTCTGCATCGGGTTCTTAGACGATATTTTATTTGATACTGTTAAATAAAAAATGCCTTCTTTAAATTCAAACGCAATGGAGATGAACGCGTCATTACTTTGGAGATTTGCGTGCTTAAATGCATTTTCAATCAAATCGACAGATATAAGAGGAGCTAATAATTTCTCATCATATAGCATGTCTGACTCATTTATTTTAGTTTTAATCTGCAATTCAAATAAAGGGCTAATCTTTATTTTATTAATTTCAATAAGATTTAATGCAAATTCAATTTCTTCTCTTGGTGTTACAAAGTCATTCTGACTTTCATAGAGAATGTAATCAAGTACACTAGCTAATTTATCAAGAGCAAAATAGGTTTGATAGGCATGTGATTGAATAGAATTGAGGATATTTTTAAAGAGATGCGGATTTAGCTTTGATTCGAGGGTTTTCAGCTTAATACTGTTAACGTTATCTTCGAGTTGATGAAACTGAGACTCAATTCGTTTTTTATCCTTTTCTGACCTCAAGAGTCTAACAGATAAATAAGATATCAATAGAAGTAATATGACTCCAATCGTTGAGAGGATAATAAACTCAGTTGATATTTTTTGGTCTATTCCCATTGTGTTTCACGAATCTGATACCTAGCTCTACAAAACTAATTAATTCTCAATCATTACCAATAGTTAAACCTTACCTTTAATAATACATTGCTCAATGGCGGAAAAAGATAATAAAAACCTCCACCTAAGAAAAGTATTCTTTTAAATATCTTTGCGGAATGAATAATTCTAAAGGCAATAGCACCTTCTTTAACCTATTTGACTTTACACAAAAGGTTAATTATCGAACAGAAATCTTAGCAGGACTAACTGTCGCCATGACAATGATGCCTGAATCGCTTTCCTTTGCTATCCTTGCAGGATTCCCACCTTTAATGGGATTGTACGCAGCTTTTTTAATGGGTCTGATTACCTCTGTATTTGGAGGAAGACCAGGCCTCATTTCTGGCGGTGCCGGAGCTACAGTTATCGTCCTGATTGCCTTAATGAAATCACATGGTCTGGAATATGTTTTTGCGGCAGTAGCATTAGCCGGTGTGATTCAAATTATTGTTGGTCTGTTCAAATTAGGCAAATTTGTTCGACTGGTTCCGCAGCCGGTTATGTACGGATTTGTAAATGGCCTGGCTGTGATTATTTTCATGGCTCAACTAGAACAATTCAAAACAGTAACTAACGGTAGTCTTACATGGCTTGCCGGAGCACCTTTACTGATTATGATAGCCCTGGTAGCTTTAACGATTGCTATTATTATCATATTACCAAAGTTTACCAACGCTGTACCTGCATCATTGATAGCTATTATTGTTGTATTTCTGTTGGTCCTTATCTTTCAAATAGATACTAAAACTGTCAAAAACATTGCGTCTGTAAGCGGTGGCTTCCCTCCTTTTCACATTCCTGTTATTCCATTAAATTTCGAAACATTGAAAGTGATATTTCCTTACGGTTTAATCATGGCAGGGGTCGGACTAACCGAAGGCTTATTGACATTGAATCTTGTAGACGAAATTACGGCCAGCCGGGGGAAAGGAAATAAAGAATGCATTGCGCAAGGAAGTGCCAATATAGTCAATGGTTTTTTCTCTGGAATGGGAGGTTGTCCTATGATCGCTCAAACCCTTGTAAATCTTTCTGCCGGATCAAGAGCCAGATTATCCGGAATTGTAGCCTCTTTAACCATACTAGCCATTGTTCTTTTTGGAGCACCACTAATAGAGCGTCTTCCAATGGCTGCTTTAACGGGAGTAATGATTATGGTTGCAGTTGGAACATTTGAATGGATTAGCTTTAAGATTATCAATAAAATGCCAAAGCAAGACGTTTTCGTAGGAATACTTGTTGCATTAATTACCATCTTTCTTCATAATCTGGCATTGGCAGTATTAATTGGTGTGATTATTTCAGCTCTCGTTTTTGCCTGGGAAAGTGCTAAACGGATTAGGGCAAGAAAGTACCTAGATGAACATGGCTCTAAACATTATGAGATATATGGCCCCCTATTTTTTGGGTCTGTAACTGCTTTTCATGAAAAATTTGATGTTTTAACAGATCCAAAAGAGGTTATTATTGATTTTCGGGAGAGCAGAGTTGCTGATATGTCTGGTATTGAAGCACTGAATAAACTTACAGAACGTTATGCAAAAGCAGGGAAGAAATTACATTTACGCCACCTTAGTGATGATTGCAGACTTCTTTTAAAAAATGCTGAATCTGTTATTGAAGTGAATATATTGGAAGACCCTCATTATAAAATAGCCACAGATGTTAAATAAGAATTCCTCTATTATTTATGCTTTAAACATACATAATAGAGGAATATATTTATTGAAAATTATTATTTTACTTTTTTAAATACGATAATTCCATTGTGTCCGCCAAAACCAAAGGTGTTGCTCATGGCAACATCAATATTTTTTTCAATCGCTTCCAGTTTCACAATGTTAATATCAGCAGGAATTTCGGGATCCAAATTATGCAAATTAATCGTTGGAGGTACAACAGAATTTTTGATAGCCAAAATACTAGCAATGGCTTCAATAGCACCAGCGGCACCTAACAAATGACCGGTCATCGATTTTGTAGCACTGATATGTAGCTTTTCAGACTTGTCCTTAAAAAGATTTGAAATCGCCTTTATTTCACTCAAGTCACCAATGGCAGTTGAAGTCGCATGTGCATTTAGATAATCTACATCTTGTGTAGCAATGCCTGCATCTTCAAGTGCAAAACGCATAGCTGTTCCAGCTCCTTCCCCTTCCGGATGAGTTGATGTCATGTGATACGCATCTGCAGTCATAGCTGCACCTGCAACCTCCGCATATATCGTAGCCTTTCTAGCTACTGCATGCTCATATTCTTCTAAAACAAGAGCACCGGCGCCCTCCCCCATCAAAAATCCATCTCTTGCTACATCAAATGGTCTACATGCTGCCTGTGGATCATCGTTAAGTGTGGTCATGGCTTTCATTGCACTAAATCCGCCCACAGATGCCTGGGTAACAGGAGCTTCTGAACCACCCGTTACAATTACCTTGGCTTTGCCCCAACGGATATAATTTAAAGCATCCATGATAGCTGTATTTGCTGACGAACAAGCAGTAACGGTAGTATAATTGATTCCCCTCAAACCATATTTAATGGAGATCATTCCGGACGCCATATTGGCAATCAGCTTTGGAATAAAAAACGGACTGAACCTTGGTTTAAAATCATTCAATGCATATTCGGTAACCTGCTCTTCAAAAGTAAGCATTCCACCTTGTCCAGATCCCCAGATAACACCCGAGTCATAAGGGTTCATTGTCGAAAAATCAAGACCTGAGTCTTCAATCGCTTGTTTTGCGGCAGCCAGAGCATACTGAGTAAACGAATCAGTTCTTTTTAATTCAGCACGGTCAAGAAACAATGTGGGGTCAAAGTCTTTTAATTCACAGGCAATTTGAGTCCGGAATGCACTCGGATCAAATTTTGTAATTCTTCCTGCGCCACTTTTTCCATTTGTCAAACTGTCCCAAAATGTGTGAATGTCATTTCCAACCGGGGTCAATGCTCCTATTCCTGTTACAACAACTCGTTTCATTTATTATATTTTATCATTTTATAATGTACAAACAACTGCAAAGATACAAATCTACATCATTCTACGTACCTTGCATTAACTACAATATACAATTATTATGAAAAGATTAAAACTTATAGTGATTATTCTGATAACCAACACAATCGGAACGCCTATAAGTGCTCAATCCCGCAAATCGGTTGAAACTTCAACCGATATTTTAGTTTTTGTACCCGCTGTTTCCGGATTTGTAACAACATTAGTTAAGAAAGATTATATAGGATCAAAACAAATTGTATTGTCAGGAGCTACCAATTTAGCCGCTACGCTTATATTAAAACAAGCCATTAAAAAAGAACGTCCTGATATGAGCGATTATCATTCTTTTCCATCCGGCCATACATCGATCGCCTTTCAGGGCGCATCTTTTATTCAGCAAAGATATGGATGGAAATACGGCATTCCAGCTTATTTAGTTTCTTCTTATGTAGGATGGGGTCGAATTTATGCAAAGAAACATGATCTATGGGATGTTTTGGGTGGCGCCGCAGTGGGCACTGTTAGCACGTATATTTTTTCTACTCCTTTCGCACAAAAACGCAATATAACTTTTTCGCCTACTCTTATGAAAGGCGAATATCCGGCTTTCTATGCTTCAATAATATTTTGATTAGTTTTATCTTTGGAAACACTTTTCCGTTTTAAACAGACAGGTACTTGTTTGTTAAGAGCAAAAAATAACAAAATGATTTTTCTAAAATCAAACAATAACTAAAACAATAAATTATTTATTTATGACTACAAATGAAATATTAAGCATATTACCCTATAGTAAGCCCTTTCTCTTCGTGGATGAGTTGCTTCAAATAGATGAAAATGGCGCTGCTGGCACTTTCACCTTTAGCGAGGACTTGGGTTTTTATAAGGGGCATTTTAAAAATCATCCCGTTACTCCGGGAGTTATTCTAACCGAAACAATGGCTCAGATTGGTTTAGTTTGTTTAGGTATTTACCTAATGGGGAGTGCTGATCAGAATTCAATTGGACATGTCATGCTTACTTCAACAGCTATTGATTTTCTTAAACCTGTGTTTCCCGGTGAAAAAGTTACCGTGACCTCTGAAAAAATTTACTTCCGATTTAAAAAATTACATTGTAAGGTATCCATGCAAAATGAATTAGGAGAAATCGTATGTAAGGGAACGCTTTCCGGAATGGTTACTAAAAAACTAAATGAATAAATCGTCTGTTAACACAGATTATTCCATAAAATAAATTAAAAATCACAGATTATTGAACTTCATTAGGCAAATCATCTAGATTTAAGGTAAATTTGCATTTATTAAAAAATAGCATGATTTATTTCTTTTTAAGCCAACCCAAAACGGTTTTCACTGTACAAGTAGAAGGAAACCTATCTCCGGAAGATATTTCAAAATTAAACTGGCTGTTTGGCGGTTCTCATCTAAGTGAAGAAACCGCATTAACAGGTACATTTATTGGCCCACGAGCGGCCATGGTTACTCCATGGAGTACCAATGCTGTCGAGATCACCCAAAACATGGGCATCCGGGGAATCATCAGAATTGAAGAATTCCATCAGGCAGAAGCTGATTTTGAAGCTTTCGATCCCATGTTATCTCAAAAATATCAAGAACTTAATCAAGATATTTTCACGATCAATATCCAACCGGAGCCAATACTTGAGATAGACAATATTGCAGAATACAACCAACAAGAAGGTCTTTCGCTTAGCGATGAAGAGATTGATTACTTAAACAATCTTTCTGAAAGAATCGGACGGAAATTAACCGACTCAGAAGTGTTCGGCTTTTCACAAGTAAATTCTGAACATTGCCGCCATAAAATTTTTAACGGAACCTTTATCATAGATGGCAAAGAACAACCAACGTCTTTGTTTAAATTAATCCGCAAAACCTCAGAAGAACATCCGAATAGTATTGTATCTGCCTATAAAGATAATGTAGCTTTTATTAAAGGACCCGTAGTTCAGCAATTTGCGCCTGTAAGGGCAGATGAACCTGACTACTATAAAATCAGCGATTTTGAATCCGTTATTTCGATAAAAGCAGAAACCCATAATTTTCCAACCACAGTAGAGCCTTTTAATGGTGCTGCTACCGGAGCTGGGGGAGAAATCAGGGACAGGCTTGCCGGAGGGCAAGGCTCATTACCTTTGGCTGGTACGGCTGTTTACATGACTTCTTTTTCAAGGCTTGAAGAAAACCGGCCGTGGGAAAAAGCAATGGAAGAAAGAGAATGGTTATATCAAACCCCGATGGACATTTTGATCAAAGGATCTAACGGGGCTTCTGATTTTGGTAACAAGTTCGGACAACCGTTGATTACCGGCTCTGTACTTACTTTTGAACACGAGGAAGATGCTCGTAAATTAGGATTTGACAAGGTCATTATGCTGGCGGGTGGTGTTGGATATGGAAAAGCAAGTCAGGCTCAAAAAGAAAAACCGGAAGAAGGTGATAAAATTGTAATTCTGGGTGGCGAAAACTACAGAATTGGAATGGGTGGCGCTGCGGTATCATCAGCAGACACCGGTGCCTTGGGTTCCGGAATTGAGCTGAATGCCATTCAACGTTCCAATCCGGAAATGCAGAAAAGAGTAGCAAACGCCGTACGTGGAATGGTTGAAGGAAATCACAATACGATTGTTTCAATCCATGACCATGGAGCCGGAGGACATTTAAATTGCCTTTCTGAACTGGTAGAAGAAACGGGTGGTGATATTGACCTTGATAAATTACCAGTTGGAGACCCAACCCTTTCGGCTAAAGAAATTATCGGGAATGAATCTCAGGAACGTATGGGCTTAGTGATTGGTCAGGAACACCTAAACACCTTGCAGAAAATCGCTGATCGGGAGCGTGCTCCTATGTATACTGTAGGTACGGTTACAAATGATCATCGTTTTACAATCAAATCAGATACAACTGGTGCCAAACCAATGGATCTGGAACTTGGTGACATGTTTGGCAGCTCACCAAAAGTGGTGATGGAAGATAAAACAGTTGAAAGAAAATATCAAGCTCTTAACTATAAAGTCGAAAATCTGGAAGAATACCTTGATCAGTTACTACAGCTGGAAGCTGTTGCTTCGAAAGATTGGCTGACAAACAAAGTAGACCGCTGTGTTGGAGGACGCGTAGCAAAACAACAATGTGTTGGCACGCTGCAATTACCATTAAACAACTGTGGTGTCATGGCGTTGGATTTCCAGGGGAAAGAAGGCGTTGCTACTTCTGTAGGACATTCACCTCTTTCTGCATTGATTGATCCGGCAGCCGGTAGTCGTAATGCAATAGCAGAATCTCTTTCAAACATTGTTTGGGCTCCTTTAAAAGATGGTCTTGAAAGTATATCACTTTCTGCCAACTGGATGTGGCCTTGCAAAAACGAAGGTGAAGATGCAAGGTTGTATCAGGCAGTAAAAGCCTGTTCAGATTTTGCTATTGACTTAGGAATCAATATCCCAACGGGGAAAGACTCCTTGTCAATGAAGCAAAAATATAAAAATGACGAGGTAATTTCTCCTGGAACAGTCATCATCTCTGCTGCAGGGAACTGTGATGACATTACTCAGGTGGTTGAGCCGGTTTTACAAAAAAATGGTGGCTCAATCTATTATATCAATCTTTCTGATGATAGTTTCAAATTGGGTGGATCTTCATTTGCTCAAATTTTGAATAAAATTGGAGATGAAGCCCCGGATATTAAAAATCCGGCTCAATTTAAAATTGCATTTAATATTGTCCAACAATTAATAAAAGCCGGAAAAATCCAAGCAGGACATGATATTGGTAGTGGAGGCTTAATCACTACTCTTTTAGAAATGTGCTTTGCTGACCGTGATTTGGGTGCATCCATTGATCTGTCAACATTGGGTGAAAGAGATATCATTAAAGTTCTGTTTGCCGAGAATATTGCAATTGTATTCCAGGCGGATGAAAGTGTTGAAGAAGTTCTTTCTTCTAAAGGTGTAGCCTATCATAAGATTGGTGAAGTAACATCGCATGCAACATTGGAAGTAAAAAACTCATCTGATTCCTGGACTTTCGATGTTGATCATCTACGTGATGTTTGGTTTAAAACGTCTTACTTATTAGATCAAAAACAAAGCGGAGCTATAAAAGCAAAAGAACGTTTTGATAATTATAAAAATCATGTTCTGAAATTCACATTTCCATCTCATTTTGATGGAAAGAAGCCTGTCATTGATACAACCAAACCAAGACCAAAGGCTGCTATCATCCGTGAAAAGGGAAGTAACTCCGAACGGGAAATGGCCAACGCCATGTACCTGGCTGGTTTCGATGTAAAAGATGTACACATGACCGACCTGATTTCAGGAAGAGAAACCTTGGAAGACATCCAGTTTATAGGTGCTGTTGGTGGTTTCTCCAATTCAGATGTATTAGGATCAGCGAAAGGATGGGCAGGTGCTTTTCTATATAATGAAAAAGCAAGAATAGCCCTTGAAAACTTCTTTAACCGTCCGGATACTCTATCAATCGGTATTTGCAATGGGTGTCAACTCTTTATAGAACTGGGCATGATTAACAAAAATCATGAAGAGAAACCAAAAATGTTGCACAATGATAGTCATAAGCATGAAAGCGGATTTACGTCGCTTACCATTCAGAAGAATAATTCAGTAATGCTTTCATCCCTGGCAGGAAGCAGATTGGGTGTATGGATTTCGAATGGCGAAGGAAAATTTCATTTACCTTATGCAGAGAATAAGTATAACATTGTAGGGAAATTTGCATATCACACATACCCGGCCAACCCCAATGGTTCAGATTATGACACGGCTATTATGTGTGATGACTCTGGTAGACATTTGGTTACCATGCCTCATATAGAACGTTCATTATTTCAATGGCATTGGGCCAACTATCCTCAAGGCCGTAACGATGAAGTAACTCCATGGATGGAAGCCTTTGTTAATGCGAGAAAGTGGTTAGAAAAACAATAGTTTAAATAATAAAAAAGCTTAAGAAAACTGATATGATCATCGTTTCTTAAGCTTTTTTATTAACAATTACCGGGACACCTATCCTTTTCTCCTGAAAACTTTTACATTCCGGCGTCTTCACTTGTTGCAACTATAATCGTTAAATACTTCGTTTACTGACTAGTGCTTCGCTCCCGGAAAAAGTCTCAGGACTCTTTGAGCCTTAATTATTCCTTATCCAGATATTACGAAAACTTATTGGTTCGCTTGGATCTCCATGCGATTGCAATTTAATTGGTGCTGATTCATATTTTTTATAGGAGGGTTTTCCAATGTATGTGGTTTCTCCCTCTAATTCTACGTTATTTTGAACAAGCACTCCATTGAAGAATACAGTTACTCTTGCTTTTGTTTTTACGGTACCATCTTCATTGAATGTAGGTGCTGTCCAGGCAATATCATAGGTATTCCATTCACCGGCTTTCTTTGCCGGATTTGCAGCAGGAATAACTTGTTTATAAATACTTGAAGCCATTCCATTCACATACGTCTTATTTTCGTTATTATAAGAATCCATTATTTGAATTTCATAGCCCGAATCCCCTCCACCGGTTGAGGCTAAGAAAACGCCGCTATTTCCTCTTGCTTGTCCTTCACCAACAATACTTGCAGGGATTTTCCACTCCAGATGCAATTGATAATCTTTAAAAGATTGCTTGGTTTCTATATTACCTGTTTTCTTATTCACTGTTAGTACCCCATCAGATACAGTCCACCTCGCAGGAGATTTATCGTTAACGGACACCCACTGATCTAAGTTTTTTCCATCGAATAATACAATTGCATCTGATGGAGCTTCCCCAAATGCCTTTCCCGGAACAACAACTTTTGGTATAGGTTCCCATACTTCCGTTTCTGCAGGATCTCCTTGAGGCGCAGCTTTTACAGGTTGCTGTGCATTCGCTTGAAAAGCGGATAAACTGATAAGGCCGATAGCCAGAATTTTCAATTCGTAATTTTTCATCTACATTGTTTTTAAGTGGTGATGAAACTATCATGTACCAAGAATTTCACTTCTCTCTAAGCTCCTTGCGTTCAAGAACACTCTTCGCTAAGTTCAACTCAGTTTATTTGCTGGAAGCACATGATGTCTCATTTTTAAATCTAATCTCCTTTAAAAAAGGAACGTTAATCAAATTTAAACTTTTCATTCTGTTTTCCTACTTTTTTTTGTTTAATCCGAAACTTTTGAGCTAAAATTAGAAGAACTTGATTTCTGATATTGCTTCTATTTTGATTAATTGAACTTGCTATCTGAATTATAAAAAAGTAATAACAAATTTGTTTGTAGCTTTGACGAGATTAAAATCCACCATGGCTATATTAAATAAAAAAGAAGAAAAAATAGAAGTTGTTCTTAGCAAACTTCCAAAAAATTATACCGACAAACAATTTGTTGACATGTTTATACAGCTTTATTCCAAAGATTGGGGCAAAATAAAAGCTAACTACCTGAAACATTCACAGGACAAGGAACCAGGAACTGTTGTAAAAATGCCTAGACCCGACCTTTACTTAAAAAGCATCTTAGATACTTATTTAGAAAATTTAAAATCAAGCTAGTAAGGAACTCTATTTATCTCTTAAAAACAGTTAAGTTCAAACATTTTCTACATTCCATCGTTTACATTGAACGCTTAAGTCACCCAAATGGAAAATAGACAAATTGAACTTTAAAAACTTATCACCTGTTATTGGACTCTACCGTCTGCGTCATAAAGGAATTTCTTTCATATTAAGAATTTCGCTATTGACTTTACTTTTAAGTATATGTAATTATTCTTATAGTCAGATCAGCCTGCCCGTTGATTCTTTAAAGACTGATTCTTTACAAAAAGATTCAATACAAGTTGAATCACCGGCAGATAGTACATATAAACAATACGACGTAGCCGACTTAATTCGGAATATTATACATCCAAAAAGAAAACCCGATTCACTTCGAAAAAAATCAGGTATTACTCCGATGCCAAATATTGCTTACAATCCCAGTATTGGAGCCCAAATAGGAATTAAAGCTGTAGCCGGAAGAAAATTAGGAAATGATCCTAACACACTGATGTCGGTTGCCGCAACATCCGCCTCCGTTACCACAAAAGGCATTATGTATTTTTACATCAGTCATAATGTATTCACACCGGGCAATAAGTGGAATCTTCAGGGTAGTCTGGTAGCTGCAAAAACTGTTACACCAGATTTCGGATTGGGTATTGGCAATGGAGCCGATGGAAGTGAAGAAGATGAGGTATTAACGAATCCGGGACGTAAAGGCTATGTGCTGCATGCTCAATTTTATAATTTTAAGGAAAAAATCTACAAGCAAATTCACGACAATCTTTTCGTTGGGGCTGGCGTATCTTTTGATATCAGAAGGAAAATTGAAGACCGGGGAGAAGAAAGTGAATTAACCCCTTATAATATCTACAGCGACCGATATGGATTTGAACGGGGTAATTACATGTCGAACGGTCTTCTATTCAATATACAATATACCACGCGTGATAATCAAAACCGTGCCTATAAGGGTATGTATGCCGATGCAGGCTTTCGAATTAACCAGACCTGGATGGGAAGTACAAAAAGCGCAGTACAGTTTACCACAGACTTCCGGAAATACTGGAGTCTTTCAGAACAGAATCCTGAGCATGTTATTGCGTTTTGGAACTGGGGATCCTATTTAATTAGTGGGGCACTACCCTTTCTCGAACTTCCCGGAACCGGTAAAGATCCGGGTTCCCGGAGCGGACGAGGCTATACCATCGGTTACTTTAAAGGTCCACAATATTTCTATTCTGAAGTAGAATATCGCTTTCCTATCATGCGTAACAAATTTATTAGTGGTGTTACCTTTTTCAATATTCAAACTACCAATGATGAATTAGGCACAAAGCTATTCCAGCAGTGGCAACCCGGAGGAGGCGCGGGTTTACGTGTACTGTTTAATAAGGCAACACGTACTAATTTGTGTATTGATTATGCCTTTGGTAAGTATGGTACACGAGGATTGTTTCTGGGACTAAACGAAGCTTTCTAAAAAAGAAGACTCTCTAAAAAGAACTAGATACCCAATTTTTTTTAGATAGTCTGAGAAGTTAATATGTATCGTTAAACAGTTAATTTATTTTGCAGCAACCCTCCAAACCGTATTACTCACGTCATCAGCAACCAATAAAGCTCCATCCTTTGCTACGGCAACTCCCACCGGTCTGCCATATACCTCTCCCTTTTCCTGATCTGCTATGAAACCGGTAAGAAAATCTTCCAATGATCCTGTCTTTACGCCATTTTTAAAAGGAACAAAGGCGACTTTATAACCTGCAAGGTTAGATTTGTTCCATGATCCATGTTGTCCGATAAAAGCTCCTCCCTGATATTTAGCTGGAAACTTTTTATCTTTGTAAAAAGCTAAGCCTAAAGATGCAGTATGTGCACCAACCGCGACATCAGGTACAATTGCAGATTTAACTAAATCCGGATTTTGTCCTTTTAACCTTGGATCTTCGTGTTGTCCATAATATGAATAAGGCCATCCGTAAAATCCGCCCTTTTTAATACTTGTAATATAGTCCGGAACCAGTTCGTCACCAAGTTCATCACGTTCATTTACTGCTGCCCATAAGTCTTTGGTACCCTGTGCCCAAGCCATGCCAACTGGGTTCCTTAAACCACTGGCATAAATAATTTCTCCCGTTCCATCAGGATTGATTTCTAATATATTTGCTCTCCTTACCTCATTTTGCATGCCATGCTCTGCAACGTTACTTCCGGATCCTACTGAAATATAAATTTTAGAATTATCTTCATTGGCAATTAAGTTTCTCGTCCAATGATTGTTATAGCCCCCGGCAGGAAGATCTACTATTTTAGTACCCTGAGCAGTTATCTTCTCATTACCGGTTGTATACGGATATTTCCATAAGCCATCTGTATTAGCTACGTAAAAAGCATTATCTATGATTAACATGCCAAAAGGCTGATCCAGCCCGGTTAAAAATGTAGACTGAAGATCTGGTTTACCATCATTATTGGTATCTCTGAACAACAAAACTGTATTGGCACTTTTTCCGCCTTGTTCAGATTTTGATTTACCGGTTACGACATCTGCAATTTTTTCTTTGCCTGAGCGTTCCGAGTTTGCAAGCGCTACGAAGATGTCACCATTTGGAGCGATGTAAATATTACGTGGACTTTTAATGTCACCTGCGAATTTAGTTACCGTAAACCCTTCCGGAGCAATTGGTGTTTTACCTTCGGGCCATCCGATCACCTTGCTAAACTTCGTTTTTGAAGCCGTGGTATCGGGTTCCGGCAAGTGGATTTCCTGATTACTTGCTGTTCCAATAGTGTCGGCCTGTCTTTGCTCTTTATTATTATTATTCGAATTGCAAGCCATTGCAAACGGCAGAAGACCTATAAATAAAAGTAAATTTTTCATAATTAAGCGAATATGGGGTGTATTCCTAAAACACAAAAAATGAAAAGATGTTTGAATCTCTTAAATTTTGCTCAATAAAGTTTGTTCACTGAATAGTTTATCAATATCAAATTATCGCACGAGTACCAGAGTGGGTAACTTGTTTTACATTTTCCTGTTATTACCTTGTTGTCCTCGTACTTTTAATCAAAATTACGTGAAAACAAAAGGAGGATATCAATAATATAAAATCAAAACCTAAAGCGAGGTCTCTCCAAATATCCTTTCGTAAAAAAACAGATTTTCCATTGTTCTATATAGTGATCTCCAAATAAATGAATAACTTTAAAAAAGAACCTCAGTGGTATATTAAAAAATAGCAGCCAAATATGAAATCAATTGTTTTTTCCTTTATCATCGTTTTACTTTCTTCCCGGTGTTTTGCCCAAGCTCCAATAAAAATTGCAGTAGCAGGATTAAGCCATGGGCATGTAGACTGGATTTTTAATAGACCTGACAAAAATGATATTGTTTTGGTGGGGATCTATGAACCCAATCCTGAACTGGTTGTTAGGTATGCAAAGCGCTATAACCTTGCTCCCAGCCTGTTTTTTGATGACCTTACAGAAATGCTTGACAAGGTAAAGCCGGAGGCAGTTTCAGCATTTGGAGCAATCAGTGATCATATTACTATTGTAAAAGCATGTGCGCCTAGAAAAATCCATGTGATGGTAGAAAAGCCGCTTGCCACCTCCTTGACAGACGCAAAAGAGATTCAATCTCTCGCTTTGGAACATTCTATTTACGTGCTAACGAACTTTGAAACTTCCTGGTATGCAAGCAATCAATATGTGAATACTTTGGTCGAAAAAGGTGAATTGGGGCAAATCAGGAAAGTGATGGTAAATGATGGGCACCAAGGCCCTAAAGAGATTGGAGTTAGCAAAGAGTTCCTGGAAATTCTAACGGATCCTGCAAAAAATGGTGCTGGGGCTTTAATCGACTTTGGATGCTATGGCGCTAACTTGATGACCTGGCTCTTAAAGGGTGAAAAACCGCTATCTGTCACTGCGGTAGTTCATCAAAACAAACCTGATATTTACAAAGATGTAGATGACGAGGCTTCTATCATTTTACAATATCCGAAGGCACAATGCATTATTCAAGCATCGTGGAACTGGCCTTTCTCCCGAAAAGATCTTGAAATATATGGCGATAAAGGCTATGCAATTGCAGTAGATGCTTTAACGCTTCGGGAACGTTTAAAGGAGAATGCCCCCGAACAAACCATCAAACTGGAGCCCAGGCCCGATCCTTATACCGATCCTTTTTCTTTCCTGGCTGCCGTTGTAAGTGGTAAATTAAACTTGGAACAACACGATCTATATGGATTGCCTATCAATGTTACGGTAGTTGAAATTCTGGAAGCTGCTAAGAAATCAGCTGAACTTAACAAAACTATTTTCTTAAACTAATTTTGAATAACCAGTCATGAATTCCTGATTATTCAAAATTAAAAGAACCGAAAGTATGGGCGGCTTGTAAACGGAGAAAAGGCCCACGGGATTGAGGTAAAAATAAGCATAAAGCCGATTGAATACCAAATTGCAATGGCTTTAAATTTTTCCTGATCCATTTTTTTGCGTCGGGAAATACTTGCACCAACCGTAATACACGTCATGGCTAATAGCATCATTGTTATGTGCTCCATCCCGAAAAACCGTAACTGTGTTACATGAATACTCTCTTTAAAATTTTCAAGGAAATACTTTACCAAAGGACTCATCAAATAAAGCCATAAACCCAGAACCAACTGAGTGTGAGCAAAAGAGACCGTAATGAACCTTAAATAATTATCAAATTTTCTAAATGGTTCATTGTTATACCACCCTTTAAGTGAATAAAATATGGAAATAACCAAAGTTATCAATACAAACCAACGGATTAAGCTATGTAAAATCAATACAATTGAAAACATGGTTTATCAATTAATCAAGATTATTGGGAACCCTCGGCCATTTTAATCCTTCTTATCCAAGAAACTGCTTTTCTAACTCAAGAGGTGCAATGTATTTCCCATTCTTATAAACACGCATATTCCCACCTGATATTTCATCAATAAGCATGATGTTACCTGTTGCTTTATCTTTACCAAACTCAAGCTTTATATCATAAAGCTCTAACCCTTTACCAGCCAATTCTGCTTTTATCAAATCGCAAATTGTTTTGGTTAAGTTCTTAATTTCCTGATAAGTATCTTTAGAAAGAATGCCAAGCATTGCTAATGTATCTTCAGAAATAGTAGGGTCTCCCCGTTCATCATCCTTAATGGTAATTTCAATAAGCGCATCCAGGTTTTGTGCTTCTTCACAATACGCAGCATACCTTCTATAAAAACTTCCAACCGCTCTGTATCTGCAAATCACTTCCAAACCCTTTCCAAATACTTCGGCTTCCTTCACAGTCATGCTCACTTCATCAAGGTCTGCTGACACAAAATGTGTGGCAATCTTATTATCATTCAAAAGTTCAAAGAAATGCTTAGTCATTTTCAGACCAGAAACACCAGCCCCCTCAATCGTTAAACCAACCGTATTAGCACCAGGATCAAAAACACCATCTGTGCCAGTAACATCATCTTTGAACTTCAGCAATACTTCGTGATTGCCCAGACTATAAACATCTTTTGTTTTGCCTTTATAAATTAACTTCATAGGAATAGTGTATAAACTCGTAAACGTCAAAATTAAAATATTTCGGTGAAAAAAGGTTCAGGATAGAATATATTAATGCTTAAAATATGTAATTCTTAAACGGCGAGTAAAATTCCTACGTAGTGGCATATGGCGGCCGCAAGAACGAAGAAGTGCCATACCGCATGATTGTAAGGATATTTCTCCCATAAATAAAATATTACACCTAACAAATAAAGTCCTCCACCAATCAATATCATTATAAGCACATTTGAAGGAATGCTTATAAAGAATATCCTTCCTCCCGCCAGCATAATCAGTCCCATGCAGATATAGACAATTGTAGATATAACGTTCCATCTTCCTGTAAAGAAGATTTTAAAAACAATTCCCAAAGGAGTTAGGCTCCATAATATGGATAAAAGAGTAACTCCAAATGGGTTAAAGAGATAGATAAGTATAAATGGCGTATAGGTTCCCGCAATCAGAAAGTAAATACTGATATGATCTAATATTTCTAAAACTCGTTTTACCTGTGGATTCTGAAAGCCATGATAAAGCGTAGAAAAAGTAAAAAGTTGCAAAAAGCAGAAACCATATATTGATGCGCCTATGACGCCTGGGATATTTTCACTTTTTATTGCAAGGGCTATTAGCAAGGGTATGGAAACAATTCCGAAGATAATCCCAAAACCGTGAATAATGCTATTTATTAATTCAAGCTTGATTTTTTGATTTGAATTTGATATTTCCATGCTATTCTGACTTGCTTATGCACTTTTGTAAAGTGACATAAAAAATGTGAATTAAATTGTGATGATTATCATATCCGGAAAACTTATTTAATAGGATAAACATTAAAGCAAAGCACTTGTTTCTATTAAAAGTGTCCATAACGCACTGCTTAAACATGAACATTATAAGTATTCTATTAATTGTAATTTTAATACTGTCTGTAGCTAATGGAATTGCCAGAGGCTTCATCCTGAGTTTTGCTAATTTACTTTCCTGGGTAGGAAGTCTTTTTCTTATGCTTCTCCTTTATCCCTATGTCATGGATCTCTTAAAAAGAATGATGGAGGATAATCGTTGGAATATGCCATTAGCAATTTTTCTTAGTCTCCTCATTACTGGTTTTTTTATTTCTTTTTTACTCAACCAGTTTTTGAGATTGATACCGATAAAAGCACATGTAAATACTATTAACAAAATTGCCGGTGCCTTGCCAGGAGCCGTTACCGGCTTATTGTATGCTGCTTTACTTTCACTCTTCTTCCTGGTATTTCCTTTTTCAGAGAAAATTTCAAATGAAACCCGCCAAAGTAAAATTGCGCAGAAACTGACCCTAGGTTTAGAAAAAATCGAAAATCGGTTAAAACCCGGATTCAAAGAGGCCATTAGTCGCACAATGCAAATGACAACGATTGAAGAAGGTTCTGAAGAAACACTTAAGCTATCTTTCGCTGTAAAAGACCCGAAGGTAAGAGAATCGTTGGAAAAAGAGATGTTGGTTATGATCAACACTGAGCGTAAAAAACAAGGGTTAGTTTTACTGGTAGCCGACTCCCAATTAACAGAACTTGCCAGAAATCATAGTCGGGATATGCTAGCAAGATCTTATTTTTCTCATATAAGTCCTGAAGGTTTGTCTCCTTTTGACCGAGCCCGAAAAGCGCATATTCTATTTCTAACCATTGGCGAAAATCTGGCATTGGCACAAACCTTAGCCATTGCTCATGAAGGCTTGATGAATTCTCCGGGACACCGCGCCAATATTCTTAATTCTACCTTTCGAAAGGTCGGAATCGGTGTGTTGGATGGGGGTATTTATGGGCTAATGATTACACAAAACTTTAAAAATTAATATCATTGAGCAAGCTACCCATTATTTAAAAGAAGAGAAATAGTGGAGTTAAAAGCAAATAAACCGCATTTATAGGGCAACAGGTCACTTTTCATAAAAATACTGGCATAACCTTTGCCTTTTAGACCACAAAAAACAAAAAAATATAACTATGAAAAAGCAAATTAAATTACTTGGTGTATTGATAATCGCGTCCCTGATGTTTACTGTTGCCTGCAGCAAAGATGATAGTCCTTCAGAAACTGATTTATTTGTAGGAACCTATAATGGAACCATTACATATTCTGACGGAGATGGGGAAATGATAACAGATGATGATGGACGTGTAACTGTAACCAAAGTAGGCAGCACGTATTCATTTGATTTCGGAAGTGGCATACCCAACATTACGGGTGTCAAATTTGAGAAAAAGGATGATAACAGCTATGCTAGTATTGGAAGCGGGCTAACAGGAATTACCATTAATGCTAGTTCTTTAAATATGTTGGTAATAAATGATAATGGCACCTGGACTGCAGATTGTAGTCGATAATTCCTCACCTAATGGTATTTCTGCAATACGAAAGCAAGTTTTCTTGTATTGCGGAAGTACTATTTAAATAGATAAACACTCACCCTTTTATAACCCTAATACCTTAAAAGACTCATGCTTAAAGATGAACAAGTTAAAATAATTGCCGATTCTCTACTTTCAGATTTTCTGCCTAAGTACACCTCAGAAACGGAACTATCTTTCAATTTCACTGTTCCGCCAAATCACACTTATAAAGTCTGGTATGAAAAAGAAACCACCGGTTGGAAATTTAAACGCTTTGAAATGATAAAGATTCAATAAAACGCTCTACTGTTTATGAAGGTGTATCCCATGAAGTTATTTTTTAGAAATAATCTGTAGTGTTTTATCATCTTGCATGCCGTTAAAATACTTGTCAAGAACCAATTGAAACACTTGGTCTGCTTCTGAAACAGAAGCAAATAATGTCATAGAGGATTTTAATTTTAAATCGTCCGGATTACCAAAAATATGACTGGCATCATCGCTTTTTAATTTAAGCAACTCATTACAAATTTCAGTCAACCTTCGGCCCAAAATTGGATGCCTCACGAACGCCTCTGCTTCTTCAATATCGTTAATCGCGAAATACTTTGAAGTCTCACTAAAAGCTAGCCCTTGTATTTGAGGAAATATATACCACATCCAATGACTCCTTTTTCTACCATTTTTAATTTCCAAAAAAGCGACCTGATACGTATCTTCTTGAGCATCAAGAAATCTCTGTAAACTATTTTTCATCCTGTTATTATTTACAAAAGCTACTAAATAATTTATGCTTTTTTACTTAAATAGATTGATTGTATAATCAAGCAACTCTTCTCCTCCTGACTTTCCATGACCAGGAATAATGATTTTTGTTTGGGGATATTTTGCTTTAACTTTTTGAACCGTTTCCGGCCATTCAGTTACATTCGCATCTTCCAGATTTCCCTTCCCTGCTCCTATCTCTTTTATCAGACACCCACCAAACATTATCTTCTCCTCCGGAAAATATCCGATAGTATTATCCTTGGTATGCCCCTCTCCTATAAATTCTGCATACACCTTTTTATTGCCTACAGGGAGCTCAAGAAATTCATCAAATTGATTTTGAGGCTGAACTAATTGCTTTTCCTTAGCCAGATCAATTGTATATTTATATGCATAAGAAGGAATATCATGTTTATGAAATGCATTTAAACCACCTAAGCAATCATCATGAAAGTGTGTGGAGACGATCGCTGTTATCTTTCCATGAAGTGCGTTTTCGATCCAACTTATCAATTCTTCGGAAGTTTGATCATCAGCTGGAGTATCAAAGACAACCACTTCGTTATCATCCAAAACGATCATTCCATTGCACGGAACTTTTCCAAAATCCTGTGTATTTAGGAAAGATGTATGCTCATAAACATGCTCTGATATTTTACGAATACTTAGGCTTTCCGATTGATACTCTTCATTTTGATTGGTAATTTCCCTTGAGTTACAGCCAAACACAACAAACCCAAAAATTATTAAACCTAAAAACACCTTCATAATATTACCTTAAATTAATATTTGCTCAATTTTTACTGCTAAGTTAAGTGTTAAGAAAACATAGTTTTAATCTTTTTGAATTATAACCCTGTAATTTATTGACAATATTTATCAATATTCATAAATTGTGTTAGAAAAAACAGATAAAAATTACTGATAAATTAATCTACGAAGCATATGAGTACTTTTATCGGTCTCTTAAGGGCAGTTAATGTTGGAGGTACCGGAAAATTGCCAATGAGCGATCTTAAGAAAATGTGTGAAAGCATTGGATTCAAGGAAATCCGAACTTACATAGCCAGCGGAAATGTAATCTTTGAAAGCGAAAAATCAGAGGCTGAAGTGAAGACTGCACTTATGGAGAAGCTACAAGCTTATGGAGGCAAATCAGCCAATGTTCTTGTACGTACAGTAAAAGAATTAACCGATGTATTAGTAAAGAACCCTTTTCCCGAAGCCGCTCCTAATCGCATTACAGCCATCTTTCTAGATGAGGCACCGCCAATCAATGCATTAGACAATCTTACAGGAAAAAGAGATGAAAAACTTCAATTGGGAACGCGAGAAATATATGTTCATTACGGCGATGGAATGGCTAACTCAAAATTGAAAATCCCTGCCGCTAAAAATGGGACAGCACGTAATATGAATACCATAGCAAAACTTGTCGCGATGGCAACAAAGGCATAAACCAGTAAATATTAATTTAGATTTTCTTTCTTAAGATGACTTTGCTTTTTCTTATTTGTTTGGTGGTTACAAAGTGAACCTGTTGATTATATAATACCCATCCGCCGATCGCACCAATAATACTTCCGATTAAAATATCAAAAAAACGGGCTCCAAATAATACATTTGGATTTTCAGTCAGAACATTATTAGATTCGGCCAGAAAGATGGTGAGTATAGTAATAAAAATAGCAGCAACAGCATAATTGCGAACCACAAGAAATTCAACAATAATCTGCAATGCAATAATACCCAGACAAATAACGAGTACGGAAGGACTTAAAAGCAATATACACCAGGTAGCACCTAACCCTAACAATGTACCAAGGATACGCTGGGCGCTTCTTGCCCAGATATGCTTTGTGTTTATGCCCTGCATAACAGCGATACAGGAAGTCGGCACCCAATAAGGATTATCCAATTTCAATATATTAGCAACTAGTAAAGAGAAGCCAACAAAACAACCATATATAATTGATTCCGTTAAGTTTTCATATTTGCTTTTTGTGATGGGAACGGGCTCAATGGTTTCTTTCACCTTTCGGAGGGTAATCATACTATAGAACAATCCAAGGCTACAAGAAATCATCGTTCCAATAGCCACATAGCCAATCTTAAGAGGAATGGTCTCTGGATCAAAAGGCATGCAAATTGCCATCGAGGCAATCATAACAAAGAAAAAATTCCCTGGCGGCCGCGTTATCCTTAAATGGTATAAAGCAAGATGCACTAAAAAGGTATATACACCAAGTATAAAAGGAGCGAGAATGGGATTAAAGGAAAAAATAATACCGATAGTGAATGAAAACATAATGCAAAAACTGCAAGTCATTAATGTAATCATCCGATTAACGATGTTAAAAGACTGAATATACAAAATAACCAATGCTGCTAAAGAGGCCAGTTTCCCTTCTTGCGGATGGTCGAAATAATAACCTGCCAATATTGGAATACCAATACAAAGACCCGCCAACACGGGTAGGTGCCAGGGCCGGTCTGTCTTCTTAAATTCTACTAACTGTTTTAACATGATCGTATGCTTTGCAAATGTACAAAGATCACTCAATAAAAAATGACATGCATTTAATAGATTCTAGTCTAGCATTTTATAGTATTGCATAGCAATAATTGCAATACAAAATATATTAATTCGATAATTATTTAAAGAAAATGAAATTATCCTGAAATATTTTAAAGACTCGTCCGTCTTGTATAGTAGAAGTTAATATACGAATTCGATTTTAAAAAAACCGATGGTTAATACAAAGCACAATGTAATCCTGACAATTATAAAATCTTATAGTAAAGGATTGTTGGGCTTTATCCGGAAACGAGTCGATAATGAAGCTGATGCTGAAGATATTTTACAAGACGTTTGGTACCAGCTAAGTTCCATTATCAATTCGCAACCGGTTGAACAGATTGGTGGGTGGCTCTACCGGGTAGCGACCAATAAGATTATTGATAAACATCGAAAGAAAGGTGAATCGTCCTGGATATACGGAGAGCAGGAGGAACAAGAAGAATGGAATTTATATGATCAACTTCTCAAGACAGAAACAACGCCTGAAACCGAATACCACGATCGTATTCTCTGGCAAGAGTTGTTTAAAGCCCTTGAAGAGTTACCAAGTGAACAAAGAGATATTTTCATCTGGCATGAGCTTGACCAGGTACCTTATGCGGAAATCTCAGCCCGAACTGGTGAGCCGGTCGGGAAATTAATTTCACGTAAACACTATGCTGTTTTGCATCTGCGAAAACGTTTAAAAGTGTTTTATTTAGAGTTTAAGGAATCACAATTTTAAAAGCATTTAATTAAAGACAAACTATTATGAATAAAAATTTCAATTCTAAAAAACGATTTATTTTCATTCCGCTTCTGGTGATTGCCTTCCTGTTTTTAGTAGGCTTTTTGGTCATGTTTTTATGGAACCAAACGTTGCCAGCTATTTTCGGACTCACAACGATTACCTTATGGCAAGCGATGGGTTTATTTTTCCTGTGCAAGCTTTTATTTGGTTTTGGAAAAGGTCCAAAACGAGGAGGTTCTCCCTGGAGAAAACAACATATAAATAAAGATCTATCCGGGCTTAGCGAGGCTGAAAAAGAAAAATTTCAACAATACATCTATAATGAGCGGTGTTTTTGGGACAGATCTACATATAGAACAAAAGGAGATGAATCAGATCAGAATAATAATAATCTCTAAAAACTACTGACATGCACTTGTCACCATCCCTGTTTATGTTTGTACAAACAATCAATATAACGATATGACCACAACAAGAATAGCAATAACACTTTTCCAGCTATTTACTTCGCGGACGAATTAAGTAGGAATGATTAAGAAAAACGCAGACAAATGATGACGAATAGAAATAGTTTAATTGAAGTAACGACATTGACCGATTCCAATTATAACAAATTAGAATCGAGCTATTCAGTTCTTAATAGCTTCTCGGTAATAGAGAATCTTCATATTACGAAAGGAACCTGTTTGAAAAGCGAATCCCGGCCCGATGCGATGTCCATTTTTATTGTGACCAAGGGAAGCGGAAGAGTCAAGCTCAACCAGCGAGAAGTAGATATTCAAGAAAACAATTTAGTCCACCTGGTTACAAGTGCTATTCACGGTGCATCGGTAGAAGGACAACCATTCTTAATATCCGGGGTAAGTTTTACCAGTGATTTTATTGACGAAACAGAAATCATGACCGAGCTGATACCCGATATTTTCAGTTTTTTTTCGTCAGGCTCCTTTCTGGTATGGGAGCTTGAACCTGAGGATACAATCATTATTAAGCGTCAAATCCGATTGCTAGCTGAACATGCAAAGAAGTTTGCAACACATCCTTTTGGAAAAGAAATCCTTGTCCATAGCTTCTATGTCTTTCTTTTTGAAATTGGAGCCTTGCGCCAGAAACACGCAGATTCAGACGACTTTCCTTTCTCGCGCCAGGAGATCCATGTCCATAAGTTCAAAGACCTTGTACAGAAGCAGTTTCGGGAAGTCCGTGCAATTAAAGACTATGCGGAGCAGTTAAACGTATCGGCTAAATACCTTACCGAAATGGTTAAACGAACTACCGGAAAAAATGCGAGTGAGATGATATCCGGACTAGTGATCAAGGAAGCGAAGTATTTATTAAAAAACCCTCAATTGAGCATTGGAGAAATTGCCTACAAACTTCATTTCAGTGACCAGGCTTTTTTTGGTAAATACTTTAAAAGACAAACGGGTGTCTCTCCAAAAACTTACCGCGAATCTGAATTTCTTAACAAGCATAAAAAGATGTTAATGCCCGCATAATTATATTACAATTCCTGTAGGCGTGTCATTATCCTTTTTTTTTCCTACCATCATCAGCATAAATATCCATCGATTTAAGTTTTGGAAAATCATTGAGTTCCCTCACTTTCGGATAGAATTTTTCATAAGCATCAATTCCCTTATAAGTTCCACCAAAGGGCAGACTAGACGGTTCGTAAACAACCATCGAATCACTGGCCATACCGGGGTAATCCTCTAATTTCTTTTTGCTCCCGATTATCTCCAGAATAAAAGCTTTATTGGCTTGTGTATTTTCCATTTTTTATCTTTTGATCGTCAACTTAAAAACACAATATTTTTTAAATTATATTCGTTTAAATGATATGCATTTAAATAAAAAACCATTAATTAAAATCAATGCTGATGAAACTTATAGCCAGAGCAACAATACAAATTCAAAAGCCAATTGAAGAAATTTTTGAAGGGATTGTAAATCCTGAAAAAATGACGAAGTACTTTATTTCAGAAAGCAGCGGACGATTAGAGACAGGGAAAAAGTTGATTTGGAAATTTCCAGAATTTCCCGATGAGTGCCCTGTGAAAGATGTTAAGATTGAAGTCAATCGTTCAGTTTCATTTGTTTGGGACGAAGAAACGGTCGTAAACATTAGACTGGAAACGCAACCTGATAACAGCACTCTCGTAAAAGTAACCGAAGATGGAAAGGCATACAATAAGGATAACCTGAAATGGGTTATAGGAAATACCGAAGGTTGGGCAAATTTTCTTGCTTGCATGAAAGCCTATCTGGAATATGGGATACAACTTCGTAAGGGAGCATTTGATTTTATGAGGCAGTAAACCACTCTAATTGCTGTCAGGTGAAGCAATGCCACAAATAATCAGCGAACCTTTAACATGATTAGCGCGTTCAGTCCGGGCGTTAATGGTCTAACTTAATCCTTGAATATACTATAACGTCATACCCATGAAAAACTCCCCTGAAATATATCATCTAACCGACGATGGGATCATTCCAAACAGCAAATATCCAGTATTGGTCTACCGTAATGTGTCTAGTCTTGATTCTGAGAAACTAGCAGATTGGCTTGAAGGGCACCTCGCTGAGCACAATTGGACAAATTCGTTTCGCTGGCGCGTTTATGACTACCATCATTATCACACCAATACGCACGAAGTACTCGGCGTCTATTCCGGAAATGCCCTGTTGCAACTGGGTGGTGAGCAAGGACAAGAAATCCAGGTCGGCATTGGTGACGTTATCATCCTACCCGCAGGTACAGGCCATATTTCGCTACGTCACAGCGACGATTTCTCAGTAGTTGGCGCTTATCCGGACGGCACTGAGCCAGACCTAATCAAACTGACCGATGATCGCCCCAAAGGAGTCAGAGAAAAAGTTAATAAAATCCCAATTCCCGAAAATGATCCGCTCTCAGGTAAAACTGAAGGAGGATTGTTGCATCATTGGAAATAAGAGGATGCTGATTTTGCCCATAGTACATTCAAAATCTACTTATAGAAATATTTTCGCATAACTATTTTTAAATAAAGCATTTAAAAGTAAAAATCACTGATTTATCTATGTTAATTACGATTGTTTAACAACTATTTCAAGCAAGTTATCCAGTAAGGATATACTGAGCGTATCCATTTTGTAATCTTTTATAAGCTCATCGTCTATATGTGCGTCGGTTCCCTTGCAACTTATCGTCAACTTTCTTGTGCGTAGCGGTTTTATAGGGAAAACAACTTCCTTTTGTTCGCTTCTTTCTTCTAAGTAATGTTCCATCAATTCTCTTTGTACTGCCCGAACAATAATTACATCCAAGTATCCGTCACCGGGATCGGCCTCATTACTCAAATTCAGGTTTGGACCTAAGCTGGAAATATTCATCACCTCCACCAAAATACAGTCTTCTTCAATTATTTGGTCATCCAGTTCAATTTTAAAAAGTGCTCCTTCATAACTTTTTGTAAGCGCACGCAACGCACCCAACGCCATAGCGAATTCATCTTCAGGTGTTTGATTGTCATCTTTTTTCTTTTTCTTTAAATCTTTGAGCAACCTCGGAAATAACCCAAAGCCGAAAGATTCTAAAAAATATCTGGTCTTAGGCAGGCCTAAAACCTGACCAACATCAAATTTCTTAAGTGTATAATCTGTCCACGATGCTATGTTAACCAGTATATTTTTAGAAATTCCAAGTGAGTTTGCAATGTTGTTTGCAGTTCCACACGGAAACAATGCTATCGGTCGTTTATGCTTTAGCTTTTTGTTCAGGAGCCTCATTACGATCTTCCTGATGGTGCCATCACCTCCGGCAATAATAATAAACTCGCTTTCAGGATCAATTGTCTTAAGCGCTTTCTTCTTCGAAGATGAATAAACACATTTGTAACCAGCTGCTTCGATCATCGAAATAAGATCTTCTTTAGATTGTTGTTGTCCTTCCCCTGCATTTGAATTATATACCAGATGTACAATTTTGAATGTTTTTTTCATAATATCTAAACAATACCGCTTAACGAAGGTTTTAATCTAAACAATGAAATAAAACCATGAAAATACTTATTACAAACGACGATGGTATTTATAGCCCGGGAATAGCCGCTCTTGCAAAAATCGCCTTACGTTTCGGTGATGTACGAGTAGTGGCACCAGATGTGGAGCAATCTTCTATGGGACATGCTATCACCCATTCCAGACCACTGAGCTATAAAAAATCTCCTGTTACTTTTGAAGGAATAGATGCTTTTAGAGTAAATGGTACTCCAGCAGATTGCGTGGCCTTAGGACTTCACATGTATCCTGACACTGAAATTGTTTTATCCGGCATTAATATGGGTCCGAATTTAGGGAATTCTATGTGGCATTCGGGCACGCTTGCTGCGGCAAAACAGGCTGTACTTTTGGGAGTTAAAGGCATTGCATTAAGTACTCCGGTTGGCAAATCCGAACCCGACTTTGATAGTCTTAGTCCTTATATAAAACAAAGTTTAGATCTTCTGTTACAAAATATGGAATTAGGTTTATATAATGTAAACTTTCCAAAGGTGCCGACAGGTATAAAATGGACACGGCAATCGGTCAGGCTTTATGACGGTAATGTTGTGCCAGGCGAGGATCCTATGGGACGAAAACATTTTTGGATCACCGTATCGCCGCTTGCTCCCGCAGATGAAAACACAGACAGATGGGCCGTAGAGAATGATTTTGTATCTATCACGCCCTTAAGATTAGATCTTACCAATGAGAGCGAATTAGCATCATACCTTTAGACGTAGCTACCCTTTTTTGTGGAGGCTACTAGGAAGCAGGAATCGTCATCCTTGTAAAGTTATGATTCGTGCAACGGAATTATGAAGATTCTATTTCAGTCATGAACACTCGTGAAACACTGGAAAATATGTAAAGTTTTTTATCAGGTAACAACATCGTTACACAATAATCAAAATAGACTCAACTGTGTATTAGTTCCCTGCATCTCGTTCAGTAAGGGAATTTCTTCTTCAATATCGTATTGACGTCTCTGGTTATTAAACTTACGAATAACAAATGTCTTGCAGAAATCCGTCGCATTAAACTCGGTGAATAAAGCACAAGCTGCATCTAATCCCTCTTTCGTTAATTTTCTACCTACAGACATGTGAGGTAAATTATACTTATTGGTAAGTAAATAAGGTGATGCTTTTTTAATCTGTTTACAATAGTTCACTATAGTTTGCAATGAACATTCTTCCAGCTTCACATAAAAAGTAAAATATGTTGAATGCGAAAAATAGTCAACCCCTTCAAACATAATAGGAAAAGGCGCTAAACCAGCTATGACTTTCTTATAATAAGATGAAACAATAGGATATCTCTTCTCCTCTAGTGTGAACTCAAACAAACTAATATGTGCTACAGAATTTGCGCTACTGTAATGCCCGATTGCACGTCTTAATTGTTCTTTCATTTCCTTTACTCTTGAAAGAACAGGTTCGTTTGGTTGTACGGCAAGTGAATATTTATGTACCATTATATTTAGCGCTATAAAACGGATGAATGCTTACCAAGTTAAGAATCCAAAGCTACTTAATTATTTTTTTATCGCGCAATTCACTATAATTGCAATTACTTAGAAATGCTACCAAATACTCTCTTATGCAAGAACAACCTAATAATCCATTACATGGAAAACGTTTAGATGAAATCATCGAAAACTTGGTTGCACATTATAAAGGTTGGGAGGGACTAGGACAAAAGATAAATATTAAGTGTTTTAATGAGAATCCTAACCTCAAGTCTTCATTGGCTTTTTTGAGAAAAACACCTTGGGCAAGAACTAAAGTTGAAGAACTTTATATTAAATTATTAAAAAAGAAAAATCCCTAAGCATGCGGCTACGAATCCGCATCTATAAAGAAATATATTCTTGTTGCATAAGGCACAGCAGGCCAATAGAACATGTTTTCAGGCAAATTCAATTCCTTGATCCAATCAATCAGTCGGGTAGCTTCTTCAGAATCACCTTCCAATATGACGCCGTTTTCCACTTTCAATGTTAAGGGATTGAAAACGAATGATACCATGATTCCTGCCGAAAAAGCAGGCTGTCTTTGCCCGAATCTCACCCATTTATTTCCGTATTGTTTTGGCAATACATAAGAAACCTGAATTGGTTTATGAAATCGTCGAACCAGTAAACTTCCGCTGTCTACATCAAGAAAGCTTTTGTCAAGTCGGATTTCTGCAATAACATTTATCGCATTCGCATGGTACATCGGTTGGCTCCAGGGTATGCGAAGCGAACTATCCAGGTATTTTACTAGTTTATTTGTTTTGATTACCTTATGCGAAGCCCTCTGGTCAATGAATAAATAAATGGGCTGGTTCCAATCGCTCCATGTAAGTGTATCTACCTCGTTTTGATGCCTTCTCAGCTCGGAATAAATGTTTTCTATGAATCGAAACCCACCTTTAGGATAGCTTAAATAATTGTCAAAATTAGGAAAACCATCAAATTTAATCGTCGTATCCATAGAAGCATAGACCTTGGACGAGTATAAGTCATAATAAATAGAAACCTCGTATCGCCGACCCGTCACGATGCTGTCGGCGTACCGGGTTAGAATTTCTGTGAGGTCTGGATAGGGAAAATTTTCGCGGCTATAATGAATCGTATTAGCTTCTGTCTTTTCAAAGTAAAACAGATATCTACTATTTCTCAGTTCTCCCCCTTCCAATTCACGGTTTAGGTCTAAACTGATTTGATTCATCAGATGCCGGGATTGTCCCATGCTGCTCATCGAATATAATATCAGAAAAATAGAGGCTATCGCTTTCATATAGAACTATGATGTCTTTTTATAGATCCTTGAGACTCTCCATAAATTTAACTATATGATCAATTTCTTTATCAGATAGTTGCAGGCTGTCTTCGGAAAGAGTCATGTTCTCCAACCTGAAGCCCAGACCGATCGCTCCGGCATTATTGTAAAATTCCATAACTTCTTCTAAAGTTTCATAAATGCCATTGTGCATATAAGGTGCGGTTCGATCGATATTGCGAACTGTGGGGGTTTTGAAAGCGTATTTGTAAGAATCAACCCCGACAACATCATACCAGCCTTTATCAGGATCGATTATGGAATCATTTATGGACAGGGGAACACCGATTACTTCGGCTTCACTTGTCATATACTTGGGAGGAGTCGTGCCATTAAACAAAGGTACAAAATGGCAGGTCGCACATTTGGCTTTGCCCATAAATAGATTAAGACCATCAATTTCTTCTATGGTCATTGCCTCCTTTTCGCCCTGCATATAGTGATCAAATCTACTGTTGAGTTTAGTAAGACTACGTACATAGCTAGCCAATGCATTGGCTAGCTGATAAGGTTGAATGTCTTTTTCTGTTCTGGATGGAAACGCTTTATCAAACAATTTTTGGTATGTCGAATCTTGATATAAGTAAGCGCTTATTTCCTCGATATTTCCATGCATTTCATCATTATTCTGGATAACGTCCAACGTTTGATCCTCTAAAGTCAGCGTACGCATATCGTAAAAATAATTCGATTGAAGAGCTGCATTGAGGAGGGTAGGTGTATTTCGAGGCAAGCGTTTGTCTTTATCGTAGATGTTTGTATTAGTAACCATTCCGTCCGCAAAGCCTAAATCAGCATTATGGCATGTGGAACAACTTCTGCTACCATCTCCTGATAGATGTTGATCAAAAAAAAGCGCTTCCCCTAATTGGACTTTAGCATCGGTGAGGTGATATTTACTACCGGGCGCAAAGGCGTTGACATTAAAAGCCGCAGGATCAAATAGTGTTTGAGCATTTTGATTCAAAAGGCGATTGTAATTCTTTTTCCCATCGGAAAAATCATTTTCTAATTTTGCAATGCCCGTACTTATTTTATTGGCGTGTTCTGTGATGAATTCTGCGCGGTTAAAGGAGTCAAAGTCTGTGTTGTCTTCAAGATAGTCAATCGCAATTTCAACGGTTTTGATCAGTTCCGTATCTTCTCCATTAGTATATGGAATAAGTACCTCACGTAAGCTTTTTAAGCTCATAGCAGATTCATGCATGCTATGCAACGTGAGTGGATTATCAAACCCCGTTATCCCCAGGGTAATAATCCTAAAGATTTCGAGCTTGGCAGCATCTAAAATTCGCCAATCAGATAGTGTATTATCGGTGAAATAAGATTGTAAGTAATCGGCACTTTTTTCTAAGATGGCAGCCTCTTCAATTAGCTCCTCTCTATTGGCTTTATCGTATTTCGGAAATAAATATGTTTCAATGACCTGAAGCCCTGTTGGGTTAATTTCATAAACCATAGCAGGGTCCATCAAATCTGCATTTTCCACCTCCTGGTTGGGAGGGCCATTTAGTTTTTGAGACAAGGAACCAGTAAAGTATTCGGCAGCCCATTCAATTTTTTTGTACAGCAAACGTGCTTTTAGAAAACGCTTTTGCAGAACCTCTTCATTGCTATCTTCCTTTTCTGTTTCTGGTCCTAAGCTATCGCTGACAAAAACATGAAAGTCATTCACCTGTTCAAGTATCCGCTTTTGGATTTTCCGTTCCCGGAGCGCACGGATCTTATTATTTTGTTTGATGACGTCGTAAGAACCGGACGAAAACTGAAGAGAACTTCCAATTCCAAGGATAGCCAGAAACAATAAAAACATTTTGAAGACCTGCATCATACCCTTTTTACCGCAATGTAAACTATTTGTAAAACTCTAAAGCGCCTCGAAAAGGATTGGCATTTTTATCTCGTTTGGAAAGCGGATCCAATCCCCAGCGTTGTTCAATAAAAGCAAGAATACTTACCGTTTCATATTGAGAGGAATCGACATAACCTTTTTTAGCAAAAGGTGAAATAATAATAGCAGGAATTCGTGATCCGGGTCCCCAACGATCGATAATTGGTGGAGCTACATGATCCCACCATCCACCAAATTCATCATAAGTAAGGATAACCAAAACATCATCTGCATGTGGGCCTTCCATTACCGCATCAATCAATTTGGCGGCATGTTCTTCCGAGGGGTACACCGCAGCAGAGCCAGGATGTTCATCATATCCTTGACCAGGTTTAACAAAGGAGACACTAGGCAAGTTTCCTTCTTTAGCCGCCTTTAGAAAATCATCTTGATCCTTTAAGTGTTTTTCTCGAGCTTCAGTCCCCGGAGCATATTTTTCAAAGTACACAAAGGGTTCATGATTATAAGCATAATTGGTTTTTTCTCCGGCAATAGCTTTATCCCAACCTTCCGAATACCAAGCCCAGGAAATATCTTTCTCACTTAAGCGTTCCCCGATGGTAGGCATGCTCTGCGGTGGAAGCAGCTTGTTCAGATCAACTTTAGCCGGGTGAGGCGGATTTCTAGGGAGGACATGGTTAATGGCATATCCATCTGGGGAGACTACCCCGCTTTTGATCATTCTTCCTTTGTTATCAAGTTCTGCAATCATAGATTCCGGCGCATTATGCCAAACCGGAATATCAGCAGAAATAAGAAAGACGTGATTAATATATGATCCACCAAAAACACTTTGGAAGAAATTGTCGGCTAAGGTATACTTCTTGGCATAAGGATAGAGGGGGAGGTTTTTGGTCGTGTAATAACCCATGGCCAGTCCTTTGGAATGATTATGTAAAGCAAACTGGTTCATTTTACCATCATTGATTTGCATAATATTGTGATAAAACTGATGGGTCACATCGGGAGTTGCCTTATCTGCCGTTACATATTGATCAATATTGAAGATGTCATTGGGTAAGTCGGTCGGAAAAGAGCTATTTCGCGGAATTTCGGGTAGATTATCATATGGTTTCCCTTCTTCATCAATTTGAATAATGTTTTCCTTTTTTGCATTTTTTATGCCATTTGCTCCTTCAAACTCACCAAACAAATTGTCAAAGCTGTGGTTTTCCATATAAATCACCACCACGTGATTGATTTTTTTGATGCCTTCTTCAAACGAAATTTTTTCTTTTTCCGATTGCTGGGCGTTTTGAGCTTTTTTGGTTTCTTCGGAATCTTTAGATCGGATTGAGGCGCAGCTACTGACCAACCAAAGTGTCAAAACGCTGATAATAATGTGCTTTCCTTTCATTTGTTTAAGTTTTTTTTTCTAGAAGGAGCAATCTATTAATTTTAATGGTATTTTAAGGATCATAGTTGTAAAAAAATATAAATATGGTAAAGAAAATCCACGAGACTTGTAAAGTCCTAAAACTTAGAGCAACAGAAATTGAAGACTTAGACTTTTTATTTCAATTTCAACTGGACAAAGAAGGTGGATACTTAGCTGCATTTATGCCAAAAGACCCAACAGACAAAGCAGCGTACATAGCAAAACATACAAAATTATTGAGCGACCCAACAGTTAATAACCAGACAATAATTATTGACAACATTATTGTTGGAAGTATTGCGAAATTTGTAACGGAAGGAGATACGGAAATTACTTATTGGATTGACAGAAAATTTTGGGGACAAGGTATCGCAACAAAAGTATTAAACGAATTTCTTGTCATTGAAACTACCAGACCAGTTTTTGGACGAGTTGCGTTTGACAATTTTGGCTCGCAAAAAGTTTTAGAAAAATGTGGTTTTATCAAAGTCGGGAATGACAAAGGTTTTGCAAATGCACGACAAAAAGAGATAGAAGAATTTATTTATAAACTGACTTAACAAATAAACAAAACGCCCTATAACATCGGTTTGGCAAAAGTGGCGGTTTAGTGCTTCGTATCAACAGTAGTGATGAAAATCGCCACCTTCGCCGAAGCCGACGGAACGTTAGCGTTCACTGTAACGAACTTCACAAGAGCCAAGCCTTTCCAACATTTCTACTTTTTTAAAGAAAACTTGCGTAACCCAAAAGTTACGCTTATATTCGTAACTCCCAAGTTACTTAATATGAAAACAGAAATTAAACATCAGTGGATTTATGAGCAAACACCAAACGAAGTTTGGAAATACCTCACACAATCAGAGTTAATTGCTTTATGGCTTATGCCTAACAACTTCAAAGCAGTAGTAGGACATGAATTTGAATTTCGGACAAACCCCATTCCAAGCCTTGAATTAAGCGGAATCTTTTATTGTAAGGTTCTTGAAATCGTTCCACTCAAAAAACTTACTTACAGTTGGAAAGGTGGTTCGAGTCATGGAATTACAACGCTTGACACTATTGTTGAGTGGACATTGAAAGAACAAGAGAATGGAACAATACTAAACTTGAAACACTCAGGTTTTAAAAAAGAAAACTACTCTATCCTAACAGGTATGACAGATGGTTGGCTTAAGAATATTCAAAAAATGCTTGACCACCTAAACAAGAACAATAATGGCAACACCAACTCTTGACGCTTTTCAGGTTATAGCCGACCCAAGTCGCAGACAAATATTGCACTTACTTACCAAAGACAGTTACAACATAAACACGTTAGCTGAAAATTTTGAAATGAGCCGACCAGCAGTTTCCAAACATATCAGCATTTTGCAGACAGCAGGCTTTATTACCATCAAAGGCATTGGCAGAGAACGTTTTTGCACTTTAAACCAAGACGGTTTTATTGAACTACGTAATTGGATCAACCATTTCGACAAATTTTGGAACATTAAAATGAAAAATTTAGATACCATTTTAAAAGGTAAAAAAAATTAAAATATATTATCATGCAAAAGGAAATTTTATTTCAAATATTAGAGCAGAACCGAAAGGACTGTTCCCATTTCTGCAAAAACGTAAATGCAGAAAATATTGACTTTCGCTTAACAGAACAAACAGCATCAGTTGGGTTTATTTACAGGCATATCGGCGAAACAATAAATTTAATTGGTGAATTTTTCGGCTATGAAACAGATGTAGAAGGAACTACAATTGGGCAAAAAGATACAGGAATCCAATATGACCTTGAAATAAGCCGTGCGTATTTTGAAAATGGTTACAGCACTCTTAAAAAATTAGTTCACAATACAACGGACAACGAATGGCTTGAAGAAGTAGATACAGCTTGGTTTGGAAAAATATCAAGAATAAAACTGTTTTCAATTCTATTATTTCACAATTCTCACCATTGTGGACAAATATCATCAGCAGTATTGAAAGGAAAAAAATGGTAAGAAAAACAACGAACCGTCTAGATTACGGCCTTTTAATCTCCTAAAAAAACCATTAAATTGTTCAATTAAATTATAACATGTTTATTATCAAAATATTATAACTTTACTTTTCAATACTTTAACTGACTTACAGATAGTTAAATCATCATAGGTACAAATCAGGTACAAACCTTAGAAATAAGTTTTCACGGCAAATTCGAATTGCATAATATAGAGTAATATAGATACGTTTAAACGCACTAATATTATTGAGCTCATGTAAGCAGATTATATACCACAATCCAAACCAATTTTTACCTACTTTTACGCAAAAAATAAGTAATATGCCTTTTAGTTCATTAGGTCTTTCTAGCGTTTTATTAAAAACCTTGGCTGATCAGAATTTTACCGTACCTACCCCCATTCAAGAAAAGTGTATACCTGCAATTTTAAATAAACACGATGTTTTTGGTATTGCCAAAACTGGTTCGGGGAAAACTGCAGGTTATGTTTTGCCAATCTTAATGAACTTACAGCAAACATCACTCGTTAAAAATCGACATGCAAATGTTTTGGTTCTAGTACCCACACGTGAGCTGGCGGAGCAGGTAAAGGATGTTTTTAAGATCTTTAGCAAGAATCTATTGCAGCCAGTTAAAACTTTAGCGGTATATGGCGGCGTGTCCATTAATCCACAAATGATGGCGCTTCAAGGTGTGAATGTACTTGTTGCCACTCCAGGTAGGCTGTTGGAACTACTCAGTTCAAATGCAGTTCACCTTTCTGCTATCGAAACTTTAATATTAGATGAGGCTGATAAGATGCTCAATTTAGGGTTTAAAGAAGACATGAACAAGATTATAAGTCTTCTTCCTCAAGAACGTCAAAATATTTTATTTTCAGCAACACTAAGCAACGATTTACAAAATATTCATCAGCTTCTGCTAAAAGAGCCTATTGTTATTAAAATTGAAGCCGAGGAGTATTCGCTTGACCTGATAAAGCAGGTGGCTTATATTGTTTCGAACGAAAAGAAAGGTCCATTTTTACGCTATCTGATCAATCATCATGAAATGAAACAGGTATTGATATTTGCATCTTCCGTGTATCAAGTTGATGCGATCGTGAATAAGCTACGTAAAAACAACATCGATGCTATGGCAATTCACAGTAAAAAAAGTCAAGGTTCCCGAACAGAATCATTAGCAAATTTCAAATCTGGTAAACTTCGAGTATTGGTGGCAACCGATTTAATGGCCAGAGGAATTGACATTAATTTCTTGCCTTTCGTTATTAATTATGAATTACCTCGCTCACCAAAAGATTATATCCACCGAATTGGCAGAACTGGACGTGCAGAATCGCATGGCGATGCAATTTCGCTGGTAAGTGCTAGGGAACTTGACCACTTTGGAGTAATCCAAAAAAAAATGGGAAAGCAAGTAGAGATAATTGATAGTGAACAGATTAAAATAAAATAAGAGCACGTTAACCACCTGTATTTTGAACCAATATAATGTTCGAGCATTTGATTTACTGACACAGGAACAAACAATACCTAAAAACTGTATATTTGCGAATATATGGGTTACGCAAAAGAAAGAGTAAAGCTTGAAAAGCTGTCGACAAAAGTTAGTGGTTTAACAAATTATGATGATAAAAATCTTACTATTATCACAGATATTTTTGAGCAGTATTCTCATGCTATCAGAATATTAAAAAACAGGAATCCCGAAACATTTATCGAACAGTACAAAAACGAATTAGAAGAAGTAAAACTTCTTAAACGTGCGTTAAAGGTGAGTGAAGAAGCCGATCGCGAAGATAATTTTGTTAAATACAGAGATTCCCTATTAGCTGCATTGAACAGTGCCATTACCTTAATAAAAGGGACTGCATAATTACTTCCACTCTGAATCCTCATCCTATTTGAAGTTGAGAACCATTTGCAACTAAAAACGCCAATTGTATTTTTAAAACAATACCACTTCGGGTATAAAAACACATCTTTAATAAAAAAGACACCTTTTAAGGTATAAAACAAATGAGACAATAACCCGCCTCTATTAAAATCGTATTGCTTACAATTCTAGTAGTTCTTTATTTCCATTAACAAATGCTTGAATATATGGGAGGTCTACTTAACTTCTACCACCTGCACAAAGGGCATAAATTCATCCACCAGAAAATGTAGTTTTTTATCCTCAACGGTACTGAATGTAAGGTACTGGACTTTGCCGCAGCTTCGGGCTAATTCTTTGACTGAGGTTTGCATACCCAGTCTGATGATTCCCTCGGCATCATCGATAATAAAGGTTTGAATGCGATTCAGATTAAGACCTAATTTTAGATATACCTCTCGGGCACGTTTTGGGGTGGCAACGACAATATCCGTCCCCCGGAACAAACCATCCACCTCGTCTTCCAAGCTCCGACTTGTGGACAACATGAGCACATGAAGATCCTTATTCTGACTGATCGTCAGGAATAGCTCTACGATTTCAGCCGCTCTATCTTCATTTGGAGCCAGAATCAAAAATTTCGGTGCCTCGTCCAGCGATTCCTTTAAGCGCATCAATACCCCCAACACATAGGCGGTCGTTTTTCCTGAACCTTCAGGGGCAATGCCTATAAAACTCTGCCCGCCAAGGATGCGGGACATGACTTTCAACTGAAACTCGGTGGGTGTGTTGTAGCCTAATGCAGTCATCGAGGAGTGAAGGTTCTTACTAAGCTTTAATTTATCTAGAGACATAAGGCCCAAAGGTAGATAAAATAATCCTATCACCTACACCTGTCAGCTCAAAACACTGGCTGAAGGAAGTAATGACCATTGGAAATTCATTAAACGAAAAAAGAAGCATCTACTTTCCGATACAAAACTTCGAAAAAATATTCTCAAGCAAATCATCAGTCGTTACCTCTCCTACAATCTCTCCTAAATAATGAAGCGCCTGTTTAATATCCATCGCCAGAAAATCAGAAGTAATCGGATTATCAACATTTTCCAATACACGATTCAATGCAGTTTCCGTATTTCGTAAAGCTTCTACATGACGTATATTGGTCAGAATAGTTTCGTTGGTATTCAGATTCTTGACATTAACCGTTTCAAGAAGGCTATCTTTCAGCTCTTCCACGCCCAAATGCGATTGAGCAGAAATAAAATGAACCGGGACAGGTAAGGCTTGTAATCGCTCTTTCTGTTCGGCACTAAGCAAATCGGCTTTATTTATTAACAGCAAATAAGGGATGTCTTGTTTCTCCAGACCGGTAATTTGGCTAGCAATATCATCAAAATCCTGAAGAGCATCGGCCATATAGATAATCAATTTGGCTTGTTTCATTTTTGCCAACGTACGCTCTACTCCTTTCGCTTCTATCAAATCGGCAGTTTCACGAATTCCGGCTGTATCGATAAATCTAAAAATAACGCCTTCAATATTGATCTCATCTTCAATGGTGTCGCGTGTGGTTCCGGCAATATCTGAAACAATGGCACGTTCTTCATTCAATAAGGCATTCAATAAGGTTGATTTTCCAACATTGGGCTTACCCGCAATCACAATCGGTATTCCATTTTTAATGACATTCCCCAATTCAAAGGAAGTGATCAATCGGGAAATTACTTTATTAATCTGCAGTACAAGATTCTTAAGTTGTTCACGATTGGCGAATTCTACATCCTCTTCAGCAAAGTCAAGTTCAAGCTCAATCATGGAGGCAAAATGGATAAGCTGCTCACGCAAGCCTTGTAGCTCATTTGCAAAACCTCCGCGCATTTGTTGCATAGCAATATCATGTGACGCTTTTGAATTGGAAGCTATTAAATCGGCAACTGCTTCTGCTTTGCTTAAATCGAAAGCACCATTCACAAATGCTTGTAAAGTAAACTCACCAGGCTTTGCTGTTCGGGCACCTTTTTCTATTAAAAGATTGATTATCCGTTGGATAATATAACTTGAACCATGACAGGAAATTTCAACTACGTTTTCTTTTGTATAAGACTTTGGGGCGAGGAATAGTCCAACAACAACCTCGTCTAAAACAGTATCCTGATCCATAATCAGTCCAAAATGGAGTGTATGAGATGACTGCACAGTTAAATCTTTTCCTTTAAAGATCGAATTTGCTATGCTGATCGCATCAGGCCCGGATAAGCGGATTACACCTAATGCACCGCTCCCGGATGGTGTTGATAAAGCAACAATTGTTTGCACGTTGTCCATGCAAGCAAAGATAGAATATTTAGCTCAATTCTTTCTTTAACCCGATAGGTGCGCCTTTTAATATATCTTCACTGACACCTGCTTCATAAGCTTTAAAATTCTCAATAAAGGACAGTGCCAGTTTATTGGCTTGTGTTTCATAAGCATCTCCATTGTCCCACATCTTCTCAGGATCTAAAAGTGTATCAGGGACATTCGGACAAGCAGTTGGAAAGGTCAAACCAAAGATAGAATGAGTTTTAAAAGGCATGCCATCCAGTTCTCCATTTAAGGCAGCACGAATCATGGCTCGAGTATAGCTTAATTTAATTCGACGACCAACACCATAGGGACCTGCTACCCAGCCAGTATTGACTAACCATACTTTTATATTCTCCTTTTGAATCTTTTCACCTAGTAATTCTGCATATTCGGATGGATGCAAAGGGATAAAGGCTTCGCCAAAACAGGCAGAAAACACCATTTTAGGTTCGGTAATACCTACTTCTGTACCAGCTACCTTCGCTGTATAACCTGAGATAAAATGATACATGGCCTGTTCAGCACTTAACAAAGAAATTGGAGGGATAACGCCAAAGGCATCACAAGTCAGGAAAAATATATTCGTAGGTCCCGGACTGACCTTGTCTTTCGCTGCTCCTTCAATAAATTCGATGGGATAGGTAACACGTGTGTTCTCCGTTTTACTAACATCTTCATAATTGGGAGTTCGGGTACCTGGAAAAACGTTTATGTTTTCCAGCAAGGAACCAAAACGAATGGCATTAAATATTTCAGGTTCTTTTTCAGCGTCCAGATTGACACACTTGGCGTAGCAACCTCCTTCAATATTGAATATACCTTGATCACTCCAACCATGTTCGTCATCACCGATTAAGCTACGACCGGCATCTGAAGACAAAGTAGTCTTGCCAGTTCCGGATAGTCCAAAAAACAGTGCTGTATCTCCTTTTGAATCGGTATTTGCAGAGCAATGCATGGATAACACCTTTTTTTGATGTGGTAAAATAAAGTTTAATACCGAGAAAATTCCTTTTTTAATTTCCCCGGTATATCCTGTTCCTCCTATTAAGATCATCTTCTTTGTAAAATTGAGAATCACAAAGTTCTCATGAGGAACGCCGTCAGTTTCAGGATTGGCAGTAAAGGTTGGGGCGGCTAATATTGTCCATTCAGGTTGAACAGATGCATCTACTTTTTCAGGACGAATAAATATGTTATTGGCAAAAATATTTTGGTAGGCTGTCTCCGTTACAACACGTATGGATAATTGAAAACTAGGATCTGTACAAGCAAAGACATCACGCACGTACAGTTCTTCATTGCTAAGATGTGAACCTATCTTTTGAAATAAACGATCAAATATCGTGGCAGAAATGGGTTGATTAATGTTACCCCACCAAACAGCGTCTTTTGTGATTTCATCTTCAACAATAAATCTGTCTTTGGGTGAGCGACCGGTAAACTTTCCCGTGTCAGCCGCTAATGCACCGCTATCAACTAACAAACCTTCTTTATTTTTCAGCGCATCTTCAACAAGTTCCGGAACGCTCAATTGATATTGTATCTTATTTCCTTTTGAAATCCCTAAGTAGGATAAATCTAGCAACATACGCCTTATTTTATGAAATCAATAAAAATACCACTTATTAACAGCTCAAAATTACGAATTTAATAATTACATACATGAAGAATATTAGAAAAAAAAACGAAGATGTACTTGATACACTATATCTAAATAACTGAAAATAAGATACTTAAACCAAAAAGATAATAACCAAGAAGCTCAATATCAATTGAATTGATATTGAGCTTTATTAACATTTCAGTTTTTGTCAAAAAGCATTAAAATGGTAACTTCGTAAAATAGCAAAACACCTAAAAAGATGAATTTATACAGCATTGATACCGAATTATTTAAATTAGATGGTGGTGCCATGTTTGGCGTGGTTCCTAAATCTTTGTGGAGCAGAACAAATCCGGCTGATGAAAACAATCTTTGCACCTGGGCAATGCGTTTATTGCTAATTGAAGATGGCGATCAACTTATTTTGGTTGACACGGGCATTGGCGATAAGCAATCTGAAAAATTCTTTGGTCATTATTACCTGAACCATGAAAACACACTTGATAAATCCTTAGCCAAACATGGTTTTCATCGCGATGATATTACCGATGTTTTTCTTACCCATCTTCATTTTGATCATGTTGGGGGAGCTATAAAACGAGATGGCGACAAGTTGATCCCGGCATTTAAAAACGCATATTTCTGGAGTAACAAACAACATTGGCAATGGGCCACCGAACCGAATCAACGTGAAAAAGCTTCTTTCCTATCGGAAAACATTTTACCGATTCAGGAAAGCGGCCGATTGAAATTCATTGAAGATCAGGAATCGGGGGTGCTTAATCAAAACATCTCCATTCGCTTCGCATTCGGACATACGGACGCGATGATGTTGCCTCAACTAAACTATAAGGGAAAAACGATTTTATATATGGCTGATTTGCTTCCTTCGGTAGGTCATATTCCTCTTCCTTATGTCATGTCATACGATATGTTTCCTTTAAAAACATTGGATGAGCGTGCCAAATATTGGAAGGAAATTGCGGATAATGAACATATCTTATTCTTAGAACATGACCCGGTAAATGAATGCTGCACCTTGCAGCATACGGAAAAAGGAGTCCGCTTAAAAGACACTTTTACTTTAGCTTCGATACTTTAAGATCTTATAATCTGGAAGAACAATACAAATAGTAGTAAATTTTTATTTTAAACCTAGTTCTTTGAAGGTATCGCCCTGATTAACATCACCGGTTTGGTATCCTTTCTTAAACCAGTACATGCGCTGGGCAGAGGTTCCATGGGTAAAGGTTTCCTGATTGGCATGACCTTGAACTTTTTCCTGGATGGCATCATCTCCAACGGCATTAGCAGCACTTAAAGCTTCTTCAATATCGCCTTCCTCCAATTGGTCCTGATTGTAGTGCGCCCATACACCGGCATAAAAATCAGCTTGCAATTCCAGCGCAACAGACAATTTATTTGCATTCCTGCTATTGGAACTCTGCATTGCTTGTTGGGTACTTCCGCTGGTTCCCAGCAAATTCTGAACGTGATGCCCTACCTCATGCGCTATGACATAGGCAATGGCAAAATCACCTCCTTTCGCTCCAAAACGCTCTTTCAGTTCATTAAAAAAAGCAAGATCCATATAAACTGTCTCATCAGCCGGACAGTAAAAGGGCCCCGATGCAGAACTGGCACCTCCGCAACCTGTTTGCACCGCATTAGAAAATAAGACAAGCTGAGGATCTTTATAAGTCATATTATTCTCCTGAAAGATCTTTCCCCATATATCTTCTGTATCTGCCAATACAACCGAGACAAATTGACCCATTTGCTTGTCAGCTTCACTTAACTCAACAGTCCTTTCAGTGCCTTGAGACTGCGTCATTTCTGATGGGATGATTTGGGAAAGATCGGTTCCGGTAAACATCTGTACGAGCAAAACAATAACCCCAATTACTCCACCGCCCAATAACATTTTCCCTCCAGACATTCCTCTGCGGTCTTGCATGTTTGAACTTTGTCTACGTCCTTGCCATTTCATATTTTATGCTTTGAGAATTTATAATGTAAAGGATAAATTTAATATCGTTTTTAAACGAAAAACCATTATATTTAAACACTACTGATCATAACACAAATTATATGCCTACTTTTAACCTAAATTTCTCATTTCAAAATCACAATCGAATACCTTCCATAAATAATCAGTTTTTCGATCGATGTTGGAACAGTTTTTGTACATGCACTTACTAAATAAAAGTTTGATAAACTCCTCTTTATCAGAGAACTTTTCATCACTTTAATCGTTATTAGAATATATTTTATCTATTTTTGCACACTTTTGCAACAGGAACAAAAGAGGAGCATTAGAAGAGCACTTTAATATTAATTAATGAGACAGCTTAAAATTACACAATCGATTACCAACCGTGAATCACAGTCACTAGACAAGTATTTACACGAAATTGGCAAGGTCGATCTTATTACTGCAGAGGAAGAAGTAATTCTTGCTCAAAAAATTAGAGAAGGCGATCAAGCCGCATTAGAACGCTTAACCAAAACGAACTTACGTTTCGTTGTGTCGGTTGCCAAACAGTACCAGAATCAAGGTCTTACCCTCGGTGACCTAATAAACGAGGGCAACTTGGGCTTAATTAAAGCCGCAAAACGTTTTGACGAAACAAAAGGATTTAAATTTATTTCTTATGCCGTATGGTGGATTAGACAATCAATTCTACAGGCCATCGCTGAGCAATCGCGTATTGTACGTTTACCTTTAAACCAAGTAGGTTCGTTAAGCAAAATCAGTAAAGCATTTTCAAAATTGGAACAAGATTTTGAACGTGAACCTTCACCAGAAGAATTGGCAGATCAACTTGAAACAACTGTTGAAAAAATCTCGGACACACTAAGTAATTCCGGACGACATGTTTCAATGGATGCTCCTTTTGTACAGGGTGAAGAAAACACATTACTTGATGTTCTTGAAAACCGTGATCCAAATACGGATAACAGTCTTATTGACGAATCCTTATCAGAAGAAATCAGAAGATCACTGGCTACATTAACAGATAGAGAACGTGAAATTATCGTATTATTCTTCGGATTAAGCTCAAACCATCCGCTTTCACTTGAAGAAATCGGTGAGCAGTTTAACCTGACAAGAGAGCGTGTACGCCAGATTAAAGACAAAGCTTTGCAACGTCTGCGTCACACTTCAAGAAGCAAAATTCTAAAAACCTATTTAGGTTAATCCCTATTTCAGTAATCTCTCACATTTTAAGGCAACTTCAAATATGAGCGCATAAAAAAAAGATTGGACAATTTGCCCAATCTTTTTTTATGCTTTAAATGTTGGTTTTAAATCAAACTAACGCTACGTTTAACAAAATCAGTCAACTCAGCACCTGTTAATAATCCTCTGCTCAATAAAGCTAAATCAAAAGCCTGCTTAGCTAATTTTTCTTTATTCGCTTCATCACCTTCCTCTAAAATGCGTTTGATCAATGGATGATTTCCATTTACAGTTACCTTGTAGTTATCAGGCAGACTGCCATAGAATCCCATTCCTCCGCCTCCGTTTTGTGCCATCTCTTTCATACGGCGCATAAACTCATCCATTGTAACCGTAACTGGTAGCGCATCCTCATTCAATGCTGCCACTTCTACATTATAGGTTTCTTTACTGATGGTCTTTTCAAAGATTGATTTAACAGCAGTACTTTCTTCCTCACTTAAAGCCAATTTCTGATCATCCGCTTTCTTGATCAACTGATCAATTACATCTGAATCTACACGCTTCAACGAAGTCTTCTCTACTTTCGATTCCAGGAAGCTAACGAAATGGCTATCAATTGGTGAGTCAAAATTGATTATATCATATCCTTTTGCCTGAGCTGAAGAAATAAAGCCGTGTTGATTTTTAACATCGGTACTATACAAATAAACGATCTGGCCGTCTTTATCAGCCTGAATGTCCTTTACCTTTTCTGCATATTCCTTTAAAGTATAATATTCATTATCGGTATTCTTTAAAAGACAGAAATCAGTTGCTTTTTCAGCAAATTTCTCATCGGTTAGCATTCCGTATTTTACAAATACGCCAATGTCATTCCACTTTTCTTCAAAACCCTTTCTATCGGTTTTAAATAAGTCGCTTAACTTATCTGCAACCTTTCTGGTAATATAGGTATTGATTTTCTTTACGTTGCTGTCTGCTTGTAAGAAGCTACGGGAAACGTTCAACGGAATATCCGGGGAATCAATAACACCATGTAAAAGCATTAGGAACTCGGGTACAATATCCTTTACCTCGTCTGTAATAAATACCTGACGGGAATATAATTTGATCTTATTTTTCTGAATATCCAGATCATTCTTAATTTTCGGGAAATATAAAATTCCGGTTAAATTAAATGGATAATCCACATTTAAATGAATCCAAAATAAAGGATCTTCAGCAAACGGATAGAGCTCACGATAAAAAGCAAGGTAATCCTCATCCTTTAATTCCGATGGAGATTTGGTCCAGGCAGGAGAAGTATTGTTGATTATATTATCAACTTCTACCGATTTGTATTTAGGCTTTCCTTCTTCATCTTCACCATCTGGCTCCGACGTGGTCTTTGTACCAAATTTAATCGGAACCGGTAAAAACTTGCCATATTTAGTTAATATTTCTTCTAAACGCGCCTTATTTAAGAACTCTTCAGAATCAGCATTGATATGCAAAATGATGTCAGTTCCTCGTTCGGTACGATTTCCTTCAGAGATTTCAAAAGATGTACTTCCGTCACATTCCCAACGAACAGCCTCTGCTCCTTCTTGATAAGAAAGGGTCTGTATTTCAACTACATCAGCAACCATAAAAGCGGAATAGAATCCCAAACCAAAACGGCCTATGATTTCATTTGCATCTTTCGCTTCTTTAAATTTTTCTACAAACTCTTCAGCTCCAGAAAATGCAATTTGATTGATGTATTTCTTTACTTCTTCAGCAGTCATCCCAATACCACGATCCGAAATTGTAATGGTTTTGGCCTTTTCATCAAAAGAAACATTGATTGTAGTATCCCCTACTTCTCCGGGAATCTTGCCCATTGATGACAGACGTTTTAGTTTCTGTGTAGCATCAACTGCATTGGAAACTAACTCGCGTAAGAAAATCTCGTTATCGGAGTATAAGAACTTTTTGATTACCGGAAATATATTTTCGGTGTGAATGGAAATATTACCTTTTTCTTTCATGTTAATTTTTAATAATTTGATTTACTCCTTGTACCTAATCAAGGAATGTTCCAATACATTCAATCGGTCAGGATGACAGTTAAAACTGACAGTTGGAACCAAGAAAATAAACGACATAATTTTCATCAACACAAGTAAAAACTAACTAATTTTCAAGCTTTAAAAATATTTTTTACATTTTTTATTGACAAAATGAATTTCTTTTGTACATTTGGCAATACAATGAAGCAAACAACAGCATATTGGTATTTTGGTTTCTTTTACTTTAGCAGTAACGGCCGGGATTGATATGCATATATAAAAAGATAAAAATGTATAAAAAGTCTCGGTAAACACCGAGACTTTTTTTTTGACAAAAACAATGGACAAAAAACGCGTAGCTATACAGGGAACAAAAGCTTCTTTTCATGAAGAGGCGGCTTTCAAATATTTTGGAGAAGATATTGAAACGATAGAATGTGATTCATTTAAAGCAACCTGCGATGCTTTAAAGCAAAAGAAAGCGGATTTTGTTGTAATGGCTATTGAAAATTCAATTGCAGGCAGCCTTTTGCCCAATTATAACTTATTACAAGAATACCGTTTCCCGATTATCGGTGAAGTTCATTTGAGTATCCAGTTACATTTAATGGCTCTGCCGGGGGTTACAATGGCACAAATAAAGCATGTTGAATCTCACCCGATTGCATTGCGACAATGCGAAGATTTCTTTGAAGAACACCCTGGTATAAAAGTGAGCGAAGGAATGGATACGGCAGCCTGTGCAAAGAAAATTTCCGATAAAAAACTAACGGACACAGCAGCTGTTGCCAATAGCCTCGCGGCCAGAATTTATGGTCTGGAAATACTTGATCGCAGAATTGAAACAAATAAGAAAAACTATACCCGCTTTTTAATCCTGGCACCCCAGCCACAGGAAAACCCAAGCGCAAACAAAGCTTCCCTATCTTTTCAAACGGATAATTCGGTAGGTTCTTTAGCAAGGGTATTGAATTATTTTGCCGAGCATAATATTAATATGAGTAAAATTCAGTCGATGCCGGTTTTAGGAAGAAGAAACGAATATATATTCCATGTCGATCTGGAATGGAAAAAACTCTCTGACTACGAAGCGGCAATCCGTAAAACCCTAAAGCATACAGTCAATTTCAATATTTTAGGAGAATATCAAAAAAACGAAAAAGTATAAAAACAATACATACACTGAATAAAATTATAGAACACACCGCTAACAAGATTAATTATAAGGCTTTATCAACAACAAAACAATGAAACTTAATTTAAACATCGAACCACTAAGCTCCTGGATGAACACGGGCAAGGAACCGTTAATCATCTCAGGACCATGTAGCGCTGAAACAGAAGAACAACTGTTGGCTACTGCACATTTATTAGCAGCGACAGGTAAAGTATCTGTTTTACGAGCTGGAATCTGGAAACCGCGTACCCGCCCGGGTGAGTTTGAAGGTATCGGAAGCATTGGCTTAGAATGGTTAAAACGCGCCAAAGAAGAAACAGGTTTACCGATTGCGGTTGAAGTAGCTACTGCAAAACATGTTGAAGAGGCTCTGGCAGCAGGTGTTGACATTTTATGGGTTGGTGCAAGAAGTACAGCAAACCCATTTACCGTACAGGAAATTGCCGATGCATTACAAGGTGTTGACATTCCGGTATTGGTTAAAAATCCGATCAATCCCGATTTAGCATTGTGGATTGGTGCCCTTGAGCGTATCAACAATGCAGGTATAACCAAATTGGGTGCAATCCACCGCGGTTTCTCTTCTTACGAAAAAACAGCTTTTCGTAATGAACCAATGTGGGATCTTGCTATCCAGTTAAAAACAGTTGCTCCGGAATTACCAATCATTAACGATCCAAGTCATATCTGCGGTAACCGTGAATTACTTCCTTATATTTCGCAAAAGGCATTGGATTTAGACATGCAAGGTTTGATGATCGAATCGCATATCGACCCGGCTACTGCCTGGACGGATGCAAAACAACAAGTAACTCCTGCTGCGCTTGCAGAACTGGTAGACAAATTGACGCTTCGTAAAGTTGATTCAGACAACCCCGTATTTGAAGATCAATTGGCAAGCTTACGTAAAGAGATTGACAAACTTGATGATCTTATTATTCAGAAAGTTGGTGAGCGAATGAAAATCGTCGAAAAAATCGGTGAATTTAAACGCGACAATAACGTAACCATTTTGCAGGTTAGCCGATGGGATGAGATTGTTCAAAAAAGAACGGCTATTGCCGGTGCATTGAGACTGGATAGAGATTTTGCGATTAAGTTTTTAGAATTGATTCACAATGAATCGATCCGCAAACAAAATGAAATCATGAATACAAAATCATCTGTAGAAGTTTAAATGAAAGCAAAGAACATCCGTTTGTCAGCTTCTTCAAACAGAATCAAGGATAGTATCCAGCTTACAGGTTCCAAAAGTGAGAGCAATCGAGCGCTGATTATCAAAGCTCTGAGCCAAGGGAAGGTTAGGATTCAAAACCTATCTGAAGCAGCTGATACTGTTACCTTAGAAAACGCATTATCGCAGGTTGGTACTGCTTCCAATACCGAAACGACCATTGATATTGGCCCTGCAGGTACTGCAATGCGTTTTCTAAGTGCTTTTCTTCCTCTAAATAAGGGTGAATTTGTATTGACAGGAAGTGAGCGAATGAAACAAAGACCGATTGGCATTTTAACGGATGCCATGAAAAAACTAGGTGCCAATATCGAGTTTTTAGCGAATGAAGGCTATCCCCCACTTAAGATTTCAGGTCCTTTTGAACAAAGAACTTCTGGAGTAACGGTAAAAGGAAACATCAGTTCTCAGTACTTATCAGCTTTGCTGTTAATTGCCAATTCGCTTCCCTTAGGTCTGAAATTAACGATTGAAGGCGACTTAACTTCCCGGCCTTATTTAGAAATGACATTGGATATGTTAAAGGAAGCGGGAATTGAACACAGCTGGGAAGGCAATCAAATTCAAATCAAACCACAAACGGCTAGCGAGTCGACCTTATTTGTTGAGCCGGATTGGAGCGCAGCTTCCTATTGGTATTCAATAGTGGCATTGTCAGAGGAAGCAGATCTTCTTCTACCGGGATTAAAAGCTTCCAGCTTACAAGGTGATCAGGAAATTAAGGACATCATGCTTGACTTTGGAGTCATTTCTGTCTTCACAAAAGAGGGTTTGAAGCTGACAAAAACCAATCAGATCAAAATCAAGGACGTATATGACTTTATTTCCTGTCCCGACTTAGCGCAGACCGTTATCGCCTGCTGTGCTGCTTTGGGCTATGAAACCTCTTTTACCGGATTGGAAACATTGAAAATAAAAGAAACCGACCGGATACTGGCTTTGCAAAACGAATTGGCTAAATTTGGTGTACGGCTTTACGAAGAGGAAAATGGAAAATACCGACTGGATTGCAGTAATAAATCAACTCCGGAAAATATCACCATAAAAACGTACGAAGACCACCGCATGGCAATGGCATTTGCGCCCCTGGCTCTGGTATTCAATCAATTAACCATTGAAGAACCGGAGGTAGTAGAAAAATCATATCCTTTGTTTTGGAAACATTTAGAACAAGTTGGTTTTAAAATAAATTAATCGAGATCAATCAATTTAAAGATAATGGCAGGAAATTCTTTTGGTAAGGCTTTTAAAATCACCACGTTCGGTGAATCACATGGAAATGCGATTGGTGTAATCATTGATGGTTGCCCTCCAAATATTGAAGTCGATTTAGATTTCATTCAACAGGAACTGGATAAACGAAGACCCGGACAATCAAAAATCACGACCCAGCGAAAAGAAAGCGATAGCTGCTCTACTTTATCTGGAATTTTTGAAGGAAAAACGACTGGCACTCCCATCATGCTGTTGATTCCAAATGAAGATCAACGCTCAAAAGATTACTCGCATATTCAGGATAAATACCGCCCTTCACATGCTGATTATACCTATCAGGTAAAATATGGCATCCGCGATTATCGTGGTGGCGGGCGCTCTTCCGCTCGTGAAACTGCTGCCCGGGTTGCCGCCGGAGCAATCGCCAAGTTATACCTAAAGCAATTTCATATTCAGATTTTTGCGCATGTTTCCAGTGTTGGAAGTATCAATGCTCCAAATTTGAATAATGACAACATTGATGAATTGGTAGCCATCCGGGAAAAAAATATTGTTCGATGTGCTGATCCTGCTACAGCAAAAGAAATGGAGCAGTTCATTGGCATGATCAAAAAAGAAGGCGATACCGTTGGAGGAAAAATAGCTACGCTAATACAAAACGTTCCGGTTGGCCTTGGAGAACCCGTTTTCGATAAATTACACGCTGACCTGGGAAAAGCCATGCTGAGCATCAATGCAGTACACGGCTTTGAATACGGATCGGGTTTTGAAGGTGCACAGATGAGAGGATCTGAACACAATGATATTTTTATTAACCCGCAACATTCAAGCGAAGCATTAAAAACACTCACTAATTTCTCTGGTGGAATACAAGGTGGCATTTCGAATGGTATGGATATCAACTTCAATGTTGCCTTTAAACCGGTAGCAACCATTATGCGCGCACAGAAAACCATCGATCAGGAAGGCAGGGATGTGGAAATTACCGGAAAAGGTCGCCATGATCCTTGCGTAGTTCCACGCGCCGTCATTATTGTGGAATCAATGGCAGCTTTGGTTATTGCGGATCATCTATTGCGCAATAAAATGTATCAATAAGCTTTGGCATAATTCTTTACAACCCAATAGATTATATTGGCACGAATTTTATTCGTACTTTTGCATTGTGTACTAAATACACTAAGCAATAATTATGAAGAAAAGCTTATACGCATTAACACTGGGCGGTTTAGGAATTGGTATTACCGAATTTGTAATGATGGGTTTATTGCCCGATATTGCAAAGGATCTGTCTATTACAATTCCTCAGGCGGGGCATTTAATATCTGCCTATGCCTTAGGAGTTGTCATCGGCGCTCCTTTATTGGTTGCCATGGCGGGTAAATACCCACCAAGAAATATCCTGATTTTCTTAATGGTGATCTTTACCGTGTTCAACGGATTATCCGCTTTTGCTCCGGGATATACGAGTCTCTTTATCAGTCGCTTACTAGCAGGTTTGCCTCATGGGGCCTTTTTTGGCGTAGGCTCGGTTGTTGCAAGTCGCTTAGCAGTCAAAGGTAAAGAAGCCCAGGCAATTTCAGTTATGTTTGCCGGTTTAACCCTGGCAAATGTTGCAGGTGTACCACTCGGAACCTATATTGGTCATCATTATTCATGGAGGTATTCATTCGCAATCATCGTGTTGGTAGGTTTAATTACCATTTTCGCGTTGAAATACTGGATGCCCAATCTTCCGGCCAACAAAAACAGTAACATAAAAAATGAACTTAAATTTTTCAAAAGTTCAGAGTCGTGGTTAATTGTATTAATGATAGCCATTGGCACCGGAGGCTTATTTGCCTGGATCAGTTACATTGCTCCACTAATGACCGAAGTATCCGGATTTTCAGCCAACTCAATAACCTACATATTGATTCTGGCTGGTTTGGGTATGATGCTTGGTAACTTTATCGGTGGAAAATTAGCCGATACCTTTTCTCCGGCAAAAGCATCCTTATACTTACTGCTTACGATGACGGTGTCTTTGGTAATTGTACATTATGTTTCTTACAATCCGATTTTATCCCTGATCATGACCTTTGTAACCGGCGCAGTGGCCTTTGCCTTAGCCTCCCCTATCCAAATGTTAATGATCAATACCGCGAAAGGCTCCGAAATGCTGGGCGCTGCGGTAAGTCAGGCCAGCTTCAATATTGGTAATGCCCTGGGTGCTTTTTTTGGCGGTTTACCGCTTGCTGCAGGCTATGATTATACGTCACCTCAATGGGTTGGCGCGTTAATGGCTTTAATAGGTGCATTCATCGCCTGGATTATCATCACAAAAAATAAATCGAAAAAGATAGCTTTACAAAATTCTCTTCCGGATCAGGGAAATTCAAACACCCCCGATCTTCAAAAGAAAAGCTTTGTGCTTTAAAGATGATATAGAATTTCTCTAAAGTAAGTTCTATATCATTTTTTAAATACATCGTCTTTCAAGCACCATTATTGCTTAAATTAGTCAGAACAGATTTTTTGACATAAATTTAGATATAATGAAAAAAAGAACTTTAGGTAAATCCAATCTTTCGGTTGCGCCCATTGCTTTTGGTGCGAACGTTTTTGGTTGGACACTTAACGAAAAGGAATCATTCCATATTCTTGATGAATTTGTAGACAACGGTTTCAATTTAATCGATACGGCAGATACGTATTCAACCTGGGTTCCCGGAAATCAGGGCGGAGAATCTGAAACCATTATTGGTAACTGGCTAAAGCAAGGAAACAAACGCGATCGGATTGTTCTGGCAACCAAGTTTGGTGGCGATATGGGACAAGGAAAAAAGGATCTCAGTGCCCGGTATATGAAAGAGGCTGTTGAAAAATCACTCAAAAGACTTCAAACAGACTATATTGATTTATACCAATCCCATTACGATGATCTGGAAACCCCTCAGGAAGAGACAATGGAAGCGTTCAACCAATTAGTTCAGGAAGGAAAGGTCCGCTATATAGGCGCATCCAATTTAAGTGCAGAACGTATCGAAAATTCATTAAAAATTAGCAAAGAGAATAATTGGGCATCCTATATTTCGGTGCAACCGCTTTACAATTTATATGATCGGGAAAAATTCGAAACTGAATATGCGGATCTTGTAAAGAAGCATGAACTTGGTGTATTAAACTATTACGCATTGGCAAGTGGCTTTTTAAGTGGAAAATACCGCGGTGAAAGCGACTTAAACCTGAGCAAAAGAGGACCTGGAATAAAAAAATATTTAGATCAGCGCGGCTTTAAGATCTTAAGTGCCCTGGATACCCTTGCCCAAAAGTATAATACAACACAAGCCCGGATCGCAATCGCCTGGCTGTTACACAAACCGGAAATCACTGCTCCGATAGCGAGTGCAACCAATCAGGACCAATTATTTGAATTATTAAAGGCTGCCGAACAATCCTTATCAAAAGAAGATATGAATTATCTTGATCAGGAAAGCTCCTGGAAATAAACGCTGATTGTATATTATATTATATTATTCTGCCACTACAGTATCCAGCTCATGGATGTATTGGTGGAATAATGTAATTGCTTCCCTTTTCTGCGCAGTTAAATCATAGTCGATTGATTTCATCAGGTATTCCTGCAAATCGAAATTCTCAACATCAGGCAATTTGTCCATAAAATTTTCACGGTGATCCAATCCCCATTTCAAAGCCTTATTAAGTAAGGAAACAAATTGCTCGGGAACTGGCTTATTTGCTGCCCATACCGCATAAGCAAATGGCAAGCCTGTAAAATTGGTCCACGCTTCGCCCAAATCATAAGCATAAGGTTCCTTTCCGACCATTCCGAAAGTACGGTCTCCAATCAACACATAAGCGTCTGCATCTTCATCATCAACCAATGTAACTGACTTTTTCCAATAATTTTTCAATAAGACACGAGCCAGGTTATTGGAAGTACGTGAATGAGAATCCAGGCGCAGCGTTTGGATATCTTCAATCGGTTTTTTACTAAAAATAAAAACAGATGTAACAGCGCCAACAGACCCAATACAATAGTCAGCAATAATTTTATAATCAGGTATATCCAATAAAGCAGCAACAGGAACCAATCCAACATCTACCTGATCATCAATTAATTTCTGGGCACACTGTGAAGGGATATCCGTTTCGATAATACTCAATTCTAATAGTTCCTCAGCATGTTTTATACCATACATAAATGGCCATGTATTAATATAGGATACGGCAGATACTTTTACTTTATTCATTCTTATTCTTTTATTGCTCTAAATCGTTCAAATGATCGGTATTATAATACTCATCAATGACAAATTGCTTTCCGTCATAATCAACCTTATATAAAGCGGTATTTGTATGCGGAAAAGTATCCATATTTGAATAACATTGATCTGTCAGCAAGCAAAGCAGCATGCGCATGGCGCGACCGTGGGTACAGATCAGGATATTTTTATCATTTTTGCTGAGCTCTAAAATATCTTTCAAAGCCGCTGTTTGCCGAATCTTTATTTCATCCGGTGTTTCTCCTTCATCCACACATACATCCAATATACCGCTCGTCCAGTCTGCAACCAATTTCTCAAAGCCAGCGACTATTTCATCGTCCTGAGGCTTCCCTTCGTAAATGCCCCAACTGATCTCATCCAAGCCCTCAAGCTGCGTCCAGGGAATACCATCTTTTATAAAGTTTTCTACTGTTTGATGTGTTCTTAATAAAGTAGAGGTAATTACCCGATCAAATGGAACATTGCGATAACACTTATAAAAAGCCTCTGCTTGCAAAATACCGTGTTCATTGAGTGGAGAATTGATCCCACGACCCTGTACAATACCCTGTTTATTCAGGTCGGTTTGTCCATGGCGGATAATATAAAATGATCTTTTCAATTTCAAATAGTTAATAATGAGGAAGCTGCAGACAGTGAACTGCAGTTCTTAAACCTTATCCGCAATTACCGGCAATGGATAATAGCGCGGTTTTTTCTCCTTATTTTCAAATACAACGTCTTTATAATCAGTTACGACATCGTATAAGGTATTTCGTTCGATGGGATGACGGCCCACATTCCGGATCAATTCAACAAGCTCCTGAGTACTCATTGCAGGGGTCTGCTCTTCAGAACCGGCCATTGAATATATTTTCGTCGTGTCATCTAGTGTACCATCAATATCATCTACTCCGAAACTTAAAGATAGCTGTGCAGTATCACGACTGATCATCGCCCAATAAGCTTTTATATGATCAAAGTTATCCATATAGATCCGGCTAATAGCGTAGTTGCGCAGATCCTCAATAACCGACACTTCCGGAATATGCGACATCTGATTGTCTTTATTCCGAAATTTTAGTGGTATAAAGGCTTGAAATCCACCGGTTTTATCCTGCAGCTGGCGCAATCGTTCCATATGATCAATACGGTGATGATATTTCTCAATATGACCATACAGCATCGTCGCATTGGTACGCATATCCAGTTTATGTGCCTGCTCATGAATATCAAGCCACTGTTCCGCATTGCATTTATCTGCAGCAATCTTTTCTCTTACTTCAGGATGAAATATTTCTGCACCACCGCCTGGCATAGAATCCAGACCTGCTTCTTTCATATATTTCATACCTTCATAATGGCTTAACTTAGCCTTTTTAAAGATATAATAATATTCAACCGGCGTCAGAGCCTTAATGTGAAGATCAGGACGATGGGCTTTTGTTTGGCGAAAGAAGGAAGCGTAAAACTCCAGATTTTGCTTGGGTACTACCCCACCGGTAATATGAACTTCCGTTACCGGCTCGTTATCATATTTCCGGACGATATCCATCATGCCTGCAACATCCATCTCCCAGCCATCGTCTTTTTGTTTCATCAGACGAGAATAAGAACAGAACTTACAATCGTATACACATAGATTGGTTGGCTCGATATGAAAATTGCGATTGAAATAGGTTAAATCGCCATGCTTTTTTTCCCGAATGTAATTAGCTAAAATTCCGAGATAACCAAGCTCTCCTTTTTCAAACAGCAAAACTCCTTCATCAAAAGAAATTCGTTCACCTAAAAGAACCTTATTCGCAATAGCCTTTAAATCTGTATCTAAGCGCTCATCTTCCAGTAAAAACTTGATTTTATTTTCCGCGTTCATACCCTTTCGTTTCTGACAAATGTACAAAAACAGAAGCATTTTTCGCGAATTATAAAATCAATTACACCAGGTCTTTCATGATTAAATCGACTTTTCCCTCCAATGCTTTTTCCATTGCAGGATAATCGTCGTTGGAAGTTGACGACAGTTTAACATTGCAATAGAACTTAATTTTCGGCTCAGTTCCGGATGGCCGGACCGATATTACATCGCCTTCAGAAGTAATAAATTGCAATACATCCGATTTTGGAAGATCAATAAATTTCTCCCGCTGAGAAGCGGTATTTAATGAAAGCGAAGTTTTATAATCTTTAATCTCAACCACTTCTATTCCACCCAGATATTTAGGCGGCGTGCTTCTGAATTGATTCATCATCTCCTGAATTTCCTCTGCACCCGATTTTCCCTGTTTGGTAAGCGATACCTGCTTCTCCTGGAAATATCCATATTGCGAATAAATATCCAATAAAGCTTCAAAAGGAGTTTTTCCTTCACTTTTAAAATATGCAGTCATTTCTGCTATAAAAGCACAGGAAACCACTGCATCCTTATCTCGTACCAGGTCCCCTACCAAAAAGCCATAGCTTTCTTCACCACCGATAATAAATTCTTCTTTATCTTTTTTCAAGGTCATCAGCTCGCCAATGTACTTAAAGCCGGTAAGTACATTGTAGCATTTAACTTCATATTTTTTGGCAATTTCCTGAATCAGATTGCTGGTTACAATGGTTTTAACGATATAACAGTTTTCAAATGATTTGCCGGATTTTTTCAAAGATCGTAGAACATATTCGGTTAACAATGCAAATATCTGGTTGCCGTTTAAAAGCTGAAATTCGCCATCAGCATTTTTTACCGCTACCCCGACGCGGTCGGCATCCGGGTCAGTGGCCATTACCAGGTCAGCATCCAGCTCCTTACCTTTATTCATCGCCAGGGTCATTGCATCCTTCTCTTCCGGATTCGGATAGATAACTGTTGGAAATGCGCCATCCGGAGTAGCCTGCTCATCCACTAAATTCACATTTTGAAAGCCCCAGGCTTCCAAGGTTTTTGGGACTACCGTTATGCCTGTACCGTGGATGGAAGAATAAACAATCTTCAGGTCTTTTTGCGCTTCCACGATCTGCGGATTCAATGAAAGCGCTTTGATACCTTGAATATATGCATCATCCATTTCCACTCCCAACCGCTTGATATTGCTTTCCTGCGGTTGAAATTTTATCTCATTCAGATCCGTAATTTTATTTACCTCTTTTATGACATTGTTATCATGTGGAGCAACTAACTGCCCTCCATCCCTTCCATAGGCTTTATAACCATTGTATTCTTTCGGATTATGAGAAGCGGTAAGCATAACCCCTCCATGGCAATCAAGTTTCCGGATAGCGAAAGATAATTCCGGAGTAGGTCTCAGTTCATCAAAAAAATAAACAACCAAACCGTTGCCCGAAAATACATCGGCAACAATTTTTGCAAAATCCTGTGAATTGTTACGACTATCATACGACACGACTACCCTGATTTCTTCATTGGGATAAGTGGCTTTCAGGTAGTTGCTAAAGCCTTGGGTGGCCTTACCCAAACTATACTTATTGACTTTATTCGTTCCAACTCCCATAATTCCACGCAAACCTCCCGTGCCAAACTCAAGGTCTTTGTAAAAAGAATCATTTAATTCTTCGACCTGATTATTGTCAATCATGGCTTTTACAGCCGCATTGGTCTCTGCATCGTATGGTGCTTCTAACCACAAAAGGGCTTTTTCTTTTATTTCGGGATCTATCGTGATCATATCAAATATCTATTTAAAGGTTATGTGTGTTAAAAATAGCATGAAAATATGGAATGGCAAACTAATAGCATAAAAAAACGCCGTTATATTAAATACAACGACGTTTCAGAATTTAAATTAAAAAGCTTAATGCTTTGCCCACCAAAGAGGTGTCAATACTGCATCTTTACCTTCCAATAAGGCTACGGCCTCATTATAACCATCCGGATCGCTGTTCACAAGGACCGATGGATACTTCAAACGTTGAGGGAAAAACTGAACTTGACTAGTCATGTAATTTGTACTATTCAATGCTGGCATATCAGGCATCGCTTTCTCAACTGCAGGATTTTCAAAGAAAGGTAATGCCAAACGACGCTGATCACTCCATGTTTCCAATGGCAGCCAAGGTGTTTGGGCAATAAATTTCTGTGTAATAATCTTAGTAAGCTGATCATTATTCACAGTACCGTTCTTATAAAGCGTATTTTTCGGATAGTTAATCGTAACAGTTCCAGTCGCTCCGGTATAACCATCTTTATATGTCATCGTGTGCGTTGAACCTGCCTCTGTAATGTGGTCAAAGTTAACTGAAGTTCCAACACGATTATAATCGGTTGAAGCTAAATAAGCATCCGCGAATGAACTAACTCCAATATATTCAAAACTTGAACGAACTCCATTTTCATAGTTTACTTTTGCCGAACCCGGCGCTGCCCATCCTCTCACATTTGCTTCAGCTAAAAGAAAGTAAGTTTCCCATGGTGCAAAGAAAATCCGTTTCGCAGTGCTATTCCGATAATGATTTGCTAAACGAGGATTACTTCCCGGCCAATCATAAATATCGTTTAGAGCACCTTTCGTTCCCCAGTCACCCATCGATCCGGCATTCCAGGTATACTTACCTTCCAGTTTTTGTACAACACCGCCGCCTTCTTTCTTTAAGTCGCGGGCAGTAATTTTCGCATCATCTGCATAAGTCGGATATGCATTAAAGTCTGAATTTGTGAAATCTCCGGGAATAATAAAGGTTTTGTAAGCACGTGGATCAATGCTAAATGGTATACCATCCATCCAGAACCCGGCTGACGGATCGTTCGTTTTCGTCGCGAAGTGATTTTCAAATCTTAAACCGATATAGTCAGCAGGTTTAATTTTTGCTTTAATATCAGCATTCGCGATTAGATTTTCCGATTTGATTCCCCCTAAGCCCAGGTAGATATTATTTAAGGTTGCGGATAGCTGTTGCGCGTTCCACTCACGAGACATCACTCCCGTTAGATCATCCCAACCAGCTTTTTCCTGCACCTGGAAAGCCTCATCCATATTCGTAATCAATGGTTGTGAAGCAGCATCTTCAAATTCAGACTTTGCTTTCGCCGGATCAACTTCAGACAAACGCATTGCCAAACGCAAACGCATTGAATTTGCATATCGCTGCCATTTGGCATAGTCAAATGCATAAGCAGGATCTTCCTTTTTAAGATTATCCGGATTGGCCAAAGCTAAATCCAATTTAGCAGATGCGTCTTTCAATTCGGCTAAGCAAAAATAATATACCTCTTTTGTGCTTACGAATTTAGGGTTTACTCCTTTAGATGCATCGATTGGTGCGGGCCCGAAATTATCAGAGAATTCACTTAGCAGGTATGCTCTCCAAATTCTGGATACCTGCAATAAGTTATGCGTATATTCTTTAATATCACCAGTTTCGATATTTTTCTCTGCAAGTTGAACTGCAGTATTGATCCGATTCAACCAGGCAGCCGACTCATTGTAATAATTGGAAGTCCAGCCATCGTCATAACTTCCATCCGAAAATGCAGTTTCCCGCTGCTGACGGCCTCCGGTCTTCCAATACAAAACAAAAGAACGTTCTGCAACATCCGGATTCATCTGAGCCCCGATAATCGAACTGTTGATAAAATATTCAACCTGCACTTGCTCTTCATTCGCCGCCCGGGGGTCTTTATTAATGTCTTCAAATTTTGAGCAGGAAGAGACAACAAGTGTTGCTCCAATAGCTAAAATTGATTTTGATATTATATTTTTAATACTTTTCATTTTCTTATTTTTAGAAGCTTACCGATAAGTTGATTAAGAAAGAACGCGTTGTTGGGCCGCTACCATACTCAAAACCTACTGCATTTGAACTAGTTGCAAAAGTCGATTCCGGATCTAAGCCTTTCATATGGCTTGAAATCATCCATACATTATTACACGAAACGCCAATCTTCGCCCCTCGAACCGGAGAGTTTTGCAAAAACGAACTTGGCAAGGTATAATCTAACTGAAGCGTTCTTAAACGAATATTTGAGGCGTCGTATATATTGGCCTCACCAATACCGATATTACCATTACCGGCAACTGCTTCCCAATATGCCTGTTGGTTTACCGAAATTGTATTTTCAACAAATGAAGTACCGGAAGCTATTACCCCGTCAACAATCATATCTTCTCTAACTCCACCAGGAGCAGTAATTGCAGCAGTACCTGCTAACTGCATATTCCGCTGAGTACCTGAAAATATTTTTCCACCGAAACGGGCATCCACCTGAAATCCTAAACTTAGTCCTTTATATGCAACGGTATTGATTATCCCTAAAAGACCATCAGCTTGTTGATTACCCAGGTATTCTTTTTCCTCAGAAGCTAAAGGCAGACCGTTGTCGCCTAACAAAAGTCTTCCAAAATAAGGACTTGCTTCATCAGAAACTCTTCTGAATTTCGTTCCCCAAATCTCGCCATATCCCCCGTTTTCTGCAGCAAATACCGAAAGGTTATCAAATCCACCCAAATTATACTGTTTAACATCTTCGGATAAGTTGATAATCCTATTCTCATTTTTAGAATAGTTGACATTTAAATTCCAGCTAACTCCTTCAGGATTATCCAAGATCATCGCATTTGCCATAATCTCAAAACCTTTGTTTTGGATATTTCCTGCGTTAATCTTTCTTGCATTATAACCACTTAAAGGATTCATTGCCAGGTCTAAAAGCTGATTAGTTGAATTAGATTTATACCATGAGAAGTCCAAACCGAAGCGATTGTTTAAAAAACGAACCTCAGCACCAAATTCCAATGATTTAATCAGTTCAGCAACAACATCTTCATTAAACAATACCTTGTTGCTGGTTGCTGTTGTATTTCCATTGGGATCCTTACCAATCGAATAGGTATTATATAATTGGTAAGGGCTCATGTCGTTACCAACTTCAGCATATGACCCGCGGATTTTCGCATAGCTAAGCCACGATGGAAGTGTACCTCCATTTTTATTGATCATTTCAGAAAGCACAACTGAAGTACTTACCGATGGATAGAAGAAAGGATCTTTCAATGTCGATGACCAATCGTTACGAAAGGTTCCGTCAACAAAGAAGTAACCATTGTAATTAACTTGCAAAGTCCCGTAAATCGAATTAATTCTCTTTTCTGAATAAGACTCATCTACCGTAGGATTGGATATCCCGTTGTTAATTGCAAATAAGTTTGGAACAACCAGTTCACCGGCATTGCTGCTGATATCACTTCTGCGTTGCATCATTAAGTTACCACCTAAAACTGCCGAACCACCCCAGTTTCCAAAAATATTATCTTTGGCAGCTGAGAACATCGCACTATAGTTGGTTTCATGGAAATCATTTTTACCCGTGCTGTATCTTCCGGTTGCAGTTGCAGGACTTCCGGAATTTAGCTTACTGTTATAACTGGTCATATACAAATCTGTTCCTGCACGCAATTCACTGTTCAACCATTCATTGAATTTATATTTCAATGATCCGCTGACTAAGAAACGATCGCGCGAGTCTTCATTATTATTGTATTTTGAGTTCCAGTATGGATTCATGTTATTTCCCGAATTATACCATATCATGTTGCCAAACTCGTCAACCGAATTCTCAAATTGTTTAATATCTAAAGAACGAGGCAACAAATACATTGTATTGAAAACGTTATTGGGATTGTTTCCTGTAAAAGGACGATTATTTGCTTTGGCACTGATATAGTTAACTTTAGCATCGGTAGTCCAACGGTCGTCTTCTCCAAACGTACTTACCGCTCTGGTAAGAAAATTAAAGCGCTCTAATTTTGCACCTGGCAGTTGACTTTTATCTCCCAGATAGGAAACAGAAGAATATACAGAAGTGCTATTGAATTGCTGAGAAAATGAAAGATTGTGCTTATGATTCACTCCGGAAGAGAAATAATTATTTACATTATCATAGGCCCTTAACGGTACCTGGGTACCATTCCAATTTTCTACCTGCTGGCCTTCAATCTTTGGTCCCCAACTCAAACCACTCTCTTTATTATACTGTCCTTCGGTTCCCTGGCCAAATGAATTTTGCATTTCTGGCGCTGTAAATGCACTTTCAAAACCTACGGTTGTTGAATAGGTAATTCCCAGGCCATTACTCTTTGCACCCGATTTGGTTGTGATTAAAATAACACCGTTACCAGCTCTTGAACCATATAATGCGGCAGCTGAAGCACCTTTTAAAACGGACATAGAAGCAATATCATTTGGATTAATATCTCCTAAACCATTACCCATATCTAAAGAAGGATTCCAGAAGTCATTATTTTCGGCGCCGGTAAAATTATCCATTGGCACACCATCAACAACAATTAATGGCTGATTGTCTCCGGTTAAAGAGTTAAAACCCCGCAAAATGATTTTTGAAGAACCTGCCGGACCGTTACTCCCTTTTACAACCTGCAAACCAGCTACCTTACCGGTTAAGGCATTGGCCACATTGGGTTCGTTTGCCCGAACGATGTCGTCACCTTTTACTTCTTGTAAAGCGTAACCCAAGGATTTTCTCTCTCGTCTTATTCCTAATGCAGTTACAACTACCTCATCCAGGGCTTTATTATCCTGAGCCATTGTTACATTGATAATGCTCTGATCACCAATACTCATCTCCTGAAGTGTATAACCAATCATTGAAAACTGGATTACTTCATTTGGAGAGGCTTGCAATGAAAATTTTCCATTTATATCGGTCTGCGTACCTCGATCTGACCCTTTAATAACCACACTCACTCCAGGTAGTGGGCCTGTATTATCAGAAACCGTCCCGGTTACTGTTTTTTGTGCGTAAACATGCATTGTTGTTAAAAACAATAACATTACTACTATGCACCTTGTGTACATGTTTTTCAAGTTCATAGGGGATTATTTATCAATTAATTAATTTGGGTTTATTAAAATTCACAATTTTCGACAGCAATAGTTGCGGCACCCATAAGCTCTGCTTCATAACCAAGGTTAGAAATTACAATTTCTGTATTCTCCAATAACTTAGGTATACAAAACTCATTAAGCGCCTGATGTACAGGGAATAGTATTATATTTCCAGCCTCTGCTCCTCTGCCACTAAGTACAATGCGTTCGGGGTTCATAATATGTATTAAGGTAGCCAGCCCCTTTCCTATCATAAATGCAGATTCGGAAAGAAGAGATACAGCTAAAGGATCACCCTTCGCTGCCGCATGCAGTAAATGTTCTCCCGGCAATTTGCTATCATCTTCAAATAATTTTTCCAGACTGGATTTAGCTCCTTTTTCCACAGCTTCTTCCGCACGTCTGGCTATCACCACAAGAGATGAGTCAACTTCTAAACAACCACGTTTCCCACAAGCACATAAGTCATCTGTCTTAGATAAAGGGATATGGCTAAATTCGCCTGCATAACCGCTATGACCTCTGAAAAGAGAACCATTTACAATCATTCCAAGACCAATTCCCCAACTTATGTTAACTACCATTACATTTTTTAAACCATAAGCAGCACCAAACCTTAATTCGGCCAGGGCAATGGCACTTGAATCATTATCAATATATACAGGCAACGAAAGCTCCTTGGTTAAATAATTGCTTAAACTGCCCTCTGCCTGAGTAAAAAAAGAATAATTAATTCCTTCTTCTACATTAATAAAACCAGGCATAGCAATCCCGATTCCTAAAATTCTATCCCGATCAAAACCTGAATCTGCGATCACATTAGAAACAAAAGAAACAAACTTTTTTAAAGCGCCTTCTTCTTCATATACATTTATATTCTGAGTTTGAACGGGGCCAATGATATTTTTGCCTAAACCAAAAAATGCGATCCGGGTGACTAACTGGTCCATTGCTACGGCTAAAAACACAAGGTTCTTTTCCTGGTTCAATGAGAATTTTGTCGGTCTTCTGCCACCAGACGAAGCTGCCAGTTTATGTTCCAGAACGTAGCCTTCCTTTAACAAACCTAAAATAGCATTCGTAACATTGGGAATGCTTTTATGACAGCGGACACTGAGTTCTGCCAAAGAAAGTTCCCCCTCATAAAACATGGCCTTTAAGAGGCTACTTCTAAGATTCTCGGTATGTATTCGTTTAGGCATGTACTTATTGATTATTGACACAAACGTAAGTGGAATTTTTCTAACTAACAAAAACTTATTAACTTTTTTTTAAAGTATTGCAATACATTACTAAAAACACCAACAATTACTTCAAAATAGCATTCTTGAAATTTTTATCTACATATACTACTTATTAATTTTTATCTTTGCGGGAATTTTACAATTAGGCTCATAGCCTTTCATAAACTAGATATTAATGGCATTACAATGCGGAATTGTTGGATTACCAAACGTTGGAAAATCAACTTTATTTAACTGTTTATCAAACGCAAAAGCACAAGCAGCTAACTTTCCATTTTGCACAATTGAACCCAATGTTGGCGTCATTACGGTTCCCGACGAGCGTTTAACCAAACTAAGTGAATTGGTTAAACCTCAGCGTGTTGTACCAAACACAATCGAGATTGTTGATATCGCCGGATTGGTCAAAGGTGCCAGCAAGGGTGAAGGCCTGGGAAATCAATTTTTAGGGAATATTCGCGCAACCAATGCTATTATCCATGTTTTGCGTTGCTTTGATGACGGAAACGTTGTCCACGTTGATGGTTCGGTAAACCCCATCCGCGATAAAGAAATAATAGATACCGAGCTTCAACTGAAAGATTTAGATACTGTTGTAAAACGTATCCAAAAAGTTGAAAAAATGGCTAAAACCGGTGGTGATAAGGATGCAAAGAAAACCTATGAAATCCTGACAATGGTTAAGTCAACTTTGGAAAGCGGCCAATCGGTTCGTACTGCTCCTATTTCAGAAGAAGACTTTGAATACATCAAAGATTTAGGTTTACTGACACAAAAGCCAGTTTTATATGTCTGCAATGTTGATGAAGCGTCTGTCGTAAACGGCAATAGCTATGTGGATCAGGTTAAAGAAGCAGTAAAAGATGAAAATGCAGAAGTATTGGTTATCTCTGCAAAAATAGAATCTGAAATTGCTGAACTTGAAAGCTTCGAAGAAAGACAAGTTTTCCTGGAAGATATGGGTTTAACAGAATCAGGCGTTGCAAAATTGATTATCGCTGCCTATAAGCTGCTGGATTTAGCAACCTATTTTACTGCCGGTGTGCAAGAAGTGAGGGCCTGGACAATTACACAGGGCTTTACAGCCCCTCAGGCTGCAGGTGTCATCCACACAGACTTTGAAAAAGGTTTTATCCGTGCGGAAGTGATTAAATATAAAGACTTTATTGCCTTAGGCTCTGAAGCAGCATGTAAAGAAGCCGGAAAATTAAGCGTTGAAGGTAAAACCTACATCGTTGAAGATGGCGATATTATGCATTTCAGATTTAATGTATAATATAGATTCAAGACATTCCATGTCGAAACCCTCATCTACCAAAATAGATTGAGGGTTTTTTATATTAAAATTAGCATCTTTAAGCCGCTGGCCGGAAATTAAAAAGGTCTTAGAACAGAATAATATCTCCATACCATTTACGATTCGCTTAAACGAAGTAAATAAAACCAATGCATAAGGTAACCCCTTGACCAAAGCAGCTATAACCCCGATTCTTTAAAAACCGATATGGCTGCGCCCACAGCTATGTAGCCCATTTATGATCAGTAAACTTTGCAAGCCTTATTGAGTCTAATAAAGAACATTGGATAAATAACGCCTGACCCAAATCCCGGATAGGTTCATTTCTGAACCAAAACGTTCCTGATATCCACAATATAATTGTTTATTTCATTGCGGGTAACTGATTATATATTCGCGGAGTATTGATTATTGACAAACGGATATCTAACCCTAATAAAACCTATAGATAACAGTAATCAAACAGTCTTGATAATACTGTTTGTATTCTTTTATCTTAGTTTTTTCTTTGTTTTATTTTTGCTTTTGTTTAAAATGAGTTTTATTTTTGTATCCTTTTAATTTTTAATAATTATTAACCTTTTAAACAACCGAATCATGGGAAAGTTAGTCAACGGCATCAATGGGCCCTTTGTTGGGAAAGTAGGAAACGTAATCGGCAGCAGCTGGCGGGGCATCCCCTATATGAAAAGCAGGGGTTTGCGGACCAAACCGGCTACCCCGGCAGAAAAGCTCAACCGCTTTATCTTTGGCATGACCCAGCAATGGCTGTTCCCCTTGACCAAGTTCCTGCGGGTT